>ENA-OROH01000014-OROH01000014.1-human-gut-metagenome-genome-assembly--contig:-NODE-14-length-199217-cov-7.682093_pt1 | contig 199217 bp, 173 predicted proteins | sample MGYA00242125_ERZ509042 | MGnify/ENA primary metagenome ERZ509042 (study PRJEB26280, sample SAMEA2338738) | human gut metagenome | biome: human gut; feature: human-associated habitat; material: faeces... | reverse complement strand
GATGTGATTTCTGTTCGTCAGACCAGAGATTTGCCTCCACCTTCCTTCAGATTCCACCTCACGATGGACACCCTTGGTCTTAGCTGTATCCTTCCCACTACTAGGGCGGATTAGGAACTTTCATCCATTAGTGACGTGCGCCGCAAGGCACACCAAAAATAATACCATTCACTCTTTTTTGTTGAATGGTATTATTTTTATTATTTATTATGAAGATATTTTTCTTTTGTTGCCATTCCGCCTCGGATATGACGTTCTGATTTGTTGATATCAAGCACTTTCCTTGCTTGTCTTGCAAGTGTTTTGTTGATCGTCTCTAATCGTTCTGTTACATCCTTATGTACCGTGCTTTTGCTGACTCCGAACTGCTTGGCTGTCTGGCGGACCGTGGCGTTGTGTTCGATGATGTAGGTTGCACTTTCAATGACCCGTTCTTCCATGTATTTCTTCAATGGAAAGCCCCCTGTAAATGTTGTTTTTACAGTGTATGCTTGGGGAGATGAAGCTATGTCCATAAATTTTGCGGTTTGAACGGTAGTCGTTGGGACTGTATATGAGAAAAACGAAATAATAACATACACACCTCGTAGTGATTTGAATAGCGTTCCGTTGTATGAGACGGAAAGAACCTGAGACGAAAGATTTTTTTGTCTCATACAACAGTCAACGACTATCCTTCAAATCAGAATTTCCGAAAATAATAGCAAATTCCTATCGCATCCGCCAAAAACCACCCAATCGGCACCGCCATCCAAATCCCAGTAACCCCAATCACCGGAATCGCTGACAATACATAAGCCAGCAGAACTCGTGTGCCAAGCGAAGCAATCGTCAAGATCACAGACATCAATGGCTGGTTCACCGCCCTGTAATATCCATACAACAAGAACAACATAGCAGGCCCCTTCAATTCTTAAATAATGAACTCCTACTGCAATAATCTGTGTTTCTCCCGAATCAATAAAGATCTGCATCAATGGTTTCGCAAAGATAGATACAAGCAGACTGACAAACACACAGAATACCATAGACATTATCACAGCACTCTTGATTCCGTCTTTAATCCTCTTCTTTTCATTTGCCCCATAATTTTGTGCCACATAAGTAGAAAATGCATTTCCAAAGTCCTGTACTGGCATATATGCGAAGGAATCGATCTTCACAGCTGCTGCAAATGCAGCCATGATGACGGTTCCGAAGCTGTTTACTAATCCTTGTACCATTAAAATTCCAAAGTTCATGATGGATTGCTGCAGGCTTGTCATTACTGACAGATTTAGGATCAAGGAAAGGTTCTCTTTCCTCCACTTCATGTCTTGTTTTGCAATCCTGATATCTTTTACTTTCGCATATGCATAGATACAGATTCCAATTCCTGATACATACTGTGAAAATACCGTGGCTCCTGCGGCTCCTCCAACTCCCCAGTGGAATTTCAATACAAACAAAAGGTCTAAGATGATATTTAGTACAGAGGAAACTGCCAGAAATAATAATGGTACCATCGAATTTCCGATCGCTCTCAGCAGATTTGCAAAATAATTATATAAAAATGTTGCAAGAATTCCTAAGAAAATCACCCATAAATAGTCTTTCATCAATCCTTTGATCGATGCCGGTACTCTTAAGATCCACAAAATTCCATCCATTCCGAGATACACTAGAATATTGATCACAAGTGCGATTGCACCGATCAGACAAAATGCCATAAAGATACTTTGTCTCATTTTCTTTTTTTCGCCGCTTCCATACAGCATGGAGATTGCTGCTCCGCTTCCCATACAGAGTCCTAGTAGTATAGATGTTAAAAATGTCATAAGTGTATAAGAAGAACCAACAGCTGCCAATGCATCAGCACCCAGGTATCTTCCGACGACCCAGGTGTCTGCTACATTGTACAGCTGTTGTAATAGGTTTCCAAACATTAATGGCAGGGCGAAAAATAATAAATTGACCGTAATCGGTCCTTTTGTTAAATTTCGCTGCATTTTTATTCCTCTCCTGATCTTAAAATTCAGAAATATACTAATAACCCTCAAAATATACTAACAAACTTAAGGATATATTAATAAACTTAAAAATATACCAATTGTTCTTTTGGTGGTTCTGATTTTTCGATTCTGATCGCTGTTAAGATTGGCATTGTCTTATCGTATGCTTCATTGTATTCTGAATGGATCTGTGCTGTTAATGTTACCCATTCGTTATTGAGAATTCTCTTTAATGTCTTGGATTTCGTCTGGTTTAATCTACACAGATATCCAATAAATGTCATATCATCTTCACAACATGTCATTGCTTTACGTCCAGGAATGATCATTCCCGGTGGCATCTTTGGACTGCGCTGGACCTGAACACGCATTTCCACAGTCTTTCCTTCGTAAACCTCTGGACGTTCCATCGCATCGATATACCAGATTCCATAATCTTCATCTTCGACTTTGATCACATCTGCATTCACATCATATGGCAGCAGTTCATCCTGTGCCATCTCTTTTCCATCGGCACGTTCGAAACCTACCTGTGCTCTTGGATTGACTGCTTTGATGCTTCTTCGGAAACTTCCCATATTCGTATTGTCATCACAGCGGTTAAAAATGACAAGATCTGCCATCTTAAACATTTCCATAAACATAGATTTCATATTTTTCAAATACAAATCTGCTGTAGATGCATCAACTGTTACGATCACCTGATATAACTCAAGATCTGTTTCATCTACTACATCCATCAGATCGTCAATAGAGTACATTCCATTGTATTCGATCATGACACGGTCTGGATAATAATTTCTCTGACATCCTCTGACAAATTCTTTTGTGAAATCTTCCATATTTTCAATATTCACCACAAATGAATTTGTCTTCTCTAGCATCTCTTTATCGTATTCGACTTCTCCTTCTTCAAACGTAAGGATCATTGTTTTCTCGCCGTCATTAAAATAATCCTGGCTTAATGTTTCTTTGATCAGTGTTGATTTTCCACTTTCTAAAAATCCCCATACCAGATATGCCGGTAATTCGTACATTCTTTTTCCTCCTGTTATTTAGAAGAATAAACCTTCTAATTCATCTTCTTTTAATTTTGATCCGATCACACAGATTCTTCCTGTGTAATCCGCACTTCCTTCACGGATTTCATATTCTCCTGGAACAAGATCAAACTGAATCCATGATCCATCTTCTGTCTGTAAAATACCTTTGGATCTTAAGATCATACCATAGCTGTCATCTTTGGATAATTTCTGTAAGATCGTATCCAATTCTTCCTTATTATATTTCTTAGGTGTTTCTTTTCCCCAGCTTGTAAATACTTCATCTGCATGATGATGGTGGTGGTGATCATGGTCATGTCCACATCCACAGCTGCATTCTTCATCATGATCGTGATGGTGATGTTCGTGATCATGGTCGTGATGATGTTCGTGATCATGGTGTCCACCGCACACAGGGCAGATTTCCTCTTCTTCTAATAATTCTTTGACCATATCATTTCCATCTTCCATAACTTTTAAGATCTGTTCTCCAGAAAGCTCATCCCATGGTGTTGTGATGATCGCAGCTTTTTCATTATGTTCACGAAGCAGTGCTACACTTTCATTTAATTTATCTTCTGCTACATCTCCTGTACGGCTTAAGATGATAGATCCTGCATATTCTACCTGATTGTTATAGAATTCACCAAAGTTCTTCATATACATCTTGCATTTCTTTGCATCTGCAACTGTCACAAAGCTGTTTAAGTCTAGTTCAACATCTTCCGCAACACCTTGTACAGCTTTGATAACATCTGATAATTTACCAACGCCTGATGGTTCAATGATGATACGGTCTGGGTTGTACTGTGTGACTACTTCTTTTAATGCACTTCCGAAATCTCCAACTAAAGAACAACAGATACATCCAGAATTCATCTCTGTTACTTCAATCCCTGCGTCCTTAAGAAATCCTCCATCGATACCGATCTCGCCAAATTCATTCTCGATCAGTACGACTTTCTCTCCTTTTAATGCTTCTTTTAATAATTTCTGAATCAGAGTTGTTTTACCTGCTCCTAAAAATCCTGATATGATATCAATCTTTGCCATTTTATATTACCTTCCTTTATGTTCTATTCTTATCTTTCCTGTCACCTTAGACTTTCCGTTTTTTTACTTTTGAAAAAAGCAGAAAACTTAAGATTAGGGAACAAATATATTTTACTACTTCCATAATATTTGTCAAAACATTCTTTCAAGAGTATAATGAAAAAAATTAACAAAACGGAAGGAGTTATATGACTTATGAGAAAATACTACCCAAATTACTCCATTGGAACCGACGCATATGCCGACATCCCTATGGTATGTGAAAAATACGGAACAAAAGCTGTGATCATCGGAGGAACACATGCCTTGGCTGCCGCTGCCGATTTGATCAAAGAAGCTGTTGCTGACAGCAATATCATGATCACCGGTGTCTTTGAATACGGTGGTGAAGCCAGTCGTGAACACATAGATGAATTAAATTCTCATCAAGAAGTTATTGATGCTGATATGATCTTTGCATGTGGTGGCGGAAAAGCGATTGATACTTGTAAAGTATTGTCACAGGAAAGCAACCGACCATTCTTTACATTTCCAACGATTGCTTCTACTTGTGCTTCTTGTACATCACTTGGTATCATCTATCATCCAGATGGTTCACTTCGTGAATATTCTTTCCAGGAGAAACCTTCTGAATGGATCTTTATCAATACACAAGTGATCGCCAATGCTCCTGAAAAGTACCTATGGGCTGGAATTGGTGATACAATGGCTAAATTTTATGAATGTACAACCAGTGCCCGTGGTGATAATGATCTAGACCATAGCACTTCCATGGGCGTCCAGATCAGTAATCTTTGTGCCAAACCATTAGTAAAATACGGTGTAGAAGCCTTAGAAGAATGTCGAAATCATACTCCTGGAAAAGCTCTGGAAGAAGTCATTCTTGGAATTATCGTTTCTACTGGTTTTGTATCAAATCTTGTCGGAATTGATTTAAATACTGGACTTGCACATGCCTGCTATAACGGATTTACTGTATGTAAATCTACCGAAGAACATGGACATCTCCATGGCGAGATCGTTGCTTATTGTATCCTGATCTTATTAAAAGTTGATCATCAGGAAGAGGAATTTAAGAAAATCTATGAATTCTCCAAGAATATGGGATTTCCTGTGAAACTTGCGGATATTCATGCGACGATTGATGATATGGATGCTGTGATCACAAAGGCTTTATCCGGAATTGATGTACGTGTATGGCCTTATGAAGTAACTCCTGATATGATCCTTGATGCTGTAAAAGAGATTGAACAAGTTGCTTTATAAAATAACTTTATCAAGTGGATTCCCTTGGAATTTCCTATGATATAAAAAGGATATTGGCGTCACGATCAATATCCTTTTTCTTTATTTTTCTGTATTAAATTTCTTAAATGGCCGCGGTGTCATAAATGTCCCGCTGGCGCTTCCGACGAGTTCTTCTCCTACATAGGCTTTTCCAACAAAATTCATGATCGTTTTTCCTGTGGACACTGCTTCTACCTCTGTTCTTACGGTTGCTCCTGTTGGTATTCCTTTTAAAAATGTTGTAGAAAGCTGCACCGTTGGGGCTACACTATAATCGCCCAATCCAGCAGTCAATGTTCCAAATGCAATATCAAACATCCCTGCCAGAGAACCTCCAAACATGATTCCAAATGCATTTTCATGAAACTTTGTGGCCTCGAACGTCATGGTTAAACTTTTGGTATCATAATTAAAATCTGTGACAGTTCCTTTTAATTCTTTAAATATTCCATGTTTATTGATTTCATCTAACTGCTCCATTCTTTTTCGGATCTGCTTCTCAAAATTTTCTTTGCTCATCTTTTTCTCCTGCTTATTATTTCTTTTCACCATTAAATCGATGTATGTAGATTTCATTTTATGTCTGCCATTTTATCATATTTCCACTTTTATGTATAGAAACTGTTATATGGAACATCCTATGAACAAAAGGAGTTTTACAATTATGGATAATGAAAATTTATTAAACAGTATTTATCAGAACATTGCAATGGTTTTAGAAACCATTCCTGAAATTCGAAAGATCACGACAGACTGTGATTTTAAGGCTTTGATCATCAGCCAGGAAGAAGAATATCAAAATTTATCAGATTCTGTAAAAGATACGATCACTTCCAATGGTGATTCCACAGAGGAATTAAATGATCTTTTGAAAACATATTCTGAATGGATGACCAAATTAAAGGCTATGTCTGATAAAAATGTCAGTCATCTTTCTGAAATGTGTATTCAGGGATATACGATGGGAATGATCAAAGCAATCCAGAAAAATCATCTTTATTGTGATGCCTCCAAAGAAGCAAAACATTTCGGTGACAAACTTATTTCTCTTCACGAAAAAAGTATTCAGGATTTAAAAAAGTATTTGTAATCGTTAAGTTGTTGTGCTATGATTAATCTTGTTATTGATAGATTTTAATGTTCACGACCGATACGGATGCATTCATTTATTTCTATGAATGCATAAAGCAAGTAACGGTTCGTGGACTTTTTCTTTTTTATAAAGATTTTTATTGAAACACCTGTCATTAACAGTTACATGTATTTTTTATTTAAGAAAGTAGAGGTACCCAGATGAGTAATGGTACAGTAAAATGGTTTAACGCAGAAAAAGGTTATGGATTTATTTCACAGGAATCCGGAGATGATGTATTTGTTCATTTTTCTGCAATTCAGGGAAAAGGATTTAAGACTTTGGAAGAAGGACAGAGTGTAAGTTTCGAGATTGAAGAAGGACCTCGCGGAAAACAGGCATCTAATGTAACCAAGTTGTAATTTGAATGCGTTGTTCAATGCATATAAAAAAACGAAATAATAGGATAAAAGTTCTAAATCTTTTATCCTATTATTTCGTTTTTCTCATATACATGGACAGCTATTCAAACCACAACATGTGTGTATGTTAGACGGTGTTGAATTATAATTTTTTTATATATTCAAATAATTCCTGTCCACTTGTTACTTCTACGTCCGGAACGATATCTCCTTCTGGCATTGGGCGGTTTCTGTGGTTGAACCAGATGACATGCCAGCCAGAATTCTTGGCTCCTACGACATCTATTTCAAAGGTGTCTCCGATAAACCATGTTTCCTCTGGATCAAGCTTCATTTCTTTTTGAACAGTATGGAATGCTTTGACATCTGGTTTTGCAGCTCCGATGCTGTCTGAGATGAACATTGTTTTAGGGTTGAACCAGTGGTCTGATCCTAATGTCTCTAATTTCTTTCCCTGATTCTTTGTTGTTCCATTCGTTAAAATTCCAATTCTGTAATTTTCTTTGCAATGATCAAGGATCTGTTTTGTAATTTCTGGTACCTGAATATGCTTTTGGTAATAACGGTATCGTTCTTCGAATTGTTTTGCCTCTTCTTTGCTGACTTCTACTCCAACATCTGCATATGTTTTCTGGACACGATATGCAAATTCTTCGTCTTCAGAGATTCTTCCTTCTCTTGACATACAGAATGCTTCATCACTGTAAGTTCTTGATGCTTCAAATAATTCCTCACAGTCTGCATCTGTGCGGGCTGCCATCAGTTCTTTGTGGGCTTTTTCAAATGGTTCCATTAAATTATATAATGTATCATCTACATCAAAAATAATATTCTTCATCTTAGATCAATCCTAACTTCTTAAGTGCCATTGTAATTCCTTCTTCTTTGACAGTTCCTGTCACCATAGATGCGACTTCTCCTACTTTCTCACTATGACGTCCCATCGCGATTCCTGTTCCAACTGCCTGCATCATTTCTACATCGTTATCTGCATCTCCAAATGCATATGTGTCTTTCTTGTCAATTCCAAGTTTCTCGATCAGTTCTGTGATCGCATCTCCTTTTGTTACACCTTTTAATGTGATATCAATGAAATTTTCGCGAACATGTTTAGCGCAAGTAAATACATCTTTAAATTCTTCTTCAAAATCCTTCTTCACCTGAATATCCTTGTAATTCATAACAAGTTTGCTGATGTGAGTGTTTTTTGTGCGGAATTTCCATGGCGCATACCATCGTTGTGGCAGATTAAAAAGTTTGCAGTGATTTTTGAAAAACTCTTCATCCATATGTAGATAATAACTGATATCTCTTGTCTCAAAATGAATGATCGTATCTCTTGGGAAATATTCGTTAACTACCTGAAATACCAATTCATCTGGAATACAGATGTCTCTGATCACTTCTCCCTCAACTTCTGTATGTGAACCATTACATGTGATCGCTCCCATAAATTTATCAATATCCATCTCTAAAAATCGCTGTGTTCTTCCTGAACATAACATTGTCAGATATCCATTTTCTTTTAATTTATTCAATGATTCTACAGTTGTTGGTGTTGCTGTTTTAATCTCATCTACTTCATCAACTGTTGTTCCATCATAGTCAAAAAATATGACACCTTTGTACTTTTTCATAATTTTGTTTTCTCCCATTTTATTCATTTCTTATTTTCTCTATATACAATACACACTTTATTTTACTTTCTACAACTTTTAATTTCAAGATTTTACCAACAAAAATACCAGATTCCTATGAATCGAAATCTGGTATTTTTATTTTATACTCATTTAATATATTTACTTTATTTCTATTTTCTGTTTCTGTTTTTCATTGAGAACTGCTTTCTGTTTTAAGAAATTAATCTTCGCTGCTTTCGTATAATCAACGCCTTTGAATGCATTGTAAAATTCAAGTACCAGCTGTTCTTTTTCATAATCTGTCCATGTGTCAATACTTCCACCATCTTTGATCAGGGATCTTCCCTTGTTATCTACGATAAATCTGCCCTCTAGTCCGTCTGTTAAGATTGCTCCGTCATAATCTAGAACTTTAAAGTAAATTCTCAGATTGTGTTTTTGTTTTTTTACATCTGCCACTTTTAATTTGGTATGATCACTGACTTTGACAATCTCATTTTTCTTCAGATTTAATACTGCTTTCTGTACTTTTCCATTCTTTGTTACCACAGATTGTTTTTTAACTGGAATGATTTCCAGTGATCTTGTGTGTGTATGTTTGAAAAACTGATAGATATCTTTGCTTTTTTCTGAATTAGTTTTTTCTTCATAGTAGAGATATCTTCCTTTATTATCTCTGATCACAAGATCATGTTTTTTGTCATTGCTTCGCAAGGTATTTCCTAATGGAGATATAATAACTCTGTCTACGATTGATTTCTTAGATCGTATGATCACTTTTGTCTTCTTTGCGACCTTGCTTCGATCAACCGCAAGCTGCATAGACCAGTCACCTTTGGTATCCCATAAATAGTTGGTTTTAATATCCAGTTTTACTTTCTTTTTTAATTTTCCAGTAAGATTAAAACGATAAACTCCTTTAATCTTATGGCTGTTGATCCTGTAAGCTTCCGTTACTCCCGTTTCATTTACTTCATCATTTGCTTTTCCATCAATGGAAATCTGTGGTCCAAGCCATATACTGTTAAGGTTCCAGCGCTCTTGTAAACTATCTTTTTTAACTTTTTCAAGCTTTTCGGCTGTCGTTGTTTTATTTAATGACACTGTATAATACAATAATAAATTACCTTCATCCAGACCGACATTGTCAATTCTTAATGTAATTCCCTGATCTGTTCTGCTTATTCCTGCCTTTGCATTATTTTTTTGAATCTCGTTTAGTTTCACAGACCTTTGATATTGCCTGCTTCCATGTTTTGTGTCCAATTTTCCTGTTCCTAATGTGATCAATTTCGCACCTGCAAACACTGTCACTGTTGATAAAGATAATACAGCCACAAATACCACAGCATTTTTCCAGATTCTATGAATTTTACTTCTTTTTGTTTCTTCCGGCAATCCATCTAACAGATCATCCATCCTTTTTCTGGTTGATTCTGGCATCTGTTCCTGTATTTTTTCTCTCTTGATCCTTTTTCTTAACTCATGCTCCTTCATATGCACCTTCTCCTTCCATCTCTAATAAATCCTTTAATTGTTTTCTTCCTCTGGCAAGTCTTGATTTTACGGTTCCTTGCGGTATATCTAAGATTTTGGCGATTTCTTTTGTGGAAAATTCATCATAATAATATAAGATCAATACTTCCTGATGCTGTTTTGGCATTCTTAAAATATAACTTAAAATTTCTCCATCCTTTGATACCATATCTTCTGTCCAGTGATCACTGGAATGTTCCTGTTCTGGAAATTCAAACGGATCTGTTGGTTCCTGTCTCTTCCTGTTTCTTAAGATCTGATAACATTCATTTGCCAGGATCTGAAAGATCCATGCTTTGAATTTTCTTCTTGAACGTAATGTATCAATATTTTCATAAGCTTTTAAGATGCTTTCCTGCATCGCATCTTCTCCATCTGCCTGGGTTCCCACGATACTTTTTGCAAACCGAAACATATCTGTTTCATACTGTCTGATATACCGACAAAATGTCTCTTTCTTCATTCTTACCTCCTCTCTTTTCTTTTTTCCCTCTTTTATTGATTCACATATTCGATGGATTTACTTGCCGTTTGGTTCCCTTTTTTTTATTTTTTTTTTAAAAGATGCATAAATCAGAAAAAGACACTTCTATCTTCTCTTGATAAAAGTATCTTTTTCACTACTATGCAATTCTCAAGGACTTTAAGACCTCTTGGAATGCTATGGTTACATATTATCTAAAATCTCGGTTAAGATCTTATTAACGATTCCAGGGTTTGCTTTTCCCTGTGTCGCTTTCATTGTCTGTCCTACTAAGAATCCGATAGCTTTCTTCTTACCAGCTTTGTAGTCTTCGACAGATTTTGGATTGTTTGCTACGATCTCTTCGATCGTTGCTTTTAATGCCCCTTCATCATTCATGGATTTTAATCCATGTTCTTCTACGTATGCTGCAGGATCAATATCTTCTTTGAATACTTTCTCGAAGACTTCTTTTCCTACGCTTCGGTTGATCTCATTGTTCTTGATCATCTCGATCAGTTTCGCAAGATGTTCTGGCTTAAATGATACATCATCGATATCCATCTCTGATTCATTGACCAGACGGATCGTCTCTCCCATTAACCAGTTAGAGACTTCTTTTGGCTCTGATCCAAGTGCGATCGTTGCTTCGAAGATATCTGCAAGGTGTTTTGATCCTGTGATTATGTCGATATCATAATCTGGAAGGTCGTATTCTTCTTTATAACGGACTTTCTTCTCATCTCTGAACTCTGGCTGGGCATCTCTTACTTTGTCCATCCATTCATCGCTGATCTCAATCGGTACTAAGTCTGGATCTGGGAAATAACGATAATCCTGTGCGTCTTCTTTGGAACGCATTGCATAAGATGCTCCCTTCGTGTCATCCCAACGTCTTGTTTCCTGTACGACTTTCTCACCTGCTTCGATCAGGTCGATCTGACGTTCCATCTCTCCTTCAATGACTCTCTTGATAGCTTTGAAAGAGTTTAAGTTCTTCATCTCTGTACGTGTTCCAAATTCTTCCGCTCCCACTTCACGGACAGATAAGTTCACGTCAGCTCTCATGGAACCTTCCTGTAATTTACAATCTGATGCTCCTAAGTACTGAATGATCAGACGTAACTTCTCAAGATATGCGATAACCTCATCTGCAGAACGCATATCTGGTTCTGATACGATCTCGATCAGTGGCACTCCAGAACGGTTAAAGTCTACTAAAGAATCTCCTGTCCATGGATCATGCACTAATTTTCCTGCATCTTCTTCCATATGGATCTCATGGATTCTGATATCTTTCTTCTCTCCATCTACATCAATCTCTACTTTACCATTTCGACAGATTGGTAAATATAACTGAGAGATCTGATAGTTCTGTGGATTATCTGGATAAAAATAGTTCTTACGGTCGAATTTACAGTTCTGTGTGATATCACAGTTTGTTGCAAGTCCAACTGCCATCGCATATTCTACCACCTGTTTATTTAACACTGGTAATGATCCTGGCATACCTGTGCATACAGGACATGTGTGTGTATTTGGTGCTCCTCCGAATGCTGTGCTGCATCCACAGAAAATCTTTGTCTTTGTTGCTAATTCTACATGGACTTCAAGTCCGATGACTGTTTCGTAATTCTTGCTCATCTATTTAGCCCCTCCTTTAGCAATTGCTGGAGCTTCATATGCTCTTGTCTGCTCAAATGTATATGCTGCCTGAATGATCTTCTTCTCATTGAAGCAGTCTCCGATCAGCTGAAGTCCGATCGGCATTCCATTTTTGTCCTTACCACATGGAAGAGAGATTCCTGGAAGTCCTGCAAGGTTGACAGAAATCGTATAGATATCTCCTAAATACATCTTGATTGGGTCACTTAAGCTATCTCCTAATTTTGGAGCTGTTGTTGGTGCGACTGGTCCTAAGATCACATCGTATTTCTCAAATGCTTTGTCAAATTCTTTCTTAATCAGTGCTTTTGTTCTTAATGCTTTTAAGTAGTACGCATCGTAATATCCTGAACTTAATACGAATGATCCTAACATAATACGACGTTTCACTTCGGCTCCAAATCCTTCGGAACGAGTCTTCTTGTACATGTTGTGAAGTCCTTCGTAGTCTTTGGCTCTGTATCCGTATTTGACTCCATCAAAACGGGATAAGTTAGAACTTGCTTCTGCTGCTGCGATAACATAATATGCTGGAATTGCATATTCAACTAATCCAAGGTCGAATTCTTCTACGATTGCTCCCTTTTCTTCTAATGTTTTTGCTGCTGCTAAAACGGCTTCTTTGACTTCTTCATCAAGACCTTCTCCAAAGTAATCCTTTGGAATACCGATCTTCATTCCTTTGACATCGTCTTTTAATGCTGATGTAAAATCATAAGATTCTAATCTGACAGATGTAGAATCTTTCTCGTCGTGAGATGCGATCGCTTCTAATAATGTTGCACAGTCTGTCACATCTTTTGCTAATGGTCCGATCTGATCCAAGGATGATCCGTAAGCGATCAGTCCGTAACGAGATACTGTTCCATAGGTTGGTTTGATCCCTGTAACACCACAGTAAGATGCTGGCTGTCTGATAGATCCACCGGTATCAGATCCTAACGCCATGAAACATTCGTTAGCTGCAACAGCTGCTGCTGAACCACCTGATGATCCACCTGGTACTTTCTCTAAATCCCATGGGTTCTTTGTCACACCATATGCAGAAGTCTCTGTTGTACTTCCCATGGCGAACTCATCCATGTTTGTCTTTCCTAAAAATACAACTCCTTCTTTGATCAGGTTCTCAACTGCCTGTGCGGAGTATGTTGGTACAAAGTTCTCTAAGATCTTAGAACTGCATGTTGTTGTATATCCCTTTGTACAGATATTATCCTTAATTGCCATTGGAACTCCAGCTAATGGTCCTGTGTAAGTCCCGTCATCGATTCCTTTCTGTACTTCTTCGGCTCTCTTTAATGCACTTTCTTCATCGTAAGAGACATATCCATGTACATCACTTTCGACTGCCTTAATCTGTTCAAGTGCTGCCTTTGTTGCTTCTACAACTGTGATCTCTTTGTCTTTGATCTTCTTGCCTAATTCTACGGCAGTTAATTCTAAAATGCTCATCTTCTGCCTCCTATATGATCGTCTTTGGCACGACAAAGGCGTTGTCCTGCGCTTCTGGTGCGTTCTTTAATGTGTCTTCGCTTCCGTCTCCATTCGTTACCACGTCTTCTCTGAATACATTCTTCACTGGAAATACGTGAGACATTGGTTCTACACTGCTTGTATCTAGTTCGTTTAATTTATCTACATAGTCGAGCATGCTTTCCATATCTTTCTTGGCCTGTTCTTTTTCTTCGCCAGATAATTCAAGCTTTGCTAAAATTCCGACATATTCAATCGTTGCATCATCAATATGATTTGCCATAAGTCTTCCTCCTGTTAAATTGCCTATAGAGTTAATGTTACCATAATTTTTATCTTTTTAAAATATAAAAATGAACAAAAGTCTGCCGTTTTTTCTTAAAAATGACAGACTTTTGCTTACTTTTTTTAAAAATTTAATCCATTCAGGATCTGATTTATAAAATCTTCTATGTGAGTGAATGCCTCTGGTACAAGATCTGCTAAAAATGACAACAGATAAAGAATAAAGACAATCACCGCCCACTTTCCTTTTTTTGATCTCTTCTTTTCTTTTTTATTTTTATAGGTTGATGTTTTCCTCTGTGTCTTCATTGACTGCGTCTTTGTATTCTTGATATTTTTAAAATCTGGATGTCGTTTTTCATCATGAATATATTTTGGCTGAGAAGTCTTTTTGTCAGTCGTTAATATATCCCAATGGCCATCTTTTAATATTCTTGACCGGCCTAAGCGATTAAAATCATAACCACACATTGGACAGACACCATTTCTTAACTTTTCTTCACAGATTGGACATTTCTCGTATTTCATAGGCCCTGCTTTCTTACTGATTCGTTTTTATCTTATGGAAATGGTATCATATAATCTTAGTGTTTTCAAGAATTGCTCGACTTTATCTGTTATATATCAACAAAAAAATATGGCAGATTTCTCCACCATATCTTTTCTAAATTAAATTAATTTCCACATTTTCTGGAAATGCACGAAGGGTCATTGTATCTTTTCCATCATTTAGATAAATTTCAATAAATGTATTATCATAATATATCTCAATGTTTTTGAGTTCTTCTGACATTGAAACTTCTCTTTGAATTCCGTATTCTGTACTAAACTGATGCTTAAGTGTACTTCGGTCTGCAACTATATGTCCTGCTGCCCAGTCAATCTTAATACTTAGATGATCTTCTTGATCTCCGATCTGAATTTCTGAGATCTGTTTATCTGTCAGATTGATATACCATGTATCTTCTTCTGGTTTAATTCTTTTACTGTCTATATCAAGATGTGCATATTCATTCTTAATATTTTCTGGCACTTCCTGGCATAACTTTCCTTCTTTGATCGTTAAGAACCTTGGCATTGTCAGACTATGGATCCACATATCTTCTTTTGCATATGGGAGTTCCTGTGCCCCACACCCAAGCCACGCAAACATCATTGGTTGTCTGTCTTTTCCATAGAATGCCTGTGGTGCATAAAAATCAAATCCTTTGTCGATCTCATCAAATGATTCCACATGAAATGTTTTATCTTCAAGATTTAACTCTCCGATAAAATATACACTGGAAAACTCATTGTGAAAACGTTCTCCCATTGGTGTACGTCCCATTAATGATAAGAATAAAACATCTTTTCCATCTATTTCAATGTAAGATGGACATTCATACATATAACCAAGCTCCAGGTCAATTCCTGTCAGTTCAATATTTCCCTGATATACCCAGTTTTCAAGATCTGTACTCTTATACAAAATCAATCTTGCCTGCCCATCGGTGCTTCCACCACCTAAAAGCATCCAGTATGCTCCTTCTTTTTCAAAGACAAATGGGTCTCTGATCTCCCCGATCAGTCCTTCTGGCTGTTCATCGATGATCGGATTGTTTGGAGATTTAAGAATTGTACCATCACTGTTCATAACTGCCATTGCCTGTTTTGGGATCTTTCCCTGTTCTGTCTTATAGTTTGCTGTGTAATAAAGATAAAGCTTACCATCTGCTTCTATGGAATTTCCTGAATAACATCCATTTTTCTCATATTCCTGATCTGGAATGAGCATCTGATCAGACCATTCCCATTTTACGAGATCTTCCGAGATCACATGTGCCCAGTGTTTCATTCCGTGTTCTGGTCCAAATGGAAACCACTGATAAAACACATGGTATTTTCCTCCAAAATACGCCAGTCCATTTGGATCGTTCACTAGTCCACATGGGGGATGAATATGATAGGATGGATGCCGTGGAGTATCTTTACAATACTCCATAAGCTCCTTTAAATATGCTTCATGGCTTTTTTGGATCGGTGTATATTTTTCTACATCTAAAAATTTCATATTATTCCCCGATCACGTCTTTTCCTGCTTTGACATTGATTCCTGTCTTAAATGCCACAGGTGTCTGGTTACCTTCATCCGTTTTGACAAATACGACGACTGGATTTAATCCTTTTGCTTCAATCTTCGCTTTGTCAAATTTGAGAATTGGCTGACCTTCCTTCACGTGTTGTCCTTTCTTTACAAGATATTCAAATCCTTCTCCCTTCATGGATACTGTTTCGATTCCTACATGGATCAGAAATACACTATTGTTTGTTGTTCGGACACCGATGGCATGTTTTGAAGCTTCCATCACTGTACAGATTTCACCTTCTGCCGGCGCTAAGACTGTTTCATTTGTTGGGATGATCCCCACTCCGTCTCCTAATACTTTTTCAGAGAAGATTCCATCTTTTACATCTTCAATCGCAATAACTTTTCCGTCAACAACTGCTTTGACTGGTACTTTCGCTGTCTCATCAATTGTTAATGCAGATTCAGCTTCTTCCTCTTCTTCACCATGTGGAACACCTTTTGTTTTATTATAAATAACGATCAGTACGATTGGTACGATAAATGCGATCAGGTTTCCAATGACATAAAATACTAATTTATTTGGTACTACGATCAGAAGTCCTAATATTCCTGTTAATCCCTGTCCAATGGCTCTTACGCCTGCAAGTTTCATGAATGCTCCTCCACATCCAGCTCCTAAGCAAGAACATACAAATGGGATCACGGAATATTTTAAGTTTGCAGCAAAGATGGCTGGTTCTGAAATTCCTACTAATGTTGGAATGAAACTTGACATTGCGATATCTCTGTCTTTAGAATGTTTCTTCGCTAACAAGTACATTCCGATGGCTCCACCACCCTGTGCAATGATCGATACAGACCAGATTCCCTGAATGTAGTTAAATCCTGTCGTAGCGATCAGATTTGCTTCAATTCCCTGAATCGCCTGATGTGTTCCTGTAACTACTAATGGCTGTAATAACGCTGCAAAGACAAATGCTCCAAATGCTCCGAAACTGTTGTATAAAACATCGATCACTGCTGCTAATCCGTTACCGATCATATTTCCAACTGGTCCGAATACTGTAAATAATGCTACGTTTGCAAAGAAAATAGTAATTGTTGGTACGAATACAAATGATACCACAGCTGGTACATATTTCTGTGCGATCTTTTCTACTTTAGACATAAACCATGCGGTTAAGATTGCTGGGAATACTCCACCCTGGAATGCAACTTTTGCAATTGCTAATGGTCCAAAATGCCAGTAACTTGCGGCAGATGGGTCTAATACGAATGTATTACGGTTTACAAGATCTGGATGTACCATAACGATTCCGACTAAGATACCAAGGATCGGATTCCCACCGAATCGTTTGACAGCACTATACATTACAAGGATTGGCAGATAATTAAATGTTGTTGCCATGATCGCTAAGAATTCTGCAATATCTGCAACAAGTTTGCTCTGATCTGCTAAGGATCCCTCTAATCCAAATAATCCATTGGCTGTCAATAATGCTTTGACACCAGTCAGGATCGCTGCTGCAACAAATGCTGGAATGATCGGAATAAATATATCAGAGAATACTTTGAATCCCTGCTGTAATTTTCCCATCTTGCTCATTCCTTCTGCCTTGGCATCAGACTGAGACATTTCTTTGACACCTGTTAATTCAATAAATGCATCATAGACATTGTTAACTGTTCCTGTTCCGAAAATGATCATCAGCTGCCCACTATTAAATAAGACACCTTTAACACCTTCGATATTCTCTAATGCTTTACGGTCATATTTTGTTTCATCATTTAAAATCAGTCGAAGTCTTGTCACACAATGTGTCGCACCTTTGATGTTACTGATCCCACCAACGTGATCTACCACATCTTGTGATATTTTTTTGTAATCCATCTATACTTGTCTCCTTTATTTCTCTCTTTTTATTTGTTTATTTTTGTTGCTATTTTTGTGTTTTTCGCTTCTAGTGTACCATCTGTCACTGTCAGTGCCAATCCATTTCCTGGATGATCACATAATCTTGCATTTAATGCCGTTCCATTAATATATAATGTTGAAATATCCTGGTCTATGATCAGACAGATTTCATATTCTTTGTCTGCTTCCAATTTGATCGGACGCTCAAGTCCAATGTTAAAGCACTGATACCATGGATAATTTGGACATTTGTTAAAGACAACTTTATTTTCTTCCACAAAGAATCTGTATTCATATGAAACTTCTGTTTCTTCATCTTTGTAAAATCTGATAGAAAATTCTTTCGTTCCTTCTTCAAATTTTACAGTTGTTTTGAATGCTGCGATGCTTCCTGTATCTTCACAAAGAAGTGTTTCTTCTTTTGTGTCAATCGTTTTCATACAAGGGTTAAATAAATCTTTCCAACCATCGAATGCTTCCATCATCTGGTCTACCGGTTTTACCCCAAGTGTTCCATCTTCTTTCTGGAATACTTCGTGTGGCACGAAAGTTCCTCCCCACAAGTATGCGTTCTTGTCATCGTTATCGATTCTTGTTGGCACCCATCCAAAAAGTACTCTTCGTTCTCCATCAAATGCTGTACGTCCTGCATAGTATGCTCTACCGTCAAATGCATCATCAAATGGTGCTTCCCAAGGCCCGTATAGGTTCTTGCTTCTTCTGTAATGGATTTTATTACCCTCACTGTATTCTGAGAATACAAGATACCACCAGTCTCCCATCTTAAAGATCTCTGGCATCTCAAACATTGTGTAGATTCCTGGTGCCCAGAAATCTCCTTTAAATTCCCATTTCTTTAAATCTTTTGATGTGAAATGTACGAGACGTCCTGTCTGTTTTCTCTTATCTTCTCCCTTTCTTGCTCCAAGGATCAACAGATATTCTTCTCTTTCCTCATCCCATAGGACAAATGGATCTCTCCAGTTTCTCTTATCATATCCTTCCTGTGGAGGAATCTCTAATGCTTCTTTCGATTTCTCCCATGTGATCCCATCTTTGCTTGTAGCGTGAAGCAATGTCTGTGATGTCTTTCCTGCCTTTAAGAATTCTCTATTATATCCTGTATAAAATGCATGAAATCCTGCCTCTGTTTCAAAAACACTTCCTGCATAGATGAACTGATCTGCTTCTTCATCCGTTCCACGCTTTAAGCTTTCTCCATAGTCTTTGTAATCTACAAAATCTTTTGTTGTTGCTAATGCCCAACCGAATGGTTCTCCAAAAGGTCCTGGATTTCTTGTATCTCTCTGATGATATACATAAAACTGACCTTCTTTTCCATAAGGCATAATATCTCCTACCCAAATACCTTCTGGCTGATAATATAACTGATACATAATTTAATCCTTTCTTTGATTTACCTTGTTGCTTTCTATGGCTTTATTATATGTCAATCGTTTTCATATGTCAATCGTTACCATATTAATTTTTGCACAAAATATTTGGGTGATTTTTGGTAGTTTTGCATAAAACTTATCTTATTTTGTACGTTCTAGCATATTTTTAGGCATCAAAAAAGGAAGAGTAGTATTTTCTCTTCCTTTTTTATTCTCTGTTATGTTGTCTGTCCTTCCAGTAATTTTACTGGAAGATCCATGCAGCTTTCTGCTGTTTTTCCTTCAATCAGATCGATCAGCTTATCCACCGCTACCTTTGCAATCTGTTTAACTGGCTGCTGGATCGTTGTCAGTTCTGGAACAAATCCTAAAATCTGCTTTGTTCCATCTACTCCGATGATCTTTAGATCTTTCGGAATATTGATTCCTTTTTGCCTTGCGACATGAAGTGCGATCACTGCAAGCGAATCATCTCCTGCAAAAATACCGTCAATCTCAGGGTGTGCATTTAACATATCATAAATAAGTTTTTGCTTCTCCACATTCTCCATGATGAACGGTACTTCTAAAATCATCTGAGGAAGCCCTACTTTCTCCATCTCTTGAATATAAGCCTGACTTCGATTGTTACCTGGCATCTTTAATTTACTGTTTCCTCGAATACATAAAATGTGTTGACATCCTTTATCGATCAAATGTCTGGTTGCCATCTGCCCTGCTGCATAGTTATCACATGAAACGACTGGAATATGTTCTCCAAGATAACGGTCAATTCCTACGACTGGCATCTTTAACTTGGAGTATGTCTCTACGACTGCGTTATGTGTTCCAACGATCATTCCATCTACCTGATTGCGTCTTAGCATATCAATATAGGCTTTCTCTGTATCCATCTGATTTTTGCTGTTACACAGAAGCATCTTATAATTTTTCTGTGATAAATAATATTCTATCTGTTCTACAACTTCTCCATGAAATGGTGATGTTACAGTAGGAACGATAACCCCGACAAAATACGTTCTGTTATTTAACAACGCTCTGGCAATCTCATTTGGATAATAATTGATCTCTTCCATAGCATCATATACTTTTTTTCTTGTTTCTTCGCTGATGTATCCTCGGTTATTTAATACCCTGGATACTGTTGTGGGAGAAACTCCCGCTACTTTTGCCACATCTTTTATTCCAGGTTTCATTCCATACCTTCCATTTCTAACTTATTCTTAAAGTATCCCATCTTCTCGAAGCAGCTTTCCTACTTCTACATATTCTTCTCTGCTTCCCTCAAGATATTTGATCTCGTCCTCTGTCAATGTACGTTTGACTCTTGCTGGACTTCCCATAACTAAAGATCTATCTGGGATCACTGTATTTTGTGTTACAAGACTTCCTGCCCCGATCAAGCAGTGATTACCGATCTTTGCTCCATTCATAACAACAGATCCCATCCCGATCATGGAATTATCTCCGATCTGGCATCCATGGATCACGCTGTTATGTCCAACTGTCACTCCATCGCCGATTTTTACACTATTCCCTTCATCTACATGGATCGTACAATTTTCCTGTATATTACTCTGATTTCCGATCACAATAGACTCTTCTCCTTCACAGCGCATTGCTGTAAAGAACAGTACCGTAGATTCTTCTCCTATAGTAATATTCCCAACTAAAACAGTTTCTTTTGCTACTTTTGCTGAATCAGCGATCTTTGCCTGTTTGTAATTCATGTTCTATCTCCCGATATTCTTCTTATTGCTCTTCTGAGAGTAGTTCATTCTTCCTTCTTTCCAACCCTTCTTGTCTGTCTTATCCCAGTCTAGGTTGTCTCCGAAGATATATCTTGTCATCCATAATAAGCTGACCGTTGGAACCACTACCCATAATACTCTGTATTCAAGTTCCATTAAAAATGGTAAAAATGCCAGTCCTGCTGCGTGGATCAGTAAGATCACTGCCCATGCGATGATCAGCCAGTAACCGATCTTAAATGCTTCTGGCATATCTCTTCCCATTTCTTTTCCAAAATAAAAACGTTCTGCTGATAAAATGGCGGCAGCTAATACTGTCATGATCACACACATTTTATAGAATACGTTACCATCCATATATTGTCCTAAAAACATTCCGATCAATGATACGATAAACATCAGGATCAGAACAGCCCAGAGAACCTTTTCAAGCTTACTTGTTACTTTGTTTGTTGTTACTTTTTCTTTCTTCATCTTGTATAACCTCAATCTCTACTTTCTATCAGAAGCAGTTTTCCTTCACTAAATGAAATGATTCCTTCTTCTGCTTCTAATTCATTACTGATCGCGATCGATTGCTCAAACACTAATGTATGGTCTTTTAATGGATATTTAAATCCTGTTAGTGTGACACCTCGTGCCTCATATATTGGTATCAAGGATACATATTTACCAAACTGGTCTTTCTTTGATATTGTATCTTCATGATTTAAAACCCTGATACGATTGTTTGCATCAACAAGTTCTGCCTTCACACCTTTGCTGTGTGCGTAAAACAACTGTCCGAAATTGCCCATAACATGATCGAGTCTTGTTCCAGTTCCACCTATCATAAGGATTTCATCTGCACCTGTCTCAATTGCTTTTTGTATTGCAAGTCCTGTATCAGTATCGTCTTTTTCACATGGTACGATAATCTTCTTGTCTGTTGAAAATTCTTGCATTATATCCTTACTGCAACTGTCAAAATCACCTAAAATAATATCTGGTTTTATATTCAGTCTCTTAGCATAAAGCAGTCCTTTATCAGCTGTAATAACCTGATCTGGGTTCCATTTACTGATATAGTCTTTCGCGAAATTTTCTTCGACTGTTCCGCCTGTTAAAATCAATACTCGCATTACCATTTTCTCTTTTCTTTTAGTTCTGTATAAATATTTACATAATTATCATAACGGATCTTTGAGATCTTTCCTTCTTCCAATGCCTTTTTCACTCCACAGTCTGGTTCATGTGTATGACTGCATCCCTGGAATCGGCATTCATCTTCATATGGTGCGAATTCCTGAAAATAGTCTTTGATCTCATCTTCTTCAAACATATGAATGAATAAAGAACTAAACCCTGGGGTGTCTAGGACATACGTATCTTTCTCGATACGTATCAGCTCTGAATGTCTTGTTGTATGACGCCCTCGCTTGATCTTCTCACTGACTTCCCCTGTTTCCATCTGTGCCTCTGGCTGCAGAAGGTTCATCAAAGATGATTTTCCGACCCCCGATGGTCCAGCAAGAACCGTCGTCTTACCGTGGATCAGTTCCCTGATCTCATCAATTCCTTCTTCTTCCTTAACGCTGATAAAACGAACGATATGTCCACAGTTTTCGTAGACTTTCTCTAATAATTTCAGTTCTTTTTCTTTTGCAAGATCTACCTTGTTAAAGCAGACGATCACAGGAACATCCTGTTTCTCCATCATCATCAGAAAACGATCTAACAGATTATAATTTGGCTTTGGATTCTTTGCTGCAAATATGATCAGTGCCTGATCTACATTTGACACAGCTGGACGGATCAGCTCGTTATGTCTCTCATAGATCTTTGTAATATTTCCTTCCTGCTCTGCCTCATCTAAAATATCGATTTCTACATTGTCTCCGACTAACGGTTTCATCTTCTTGTTTCGGAAGATTCCTTTTGCCTTACATTCATATAATTTATCTTCTGTCTGTACGTAATAAAATCCTGCGATTCCTTTTATGATCTTTCCTTGCATGAAATATCTCCTGCACCTGCTTTTCCTTTATTCTTCATCTGTTGTTGTTGATTCTTCATCCGCTGTTGTCGCTGTCTGACGAGGTCCAAGACTGACATAGATCCCAACGGCTGTTCCCTTCTTAACCTTGCTTCCAGAACTGATCCTCTGACGAATGACAAGTCCTTTTTCCACACTGTCACTATATTCTGTTAAAACACTTCCCAATGATAATCCGAATCTTTGCAGTTCCTGACTTGCTTCAGATTCCGTGTAATAACGAAGATTTGGAACGCTGACCGTCTGATCTTCCTTCTTGCCTTTGCTGACTGTGATCACAACAGTTGTATTTTTCGAAACTTTACTTCCATGTGATGGAGTCTGAGAGATAACTTCTCCTTTCGCAACATCATCACTGTAAGCTTCTTTTATTGAGACTTTGAGTCCTGCTGCTTTTAATTCACTCTGTGCACCAGACTTCGTCTTACTTCGCACATCAGGTACTGAAACTTTATCTTCGATCTTCTGTCCTTTGCTCACAACTAACTTGATCGTTTTTCCTTCTTCTAATTCCGTATCGCTTTCTGGATCTTGCTGCATGACCAGTCCTTTTGCATACGTATCGGAATATTCTTCTGTCACGTTGATCTTGAACTTGTTATCAATCGCCTCTCTAGCTGCTTCTAAAGACAATCCGATATAATTATCAACTGTGTATTTTTCTGTAGTATTGTGATGTTTGGCTTCTGTTGTTGCTGCGATCGTACTTTGTGTTGTTGATTTTCCTGATTTGAATAATCCAGAACTTTTGACAACAAATACGACAATAGAAATCAAAATGATCGCACCTACCACTGCTGCAAGAACAATGACAAGTTTCTCGATCTTTGAGTTCATTCCTGTTTCTTCTTCCTCATCATCCTCTTCCAGATATGCATTGCTATCTGAATCTTCCACAGGCTGTGTATCATCATTTGTCTGGATTCTCTGTGTCAGTTCGTTCTGATCGATCATAATCGTTGGAGAATCATCAATCGTTGGAACAATTCCCACATATTCACCAGAAGTATCTTCAAACACGAGTTTCAGATCTGCGATCAATTCATCTGCTGTCTGATAGCGGTCTTCTGGCTTCTTCATTGTACATTTTAAAATGATCTTCTCTAAACTATCTGGTATTCCATCTCTGATCTGACTTGGCGGTGTGATCTCATTTTGCAGATGCATCAATGCGATCGTTACACCATTTTCATGATCAAATGGCACATGTCCTGTTACCATCTCATACATCGTGATACCTAAAGAATAAATATCACTTTTTTCATCACAGAATCTTCCTTTTGCCTGTTCTGGAGAAATGTAATGCACAGATCCCATCGCTGTTGCTGTTGATGTAACGGTATTGCTGCTTGTTGCCTTCGCAATTCCAAAGTCTGTGACCTTTACATTTCCAATCTCTGAAACTAAAATATTCTGTGGTTTAATATCTCTATGAATAATATGATTCTTATGGGCATGTGAGATCGCTGACGCGATCTGCAGGGAAATCTCTACCGTCTCCTTCGGAGATAAATACCCTTTTCTTCGGATATATTCTTTCAGAGTCATCCCTTCTGCAAGCTCCATAACAATATAATTGATCCCATCTTCAATTCCAACATCGTATACATTCACGATATTAGGATGAGACAGCCTTGCAACTGCCTGTGCCTCTGTCTCGAATTTCTTTAAAAATTTCTCATCTTCTACGTATTCACTTTTTAAAACCTTCACTGCGACGTTCCGGTTTAATTTATGATCTTTCGCCATATAAACGTCTGCCATTCCACCGCTTCCAACGCGCTTTAGCACTTCATAACGGCCTGACAGCATCGTGCCAATCTCTAACATCTATCATTCACCTCATCTCTTTAAATCCACAATTACCAATGAAATATTGTCTTTTCCTCCGTACTCGTTCGCACGGGTGATCATCTGGTTGACCTTATTGGCAATCTGACTGTGATCAAGAAGAAATTCCTTCAATTCTTCGTCGGATATCATATTGGAAAGTCCATCACTGCACAAAAGCAAATATCCATCTTTGGCATCAAACTCAAAGAAATCTGGTGTCGCCATTACGGTACCTAGTGCTCTTGTGATAACATTCTTCTTTGGATGGAATCTTCCTTCCTCTCTTTCCATGATTCCTGCATGAATCAGTTCTTCCACATAAGAATGATCCACTGTAATCTGTGTTAATTCTTGATTTCCATAATATAATCTACTATCACCAATATTCATAACCGTTACTTTCCCATCAGAGATGGTTGCTGCAACGAATGTTGTTCCCATTCCCCTATATTCTTCATTACTCTGGCTTTCTGCGATCATTTCCTGATTCACAGATGCAATGGATGATTTCATTAATTCGATCGGATCGGTCTGTTTCGATTCCTCGATCAGCTGTACAAATCGTTCCACTGCAAAAGAGGAGGCATGCCCACCGGCACGGTGTCCTCCCATTCCATCTGCCACGATATAAAGATTTTTTAAGTTTCCAACAGGCTGGTCATGAAAGAAAATCCTATCCTGATTCTCTGTCCTTACCTTGCCTATATGTGAAGCTCCTACGGATCGCATATCGTTCTCCTTTACAATCTTGACTGCAGTTTTTTTCTTCTAAGCTGTCCACAGGCCGCATTGATATCTGCGCCCATTTCTCTTCTTATGGTAACATTTACACGATTTTTTTCAAGTATCTTTTTAAATTCCATAACGGATTTCGGCATAGATTGCTTAAAATCACGCTCTTTGATCGGATTAACTGGAATCAGGTTTACATGACATGGAAAACCTTTCAATCTGCCTGCTAATTCTTCTGCATGAACTGGCTGGTCATTAACCCCTGCCACAAGGCTGTATTCAAATGTCATCCTGCGGTTTGTCTCTTTAAAATAATAATGACATGCATCTAGCAGCTCATCGATTGAATATTTCATTGCGATCGGCATCAGTCCTCTTCTCATCTCATCATTTGGTGAGTGAAGAGAAATGGCTAATGTGATCTGTAAATGTTTCTGTGCAAGTTCTTTGATCTTTGGCACGATCCCGCACGTTGAGATCGTAATATTTCTCTGACTGATATTTAATCCATCCTCTGATGTGATCAGTTCTAAAAATCTCAATACGTTATCATAATTATCCATCGGTTCCCCTGTTCCCATCATGACAACATTGGATACTCTTTCTTCTGTATCTCTTTGAATATAATAAATCTGTGAAAGCATTTCAGATGGCGTCAGATTACGATCTAATCCTCCAAGCGTAGATGCACAAAACTTACATCCCATACGGCACCCTGCCTGAGATGAAATACAGACAGAATTTCCATGTTTATACTTCATCAAAACACTTTCGATAATATTCCCATCATATAACTCAAATAAGTATTTTCTTGTACCATCAATTTTTGAAATAAAGCAGTCTACAGGTTTTACACCATAAATCTCCTGTGTCTGTTCGATCTTTTCTTTTAATTTTTTTGGTACATTATTCATCTCATCAAGAGACAGAGCAAGATGTTTGTGAAACCATTCATAAATCTGTTTTGCACGGAATTTCTTCTCACCAATGGATTCCATATATTCCTGCATCTCTTGAAGTGTCATTGATTTTAAATCCATAACTTTATTTTCTCCTTAATTTACCAATAAAGAATCCATCACATGGATGTATTCCTGGCAACAACTGAATAAATCCTTCTTGGGCAGTTTCAATCTTTAGATCCTTTGGCAGTTCTTTTGTAATATCAACTGCTTCAAAATCAAAGTGATCAATAATCCATCGGAAATTTTCTTCATTCTCTGCTGGATTGATCGTGCAGGTACTATAGATCAATGTACCTCCATGCTTGACATATTGCACTGCATTTGCAAGAATCTCTCGCTGCAACTTCACAAGATCCTTCATGCCTTCTTCTGAAATGTGGTATTTAATATCATTTTTCTTTCCCATGATCCCAAGTCCTGAACATGGTACATCTGCGATCACAATATCCGCAGCTTCAATATGTTCTTCATCCAACACTCTCGCATCAAATACTTCGGATTCCATATTCGTAAATCCAACACGATCAATGTTATCTTCGATCAGATCTGTCTTGTATTCCGTAAGATCCCTTGATAACACTCGCCCGCTTCCCTTCAGCTGATCTGCAACATATAAGGACTTACCACCTGGTGCACTGCAAAGATCCATCACAAACTGCTCTTTCTGGACACTGGCAAGTTTGGCACACAACATGGAACTTTCATCCTGTACATAACAACTTCCTTCACGAAATGCTTTCAAACGATACAAAAAATCATAATCTGAGATCTGCACTGCATTTTCGATCAAACTTCCATCTTCTACTGTAACGCCTTCTGCTTCCAGTTCTTTTCTGACAGCTTCTTTCCCACCCTTGGAGATCAGACAACATAATGTTGTTTTTCTCTCTTCCAGATAAGAAGCTATGATCTTCTCTACTGTTTCGTTATCATATGTCTTCTGAAAGAATTTTATGATCCATTCTGGAATAGAATAAGCAACTGATAAATATGTCTCAAGATTCTTCTCTCTTGATGGATATTGGATCTCATCTTTCTTCCTTGAAATATTACGAAGTACACCGTTCACAAAACCTGATAATCGGGAAAATCCTCGTTTCTTTGCAAGTTTCACTGCCTCATTACATGCAGCAGAATCTGGAACCTGATCCATATAAAGAATCTGATAGATTCCCATACGAAGCAATGCACGGATCAGTGGTTTACATTTTCTGATCTTCGTCTTTGAGAACTGATCTGCAACATAGTCGATCGTGATCTGACGCTCTAAAGTTCCTTCCACCAGTCTTGTAAAAAATGCACGGTCTCTTTTTTCAGAAAACTGGTATTTTTCTAATACATTTGAAATTGCGATGTGTGATAATTCTTCTTTTTTATCTACTTTGATCAGTACATCCAATGCACATTCTCTCGGATTTTGCATCGTATCATTCTCCTAATTTTGTTCCGGCTTCTACTTGATATCCAAGTAAAAATGCCTGTACCTGCATACGTTTCTTTCCTGCCAGCTGAATCTCATGAAGTGCAAGATCATTGCTTCCTGTTGCTACGATGATCTCTTTTTTGTTGACTTCTACGATCGTTCCTGGTTCTTCTTTACTCTGTGCATCAAGCACATCTGCTTCCCAGACTTTCATTGTCTTTCCATCTAAGGATGTATAAGCACTTGGCCATGGATTCATTCCACGGATCAGACATTCGATTTCTCTTGCTGATTTTGTGAAATCAATCTGTCCCATATCTTTACTTAGCATTTTTGCATAACAGCTTTCTTCGTCATTTTGTTTTTCTCTGACGGCTGTTCCATCTTCTAATTTCTTTAATGTTTCTAATAATAAATTTGCTCCTAATACCATCAATTTATCATGCAGAGAACCAGCTGTTTCTTTCTTATCTAAAACAACTTCTGCTTTATCGATCATATCTCCGGTATCTAATCCTTTTTCCATATACATGGTTGTGATTCCTGTCTTTTCTTCTCCATCAAGAACTGCCCACTGGATTGGTGCTGCTCCTCTGTATTTTGGAAGGAGTGATCCATGAACATTGATACATCCATACTTTGGAATATTTAAGATACTTTCTGGTAAGATCTGTCCATAAGCAACAACAACGATCACATCTGGGTTGAGGTTTTTTAACTCTTCAATGAATTCCTCATCTCTGGCTCTCTGTGGCTGATATACTGGGATATCATATTCCACTGCTTTTTCTTTGACTGGAGGAAACTGCATCTTCTTTCCTCTACCTCTTTGTTTATCCGGCTGTGTCACAACAGCAAGCACCTCATGGTGATCGATCAGTGCCTGCAGTGTTGGTACTGCGAACTCCGGTGTTCCCATAAATACTGCTTTCATCTTATTCTACCTCTTCCATCGTGACGTCTCTTGCTGGTTCTTCTGCTACATCTGGATATAAAATTCCATCCAAATGATCTGTTTCATGACAGAGCGCTCTTGCAAATAATCCAAATCCTTCTACTGTGATCGGATTCATATCTTCATCAAATGCTTCACAGATCACATGATCTGGACGTTTCACAACTGCTACTTTTCCTGGAAGGCTTAAACATCCTTCTTCTCCTACCTGCTCTCCTTCTTTCAGTGTGATCACTGGATTGACAAGAGTTACACATTCTCCCTCTTCTCCAGTATCAATGACTACGATTCTTTTTAAGATTCCCACCTGAGGTGCTGCAAGACCAACACCCATTGCTTCATACATTGTATCATACATATCTTCTACTAATGTATGCATTCTTGGTGTCATTTCTTTTACTTCTTTACATTTTTTTCTTAAAACATCGTCTCCTAATACTCGAATCTGTCGAATTGCCATAATTGTTCTCCCTTTCTTTTAATAACTATTCATTGGGTTAAAATCAAAATTGACCAGTAAATTTTTCCTGATCTTATTTAAATCGATCCACTGTTCCAGACGGTTCTTTGCTTTCACCAGTGTCTCGTAATCTTTATTCTTAATATATATCACTTTGCGGTATTGATCATTGATCTTGCCAAATCCTGCCTCGCTCGGCCCGATCACCATCAGATCCATATGTTTTACCACATTTGCCATCGCATCCATTACTTTATCAAGCCATGCTTTATCTTCTCCTGATGCAAATACGACCAACATCTGCCATTCTGGTGGATATCTCATCAAGCTTCGGTAGCTGATCTCTTCTTTGTAAAATGCGTGATAATCCTGTTTGGCTGCAGTCTGGATACTGTAATGTTCTGGGGAATATGTCTGGATCACTACTTCTCCTGGTTTGTCGCCTCTTCCTGCTCTTCCCGCAGCCTGTGTCAATAACTGGAATGTTCTTTCTCCTGCCCGGTAATCATTGGCATGCAGGGAAAGATCTGCTGCCAAAACACCTACCAATGTTACATTCGCAAAATCATGTCCTTTGACGATCATCTGTGTTCCCACTAAAATATCTGCTTCTCCATCAGAAAATGCCGATAAGATCTGTTCATGACTATTCTTTCTCTTCGTTGTATCCATATCCATACGAAGCACTTTTGCTTGTGGAAATTCTTTGTATAATGCAGCTTCCACTTTCTGGGTTCCAAGACCGAATGTTCCAATATACGGGCTTCCACACTCTGGACAAACCTTCAGCATCGGCTGTTCATATCCGCAATAATGGCAGCGCAGTCTTCCATCTCTGTGATATGTCATAGAAATATCACAATGAGGGCATTCCATGACATGACCACAGCTTCTGCATGAAACGAATCCCGCATAACCACGCCGGTTTAAGAACAACATGATCTGTTCGCCTTTATTCAAACGATCCTTTATCAGTTCTTTCAGTCTTCGACTGAACATGCTACGGTTTCCCGCTTTTAATTCTTCTCTTAGATCTTCAATATAGACTTGCGGTAACACTGCTTCTTTGGCTCGTTTTGTCAACTCCCACAGCCGATAAGTTCCATCCAGTGCATGTTTATAACTCTCAACTGATGGTGTCGCCGAACCTAAGATCACCGATGCACCTTCCATCTGTGCTTTTTTGATTGCAACTTCTCTTGCATGGTATTTGGGAGTTTGTTCACTCTTGTAACTGCCTTCATGTTCCTCATCGATCACAATCAGCCCAAGATTCGAAAATGGAACAAACAATGCAGATCGTGGTCCAATGATCACATCCACGTCTCCCCTCTGTGCACGAAGCCACTGATCGTATCTCTCACCTTTGGATAATCGTGAATTCAGAATTGATACACGCTCTCCAAATCGTTTGGTAAACCTTGTAACCGTCTGATAAGTCAGTGCGATCTCTGGGATCAGGACGATTGCCTGTTTTCCCTGTTTGATCACTTCTTCGATCGCTGCGAGATAAACTTCTGTCTTCCCACTTCCTGTGATTCCATGTAAAAGATAGGTTTTGTGGTCTTCTCTTAAAAAATCTTCCCGAAATTCATCGATCAGTTCCTGTTGCTGTTCATTTAACACATGCGCTTCTGCTTTTGCTATACTGAACTCTCCAGGATTCCGGTAATAATATTCTGTCACAACATGAAGAATTCCTTCTCTTTCCATGCTGTCTACTGTACTTTTTGAAATCTTTAGATCTTTCGATGCCATTTCCCATGAGATCTTCCCATGGTCTAATAAAGCTGCAAGAAGTCTTGCTTTCGCCACATAATGCTTACTGAAATATTCATCAAGCATCGCTGGTCCATGCACTTTCTCAATGCATAGCTCAATGTATTTTCTCGCTTTTCGTGCAACTTTTTCCTGCACTGGAAGTACGGTTTTTAATGCCTGGATCATTGTTGATCCATAATTCTCTCTGATCCACGCAGCTAACTCGATCATATTTGACTCCACACCAACATGATCCGTCTCAATCCTTAAGATTTCTTTGACTTTACTCTCATCATAGTCAACTGTCCGTGAAAGATTGACTACATATCCCGTCTGTTCCTTATTAGAACGTCCAAATGGGACAACGACTTGCTGTCCCACCCGAATATCCTTGATCATGGAAAAAGGCACCTTATAGGCAAACACCTTATCCAGTGCCTCATGTGAAATATTAATAATTATATCCGCATATAATTTTTCCATAGATTATTTGATTACGTGACCTTTCTCTCTTAAAACTTTGACCACTTTATCTACTTTCTCACGGCAGATCTCATGGCTTCTTGCCTCAACCATAACACGTACTAATGGTTCTGTTCCACTCTCACGTACAAGAATTCTTCCTTCATCTCCAAGTTCTGCTTCTACTTCCTTAACTGCTTTCTGTACGTCTTCATCTGCCTGTGCAACTGCTTTGTCATATACACGGACATTTTCAAGGATCTGTGGGAAGATCTCAACGGGTTCTGCTAACTGTGCAAGGCTTTGTTTCTGCTCGATCATTGCTTCCATGATCTTTAAGGATGTTAAAATACCATCTCCTGTTGTTGCAAACTTGCTGAAAATGATATGTCCAGACTGTTCTCCACCTAATGCGTGACCATTCTTCACCATATTCTCATTAACATATTTATCTCCAACAGCAGTCTTCTCATAAGCAATTCCTGCTGCATCAAACGCTTTATATAATCCAAGATTGGACATTACAGTTGTAACAACTGTATTATTGTTCAAGTCTCCGTGTTTCTTCAGATACTGTCCACATACATAAAGGATCAGATCTCCATCGACAACCTGTCCATTCTCATCGACTGCGATACAACGGTCTGCATCTCCATCATATGCAAATCCAACATCTAAGTGGTTTTCTTTTACATATCCCTGTAAGATCTCGATATGTGTAGATCCACAGTTTGTATTGATATTTGTTCCATCTGGTTCATTATTGATCACATGTGTCTCTGCACCAAGTGCTTTAAATACATTCTCTGCGATCGCAAATGAGCTTCCGTTAGAGCAGTCTAATCCGACTTTGACACCTTTAAATGATCTTGTTGCTGTAGAGATCAGATACCCGATATAATGATTTCTTCCGGCTGCATAGTCTTTTGCTCGTCCAATCTCTTTCTTTGTTGCAAATGGGATTTCATGGATCTCCCCATCAATATATGCTTCGATCTCATTTTCAACTTCTGCTTCCATCTTATGCCCTTTGGCATTGATCAATTTGATTCCATTATCATAGTATGGATTGTGGCTTGCTGAGATCATGATCCCGCAGTCAAACTGTTCTGTTCTTACGACATAAGCCACACTTGGTGTCGTTGTTACATAAAGCATATATGCATCTGCTCCAGATGCTGTCAATCCTGCTACTAAAGCATTCTCAAACATATAGCTGCTTCTTCTTGTATCCTTACCGATGACAATCTTTGCTCTGCTACTTGACTTCTGGTTAAAATACCATCCAATATAACGTCCGACTTTATATGCATGTTCTACAGTTAAATTTATATTTGCTTCTCCACGGAACCCGTCTGTTCCAAAATATTTTCCCATCTTAATACTCCTTGCATCGTATTGTGTTTGTTTTTACCACCTGACATTATACCATGATTACGATCGTCTATCAAATATAGAATCAATGAAGTTTTTCTTAAATATCTGCTTCTTTTCTAAGCCCGATCAGTTCTTCTCTTGTTGCATTTCCTGTTTCCAATGCGTTTTCCCTCATGACTTTATAAAATTCTGCCCATGTTGTATTAACATACGGATTCACATATAAAACTCCTACAATCCCAAATGTGATCGTTGATAACAGATTCCATCCGATAAATGACAGATCAAGTACGAATGCATTCCATTTTTCTCCATCCATCATATTTTTACTGATCTCAAACGCTCTCTTCCTTGATATCCGAGGGTTTTCCGCAAGAATGTAAGGGATCATTTTATATTCATAACTTTTCACGATTCCTGGTATAATTAAACACAACGTCCACAGCACTGTATAAAGATCCCTGCAAAAGATCGTAGCAACATTTCTTAAGTATGCACCATTGAGGAATCCATCAACGATCAATGCGATTCTTGTCTTATGTTCGCTGTTCTCCTCATAAAAACGACAGCCTCCAACTTCAAACAGGTTTCCTACAAAAATCTTAAACAACAAACCTACACTAAAGGCTGTTATGATCAAGATCAGAATAAATGACACATACATTCCATTATACATCGGACCTATCAGATTTTTATAGATCATATCACCTGCAACTCCAAAAAACGAAAATAATGTTTGTATCAAATTTGATGCCGCATCACCATTTCCTGCTGCTATATTACTTCCTTCCTGCAGGGAACCATTCCCTGCTGCATTACCAGTTCCTCCCGTTAATGCTGTCACTACAAGTGTTGCAAGCACAACGATCCAATAATTGCGATGCAGTGCTGCCTTCCCTCGTTCCTTCAATTCACTTCTTGTCCACATATTCATTCACCTCTCCTTTTTGTAAATTGTTTTGATCCTAAAATCATTTTCATCATAACACAAAAGCAGTACACCTGCTACAAAAACAAGTGTACTGCTTTTTATTCTTGGTTTATTATGCTTAAAAGAAAATCTATTTTACAAATTCTTTTACCTTGGCAGCGATACTGTCACCATCTAATCCGAATTCTTTGATCAGTTCTACTGCTGGTCCTGAATGTCCGAATACGTCATTCACACCGATCTTTAATACTGGTGTTGGAAGCTGTTCAGATAATACATCACATACAGCACTTCCTAATCCACCGATCACAGAATGTTCTTCTACTGTAACAACTTTACCAGTTGCTTTCGCTGCTTCTAATACAAGTTCTGTATCTAATGGTTTTACAGTTGCCATATTGATCACCTGAGCATTGATTCCTTCTGCTGCTAATTTCTCAGCTGCATCTAAGGATTCAGCAACACATAATCCATTAGCAATGATCGCTACGTCTGTTCCTTCTCTTAAGACTTTACCTTTTCCGATCTCGAATTTGTAATCTTCATCGTTGATCACTGGTACAGCCAGACGTCCGAATCTCATATAAACAGGTCCTTCCATCGCTGCTGCAGCTTTTACTGCTGCTTTTGCTTCAATATCATCAGATGGAACGATCACTGTCATTCCAGGGATTGTACGCATTAATGCAATATCTTCACAACACTGATGTGTAGCTCCGTCTTCACCTACGGAAATACCACCATGAGTAGCTCCGATCTTAACATTTAAATGTGGATATCCAACAGAGTTTCTTACCTGCTCGAATGCACGTCCTGCTGCAAACATCGCAAAACTACTTGCAAATGGAGTCATTCCTGCTGCTGCAAGTCCAGCAGCAATACCGATCATATTACATTCTGCGATACCACAGTCAATATGTCTTTCTGGAAAAGCTTTCTTAAACATTCCTGTTTTTGTTGCAGCGGCTAAGTCAGCATCTAAAACTACAACATTAGGGTTTTCCTGTCCTAATTCAACTAAAGCATTACCATAGCTTTCTCTTGTCGCAATCTTCTTTACTTCTGCCATCTTACTCGCCCACCTTTTCTAATTCTTCCAGTGCCTGTTTACATTGTTCATCATTTGGTGCAGAACCATGCCATGAAACCTGATTCTCCATAAAGGATACACCTTTACCTTTGATCGTCTTCATAATGATCGCTGTTGGTTTTCCTTTGCATTCTTTTGCCTGTTTGAACGCATCAGCGATCTGATCAAAGTCGTGACCATCAATTTCAACCACATTAAAGTTAAATGCTTCGAATTTAGCTCCGATCGGATATGGAGAGTTTACTTCATCAATTGGTCCATCAATCTGTAATCCGTTGTTATCAACGATAACTACTAAATTATCAAGTTTTCTGGATCCTGCAAACATTGCAGCTTCCCATACCTGTCCTTCCTGGATCTCACCATCACCAAGAAGTGTATATGTACGATAGTCTTTATTCTGAAGTTTTGCAGCAAGTGCCATACCAACTGCGGCAGAGATTCCCTGTCCTAATGATCCACTAGACATATCTACGCCTGGAATCTTCTTCATATCAGGATGTCCCTGTAAGTAAGATCCTACATGTCTTAATGTTAACAGATCTTCTTTTGGGAAAAATCCTCTTTCTGCTAATGTTGAGTAATATCCAGGAGCTACATGTCCTTTAGATAATACGAAACGATCTCTGTTTTCATCTTTTGGATTCTTAGGATCAACGTTTAACTCAACGAAATATAAATATGTAAATACATCAGCTGCTGATAAAGATCCACCCGGATGTCCGGATTTGGCAGCATGTGTTGACTTAATGATACCTTTGCGAACCTCATTTGCTGTTTTCTTTAATTCTGCGGTTGTCATTGTATCTACCACCCTTTCTTATTCTCCGAATACTGCTTTGTAATCTGCCTGGAATTTTTCGATTCCCTGATCTGTTAATGGGTGTTTCATCATCTGTTCAAATACGTTGTAAGGTACTGTTGCAATGTCTGCTCCCATCTTAGCACATTCTGTTACGTGGATTGGGTTACGTACACTTGCACAAATGATCTGTGTATCGATATCTCCTGCTGCATCAAAGATCTCTCTGATGTCTGCAATTAAATCTAATCCGTTCTGAGAAATGTCATCCAGTCTTCCTAAGAATGGAGATACATATGTTGCTCCAGCTCTTGCTGCTAATAAAGCCTGGTTTGGATTGAAGATCAATGTCAAATTTGTTTTGATCCCTTCAGAAGATAATACCTTTGTAGCTTTTAATCCTTCGATCGTTGTAGGAATCTTAACTACCATGTTTGGATGAATCTTAGCGATTTCTCTTCCTTCTTTGATCATTCCTTCTGCATCAGTTGTTGTAGCTTTTACTTCACCACTGATAGCTCCATCTACAATAGAAGTGATCTCTTTGATCACATCTTCAAACTGTCTTCCTGATTTAGCGATCAGTGAAGGGTTTGTTGTAACTCCACAGATAACTCCCATATCATTTGCTTTACGAATCTGATCTACATCTGCTGTATCCACGAAAAATCTCATAACTTACTTCCTCCTAAAACATTATTTGTTGTTTTGTTCGTTGTTTTGTTTATGGCTTTATTTAAACATGGATAAAATGTCTTGTCAAACTCGAAAAACTGTCAGATTTCAGCAATATTCATTGAATTTATTAATATTTTTCAACTTTATTAATAGTACATGGTTTTTCGTTTTTTTTCAAGATGCTTTCTTCAATTTTTTTCAATTAAAAAAACCTCGTTTTTCCTTGTTTTTCCGTAAAAAAATATGCTATGATAAATGTAGTTTTAATTAATAATTATTATTTTATTACTAATATTTTTGTTTTTTTATTAGTTGTTATTAATTAATTAAAATAATTTTGATTAAGGAGGATTTTATGGGTTTAAAGAAGAAAGTAACGACCAAAGACATTGCAGATCACGTCGGTCTTTCCCAGTCTGCAGTCTCCATGATCTTAAATAATAAGACTAATGTCTCTTTTTCAGACAGCACCAGACAGAAAGTTTTGGACGCTGCAAAAGAGCTTGGCTATCAAAAAAAGAAAAAATCCATTGAACAGACATCGAAGCCTTTATCGAAAATCATTCTGATCATGTGTCCGTTCTTATCTAACCATTATTATACAACTCTGGTTCATTCGATCACAGAACGAGCACATGATTATGGATATCTTACCTTTGTTGCACCAACACTGCGAAACCCGAGCACCGAACAATATTATCTGGATCTTATGAAAAATGATCTGGATACTGCTGGAATCGTTTATCTGTATCCAACTTCTTTTCTTCCAGAAGTTAATGATATGTCAAAACAGATTCCAATCGTCAATATCGGGGATAAAAATGACGAGATCACTTTTGACTCGATCCATGTCAGCAGCTCCAAACCTGCCAGACTCGTCGCAGAACATTTGATCTCCCTTGGACACCGCAAGATCACTTACATATCAACACCGATCAGTGATATTGAACGTTCCAGATCAAAACGTTACGATGCACTTGTTGCAACCTTCAAAGAACACGGCTTTGGAGATGACTGCGTCAGTATTCGTTCCCTCTCACCCGGAGAGTATAATCTGCTGTCTCCAAATATGCTGGAATATTCTTCCGGATACAATCTGACAAAACAGATTCTCGAAGAGGGAACGGATTCTACCGCCTTCGTTGGATACAATGATATGGTTGCATTTGGAATCCTAGATGCATTATATGAATTAAAATACAAAGTACCAAATGACTTCTCTGTCTGTGGTTTCGATAATATCCCAATGGCCGATATGAATCGTATTTCACTTACAACAGTGGAACATTCTATCGAAGCAAAAGGAAGAGAAGCCGTTGATATCATTGTACGCATCCGCGACTCAAAGACCAAGAACCAGCCTCGAAGCTTTGTTACAAAGTTGGAATTTGAACCATTTATCGTGAAACGAAAAAGCACTGGGAGGGCGAAGTTTTAAGTTGTATCACGGAAATGTATCGAGTATTCATAAAAACATAAAGAAAGATAGAGGTACGAAAAACGAATTCCATTGACGGATTTTTTGCAAAACGCTGATTCGCCAACACTCCTGCACAACTCACTGCGTTCAAACAGTGCCCGTGTTGGCTACGATTTTGCAAAGAATCCTATGGAATTCTATCATTTCGTACCTCTATCTTTCTTTATGTTTTTATGAATACCTGAAGACATTCTCGTATAAAATCAAAAATTTCCCGTTGGAAAGATTGCATGTTAAACATTATCGTTTTTAATTTTGGCAGTCACTTTCAACGTAAACAGGTTTGTATTCTCCATGACTTCTGCTTCGATCGTTCCAGGAACAGACTGAAGACCAAAATCCTGTGCCAATACTTCTTTAAATGCTCCGCTTTTCAAAATATACGGAAAAGATTTTGCCATTTGGTTGGCTGTTGCATTCTCAATATATGTATTGGAATTCTCTGATGTAATACTGGAATTGATCGTAAATGTGGAAGATGCTACATAGTATGGGGAATAGGTAAGTCTCTTGTATCCACAGAACACTACACCAAAAATCACAAGAATAATCAAAAATCTCCATTTCATTTGAATGATGCCTTTGATCAAGTCATCAAACAATCCAGCAATAATATTCTTTCATATTATGAACAATCTCTTTTGTATTCAAAATTTCAATCTGAAATAAATTATCTACACAAGAAGAAACATTAAATACTTGACAGCCTTTCGTCATACGATTAAATTTTTACAAACGAGTAGCAATTGCCTTAATAAACTCTTCACTATTCACAGCATTCACATTCTCAAGAGTTGTAATAAGTGCCAAGTCTTTTGTCATTGTGCCACTCTCGATCGTGTCTAATGTAGCTTTCTCAAGTTTATCTGCAAATGCCATTAATTCTTCATTACCATCTAATTCTCCACGTTTTCTTAACGCTCCTGTCCATGCGAAGATTGTTGCTACAGAGTTTGTAGATGTCTCTTCACCTTTCAGATGTTTATAATAATGACGCTGTACTGTTCCATGAGCTGCTTCGTATTCATAGTATCCGTGTGGTGATACTAATACAGATGTCATCATTGCTAATGATCCGAATGCAGATGAGATCATATCACTCATAACATCTCCGTCATAGTTCTTACATGCCCAGATAAATCCACCTTCTGATTTCATAACGCGGGCTACTGCGTCGTCGATCAGTGTGTAGAAATATTCGATTCCTGCTGCATCAAATTTCTCTTTGTATTCTGCATCAAAGATCTCCTGGAAGATATCTTTGAATGTGTGATCGTATTTCTTAGAGATCGTGTCTTTTGTTGCAAACCACAGATCCTGTTTTGTGTCTAATGCATATGTAAAGCAGCTTCTTGCAAAACTTGCAATAGATGCATCAATGTTATGCATTCCCTGGATCACTCCTGGTCCGTCAAAATCATGAATTGTTTCTCTGATCTCTGTTCCGTCTTCTCCTGTAAATACTAATTCTGCTTTTCCTGCTCCTGGAACTTTGATCTCCACACCTTTGTATACATCACCATAGGCATGTCTTGCGATCGTGATCGGTTTCTTCCATTTGCTGACGGTTGGTTCGATTCCTTTGACTGTGATCGGTGCACGGAATACTGTTCCGTCTAAGATCGCACGGATTGTTCCATTTGGACTCTTCCACATCTCTTTTAAATCATATTCATCCATACGCGCTGCATTTGGAGTGATCGTTGCACATTTGACTGCAACTCCATATTTCTTTGTTGCTTCTGCGGAATCAAATGTAACCTGATCGTTTGTCTCGTTTCTGTGTTCTAACCCAAGGTCATAATATTCTGTTTTTAAATCAATAAATGGTAATAACAATTCATCTTTGATCATCTTCCAAAGAATTCTTGTCATTTCATCTCCGTCCATCTCTACTAATGGAGTGGTCATCTGAATTTTGCTCATGGTCATTCCTCCTGCGTTGCTGTTTATTGTTTTATTCACTGTTTTCAGCTTATTGTGCTTTATTATACAGAAAAAACTGATATTTGTAAATAAATGTATTAAGAATAATACACGTTATTTGAAAGTTGAAAAACAAAGCTATTCCGATCTCCCCGATATTTCGCAATCGAATATTCAATCGCTGTATGACTTTCATCATATCCTGTGGAATGAAAATAAAATAAAGGATCTCCATTTTTGACATCTAACAGATCCGCACATGTTTCATCTGCAAGGATCACATCCAGCTTTCTCTGTATAGATGTGATATCTCTTCCTTCCTTATGAAATGTCTGATATAAACTCTCCTTTTCAAAATCAACTTCTGACAAATGTTCAAACAGTCTGCATGGCACATACGTTGTAACCAGAACATTAGGCTGATCATCAACGTATCTCAATCTGACCAGTTTATAAACTTTTTCTGTTTCTTTGAGATTCAATTTCTGGCGAACTTCTTCTTCTGCCTTTTCTTGTTTGAATGTCAGAACTTTTGTCGATGGAGTCAGTCCTTTTTCTTTTACTTCTTTATCAAATGTCTGGATCACCTGTGCAAATTCCTGCCGGATCGTTGGATCACATACGATCGTCCCTCGTTTTTTACGTTTTTCTAAATATCCCTCATCCACTAAAATCTGTACAGCCTTACGGATTGTCGGCCGGCTGACGTTGTAGATCTCAGCTAATTCGTATTCATTTGGTATGATGCTTCCTTGCTGGTAAATTCCACTTAAGATCTTATCTAATAAATCTTTTTTTATATCTAAATAAAATGCTCCCATTTTATACTCTCTTTCTTTTTTCTTTCACTTTATCGGATTTTTTATTTTATGTCAATTTATTTTCTCTTATTTCATTTACATAATATTGACATAACAATTACATAATGTTATATTTTAATTAACATGAAACAAACATATCAGCAAAAATAGGAGGTTTTTATGAAATCATATACATTAGATGATCTTGCAAGAATGATCGATCACACAAATTTACATACGGATGCTTCTCCTAAAGACATGGAGGTCTTATGTAATGAGGCGAAAGAACATCATTTTGCCATGGTAGCGATCAATCAGGTGCAGTCTGGATTATGTGCAAAGTTACTGGAAGGAACGGATATTCATACAGGAGCTGCTATCTCTTTCCCATTGGGTCAGACAACGATCGCTTCTAAAGTCTTTGATACAAAAGATGCTATTGCAAATGGTGCAAATGAGATTGATTATGTTGTAAATCAGACAGAGGTCAAGGCTTCTAACTGGGATTATATCAAGGATGAGATGTCACAGATCGTTGCTGCCTGCCATGAAAAAGATGTTACTTGTAAAGTCATTTTTGAAAACTGTTATCTTAATGATGAGGAGAAGATCAAGCTTTGTGAAATCGCCAAAGCGGTGAAACCTGATTTTATCAAAACATCCACTGGTTTCGGTACTGGCGGTGCTACTTTTGATGATGTGAAATTAATGAAAGAGCATGTTGGCGATGCGGTAAAGGTAAAAGCTGCTGGTGGAATCCGTGATGCCAAGACATTTATGAAAATGATAGAGTGCGGTGCCCAACGTATCGGAACAAGTGCTGGTATCTCGATCATCAAGGAATTCGAAACTATGATGAAAGAACAAGGCGTTTCCACACTTGAGATCTAAGGCAATTTTTTAGGAGGTATTTTATGAATCAGTTTAACTGGGATCAGGCTTTTACTTTGGATTTTGATCTAAATAACGGACTTTCCAAGCACGCAGATACTACAAAGCGTTATCTTTCCCAGATGAAAAATATGTATCAGGATCAAGAAGCTGTTGAAGAAATTCTTAAACACGAAGACCCTTTGATCTATGAGTTTTATGAACTTGGATGCCCAGAGCGTGCCGGTGATCTTGCATTTGGCACAACGATGATCCATCCTGGGAAGATTGGAAATGAATATTATATGACGAAAGGACATTTTCATCAGATCGTAGACACTGCCGAAGTTTATTATACATTAAAAGGCGAAGGGTATATGATGCTTGAAAGCCTTGACGGTGATTGGCGGGTTGAACGGATGGAGAAAGGAAAAGCATTGTATGTTCCCCGCGGATATGCTCACCGCACCATTAATACTGGAGATGAAGTCCTGACTGCTTTTTATGTATTTGATGCAGATGCAGGACATGATTATGGAACAATCGAAACCAAAGGATACCGCCATATTGTTTGTGAGATCAATGGCGAAGTAACTGTACTTGACAATCCAAGATGGTAATTATGTTAAAAAGAGAGAAAATCCAGACATTTAGAATTTGTATCTTCTAAATGTCTGGATTTTCTTTATTAAAAGGTATTAACAGCTATTTTTGCACATGCAGTAACTGATGTGCTTTATGACTTCCCGGTGATCCAAAGTATTCATCATACAGATGTTTGATATCTGGATTCTCGTGTGAAAATCTCAAATGGGCTGTCTTATCCAGGAAGTACAGGTTGGATCCACGGTCAGATGCCAGTTCTTTCCCTTCATAGATTGGCTGTCCGCCTCCACCTACACATCCGCCTGGACAGGCCATGACTTCTACAAAATGATAGTGTACTTCTCTCTTCTGGATCGCTTCCATCAGATTTCTTGTATTCTGAAGTCCACTCACAACTGCGATATCTATCGTATTGCCAGCAATTTCAAATTGGGCTTCTGTCCATCCATTTTTGTTCACTCCACGGATCTGTTTAAATGCATCTACTTCTGGATTCTTTCCTGTGATCAGGTAATACGCAGAACGCAGTGCCGCTTCCATAACTCCGCCAGTTGCTCCAAAGATCACTCCTGCTCCGGTTCCCTCAGTAAACGGAGTATCAAAGGCTGCATCTTTTAATGTCTTTGGATCAATATGGTCAGCACGGATCAGACGGTCCAATTCTCTTGTTGTTAACACACAGTCAACTCCATGTCCTGCAAACTCACCATGGAATAACGTTTTCTCTCTTTCATCTTTCTTCGCAACACATGGCATAATGGATAATGCAAAAATACGGTCTGGGTCGATGTTCATCTTCTTTGCAAACGCAGTCTTCATCACTGCCCCAAACATCTCCTGTGGAGATTTGGCAGAAGATAATCTGTTTACCATCTGTGGATACTGAGATTTGATGAAACGTACCCATCCTGGACAACAGGATGTAAACATTGGATACATATCAAGATCTCCATTTGTAAATCTCTCGACAAATTCCGTTCCTTCTTCCATGATCGTAAGATCTGCTGAAAATGTTGTATCAAATACATAATCTACACCGATCCTTCGAAGTGCATCTACGATCTTCTCAACTGTTGCTTCTTCTCTTGATAATCCAAGACTTTCTCCCCATGCAGCACGAACTGCTGGTGCGATCTGTGCTACCACGATCGTATCTTTATCTTCTAATGCGCGATATAATTTGTCTGTATCATCTCGTTCACGTAATGCTCCTGTTGGACAATGTGTGATACACTGTCCACATAATGCACAATCTGCTGTTTTGATATCTCTGTTTTCTGAAACTCCAACTGTTGTTCTTGCTCCAGTTCCAGATACATCCCAGATATGCATTCCCTGAATCTTGTCGCATACTTGTATACAACGCATACATTTGACACATTTGCTTGCATCACGTACCAATGGATATCTTGTATCCCATTCTTCGATACAGATCTCCTTCTTATAAGGGCTGTCTACAATATTCAGATCATTAGCAACCGTCTGAAGTGTACAATTTCCGCTTCTTACACAAGTTGCACATTGTGCATCGTGCTGGGAAAGGATCATCTCTACCGTATGTTTTCGGTTTCTGCGTACTTTCGGACTGTTGGTATAGATCGTCATTCCTTCTTCTACCACGTTATTACAGGATGTTACCAGATGATCCTGTCCTTCAATTTCTACAACGCAGACTCTGCACGCTCCAATTTCATTGATATCTTTTAAATAACAAAGCTTTGGAATCGGTATATGAATGGAGGCTGCTGCTTCCATGATCGTTGTTCCAGAAGGTACAGCGATCGTGTGGTTATCTATTGTAATATTTACCATTTTGTATCCCTACCTCCTTTGAAAATACCATAACCAAAGTGGTCACAGCGAAGACATCTTCCTGCCTCCTGGCATGCTTCTTTCTCTGTCATACAGTTTTCGACTCCTTCAAAGTCTTTAACTCTCTCTCCAGCTTCTCTCTCTGTAAGATTAACTCTTCCACATGCTGGTTTATCTTCTAACTTAGGTTCTGGAATCTCAACATCTGCTGTAATTTCATGATGATATCCCAGATATTCATCGATATTGGCTGCGATAACTTTACCTGCTGCGATTGCTGAAATAACTGTGGATGGACCTGTCGCACAGTCTCCACCTGCAAATACTCCTGGCATCTCTTCGAATCCACCAAATTTCTCTACGTTGATCTTTCCTCTCTGTACGGGAACTCCTGCTTCTTCGAAGTGCTGATATTCGATATCCTGACCGATCGCTACGATCAGTGTCTGACATGGGATAAATACGTCATCTTCCCCTGTTGGCTTTACAGATGCTCTTCCACCTTTGATATTACTGATCATCTGTGGTGTTACCCATATACCTTTGACATTGCCTTCTTCGTCTTTCTCGATTCTTGAAGGTGCCATCAATGTCTTGATCTCAACACCTTCTGCTTCTGCTCCTGAAATCTCATCTGGAAGTGCTGTCATATCGGCAACTCTTCTTCGATATACGATGCTGACTTTCTTCGCACCAAATCTTACAGATGTACGAACTGCATCCATGGAAACATTTCCACCACCGATCACGGCAACTTCTTTTCCTTCCAAGCTTTCCTGTGTTCCGTATCCGACATTTCTTAAGAACTGTACCGCTGAAATAACGCCTTTGGCATCTTCGCCTTCTAATCCTAACTTCTTATCTGTGCTTGCACCGATCGTGATCAGTACAGCATCGTATTTTTCTTTTAAATCCACAATGGAATAATCTTTGCCGATAGCTTTTCCACAATCTACTTTGACTCCTGTGTCTAAGATTGCCTGAATATCATCATCTAAGCGTTCTTTTGGTAGTCTGTAGTTTGGAATTCCATAACGTAACATTCCTCCAAGTTTTGGAAGCATCTCATATACGGTTACCTGATGCCCCATCAACTGTAAGAAATATGCTGCACTTAATCCACCTGGTCCACCACCTACAACGGCAATATTCTTCCCTGTAGATTCTGCACATTCTGGCGGTGCAACGTATCCTGCTGCATCTGCTGCCATACGTTTTAATCCACGGATATTCACCGCATCATCGATCATATTTCTACGGCATAATGCTTCACATGGATGCTCGCAGATAAATCCACATGTTGTTGGAAATGGATTATCTTTTCTGATCAGACGGATCGCATCCTCATATCTTCCTTCACGCACCAACGCAATATATCCCGGAATATCCACTCTCGCAGGACATCTGGATACACATGGCACTGGCTGCTTTAACGTACTTAAGCATCGATGATACATGATATGTTCTACATAATCATCTTTAAATCCAATGGCTCCTTTGTATACCATATTGGCTGCCTCATAGCCAATCGCACAATCTGCAGATTCCATAATGGATTTTGCTGTTTCATGTATCTCTGTTAAAGTTCGGATCGTTGCTTTGCCATCTAAAACATCAGTGATCAGATTCTTTAACTGTCCAAGTCCTACACGACATGGAACACACTTTCCACAGCTCTGTGCATGACAGATCTCCAAAAATGCTCTGGACATATCAACCGGACATAACCCTGGCGGGCTTGACTCGATTCTTCGTTCCAAATCCTTATAAAGACCTTCCACAACCAGCTGTGCCTGGTTCGGAGACCTTAATTCCAAACGACTCATGACTCATCCTCCTTAATTCCTCTATATCAGTATATTGACTCTCATTATACGCACATTTTTCGACAAATTCAAGTGTTTTTTTGTGCAATTTGTACGTTAATTTTGTAACAATCCAGCTCATTTTTGTACATAATCACGTTAATTTTGTAACAATTTTAAGTTGTAGTTAGCCAACTATAGATTTTGAATATATGATAAAAAATAAATAAACGATCGGGAGAGCAAAATTCTAATGCTGCTCTCCCGATCGTTTATTTATTTTTTATCATATATCAGAAGTCTATCGTGTAGACAATTATAAACTTGGAAAATTTAAGTGGATGTTTATTTCTATCACTTATATACACGTCTATTCAAGTAACCAGAATCTAATATGATACAATGATTCCTCCATCGCATGCATACAAACTGCTGACTCCTTTAGTATCTACAATATCAATGTCTTCTGCGTGTAAATGCTTCTTGATCAATTCTTTCACGTAAACAGCTCTCTCGTAGCAATTGCAGTGTGAAATGACGAATTGTCTTCTTGTGAGATCTCTTCCTTCGCTTCCCATGTGTTCTACCATCTTCGCGAGTGCTTTCTTCATTCCTCTTGCCTGGGCTGCTTTCTGAATCACGCCGTCTCTTGTACCGATCATGACTGGTTTGATATTTAATGCACCGGCGATCGTTGCAGATAGTCTTGATAATCTTCCGTTCTTTCTTAGTACTTCTAGTGTCTCCAAAACAAAATATGTTCTAAGACTTGTTGTATACTCTTCAATCTTATCAACCACTTCTTCAAATGGCATTCCCTGACTTGCATATTCGTTGAGCTTACGTGCGATCAGAACCTGAGTCGTAGCGGCTCCTCTGGAATTCACTACATGAATATTCTTTGTTCCGTTCTCTTCTTCATATAGATTCTTTCCTAAAACTGCACTGTTGTATGATCCACTTAATTCTGCAGATAATGTTACCACATATATATCATCTGCCTTGGAATATGCTTCCATATAACTCTCTGGTGCAGGGCATGCTGACTTCACAGACTCTTTACTTGCTGCAACCTTTGCTAAGAAATCTGCCTGATCAAATGTTTCATCATCTATGATTTCTTCTCCATCCACTAATAATGTCAGGGGTACTAAAGTATAACATCCTTTTTTTAAATCTTCTTCTGTCAAATCCGTACAGCTGTCACAAACAATATGAAAACTCATATTCGTATCTCCTTTTTACAACTTTCTTATCTGGTATTCATTACTACTTATTCTAACATATATCTACGCAAAAAGAAACATGCAAACAAAGTTTCTTTTAAGTTCCCGAAGTTTGTGAAAAATTTTACAGGTACTTTGTTAAAAATCTTTCTTTCACTTCCCGATCCCACGCTTCTTCCAAAGTTTTATCCAGTACAAATGTCTTTCTGGACACTCCTGATGTACACTTTAATCCCTGTCGATCGTATAAAATGTTGATAAATAATCCTGCTATTTCATCTTCTCGGACTGCAAGATTATATTTGGCAAGAAACTCTGGAGAAAGATCTGGTTTTAACATCATCACAAATTGAAAAGACAGCGGTTTCTTCTTCCCTTTTACGAGAGAAAATATTTTTTCTTTCTCTTCTTCCCACGTTACATATGGATATTGTTTCATCTCTTTCCATTCTTCTGTATCATAAAATTCTTTTAAGATCTTTCCATCAAATTCATACGAAATGTTCATGGACAGTTTTCCTTCGCTCATCAAGAAATCATCAAAAAGATTTCCTCCTAAAAAACCTGCCATAAACTTCTTAATATTTTCAATTTCGATCATAACCATAGGCATATTCTCCTGACTAAAAAATGGAACCCTGCCTACTCACAGGGTTCCATTTTATTGTATCTTTCTTTGGTTCTTTTTTCAACCGGTTTTACTGTCCAAAACTATAATACTGGCTGTTAGAACTTTCATTATTATAATTATTGTTGTAACTATTGCTGTTATTACTATTGCTGTTGCTGCTGTTACTGCTTGTGCTTGGTGCATCTGATTTCTTTCCAAGAGTAACTGTCAGTGTCTTCTTCTCATAAGTACCCATCTGATTCTGACGTTTTACAACAACTTTAACTTTCTTGCCTGCTTTCAGGTTTGAAATCTTTTCTTTTAATCCATCCATTGTAGAAACGTTGCTTCCATTAAAGGATACGATCACATCTCCTGCACTAATGCCTGCTTTCTGGGCTGGGGAACTCTTGATCACCTGCTGTACATAAACACCAGATGGCATATCAAACTGGCTTGCCATAGAACTGTCGATCGTCTGACCTGATACACCTAAATATGCCTGTTCACTCTCACTTGTTGCCTCATTCTTGATCAGTTTATTGATGATCGGTTTTGCTGTATTGATCGGAATCGCATATCCCATTCCTTCTACATCTTCTGAAGAATATTTAACTGTATTAATACCAATTAATTCACCTTTGCTATTTAATAAAGCACCACCACTATTTCCAGGGTTGATCGCTGCATCTGTCTGGATCAGTGTCATTGTCTTGTCTGTCAACTGTACCTGACGATTTAATGCACTGATATAACCACCTGTGACAGACTGTCCATATCCTAATGCATTACCAATTGCGATCGCTCTTTCTCCTGTCTGTAATTTTGAGGAATCTCCTAATGTGATCACTGCAATCTTCTTTAAGGTAGAAGATTTCATGTTCTTTGTATCTACTTCTACAACGGCTAAGTCCGCATCGCTGTCAGTACCACGAATGGTTGCACTTGCACTCTTTCCATCCACAAATCCTACGGATAAAGATTTGGCATCTGCTACGACATGGTTATTTGTAACGATCAAAATCTTACCATCTTTCTTGCCAATGATGATACCTGAACCAACACCTTCGGATTCACTGCTTTGTGTCTGTCCAAACCAACTCTGGCTTGTTGTCTCGAACTTTCCTGTGATCGATACGATCGATGGCATAACATTTTTTGATACACCTGAGAGGTCATTACTGCTGGTACTTGAACTGCTGCTTGTTGTCTTCGTTGTTGCAAGCTGTGTTGCACCATTTCCAATGCCTGCTCTGCTAAATCCATATGTGACTCCCTGCATCACAAGCCCTGCGATCAATCCAAAAGCTACTGCAGATGCTGCTAATTTTGCAACATATTTTCCTCTGCCGCCATTTTTGTTTTTCTTAGGATTGGAATGGTCGTTCGCTTCCTCCGCTCTCCACTGCTCGGAAGTCTTCCATTGTCCATCCTGATTTGTATTATATTCACTCATGATTTTTATTCTCCTTTCGATCCTGATCATTTGTTTTGATCTTTTTCTCTTGATTTCGTCCTTTTGCTTTTATTTTCTCATGTGTTTTTGCCTTTCATGAGATAAATATATCTTATAAATGTGTAAAAACTGTGATTAATATGTTACTAAAAAATGATTTCCTCTTTTTTCTCATTTTTCGTGAAAATGATGAGAGTGTCAATAAGTACAAAATACAAAAATAAGAAAAAGTTAAGTCATTTGTCATTGTATGATCTCTTTTTATCCCTTATAATAGAAGGAAGTGAAAAAGGAGTATTTATCATATGATCAAACAAAACCAAACTTACTTAAACAGACTGCATGTCGTGATGGATGCTGTCTGCATTTATTTTGCAGGATTTGCAGCATGGTATATAAGATTTAAATGCACGATCTTTGGATTCTGGCTGAATCAGGAGATTTTCGATCTCAACCGCTATTATCCAGAGTTTTATCAATATCAGAAACCGCTGATCAGCTCTTTGATCCTGTTATTATTATTGTATTCGTTCTTTGGTCTTTATACACCAAAGCGTTACCAGCGAGGTTCCAAGGAACTTGTGAATCTGGTCAAAGCGAATCTGATCGGACTTGGACTTTCTGCATTTGTGATCACTGTATGGCAGATTCAGAACTTTCCTCGTTCTTTATATCTGTTATTTTATTTATTTAACTTTATTTTTGGTCTTTTATCCAGATATATCATACGCAGGATTTTGAAAACGAATCGTAAGAAAGGACGCAATATCAAACATACGGTATTTATCGGTTTCAGTACTTCAGCAGCTGCATATATCGACCGCATCAAATCAAATCCTCAATGGGGTTTAAAGGTTCATGGGATTTTTGATGATCTTGTCAGTGATAATTTTGAATATCGTGGAATCAAGAAGATTGGTACACTTTCAGATCTTGCCGCTTATCTTGAGAAGACATCTCTTGATGAAGTTGCGATCACTCTGAATCTGAATGAATACCATAAACTGGAACAGATCGTTGCGATCTGTGAGAAGTCTGGTGTGCATACAAAGTTTGTTCCAGATTACTATAACTTTATTTCCACCAACCCATACACTGAAGATCTGGACGGACTCCCAGTTATCAATATCCGTAACGTACCATTAACAAATACGATGAATAAACTGATCAAACGTCTGATCGATATTATCGGTTCTATCATTGCATTGATCTTATTCTCACCGATCATGCTTATCGTTGCGATCCTTGTGAAGAAGAGTTCTCCTGGACCGATCATTTTTGCCCAAGAACGTATCGGTCTTGGGAATAAACCTTTTAAGATGTACAAATTCCGTTCCATGGGTGTACAGGACCCTAAGAAAGAGGCCAAAGAATGGACAACCAAGAACGATGTCCGTGTTACACCTGTTGGACGTGTGATCCGTAAGACAAGCCTTGATGAACTTCCTCAATTCTGGAATGTATTAAAAGGCGATATGAGTCTGATCGGGCCACGTCCAGAACGACCTTTGTTTGTCGAGAAATTTAAAGAAGAGATTCCTCGTTATATGATCAAGCATCAAGTTCGTCCAGGTATTACTGGATGGGCTCAGGTCAATGGATTCCGTGGTGATACTTCCATCCGAAGCAGAATCGAACATGACCTGTATTATATTGAGAATTGGTCTTTGGGACTTGATATCAAGATATTATTTCTTACATTCTTTAAGGGATTTGTCAATAAAAATGCATATTAAACAGCAAGAAAAGGATGGAGTTTTTCATCCTTTTTTCTGTACAAACTTAACTATTTAAGGAAATCTGGAGGGATACATTATGACAGCACAGCATACAAAACATGCCAAACACACAAAGCGAAAACGAAGAAGAAGATCTCCACTTCGGATCTTGATCATTCTCATTCTTGTGATCGCTGTATTAGTCGGACTTACGCTTTCCACAGTTCACAAAAAACTTGGGAAAATATCAACAAAAAGTCTTGACCACAGCCAGCTTGTCACTGTAAACAAAGACAGCAATATGACTGACTATACCAACTATGCTTTTTTCGGAATTGATTCTCAGACTGGAAGTATGTCAGATCGTGGAAACCGTTCTGATTCTATCATAGTTGTCAGCATCAACAATTCAACCAAAGATGTCAAACTGTTGTCGATCTATCGTGATACATATGTAAGTATTAATGGAAAATACAGTAAGATCAATGCCGCTTATTCCTGGGGTGGTCCAGAGCTTGCGATCAGCACGATCAATCGTAATCTTGATCTGAATATTGAAAAATACGCAACTGTAAACTTTAAGATTCTTGCTGATATCGTTGATGCTGTTGGCGGAATCGAAGTAAAAGTCGATAAAAGCATCTTAAAGAATTTAAATGCTTATATCGGTGACATGAATCGTATCAACGGTGGACATTCTCCAAAACTTTCTTCTGCCGGTACTTATACTCTGGATGGAAATCAAGCCGTTGCTTATTCCAGAATCCGTTATACCGCTGGCGGTGACCTTGCCAGAGCCGGAAGACAACGAGAAGTCCTCCAGAAGATTTTTGACAAAGCCAAGAAAAATCCTTTGAAGATGATGTCTGTTATGGATGAGATACTTCCTCAGGTAAAGACAAATATGAGTCAGGATGAATTGTTTGATATGTTCTTATCTGTTTTCAAGTATGACATCAAAGATCAGCAGGGATTCCCTTGGGACCAGAAAGAGCTCCGTTATTATGGTACTTATTATGGATTCCCTACAACATTGAAAGAAAATGCGATCCGCGCACATAAATACCTCTTTGGTACATCGGATTATCAAGTCAGTGATGAGCTTAGCCGTATCAATCAGAAGATCATTTATCGTGCTGGATATTAATCCTGAATATCAACTCAAAATGCAAAAAAGAAGCTCTCGATCTATGGATTCACTCATAGATCAAAAGCTTCTTTTTATTTTATATTCTTCAAGATTCCTAACAATGTTTCTCCAACCATTCCCTGGCCTTCTTTGCAATAAAAGAAATCCCTTGCCTGCATTCTAACCTCTTTAAAATGATCTTCGCCTTGTATCAGACGTTCGAATTCTTCCATCAAGGCTTCAAATGTCTCTGCCTTATATCCCGGAGCCGCCTTCTCATAATCGCAATACATACCACGATCATGCTCCAGATAATCCTGATAATCAAAATTATAAAAGACTACCGGCCGGTCCAGTAATAGATAATCTATATATGTGCTTGAATAATCTGTAACCAGAATATCCGTATCCATTAACAATTCCTGAATATCCATGGATCTCTCTGTGATATCTGTTATATTAGAATACATGGAGAAATCTACTTTCTCATCTTTATGATAAAAATGGCGCCGGATCACGAACAAAATATCATTTTGGATACACCAATCATTGAGCACTTTAAAATCAAAATGTTCTTCCAAAGGAAATGCCACTTTACCTTCTTTCCTGTGTGTCGGTGTATATAAGATGACTTTCTTTCCTTTTGCCGCTTTTGACAACTGATGAGAAGCATGAAATTTTCCACTTTGATCATAGAATATATCATTCCTTGGCTGTCCCAATGTTATGATATGACTCTTTAATCTTCGAAATGCACTTTCATAGATCGGTGCATAAAAATCACTTGTTGCCACTACATACTCTTTTCCTAATGGGATTTCCTGAATCATTCTTCGGATTTTCTGACCCTTGCTATCCCAATTCTTGACCTTATCATCATCATAGCCAACTTTCTTTAATGGAACCCCATGCCAAAGATTTAAGAATACTGCTCGTCCCATAAATGTATGATTTACATCACTGATCCCATTGCAGACTACCACATATTTGGCCCGAAGCTGCATTAAAATTCCTTTGAAACTGTCAAACATATAAGCTTCATATCCAAGCTCCCTGACTTTTCTGCAGACTGATTCATTCTTCGTGATCCATATCGGACGGATCTCTTTATGCTCTTGTGCTTCTAAAAACAGATATTTAGGATTGTCTGCAAACTGTTCTCCAAGCCATGCTCCAAAGATATATATCTTTCTGCTTCTTGGAAATAAACACGACAGAAACATGATCACATATTTTCCTGCAAGTCCTAATGCTTTTTTCATAAATATTCCTATCCCCAAAGCCACTGCATCAGCTTTCGGATATTTCCTTCCTTTAATACGTGATGATTTTTATAAAAACTCAATCGTTTGATCTTTCCTTTATAATACAATTCTCCATAACTCTCAAGAAGTTCATAAACATCCAGATTATCGATCTCTTCCCCATATGTCTCAACAAATCCCTGCATCTGCTCCATAGATTCGATCATCATACGACGATAGCTGTTCTTTCCTTCTTTGAGACGATGATACAAAAAGACGGGATTCTTTGCATCTTTCGCACCAACAGAATTATTGCCATGCTGACGGTAATACATCGTTGGCTCATTTACAAAACCAATCTTGCCAAACACTTTCGCGATCAATGCCGCCCAATAATCATGCATGATGATCTTAGACATCGGTAACGGCCGTAAAAAATATTGTTGCAGACAACGATTGATCATCATCGTACACCCTGTCACAGAATTTTGTACCATCAATTGATTCAATACAATTCTCTTTGGAATATTCGCATACTGAAAGAATGACTCTGCAACCATCTCTAAGTTATGATCTGCAACTGACAGATCTGAATGAACCAAGATCGGCGTTTTCTCTCCATATCTTGCCTCTAACGCTTCCATCTTCTGTAATGTCAGATAAATCTTATCTGGTTTCCACACATCATCCTGATCACAAAACATAAAATACGGTCCGTAAGAATTTTGGATCAGTGAAATAAAATTGTCTTTGGCACTTCCCTGTGGCGGGTCATTCTTAATGATCGTCACTTGTTCCGGATATTGTTTACTGAATTCTTCAAGAATGCTGATCGTACCATCCGTAGAACCATCATCACCCACGACCAGCTGCCAGTTTTCATAGGTCTGAGCTGCAATTGATTCTAACTGCGCTTTTAAATAATCCTCTCCATTCAATGTCGCTAACAGAATCGTTACCATATTGTTTTCAAACCTCCTGACTGTGTTATTGTTCGGCAGATCTCTATCTGCTTACCTTCTTTATCACGTCAATGACCTTCTGTGAAGCATGTCCATCATCTATGCCATTGAATTTATCATGATAATTCTTATATTTTTCTTTCCAACTATCTTCATTATATTCTTTAATATCTTTGATCAACTGATCTGTATCTCTTGAAATCGGTCCTGGAATATCATTGACAAAGTCAAAATAAAATCCTCTCAGATTCTCCTTGTAGTCTTCCAGATCATATGCAAAGAATAACATCGGCCTGTTAAGAATACTATAATCAAACATTACAGAAGAATAGTCCGTGATCAACATATCTGACACAAGGTATAACCATGCAATATCTTTTGTCTCGTCGAATGTATAAACGAATCCTTTATATGGTGTCCAATCAATCTTATCTGATACAAGATAATGATATTTTACAATGAATATATATTCATCTGATAATGCCTCCTTTGCTTTATCAAAATCTAGTTTTGAAGCAAATTTGTACTTTCCTTTCTCGCTATATTCATTATCTCTCCAAGTTGGAGCATATAATATGATCTTCTTATCCAATGGAAGTCCAAGTTTTTCTTTGTATTCTCTGATCTTAGTAGGAGAATTATCATTGATCAAAATATCATTCCTTGGATATCCGATCTGTAAGATCGGACGATCTTTAAATGCAAAACATGATCTGAAAATATCTGTAGAAAACTTATTCTGTGATACTAGATAATCCCAATCCTTACATGTTACTCTAAACTGTTCATGATAATTCTCAATATCCGTACTTCCACCCATATCCATTCGGTCCATATCAAGCGCAAGCTTCTTAAGCGGTGTTCCGTGCCATGTCTGAATGTATGTGATATGCTTCTTCTTACGCACATATAATGGCTGACGACTATCAAATACCCAGATTCCTGCTCTCATTAAATACCAAAAATATGGGAAATAATTATTCCTTATCTTCTTGCATTTACCTGGAACTTCTATACTTGTATCAAAGAAAAACCAGATACATTCATATTCTTGATCAAGGCCTTCTCTTACCATCTCTTCATAGATGTATCTTGGATTTCCTGTATAGTTACGTCCATTGCTGCTCTGAAATATAATCATCTTTTTATTTACTGGAATCAGATATGTTAATACTTTATATATCTGAATCGTAATATTCTTAATCAGTTGCTTCATACGTGCACTCCTATTTACTTACTTCAAAGAATGAATCTCTGCGATTCTTCTTATCAAACATCATATTGTACTGAATCATACGATACTTCTGTATTATACCATAATATGGTGATCCTTTATCATTAATCTGATAAAATTTTCCATTCTTTCCCCAATATCCCTGCGATGTGATCGTTGGAACTTCTTTTCGGACCTCATTTAAAAATCTCTGATATCCTGTCATCTTTACTCCAGCTGTCTGGGTCAGGATACTTTGGATATAGTTCATGCTTGTCTTCTCTATATGCTGTCCTTTAATGTCATAATTGGCCCAGATCACGAATGGTACCTGATAACGCTTCATCATCTGTTCGCTGCTCCAAGTCTGATATTGACCGTTTGTGATCTTATTCATAAATTCATCTGTCAATCTTGGCTGATGATCTCCTAAAAATAAAATGATCGTTGGCTCTTTACATTTTTCAAAATAACTTGTCAGCTGTTTTAAACTGTCATCTGAATATTTGATCAGATTTAGATATCTGTTGGCCTCAGCATCATATTTGCTGCTTTCAATCTTGATCGGCTGTTTAAAGTTGGCTGCATCCTTATCATAAGGACTGTGATTCTGGATCGTCATATTATACATATAAAATGGCTGATCTGTCTTCTTACGATTCTTTTCATATTCAGAAATAATGCGATCTACATTTGCCTCATCAGAAATATACTCTCTAACCCTTTTTACATTCTTAGGAAAGTCAAATTTATCAATAAAATCCGTAAATCCAAAATCTTTATATACAGCTGGTCGATTATAATTATACGGATTGAACGGATGCATCGCTTTATTTCCAGAATATCCTTCTGCCTTTAGATTACTAACTAGTGAAGGCATCTGCCCATGAATATAAAGCTGAAATGCTGTCGTTCCAGCTGATAAAAATCCAAGAGTATTCCCTGTCAACAATTCAAATTCTGTATTCGCTGTCTGACCACCTACAATCGATGCATACGTATATCCTGTCACACAATTCTTCTTCAAACTATGGAAATAGGGCATATAATCTTCGTTCGTCTTAAAATCTCCCAGCACCTTAATATCTGCGAATGTTTCATTGACAACTGTTATGATATTTGGATATTGCTTTGCTGTACTTTGCTGTTCATTCGCTGATTTCTTTTCATATTCCTGAATGATCTGATCAACCTTCGCTGTTGTATATCCTTCTGGCTTCTTCACGACCGCATATCCAACACTTCTTGCAAATGTCAGCACGCCTCCATATTTTTGATAACTTTCCATTGGACGGAACATACGAATATTGATCTGGTGCTCTTCCATAAAATCAGACAGTATGATCTGATTTGTGAACAATCCGCATCCTAATGCAACAACAATAAATCCTGCAATGTGAAATACTCTTTTTTCTGTAACCTTTACCTCATGAAGTCTTAAAAATGTAAAGAAAAATGCCATCCATACCAAGATCACACTATATTGTTCAAACGTCAATTTGAATGTATAATTACCCATCACGCTAGTAGCCGTCTGTACTGTTAAAATATCTGGTGCCATCATCGGAATCCCGCGAAATTCATATACAACACATACAACTACCGCAAAGATAAACAATACAAATGGTACGATCACTGATCCAACTCTGATGCTGTTCGTCAAAAATATGATCAGCAGATCCACCAAAATGATCATTGCAAGACTTAGAACGATCCAAAGTGGCTCTTTCTGATAGAACTGTGTCGGCGGAAATGCACACTCTGCTTCATTGATCAAAAATTCTGACAAGATCCATCCCATAACTGGTGCGATCACTCCAAGAATGATCACAAAAGCCCTGTCAACCTTCTGACTCAAACGAATGTCGCAAACTGTTACAAATACCATCCAAAAACATGCCAAAAATACAAATCCCATACGTTTCAGGTAAAAATCAGTCTGCACATGATACATTGGCTTATTTGATAAAAAGAATCCAAGCAATGCAAACACGACCAGTAATTTTAAAACTGCGGTAACTTTATATCTCTTTTTTTCACTTTTAAAAATATTGCTAATTTCTATAAAATGCATCAAAAACTAATCCTTTCATCTATAGCATTATCTTAAATTCTTTTTGTTTGATAACGCAGAAAAGAAGAATTCCGTCTCTAGCCGTTCATAACCTCTATTGTCAACGAAATTCCTCTTATATCTTAATTCATAACTCTTGCTATTTATTCGCTGTTGTTCCGTTTAATCCAAGATCCTGTTTGATCTTTGTTGTAGAAATTCCTTCTGTTCTTGGAAGATATACGACTTCACAGTAATCTTTTAAGAAATCAAACTTACCTTTCCAGTCATCTCCCATAACAAATGTATCTACATGATATTCTTTCACATCGGAAATCTTCTGATCCCAATTTTCTTCTGGAATCACAAGATCCACATAACGAACTGCTTCTACCAGTTTTTTTCTTTCTTCATAACTGAAATAACATTTTTTCTGTTTTTCATTCCAGTTAAACTCATCTGTTGATACAACTACAATTAAATAATCACCTAATTCTTTTGCTCTGCGCAATAAATTGATATGTCCCGCATGCAGTAAATCAAATGTTCCATATGTGATTACTTTTCTCATATCACACCTCCGTGTCTTCTATCTTACTTTGTTTTCTCTTCGTATACTTTACTTACTTCTTCAATCGATCCATGAGAAATGATCTTTCCTTTTTCAAGTAGGATTGCCTTATTACATAATCTCTTTACCTGATCTAAAGAATGAGATACAAATAATACTGTAACTCCCTTGTCAAACATACTCATGATCTTTGCTTCACTTTTCTTTCGGAATTTCGCATCTCCGACAGATAATACTTCATCCAGGATCAAGATATCTGGTTCCACTAATGTTGCAACAGAGAATCCAAGTCTTGATTTCATACCTGAAGAATAGTTCTTAACTGGGACATCTATAAATTTGCCCAGTTCTGAGAACTCTATGATCTCATCTAACTTCTCATCTAAGAACTTCTTTGAGAATCCAAGAACTGCTCCATAAAGATAAATATTCTCACGTCCTGTATACTGTTGATCAAATCCAGCACCTAATTCAAGCAATGGAGCGATCTTCCCCTTGGCTGTCACAGTTCCTTCCGTTGCTTTTAATACCCCTGCAATAACCTTTAACAGCGTACTCTTTCCAGCTCCATTCAATCCAAGGATTCCAAGTCGATCCCCTTTGTTAAGGGTAAAATTAATATCTTTTAATGCCCAGAATTCATTATATGAAATCTGATGTTTCAATAACTTGATCACATAATCTTTCAGATCATCAACCTTTTCCTGACTTAAGTTAAACTTCATTCCAACATGTTCAACTTTCAATACTTCTTTCTTTGCCATGATACCCTCCTAAATATGCAGAATGAATTCATCTTGCTTCTTATAGAAGAAAATCAATCCTACAATAACACTTACGATTGCAAACACGATGGATGCAGCTAAAAACTTCATATTCATCGGCATACCAAAAACAGCCTGTCTAAAATTATGGATCAAAAGATATAATGGATTACATTTTAAGATCCATCCAAAACCTGATTTTAATAACTTCTCTGGTTTGTAGAAAATTGCTGATGCATACATAATGATCATTAATCCTACAGACCATAAATATTCTAAGTCTCTAAAGAATACTGCCATCGTAGATAGGATCATTCCAACTCCAAAAGCTGTGATCAGTAATAAGATCAATGGAATGATCGCCTGTGCCAGATAAATGGTTGGATATACCTTCAAAACAATAGATACTACTACCAACACGATCAAAGAGATAGCAAAAATAATATAATTAAACAATACACTGGATAATGGATAAATATATTTTGGCACATATACTTTCTTGATCATTCCTGCATTCGTCCTGATCGCTTTCATCGCACCATTTGTCGCAGATGAAAAGAAACTATACATCAAACGTCCACATAAGATATATACTGGGAAATGTGGATCCTTGTTTCCAAACAATGTACCAAATACTACACTTAGTACGATCATTGTCATTAACGGTTCTAACAGTGTCCATAAAATACCTAAATATGATCTTCTGTATTTTAACTTAACACCTTTCTTTACAAGTTCCCATAAAAGGAATCTGTACTTTTTAAAATTTTCAATATAAGATTTCACTGTACTTCTCCATTTTGATATTTTTAATTTACACCTTGCTATTATACTATTCCTTAACAGATTATTCAACTATCTAAAATCTTCCGATCAAAAATTTAGCTTTTGTATTAACAAATGTTATTATTGAGTATTCAATGATCATCACAAGGATCATTGCCCCAAGGCAGTCAATATAATATCTCCATGCCATGATCCCTGGCATTCCTGATATGATCTTCCATCCTGCAGTTGCAGTAGAAATAATATAAAACGGTCTTTGTGTACACATTAATATCAAAGAATTCTTTCCAAAATAATTCAGTATCGTAAACGGAATATAATCTTCAAGAAATTCAAAGACAAATAGTGCTCCAAAAGATCCAATGATTCCTGTAACAAAAAATAGTGGTGGTTGAATACCTAAAGACATATTATTTAAATCTACACCATTATTTTGCTGTGATAAAAAGATATTTCCAATTGTAAATACCAGTCCAATCATAAATCGGATTTCTCTGGATGTTACTTTACTGAATAACATACATCCAATATGTCCTATCTCCAAAAACCATAATGCGATCAATGCTTTACTGATCGGTAAGATCAAAAATGATATTCTTTCAAATGTTAATGGATCCACTGAAATGATCAAGTGTCTGATAAAATAAGACTCCCAAATTCCAAAAACAGGTATCACGATCAATATCACGATCCTCATCCATTTCGGAAGATATTTGATAAGACAGAAAAACAGGATTTCCGCAATAAATAACACCGGTAAAAACCATAGTGCAAATGTTCCTCTTAATGTGATCGTTGCCAAAATATAAGATTTGATCGCCGGAATATCAATCCTGTGCTTCATGATCATCGTTGCAAATCGAAATCCAATCGACAAAATACTAAATAAGACATATGGCAGCATCAATGACTTCAATAACTTTACTGCATACCCCTTTAATGTCTGTGTCCGATAAGAATCTGCATACCGGATCAGATATCCGGCGGCAACAAAGAAAATTGCCATCTTGAATGATGCCGCCCATGTATCAACTGGATTACCAAGCTTCGTAATATGTCCCCATGTTACCATCAAGATTCCTAAGCCTTTACACAGATCTATATATTTTATTCTCCTCTTTCTGTCCATTTTAATATCCTTTGCTTATGATATATTCATACGTACGTTTACTGTTATCGTTATCACGATATTCAAAATAATAATCTTTTAATTTTGTATATTCTTCTTTTTCTTTAAATCCATTGTGAATATACTCTTCAATTCCATCGATCAATTTCTCATATTCTGTATAACGTTCTCCAAATAATTCATGCTCCATATCCAGATAACTTCCATGTGCCTGCATATACATATCATAATCAAACTGGTAGAATAATACTGGTTTATCAAGATAACATACATCCCAACATACACTAGAATAATCTGTGATCAGCATAGAACATTTCTTCATGATCTCATTTAATGGCTCTGTTCCAAATGGGATCAACTCAATGTTATCTCCACTGACATTAAACTCACTTAAATAATCTTTAAACTTTGGATGAATGTAAAAGATCAGTTTTACATCATTTTCTTTTAAGATTCTTGCAAGTTTCTGACTCTGTAACAGTTTCATGTAGTTTTTATAATAATCACTTGCCTTAAACTCTTCTGCACTCTTTTCTTCCAGCCATGATCTCCATGTCGGCATTGCAAGAATGATCTTTTCCTCTGGTTTTGAAGTATCTTCCAGAACATCCCATCTCGTAAATCCAAGAATCGGTGCATCTCCATCTTCATATCCAAAATTCTCTACAATGATCTTATGCTCAAATCTTGATGTCGTTGTAAAATGAGTCATAGGACTTGAACCTTTCATTCCAAAAATCGGATGTACACGTTTTAATGCTGTCACCCCATGCTGTAAAAACAAGATATTATGTTTTGAAATACGATTTGAGATCACATTTGGTTTTGCTCTCCATGTATATAAATGTTTCTTTGAATCAGAAGCTATATATAAATTAGCAACAAGTGAATATAAAATATGTCGAAAACTCATAAATGGAATCACATGCTTTCCATATTGCTTCATCTTATCATAATCAGCAGAATCTGTATCGAGAATATAATAAATATGCTGCTTCTTTTCTTTTGGAAGCTGCTCCATACAATATTTGAAGAAATAATATCCATTATCCTGCGCCATAGAGCAGAATTTTTCAAATACTAACCATACTCGTTTCTTTTTCCAATATGGTAATAACAACGTATAAACACCAAAAGCTGCTAATTCCTTGATCTTTACATCAAATCCATCATATTTTGATCTTGTACGATAAGTAAATGCCATTTTGCATGTGATCGTCGAATAAGGGAAAATAATATGCTCTTTATCAACATCACATTGATAATTCATCAGTAATAATTTTAATCTCTGCCATCTGCTCCAATATGCACTTACTCTTACTTCTTCTCCATTCTTCTCTGTTACAGCAAATACATCCCAAAACAGTTCTTCCAGTGATAATACCGACATATCGATCTGAGCATCAATGATATAATGATCACCTGATCTCGTTACTTTATATTCAAATGGATAATCGATCGTCTCCACTTTACTTCGATATGATAATATGACATTTTTGATTCCAGCTTCTTTGTTTTTATATTTCATTTTTACATGAACTTTTGAACCTTTAATCTTGAATTTCAATACTTGTCCACGCATATTACGAACAGATAACTGTGCCTGATCTCCCATAAATACAGAAAATCTTCCATCTACTTCATTCATATAAGGAATCACACTTGTATCCGCAGGCTCGAATGTATTCTGATAGATGATATCATGTTTCTTGATCCCTGTCATATATACAGAAGATTTATCTAATTCATCCATCGCTTCTTTTCGTTTTGCATATTCTTTACGATCTACAAAGAAATATGGCAGTTTGTTGCCATTTTCATCTTCTAATTCGATCATCAACTGATATCTTCCGTTCATATCTGCAATTTCAAGCGAAAGAAATTCATCAAAATATTCCTTAATACAATGATCTTTCCATTCTTTTTCTGTCAGATTCCTTGTATAAATGATCTGATTTTTCTTATTTACAAATAACAGTTTCTTTGGCTGGCCTTTCTTGCCTTCCTCAAACTTAATCTCCAAATGGTCTTCCATTACTCGCATGGATGCATTGATCATCTTTTTCTTATTGAAAGAAAATGTCTCTCCTGCTTCTCCATGATAATATTCTGTCTCAAACTTTGAATACACTGGAAGATCTGCAAAGCATCTCTTGATCTCTCTCTTATGAAGTTCTTTTCTGATCTTAGCACTCTTTCTTTTTAACACTTCTTCTGCATAGGTTCTTGGAAGTGTTCGTGTAATAAAAATATAATCAAAATCATCAAGATAATTATCATGTAAATGACTGCTTAATTCTGGATTGAAAAAACGTTTTTCAAAGATCACTACATCTTCATCTTTCTTAGCGATCTGTGCGATCGTATCGATCGTCTGTGCTGTTTTTACGTTTGGATAGTGCAAAACTCTTCGTTTCTTTTCTTTGTTAAAATTGTAATCGATCGTTGGCATATCACACATATTTCCATGAAAAACAAGTTCTGCCATATTCTTTGCAGCATCAATAGAATCATACTGAATATATTTTTCTGTATATTCCATATCATTTTCATAAGAATCCTCGCGGAATGTCTCGTTGACCAGACAATCTCTTAATGCTTCCTTGTCATAGATCTTTCTAAATGGCAATTCTTTGATATCAAAATACATTCCTCTATCGTGCATGTATTCTTCATAGTCATACATATATAATATGATTGGTTTTCTTGTAATCGAGTAATCAAAAAATACGCTTGAATAATCTGTGATCAGTGCATCAACACTATTTAAAAATTCATATTTGTCAACACCACTTGGAAATGGATAAATATGTTCATAATTATCCAACTTTACAAACTTCTGCACAATTGGATGAAAGTTTACATATAACTTCTGATCATCCTTTAAATTCTCATCTAGATAATGTAACAGCTGATTGATCTCTCTGCTATATTCAGACGTGTTCACATCATGATTGCTCTGTCCACGCCATGTCGGCATATATGCCATCGTTGTATAATCTTCATTTCCAAGCTTCTTTGTTACATGATCAGCCTTCTCATGATCCATAAAAATACTATTTCTTGGATATCCATTCATCACAACAGTTCCTGTATACAAAGCTTCCAGATTATAATCTTCCATGATCACTTTTCTTGTAAATTCATTTGGGAACATGATGTAGTTGGCATGTAAGAAGTTATGTTGCACATTATACATGGATTCAATTCCAAAACGCATTCGTTTTCCTAATGTTTTTAACGGTGTTCCATGCCATGTCTGTAGGTACACCTGTTCATCTCTTCGAATGAAATACGCCGGAAAAGAACTGTTATTGATCAGATACTTAGATGTTGCAAGTACTTTTACATATTTAAAATCTGCAATATCTACAAGTTCTACTTTCAATCCGATAGAATCAATAAATTTCTGATCACGTTTCTTATCATTCGTCGCAAAATAGATCTTGAAATCTTTTGATTCCGGCATTTTCAAAAACTCCTGCAAGATCGCCAAGGATGAATCTGACACATCCTTGCCGTGAAATGACTCAAAGAGTGCTTGTTTTTCATTGATCTTGCCATGTTTATAATACCAGGCATAGATAAATTTCATCTTTGGAGTTTTTGGAAATAATCTTTTTACAAATCGAATAATTTTTCTTATTTTATCCATGTTTCCTTCTTAAACCTTTCAATGACCTTCTTAAAGATTGTTCTGCCTTATGGCATTGTTTATTTTTTATTTTCCCTGCATCATATTAAATACTTTTTCAGATGAATTTTCACATTCATATGGAATATATGTTTCATGGAATGCATCGACTCTCTGTTTTGAATTCTCAATCGTTTCATCCAGATGCTCAATCGCATCTAACACCTCATCAGACGTATATAGTAATGGTCCTGGTGCTTCTTTTTCGATATCAATATTAAATCCACGAAGCTTATCTCTATATTCATCCAGATCATATGTAAAGAATAACATTGGTCTGTCGAGAACTGCATAATCAAACATTACAGAAGAATAATCTGTGATCAGAATGTCTGTAATGATATATAAATCTTCAATAGATTCATAATCCGTAAGATCATACACAAATCCATCTGCTGGAACTCCTTTCCAACCTTTTGCTGAAAAGTGATGCAGTCTTAAGATCAATACATATTCATCTGAAAATTTTTCCTTCATCTTCTCAAGATCTAGCATTAATTCAAACTTATCACGCACTCTCCATGTTGGTGCATACATGATGACTTTCTTATCTTTTGGAAGTCCTAATTTTTCTTTTAATCTGCCCATTTCTTCTTCGTTATTAGAAGAATACAAAATATCTGTTCTTGGATATCCAGTATCCATGATCGTATTTTCAAATTTAAATGCAGATGGTGCAAGATCCGCAACAAACTTACTTTGCACGATCAGATAATCCCAACGTTTACACTTTCTAATATACTTCTTTTCTGATTTCTTTGTAGGGAAATCGCCTGGTACATCCAATCCAATTGTCTTTAATGGTGTTCCATGCATCGTCTGTACTTCAATCTGCCCTTTTCTCTTCTCATAAGAATCAGCAAAATTTACATTATTCACAAAGTATTTTGCTCTTGCCATATAATATAAATACTTCCAAGATAGTCTTCTGACTCTAACACCATTTCCCGTGATTGGAATGCATTCATCTTTTAATGACCAGATACACGTATAATCTGGATGATTCTTATCAATATATTCATATAAATATCTAGGGTTACAGCTAAATTTACTTCCCCACATAGATTCAAATACGATCCATTTTTTCTTTAATGGAAGAAGTCTTAATAACGGATATAAGAATCTGTTGACAAAAGCTCTTTTCTTCGCACTTCTTGTCAGGAATTCCTTGACCCTCAGCGTAGTAAAATACAGAAAATCATCTTCTGGATCAATAATAAATCGATATCTTCTTTCTTTCGTGTAGTATTTTTTATCAAAAACTTTATGTTCCCCACCAAGTGCACATACCTTCTGCTGTTCATTATTTTCATATAAAATAAACACCTGACGACGTCTTGCATAAAGATTCTTGATGATTTTTTCGTCCTTTAAACTTAAAGAAATGACTACTTTCTCCTCTTCTCCATGTTGATTCACGGATCCTGTTCCAAGAATAATCTTTTCTTCTTCTAATGGATCTTCTACATACAATGTTGCTCTCTGCCAGTTACCGATATTTTTATTGATGATCTCAAATGAAAACTGTTCCTCATTCTGTTTTACATCTCGTATCACAGGTACTGCCTTTCGATTTAACAAGTAACATCTATGATCTCCTGATGTTTCTTCTACTAACTGATTCTTCTGGTTTTCTACAAAGATTCTCTTTTTCTTTTCTTTGTATACAGAAATAAATAAATTACCTTTTTTAACTGCAATATATCGTTTATTTTCTGGAATATCTGAAATATCCACAGAAACATCTTCCTGTGTTATAGCTGCTTTTAAGATTTCCGCATTATGTGCATCTTTCGCTTCATATAATGCATCAACTTTCTCAGAAAGTTTTAATCTTAACTGATCACCGTCCAATTTCATATCATTTAATTCAATGTTCTTTTGTGAAATTTTTACTTTAAAATCATATCTGTAAGACTTGCTAAGTTCGATCAGCATATGATCTTTAAAATATGTTTTCTTGTCCAATTTATTGCCAAGAGATTTTAAGATTCCTCTTAAAATAGTTTCTTTCTTCCATCTGTCTCTCTCATAAGTTAATAATATATGGTATTCTCCATCAAGCTTTAATTCTCTGATCTTAGCTGCATCCAGTATGATCCGGTATCCACAACCTTTATAATTTGCTAAATGGATCTGTTTTGTCTCGTTATCAATTTTTAAGCCAAATTTCTTCTGTGCATATTGTGACTTAATACTTTGTATTTCCAGTGGAATCTTCTCTCCTGTACTTAAGCATACCAAATGTGCTGATAATTTTTGTACATTTACATTTGGCACAGATAATCCTCGTAAGAATACATATCCTTCGATCACACATTGCTCTTTCTGCCATGCCACATCATAAATCAATTGAGTAAGTCTCCACTGATCTAATGCCTCTGTCATATCTGCCTTATCACCAGTTACGATCGCTTTCGGGAATTTTCCAATATATTTGTTGCCCTTTTTCACGATCTTTAAATTCTTATAATTATCAACTTCATATTGACGCAGTTTTACTAATCGTTTTTCATCCAGATTCATCAAAGCCACATATTTTTCACGATATAAAACTGGTAACTTATCGATCGTTTCTAAAGGAATTGTTTCTTCTATATAATCTTTAATGATCTTCATCATCTCGAGTGTTCTGTTATCTGAAAGATAAATACAGTTGTTCACATAGATCATCAGATCAATATATAACCATTTATAATATTTTGCATCCCATAATTCTTGTTCTTTGACATTCTCCTCAAAGAATTTATCTACCATACGTAAAACGGTAATACGATCTCTCATATTCGTAAAGTCATCTGCTCTCTGCGTAATAGACTTATTAGCTCCATCACGAATTCTCCAACGATAACAGACATCCTGCACCATTGTCACATTATTAGCAAGATAATGCATAGGAATCGTTACTGGAATATCTTCATAGAGAATTCTCTCTGGAAATTCAAAATGATTACGATCCCAAAACTCTTTCAAAATTAATTTATTCCATGAGGTTGTATCATAAATCAGATCCGTATTGTCTGTAATATGTGTTTTATCGATATATTTTCTAAATGCAATTTCATGCAGATTCGACACATGGTCTTTCTTTGAGTTAAATCTCGCAACACTTCCAACTACCATCTCGCTATGATTTTTCTCTGCTGCAAGATACATTTTCTCGTATGCATCATCTGGAACAATATCATCTGAATCAAGAAAAATAATGTATTTTCCTTTTGCATACTTTACTCCTGTATTTCTCGCATTTCCAAGTCCACCATTTACCTGTCTTACATACTCAAAATGATCATATCGACTAGCAAATTTCTTGGCAATGTCTGTACTTCCATCTAAAGAACCATCATCAACCATGATGACCTGCAGATCCTCTAATGTCTGATCTACAACTGATTGCAGACATTCTTCCAAATATTCTTCTACGTTATAAATTGGTATGATAACACTTACTTTTATCTCTCTCATCACTTACTCCTATCTCTCTGGGAATTTCAATTCAATATCTCCTGGGATATTATAATACATCTTATAACGCCATACCCATGCTGGATTATATACATCTAAACCATAACAGTATGTATCTCCAAGCGGTATTTCCTTTAATTCAATCTTCTTCTCTCCTTGTTTTATCTGTGTTTGTATATATTGAAGTCTGTCATTCACTTGTCCATGAACAAAATAATATACACCAATATTTCCGATCATCACAAAGAAAATACACATCATGATCCCTGTGTTTAAATATCCTTTGCTTATCTTTAAAAATCCACTTCGTATACTATACGATAACAATACTCCAAGATATAAAACGAAAAAGATATATGTTACATAAAAACAACGAATTGCAATCGGACTTGCAACGATCAATGGTCCCATTAAAATCAGTTGTGACCATAAAATGATCTGAACGATCACCTTATCCTTAAAATCTGTAATAAACCATGCACTAAAAGCTGCCAATGCTAAACAATACGTCGTTACTATTACAGCCTGCGCTGCATTGCCCCATGCCAAATAATCTTTCCATGTACCAAGATTCATAAAATTAAATATATAAAATGCTAAAAAACCACTGAACAGAACCAAGAACAATCCTTGTCCTTTCTTCTTTCTCTTTTGGAGTAATATCAAAATCAATCCACATGTCATTATATTTAATAAATGATTCGGCATGATCCAATAATTAATGATCGTGTCTGCGTATACCTTTAATGCAGAGGCAAACCATTCAAAGCTTAATTCAAACGCTGCGATCTCTTTTCCTGTTCCCTGTGATGTATGTGCCGCAGCCATACGATATGCGCTATTCGAGAACATCCAGAATGCACCAATACCAACCATGATCAAATGAAGTAACATTCCTTTATGCAGCTTCTTATATTGTACACCATAAATAATTAAAAAAGCGATACTTAGTACAATTAGATATACCGTTGAATTTTCAAGAACCAAGCTTCCAAGAAATGCATTGATCATTGAAATCCCTGTTTTCAACTTCGACACTTTCTTTTCTTTGAAAATAGATATATGATATAGCAAAAATCCAAGAATCATCGTTGCACTAACACAGAAATTTGAAAATCCTGATACCCATCCATACGTCTGACTCATTAAGCTTGTTGGAATATTGACTACAAAAAAAACACAAATTAAAAATGATAATATCTTATATTCTGTTAATTGATATATCAAGTATAACATTGCAGTCATTATCCCAGAAATAGCCATACTTCTCAATACGATCGGCAATCTTGTTAAAACAATGACCAAAATATCTCCAAAGTAACGTCCATTATATCCTTCAAACCACGTTTTTAATCTCATGATCCCTACTTCACTTCCCCATCGCCAATCATCCAGTGCTTCCGGCACCCATAACTGCCAAATGGAAAATAATACAAAAAATATGATCAATATCCAAAATATTGATGATTTCTTTTCTTTTTTCAATGTACTGTTACTCCTTCTTTTGTTACTAATCTTTTGACCCAATCTATAAACTTCTCATATCGAATTAATTTCTTAAACCATTCTAATACAATCGATGTCACCAATGAAATTGCCATAAGTACTATATAATCTAACCATGCATAATAAAATGAATATGTAAATTCATGGAAAAATACGTCTCTGTAAAATGAATGAATCAAGAAAATATTCATAGAATGTTTTCCAAGGAAGCCTAATCCTTTTACGATCCATTTTCCATTTAATATATAAATATATGAATTTACGATCACATACATTGCTGCAAAGCCATCCCAAAAATCTAGATATTTCCATCCAATCCATGCATTTTGTCGGCATTTTATGATAACTGCCAAACCTATCAATGATACTATCAGAGACAACAGTTTTCCTGCCACATTCTGTTCCATAAATTTCTCTTTTATTCTCGCAAGCAAGTCATGTTGTGCAAAATACATTCCCAGTGTGTATGCTAATAGATATCGGAACAAATCTGTTGATTGTCCAAATCCGCAAGCTCTTGGAACGATAATAGATGCAACAACCACGATCCATTGATATTTTTCCATAATTGAATGTACAAATGGAAAGATCATGATCAAAACGATCGCAAGACTCATATACCACCATGTCAGACAAAATAACGGTGTTCCAAGTAATTTTGCTAATCCTAATGCATCAATGATCATATAGACCACACTACGAAAATCATGTCCATAAACTTCTATAAAGCGTCCAGTTGGAATCGCAAGAATCTCTGTCACAACAAAAATGATCAAAAATCCTGTCATTAATGTGACCATTCGTTTCTTTATATAATTACTCATCGTTGTTTTCTTTTTCTGACTCTCATAAGAAACCCACATTCCGTATCCAGTCATAAAAACAAACATGGCTACGCATATCTTTGAAAAACTAGCAAGATATTGTATCGTATGAGAAGAAAATGGTGCAAACGAAATTGGGTAATATCCCCATCCATTCGTCGTCGCAAGTTTCTCATATGGAACCGTAGCCCAACGCTGTGCATTCAAAAAGCAATGATGAAACAACAGGATGATGATCGCAATCCCTTTCATCTGCATTGTATGTTCCTTTGTAAACTTCATTCAATCTTACTCCTCTTAATTTTACTGACCTGTATTATATCACAACGTAATACTTTTGTAAAAACTTTTACTTTATATACACCGCAAAACCTTGTATTTTTTTGCCAACCGGTCTATAATTATCCTGTTTGAGCTAATTTACAAATAAACAAAAAGGGGATGTGATCAATGAAAGTTCAACGCAAATATTTACAACTGGCATGCCTGAATCTGTTTCTTGTCATGTCTGTTATCTTATGTCCTCACCAGACATATGCCAAAGGTAAAAAATTTAAAATCTATTTTACCAATGCAGAAAAATCTATCAAGTTACCTTTAAAATCCAGCCAGACACTATCTGTTCGATACTCTAAGAAGAAAAAAGCTTCCTACAAAATCAAATGGGAATCTTCTAATCCTAGAGTTGTAAAAGTATCAAAAAAAGGTATCCTGACACCAAAGAAAACCGGTAAGTCAGTGATCCGTCATGTGGTCAGAACAAAATCTGGTAAGGTCATTGCAAAAAAATCTATTAAAGTAAAAGTAACACCTGAAATTGCCATCAAAGCAATTTCCTGTGAAGAAGATGCGGCTTCTGAAACACTGATCAAATATCCAAACAAATATCGTTGGAATATTTCTCTCAAGCCTGCGAATGCATCTCTTGCTTCCGTTACTTTTCGAAGCAGCAATAAATCCATTGCCACGATCAGTAAATCTGGTGTTATCACACCTTTAAAAGAAGGCAACATAACAATGACTGCAAAATATAAAAAAGTTATCTTGAAACGACGTTTTCATGTAACGATTCCATTAAAGAAATTAACAACAAGGCATCAAAAGATTAGTATGCCTTACGGAACTTTCAGGACTTTATCTGTGAATTTCAAACCATGGAATGCATCTGACAAAAAACTTACCTGGAGCACAAACAATGATACCGTTGCCGTTGTCGATGAGAATGGTCATGTAACTACCCGTGGAGTTGGTGTTGCTGTGATCACCGCAACTTCTATAAAAAATCCAAGCAGAAAGTGCAATATCACGATCACTGTCACTGCTGAAAATGGTTTATTATCTACTGAAGATTTGGATGATTTTGACTTAAAAGATGGGGACCGTCTGATGATCATTGCCCATCCAGATGATGACCTCTTATGGGGTGGTGGAAATATGATTCAGGAAATTAAAGAATTAAAAGAAACTGGAAATAACTATTTTGTTGTTTGCCTAACCAATGGCTCTTATGATAGTCGAGCTAGGGATTTTGACTCTGCGATGAATGATATCGGGGCAAAACATGTGATTCTCCGCTATCCTGACCTCTATCGCAGACATCAGGTTGCATGGGATCCTTATACTAACTATATCACACAGGATATCCGGCGTGTCATGAATTATCGTAACTGGAGCAAGATCGTAACACACAATCCTGATGGCGAATACGGACATCAGCATCATAAAAAAACAGATGAATTAGTCACTGCTGTAAGTCATGAAAATGCTGAGCATTACGATAAATTATATTACTTTGAAAAATTCTACACACAGGATGCTATTCCAGAAGGTCTTGCAAAACTCCCTTCTGATGTTGCTCAGAAGAAGCATGCTCTGATCTTTAAAAACTATTTTGACCGTGGTGCGATTCGAATGTATGAATATTTTAATGATTATGAAAATTGGGTAAAAGCTACGGATTGGCAATAATACAATATGGTATAAAAAATGCAGCTGTATTTCAAATTATACACCTGCATTTTTCTTTCTAAATTTTTATTGATATACACGAAATACCAGATCTGCTTTCCCAATCTTCTTGTTACTCCTATACATACATCCATTTGGGTATGCATCATAATTTCCAGTCCAGTATACCGGAAGTTTGTATTTTTGATCTTTTTTCTGATTTACAATCTCTATTGCATATGTCCCAGAATTCTTAACTTTGTTTAACTTCCACTCATATTGATTTTGCGCATAAGATAATTGATCTTGTCGTGCGCTTTCCATTACTTTTCCTGTTTCATCAAGCAGACGCACAATAAAATCATTCTCATTATTTAATAAATTGAATGTAATATTCTGAAACCTGATTTTTGTAAGAAAACTTTGTTTTATTGCTTCATTCTTCTTCAATGACAGATTCAACGTCTGACTTTGTGCAAACTGACTAGCTGCATAAGATTGATCTAACGCCTCTGGATTTTGTTTTAAATAATTATGCATTGGCTGCAAACATACAATCAATCCGATTCCGACCAAACATAACATAACATTCCCCATTGAAATCTTTTGTTTTTGTTCTTTCTTTTCTTCTTCACAAAGATTTTCAATTCCTGTTACCATCATAAACATCATTACACCCATAAAGCATATGCTATACTTTGGATTTGCTTCCCAGAATACATGGAAGATCATTCCTCCAAGTAATGTAAGCATCACAACATAATTCCATGGGTTTCTTTTTCTGAGCATTCCAATCGCTGCCACTAATGCAAAGCACCAGACCGCCATCCGCATCAGATAGCTGTACATTAAGATCCATCCATTGTGCTTTCCATTTAAGAACTCGTTTGCTGTTCCATAATCTGTTGAAACATAAGACATTTTTGTAAAATCATCATCTCCTGTCAGCCAGACTTCTCTTAACTTCACTCCAGATAACTGTAAAGTTCCCTTTATCCCAAGCTCTTTATAATTATGAATTGTTTTTTCAATTGTCTTTTCTTTTTTTTGTTTTTGCGTTGAAAGTTGTGAAGTAAACCACACATCACCACTATCATATCGCCCAACTCCATGAGAAGACATCATTAACCAATGTGTTGCTGGAAATTCTTGTGTGTTTTGTTTTGGTATCATATTCTGAAATTTGTACTGATATCCAAAAACGGAAACTGCAATTCCCGCTGCCATTCCAAGAATCAGACACATATGTCTTACTTTAAACTTATACTGCTTCCAAAAGATAAACAACGTAATCCCCACTGCAATACAGAGAATCAAATTGGTGATCCTGATCTTAATTCCTATATAAATTACAATTCCTAAAAAAGCACTGTACAAAATGCCCTTCCAATTGTCTTTTTCTTTATGTATTAGCACAAACAACAACAGCAACACCATGATCATACCAAATGATATCGTGTGTGTATAATAATAAGCAATCCAGAAATACGTCCACGGATTCAGTAAAAACAACAACATCCATATGTTAGCCAGTTTTATATTTTTAACTATGCGTATTGCAATATATCCACATAAAATTCCAATATCAATTACTAATAAATTCAAAAAATTTCCCGCAAGAACCAGATTTCCGACAGAAATACCGCAAGACACCAACAATTTATAATAGCAATATAAGATTAGTAAATATCCATAATTATTCGGATAATGTGCAAAATACCCACCAAAACGCTGTAACGAAATCATAGGATTTTGAATCATTCGGATTGCTTCATCATGCAAATATAACAAATCATTCACTGGCTGTATCTTAAATACATAGATTGTCATCAATTGCAATGCAAAAATCATCACAAAGATGATAAAAAATAACGATTTTTTTGCAAAAACAGCTTCTAATTTCTTTCTGTATCTTACGATAAAACATCCTATGATAAAAAATAACAACGCCCCCAGCCACCTAACCGGCTGAGAAACGTCATTCATCTTTTCTTGTGTATATTGAAATGGGAAGCTTACGATCAAATATGCCACGATCAGAATAAACAATCTGATCGAATATTTGTATATAAAATCTTTTATCTTCATCTCCATTCTCCTAGTCATTTAATACCTGTTCAATAATAAATTTAGGTCTGGCCTTTGTCTCCAAATATATTTTTCCAATATATTGTCCAACCATCCCAATCGCGATCAGCTGTAAACCACCTAAAAACCATATCGACATGACAAGACTGGTCCAGCCACTTACCGTGTTGTTTGTAAAATGCCGTACTAGACAATAAATGATTGCCAAAACACTAATTATACAGATTAAAATTCCAACATTAAAAATCATTTTGATTGGTTTTACACTCAACGATGTAATTCCTTCAAATGCAAAAGAAAGCATTTTCTTCAATGGGTATTTGCTTTCTCCTGCAAATCTCTCAGCTCTCTCATACGTGACAATATCACTCTGATAACCAACCATCGGCACCATCCCTCTAAGAAAGATATTAACTTCGTCAAATTCTAATAATCCTTTTAATGCCCGCTTACTCATCAGTCTGTAATCTGCGTGATTGTAAACAAGCTCTCCGCCCATTTTATTGATCAGTTTATAAAATGCTTCTGCCGTAAAACGTTTAAAAAATGTATCTGTATCTCTGGCACTTCGAACACCATATACAATATCGCATCCTTCATAATATTTTTCGATCATCTGATCGACTGCATTAATATCATCCTGAAGGTCCGCATCCATTGATATTACAATATCTGCTTTCTCTGATGCCATTGTCAAACCAGCCAGCAATGCATTTTGATGCCCACGATTTCTGGATAATTTCACTCCTGAAAATATAGAATCTATTTTATGAAATTCATCGATCATATTCCACGTATGATCTTTTGATCCATCATCCACAAAAACAATTCTGCTTTCTTTCGCTATTTTACCATCATGGATCAGCATTTCACATTTTTCCTTTAATCGTTTGGATGTTTCAGCTAATACTTGTTCCTCATTATAGCAAGGCACTACAATATATAATATATTCTTCTCTTTTCTTGATCTTTCTTGCATATTTAATTATCTTTCTCATTATCTATTTTGTTTGTGATCAACTGTAATTTAAATTCGAAATCTTGCCTATTTTTTTGTACAATCGTACTTAAAATCAATCCAGAAAAGAATGCCTGCAACGCTGCAAGTGCTATAAATCCACTTACGATCAAAGTTGGGAAATTCGGTACCAGACCTGTATGAAGATATGTCATAAATACGGGTATAAATAACCCTGCCGCAATGATCATAAGCAAGAATGCCATACTTCCAAAAAACTGAAATGGTCTATAACCTTTAAACAGTTTTATGATCGTAAATAATACCTTCATACCATCTGTATAAGTATTTAATTTGGATTCGCTTCCATCTGGTCTATCTCGATATTCGATGATCACATTATCAACCAACATATTTTTATCTACTGCATGAATACTCATTTCAGTTTCGATTTCAAATCCCCTGGATAACACTGGAAATGTTTTAACAAACTGATAGCTAAAAGCTCTATATCCAGTCATAATATCCCGGATATTACTTTTAAAAAGATGATTAATTGCAGCTCTCACCATGCTATTTCCAAGATTATGAAAAGGTCTTTTATTTTCCTCAAAATAAGTAGATGATAATCTGTCCCCTACAACCATATCCACCTTGTATTCTAAAACTTTTTCTGCCATTTCTCGTCCAAATTGGGCAGGATATGTATCATCTCCATCAATCATGATATAACATTGCGCATCAATTTCTCGAAACATCCTTCGGATCACATTTCCTTTTCCCTGTTGATATTCATTTCTTACAATAGCTCCTGCTTCTTTTGCAATCTCTACTGTACGATCTGTGGAATTATTGTTATATACATAGATTGTTGCCTCTGGAAGTTCTTTCTTCCAATCCTCCACTACTTTTTTAATTGTCTTTTCTTCATTGTAACACGGAATCAATACTGCAATTTTTTCCATTACGCATTCTCCTTTGTTAAAATTCATTATATTCTTTATATATTATTTCATTTATAAATGCAACATATAAAATCGTACTCGCTGTAATCGGAAGCATATATCGCATATCGCCATTTACAGGTGATGCCAGACATATAAGGAATGATGTCACTACTGGCAAAAATGCAATCCAATATCTGATCGTCTTTTTAAAAGAACATACCATGCCAAGCAATCCAATCAAAATCCATAAATATATCATCGGTTTTGTAAATAATGTCAATGGAGTTTTCTGATATATTGTATCTAAAACCCCATGATATATATCTCTGATATATTTTGTTTTTTCTGAATAATATATTTTATATTCTTTTTGGTATATACCCATACTTTCTGGCTGTACATAATATCCATATGGATATCTTATTTCTGTCATATAACCCCAATATCCATATGTCCCATTTAACGTTGCCTGAATATAAGCCGTCGGATGCTTCTTAAGCATTTCAAACCATATGTTAAAATAATCTTTTAAATATTCGTCTTTCTGTTTGTAAGTATTCTTTACTGGGTCAGAAAGATCTGGATCATAATTCTTTCCGATCGTATCGTAATCTAATACTTTTCGAATCACTTTTTCCTCTTCCGTCGAAACATCATTTCCATAATATTTTACATATCTCGCTGTCTGTTGAAAAGGGATGGAGAGCATCTCCTGCTTTCCGCCAGGCTTCACACCTGCCATGGGAAGAATTGCTTTTTGGTAAACCTCCCAAAACGCCACCATTATTATAAATAAAACTATCAATTGTCTTCGATATTTTTTTACACCTACAATACAAAACGGCATCGTAAAAATTAATATATAAAACCCGTTGTGTCTGACCAAACATAATAATAAAGAGACTATTAAAAACAAAATACTCTTAACTTTTGAATCAAATATCTTCTCTGGTTCTAATACTATATCAAATATAAATAACACAAATAAAACAAATATTGGATAAAATAATGTGTCTTTTACTGCTGTCCTTGCATATGCCGACCAGATAGGAAACAATCCATAAAATGCCAATCCTGTAAAGCGAATCCAATACTTTGTATTCTTCTTATGCATCCAATAAAAACATATTGCGAAAACACCACTTGTAAATAACAATGTAAATAACAGATACACTGCGATTCCTACATTTTGACATCCAATGTTTCTTCCAAATTTGACAAACATCCCTTCAAACAATGTCGTCAATACAGGATGATGATTCGTCAGATTTCCACTGAAAAACTGCTCATACTGTCGTATAATATCATAAGTTAAACAACCCGGAAAATACAAAATATAATTTGGAAGCCATAAAACAATCAGAATGCTCCAAGGAACTGCTATAGGATGATGATCAAATATTTTTTCTCCTATCCCACTGTTTGCTTGAGTCTTTAACCTTATAAAAGACTTCCCCGCTTTTGAATATAATACATTCATGATCATATGTACGATCATTGTAAGAATCATCGTCATGATCAATGCACTGATCATATGTTTTTTATCGCATATGATCAGTGACCAGTTATCTCTCTGATCATAACTTATAGATATAACCATGCATATTGAAAATAAAAATGATATAATCCATGAAATGATTCGATTATTCTGATGCATTGACTGCCTTTCCTCGTTTCTCTTCTTTTTCTTTTCCCTTAAATAATCCCATCAACTGATAAAATGCCAGGCCAAATACAAATGCCTTTAAATTGTAAGCGGCTGGAAAATATGCTTCTACTCCGCATGCGATAAATCCAATTTCTAAAAGCACCATAGCCCCAAAATATCCCTTTTTATAAAGTACCCATACAGCTATAAGCATAAAAGCACAAAAAAGTCCAAACACAATTGGCCCATATTCCAACAATGTTCTTACAATTCCTAATTCTGTTACGTATCCATCATTGGCCTGTGTATAAATTCCATATCCACAAACCTTTCCACCAATGTTACTTCCAAACAGAGGAATTCCAGCTCCAAGAAAACAGTTCCGTGCAACTGTCAATCGTCCTGTGATCAATTGATCTAATCTCATAAATGTTGGATCTGTCAATTGAGAATAAAGTCCATAATATATAGATAAGAAAATCCCTACAAGATTTCCGATTTCTAATAAAATCAGTGAAATCTTAAACTCATAAATTTTTCTTGCATATCTTAAAATAAAATAGGCAATGATCGCTGCTGATCCACAATAAAATGCTGTTCTTGATTTTGATAGTTGATAAAACTCATAGTTGAAATAGAACATGATCGCAAATGCCCACCATTTCATTTTCTTATAATAAGCATATAAAAAACTAACAATCAAAACCATGATCATAAGATGAATCGTGTTCGCATGCCATGTGCAAAACTTATATCGTACTTCTATCATTCCTCGCCCATAATCTTTTACTGTTGTTAATTTATCTGGTGCATTCACAAAGAACCATGTAAAACCATAGCTTAACCCAACAAATCCACATGCAAATACTGCTTTCATCACTTTCTTAAGATCTACGTCTTTCATCGCCAGAATGATCAGATAATTTGCGGGGTAATCAATTCCTCCAGAGCTTTTCCAACATAAATACATCAAAACAGCTCCTGCTGCTCCAATAATCACTTCTTTCCATTGATATTTTGTTAATATTATTTTGACCACAAAACAGATTAATCCAATATAAAATAGTCTTTGCACTGGAATTTGTCTTGTCGGATCTTTCTCTACATACCAATAGTAAGCTATATAAAAAAAGTAGTATGTAATATAGAGTATTGTTCCTAATAAAAAGAACAACTCTCCGACCCATTGTCTTTTATTTTCAATCTTCATCTCTATTGCTCCTGTTTATTTTTCAAAAAAGCCATCGTATATTCTACGACAGCTTTTGTCTAATGCTATGATAATGAAATAATTAATCTTCTGTTCTATATCCATCCGGATTCATAGACTGCCATTTCCAGGAATCTGCACACATTTCTTTGATTCCTTTTTCTGCAGCCCATCCTAATTCTTCTTTTGCTTTTGTCGCATCACAATAGCATGTTGCAATGTCTCCAGCTCTTCGTGGTTTGATCTCATATGGAAGTGTCTTTCCACAAGCCTCTTCATATGCATGTAAGACATCTAATACACTATATCCGATTCCTGTTCCAAGGTTGTAGATACGTACTTCTGGTTTTTCTTCAAATTTCTTTAATGCCTTCACATGTCCTTTGGCAAGGTCTACAACATGGATATAATCACGGACACCTGTTCCGTCTGGTGTGTCATAATCATCACCAAAGACTCCTAATTTCTCAAGTTTACCAACTGCTACCTGTGCAATATATGGTACTAAGTTATTTGGAATTCCCTTTGGATCTTCTCCGATCAGTCCGCTTTCATGTGCTCCGATAGGGTTAAAGTAACGAAGTAATACAACATTCCATTCTGGGTCTGCTACATGGAAGTCTGTTAAGATCTGCTCTAACATTCCCTTTGTCTGTCCATATGGGTTTGTGATCTGTCCTTTTGGGCATTCCTCTGTAATTGGAATGAAAGCTGGATCTCCATAGACTGTTGCTGAAGAACTAAAGATAATATTCTTCACTCCATGATTTCTCATCACATCACATAAGATCAGTGTTCCTGTGATATTGTTATGATAATATTCTAATGGTTTCTGTACAGATTCTCCAACTGCTTTTAATCCTGCAAAGTTGATCACAGAATCAATATCTTCTGCATCAAAAATCTTCTCTAATGCTTCACGGTCTAAAACATCTGCCTCATAAAATTTTACTGTTTTCCCTGTGATCTGCTCTACTCTCTTTAAAGCTTCTTCACTAGAATTATATAAATTGTCTACTACGACAACTTCATATCCTGCATTTAAAAGTTCCACACATGTATGGCTGCCGATATATCCAGCACCACCTGCTACTAAAATAGCCATGATCTCTCCTCCATTATTGTATATATTATTTATTTACACTATTTTTTATCATACCACATTTCACGATATCATTAAAGTTTTTCTTGTAAAGCAATTATTGGGCACTCGTCTATCTCTGGATCTTTCGTCCCTCAATATAATAACGTTTCTCACAAGCATGTCCCATGGAAAATGTCTTTCTTGGCAGTGTTCCGTCTGTCATCACACTTGGAAACAGCTGATCTTTCTCCATTGCTGGAAGTTCAATTCCTATCGTCTGCTCTTCTTTTGACAGTTCTTTTAAGACATCTTCTCCGTGAATATAATCAATACATCCTGAATTGTCTTTGAGATATTTATCTAAAAATGTCTGTATTTTATCAACTGCTAATTGATGTTTATGTAAATTCAAATGGAGAACTTCTTCCTTCTTTCCATAATAGCAGCGAATTGTTTGTCCTTCTTCGCTGCAACATTCTGTTTTTAATGCATGTATTAATTCTTCTGGATCTGTTCCAGTAATGACTCTGTGAATTGGTTCAAACTGCTGGGAATCATCATGTAAATTCTCGAGTTCTACCAATGCATATCTCGCTGGATGATCTTTGATATGTTCCCATTGATGATTTTTCTTTAACTTCTCGTAACAGGCTTTTGCTGTTGCCAGAGAATGGTTTCCGTCTCCGACAGCATAGACCATTGGATCATCACTTAAATCTTTATATCTTTCTGTCATTTGTTCTTCATATGATTGTAGTTTTTCTAAAAATTGTTCTTTGACCTCTCCATCTACCAGCCATCCTGCGATATGTCCACCTTCCTGCATCAGATCAAATTCATATAATTTCTCAAGATTTGCCTTCTGCTCTGTCACAATTTCTAATACTTCATTTTTCCAGTCATCGCATAGCAAGATCACGTGTGGCAATTCAATCGGTGCCTGATAACGAATCTTCATTCTTGGTGGGATTCGCTCCATGACTGTTTTCTCTGTGGAACGGATCTTTGCCTCGTGTTCTGGCGTATAACTATATTGTTCCAGATCGATCGCACCTACGATTCCTCTTCGAATCTTTCCATTCTGCAAGGTTCTTTCCACATAAACCAAGGAATTTTCATAAGTTTTCAACAGATGATCATCTGCATAATTCTTCATTGTGGATTGAATCTTTCGGATCTTTTCATCTTCTTCCTCACTTCCAAGATATGCTTCTGGAAGCATTAGATGTAACGTTGATGGCGTATTTCCTACATACTCTTTTACTTCATCCCAGTATTCTGACTGGGATGAAAACTGGTCACAAGCGATCACGGCCCATTTCTTCATAGAATCTACCTGTGGCATTAAAATATTTGCTGGTAAAAATGTTTCGCTCATGTTTCTTGTTCCTCTTTTCTTATATGACATAAATCTTTATAACTCTTTTTCACACATATCTAACGCTGCTGCAATAACCGCATCCATATCGTAATATTTATATTCTCCGAGTCTTCCTCCGAAGATGATATTTTCTTCTTTCTCGGCTAATTTCTTATACTCTTCATATAATTTTCCATTCTTTTCGTCATTGACTGGATAATATGGCTCATCTCCTAATTTCCACTCGGAGCTGTATTCACGACTGATGACGGTCTTTGGAAGGTCATTTCCTTCTTCGTCTTTTCCAAACTCAAACCATTTATGTTCAATGATCCTTGTCCATGGTGTCTCGGCATCTGTGTAGTTCACAGCTGCATTTCCCTGGAAGTTTGGCTGATCAAGTAATTCTGTTTCAAATCTTACAGAACGATATTCTAATGCTCCTAAGCTGTAATCAAAGTATGTATCAATCGGACCTGTATAGATAACCTTCTCGGCTAATGCATCAAGCTCTTCTTTGTGTTCAAAATAATCTGTGTTTAGGCGAACTTCTACGTCCCCTAACATATTTGCAACCATCTTTGTATATCCACCTACTGGGATTCCCTGATATAGTGCATTGAAATAGTTATTATCAAATGTTAATCGTACTGGTAATCTCTTAATGATAAATGATGGAAGCTCTGTACATGGTCTTCCCCACTGTTTTTCTGTGTATCCTTTGATCAGTTTCTTGTAAATATCTGTTCCAACCAAGCTGATCGCCTGTTCTTCCAGATTCTTTGGCTCTGTGATCCCTGCTTCTTTCTTCTGTTGTTCGATCTTATCTGCTGCCTCTTGTGGTGTCACAACTCCCCACATTTTGTTAAATGTGTACATATTAAATGGTAGAGAATAGAGTTCTCCTTTGTAGTTTGCCACTGGTGAGTTTGTGAATCGATTGAACTCAGCAAACTGTGTGATATAATTCCATACTTTTTTATTGTTTGTGTGGAAGATATGGGCTCCGTATTTATGTACATGAATCTTCTCGATATCTTCTGTATAGATATTTCCTGCAATGTTTGGTCGTTTGTCGATGATTAAGACCTTCTTTCCTTTTGCTGTTGCCTGCTGTGCAAAGACGGCTCCGTATAAGCCAGAACCTACGATTAGGTAATCATATTGTTTCATTTGTTTTGTTTCCTTTCTTGTAAACTTCTTATTCGCAGTCTTGTTCTAATTCTTTTGCTTTTTTTGAACATTTTACCTCAAAACTGCAACCTTTCCTTCATATTCATTGATAATTACGATGTCACTTCTTCCTTCTCCATGCTCTTTATTGGATTGTACATTGTATCCAACACCTGCAAAAATCCCTGCACGAAATGCATGATAAAAATCTTGTTTATAATCGTGATAACTTGTTGTCATTCTTAACAGTTTGCTGATATTCTTTCAAAATCGGAAATTCCTACTGGAATTTGGATACTGTTCATGTTTGTTCACCTCGCTTTTTACAGGAATACTTAAGTTATTTCAATTTTTTGTAATATATCAATTTTTATTTCAATTTTTTGTTCTATTTTATTGAATAATTACTTTAAACAATAAAAAACATGCCGTCCCTGTCTCATTTTCTTCAATAAATCTTTATCAATAAGCCTATTTATAGCAACTGATGCTCCCTGTACTGTAGATATTTTATCAACTAAATCAACCACTTGTTGAGTTGTAATTATTTTATTTGCTTTTACAAATTGATACATTTGTTGATCCGTCTTATTTAATTCAACTTCGTATGATGGAATATCTGATAAATCAAGTTGTTCTGGTTGATCAACATAATCTTTATTTATCGAATATGTTGTCCATCTACCTCTTCGTTCAGTAATCAACATATTCCTTTGCACTAAATCATATAATAAATGTCCCACATCTGTGGAATGCATTCCTAAAACAAATTGTATTCTTGAATTCGAAATTTTTTCTTCTAAATATGCTGTTGAAAGAATTATTTGTTCTTCTGAACTCAAATGATGATATTCAACTCCATAAGTATTATTTAAATAATCAGTACATTCAACAGGCATTAAGGATACCATCCATAACCTTAGTTCCACTTGATGCAATTCTTGATCATCATATAAATCCGGCTGTCTCCAATTTTCCTCACCCCATGCTCTTAAAATTGTTGGAAATCCTGAACCAATGTTGTCTCCCAATCCAATCATTCTAAACATATTTTGAATCTTAGGATTTCGTGCTACGGAATGTCCACCCTCGTATATCGCTTGGACTGGTAATTTTAAATTTCCTGGATTAGAAAACAAAAAACCATCATCATTTTTTTCAACCTTTAAAACTCCTGTACTATGATAATCTGCATGTATAATCATATTAACTGCAGCTTCTCTAACAGCCTTATGAACTGCTGTATCATCAACACGAACCATACCATCTAATTGAAACGGTCGTTTTAAATCACTTACTAACTTTGGAAGAATTCGTTTAATAAACTTATATAGATTATTTTCCCAACTTCCATCATAAGTTAATCTATCACTCCAACGTGTATTGGGTGTAACATTGGTTTTATCTAAGTAATCCATGCGAATATTATCAAAACGTTCCCTAATTGCTAACTCTTTTCCAAACATTAATAATCCTGCTGCAGTTAATCCTTCTCGTTTGGTTGATCTATCTACTGTATACGCTCCTAAATTTCTCAAAAATTCTTTATCTTCTATATTATTCCATACATGTTCAGGGTTATGATGTTCATATTCAATACGGTACGCTTTCAATGTATTTAAATCAACATCTTCCATTGTAAACCCTTCTAAAAGACTACCATCTATTCCAGAATCTGAAGCATCTATAAACATTGCCTTTACTTCTTCCTCTGTACAATGATAATCTCTTTCATGATTTCGTTTATAACTTCCTTTTAATGGGTTTTCATTAATATACACAGGCTTATACTTATAATCTGCTTGGGGTACTTCTATCCAAATCACAGTGTGACCATTCACATCACAATATCCCACATTATCATCTAATAAAATATTTGCACTAACTTTATTGCTATTAATAGTATCCCAAAACTCTTTTAATCTGGTTTCAGGTTTCTTTATATCTGTAAATGAAAATCTTTTTTCCATATTTAATTCTGACATGTGTTCTTCTATCCCTAACAGTATAACTCCTCCACATGTATTAGCAAATGCTGAATATATTTCCCCTACAAATTTTGAAATTTCATTGCGTGAATCTTTACATTCTAAAGATATTCTTTCACCATACTTTAATAATTCTAAAATATCATCTCCTGTAATCATTCATTTATTATGTTACCAAGCTCTTGAACAATTTCTTTATGTTTTTTAATTCTTTCCGCTAGAAAAATTTTTAAACTTTCCGCTTGCTCTTGTACTATCCTCTTTGAATAATTAGGAGTTTTAACTTCTACATTAACGCAAATATTATCTATGATAAAATTGCATTCCGGATTATCCCCACCACATAACTTAGGTTCGTAATTAGAATTATTCCCAGAATATCTTCTCAAAAGATAATAAATAACTATTAATTCACACATGCACTGAAGAAACTCTTGAACATCACTCGTGTAAAATGAATTCTCAACTTTCTTTTGAATACCGTTATATTCAGATTTTTTAATTTATTTAATTAGGGTGTCAAAAGGTCACTGACCTTTGATATTATAATCGGAGTGTAACTATAACGCTGGAAATGACCGTTCCGTAGCATACTTCAAAACAGAGAAATGCAGTTCATGTCCGTATAAAGACTGGTGTCAACCACGCTTTCTGAAAACAAGGGTGTTCTCAAGGAAGTATCTTAGAAATCTGTAGGAAGAGCCAAACAACTACAATACATGAAAACTGAGGAATTCAGTAAGTACGCTCGTTTTAGAAACGGAGTGGAAGCAATTCCTTCTCTTCTGCGAAGAAGATATCATGTAGATAAAATTCCAACACATGGTAAAAATCGAACCAGATTTCATTTTGGATTTAAAATAGCAGCATTGGATTTTCAAAAGCTATTGGGTTATATCAATAGCTTGGATAATTGTGCTCCAAAAATCGAAACGGCATAAAAACAACCAAGGAAGTCATCTGCAATATCGTTAGTCCACAAGTCTAAGGCAAAACTCAAACGCAATTCGTGTTAAATTTTCAAGGTACAAATAAAATCATATATTAATTAACGTGTCTTTTGACACCCTAATCCTATTATACAAAAAAGCTTCGGGCTTTCGCCCAAAGCTTTTTCATTCGTTACTTTGCTTTTAATATGATCTCATTTTCATTCACCAGACCAAGCTTTTCCTTCGCAATCTCTTCCACATACTCGTCAGTTCCAACGTATGCTTCCATATCGTCTATCTCCTGTGATCTGGCTTTCTCTTCATCTATCTGTTTCTTAAGCTCCGTCTCCTGAGCCAAATAACTTTTCTCCTTCGCCCGAAGAGAAATTCCACCGACCACTACAAGTGCTGTCATCAAAAAAATTACACCTGTAATTACAAGCACACTCAACTTGTGTTGATTCGTCCGCCTCCTGGACCTTCTCTTACGGCTATTACGCCTCGTATCTTTCATATTAATACTCACCCTTGTCTTCGGTTCCCACACCGATTTATACCTTTTTATAATAATAACTTTTTCCCTGAAATTTATCAAGTTTTACGGGTGTAGATTTTTTTACACATTTTTTTAACTTTCTGCAAAAGCCATGACATCAAGCACGCTCCAACTACAACACCTAGTATATAATACCAGCGCACACTACCACTACTAGTGTGGTAAATTTGCACAAACAGATACATTTCCACAAAAATCCAGTAAAACAAGTCCTCTATTCCGACTGCGAGAAACGAATGTTTCACAATATCCCGGAAGCATTCCAGGCATCTGTATGTTCCTCTTAAAAATAATCCAGATGAAAATGCAGTCAGAAAAATTAATAATTCTTTTTCAATCCCAATCATTGACTTTCCTGCAACTTTCCGCACACATTAACGAAACAAACGTGCAAATAAATTCTCTCCCTGTTTTTGTTCTGCATGCACATCCGAATAAGCAATACTGTCAATATTTCCGGACAGATCCACTTCTCCTTTTTCCAGACTCAGCCGGTTTACATGAAGGTCCGTCCCCTTCACCATCAACATTCCCTGCTCCGTTTCCAGTAGAACTTCATTCAAATCAAAAGATAATACATCCTTCACACCCGTCACCAGACTTGCGGTCCGGTTATTCAAAACCAGTTTATGCCCCCGCATAGCTGGTTTTGATACATTTCTCTCATCCATGCACATCACAACCTTTCTTAGTAATCATATGAAAGGTCCCCTGCATTTATTACAGATATTTGAACAAGTCTTTCGCCTCTTCCTTCTTCGTCGTCTCCTGAATATCCAGGACTTCGACTTTCACAGTTCTTGTACCAAACTGAATTTCAATAATATCTCCGACTTTAACCTTGACCGAAGCCTTCGCAACACTACCATTGACCAGCACTCGCCCAGCATCACAAGCTTCATTTGCAACCGTTCTGCGCTTGATTAAACGCGACACCTTCAAAAATTTATCTAATCTCATAATATTTCTCCATTTTCTTCCAATTGGGGACGGGGTTTTTTCAAAAAAACCCCGTCCCCAATTAAATTGTACGCTTCATACACACAATTTCCATATACCAAAAAGAACGAGGAGCCAACAACTCCCCGCCCGTACACTTATCTAGAACTAATCCATTACTCGTTAACAGCGTCTTTTAATGCTTTACCAGCTTTGAACTTAGGTGCTTTGCAAGCTTCAATCTTCATTGTCTCCCCTGTAGACGGATTTCTTCCCTCTCTTGCAGCTCTCTCGCTTGTCTCGAATGTTCCGAATCCAACTAACTGAATCTTATGACCTTTCTTAAGTTCTTCTGTAACTACATCAACAAAAGCTTTTAAAGCTTTTTCAGAATCTTTCTTAGAAATCTCTGCTTTGTCAGCAATAGCTGCTACTAATTCTGTTTTGTTCATGGATAATTTCCTCCTCCTGTTTATCTAGGCACCCTGCCTCTAGATATTGTTATACCTGTTTTCCCTATATTTGTCAAGGATATTTACCCTTTTTACCGCGTATTTATAGGCTTTTTAGGCATTTTTAAGGTTTAAATCCGAGCATCAAAAAAGTGATTTAAAAAATGTTCTTTTTCCTTCATTTGTCTGACTGCCATCTGCATTTTTTCAACATTTTTTATTGATATCCATGCTTTATTTGAATGATAATATGAATTTGCAACTTTAAAAAATTTTTCTGGATACATCAATCTATTTTTCAAATACTCCAATTCATTTTTCCCCAACGGTATAATTGCTGAATATGCATTGAGTATTCCATCGCTGATCCATTCTTTGAAACCTTGTTTTTCCATTGCCTTTCTTAAGAAATAATACAAATCCTCTACTTGAACATTCTTTTTAAAATGATCAAAATTCACCGTGTAAACATTTAACTTTCTATGCCCATAATTATCTTTTTCAGAAGTCGCATCAAACAAAATATTGTGGTAATTGTATTCACCATGTACCATATATCCTGCATCAATGCTTTGTTGATAAAGCTGTTTATATCCCGAAGCTTTCAGGCTTTTAACCGCTGCGTCTGCCCATGCTTCCATCTGATCAAAATACTCCAGGAACAAATATTCAAACTCCCCTTTCGGAGAAACATTTCTGATGTATGCCCGCACTTTACGTAATTCTCGATTATGTCTTATATACCCCTCCTCCAAATTCTCCGCTTCCGACACATTTTCCATTATTTTTTTTCTCATCAACAAATGTATCTTCGCCAAATTACCTGATGCCTCAAAAAGTTCTGCCGCTCTTCTTACATCGCATTCCCGCCCCGGCGGCATTCGTCTAAGCATGTAAATACTTCCATCAAACCCCTTTGTTACATAATCTCCTTCCCGGTTTTTCACTGGCATATCTATAGTTTGATAACCACAATCCATAAAATACTCATACAATTCGATAAGCGCAGGAAGCCTCTTTTCAGATACCCCTACCTCTCTCATTAAAAACACACCCTTATCTGTGCTGCATAAAATAGCACCCCTAGTCTTCCGGGTGCTATTTACGGCAATTTCATATTGTTCTAATATATTATCCCGTTCATAATCTTGCATATTCAGCCCCCTGCACTCTACTACATATTCTCTCTATCCTATGAAAACAATTGCGAAAATATGCAAATGGGGACGGGGTTTTTTCAAAAAAACCCCGTCCCCATTTGAACTTCAACCTGTCCCTTTTTAAATTGTAGCTTTTTTCAGTAAAATTTCTTTCTGATTCAATTCTGGATCTTCTATAACCATTTCCAGTAATCGATTCAATATTTCACCAATTTCTTTTCCTGGCTTAATTCCAATAGCTATCAAATCGCTACCACTTACAGCCAGTTCTTTCAATGAAACACATTGCTTCGCCTCTTTAATTTTTGCATACAGTATTTCTATATCATCTAGATTTTTTAGTTTTCGTTCCCGCAAATATGTACTCTGTGCTAACACATCCGCACGTCTCACTTCCATATAATATTCGAAAATGTCTTCGCCAATCTTATTCATGGCTCTCCTTACATTTTTCGCTTCTGCCGGCATACGATAATCATGATAAAGCACCAGCCTTGCAACAGTTCGAATTGTCTCATTATCAAATTTTAATCTTTTTAAAATTTCTTTGGCAATATGCTCACTACCAATTGCATGTTTTTTAAAATGTGCCTGTCCCGTCTCATCCATAGTCTTGTACTCAGGTTTCCCCATGTCATGAAGCAACATTGTAATACGTAATATTCTATCCGGACGCACCCTCATTAATGCATGTAATGTATGCTCCCCTACATTGTACATATGGTGTGGCGTCTCCTGTTCTGTCTTCATAAGAAGATCAAATTCCGGCAAAAACTGCTTTGTAATTCCAAGCTCATAAGCTGTCCGTAACATATCCGGTCTATCAGAAACTAACGTTTTTACCAATTCCACCTGAATTCGCTCTGCACTAATTTTCCGAAGCGTTGGAGCCAGCTCTTTCATAGCCATTCTCGCCTCGTCATCAATTTCAAATCCAAGCTGTGCCGCAAACCGTATTCCTCTTAATATACGCAAAGCATCTTCCGAAAATCTTGCCGTTGCATCTCCCACACAACGAATAACTCCTTTTTTCAAATCTTCCATTCCGCCAAAAATATCTACAAGTCCATCTGCATCATTATATGCCATCGCATTGATTGTAAAATCTCGACGGAGAAGATCCTCTTTTAACGACCTAGTAAATGTAACCTCCTTCGGATGTCTGTTATCTTCATATTTTCCATCAATTCGATAGGTCGTCACCTCGTATCCTTCATGATCGAGCAAAACTGTAATTGTTCCATGCTCAATCCCTGTATCAAATGTCTTATCAAACAATGTTTTTGTTTCCTGAGGCATCGCAGAAGTTGTAATATCCCAATCTTGAGGAATTCGTCCCAATACGGAATCCCGTACACATCCTCCGACCGCATAAGCCTCATAACCATGTGTCTGAAGCGTCTCTATAATCTTTTTCACATTCTCAGGTAATACAATCTTCCGGTTTTCCATTCTCATATGCCTCCTTATTAATCTGTATTATTATAACACACTTTCAATTGGGGACGTGTTTTTTTCAAAAAAACTCCGTCCCCAATTGAATCTTATCCTGTCCCTTTTTGAATTGTGTAAAGTTCACCTTCAATTTGTTTTCTAATCCTCTTTACATAACTTTTCGAGACTCCTAGCTTTTCTTTTACTGCATTTTCGAATTGCACTCTACTTTCTACGAACTGTAAAATCTCCAATCCTTGAAGTTGTCTTTGTTCTTGCATGTTCCAAAGTATTTCCCACGCCAAATCTACATACTGCCTATACTCTTCCTCTTCTGTATCTAAAAACACATTTTCATCCTTTTCCTGATGAAAAGTTCCAATTGATGTCCCATCTTTAAATTTTTCCTCATATAACTTTAATGCTTTTTCACATAATACTTCTCTATTCTTTCTTTTCCCAGTATATTCCCTCATACTGCTATGTTCATATTGCATTATGTTACTACATATTTTTGCTTTTACTGGATTCATATGAATATAACGCAAGCAGCTCCAAAAATACCTTTCATCTTCTATACACTGCGTATTATATCGATTTTCAAATACATAACCAGTACGATTATGCTTATAATTATAATATTTCGCATATCTTCCCAACACTTTTGCCATAAATATTGGCATAATTTCTTTCTCAGCTTTTGCTAAAAGGTGAAAATGATTTGACATAACACAATATGCATAGATCTCAATATTACAATCTTTTAAATTGTCTTTAAGCAAATTCAAAAACCTGGTTTTTTCGCGTTTTTCACCGAAAATATTTTCCCGATCCAAACCTCTGGATACAATATGATAAAAACCCGTTGCACTTTCACGCCTTGCTCTTCTCGGCATAGGCATCCTCCTCCCTATCTACTTTTCTTCTATAAATGTTGGCAATTCTCGGCGACACGCCAAATACTGATAATAATGTAGAAATATCATGAATAACAAGAATTGCGTTGTAGAATTAAATTAACACATTTGTTTCTATAATGCAAGAAATTTACGAACACAATACCATAAAATTCAATTGGGGACGGAGGTTTTTTAAAAAAACTCCGTCCCCAATTGAATTGTGTTTCTTTCTAGTAAGATTTTCCCCAATATGCCATATGTTTTGCTGGTTTTCCGCAATAAATACATTTATCAGAGATCATCGGTTCATCTTCGATCAAACATCTTGTAGCAGCTCCGCCTGTCTCATATTTCACTTCGCCTTCACATACTGGATCTCCACACCAACATGCTTTCACGAATCCGCGGTTTGCTGCGAATTTTTCTTTCATCTCGTCCATCGTTACTGCTGTATCGATGTGTGCTTTCAGGAACTCTTCTGCCTTATTGTACATATCCTGCTGGATTGTTTCAAGAATCTCACGAAGTTTTGTTGTTATTTCATCTAAGGACACAACAATTTTCTCGCGGGTATCTCGACGTACTACTACAACCTGATTATTTTCAATGTCTTTTGGTCCGATTTCAATACGTGTTGGGATTCCGAGAATCTCCTGCTCTGAGAATTTCCATCCCGGACTCTTCTCTGAATCATCAATCTTCACTCTGTATCCGGCTTTTTTCAGCTCATCAAGCAATTCATTTGCTTTTTCCAGTACTCCTTCTTTGTGCTGAGCAATTGGAATTACGCGACACTCAACTGGTGCAAGGTGCGGTGGGATAACAAGTCCGTCATCGTCACCGTGAACCATGATAAGCGCTCCGATACTTCTTGTGGACAATCCCCATGATGTCTCGTAAACATTCTTAAGCTGATTGTCTTTGTCGATATACTGAATTCCAAATGCCTCCGGAAATCCGCTTCCAAAGAAATGGCTTGTTGCGGACTGCAGTGCTTTTCCGTCGTGCATCAGTGCTTCTACTGTATAAGTATCCTGAGCTCCTGCAAATTTCTCATGCTCTGCTTTTCTACCTGCTACAAATGGTATAGCCATTGTCTCTTTGTAGAAGTCTTTGTAAATCTGCCACATCTGGATTGTTCTTTGTTCAGCCTCTTCATATGTTGCATGAATCGTGTGGCCTTCCTGCCATAAGAATTCTCTGGAACGAAGGAACGGTCTCGTTGTCTTCTCCCAGCGAAGTACGGAACACCACTGGTTCCATACTTTTGGTAAATCTCTGTAAGACTGTACTGTTCTTGCCCATAAGTCACAGAACAATGTCTCAGATGTAGGTCTTACGCAAAATCTCTCCTGGAGTCTCTCCATTCCACCGTGTGTTACCCATGCTACTTCTGGTGCAAATCCTTCGATATGATCTGCTTCTTTCTCAAGAAGTGCTTCTGGAATCAGGCATGGAAGATATACATTTTCTACACCTGTCTCTTTAAATCTTCTGTCAAGGTCAGCTTTTATAAGCTCCCAGATTGCAAATCCATTTGGAAGGTAGTTCAAGCATCCTTTTACGCTTGAATAATCACATAACTGTGCTTCTCGCACAACGTCTGTATACCACTGTGCGAAATCTTCATCACGTGATGTGATATTTTTTACTAATTTCTTATCCTTTGCCATCACAATTCTCCTTTTTCTTGTTCTTTTATTTCTGTAAAATTCTGTTCATTTCCATTTCAAAAATGTATCTTTACAGGAAATGTTTTATTTCCGAGGAGTTACTTTTTCTGCCGGGAACTTTTCATATAATTTAATAAAAATGTAATTATCTATTATATAAAAAACCGCCGACTCTTCATCTCCCCATATCAGGGACCGAAAGCTCCGGCGGTACCACCCTAAATTAACTGTAGCTATGTTGCAAATATCAGACAGCACAGTTCTCTCCATTCTCCATTAACGCTGGTCAGACGCTGCATTTTCATGCAGAGGCTCCAGGACCGGTTCCATGCAGTTCATAGCAGACACCTCACACCATATAATGTCCTCTCTGAGCCAGCTTACATGTACTAATTCCATTCATCGCCAAAAAGTATATCAATTTGCTCATAATTTTAATCTATCCCATGCACTTTGTCAAGATGTATACTACATAATCCTGCGTGTTGTAATCCTGCGCGTTAATAAATGCCATAAAAAAGAGAGAAGATTTTGAATGAACAACTTCTCTCTTTTTCTCGGTTGAATTACCGTTTGTGATTGTGATTCAATCACCCTTTACGTTGGCGATTTATTATATCATGTTTTCGGAATTTTTTGATATTTTGCAACAAATTGTTGCTTTTTTATTCATATAAATGTTCTCTACAAACAATTTATATTCCCATTTTGGCAGCTTCAACTTGATTATTTCGACAGCTTCAACTTGCTTGTTTCGGTAGCTGTGTCTTATCTGTCTCTCTAATCACATCTGTCTCTCTAATCACATCTGTCTCTCTAATCACATCTGTCTCTCTAATCACGTCCATCTCTCACCAAGTGACACTCTGTTTATTTCCGGTTTATTTCCGTTCAGCCGTGAATTCCTTGATCTCACGATTCACCCTGTCTCTTAACTGAATCAGATACATATCGGATTTTGGATAGCGCTTGAATGTCAATGGCTCCGGAAGGTTTCCTTCAATCAACTCCATGACATGCTCTCTACTTGTCAAAGATTCCAGTAATTTCAGTGCCCGCAGATCTGTCATAGCTTCGTCATGTACCATCATACGAAGCGACTCTTCCGGCTGTCCATTTTCACCTGGATATACAAGGAATGGATCTCCTGACGGAAATGCTCCGGCCGCATCTGTCACTTCATATGGATTAATGTGTTCAATGGAATACTGGCTGTTATAAAAATTATATCCCCAATGTAATACTCCAATAATTTTATATTTATACAGCTGCACACCGTAAATACGATTTCTCGCAGACGGCATGGACATAAAACGGTTACTTACTTCATAAAACTGTCCTGTACAATAATAAGTCCACATATCCGTCAGACCATTTGCCAAAAATTCCTCAATTTCATTATTTCCCGGAACCGGCTTGTCAATTAGACCGTGACGGTAAAATTCATAACTGGATAATGCATCAAATGTGTGAAATCCGTCCAGCATATTTCCAAGAGATTCTTTTGCAGCCTTATAAGACTCCAAATGTTCTTCTCTTGGCTCATCTGAAATGTGAAAATAAGTCACATCTGCAATTTCCCATTTTCTTAGCTTTGCTGTCAACTGTGGGAGAAAACTCTCAAGGAATTTTGTATATTCCCCGACCGCCGGTGTATGCCAGCCAAAAATCTTCTCTTTCTTTCCATTTACAGTTGCAACAACCTTCGGTGCATATTTTGCTCCCCATTGCGAGAACAAATGTGACATTTCAAAATACTCGATTCCACATTTCTTACAGAGATCGATCCAGCGCTTCAGCTTCTCAAATCCAAATACATACTCTCCATCTTTTACTTCTACGTCAATCAACTGACAAGTCGTTCTCTCAAGTCCAATTGCAGTATCAAGCGGCGAAGTGAATAACGGGGTCAGCATCATATTACAATCACGTTTTACATATTCCTGGAAGTAATTTTCCAGAAGCTTCCAGTGTTCCTCTGAAAACACTTCTACATGATAATAATCCGCCAGGCAATCTGCATGCATCCATTCTGTGTGCATAATATCCAGTTTCGGAAGTTCCGTTCCGATAACTGTCACTTTCTGTTTTGCACTACATACAACTTCACCTTCTTTGATAAGCTGAAGCTCTATCTCATACTTTCCCGCCGGAATCTCATTTGTAATATCCACATCCACCCAAAGGCTGCGCCACTGGCGTGAATAGACAATCACTTTTCCGTCCTTTAAATCTTTAAGAAGATCCGGATACAATCCAGAAATCGTCTTCAGATAATTATCATCTACAATTCCATTTGTCGCACGTCCGACCGGAACCATCTCCACCGTCCTCACATGAACATGCTCTGCAAGCTCAGAAACTACGCGCACATCTAATCGCTCACGCATTACAAAATCACCGGTATATGCCACCTGAAATGATACCGTCTCTCCCCACAGACCACTTAACATCTGACATTCCATACGGTATACCGGAGTCTCATCTGGGAATACCTTTTCCAGAGAACTCAGTGGTTTCATTTCATATTTAATTACTTTCTGGTCAAAAATACTCATATTTTATTTTCCCCTCTATCCTTTGATTCCACTCAACGTCATTCCTTCTTTGAATTTACTCTGCATAAATACATAGAAAATAAATGGTGGCAGGAAATTGATAACTGCACATGCCATAGTCAGACCTACATCTGTATTATACAATGTCTTCATCATACTAAGTGCCAATGGCAACGTCTTCATTTCCTGTTTTGAACAAGACACCATCGGCCATAAAAAGTTGTTCCATGCTCCGACAAATGTAAAAATAGACAGGGCTATAATAGATGATTTCACCATCGGAAATACCACTTTAAAGAAAATACGCAAACGTCCACAGCCATCTATTTTAGCCGCATTGATCAGATCATCTGGAATATCCAGAATGGCCTGCCGCATAATAAATACGCCAAATGCTGTTGGCAATGGCAAAATCAGCGCTTTAAAAGTGTTTAACCAACCCAGATTCTTAATAATCAAAAATAACGGAATAATAATAACCTCTGACGGAACGACCATTGTCATGATCAAAAAGATGAACAACTTATCATTTCCTTTAAAATCCATCTTTGCAAATGCATACCCTGCCAGTGAACATACTGTTACCGTAAGAATTACACCAACAACTGCAACAAACACGCTGTTAAATACGTAATTTGGAAAATTAGCCAGGGAAAAAATTTTCTGATACTGCATCAGTGTCAGCTTTTCCAATGAAAAATCAAAATCATAAGCATTCGTTGTTGATTTAAAAGACATCATTACCATATAAACAAATGGAATCACACTGATAAATATAATAATCAACATAAATATATATATGAAGATCTTATTAATTACTTTTTTCATCCTATATTTCCCCCTTTCTATATCTCTGATGCTTCACGCTTCATCATTCCACGCTGCAACATTGCTATAACCAGAATTACAACAAATAATATATTGGAAACTGCCATTGCATATCCCGCGGAGCTGGAACCTGCAAAGCACAATGAATATGCATAAATCACCAATGTTGTAGATGCATTATTCGGTCCGCCACCCGTCATTGTGTAAATCAAATCAAAGCACTGTAATGATGAGGTAATTGATAAGAACACTGCTAATATAATCGTCGGTTTCAACATTGGCAATGTTATCCGAAAAAATCTTGTCACTGTTCCCGCACCGTCTACTTTTGCAGCTTCATAAAATGACTCTGAAATCCCAAGTAACCCTGAAGAATAAATAACTACATAATACCCTAACATTTTCCAAATGGCCACTGCTGCAACAACCGCCAGTGCTGTCTTAGCATTTCCAAGCAACATAGATGCCTTGATCCCAAACAAGCCAAAAAATGTTTCTACTGCCGGAATTTTTCCGTTCAGCAATTCTCTCCAGATAACACCTGTTGCCGCATTGGAACAAAGTACCGGAATGAAAATAACACTATTTGCAATCTTGCCAATTAACATATGGCGATGACTAACCAAAAATACAGAAACTATGAGGGATAAAATCATTTGTAACGGCACGATCATAACCATTAATTTTAATGTGTTAAAAAGTGCTTTCATAAACTTTGTATCTGTTACCAGCCTCTCATAGTTCTTCAATCCATAAAATGTTGGCGGTGTCATGATATTATATCTTGTAAAACTAAGTACAATTGATATGATGACTGACACAATAACAAAGCCGATCAGGATTACTGTAATCGGCGTAATATAACCATATGGTGCCAGATTTGCTATTTTCTTTTTATTCATAATCGTCCTTTCATCTTATTGCGCAATCATCAATAGTGCAAAAAGATGCCTGCAAAACTTGCAGGCATCGACTATTATGCATTTATCTTTTATTTATTTGCCCAATATTCATCTAACAGTCCGTTTGCATAATCTTCAGCCTCTTTCAGACCTTCATCAACGCTTGTCTCTCCACTCATAATTCCCTGGAAATCAGCTGCAAGCTGGTTCAGGATCTGTGTTCCACAAGGGCCAGCCTGAATTCCATGCCATTTGTCTTTATCCTCTGTATAGATTTTCTCCATCTTCTCATCACCTACATATGGCTCACTCTCTGTAAGTGCAGCTCCCGGGCATTTTGCATGATATGCTGTCATGAACTCAGAACCTGTTACATATTTGATGAAGTCCATAGCAAGGTCTTTATCCTCACATGCAGACATCAGTGTCAGACAATCTGTTGCTCCAAATGTTCCAAAGTCTTTGTTCTTCAGTGAAGTTACAAAATTCCAGTTCAGATCCGGATATGTTTCTGCAAATGTTGTTCCATCTGTCTGTGAAGAACGTGTAATTCCGAATGCTGCTTTTCCGGCACCGAATACATTTGAGAATGCATCAGACCATGACAGTGACATAAAGTCCTCATTCATGTAAGATGTAAGTCCTTTTAACCATGTAACTGCTTCTTTTCCAGCCTCGTCAGCAAAGCTTACAGATTTCAGGTCGTCATTATAAACCTGTCCACCGTTCTGCCATAATGCGCTATAGTAGTATGCATTCAGAATCTGCATTGCTCCGATATCACTTGTATTCATTCCACAAGCAAAACCATACTGGTCAACTTTTCCATCTCCGTCAGTATCTTTTGTAGCTTCCTGACAGATTCTTGCAAAGTCATCCCATGTCTCAGGTGCTTTCTCTCCAAGTGCATTTAAAATATCTTCATTGTAGTATAACACGAATGGAACTCCCGTTACTAATGGCCAGCCATACTGTCCATCCATCATATTACCATTAGAAAGATATTTGTACTCTTTCTTATCTTCATCTGTGATATAAGAAGACATATCCTCTACTGCACCTGCATCGATGTATGTTGGGAACATCTCGTTGTACATATATCCAACGTCCGGACCTTCTCCTGAATTCAGAGCTGTTGTATAAGTCTCTTCGTATTTGTCCCATGGGATAACTGTAAGATTTACTTTACAATCATTTTCTTTCTCCCAGTCTTTTAAAAGATCTCCCCAGTTCTTCTCTGTAGCATCATCAAGTGGTGGTACCCATACTTCTAATGTCTTCTCGCCAGATTTGCTGTCAGATTTTTTGCTGTCGCTCTTGCTTCCACAGCCTGTAAACATAGATACAGCCATAGCAGCAACTAACAGCACACTTACAATTTTCTTTTTCATTTTCGTGCTTCTCCTCCATTAATCGTACTTATATTTTTATAAATCATCACTTATAGATTATACATATTATTTTTACTTGCCTCAAATAGAATTTTTAAATAAATGTTTTCTATTTATTTAAAAATTAAATAAATGATTTTTTTACAGATTTTTTCGCAAATAACTTGGTTGTTTATCAAAAAAGCACTTGCATTTTCTATATGTTTTCTGAAATCTTTTCATTATCAATCAACAAGTCTTTATCTTTCATTTATGATTATTCCCCTGCCAATTCCAACTTTTTTACCGGCCAGAAGATATTGCTTCAATCCTCGCTGAAGACTATTTTCTTCCAGATATGCATCTTTGTTCTCTCGAATTTCCCCAAATACTCTTTCTTCTGCCTGTGGGAAATCATAATGTACCTCTACAATATGATACATTTTCTGAAAACGAATAATATTACTTGTCTCTGGTAATATCTCTCTCAGTTCCGGACTTAAAAGCCATGAATCGCAAATAAATATCACATCTTCGTTACTAAAAAATTTCTTAGCTGATTCAAAAGATTTTTGACATTCACAGTAATCCAGTTTTTCTCCAGCCGGTATATGAACATTCAACACTTTTTCTCCACTCGGCAAATGGTATTTCTGTGCCAACTTCTGATCCAAAATAAGTGGTTCAAACTGAAGTCTTCCCAGACGGAACAACTCCATTCGAATAGACTTTGCAACCCATTCCACTTCTTCCAGTCCATATACTTTGTATTTCCGATAACATTCTTTACACCAAATCGTGATATCAGAAAACGTATCATGAAATATCTCTTCGCTGATATCTTTCTCCTTATACTTTTCATGGACTTCACATGTCAGCTTCAGATAGAACCATAAAACCCATTGAAAATGTTTTTGAGTTTCTCGCCATTTATTTAAAAATATTTCAAAATCATTTTCAAATAAATGTTTCCATTCATAAAACTCCTTCTCAGACAAACTGTACTTTCCTATATTTTCCCGCACTTCCTCTGGTATTTCTATTCGCAGCATCACTTCCTGTATCGTCATAATTATCCTTTTACAGAACCTCCTACCATGCCAGAAATTAAATACTTTCTGAAAATAATTGCTGTTACTGCAGGTGGTATCAACGATACAATACCTGCTGTTGCAATTAATCCGTATTCTACACTGTCTTTTGTCACAAATTCAGATACAACAATCGCCATAGGTTTTGTATCCATAGATGAAGCTAATATAAGCGGAATCTGAAACTGGCTCCATGTATTCAGGAACATAATCAGTGACACTGACAAAATAATCGGATATGACAATGGCAATATAATTTTAAAAAATGCTTTTCCTCGACTGCAGCCATCAATGTGTGCCGCCTCTTCCAGCTCTTTTGGAATTGTCGAAAAATAATTTATAATCATCCACGTTGCCATCGGCAGATACGAACTTACATAAACCATACTCAGCCAAAATGTATTATCCAGCATATGCCCTGCCGAAAACATTTTATACAGAGGAATAATAGTTGCCATTACCGGAATGACCATCGTAATAAGTAAGGCATTTTTGATAATTTTCCTTCCCGGAAACTCCATTCTGCTTAATGTATATGCACTCACCAAAGCAATTGGCATACCGATACAGATCGTCACAATCACTGCTCGAAGAGAATTTTTTAAACCTGTAAAGTATGCAACACTTCTTCGTCCGCCAGAAAACAAATTCTGAAAATTACTCCATGTAATATGACTCGGTAATAAACTAACTACATTTGAGAACATTTCTGCTTTCGGTGTAATCGCCATAACAAAAGTCCAAACAAATGGTCCTAATGTGAAAACTAAAAAAAATATCGTTGCAACAATATATCCTGCTTTCTTCACATACTTCATTAATAATCCACCTCCTTGTTCAAATTCCGGAGATAGAATATTCCTAAAAGTAATGCAAAAAATAAGACAATATACGTCATTGCGCTACCTTTTCCAAAATTCAAAAATGAAAATGTAGTCAAATAACTCTCCATTAATATATTTTTCCCCAAATCTCCATAGCCTGAAAGTGCTACAATTTCATCAAAAACATTTATTGCAGTTACTGATGTTGAAGTAATTCCCAATGCCAAAAATGGTTTCATAAGTGGCATTGTAATATGCCAGAATACCTTCCTTGGCGTTCCTCCATCCATTTTCGTCGCTTCATAAATAGCATCCGGAATTGACTGGCGTCCAGCCAGGCATACCAATGCCATAAACGGCACACTACGCCATACAACTACAATCGAAACAACCAGTAATAACAGCCAGCGCGAACCAAGAAATTGAACCGGTTTACTTACCAGCCCCAGACCAATCAGTATTTTATTAAAAAATCCATATCCTGAAAAAAATACAAATTTCCATAAAATACCATTTACAAATGGTGGTAATGCCCATGGCAGAATTGCTATTGCAAGTAACATTCCAGCACATTTACATTCCAAATTCAAATATACTGAAACTAAATATCCAATTATCGTTGTAAAAACAATTACAAACACTAAAATAAATAAAGTATTTTGCATACTATATTTAAATGAATCCGACTGTAAAATATCTATATAATTTTTAAATCCAATATAATGAATATTTCCCGGCTCCGTAAGTTTCCATCTTTTCAAACTATACGCAAAAGTTGTAATAATGGGATAAAATACTAATACACCCATGATCAAAATCATGGGTGCAAGTAAAAGATATGGTAAAATCTTTTTTTTCATATGTGTATTTCCTATATTTTATTGTTCTTTAAGCAGTTGATCTAATGCTGAAGACATCTCTTCATAGGCTTTCTCCGGTGTCAATTCTCCAAGCGCCATCTTATTAATTGCGTTATACATTGCACTGCTCATTTCTGCGTAATAAGCTGGTACTCCATTCGGGAATGGAGATGCAATTAACTCAGATGCTTCTAACATGGCTCCTGCATTTGCAATTGTTCCATCATCAACCAGTTCTTTTAATACTGAACTACGTGTTGGAAGGCTTCCAAGTGTTTCATTTAATTCTTTCTGCATATCAGCAGATGTATACCATTCAACAAATTTTTGAGCAGCTTCTTTATTCTCAGATGTAGAAGTAACACCAAGTGCCTCTGGAAGAGCCATTGTTTTTTTCGCTGTTCCGTCTTTACCTGGAGCAAGAATCGGTTCAACCTGTCCTACTACCGCTGAATCATCCGGATTTTGTGTCTTAGATACAAACATTGTTGGTCCTACAAGAAAACTTGCTGTACCACTGCAAATTCTCATATAAGCCTCCATACCAGAAGCTGTCTTGTCCTCTGGGGCAACCAAATCAGCATCTAAAACTTCCTGATAATAATTTAATGCATCCATAATGGCATCTTTATTAAATGTTCCATCATCATTCCATACAACTCCGTCCATTTGGAATGCTGTCCACATTAAGCCTGTTGCAGCTTTCTCTTCTGCATTCATAGACATTGCAAGCGGATAATCAACACCAGATGCTTTTAATGCTTTTGCATCTTCCAAAACTTCTGCATATGTTTTTGGTGCTTCATTTATTCCGGCTTTAGCAAACTGGTCTTTGTTATAATATGCGATACGATAATCATTGGAATATGGAAGTGCTAAAATCTCATCATCTACTGTAAATGTATCTAATGTAAGAAAATCTTCCTTATCTGCATCTGAAATCTTCAGTGGCTCTAACCAGCCAGCTGCCTTGAATTCTCCTACCCAGGACCAGTCCACTTCTACTACATCAGCAACATTTTTATTTCCTGTTGCAGCTGTAGCCAGTTTTTCACGGATATCATCCCAGCCCACTTCAGATACTTCAACCTCAATTCCAGTCTCTTTTGTGAATTCATCCAGTTGATCATCAGATGGAATCGCCCAATCAGGCGCCATAAATGTAATGGATTCTCCTTTATCAGACTTTGTGTCACTGCTTCCGGAATCATTCTTTGATCCACAGCCAACAGCCATCGATGCAACCATAGCTGCAACCAATAACATGCTTACAATTTTCTTTTTCATTTTGTGTTTTCCTCCCGTTTTCTCTTGAAAATATTTCATAACTACATATACAGAATAGCATATCTCTCGTCTTTACATCAAATTGCTATTTTCGATATATAATCACTTTATATTCACTTTATCTATAATCATTTGTTTGAATTTTTATTAATATGAGTATATAGTGCCTATTGCAAAAACGGATAATTTTATCCCTTATATTCCCCGCATGCTCTTGCTGCATCCATGAACCAGTCTATCTTCTGTGGATCTGTTGTCTCTGGAATATCACATCCCGTTGCAAGTGTGTATCCCTTCTTTGCCTTACTTCCAATTTCTACACATCGTTTCACATCCGCAAAAATTTCTTCTTTCGTTCCTTTCATGACAATGCTCACTGGATCTACATTTCCTGCAATCGGTACTTCACTGCCAATCTCGTCTGTCGCCTGCTTAATATCTATAATATTATCAAGGCTTAATTCATTTAACTGATATTGTCCAAGATATTTCCAAATACTCCTTGTGTCTCCACACATATGAAGAGATACTTTATGTCCTGTCTTTTCATATGCATAATCGGTCAGCTCTTTTGTATATGGGAAAACGAATTTTTCATACATTTTCGGTCCAATCAATGCTGGATTTGCGACCGGATCTGCCATGGCAATTCCAAGTCCATATTGAGCTGCCATATCAATACAGCTTTTCTGACTATCTGTTACAATTCTCATCAGCCGATGAACTTCCTCTCCATATTTTCGGCAATCTCTAAGCAATTTTTCCACCCCTCGAAGCGAAGAAGTAATTGTAAATGGTCCGCCAATGCTTGCCTCAATCGGTACAATTTTCTGTGCCTCTCCGCTCAATATTTTTGCTTCTTCTATAAATACTGCAATTCGAGGATCTCGCTTTGCCTCGACCGGCTCCATCTCATCAAGCTTTTTATAATCAGATATCATTGGGGCATCGGCATATGGAACTCCATTTTCCGGATAGATAAATTTCCCTCCCAGCGCTTCCACGATTCCTCTTGTATTCGGTCCGATCACAATTCGGTCATAGCCGTAACGATTAAATACAATTCTCTCTGCCTGTGCCATTTTTTTTACATCGAACCAAAAATCACGAACACTGATTCCACTCAGATAGCACTTAAACTCGCTGGTAAATGGCATCGCCATCACTCGGTCTGCCCTCTCACCATTTTGAATTGCCTTCTTTCGTTCAATTGGTGTCATCAGATCTTTCGCATTCTTCTCAATTTTCATACCTTTTCTCCGTCCGCTTTTATATTTTCTTAATCATGGACATAGTATAGCATATTTTTACAATAAATCTACTCTTCTTTCTGTCTCCCCGCACTTTATACCACACCTTGCACTAACACTAGTATTTAAGTCCTCTATATATTTTGTGTATCATTATCTATTCCAATATCATTTTCATCCACTTTCCTTGTCCCTGCCTCCATTCTGTCGTATAATAAAAATATCAATAAAAAGGGAGGTAATCCTTATGCACAAAGATGATCAAATGACCCCTAAAGAACGGGCATTTGCCCTGTTTGCAGGAAAACCAGTAGACCGTATGCCGATCAAATTATTTTCACCATATATTGGAATGAACTTCGGGGCATCTTATCAAGATGCTTTCGTAGAGGCAAAATCACGCGCTCACTGGCTTATCGAAAGCTACAAACGTTTCGGGCAAGATGGCTTAAGTGTCAACTACCGTATTGACGGAATCCCGGTTGCTTTCGGTGCAGAATCTACATACGATCCACTCGGAATTCCTATGATTAAGGAAAATATTTTAAAAGATTTTTCTGAGATTGATCAATTAGACCTGGAAAAAATTCGCTTTGAAAATGACCCGAATGCCCAGACTGCATTTGAGGCTGTCCAAATTATTCAAGACGCATTAAACGATGAGATTTTCACAGGAGTCGGTCTAATGGGACCATTTACAACTGCTGCCAACCTTGCCGGTGTTGAAATAATCCTAAAATCTATGCGAAAAGATAAAGAAGGACTTCATAAACTTCTGGACTTCGCTGCGGACATTACGATTGAAGTTGGACGTAAATTCGTAGAGAATCAGATTGGAATCGGACTTGCTGAGCCAACAGCTTCCCTTCTGTCACCAAAACAGTTCCGTGAATTTGTCATTCCTTATTATGTAAAAGTTATGGATAAATGGAAAGAATGGGGCAGCCGCGGCTCTGGTTTCCACATTTGCGGAGATACCACAAAACTTCTGGAGACCTTCCCTGAGATGGGTATCCGTGGAGTCAGTATCGATAGTGCCGTAGATATTGCTGTTGCCAAAGATCTTGTTGGCGATAAACTTTCCATCATGGGAAATGTCTCACCAATTGAAATTTTGCGAGGCACTCCGGAATCTATCGAACAGGCTGTCATCGACTGTTTCCGCAAATGCTGGGACAACCCACGTGGATTCACGATTGCTCCTGGATGTGATATTCCGGTTCAGACATCACTGGAAAACATTGATGCTTATATGAGTGCAGCAAGAAAATGTGCGAAATACCCCGTACAGCCATCGAATTGGGAATAAAAATTACCGTGTGAACTTCTATGTTTTTCCTGTTCACACGGTATCTTTATTTTTAGCACTCATACTCGAAAACTTTTTATCTGAAACATTATTTATAGCAATTATCTATCATTTTATTTATGTTCTTGACAACCCTGCGTTTTTATTTCAATATAAGCATAGGTCAGGACTCTATCCGAATCTTGACCTATGCTTATATTTTTTGATCTAAGAACTATTTTTATGAAATTACAAAGGAATATGACATGATAAATAACATCAACATTTTATACGAAGATACACAGATTCTGGTCTGTGTCAAACCGGCCGGAGTTGCAACCCAAAGCAAACGTATCGGCTCCCCTGACATGGTGAGCCTTTTAAAAAATCATATCAGCATGACTTCTGGTAAATCCGGTGAGCCGTACCTTGCCGTCATTCACAGACTGGATCAGCCGGTAAGTGGAATTCTCGTCTTCGCCAAGACGCCTGCTGCCGCAAAGGATCTGAACCGTCAGCTTACAACTTCCGGCTTCGGTAAGCATTACTATGCATTAGTTGCGGGAACGCCAGAACCAACATCTGCTGATTTAGAAAACTTCCTTGTAAAAGATGCCAGAACAAATACTTCCAGAATCTGTCAGAAAGGTACTGCAGATGCCAAATTAGCAAAGCTTCATTATGATTTAGTTGATACTACATTTTTTGCTGATATTGCTTCCGCAATTCCTGTCGCGACCAGCCAGCTAAAAATCAAGTTAGATACTGGACGCCATCATCAAATTCGTGTGCAGCTTTCCGGTATGGGCTGCCCGATCATCGGTGACACGAAGTATAACCCCGACTCACCGAAGCTGACCGCGAGGCGCACACCACTGTGTCTTTGTGCATATCAGTTGGAGTTCAGGCACCCTGTCACAAAGAAAGCAATGACATTTTCACTTGATCATTATGTATAATATATCAGACTATATCAGATGTGAGATAGCTGCCACCTCTGATATAGTTTTATTTTTTCCAAGTATGTGGAGACTATATTAGAAATATTTTTATTTTTCTATTGCGTTTTATTACAGCACTATGTTACACTACGTCTACATCAAATTTCGGGCAAGATATTTTCATTATGTTTCAATGCCCACAGAAATCCTTAGCCATGATTTCATTTCTGAATTTCATTTGCTTTTTCAGCAAAGATTACTCAGATTTTTGATGAAGTTACTCGTTCACCGCAGCTTTCAGTGATTCCCGGCACTAATACAGCTACACTTTCACCGGACAAATGATACGGTACTTCTGAATTTAATTACATTTTCTCATCATATAATCTTTTTACATTGTTTTTTTATACTCAAAATGTTAAAATATATTCAGATAGTTTCCATATCAGATTCGTCCAGAGAGGAGACCTATGGAAACAAACAACACAACAACTTCAAATGGGGTACAGAATTCCATCGTGTCTTTTTGAGTGATGTCTTCGGAGATTACATACCAAGTTTTCATTACCTGGTCGTTCCGCTAAACAAATATTCCAAACAGGATCTGATTGAAAAGAATGATGAACTCTCTTTAATCTTTCTTATTAATCAACTTCAAAATTCCTCTGAATTTCATGCCTTAAAAGATATACCGAAAGAATATACGGAACATCTTACAGAAAACACCTAGTTGAAACAAAGAAGCGGGATATGCCTCCAATTACATATCCCGCTTCTTCGTTTCATTTTCTTTTTTCAATTTTCCTTAAGCTTCTGTTCGTATGTCCTCTATTCACACAAACTAGATAACGGCTTCCTCAGGTGCCTCTTCTAATACTTTTTCGTAATTCTCGAGGATGATGCTTTGAATCTTTTCGCGAGTTCCGGAATTGATTGGATGAGCAATATCTCTGTATTCTCCATCCACTGCCTTTTTACTTGGCATAGCAATAAAAAGTCCTTTTTCCCCTTCAATAACTTTAATATCATGTACAACGAATTCTTCATCCATCGTGATTGATACTACTGCTTTCAATTTTCCTTCCTTCGCTACTTTTCTTACTCTTACATCTGTTATCTGCATGTTATTGCCCCTTTCTATCTAGGCGCACTGATCTTACAGTGCGTACCTCTCGTTCTTTTCGACAACCACTTTTATCCCGTTTGTTCCAACGTGACGTGTGTTGGCTCTGATTGTATCACGGCTTTCCACGATGCAGTTTTCAATGTAAGTATTATCCCCAAGATACACATCATTTAAAATAATTGAATTTTTGATCACACAGTTATTTCCCACAAATACCTGCTTAAATATTACAGAATTCTCCACAGTTCCGTTGATAATGCTTCCGCTTCCTACCAGACTGTTCTTGACAGACGCGCCTGGGTTATATTTTGCAGGAGGCAGGTCGCTGACTTTTGAATAAATTTCCGGATCTTGCTTGAAGAAATAGTTTCTTACTTCCGGCTTCAAGAAGTCCATATTAGTCTTATAATAAGCATCTACAGTTGCAATATTGCTCCAGTAATGATCAATCTTGTAACCATAGATCTTCTTCAGATTCTTATAACGGATCAGAACATCATTGACGAAGTCAAACCTTTCTTCTTCCGCTGCATGCTCGATCAGATCAATCAGTAATCTTCTTCTGATCACATAGATTCCTGTTGAAATCATGTTTGATTTTGTCACCATCGGCTTCTCTTCAAACTCTGTTATACGCATATCGTCATCCATTCGGATTGTTCCGAATCGGCTCACATCATCTGATGGATCCATCTCTTTGCATACTACCGTAACGTCAGCCTTTTTGTCAATATGATACTGAAGAACTTTACTGTAATCCATCTTATATACCGCATCTCCGGATGCTATAACAACATACGGTTCATGACTCTTTTTCAGGAAATCCATATTCTGGTAAATGGCATCGGCCGTTCCGCGATACCAGTATCCATTATCATTTGTAATGGTCGGTGTAAATACGTACAGTCCACCCTGCTTTCTTCCGAAATTCCACCATTTTGAAGAATTCAAATGTTCATTTAAGGAACGGGCATTATATTGCGTCAACACCGCAACTTTCTGAATATGAGAATTCGTCATATTACTAAGTGCAAAATCAATGGATCGATAGCTTCCTGCAATTGGCATTGCTGCTACTGCTCTTTTGTGAGTCAGCTCTTTCATCCTGTTATTGTTACCGCCTGCTAAAATAATTCCTACTGCTCTCATGCTATCTCACCCGCCTTTATTAATGTTTCTCCACTTCCAAGTACTCCGTCCGGATAATCTTCTTTGTTCGTAATTCCACTGATTGCGGTGTTCTTACCAATCTGTACGTGATCCGGGATTACAGAATTCTCTCCGATCGTTACAAGTCCAAATGAGTAGACTGCCGGTTTTAATTTATTCGGTTCTTCACTGCCAATTCCAAGAATCGCGCCTTCACCAATCTTCGTATTCTCAGCTATGATAGATTTATCGATCACACAGCCTTTTCCAATCATACAATCGCTCATGATGATTGAATCTCTCACTACCGCACCTTCTTCAATTGTGACTCCGGCACTGATAACACAATTATGTACCTCTCCATAAATCTCGCAGCCATTGCCGATAATGCTTCGGTCTATCACAGCATTCTCTGCAATGTACTGAGGCGGAAGTATAGCACTGTTAGTGTAAATCTTCCAAAATTCTTCATAAAGGTTAAATTCCGGTATAATATCGATCAGCTCCATATTAGCCTGCCAGTAAGATCCCAGTGTTCCAACATCTTTCCAGTATCCATTGTATTCATAAGCAAACAGGCGCTCACCCTTCTCATGACAATACGGAATGATATGCTTTCCAAAGTCACATCCAGGCTCGTCCTTCAATGCTACAAGAGCTTCTTTTAATGCTTTCCAGCTAAATATGTAGATTCCCATTGATGCCAGATTACTCTTCGGCTGTGGCGGTTTCTCCTGAAATTCTGTAATCTTACCGCTATCATCGGTGATTACAATTCCAAAACGGCTTGCCTCTTCTATCGGAACCGGCATAGCCGCGATTGTAACATCTGCATTGTTCTCCTTATGATAATCAAGCATCACCTGGTAATCCATCTTATAAATGTGATCTCCAGATAAAATTAATACATAATCTGGATGGAACGATTCCATGTATTCCAGATTCTGATAAATGGCATTCGCTGTACCTGTATACCACTCACTGCTTGTACTCTTCTCATATGGCGGAAGAATCGAAACACCACCGATGCTTCGATCCAAATCCCATGGGATACCTATCCCGATATGTGAATTCAAACGTAATGGCTGATACTGTGTCAATACACCTACAGTATCAATTCCTGAATTAATACAGTTACTTAGCGGAAAATCAATGATTCTGTATTTTCCACCAAATGCAACAGCCGGTTTCGCAACTTTTGATGTCAGAACACCAAGTCTGCTGCCTTGTCCTCCTGCCAGGAGCATTGCTATCATTTCCTTTTTCCTCATGTCTTCACCCCTTCTCAGTAGTCTGTGATAAATATTATACCATATATGTTCCATTTCGTGAACATATTTTACAAAACATTTGAATAATTTCTCCGCTTTTTATGAAAATATTACAAAAAATTGCGGGTTGGATTTTTTCTCATATATGTATATAATAATAAGTTAGAAAGAATTATTAATTGGATTGTGAAAGTGTGCCGCACAGAGCAATCCAACGATACTACAGACGGGATTTTTCCCAACACAATTTGCCTATATTATTATATATATGAGGAAGGAATCTTAATTATGTATAAAATTAATTTTAACCAGCCAGTACACGTACATTTTATCGGAATCGGCGGTATCAGCATGAGCGGACTTGCCGAGGTACTTTTAGAAGAGAACTTTACTGTTTCCGGATCTGACAACAAAGAATCTGCTCTGACAGATCATCTTGAAAAAGCCGGCGCACAGATTTTCTATGGACAGAAAGCTTCTAATATTATAGATGGTATCGATGTAGTTGTATATACGGCTGCAATTCATAAAGACAATGAAGAATATCAGGCTGCAGTTCAAAAAGGACTCCCGATGCTGACACGTGCTGAACTTCTCGGACAGCTTATGACAAACTACGACATTCCAATCGCAGTTTCCGGAACTCACGGAAAAACAACAACAACTTCTATGATTTCACACATTCTTCTGGCCGGAGAGATGGATCCGACTATTTCTGTTGGCGGAATCTTAAAAGCAATCGGTGGAAATATCCGTGTCGGTAATTCCGAGATTTTTGTTACGGAAGCATGCGAATATACAAACAGTTTCCTTAGCTTCTTTCCTAAGATCAGTGTGATTCTGAATATTGACGAAGATCATCTGGACTTCTTCAAGGATCTGGAGGATATCCGCAACTCTTTCCACAGATTTGCAAAGCTGCTTCCAAAAGACGGAACACTTGTTATCAATGGTGACATTGATCGTCTGGATGAGATTACAGGAGATCTTGACTGCAAAATCGTAACTTACGGAACGAATCCTTCCGCAACTTATCATGCTGCAAATGTAACTCATGACGAACTCGGCGAAGCATCCTTTGACCTGGTAAAGAACGGTGAATTTGTAGATCGTATTTCCTTATCTGTAAGTGGAGACCATAATGTATCCAACGCACTTGCCGCACTTGCTGTTGCAGATCTTCTGGATGTAAATGTTTCCGTTGCCAAAAAGGGACTGAAAGAATTTCACGGTACAGACCGTCGTTTTGAATACAAAGGCGAGACTAATGGTGTAACGATCATTGATGACTATGCACATCATCCGACAGAGATTGCTGCAACACTGACTGCTGCGACCCATTATCCGCATCGTGAGATCTGGTGCATTTTCCAGCCTCATACTTATACACGTACAAAAGCTCTCTTCCCGGAATTCGTTGAGGCACTTTCACATACGGATCATGTAATCCTGGCAGACATTTATGCAGCAAGAGAAACGGATACTCTCGGAGTGTCTTCTAAACAGATTGCAGATGAATTGAAGGCAAAAGGGTGCGATGCATACTACTTCCCAAGCTTTGAAGAGATAGAAAATTTCTGTCTGACACATTGTCAAAAAGGGGATGTGTTGATAACTATGGGAGCCGGAGACGTTGTAAACATTGGGGAAACGCTTCTTGGAAGATAGTTATCCACATTTTCCACAGATTTTTATCCACAAAAAAACCGATTTTTGCGTCAAAAATTTCTTTTTTAATGGTACTTCCGATGCTATAATAGCTGTGCAATGAAGCGAATGATACTTGAGGAGGACCTGAAAAGGCATGAGAAAATTAACACTTACAAACCACGTGCAGAGTGATACAACTGTACTGGAGAACGAATTTATCGATCATTATATGGCAGAGGCGAACGGGGAATACGTGAAGGTATACCTTATTCTTTTGCGCCATCTGAATGAGCCTTCAGGAACTCTGACAATTTCAAAGATTGCAGATTTATTAGATATTACAGAAAAAGATGTGATCCGTGCATTGAACTACTGGAAAAAGAAAGGGTTACTGGATTATGACATGCCTGTAGACGGAGAGACTCCGGCGATTCCGGCACAGCCGCGTATGACAGAAGAACCATCTGCACCGGAACCGGCTGCTCCTTCTATTCAGCCGGCACCGACAACTACAGATGTATCCAGTATTGAGCAGTACCGCTCTCGTAAAGAGTTCAAAGAACTTCTTTTTGTTGCAGAGCAGTACCTTGGCAAGACGCTGTCCCATTCTGACGTAGAATCTATTACATATTTTTACGAGACTTTACATATGTCTGCAGATCTTATCGAATACCTAATCGAGTACTGTGTAGAGAACGGTCATACAAGCATGCACTATATTCAGAAGGTTGCTCTTTCCTGGTGTGAACGCCACATTAAGACGGTTTCTGAAGCAAAAGCAAGCTCTATGGCATACAATAAGAACTGCTATTCTATTCTCGGAGCTTTCGGCATTAAAGGACGCGCTCCTGCACCGTCTGAGATGGAATACATCAAGCGCTGGACTTCCGAATATGGGTTCTCTCTGGATCTGATTCTGAACGCATGCGCCAGAACTATGAATGCAATTCATCAGCCAAGCTTTGACTATACTGAATCTATTCTGAAAAAATGGCTGGAGCAAAGTGTTAAGAACATTCAGGATATCGAAACCCTGGATGCCGGATTTATCCGCGAAAAAGAAGCCCGTGAAAAAGAACGCCGTGAAAAAGAACTTCAAAGAAAAAGTGCCGCTAAAATCACACCGGCACCAACAAAGTTCAACAACTTCGAGAATCGTTCTTATGATATGAGCGATCTTGAGCGCAAGCTGTTACAGCAATAAACTATATAATAAGGAGCATTTTCGTCCATGGCATTATCAAATTCCCAGTACGATCAATTGATGCGCGATTATGAGCAATTACAACTGGATAACGAGCATGAACTTCGTCTTCGTTTTGATGAAGTTTATGCGAAGATTCCAAAGCTTCGCACAATTGATGACACGATTTCTTCTCTGAGTGTTGAAAAAGCAAAGAGACTGCTGGAAGGAGACGAAGATGCTCTTTCTTCATTTCATGAAAAGCTCCTGACATTAACTGGCGAAAAGCAGAAGCTTCTTACGTCTCACGGATTTCCATCTGATTATCTTGAAAAGCATTATCACTGTCCAGACTGTCAGGATACCGGATATATTGGAACACGCAAGTGCCACTGTATGAAAAAGGCAATTATCGAGCTTCTATATAATGACTCGAACTTGAAAGGAATTTTAGAGCAGGAAAATTTTCACACATTTTCTCTGGACTACTATTCCAAAAGCCATATTGATCCGCTGACCGGAAGATCGGCAAGAGACGCCATTGAAACCGCACTTCGTGTCTGTCATCATTTTATTGATACATTTTCCAGTGAATTTCATAATATTCTTTTATATGGAGATACTGGTGTTGGAAAGACATTTCTCACTCACTGTATTGCAAAGGAATTAATGGATCACTCTTATTCAGTTATTTATTTTTCTGCAGCAGGGCTTTTTGATTTTCTTGCTAAGAATACTTTTGGTAAAAGAGATGAGATCGATGAAGATGCGCTCTCCCATATTTGCAGCTGTGACTTGCTAATTATTGATGATCTTGGCACAGAGCTCGCGAATAGCTTTACGGTTTCACAATTATTTGTTATACTTAATGAGCGAATCTTACGAAAGGAAGCGACAATCATATCTACGAACCTGTCGCTCGAAGATATAAAAGCAATTTATTCTGAACGAATTTTTTCACGTATCAGCAGCAGCTATTCTATGCTCCGTCTGACCGGTGACGATATCAGAATTCAAAAAAAATTATTAAACCTAGGAGGTACAAAAGATGTTACGCCGTAACGAACGTAATCTTGACAACATCCCTGCAGGAACACTTGGAATCATCGCAATTGATGGCTGCCAGGCGATGGGAAAGGAAGTCGATCATTTCATCACTACATGGCGCCATGAAGATGGACACAAATTCATGGATGATGTAGTATTCAGTGGATATCAGAGAGATTCTTATCTCGTAAATGCTCATGTACCACGTTTTGGTTCCGGGGAAGCCAAAGGTGTGATTGATGAGTCTGTCCGTGGTATGGATCTTTACATTTTGGTCGATGTCTGCAACTACAGCCTGACATATTCTATGAGTGGAAACACAAATCATATGTCACCAGATGATCATTATCAGAACTTAAAGAGAATTATCGCTGCTGTCGGTGGTAAAGCAAAACGTATCAACGTTATCATGCCATTCCTCTATGAAAGCCGTCAGCATAAGAGAAGCTCTCGTGAGTCTCTGGACTGCGCACTCGCACTTCAGGAGCTGACACACATGGGCGTTGATAATATTATTACATTTGATGCACACGACCCACGTGTACAGAACGCAATCCCGCTTTCTGGATTCGAGACAGTGCGTCCAACTTATCAGTTTGTAAAAGGATTATTAGATCGCTACGATGACTTGATCATCGACAGTGACCACATGATGGCGATCAGCCCAGATGAGGGGGCTACAGAGCGTGCTGTATATCTGGCAAACGTTCTGAACCTGGATATGGGTATGTTCTATAAGAGACGTGATTACACACGTGTGGTAAATGGACGCAACCCAATCGTTGCTCATGAGTTCCTTGGTTCTTCTGTAGAAGGAAAAGATGTTATTATTCTGGATGACATGATTTCTTCCGGAGACAGCATCCTGGATGTTGCAAAACAGTTAAAGAGCCGCAATGCAAAACGTATTTTTGCAGCTGCTACGTTTGGACTCTTTACAAATGGACTGGATAAGTTCGATGAAGCCTATGAAAGTGGTCTGATTGATGGAGTCTTAACAACGAATCTGATTTACCAGACACCGGAACTTCTTTCCAGACCTTATTATATCAACTGTGATATGAGTAAATATGTTGCTCTTATGATTGATACTCTGAACCACGACGGATCTATCAGTGATATTCTGGATCCTAGTGAGAGAATTCAGGTATGCGTTGAGGAATACAAGAAAGCTCACGGTCAGTTATAACAGCTGCGTCTGATATAAAAAGCAGATAAGTGAATGTAGTTACATTCATTCATCTGCTTTTTGTTTACTGTAATTTTATATAATTACAATTTTTAACTCCCATTTCGGAAAGTATCTTCATCTCTCTTTTCTGACAGGTGAACAATAATACCTGTTTTCCACTTTTTGCAAGCCATTCCAGCACACTTTCCAGCCGTTCCTCGTCATAACTTACAAATGTATCATCCAGAATCACCGGAAGTTCTTCTTCTAACAGTACTTCTGATGCTGCCATTCGAAGTGCAAAATATACCTGCTCTGCTGTTCCCTGGCTGACTCTTGCAATATCTACTTTGCGCCCTTCACTCAGTAAGCTGATATTTAATCCTTCTTCTACATTTAATCGGGTATATTTCCCTTCTGTAATAAATTCCACAATCTCTGAAACCCGGTCATTTAATTTTCCCCGAAGCTTCTTCTGCATCTCTCCAGAAAGTTCCTGAATTTTATCAATCGCAAGCTGTCTTGCCTCCGCCTGGGCATTCAGAATTCTCTCCTCATCACTGATCCCGTCTAACTCTTCCAGGTCTTCCTTTAGATTGGAATAACGTACCCGCTTATCCCCAAGCTCCAACGCATTTCTCTCCAGTTCCCATTTCAGACGGTCTGTAGGAATCTTCTCCTCTTGAGGTGTAATCTCCTCCAAAATTTTTTCCGGCTCTGTCTTCTCAACTTTTTTACTGATCTTCATCCGGTTCCACACATAGATGCTGGAAAGCAATACTAAAATAATTGCGACCAGATAATTCCACGGACGTTTCAAAAGCCACGCACACAGAACCACTGCCAGTACCGCTGCCAATATTTCCAATGGATGTACTCTCCATTTAGATGGCCGTATCTCATCTATCATGTGTTTGGGTTCTTCTTCATCCTGCTTAAGCAACAGCCTGGATTCTCGCTCCCGCACTTTTCTAAACTCAATCTCTTCTTCCAAATGTGCCTGTTCTTCTTCCAGTTTATGAATATCACGCCACACATAAGACATTTCCTGAGAAATGTGTTCTCTTTTATCCTGGCGTTTTTCCATTTGCTTTTGCATCTCATGCAAACTTTCTTTTTTCTGCTCTTTCAAATAATCTATAGCTGCCGCCAGATCAAGTTCCCCATCTCCGGTCGCATAATAATTAGATGCATAATTTTTCAATTCCTCGGAGAGCGTCATTCCAGGCTTTACCCTCATCTGTGCCATAGCCATCGTATCATCATAAATTTGTGGACTCAAATCACCCATGAGCATCTGAAGATCTCCATCTTTCACAGACAATTCTTCTGCATCTTCCAGACAGACAAGCGTCTCATTTTTCCCATACCGGTCAAAATTTCTGGACAGAAGAAATTCCTTATCTCCTGATTCAAATTTCATTTCCCCACAATAATAATTCGGATTTTCCCACGGTTCATATCTGGAAAATGCATCCTGCGCCGCAGCTCTTCCACGCCCTCGTTCCAACCCAAAAAGCATGGCTCTGATAAACGTATAAAGGGTAGACTTTCCAGACTCATTTTCTCCATATATCACATTCATTCCATCTAAGAAATGAATTTCTTTATTTGTAAACTTTCCAAAGTTCTTAAGTCTCAACTCTTTGATTTTCATATTAGCCTCTTCTTGTCTCCATCAATGCCCGCACTCCCTCACAAAGCACCTGATGTTCCATACTATTCTCAGGATACTGTTCCAGCTCTGCCACAAATGCCCCAAGAATATTTCCCTTATTTGCTTCTTTCAACTTATCGAACTGATACGCCGGTCGTGTCTGATCTGTAATCTCGATCACATTTCCATATGGATCCAGCGTGTCCACGTTGTAAGAAATTTCCGGGTCACGCATTCCGTCCAGAATAATCTTGTAAATATTTTCCTTTCCTTTTTCATCTATAACTTTCGCAACTGTCTCTTTTAGTTCATGCTCTGTCATAGACGGATTTACTTCGATCGTCTGATGTATGTAAGATCTCATTGCAAATGGTACGAATCTTATCCTGCATCCCTTGGTCGTAATCTCTCCGTAAATGTATCCGTGCGCTCCAGTATCGTTTTTATCGATTGGCTCCAACGCTCCGGCGTAAGCAATTTTATCCGGACAGATAATCTGCGGTTTATGGATGTGCCCCATTGCAATATAATCATAACCAAGCCCCAGCAGATTTTCTTTCTTTATCGGAATATGGCTGTCATCTCCTCCGTGCGCAAGCAAAATCTCATATGGCTGTCGCCGCTGTGCAAATGCATCACAATAGCATTCCTCTGTAATCTGTTTCGTATCATAGCTCATGCCATAGATTGCCAGACTGTATGCTGGAAATTCCACGCATTGAATCTCCCTGTCCAGAATCATATGCACATTTTTTGACCACTGAAACGTCCGATAATAAGAATCTCTCTTCAGATAATCATGGTTTCCTGCAATGATAACCACCTCAGTCATGGTCAGTTTTGAAAAAAGATAATCCAGTTCTTTTAGTTCCCGTCTGAGCGGCTGCCTGTGAAACAAGTCGCCTGCGATCAGAAGCATTTCCACATGCTTACTTTCACAGACTTCGAGTACTCGTTCAAGACTGGTCCATATCTCCTTTTCCCGCTTTTCCTTTCGGGAGCTTCCAATGTACGGGTCTGCCCCCAAATGTATGTCTGCGATGTGTATGAATCTCATTTTTACTTCCCTCTTCATTTTCTTCCAGTTCATTTTCCGACGGCAGTGTCACAATAAATTGCGTATGTAAATCGTCACTTTTCGCCATGATCTGTCCATCATGTAGTTCCACAATCTCTTTTGCAATCGCAAGACCAAGTCCTGCTCCTCCGGTTCCAGTCGACCTGGAATTATCTACCCGGTAAAATTTTTCAAAAATCGTCTGCAGCATATCTCCCGGAATCCGGTCTCCGCTGTTTGTAAATGTAATCTCGATTTTATTATTTTTCATTCTGGCCTGAATCTCAATTTTGGTATTCTCATAACAATATGCAATAGCATTTCTCAAAATATTATCAAAGACACGGGCAAGCTTGTCTGGATCGCCGTAAACTTCCAGATTCTCTTCCACATCCACATCACAAGTAAGCTTTTTTTCCTGAAGTACGCCATAAAGTTCGTCTGCAATCTGCTCCAGCATCATAGTCAAGTTGATCTTCACCGACTCCAGCTCGATATTCTGCAAATTGTACCTTGTAATGTCAAAAAACTCATTAATTAATTCACCGAGACGATTGGATTTCTCCAGAGCAATATGAATATATTTCTTTCGCTCCTCCTCCGGCATCTTTGGATATCCGTCCAGCATACTTAAGTAAGCCACAATAGAAGTCAAGGGTGTCTTTAAATCATGCGCCAGAAACAACACCAGATCATTTTTTCGTTTCTCGCCTTCCACTGACTCCAGCTCCTGCCGTTTCAGGGTAGCTTTAATCTCATTTAATCGAATCTCAATCGGTTTCAATTCTGTGATCAGGTGAATCGGTTCCGTAGATTCCGACAGAATATTTTCAATTCCCTCTCCCACCTGGTCCAGATACTTTGTCATTTTCGAAAGTGCCACATAGAAAAAAAGAGCAAACAAAAGCAAAAAGCCTACAACCATGAAAAATGTCTTGTTATCTCCTATCAATTTCCAATACAGGCTCCGTGCAGTCGGTTCACTCACTTGCAGTTTCGTCATTATTTTTACAAAATTCCTGGCGAAACTGTCATTATAAATTCCATCGATCACATAATTCAGCAAAAATCCACCCACCAGAACTGTCAGTGCCGTAACAAGCACCGTCTGCAAGAGAATACTGAATTTTAATTTACGATAATTATTCTTCAACCTTATATCCAACTCCCCATACAGTCTTAATGAAATCAGATTTTCCGGTAGGTCCATTCATTTTTTCCCGCAGATGCCGGATATGAACCATGACCGTATTGTTGCTGTTCTTATAGCATTCTTCCTTCCAAACCTTGTGGAATAACTCCTCAGAACTAATAACCTTGCCTCGGTTCTCACAGAGCAGCCACAGAATATCAAACTCAATCGGTGTCAGTGTCAGCGGCACTTCATTGTAAGTACACTCATGAGACTGCCGGTTCAGGAACAGACCGCCAAAATCAATCACATCCCCCTCGTCCTTCGTACCCTCATTGTACTGCGTATAGCGTCGAATCTGTGCTTTCACCCTGGCAACCAGCTCCAATGGATTGAAAGGCTTTGGAATATAATCATCAGCACCAAGTGTCAGACCCGTGATCTTATCCATATACTCCGTCTTCGCTGTCAACATGATCACAGGAAATGTATATTTCTCCCGAATCTGCTTCAAAATCTGGAATCCGTCCACATCCGGAAGCATGATATCCAGAATCGCAAGATCAATCTTCGTACTGGCAATACAATCAAGCGCTTCCTGACCCGTATAAAATTTCAGCACATTATACTGATCATTCTTCAAGTATAACTCGATAACATCAGCAATCTCTTTCTCATCATCCACTACTAAAATATTCATACAATTCTCCTCTTTTTCAATTGGGGACGGGGTTTTTTCAAAAAAACCCCGTCCCCAATTGAACTTTAACCTGTCCCTTTCTGATTGTGTCAAACATTTTCTACAATTTTAGGAGCTATTTCTCTGTTATAACTCGCAGTTATTTACTGTTCTTGGGAATGGTACTACGTCACGGATATTGCCCATTCCTGTCAGATACATGATGCATCTCTCGAATCCAAGTCCGAATCCGGCATGTCTTGTGGATCCGTATTTTCTAAGGTCCATGTAGAATCCGTAATCTTCTGTCTTCATTCCGAGTTCTTCCATACGTGTTGCAAGCTTCTCGTAATCGTCTTCTCTCTGGCTTCCTCCGATGATCTCACCAATTCCTGGTACGAGGCAATCGACTGCTGCCACGGTCTTTCCATCTGGGTTCTGTTTCATGTAGAATGCTTTGATATCTTTCGGATAATCTGTTACAAATACTGGGCGTTTGTATACTTTCTCTGTCAGATAGCGCTCGTGCTCTGTCTGAAGATCGATTCCCCATGATACTTTGAACTCGAATTTATCGTTGTGCTTCTTTAGAATCTCAATTGCATCTGTGTATGTGATTCTTGCAAATTCAGATGTTGCAACGTTGGTCAGTCGATCGATCAGCCCTTTGTCTACAAATGAATTGAAGAAATTCATCTCTTCCGGTGCGTTTTCCATCACATAATTGATGACATATTTTAACATGTCTTCTGCAAGGTCCATGTCGTCCTCCAGATCTGCAAATGCCATCTCAGGCTCTAACATCCAGAACTCTGCCGCATGTCTTGTTGTGTTGGAGTTCTCTGCGCGGAATGTAGGTCCAAATGTATAAACATTTCCAAATGCCTGTGCGTATGTCTCTGCATTTAACTGTCCGCTTACGGTAAGGCTTGTCTCTTTTCCGAAGAAATCCTGTGTATAATCTACTGCACCATTCTCTGTCTTCGGTACATTTTCCATGTCCATCGTTGTTACGCGGAACATCTCTCCGGCTCCTTCACAATCACTTCCTGTAATGATCGGTGTATGTACATACACGAATCCTCTCTCCTGGAAAAATTTGTGAAGTGCGTATGCCGTCAGGGAACGAACACGGAATACTGCCTGGAATGTGTTTGTTCTCGGTCTTAAATGTGCGATAGTACGAAGGTACTCAAAGCTGTGACGCTTCTTCTGAAGCGGATAATCCGGCGCGGAAGCGCCTTCTACTGTTACAGTCTTCGCCTGAATCTCAAATGGCTGTTTTGCCTGTGGTGTTGCAACCAGTGTACCTGTTACAACAACAGCTGCTCCTACATTGAGTTTGGAAATCTCCTCAAAGTTCTCCATATCATCATGATATACGACCTGAAGTGGTGTAAAAAATGTTCCATCATTGATGACAATAAAGCCAAATGCTTTGGAGTCTCGGATACTTCTTACCCATCCCCCAACGGTAATTTCTTTATCCAGGTATGCTTCCTGGTTCTTGTATAATTCGCGAATTTCAATTAAATTCATACCAAATACTCCTTCTACTGTCTTAAAAATACTTTCTTCTGACGCCATGCATAGGAAATGCATCTTCCTATTATACAAAGAAATGTGTCAGATGCCATATATCGTTTATTATAGCACAGAAGTTGTGATTACCCAACCCCTGACTCGTGCGATTATTTACAATTCACCGATTATTCACCGATTATCTCACAGATTATTTACAATATCTTATTTACAATATTTACCATACTTACGATTATTTACAATTTATGACTGATTTATGTCTCCATTAGTTATTCACTCCATGATGCGCTACGAAGCTATCACGATCCAGTGCTTTAAATGTATATCCCAGTGACTGATAATGTTCTATAATCTGTGGCAATGCCTCTACGGTCGTCTGTTTTCCATGGGAATCATGACAAAGTAAAATGATATTGTTAGAATCAAAGCTCGTTGCCTGCGCCACCAGTTCTTCGGTCGTTCTCACAGACCCATCGCCGGAACTTCCATTCCAGTCATAATACTGATATCCACGGTTTTGTACTTCCTGCACAAGCGTGGACATGATTCCTGCTGTATATTTCTTTGATACAGTATTTGATGATCCACCCGGGAAACGGATAAAACATGGTACATAGCCAATCTCTTCCTGTACCATCTGCCCAATCTGATCCAGATCCTGAAAATACGCATCAACCGATGCATAAACCTTAGCATAATCATGTGAATATGTATGCATTCCAATTGTATGTCCCTTGTCATACGCAGCCTTTATCATATCTTTGTATTCCGGCATCTCACCTGTCACAAAAAATGTTGCCTTTGCATTATATTTATCCAGAATATCCAGAACTGCCTGTGTATTATCTGATGGTCCGTCATCCAATGTCAGATACACGATTTTCTCATCGGACTGTTCTGTCGTTCCGACTGAAACTCCCGGTTGCACTGCAAAATTACTACGGTCAGGAACTGACGCGTCTCTATCACCAGTCTCTTCTTCCGTACCCTCCGTCTCTTCTTCTATCTCATTTTCTTTCTGCGCAGCTTGGGGTGTCTGCTCCGTCTTTTTCGCCTTCTGATTATGAATCTTCGCAGCCTCTTTTACACTTTTATCTCTCTGAATAAAAATTGCCACTGCTGCCATGATCAGCAGTACAAGAATAATCATTTCTATTGCTACTATTTTATTTCTTTTACCACCCTTGTTTTTCTTTCCGTTATCATTTTTTCCAGTCTTTTCTTCTCTATCTGACATATATCCTCCTATTTTATTTCACAAATCTATTGTTTCAAACCTTTTTGACTCTAATATCATTATATGCGACATAGCCACTTCTATCAAGACTGACCATTTGTATCCCCCGGAAATTATACGTTCAAGAACGCCTTCGGAATTGACATCCTACGAAAAATGTATAAAATTGACTTCAGAACCAACTAGTTCTGTTATCTATAAAAAATATTGGGATAAAAGCTCCCCCACTATAAAAATACGACAGGAGGCATCTTATGACATCAACCGCAACATACCCTACTATCTCCAACTGGCTTGACAACCACAGAGATGAACTTATTCAGAAATCATGCTATATCTTCGAACATCCGGAAACAGCTTACAAAGAAAAACTTTCTTCAAAATGTCTTGCGGATTACCTGGAAACACAGGGATTTCAAATAGAATGGAATACTGCTGGAATCGAGACTGCATTTACTGCGGCCTGGACCAATTCTGACATCGATATTACTAAAATCCAGCCAGCCGGGAAAAACGTTTCATCTTCTAACGAAGTTCCAATCATTGGTTTTCTCGCTGAATATGATGCTCTTCCGGAAATCGGACACGCATGCGGACACAATCTTCTTGGAACAGCAGTCTGCGCAGCTGCCTGTGCATTGAAAGCAGATTATGAATCCTCTGGTGAACCGATTGTAATTCGTGTTTACGGCTGCCCGGCGGAAGAGATCATGTCCGGAAAAATTATTATGGACGAACAGAATGTGTTCGATGACCTGTCCATCGCAGTGACCTGGCATCCATTCGACCGCAACCGTGTCAGCAATGACATCTGGCAGGCGCAGGACATTAAAAACTATACATTTCACGGAGTCAGCGCACATGCCTCCCGCTCACCGGAAAGCGGTCGCAGCGCCTTAGATGCTGCCGAGCTTATGAATATTGGCGTGAATTATCTCCGCGAACATGTAACAGATGACGTCCGCATGCATTATGCTTACATGGATAATGGTATTCCGGCAAATGTTGTACCTGACTTTGCAAAGACGAATTATTTTATCCGCTCTACCAAAAGAAGCCGCACGGAAGATGCAAGCAAACGCGTGGATGCATGTGCAAAAGGTGCAGCTATGATGACCGGAACAACTGTCGATATCGAATTAGTTGGAAGCTGCATGGAAATGAAAGTCAACCGTCCGCTAGTGGAAGTTTACTATGAAGCTATGACTCATATACCAACACCTGAATATACAGATGCAGAACTGGATTTTGCAAAAGACATTTCAGAAAAGGCCGGACTTATGAACAATGGAAAATATTTTGCAGGACTTTATCCGCTGGAGGACACGCCAGTTCCACTTTCCATTGGAACCGATGCCTCCCAGGTCAGCCATACCGTTCCCCTCATCACCATCAGCGCTGCTACTATGTGCCACGGCACCGCACTTCACCACTGGGCAGCCAGAGAACAGGCCGGCATGAGTATTGGACATAAAGGTATGCTTTATGCAGCCAGATGTATGGCAGAAGGTACAAAATTGTTGCTTTCTAAACCAGAATATTTACAGGCTGTGTGGGATTATCATAATGTTCCTCAAGACTAAATATGCACTTTCTGATAAGTATCTGACATTATAGAAATGATACTCAGGCAAAAGTGTAAAGAAATTGCAAAAAAATTCATATTTGTGTAAAAAAATTCATTGTAACCCTCCTCGAATAGTGCTAAAATGAAAACTGTTTTTTAGCACTTATGATTGAGGAGGATTTTAATTTACAATGGAAAAGAAAAAACGCTTTAAAATGCCACATGCGTATGTCATTATTTTCATAATGACAGTCATCACTGCAATTCTGGCTAACATTATTCCAGCCGGTACATTTGACCGTGTCGAAGACGCTTCCGGTAACTCTGTTGTTGTCGCAGACAGTTTTCATCATGTCGATAAAATCGGCTGCAGCATTTTTGATATGTTCAAATCTTTCCAGATTGGATTTGAAGACAGTGCACAGATTATTTTCTTTATCATCTTTGCATATGCATTTGTATATGTACTTTTAAAAAATGGTACATTTGACGCACTGGTTGGTTCTGTACTTCGTAAAGTTGGTAACCGTATCGAACTGATCATTCCGGTATGTATGATTTTATTCGGACTTCTCGGTTCCACCATGGGAATGTTTGAAGAGACTTACGGACTGATTCCTGTGTTTATCTCCATCGCCATGGCACTCGGATACGATGCCATCGTCGGCGGCAGTGTCATTTACCTCGGTGTCGCAGTCGGATTTGCCGCTGCAACCATCAACCCATTTACTATTGGTATCGCCCAGGAAGTTGCAGGCGTGAAGATGTTCTCCGGTCTTGGTTACCGTATTCTTTGCTTTGTCGTATTCATGGGCATCAGTATCTGGTATGTATGGCGCTATGCACGTAGAATCCAAAAGGATCCGACAAAATCTTACCTTTACGGAGAAAAGATTGAGACGCTCGAATGTGCTTCCCGTGAGGAAATGATGGAGATCAAGATGACAACCACTCACAAACTGAGCTGTCTGTTATTCGTATTTACAATTGGTATGCTTCTTTACGGAACGATCAAACTTGGCTGGTACATCGACGAAATTGCAACCCTGTTCATTATTATGACAATTGTATCCGGACTTGTATCCAGATTTACACCAAGTGAGATTGCAGATATTTTTATCGAAGCAAGTAAGGAAATGATGTATGGTGCACTTCTTGTTGGTATCAGCCGAAGCATCGCTGTTATCATGGAAAATGCACAGATCATTGATACCGTTGTATACTGGCTCGCTACCATGCTCCAGCATTTCCGCGGTATGGCAAGTGCAATGGGTATGTTATTTGCTCAGAACATTATCAACTTCTTTATCCCAAGTGGTGCCGGACAGGCTCTGATCACAATGCCAATCCTTGCCCCAGTCGGAGAAATGGTTGGTGTCAGCCGTCAGGTCAGCGTCCTGGCTTACCAGTTTGGTGATGGATTCTCTAACATTTTCTGGCCAACAAGCGTATTTATGATGTGCGGAATCATGAGACTGCCAATTAACAAATGGTATAGATTCGTAACACCACTGTTCCTGATCATTTTCGCTGCTTCAATCGTATTACTCGGAGCTGCGGTAGTGATAGGATATTAGTTACCGTTAATAGCATAGAGTGAAATAATCTTTCCCAGGCACGCTCTCGCTACCTTCCGCTGGCAGCGGTACATAAGGCGCTAAAGAACACCGCCTAAGTACCGGCCGCGTCAGAGTACCTGTTTCAAGATTATTTCACTCTTTTATATTGCAGTAAACCGGAAGTATGAGTGTGAGTGTGGCTGTGCAAAGCTTTCTTTTTAGGGCTTTTGTAAGTCCTGATGAAGAAATGTAAATATAGAATATTTTTGTAAAGGAGATTTATATATAATGAATAAAGAAGAACTTTATCTTGCAGAGGATAATCTTGCTGCTGAGATTGAAGAAATCAGTGAGTTTGTGTTTAATCATGCGGAGCTTGGCAGTGAGGAATTTAAGTCCTGCAAGTATCTTGTTGAGAAATTAAAAGAGCATGGATTTACGGTAACTTGTCCGTATCTGGATCTTGATACTGCTTTTCGTGCAGAACTTTACTGTGGTGAGGGTCCGAAAGTTGCTGTGCTTCCGGAGTATGATGCGCTTCCGGGATATGGTCCGAACAAGGACGAGGTGGCCCACGCGTGCGGACATAACTGGATAGCCGCTTCCACACTCGGTGCTGCCCTGACTCTGGCAAAATTCAAAGATCAGATCAACGGAACGATTGTTGTCATCGGTGCCCCTGCCGAAGAGACAACCGGTGGTAAATGTGATATTGCCAACCGTGGCGGTTATGATGATATCGACGCTGCACTTCAGTTCCACTTAGGCGCTGAAAACAACATGAATATTATGACTCTGGCTATGGATTCTATTGAATTCCACTTCCAGGGTACCGCCTCCCATGCAGCCGCTTATCCTGAAAAAGGTGTCAATGCTCTGGACGCTGTAAACCTGATGTTTGCAGGAATCAATGCAATGCGCCAGCAGACAAGAAATGACGCCCGTGTAGCAGGGATCATAACTTCCGGTGGTGCTGCATGTAATATTATTCCTGATTACGCAGCATGCCAATTCTACATTCGTGCAAAAGACCGCGCTTACTTGGAGGAACTGACTCAGAAAGTCATTAATTGTGCAAAAGGCGCAGAACTTATGACTGGTGCAAAACTGGAATACTTCAACTTCGAGAATTCTTATGATGACCTTGTATATCATGATGGACTTCGCGCCCTGATGCGTAAGAACTTAAATGATCTTGGGGTTACAGATTTCGTAGACAGTGATGAAGAAGCAAGTGGATCCAGTGACATTGGAAATGTATCTCATGTATGCCCGACCGTATACTGCGAGTTAGATACCGGTGCAAGACCGAAAGTATTTGCACATCACGAGACATTTCTGAAATATGTACATGGAAAAATGGCACGCCATACACTTCATACCGCCACAAAAGCATTGGCAGCTACCGCGCTGGACGTATTCGAAAATCCGGACATTGTAAAGTAATGAAAGAATCGACAAAAAATCCTGTAGATATTGTATATCATATACATATCTGCAGGATTTTTATATTTCTTATATTTCTTTTTTTCTATATCCTTAAAACTCTTCCACCGGCTTCTTATGTATCTTCATATGCAGCTTTCTTACTCCGCTGACAAGCTTTGTCAGATACCGGAACAATGGCTCTGTCGCAATAGAAAATACTACGAACAGCATAATGCATTTTGTGGACATTCCGGTAATCGCGAACAGCTTCGGCAGGAAAATGGAACAGCCTAAAAGTCCAATAACTGAACCTACCCATACACAGCCACGCAGCCAGTTGAATGGCTCACAGATTTTGAACAGAATCATAAATCCTACAATGGCAAGGAGCATCGTTCCTGCTGTGGAAATGTCTGTCTCTCCCAGTCCAAATGTCTGCCCAAAGACTGCCATGGCAGCTACCGCCAGTACGTCAGTCAGGCCGGCCGGCAGAGCTTTTAACACCACATTTGTCAGGAAATGTCCTTTGATCACATCTTTATTCGGCTGGAATGCCAGGAAGAATCCCGGAATTCCAATGGTGAACATGCTGATCAGTGAAATCTGTGACGGCCGTAATGGATAGCTCATCATAAATACAACCGAGAACAGGGACAACAGGAATGAGAAAATGTTCTTTACCAGGAACAGGCTGGCTGATCGCTGGATATTGTTGACCACTCGCCTTCCTTCTAATACAACTGACGGCATACATGCAAAGTTGGACTCCAACAACACAACCTGCGCCGCCTGGCATGCCGCATCACTTCCCGATGCCATAGCCACACTGCAGTCCGCATCCTTAAGTGCCAGCACATCGTTAACTCCGTCACCGGTCATGGCAACAGTCTTTCCCTGAGCTTTCAATGCTTGAACAAACTGACGCTTCTGCCCCGGTGTCACACGCCCAAATACCGTATATTTTGCAATCGCATTTGCAATATCCTCATCTGTCTGAAGTGTCGTCGCATCAACATATTCCTCTGCATTTACAATACCGGCTTCTTTCGCGACCTCTGATACAGTCAGCGGATTATCACCGGAAATAACTTTGACTTCCACGCCCTGCTCTGCAAAGTATGCAAATGTCTCCGGTGCTTCTTTACGGATTGGATTTGCCAGAAGGACATATGCCATCGGCAGAACCTTTCCTGTCAATTTTCCGCCATCTAATGCTGCATCATAAGAGCCAAATACAAGTACACGATACCCCTTTCTTGCATACTCGCTGATATCCGGTTTGTAAGTATCATAATCCTCGCGGAGCACAAACTCCGGAGCTCCGATTACATAAGACTTCTCCCCGAACATGACTCCACTGTATTTTGTCACAGAAGTAAATGGAACAACCTTAGAGGCAGACTGTTCCGTCTTCTTTTTAAAATAATCCTTCAACGCCTCCATGGTACTGTTATCGCTGCTCATGGCTCCCACAAAATCAGACAGAAGACCATTTAACTCCGGCATCTTCTCTGCATCATATTCCTTTGTCGGAATCATGTCTTTGACACTCATAGAATTCTCAGTGATTGTTCCTGTCTTATCCACACAAAGCACATTGACGCGAGCCAGCGTCTCAATACTCTTCATATCGTGAAGCAGAACTTTCTTATGAGCCAGTCTCATAGAACTGACAGCCAACGCCACACTTGCCAGCAGATATAATCCTTCCGGAATCATACCAAGAACTGCTGCCACCATGGAAACAATACTGTTTCGGAAGCTCTGATCATTAAAGAAAAATCCTTGTACAAACAACGTAATACCAATCGGAATCAACGCAATACCGACAAATTTTACCAACTTATCCAGTGAGCGGATCATTTCCGACTGCTCGCCTTTCTTCATAGCCTTCGCTTCCAATGTCAGCTTGGAAATGTAAGAATCCACTCCGACTTTATCAAGGCGGGCATGGCACTCTCCCGCTACCACAAAACTTCCGGACATAAGCTCCGCTCCCGGAGCTTTCGTAATCTCATCAGATTCACCAGTCAACAGTGATTCATTGACTCGCACTTCGCCGGATACTACAATTGCATCGGCACAGATTTGATTTCCCGCTTTGAATATTACAATATCATCCAGTACCAGTTCTTCTGAATCCACTAACGACTTTTTCCCGTCACGCACAACACTGGCATGCGGTGCATTTAACATGTTCAGCTTTTCCAATACATTTTTCGCACGAATCTCCTGCACAATACCAATTAATGTATTAAAAATAATGACTGGAAGAAATGTCAGATCACGAAATGAACCGACAAGACATAACAAAATTGCCAATACAAGAAAAATTAAGTTAAAGTAAGTACAGACATTTTCCCGGATAATTTCTTTCGTAGTCTGTGCCGGTGGTGCGACTGACACATTGCGCCAACCATCATCACGGTGCTGCTCCACCTGCGCCGCCGAAAGTCCCGCTTCGGGATCCGGATTATATCTCGTTGTCTCCCGGCGCTCTATCTCATAATCCTGCGGTTCTTCCAGAACCTCATGCTTTTTACGCAATGCCATAAATATTCCTCCTGTGTATCTGAAGCTTCAAGATATCTGCCCGTCATTTTCTGGCAAATCTTAGAATCTATCATACAATATGAAAATTTTTCCTTTATGGTATTTATTATACATCGAAACCCTTTCCCAGACTATGAATTCTTTGTTAAAAAATTCTAAGAATTCCTTAAGAAAAGGGCACCCCTGATTACAGTTAGGGACACCCTTAATCGCTGATGGGGACGTAGTATTTTGGCATTTTACTACGTCCCCAATTAAATTATTGTCTTCGTTTTATTACTTTTAACCTTGTGAATTCTTCTCTTTCTTTTTCTTCCAGCGCGTTGTTGATGTTGTAGACCAGATTCGTGTACATCGGTATGGTGATGTTCTTCAGAGCATTGGCACGTTTCTGTGTCTTTTTGATGTTCGTTGCCAGACGATATGCTGAGTTCTCGACTTCAGCCAACTTGATGGTCAGATTCTTTACCTTTCGGAATGCCTCCCTGGCGATATCCAGCGATTCTCCTGTATCTCCGAGTGAGTAGGTCAGGTCATTCTGCTTTTCATCATATTTGATATGTGGAATCTCTGTTCCCATAATACTTCTGGTCTGTATACGAATGGAATCTTCAATTGGTACAGTGAATGCGAATTCCTGTACCCTGCTGATTCCCATCTCAATATTAGCGCGCTGCAGGCACGCATATGCCTGGGTAAATGTGGAATCTATCTCTTCCTGGATGCCTTTTGCCTCATCGATAAGTCCCATCAGTTCTTTAAGAAGTATATTTCGTTTTTTGTCCATCAGTTCATAGCCCTGATTGGCAAGTGCCAGCGAGTTTTTGGCAAGCATCAGATTTCCCTTGGTCGGAAACTCTCTTGGATCCATAGACTCCCTCCTTTCCCATTTTTGCAATATAGCAATTATAATGCAAGAATTCTGGCATATTTTCCAGATTCCTGCACCTCTAAATCATTTTTACGCTTCATTCTTCTTCGGATAATAGAAATCAATGAGTTTTGTATCGATTCGATCCAGTTCTTCTCTTGGAAGCAGTGCTAACAGTTCCCAGCCAAGATCCAGCGTCTCTTGAATGGTACGGTTCTCTGTTGTTCCTTGACCAATATAACGCTGTTCGAATTCGCGTCCGAACTCCAGATATTTCTTATCCAGTGGTGACAATTCATCTTCACCGATAACGGAGGCCAGATTTCTTGCCTCTCCTACTTTTGCGTAGGAAGCAAATAACTGGTTCGCCAGCGCCTGGTGATCGTCTCGCGTATAGCCTTCTCCGATTCCGTCTTTCATCAGACGTGACAGTGACGGCAATACATTAATTGGCGGATAAACTGACTGTCCATAAAGATTGCGGTCCAGTACGATCTGACCTTCCGTAATATATCCGGTCAGGTCAGGAATCGGGTGCGTGATGTCGTCATTCGGCATGGTCAAGATCGGAAGCTGTGTCACCGATCCATTTGCCCCTTCCACAATTCCGGCACGCTCATAAATTGTTGCTAGTTCACTGTAAAGATAACCTGGATATCCTTTTCGTGACGGAATTTCTCCTCTTGAAGAGGATACCTCACGAAGTGCCTCTGCAAAAGAAGTCATATCTGTCAGGATTACAAGAATATGCATGTTACACTCAAACGCCAGATATTCTGCCACAGTCAGTGCTACCTTTGGTGTGATCAGACGCTCTACGACAGGGTCATTTGCCAGGTTCAGGAACATACACACATGGTCGGATACTCCGTTCTCATCAAATGTCTTGCGGAAGAAATCTGCCACGTCATGCTTAACTCCCATAGCTCCAAACACAATTGCGAAATCTTCATCAGAATCACCGCCCAGAGAGGCCTGTTTTACAATCTGCGCTGCTAACTGGTCATGTGGAAGTCCGTTTCCTGAGAAAATTGGAAGCTTTTGTCCACGGATCAGTGTTGTCAGACCATCAATAGCTGAAATTCCTGTCTGGATATAGTTTCTTGGATACTCACGTCTGACCGGATTAAGCGGAAGTCCGTTGACATCACGTTTATCCTCGGAAATGAGTGGTCCCATATCATCGATTGGCTGTCCGATTCCGTTAAAGGTTCTTCCAAGCATTTCCGGTGATACAGTAACCTCCATCGGACGTCCCATCAATCTCGTATGTGTATTGTCCAGGGACATATTCTCGGTTCCTTCAAATACCTGAATGATTGCTTTATCCTCATTCAGTTCCACAATACGTCCCATTTTCTTTGTTTTATGATCGACTACAAATTCCACGATTTCATCATAGAATGCGTCCTGAACTCCTTCCAGCACAACCAGAGGGCCTTCAACGCTGCTTAGTCCCAGATATTCTATTGCCATGATCTTGACCTCCTTCTATGCATTTTTCTCAATCACTGTATCGTAGAAACGGTCGATATCTACTTTGTACATATCTAATAATTGTAACTCGCCATTTGGCACATCGTATTTGATAGCGATAACTTTCTCAAAGATACCCTCTGCCTTCAAAACAGACATCGGCATACCTCTTGCCACCAGTTCTCTGCATTTCTTATAGAGATACAGAATAATATCCATCATACCGAACTGCTTCTTTAGAGATACACACGTATCGTCTTTGTGAAATGCGTTCTGCTGCAGGAATCCAAGGCGAATCACGCGGGCAATCTCCAATGTCAGCTTCTGATCATCCGGAAGTACATCACTACCGATCAGTTTTACAATCTCCATGAGACTGTTCTCCTGGTTCAGAATATTCATCAGACGGTTCCGATAGTCCACAAACTTTGGAGATACATTATCAGCATACCATGCACTTAAATCCGGTAAGTACTCGCTGTAACTGGTCAGCCAGTGAATCGCCGGGTAATGTCTTGCATATGCCAGAGACTTATCCAGTCCCCAAAAGCAACGGATAAATCGCTTCGTATTCTGTGTGACCGGCTCGGAGAAGTCTCCTCCCTGCGGAGATACTGCTCCAATGATTGTAACAGAACCTACAGCTCCATTTAATGTCTGCATCATACCGGCACGCTCATAGAATGCAGAAAGTCTGGATGCCAGATAAGCCGGGAATCCTTCCTCTGCCGGCATCTCTTCCAGACGTCCGGACAGCTCACGAAGAGCCTCTGCCCAACGGGATGTAGAATCCGCCATAATTGCAACATCATATCCCATATCACGATAATACTCAGCCAGTGTAAGTCCTGTGTAAATAGATGCCTCACGGGCAGCTACCGGCATGTTGGATGTGTTGGCAATCAGAGTCGTTCTGTCCATCAGCGGATTCCCCGTTCTTGGATCCACCAGTTCTGAGAACTCCTCCAGAACCTGTGTCATCTCATTTCCGCGCTCTCCGCATCCGATATATACAATAATGTCCGCATCGGACCATTTTGCGATCTGATGCTGGCTCATCGTCTTTCCTGTTCCGAATCCTCCCGGAATTGCGGCTGTTCCGCCTTTCGCCAGAGGGAACATAGTATCCATGACACGCTGTCCCGTCACAAGCGGAACTCTTGCAGAATAACGGTGATGCACCGGCCTTGGCACACGGATCGGCCATTTCTGCATCATGGAGAGTTCTTTTCTCTCCCCTTCTGTTGTCTCGATCACAACAAGTGTATCATTGATATGATACTGTCCGTCAGGTACGACACTGACCACGATTCCTTCCACATCCGGCGGAACCATACATTTGTGCACGATCGCATGAGTCTCCGGAACTTCTGCAATGATTGCCCCTCCCTGGAGTGCGTCACCTTCTGCAACCGTCATGTGTGTATCCCACAATTTATCAAGATCCAGAGAATCTACACTGACACCTCTTGTAATAAATGCGCCATTACTTGCCTGCGCAATCTTTTCCAGCGGACGTTCAATTCCGTCGAAAATATTATTGATAATTCCAGGTGCGAGGATAACAGATACTGCATCTCCGGTACCCTCCACAATCTCTCCCGGCTTCAGACCGGAAGTCTCCTCATAGACCTGAATCGTTGTCCTGTCCTTGTCCAGAGAAATAACCTCTCCTACCAGACGTTCTTCTCCTACATAGACCATCTCGGACATCTTAAATCCGGTCCTGCCTTTCAGATAAATGACAGGGCCGTTAATTCCATATATTTTTCCAGTATGTTTAGCGTCCACTGCCCATACCTCCTCCAAATGTGAACTTCTGATATTCTCTCTCCAGCGCGCCCTTAAATGCATAATCTACCAGAATATTTCTCTCTGGAATGACTGCACGGATTCCACCGATAAAGTCTTCTTTGCTGATACTCAGTGTAAATCCTGTCTTCTCCTCCAGATACGCTTTCTTATCTGCGTCTGTCGGATTAACATAAATCGTCATCTCGCCGCGGTCAGAATATGCTACCGCTTTTTCAATATATTTTACCAGAAGATCCTGATATTTTTCCGTCTTCATATATGCAGACAGTTTTTCTTCGACTTCTTTAAAAAGCTGCTTTTTCAAACGCTTCTGGGCAGCTCCAAGCTCTCGCTTAAGTTCCAGCGCAGCCTTTGAATTCGCCATACCAAGCTGCTGCTTCACGCTAGTCTTTTCAGCCTTGATTCTTGTGTCTGCCTGTATCAGTGCCTCTGCTTTATGTTGCTCAAAGACATGGGTAAGCGCCTTCTTATGCTGTTCCACAATCGCATTCCCTTTGCTTCTTGCCTCCTGCATTGCAGATTCCTGCAGTCTTGTTATCTTCTCATCTACTGTCACACAATCACCTGCTTCCTATAGTTTTAATCCTATAGCCTCATTCACATACGATGTGATAAAGTCTTTTTTACGTCCGGTTCCGTGTCTGTCCAGAATCTCGATCAAAAGCGGCATGGTCCGCTGTAACTTAATCTCGTTGATAAGATCCGGGAACTCCCGTCCGAACCGCTCAGTCAGCAGAATGACACCAACTTCTTTGTCATTCATGGCATTTTCTAATTCTTCACGCAGTTCGTTTCTTTCATGTACAACGACTCCATCTACGCCCGCCAGTCTCAGTCCCGTCAGAGTATCGACATTATCACTGATCAGATACATTTTCATCTTATAATTTACCGAGGATCATGAAGGAGATGATCAGTCCATACAGACACACACCTTCTGCCAGTCCTACGAAGATCAGTGACTTACCAAGTGCGCTGGAGTCCTCGCTGATTGCTCCAAGAGCGGCACTTGCTGCACTTGCTACGGCAATACCACCACCGACACAGGAAAGACCGGTTGACAGTGCGGCTGCGATATAACCAAATCCAGTTGCATTTGAAGCGGCTGCTGTTGTCTCTGCAGCGTATACCGGATCTCCGGAAAATAACATGATCGCTGCGATGGCAAATGCTCCAAAATAAAAGACAACATTTGCTCCAAGTGCACGTTTGTAACGTTTCTTACTTCTCTCTCCCTTAAGGAAATATCCAAATGGTACGATAATTCCAAGTACCAGTGCTGCCACCAGTAATAATTTTACAGTTAATGTCATGACTTCTTCCTCCTACTCGCTCTGTTTATGAAATGGTTTGAATTCTCTTCCTGTTCCTTTATAAAAACGGCTGAACATCTCGTAATATTCCAGACGCAGAACCTGGATACCAACTACCAGTCCTTCCAGTCCACAGACTATGATATTACCGATGACAAATATGATCCAGTTCGTGCTTCCCGCACTCGCTCCGGAGAGCATCAGTACAACTTCCATCATTGCCGCATGGCTCACTGCAAATGCTCCGATACGCACATAAGAAATGGTATTGGAGAAGTAGCTTAACATGGTCTCGAACAATTCAAAAAATGCCTGTACAAAGAACATGACCTTGCCGCCTTCCATTTTCTTATGACGTTTCTCTACCAGATTTCCAAGTGGCTCTTTAAATACAAAGAGGAGCACCGGAATTCCAAGGAAAATCACAAGCATTACATTTCCCGGAGTCTTGTGTCCGGTCATATAAAGTACTACTGTCAGTACCAGGAATCCATAAAATACAAGTCCTGCCACACCATTGGTGGAGAATAACATATTTTCCTTATCGTGGGCTTTCGCCGAATTGATAATATTGAAGATCATCACCAGAATATTCAGTGCCATACCAAATGCAATGGCAACGACGAATACGGAGTTAAGCTGCCCGATAAACGGCAGATTCGTCATTGCCGATACAGGCCTTAACCAGTGGGCTTCAATAATATCTTCAAATCCAAATACGCTTCCGAACATAAATCCGAAGAACATGGAAAAAATACCTGCAATGGAAATAATTCCTGCCAGATTGATCTTCTTTGTCAGATACAGGATTCCGCCAATTGCAAAGAGGCAGAAGCCCTGGCCAAGATCTCCGAACATGGCTCCGAATATAAATGTATAGGTCAGTGCCACGAACATGGTCGGGTCCATCTCATCGTGAGCCGGAAGTCCGTACATCTTGATAAACATTTCAAATGGTTTAAATACCTTCGGGTTCTCAAGCTTTGTCGGGGGATCACCAAAATACTGGTCACGCTCATCTTCGACCATGATACTGATCTTATCGTCATCCTGGGTCTCAGCAAGAAGCGCATCTACATCCTTTTCACTCATCCAGCCACATAAGATATAGAACTCATCCCTCTCATCCTCACTGGTCACTCTCGCTGCAAGTTTACGGATATCAAAGTTGTCCGCAAGCTCCTGCAGTCTCTTTCTCGCTCCCAGAAGCTTGGCTGCATTACGTTTCATAAGTGCTGTAATCTTATCCTCATCTGCGTCAATATCTTTTTGCACTGCTTCAATATCCTGATCCAGCTTCTCACACGCTTCTTTAGGAGTTCCGATGTAAGCATCTGTCACGTCAATTCTCTCAAAATGCAGTGCCCGGAATGTGTTATCCGCTTTCGCAATATCCGCATTTGCCGCTATGTAACAGCCATAGACAAAACCTTTGTCTTTTCCAGCCTCCAGAAATATGGCATTCAGGCTGTCGGCCAGATATTTTTCAAGACGTCTGTAATAGTCAAGCGAAATGCGTCCGAACCGTACCTGCATGTACTGATACTGCAATGCTTTATGAACATCCACTTTCAACGCAGAAAATGGTTTCAGGACATTTTCCTTTCCAAGCAATTCTTCCTTCTTGAGCTTCAGCCTTTCTCTGTCTTCCACAAGTCCCAGATAATCATGATTCAGATCCCGGATCAGCGCCAGCATATCATCCTTTGATCCTGACAGATCTGCCCGAATTTCCCCGTCCTCCGGCAGAAGCTGTGCGAACTGCTCTGCCTTTGCAAGCGGATCTCTGTACGGGTTCACTTCCACGAACGGCATGATATTTTCCGTCGTCTTAAGTTCTGTCACCGCATTTTCAATCTGCATCTCATATTTTGACAGATATTTCTCGCATACCCGGTCGATGTCATCTCTCGGACCGCTGATATTTAAGAATCTCATTTTTACAATCACTTGCTCTCACCTCCCAAGTATGTCAATATCTCCTGTCTGGTCAGTCCATAACGGATACACTCTAACGCTGTCGTCAGCTTGTCGATTTCCTGCTCCTTCAAGAATAAAAATGCGTGCATCGTTGCATCGGAGTAAGGATCCTTCTGCCTGTCAGATATATAGAGATCCCGTAAAATATCTTTGATACTCTTTTCTATGGACTGCCCCTCTTTCATGTGGACATGTGTTCCATAGTAAGTATTCTCAATCTGCTTTTTCATCTCTTCCACATTCGGTGCTTCCACGATTGCCTTAAATTCTTCCGTACTTAAATGAAAATGATATGGAAGCGTCAGTGCATAGATTTCTGCCGGAAGCATACGATAATACTGCTTCGCACGGTACGCCCATTGAATGTTCATGAGATCCATCTTGATTCCCACATCTCTTGAAAAACGCTCTCTGGATTTTCCGGAGAATACCTTTCTTCCCCGCCTCCAGTAATTAGTAAAATAGTAAAGCTCCAGTGCCTGATCGTAGTCAAATAATGTCGCTGCCCCGGAATCCCGGATTGGTTTTAATGCTTCATAATACTCACTGCCCCGTAAGTTATCCACAAGTTCGTCGATATTTGTGGAAGTTATCAACTTATCAATAGAAAGTTTTGAATATTTATCAAAAAATTCCTTCTTATAATCCAGGTCATAAGGCTTGTCATAATGGTTAAATACGATTCTCAGACAATAGTTGATCACACTGACTTCATACTTCTTCCAGTAAATCTTCAGAAATTTCTTCTGGTCGATTCCCGCAAACCGGAAGATTCTTGTGTAATCATTATACAGAGACTGATACAACATCTTCTCAATATCACCTCGATGAAGATGCGCCAGTTCCAACTGATCCATATAGACTGCGTAGGCCGGTTTCGTCTTCAGAAATTCCACCACCTGCACAACATCCGTAAAACCGGAAATAGTCTCATAGTCAGCCTGTGTAAGAAGCTTTGCCTGCATTGCGCGGATCTTCGTCGTAAGTCCGCTGTATGCCATCACATTGCCCATTGTTCTCTTCCTCGCTATATTTCTTTTTGAAATGTCTGAAATTCTGATACCTGTGGTTTACTCCTCGCTTCACGCTCCCACTGGCATCTTATATTACACTTCTATTATATGACGCAAAATACCTTCTGCATAAACTGCATGAGCCGTCTCATATTCCTTTTCCAATGTCTGAACTGCCTCGTGATTCTTCTCACGCTGACTCTTCAGGAGTTCATCGACCTGCCGCTTTCCATCTTCCCGGATTCTGGTAAGTTCTGCCTGTGTCTTCTCATCCAGTTCTTTATCAAACTGATCTCTCTGCGCCTGAATCTCCTGCTCAACCTGACTCTTATCTTCTTCCGCCTTCGCCACAATACTGCGCGCAGTGTTCTCAATATCATCCAGTCTTTCAATCACAGATTTCATAAGCCGCCCCCTTCTTGTTATCTGTCTGACCAAAGCCACATATCATCACAGAACTCTCTAAAAAACTCGCACTTTTTTAATGATTTCTCAAAAAATACACTGAAATTCTAACAGTTTTCTATGATATGAAATATTTTGGAAAATAGCTCTAAATCAGAACGTATATATTTAACTATAGTCTCTAAATTGCACAATTGTCAAGTAAGTTATGCCGATTTTTGTGTAATTTTTATACACTTCCACCAAAGTGTATGGATATTTCATTAGTAAAAATCACAAGACTATTTTTGTATATACTAAGCGGTTCATCAATGTTGTATAAAGGAATGTTTTTCATCCTTAAAAATGTTTTTGCTGATTTTGCTACATAACCAACAAACCAACTTACCTTCTTTCTACTCCTAATAATTTCTCACATTAAATAAAACGAAGGAAACTCAAATCTGATTGGTTTCCTTCCTCACACTCTTTCATCTCTTATGCTCTTTTTATTTCTTTCTGCTCTTCCTGTATACCAAAAATTATTTACACAATTTTCTCACTTCTTCCACTGTCTTCTGTGCAATTGACGCAATCTGTTCTTCTGAAATCCCTGCCTTCCACATGGAACGAATCATTTCATTCTGACCTTCTTCTCTTCCAATTCGTTCACCTTCTTCTCTTCCAATCCTGGTCGCATAATGGAGCTGCGCATACTTGTCCCGTTTATACTTCAATCTCGTCTCATACTCCAGACGCTTCTTCTCGTCCGCACTGAGTCTGTCCAGTTCTTCATACGCTTCTCCAAAATACTCGTCCTGCTTTGCCATCTCTTTTAACTCCTTCCGGCTCTTTGCATTGAGAAATCGCATCCACCTTATGATTCCTTCTTCGTTCTGATCTTCCGGTGGTAACTTCCCCAATTCCAACACATGAATCTCCATGATATCTGTATAAATCTCTCCCGTTTTTGTATCGCAAAATGTAATTTTTCGATAGTACCTGTTATCCTCCGGGAAATGTACAAAATCCAGAATACTGACATGAATGCATTTCTGAATTTTGTCATAATCATCGCCTTTATGAATCTGATCTGTGACCATCTTGCTTAAATAAAACACAATCCGTTTTTTCCAAAAATCAAATTCTGCCACCTGCATCTCAAAGTCTATCTGCGTGCCATCATGCATTTCAACTCGAACATCCAAAATTCCATATTTATCGTCTTCGTACTCTTTTCTGAGTATGGTCGGCAACAGTCTAGTCTCCTTGATTTCTTCTGGTCTTACTCCCAACAATGCTGCAATAATTCCTTTTCGCACCTTTTCATTTCTCATCAGTTCTTTGAAACAAAAATCTACGGTCGGAAGCATGATAAAATCGTCATCCGTGCGGTTCTCTTGTACTTTAATTCCTGTTCTTTTTGACATATACTCTCCTCTCCGACAACTGTCTACAGTCTGAGAAAAGATTATCTATAGATATTTTATCATATATTAATAGTATATTCCAGTTGGAAATGCTAATCTTCAAATAACATCCTGTGCCGCACCAGATTCCCTTCCCAGCCTATATTCACTTGTCACACGTTCATCACTTTGGAATAACACCCGATACTCTGAGCCTCCGAAATGAATGAAATTAAATAGATACCTTTTGCAGATAACAAGAAGTGCCATCTGCGTGGATTTAGAATATCATAAATATGAATCAAATACAATAGTTAATTTAAAGAAGCTCTACGGCTCCTGACCTGATTTATATACTCTCTCGTATTCCACCACTCTATGCCGACCAGACACTTTCTCCTACCAATCCACCGCTCTCCTTCCGCCTTCCAATAACTTCGCACATAATAAAATCCAGCTGCTGATGTCACGATAATTGATTTTATTTTCCAGATTTTCTTACGCCTAACTTAGTCTGTATAGTGCACTGTCTGAGCCGATTTATCGGCGAGTTTGCACTGTCAGACTAAAATAGGTGGCGTATGAAAATCAGAAAACAAATCATATCTTGACATTAGTAGCTGGATTAATTATGTTCTGTTAAGTTATTTCATTTACTGAGTTCTCAGCTCTGCTCCCATCTTCTTCTGCAGCTTCTTCATAACCTGATTTGCTACATTTTCAATCTCCTGGGAAGTCAGTGTCTTCTCATTAGATCCGATGGTCAGTCTGATTGTCACAGATTTCTTGCCCTGTGGGATTTGTTTTCCACGGTACTCATCTACGAAATCTGCTTTCTTAAGGAACTCGCTGGCTTTCTTCTTGCCAAGAATTGCCTCATGCATATCACTCCATACTGCATTGGAGTCAAAGAGCATGGAAATGTCATACTCGTTCTCCGGATATGCTGCAAGGTGAGTGAATTTATTGGTTCTGGAAATGAGTGGTTTCAGTTTCAGAACATCTAATTCAAAGAGCATTACGGACAAGTTCTTGATTCCGCAGTCCATAGATGCCTTCTTAGCCAGAAGTCCCATATCACCAATCTTCTCATCTCCACGGTAAATGTTGAGCCATACTACATTGTCAGCCCATACTGGTTTCTCTTCTTTTCTGAACTCAAATGCTGCCTGATGTGTATAACGTGGCATATACTCCAGAACACCTTTTGCTTCCTGGAAGAGCTCTTTCACATCTTTCACACTGCTTGCAAATGCTCCGGCAATGTGGCGGCGCTGCTCTGGCAGTAACTCAGACTTGTCGTATGGTGAAGTATAGTTCGCATCATGGAATACCTGAGCTTCCTCAAAGATTGAGAAATCATTGAAGTAACGCTCATTCTTTGCAACTGCCTCGCAAATGTTCGGAAGCAGAGAAGCACGCAGGTAACTGAGATCCGGTGCCGGTGGTGTTGAAAGACGAAGCATTCCTTCTGTCGTCTGCATAATTGCATTCAGATATACATCATTTACCCAAGGATATGTGTAGATTTCCTGCATTCCACAACGAATTGCAAGGAACTCTTTCATATTTCTTACAAGATCCTGATCTTTCTGATTGATTGCACTGTCAAATGTTGTTGTAAATGATGTTGGCTCGAAATTGTCGTATCCATACATTCTGGCAACTTCTTCCATTACATCATCTTTAATGGAAATGTCACCTGTGGAACGCCATGTCGGAGCGATAACATGCATGTCCTCACCATTGATCTGTACATCAAATCCAAGTTTTTCAAGCTTGCCCTGGATCTCATCATTTGTCAGATGCTTTCCAAGTCTCTTCTCAAGCCATACAAGGTTTACATCAATCTCAGCTCTCTTGAGTTTCTTTACATATTTATCACAGTAACCTGTCACTTTCATTTCCGGATACAGCTCTTTGAAATACTGCATGGAAAGTGCAAGTGCCTGGTCGCATCTCTCAGGATCGATAGCTTTTTCATATCTTGAAGAAGCTTCTGTACGGTTATCATAACGAAGTGCAGTTCTTCTGATTCCTGCTGCTTCAAAGTTTGCGACCTCAAGAATGACACGCTCTGTCTTAGGCAGGATAGAATCCTTTGCTCCACCCATAACACCGGCCAGTGCAACAGGTTCCTCGGAATCTGTAATTACAAGGTCATCTGTACAAAGAGAAAGCTCTTTGTCATTCAGAAGAAGTAACTTCTCATTTTCTGCTGCATGTCTTACAACGATGTGATCAGAAATGTTATCTGCGTCAAATGCATGTGTCGGGTTACCAGTTGCGAGCATCACATAATTTGTAATGTCAACCAATGCATTGATTGGACGCATACCAACCTTCCAGATTCTATTCTGCATCTGGTATGGCGCCTCTTTTACATTTACACCAGACATTTCTACACCGATATATCTTGGACATCTGTCTGGATCAGCAATCTCTACATTAAAATCAGACTGTACATCTGTCTCAAATGGCTTGATCTCAGCCAGTGGCAGATTATATAATGCTGCAATCTCGCGGGCGATACCATAGTGACCCCACAGATCCGGTCTGTTTGTCATTGATTTGTTATCAATCTCAAGAAGAACATCGTTCAGGTCAAGGGCATCTGCCAGAGTTGTTCCTGCCGGTACATCAAATGCGGACAGGTCAAGAATCTCTGCTTCCTGAGATGCCGGGAAGAGATCTCCCAGTCCGATCTCGTCAGATGCACAGATCATTCCGTAGGAAGCCACGCCGCGAAGTTTAGACTTCTTGATCTCAACAGGCTCTCCCTCTCCATGCCAGCGGACAATTGCTCCCGGGCAGGATACGGCAACGCGCATACCTTTTTCCAGATTGATACCACCGCAGACGATGTCTTTAATCTCACCGTCACCGATGTCTACTTTGCAGACACGAAGCTTGTCTGCATTTGGATGTGGCTCGATATCCTCGATCACACCTACTACCATATGGTCAAAACGGTCTGCCAGGTACTCGACGTCCTCAACCTCAACAGTATCCATAGTCAGATCATATGCAAGCTGTTTCATATCCATATCTTCAGGGATATTTACAAAATCTTTAATCCATGATAATGATAATTTCATCTTTATTCTCCTCCGCTTATCTGAACTGTCTCAGGAATCTTAAATCGCCACTGTGGAACAATCTTACGTCATCCACGCCGTAACGCATCATGACCAGTCTGTCCAGACCGATATTTACATAGAAACCTGTGTACTCATCCGGATCCAGTCCTGCTGCACGAAGTACATTTGGATGTGGTGATCCACCCGGCATAACCTCGATCCAGCCCACATGTTTACATACGCTGCAGCCTTTTCCGCCGCACACCTGACACTCCATGTCGATCTCAAATCCTGGCTCTACAAATGGGAAGAAACCGGAACGCATTCTTACCGGAACGTCTCTTCCGAATACTTTACTTAAAATGCTCTGAATCATAACTTTTCCGTCTGTGAACTTGATATCCTTATCCACAATCAGAGCCTCATACTGGAAAAATGCTCTCTCATGATGTGAATCTGTTGTCTCATTACGATATACACGTCCCGGATATACAAAACGATACGGCGGTTTATGTGTCTGCATGTAACGGACACTTCCTCCTGTCAAATGTGGTCTCAGGCAAAGCTTCTCATTTGTGCTTCCACTGTCATGACCCTCCAGCCAGTATGTGTCCATACTCTCTCTTGCCGGATGATTCGGAGGGAAGTTCAGTTTATCAAATGCATATAACTCACTTGTGATGTCATCCTCCTGGAAAATCTCAAATCCCATAGAACGGAATGCATCGTTCAGGTCATAGCACATCTGTGTGATTGGGTGAAGTCCTCCGTTCGGCGGCAGGATTCCCGGTACAGAACAATCAAAGTCCGGTGAAACCTCAGAAGCTTTCAGCTTCAGCTCTGTTCTCTTAGAGTTGATCAGCTCTGTCACCTGATTCTTAGCCTGGTTGAGCACCTTTCCCATCTCCGGGCGAAGCGCTGCGTCAAGCTTCGGCATCTCCTTCATTAACATACTTAACGCACCCTGTTTTCCAACATATGCATTCTTCACATTCTGCAGTTCATTTTCATTTGCTGCTTCAGAAATCTTAGTTTTCACTTCTGATAAAATACTGTTGATTTTATCTTTCATCCTAATTCCCCTTTCTACTACTCTTTAAGTTCAGCGTCTCTTTTTATTTTAAGTTACTGTTCAGAGCTAACTTTCAAAATATTCCATATTTTGAAATTATGCTTAACTTTGGACGTAAACATTTTATTGAAAATAAAAAAAGCACCGCCACTTGTGATTAACAAGGGACGATGTTACTCGCGGTACCACCCTATTTCAGAGTCCTTATAACTCTGCACTCTTTTATGTGTATTCGATCTGCTACACGAACATCCAACTTAGCGCATCTGCCAGGCAAATGCTTTTCATCAGAAGACTCCCATACTGAAATTTCCAAAAGGTTCGCGTGAAATGCTCTCAGCCGGTGACACTTCATCTCTGCTTCACTACATCTTCTGTACTTACATATGTTCACAGTCCAAAATCAAAAATATTATTGCATAATTTTACGGCTTTGTCAACGGTCGCATTTATCCATATCAGAATGTTATGATTTCAATTCACCCATTTTTCTGCTACTTTGCGTAGCATTTCTCTTATTTCCCTATTTTACCACATCCACACAAAAAAAATACAGTCCACTGTTTCTCAGATGATTGATGTAATTTCCAGTATTTTGCAAGCATCATTAAATCTGGAAGTGCGCTGTCTGAGCCGTTCCTCAGGCGAGTTTGCACGTACAGATTTTAATAGATAGCGCAGCAAAATCTGCGACATTCATCATGTCTGAAAACAGTAAACTGTACTTCTTTTTATTGTATCTACATGATGCCCACGGATTGCTCCGTGCTTTGCACTCCCACAACCCTGGCATCATTATATCCTCGTATTCTTCTCCCTTGACACCTTCAACCGGTTCATGGCTCTTGCCAGGGATGCTTTCGTGTGATAGTATTCCTGGATACTCTGCTTCTGACGAAGTTTTTCTTCCATGACTTCACGCCGTTCTTCTGCTCTTCTGGCGTCAATTTCTTCCGGTTTTTCAGCGGTCTGTACCAGCATGGTAACACGGTTGTTAACAACCTCAAGGAATCCGGTTCCAACGGCAAGTGTCTCCCACATTCCGTCTTCCAGCTGCATCTTCGCTTCACCGACTTCGATTGCTATGACCATGTTCTCATGATCTGCCAGAATTCCCATCTGACCGCCGTCGGCTGCAGGTACGATCACCTTCTGGCATCGTCCGTTATACGCCACGCGGTCACTGGCTATGACTTTCAACCAAAATGTTTTCATAGTTTACGCACCTCTTACTCTCCGTCTTTCAGTGTCTTTGCTTTCTCGATAACTTCGTCGATCGTTCCGACATTGAAGAAGGCTGCCTCCGGATATTCATCCATTTCTCCGTCGATGATCATTTTGAATCCACGGATTGTCTCTTTCAGTGGTACATATTTTCCAGGAATTCCTGTAAATGTCTCAGCTACGAAGAATGGCTGTGACAGGAATTTCTGAATCTTTCTTGCTCTCATAACCGTTGCTTTATCTTCATCGGACAGCTCTTCCATACCAAGAATGGCGATGATGTCCTGAAGTTCTTTGTACTTCTGAAGAATCTCTGTTACCTGGTTGGCTACTTTATAATGCTCTTCACCTACGATGTCTGCCTCCAGGATACGTGAGTTAGACTCTAGCGGATCTACAGCCGGGTAAATTCCCTGCTCAACGACCTTACGTGAAAGTACGGTTGTTGCATCCAGATGTGCAAATGTTGTTGCCGGTGCAGGGTCTGTCAGGTCGTCGGCCGGTACATAGACTGCCTGAACGGATGTGACAGAACCATTCTTTGTAGAAGCAATACGCTCCTGTAATTCACCCATTTCTGTTGCCAGTGTCGGCTGATAACCTACAGCTGATGGCATACGTCCAAGCAGGGCGGAAACTTCAGATCCAGCCTGTGTGAATCGGAAAATGTTATCAATAAAAAGCAACACGTTCTGATGTTCTTTGTCACGGAAATACTCAGCCATTGTAAGTCCTGTCTCAGCGACACGCATACGAGCTCCAGGCGGCTCGTTCATCTGACCAAATACCAAAGCTGTCTTCTCAAGTACGCCAGACGCTTTCATCTCTGTCCAGAGGTCATTTCCTTCACGGGAACGCTCTCCGACACCTGTAAAGATAGAATATCCACCATGCTCTGTTGCTACATTTCGGATCAGCTCCTGAATCAGTACAGTCTTACCAACTCCGGCTCCTCCGAACAGACCAATCTTACCACCTTTTGCATATGGTGCAAGAAGGTCGATGACCTTGATACCTGTCTCAAGAATCTCGACAGCAGGACTCTGCTCTTCAAATGTAGGCGCCTGTCTGTGGATTTCCCAGCGCTCTGCATCTTTCTCTATTTCTTTTCCATCATCGATGGTCTGACCAAGCACATTGAACAGACGTCCAAGTGTCTGATCTCCAACTGGAACTTTGATACCGCTTCCAGTTGCACGGACTTCCATATCTTTGTGAAGTCCTTCACTTGCAGCCAGCATCAGACAACGTACTTCGCTGTTTCCCAGATGCTGTGCAACTTCCATAATACAAGTCTTGTCTCCGTTATCTACCTCAAGGGCATCTTTGATATTCGGAAGCTCTCCGTCTTCAAATAAAACATCGACAACAGGACCCATGACCTGTACAATTCGTCCTTTATTCATATCTGTTCTCACTTCCTTTTCCGTTTCTGTGCCTTCGCACCTGCGCATACTTCTGTGATTTCCTGCGTAATGGCTGCCTGTCTTGCCCGGTTATAAGCAATAGACAAATCTTTGATAATTGTCTCAGCACTGTCTGTCGCTGACTTCATAGCCGTCATTCTGGCATTATGCTCACTTGCATACGCCTCGACCAAACAACCGTAAATCATTCCGGTTACATAATTCGGTACGATATTGTCCATGACGCTCTCGACAGACGGATATAACTGAATCGCCTCACGCCTTAAGTTTGCCGGAATGCTGTCCTCTCCGAATGCACTTCTCTCAAGCGGAAGCAGCTTTACAGTCTCCACTTCAGATACCATAGAATTCTCCATTCGCGTATAGACAACATACACTTCGTCCAGCTCGCCATTATTAAACTGTTCCATCAATGTCTCAGAAATAATTCTGGCTCTGCTCAGGTTCGGTTTCTGCACAGTATATTGGAAATTTTGTTCAATCTCATGTCCCTGACTTACAAAATAATGTCTTCCAAGCTCACCTACGACAAACAATTTGTGGTGTCCCGGCATTTTCATGATTTCCTCTTCTGCTTTTTCTACATTGTGATTGTAAGCTCCTGCCAGTCCTTTATCACCGGTAATAACTACAGATCCGATTTTCCGTTCTTCTTTCGGAATTTCTTCCCTACTGTCAAAATACTGGTTGCTCACTTCCGGCATATGACGCAGGATTCTGGCAATCTCAGCCTGCAATTTATAAAAATACGGCTCTGCATCTGCCAGTTTCTTTCTGGCCTGACGCATTTTTGTAGAAGAGATCAGGTACATGGCGTTGGTGATTTTCATCGTATCTTTTACACTGTTAATTCGTGTCTGTATTTCTCTGATATTTGCCATACATTAACACCTGCTCTTTTTGAATTCCTCTGCAATCTCCACGATCTTCTGGGACAACTCTTTAGACAGATCCTTTGTCTCCTCGATTTCTCTTGCAATTTCCGGATGTGCACTTGCAAAGTAACTTAACATATCCATCTGGAATCCTTTTACTTTTGCAGTTGGAATTCCAAGCATAACTTTATGTCTTGCAGCACAAAGTGTAATAACTTTCTCTGCCAGTGACATTGGTTTTCCAAGCGGCTGTTTCAGAAGCTCCATCAGTCCGCTACCATATTCCAGCTGTTCTTTCGTTGCATCATCAAGGTCTGAACTGAACTGTGTGAAGACTTCCATCTCACGATACTGGGCCAGATCGATACGAAGACTTCCTGCTGCCTTCTTCATAGCCTTTGTCTGTGCATCTCCACCTACACGAGATACAGACAATCCTACGTTGACCGCCGGACGCATTCCTGAGAAGAACAAACTGCTTTCCAGGAAAATCTGTCCATCTGTAATGGAAATAACGTTTGTAGGAATGTATGCAGATACATCTCCGGCCTGTGTCTCGATGATCGGGAGAGCCGTGATAGATCCACCGCCTTTTTCCTCACTCAGACGGCTGGAACGCTCCAGAAGTCTTGAATGCAGATAGAATACGTCTCCAGGATAAGCCTCACGTCCAGGAGATCTTCCAAGTAACAGTGACAATGCACGGTACGCAACTGCGTGTTTGGAAAGATCATCATAAACGATCAGTACATCTTTTCCTTTGTACATAAAATACTCTGCCAGTGCAGTTCCCGCATAAGGAGCAATGTACTGAAGCGGCGCACAGTCGCTTGCTGTTGATGCTAATACGATGGTGTGATCCATAGCTCCTGATGTCTTAAATGTATTTACAACTTTTGAAATCGTTGATGCCTTCTGACCGATGGCAACATAGATACAGATCACTCCGTTTCCATTTTGGTTCAAGATCGTATCTGTTGCGATAGATGTCTTACCAGTCTGTCTGTCACCGATGATCAGCTCTCTCTGTCCACGTCCGATCGGGAACATGGAATCAATAGAAAGGATTCCTGTCTCCATAGGAACGCTGACGGATTTTCTGTCAATGATTCCAGGTGCTTCATTTTCAATCGGGCGATAATCATCTGCCTCAATCTCTCCGGCACCGTCGATTGGTGCACCAAGGGCATTGATAACTCTTCCGATAAATTTATCTCCTACCGGGATTCCGGCTTTTTTCTTTGTACGTGCAACCTTTGTTCCTTCTTTGATTCCTGTATCTGATCCAAATAAGATACATCCGATCTCGTCTTTCTGGATATCCTGTACCATACCCTTCAGACCATTTTCGAAGGTAACGATCTCGCCGTACATTGCATGATCGATTCCGTAAATGGTAGCGATTCCGTCTCCGACTGTCACAACAGTTCCGACTTCGCTGTCTTTACTGATCTCATCAAAATTCTCTATTTCACTTTTCAGAATTGAAATAATTTCATCTGAATTGATTGAACTCACTTACGTTCACCTCCAGGTCAATTTTTGTTCTAACCGGTTCATTCTTCCACGAATGCTCCAGTCATATTCATCACTGCCCGCTCTCAGGATAAATCCTCCAAGCAGTGACGGGTCTTTTTCGACCTCCAGATTTACCTTCGATTTATGATATTTATCCATAATAAATGTTTTCATCTTCTCAGCCTGCTCTTCGTCTGGCTCGTCTACACATATTAAAGTCGCAGTCATAACTTGCTGCTGCTCCTCACAATATTTATCATAGCTTTCGAAAATGTCCCAAAGCATGCCCATTCTCTGGTTCTCGCATGTTACCTTCAGGAAATTACAAATAGGCTTTGGAAATATCTGTTCGATAACACTGTATTTGTTCTTTGCCGTAATTACCGGATTTAACAGTACTTCATATACTTCCGGTACCTGACAGAAGATTTCTTTTGTTTTCTCAATATCTGCTTTCGGAATTTCCAGTTCGTACAGAACTCTTGCATAGCGCTTTGCTGCCGGCTGAACGAACTTTACTGTATTACTCGTCTTTGCCGTCATGAGCGTCACCTACGCTTTCCAAAAACTGATCATAAATCGCCTGATTTCCTTGTTTTCTTGTCTCTTCATCTACAATCTTTCTGGCTGCCTGCATTGCAAGTCCTGCAATCTGTGTCTCAACGCCATCCAATGCCTGCTTTCGCTCAGTCTCGATGGTCTTTCTGGCACGTTCGATCGTGGCATCTGCTCTTCTGTCCGCATCTGCAAGAATCTCATCTGACTGTCTCTTAGCCTCTACACGGGCATTTTCAACGATTTTAACCGACTCCTCTTTTGCACCGGAAAGAGCTGACTCATACTCTTTTTTCAGAGACTCTGCCTCTTCCTGTCTGTCACTTGCATTTTTCAGTCCGTCGGCAATCATCTGCTCACGCTTTTCCATGATCCCCATAACTGGTTTGAACAGGAATTTCTTCAGTAATAGATAAAAGACTACAAGGTTTATTATGGTCCAGAGAAGGCTCAAATCTACTTTTATCACCTTTTCCCACCTGCCTTTCTTCTTTTCTCCTGCTTCTTTACGAACTGCTAATTATTTCAGCATCAGGATAATCAGAAGACCGATGATAAATCCATAAATAGCTGTTGCCTCTGCAAGGGCACAACCAAGAATCAGGTTCTTGCTGATCTTTGACTCAGCCTCTGGCTGTCTTGCGATAGCGTCTACTGCCTTGCTTGTTGCAAGACCAATACCAATACCTGCTCCTAAACCTGTTAAAACTGCGATACCTGCTCCAATTGCTACTAACATAATCTTAATCTCCTTTTCTTCTTGTCTAAAAATGTTTTCTTAAATCCCTTTTAAGTCTGTTCGTCTTATCTTCCGGCTTTACTCCTGTTCCTCATTCATGAACAGCGCCGTCAGAAATACAAATACATAAGCCTGTAAGAATCCATCAAATATATCAAAATAAAAACTAAACGGGATTGGTATAATCGCCGGAGCTACTATTTTTAAAAGCTCCATGATTACAAATGCTCCCAGTACATTACCGAACAGTCGCATGCACAAGGACAATGGACGGATTACAATCTCCAGTACCATGATCGGTGCGACGAACGGAACCGGCTTTGCAAAATGTTTGACCCAGTGTTTTAATCCGTTTTTATGTATTCCGGAATACTCGATCAGACACATACTCATAACAGCCAGCGCTATTGTGACATTCAGATCCTTTGTCGGCGGTTTAAACCCAAGCAATCCAATGATATTGGCAATTCCGATATAGATCAGCACCGTGATCAGATATGGGATATATCTTCGGTTTTCTTTGCCCATAACATCTTCAAAGAAGTCCACTCCTTTTCCGATTGCGGATTCCAATAAAAGCTGAGCTTTCCCCGGATTCTCTACACTGAGATTCCTTACGAATATGACACACAGCAGTACAACTACAGCCATAATGATCCATGTAACCGCCACGGACTCACTAATCTTAATTCCCCCGAATAACGGAATAGTAAATGCTGTATCACAATTCAGCTCTTCCAACAGACTCTCTGTTAATTTCTCCGTATGACTCCCTCCCTTTCTTCTTTAAATTTCGTGATTACTTTACTCTCCTGTTTTTTAAATGTCAATCATTTCTTTTTTTCTTAACAATTACTTTATTTGACAATTTTTTAAGCATATTCTCTTATTTGAGTTTTTTCATTTGTCCAAAATTTAGTCACTTTCCTCCCGTTTTATATACCTTCTCCTTAATATGTTGAAAATTTGCACAAATTATTTGTGTTTTTCAGGAAAATTTTAGTCGTTACGCATATTCCTTTCGGCAATATGATACAGATATGGCCGCTATACACCATTGAGTTTGACTTTTTTTGCCAAAGCCTGTAAACTAAGGCAAGGCAAGAATCTCCCGGATTTGGGAAGTTTGCAAATAAAGAAATACAACAAATAAGGAGATCACATATGCGACTTAGAAATATACCCCGCGCCGAAGGCGTGTTAAAAGAGTGCAGTCAGGTTATCGAGACTCCGAAAGAATTCCGTGGTCACTGGGCATCTGATGTATTCCAGAATGACTACCCGGTCCACATTGAAATCGGCATGGGAAAAGGCCGTTTTCTCATGGCACTGGCTCAGAAAAATCCACAGATCAACTACATCGGAATCGAGCGCTACACAAGCGTCCTTCTCCGTGCTGTGGAAAAGTTAAACATATATATAGAAGAAAACGAAAGCACTCTGCCAAACATTCGCTTCATTTGTATGGACGCACAGGACATAGCAAATGTGTTCGCTGAAAATGAAGTTGACCGGATCTATCTGAACTTCTCCGACCCATGGCCGAAAGCCCGCCATGCAAGAAGGCGCCTCACGTCACCGGATTTTTTTGCACGTTACGACAAGGTGCTTGTCCAGGACGGACAGGTAGAATTCAAGACAGATAACCGTGATCTTTTTGATTTTTCCGTTGAGTCTTTAGGGGAATCCGAAACATGGGGCATTTCCGAATGTACTTATGACCTGCACCATGATGAAATTATGAACGTTGGAAATATTATGACAGAATATGAAGAGAAATTTTCATCCATGGATCACCCGATTTGCAAGCTTATTGCTAAAAGAAGATGTCTGCTGTGACTTTCTTAGCGCTACAGCGCATATATTATTAATGAGAAAGCCTTCGGAGTCTGTTCGCCATGAGCCGAAATTGTCATAACAAAAAAAACTTCCGACAAAAGTTTTTTGAATACACTTATCGAAATCGGTGTCTGCACAGGTGGATCAATTGTTTCAGGAAATCCCTGAAAGAAGTATATGATATTCTGAACCACGGTTCTGACTGCCGAAGGCACTGATCAGAAAGGTTGATTTGATGTTACATTTAACTGCAAAAAATTTTCAAATAGAAGTAAAAGATACCTCTCTCCCGGTCGTCGTTATGTTCTACGCTATCTGGTGTGGGAAATGTGCCATGATGAAGCCGGTCGTGGAGGATATCGAAAAGAAATACGCCGGAAAGATCAAGTTCTGCGAAGTCGAAATTGAAGAATCTGCAGTACTCGCCGCAGAATACGCTCCGGAAATCGTCCCGACATTTGTTCTCTTCAAAGATAAAAAGGCAGTCAGTGTCATGGGGGGAATGGTGGATGAACACACATTTGAATCCAGAATGCTGGAAATCCTGTCTTAGTCCACAGATGTACACAAGCCGTAACAAAATCTTTCGAAATAGTTAAGAATTTTTTACTTTTTACTTTTACACAAGTATGCTATTATTGGGTGTACAGAAAGGAGATGTGGCGTCTGACACCACAGGATAATTATGAGTATGAAAAAATTAAAAAGGGTTCTGCCGTTTAGCCTGGCAATCATTCTGGCATCTGTAAGCCTGCCGGTAACTGCCCTGGCTGACAGCGCAAAAGTAGTCACTCTCGGAGCGAACTTATCCGACGAGCAGAAAGCTTCTATGTACAAATACTTCGGTACTTCCGCCGATCAGGTAGACACGATCGAAGTCACGAACACAGACGAAAGAAAATATATGGAAGGAATCGCAACCGAATCCCAGATTGGTACAAGAACATATAGCTGTTCTTATGTTGAGCCGACAGACAGCGGCGGAATTCAGGTAAAAGTCGCAAACCTGACATTTGTAACAAGTTCTATGATCGCCAGTACACTTTTGACTTCCGGCGTTGAGAACTGTAACGTTGTTGCCGGATCTCCAATTGAAGTATCCGGAACCGGTGCACTGACAGGTATTATGATGGCTTACGAAAAAGCCAGTGGAAAAGAACTTTCCGAAGACCAGAAAGCAACTGCAACAGAAGAGCTGGTAACAACCGGTGATCTCGCCAAGGATCTCGGTCAGGATACAGCATCTGATCTGATCAACGATGTCAAAGAATCCGTTATTGAAGACAAACTGACTGATTCGTCCGATATTCAGGACGCGATTTCTGACGCAGCCGATAAGCAGGGAATTACACTGACCGATGACCAGCTTGCGAAAATCACAAGTCTGATGGAATCTATTTCCCAGTACGACTACGATGTCAAAGCACTGAAAAAGACTCTCGACAACCTGGACGGGAAATCCGGAGGATTCTTCAGCAACCTGTGGTCCTCCATCAAAGGCTTCTTTGGCGGAGATAGTTCTGGCGGTGGAATTATTAACAATACGGATGATGCAGCACTCGGAAATGATGCAATCATCGACAGCACATTAGATGCCGTAAAAAGCAAAGCAAACGATGCCGTAAATCAGGCAAAAGAGGAAGGGCTCTGGGATAAAATCGTAGGATTTTTCAAGAATCTGTTCGGAGGCGATGATACAGGCAACTCCGATAATACAGATAGCACTGACACAGTCGAAGAAAATACGGACAACAACACCGATACAGGCAGCACCGACAACAATGCTGATAACGACACTTCTACAAACGCAGAATAAAATTAATTCATAACTTTAGCAGGGAGATGGAATACTCAAATTCCATCTCCCTGTTTCTTTTCCACACCTCCCGGCGTAAATCCTATAATAAAAGTGGCACCAGGCGGTGATAAAATCATTGAGTGATTCTCGTTATATTTTCGAGCTGACCTCTCTTATTATATATTTTAAAATTCAAAAACTGCTACCCCATACGGCGGCAATTTGTATCCAAATGAATATGGTCTTCCATCACATTCTTTCTTCACGGCATGATAAATGTTCTGCCTCTTCTCGCCATTTCCGCCATATTTCACATCGTCACTGTTCAGAATCAGCTTATACTGCTTCTTTCTAGGAACGCCTACACGGTAATCTTCTCTTGCCATCGGTGTGAAGTTGATCACGAACAAAAGGTTATGTTTTCCATCTTTAGAATGGCGGATAAAACTGTAAATGCTTCTGTATGCATCATCTGCATTGACCCACTCGAATCCTTCCCATGACTGATCCAGTTCATAAAGTGCCTGTTTCTTTTTATACATGTGGAGTAGATCACGCATCCATGACTGAATTGCCTGATGCTCCGGCTCCTCCAACAGATACCAGTCCAGTTCACGTTCCTCTGACCACTCGCGAAGCTGTGCAAAATCCTGTCCCATGAACAACAATTTCTTTCCGGCGTGTCCCATCATAAATGCATATCCTGCTTTCAGGTTCGCATATTTATCAAATCCAAGTCCTGGCATCTTATTGATCATGGAACATTTCAAATGGACAACCTCATCATGCGACAGTACGAGAATGTAATCTTCGCTGTACGCATAACTCATGGCAAATGTCATCATATGATGATTGTCTTTTCTGAAATACGGATCCAGCTTCATATATTCCGTAAAGTCGTGCATCCACCCCATATTCCACTTAAGGCTAAATCCAAGACCTCCGTCTTCTACATCTCCGGTTACCTTCGGCCATGCCGTAGACTCTTCCGCTATCATAAGTGCACCCGGATTTCTTCCAAGTACAACTGTGTTCAGATGCTTGAAGAAATCTACTGCCTCCAGGTTCTCATTACCTCCATACTGGTTCGGAACCCATTCTCCGTCTTTCTTTCCATAATCCAGGTACAGCATAGAAGCAACTGCATCAACGCGAAGTCCATCAATATGGAAATGCTCCACCCAGAAAAGTGCATTGGCAATCAGGAAGTTCCTTACCTCATTCTTGCCAAGATCAAATATCTTCGTCCCCCAGTCCGGATGCTCCCCTTTTCTTGGATCTGCATACTCGTAAGTTGCTGTTCCGTCAAACTCGGCAAGTCCATGCTCGTCCTTTGGAAAATGTGCCGGAACCCAGTCCATAATGACACCGATTCCATTTCTATGCAGATAATTGATCATCCACGCAAAATCTTCCGGTGTTCCATAACGGCTTGTCGGCGCATAATATCCTGTCACCTGATATCCCCATGATCCATCAAATGGGTGTTCTGCGATTCCCATGATCTCCACATGCGTATATCCCATATCTTTCATATACTTTGTGATTTCTTTTGCAAACTCACGATAAGTATAGAATCCCTCGTCCTCTGTGCCTGGGTGCCTCTTCCAAGAACCCATATGAACCTCATATACAGACATTGGTTCTTTTTTGTGGTTCCATTTTTCCCGTGCAGTCATCCAGGAACTATCGGTCCATTTCAAATTCTCAATATTCGTTATTCTTGATGCTGTACCCGGACGAAGTTCTGCATAATTGGCATACGGATCTGCCTTCATATGATACTCCCCTGTAATCGTCTCAATGCAGAACTTATACATCATACCTTCTTTTACTCCCGGTACAAAGCATGTGTAAATTCCGATATATTCCGCCCTTGTCATAGGGTTTCTTGTGCGATCCCAGTCATTGAATTCCCCCACTACAGACACTGATTTCGCATTCGGTGCCCAGACAGCAAAATAAACTCCTTCCTGCCCTTCGTTGTCCACCATATGTGCACCCAGCTTCTTATAAATTTCGTAGTGATTTCCCTGTCCGAAAAGGTACTGATCTAATTCTCCGATTTCATAAGCTTTCCATTCTTTCTCCATAAACTTCCCTCACATTTCATCCGGATTTCAATATCTTAAGTATACCTTAGCGGAACACAAAATTCAATCTATGTCACTCGATTCCAGACAAAAAACAGGGATACAATTTTCTACAATTGTATCCCTGCTTCATCACTTACATTCACTATATCATTAAATTTTAAAATCTTCTTCCTTCAGAATAATGCGATATGACGAATCCGTAGATTTTCCAAATACACGTCTTGCAAGATGCTTTACATTTGCTTTCTGTGAATGTTTAATTGCTTCATCCATGATTTCTTTTACTTCCGCAACTGTAACCGCATGATCTTCACGCTGCATTACATCAATTCGGCTGTAAAGTGCCAGAATTCCCATTTCATCAAGCTTATATCCATTTTCCTTCGCATAAGTCTGACCAAATGTTACTAACTCATCATTGATGAATACCGGAAGCTCAAGCTTAGAAGTGAATTTCTTTTTGAAATCCGGATTAGCTGTCATAATTCTCTCCAGAGGTTTTCTCTGATCTTCAAGAACAAAGAGAAGCTCTCCGGTCTTTCTTGACATCAATGCATTCAGTTCCTTGATTGTTCTGGAATTCAACTTACCAGCCTTTTCGATAATGATCGCTCCACCGCGAAGCTTCTGGATAATATTGCCAAGTTCTTTCTTATTCAGTGACTCACCTGTAACAATAGCAACTTTACCCTGTTTCAGATTTCTTTGTTTCTGGATTGCCTTTACAATATCTACTGCAAGTACTGTTTTTCCAGATCCTTTACGGCCAATAATCATTAAGTTACCGGTTCTTGAAGTTCCCTCTCTCTGGGCACGTCTGTCATTATCAAGTACTGCAACAATCTGTTCACTCATTCCTCTGACTGGTACGAAGTAAGAGAATAATTTCTTCTGCTCCTCTGTCAGTCCGGCTTTCAGTCCAATCTCACTGGTTGCACTTAAGTCATATCTTCCTGTTACAACAAATCCGGTATCAAATGGAACTCCGCTTCCTTTTGACTTCTTAATTCTGCGCTGAATCTCTTCCTCAGATGGTTCTTCAATTTCCAAGTCTCCTTCAAGGTCTTCCGGATCCGGAATCTCAGGAAGCTCATCTTCAAAGTCGTCTTCCTCGAAATCATCTTCCTCAAAATCATCCTCTTCCTCGAAGTCGTCTTCTTCCTCAAAATCGTCTTCCTCGAAGTCGTCCTCTTCCTCAAAGTCATCCTCTTCGTAATCGTCGTCTTCTACATAATCATCTTCATAGAAGTCATCCTCTTCCTCAAAGTCGTCTTCTTCCTCAAAGTCATCCTCTTCCTCAAAGTGGTCCTCTTCCTCGAAATCATCCTCTTCCTCGAAGTCGTCCTCTTCCTCGAAGTCGTCCTCTTCCTCGAAGTCATCCTCTTCCTCGAAGTCGTCCTCTTCCTCGGAGTCGTCCTCTTCCTCGAAATCATCCTCTTCCTCGAAATCGTCTTCGTCCTCGGATTCATCTTCCGGGAATTCATTCCACTCTGCATCGAATTCCTCTACTTCTTCCTCATCTTCCTCCGGGAATTCATCTGCAAAACCATCTTCGTCAAAATCGTCTTCGTCGAATCCATCTTCCTCTTCAAAATCATCTTCGTCGGATTCCTCGTCTTCGAAATCATCTTCGTCTTCGGAATTGTCTTCCGAATCATCCTGGTTTTCTGTTTCCGGAATTTCTTCATCTTCTTGTACTTCTTCGATTTCTTCTACAGCGTCGACTTCATCTTCTGCTTCAAACTCTTCGTCCTCACCCTCAAAGTCTTCGTCTTCAAACTCTTCCTCTTCGAAATCATCTTCATCCTCAGAATCCTCGTCCTCCGTCTCCTCTTCTTCCGAAACTGCTTCAACAATCTCTTCTTCAGGTTCTTCTTCAGACTCTTCAGGTTCTTCCACAATATCGTCCAGCTCTTCTTCTGAAATAAACTGATCTACAATTTCTTCTTCAACAGATTCCCCTTCTGCTTTTGCAAGCTCCAGTTCCTCTTCTATATCAAAATTTTCCTCTTCTTTCTCCTGTGCTGTCACACGATCTTCCAGCTCTTCCACAAGCTGTCTGATATCATCAGAAAGCAATGCCTTTCTTCTTGCTTCCTCTGCCTCAAGACGAGCCTTCTCTTCCGCTTCACGACGAGCCTTCTCCTCCGCTTCACGACGAGCCTTCTCCTCTGCTTCACGACGAGCTTTCTCTTCCGCTTCACGGCGTGCTTTCTCTTCTGCTTCCTGACGGGCTTTTTCTTCTGCTTTCCGTCTTGCTATTTCTTCTGCCTCGCGTCTCTCTGCCTCAAGTCTTTCTGCCTCACGGCGGGCTTCCAGTGCTTCTCTCTCTTTTCTAAGTCGTTCTTCATCGGATGCTTTTTGCTTTGCGATTGCCTCAGCATTTACCTTCTGCTTAGCTTCCCATTCCATCAAGATGTCTTCAATCTTCATCTGACCTTCAATGCGGAGTTCTTCTTCTCGTTCCTCCATCTTCTTCTGGTCTTCCGGATTAATTCCACTCGCCATAGCCACGCCATTGGCCAGTGCTTCTTGAAGTGTCGCACCCTTCACAACTGTCGTAATAGACTTTTTTGGTCCTTCTGCCGCATGCTGAAGAATTCCTTCTAACTCTCTGACATTCCGAGCTTCTTCCGGAGTTTCCTTTCCGATTGGTTCAATGACTGGTGCTTCCATTTCTACAACTTCTGGTTCTTCTGAAACAGCTTCTTCCGGCTCCAGGACTGGTTCCTCAGATGGTGCTTCTGGCTCTTCTGAAACAGCTTCTTCTATCGGAACTTCTTTGTCTGCCTTGGCATTTTCTTCCATTGCCTTCAATGCTTCTCCAAGCTCTGCTGTCGGAATTCTTCTCGTTGCATCCAGACCATCCACAGTTTCTGTTGTATTGGCTCCTGATTCCTGCTGTTCTGCCTCCGCAGCTTCTGCTGCTTCCTGCGCTGCTTTAATCTGTTCTTTTGGAATTGATACAGTATCCTGTGGAATACTCTTTACATCCTTAAGCGCAGCTCGCTCAGGTTTTTTATCCACTGCTTTCTTAGGCTCTTTTTTCGGTACACCTTTATACTCATCGTACTTTTCCTGTTGGAGTGGTGTCAGTGGTTTGTACTTCATCTTCAATTCCATTGCCTGATATACATATTTTCCTTCACTGAACCACAAGATCAAATCGTCACATTCTTCCAGGCACTTTGAGGTCATGCCTGCTTCATGATATAGCTTTGCGAGCTCATACGCCCATTTTTCAATATATTCTGCCTTTTTAAATTCTTCCAGTGCCGAAATCTGTTCTGACAGATCGGACCCTTGTGCCTTCAAAATCCGATATTTCAAAATGAATTGATTCGGATCTCTCGGTGCCAGTTTTACAAATTCCTCATAACAGTCCGAAGCCTCATTCAGATCATTCAGTTTCAGGGCAAGTACTGCCAGACGATACACAACCTTTCTGCTGGACGGTGCTCTGTCAAATGCAATCATAAGCGTATCACGGCTCTTCTGAAACTCCCCGTTATTCTCGTAGATTTCGCTTACTGTATTTAACATTGCCGGGCTCTTCACCCTTCTCCAGTCTATTGTATCGGCAATTTCCATTGCTTTTCTAAATTGTTTCTTTTCGTAATGTTCGAGCATCTGCTCGGTTTTTACCCGATATTCATATTTATCCAATATTCTCACCTCAAATTTTTTGACAATTCTACAGATACAAGTTTATCATACACCAGTCTTATTGTCAAAAACATACGAGATTTTGTTACAAAAATGTTACAAAATGATATCGTCCACTTTTTTGAAATCTTTCAGGCTATACGCTTCTATAATATTTCCCTGGATAACATAAAGCGTATCTTCTATATAAATACCTCTTGTGATCCTCATATTATTTCCATTGATTTCCTCATGCATCGTACATGTAAATCCTTGTTTTTCGTCGTAAGAAAATGTATAGTACTCCCGGCCGCCTTCGCTGTCTGCAGCAAAACCAATCAGATTTTTCTCTGCATCTACTAAAGCTGCCTTATAATCATAAGAAACATCTGTATAGTACACATTTTCAATGACATAAGTCTGCTCCTCTTTCACATTTTCCGGATCAGAAATATCGAACATCGTCAATTTCACGCCATCTGTTGACATAGTTTTTTCATCAACATTCATCCCAATACCCAGAAGCTTATTTTTCCCATACGGATGCAGATAATCTGAAAATCCAGGTATCTTCAACGCTCCTATGATCTTTGGATTTTTCGGATCCGACAGATCAACGGAAAATAACGGATCCGTCTCTTTAAATGTTACAAAGTATCCTGCCTTTCCCATAAATCTTGCGGAGTACACCCTCTCATCTTCTGCCAGACCTTTGATGGAGCCGGTTTCTTTCAGTTCTTGATTCAAAACATAAACACTGTTCGTGTCGCCATCGGTCACTACAACTCTCAGATATCCATCATATTCATCAATAGAAAATGAATCATTAATATAGCCGTCTATTTTGCACTGTGCCCCAGCCGTCAATTTCCCACTTTCATAAGAAACTTTTCGGATTGTCGTCACATCTTTTCCAGAATATTGCCACACATTTTCATAAAAATAAATATTATCGTTGCTCACATATAAATTGCCACCGTCTGCCAAAAGTGCCTTACTGTGCGCTGTCTCATTTGGATTTTCCAGAGAAACGGATGTGATGATTGAATACATATCTGCCTTTGAAATGGACGGAAGACAGATATCTGTTTCTTTGATCAGATTATCGTTTACAAGTGGTATATAGGACTTCGGATTCTTCGCCGTTATACCATCAAGTGTTACATAATAATCACTGAATAAGTATAAGTATCCATCTGCAATTCTTGAAGAATTGTAATATCCACTCTGACTGACCCTGCCAACTTCTTTTGGATTTTCCCGGTCTGAAATGTCATAAGTTACTGCGGTCGTATTAACCCTCTGACCATATCCATAATCATCATCATTCCATTTACCGCCCACATAACCATCACACACTGCGATTAATTGATTTCTCTCAATGTCCAGATACATTTCCTGGATTTCAGAAACATCTTCCACTGTTATAGTAGCCGTTTGCTTCATCCGATTATCGCGGGTATCTATAATGGCAATCTGATCGCTCTTATCTTTTAACACGTAAAGGTATGTTCCATCTGTTTTAGCTGTATCCCCCTCGTCCACACCTTCCTGACGTACATTTGTCTCAGAATAAGAACCGCTTGCCATTCCGGTGTCCGCTGCTGCAGTACTGCTTTCTTCAATATTCTGTGCTGCATCTCCACTTACCTTACTGTCAGCTGATTCATCGACTCTTATATCATTCAATGTTCTTGCCCAGCTTGAAGTGTATGCACTGTCTCTTTCCTGATCTTTCTTATATTTTTCCAAATATGCATAGACATCCTTATATTCCGCCGCACTTTCTACTTTCGTACTGTCACTGATTGTCACATCACTGCATGCTATCTTATCATCTCGAGTCTCGTCTTCCATTTTAAAATAATTCTGGTATACCATCACTCCTACGATCAGCACCAGGCATGCTGCTGCCAGCCCACTAATTCTCGCCGGAGTCCACACTTTTTTCTTCTTTCCTGCAAGCTTTGCTTCAATCTGTCTCGGTTCAAGCGCTTTCGGCACCGGAACCTGTTCTGACTTTTCCTTTATTTTCCGAATCATGTCCTGCTCATTCTTATTCATAAAATGTCCTCCCATCCAACACACACTGCATCTTCTCCAACGCCCGGCTTCGTTTTACCCGGACAGTTCCCGGCTTCAGGCTTAGGATCTTCCCGATTTCTGTGCTGTTATAACCGCCAAACACTGACAGCCCGACTATCATTTGCTCTTCTTCTGAAAGAATAAAAAATGCATTTCTCACATCCATCGCAAGTCCCACATCTTCTTCATGAATTCCTTCCACCTGTCCTTCCGGGAAAAAATCTTCTGTCTGCTGTATTCCTTCTTTCGCCACCTGTTTCAATCTTTTCTTACATATATTTGACAAAATTGTAAAAATCCAGCTCTTGAAAGCTTCTTCTTTTCGAAGTTTATGTATATGTTCATAAGCAGATAACACTGCCGCACTCACCGCGTCTTCTGCCTCATGCGGATCACGCATCAGACAAAGCGCGTAGCGATAGAGGTCTTGATAGACCTGCTCATATAGCTTTGAAAATGCTTTTGCATCACATTTCATTCTTTTTCCTCCTCAATTTGTTTTTCTCAAGAAGTTCTCCACACTCCTCCATTGACTTATCCAACTGCCGTTCCCAATACCCAGTGTAAAAAGTATTATTACTTCTTCTACATATAAGAGTCCAAAAATATCCCAAGTGTTACAAAAAGGCGTCACTTTTTTTCATAAGTGCCGCCTTTTATTTACATTCGTTTATTCAATTATATTACCGCCGAAAATACTGCGCAAGATAAAATTCAGCGTAATTCCCAGTACAACGGAACATAGAACATGAATTTTACCTATCGGATTATTTAGCCCTTATAATAATTAATCAGACAACCTTTGAGAATAATCTCTCTTTCTGCGTCTGTCATATCTCCAAGTGTAAATGTGACTTCTTTCAATGTATCTCCGACTACATAAGCTTTGATCTCTGCATCTTTGTTTTCCACTGCTTTTCTGATTTCCGGTACAAAGATATAATCGCCATTTTTGAAGCTTAATTTCTTGTCGTCTTCTTTTGTGATAAATGGAAGCATTCCCCAGTTGATCAAATTGGAGCGATATCTTTTTGTCGCATATTCATTTGCAATATTCGCCCAACCACCGAGCACCTTCTGACAGGAAGCTGCCTGCTCTCTTGCTGAACCGTCACCTGGTTTTACTGCAAAGATCGTACTTCCGACTCCAATATTTCCTTTTCCTGCTTCCGGATATTTCTCCTGGATCTTTGCCATAACCGGTTTTAATTCTTCCAATATCTCTAACGGACATTCGCCTGCTTCGATTGCTTTCTGTGCTTTCTGTACTTCCTTTGCACGTCCTACATATGCAGGATCTTTTCTGGAAAGTGCAAACTCTGCCAGTCCAAGTGGATTGGATCTGTAAGAAGATGTTTCTCCAGATGGGATCAGCTCATCTGTTGTTGTAACCGGATCGTGAATCTCTGATACAACTTTCAATACCAGATTCTCCGGAAGTGCTGACATTGCCGGCCAGTCTTTGATATTCGGTCCGAACTTGATCTTTGTATCCGGATCAGCCACACCATGACTGTCAAATACACGATTTGCATAAATCTTCTGGTCAAAGTGGTATTTCTGTCCCTTGTATTCTACGTCCATATCTGTTGCAGGTGTCAGGAAGCCTTTATTTGCTGCTGTTGCTGCAATTGAACGGGCATCCATAAGTGCAACGGATGCAATCTGTCCACTCTGAAGCTTGGAACCTTCACGGTTCGGGAAGTTTCTTGTAGAGTGGCGAATAGAAAATGCGTTATTTGCCGGTGTATCTCCAGCTCCAAAGCATGGTCCGCAGAATGCTGTTTTTACAATTGTTCCTGCTTCCATAAGATCCGCAACTGCACCGTTTTTCACAAGTTCCATATAGATCGGTGTGCTTGCCGGATATACACTAAATGTAAATTCATCTGAGCCAATGTAATGACCTTTTATGATGTCTGCTGCTGCGCAGATATTTTCAAATCCACCACCGGCACATCCTGCGATGATTCCCTGATCCACATAAAGTTTTCCATCAATCACTTTATCCTGAAGTGAATAATCCACAGCACCATCCAGGCTCACCAGTGCTTTCTGCTCTACATCGTGAAGCACGTCTTTCAGATTCTTACGTACGTCGTCGATTGTATATACATTTGACGGATGGAACGGCATTGCAATCATCGGACGTATCTCGCTTAAGTTCACATAGACCATACCATCATAATATGTAACTGCACCAGGATTCAGTTCTTTGTAATCTTCACTTCTGCCGTGGATCTCATAGAACTCCTTAATCTTATCATCTGTTTTCCAAATAGAAGACAGACATGTTGTCTCCGTTGTCATAACATCGATTCCGATACGGAAATCAGCACTTAACTTCTCCACACCTGGTCCGACAAATTCCATAACTTTATTGTTTACATAACCATTTGCAAATGTTGCGCCGATAATTGCAAGTGCCACGTCCTGTGGTCCGACGCCTTTGACCGGCTCTCCGTCCAGATAAATTCCAATCACACCTGGCATCTTAATATCATATGTCTTATTCAGGAGCTGCTTTACAAGTTCCGGTCCGCCTTCACCCATAGCCATCGTTCCAAGTGCTCCATAGCGGGTATGGCTGTCGGATCCAAGAATCATCTTGCCGCCGCCTGCCAGCATCTCACGGGCAAACTGGTGAATAACTGCTTGATGCGGCGGTACATAGACACCGCCATATTTCTTCGCACAAGTCAGTCCAAACATGTGGTCATCTTCATTAATCGTTCCGCCGACCGCGCAGAGTGAGTTGTGACAGTTCGTCAATACATATGGAATTGGAAACTTCTCCAGTCCTGAAGCTCTCGCTGTCTGAATAATTCCGACAAATGTAATGTCATGAGATGTCAGCTTATCAAATTTGATCTGCAGTCTCTCCATATTGCCTGATATATTATGAGCGTCCAGAATTCCATAAGCCATTGTCTGCGTTCTGGCTTCCTCCTTGGATACCTCACGACCTGTCTTTGCCTTTACTTCTGCTTCGTCCGTAATGATCTCGGTGCCATTTACCAGATACGCACCGCCGTCATATAATTTCAACATGTCTAGTCCTCCTGATTACCTGTAATTATATTCTTCTGAATAATTACCTTTATTTCCAGATTGTATACATGTATATATTAGCACATCACATGACATATGTCCAACCATTTATTCACCCTTTTTCAAGAATAACTCTGTTGCTTTTTCAATCTCTTCTCCTGTCGCTTTCAGCAGCCTTTTTGCATCATTCATCGTTCCATTTCGCAGGCATTCCGCAATTGTTTCTAAGCGTCCCATCTCTATTCCCTTTTTCATTCCCTTTTTCATTCCCTTTTCTTCAATACCTTCTGATAAATTACACATATCATTCAACTCCTCCCTGATTTTTTCATCTACTGGAATATCTAACTCTTCATAACGAAAGCTTTACCTTTAATTAATTACTGTCTCAAATTTAAAATGTCAAAACGCCTTACATTTTAGCTACTAAAAACACAAAATATTATTTTATAAATATTAACCAAATACCCTAAAGAGGAAGATTCCACAAATCCTTCTTATGAAATCTTCCCCTTTTGTTACTTAAATCTTTTTAAAAGTCAGACCTTTTCTTACTTTTCTTTTTCAACTGCTTTCTTAACAGTTTCCACAGGTACTCCTAGTATCTCAGAAACCTTTTTCAAATCACCGATATTTTTATACGCATTACAAATGAGTTGTTCTGTCACTTCTTCTGTTACCTGATCTCTTACCTCTTGAAATTCTTCTGCCATCAATTCTTTTAATGCTTCACACATACTCGATTTTACCTCCTTCATTGCCTTCCAGTTTGCTCGCGTGATAACTTCCATTGCCGCCTGGTATAATTTAGAGTTTTTCTTTTCTTCATATTGTCTCACTAGATTTTCAATTTCCATTCTATCTGTGATGTCATTCCTCAGACTACAGAGCCAGCGGTTTTCCTCTTTATCCAGCTCTTTTGTAATGAGTAACTGTATGGGAAATGCATCTCCTGTTATATAATAGATTCCAGATTCAACACATTCTATTTGCAGTTTGCGAAACTCTTGTAAATGCCGGAGCATTTTCACAGGATAATGATTACAAATAAAAGTAATCGTTAATTCTTCCGGTTTAATTTCACACACATGCTCTGTATCCGACTGATAAAAGCAGCAATAACCATATACTTTATAGAAATCATTGATTGTCAGATAATCGTCCGGGCTTTTATATTCAATAATATTGTGCTTTCGGAATATCCGTCCTATGTTCTTTTGAATCTTTTCTTCACCACGAATTTTAATTACCAATTCATCAATCCGCATTGGCTGTTTCGATAATAAATGTTCCGGTTCAAATGTCATTTTTTCAATTTCATTTTCAAATTCAATCTGAATAGATGCTTCAAATGCCGGGTGCCATTCTATGATTTTTCTTTTGTCCATCTAATTCTCCTCTCATTATAATTTTTTTGGTACCTGTTTTCAATAGAACTTCCTACGTTTACAAGTTACATTTTTCATATCGGGTAATTGTTTCAGAATTCGAAACGCCGAAATGAACACCTTACGGCTTGAATATTCGGAGACTAGACTTCCTCCTGAATTGGACATATCATAGCATACTCTTCTCTAGAAGTAAAGCATTACATAGAAAAAGGTTGAAACCTAGATTCCAACCCTTTTTAATAATATATTTCTTTTATTTTACACCATCACTTTTCGTTTTCCCAATAGTGCCATTTCTTCCACATTTTTTGTAGCATACAGTATCGTAACTCCGGTTCTCTCCTGTAATTCCACCAGCTCCTGAGTCAACTGATGATGGAATTTGGGACTTACATTGCGAAGCGGCTCATCCATGAGGATTACATCTGGTTCCAAAATCATGGCACGCGCCAGCGCGGTCCGATGTTTCCACAGATCTGACAAGTTTTTTACTTTTGCAAATCGGACTTCTACAAGATCTAGAAGTTCCAGAACTTCCAGTGTCCGTTTTCCTATTTCTTTTTCATCTATGCCGCGAAGTCTTAAGCCCAGTTCTACATTTTCCAGAACTGTCATTCGTGGATACACAGTATAATTCTGAAAAATCATAGCAATTCCACGCTCCTCCGGTGGAAGACTGTTGACCAGCTTGTCTCCAATCCATATCTCTCCGTTTTTCACTTCATCAAGACCTGCGATCATACGCATAACAGCACTTTTTCCACTCCCGGATGGGCCAGTCAATATTACAAATTCTCCGTCTTCAATCTGGAAATTTAAATCCTTTACTGCCTCATATCCATTCGGAAATGCGCGATCTACATGTTTTAATGTCAGACTTGCCATCTGATCAGCCCCTTTCTTTGTCTTCCCCTGACTACTGTAATTCAGGCTTTTTATCCATCATTACTTTTTTACAACAACGCCTGGTAAATGTCTCTCTTTCCGACTCCCCGGTCTTTCGCGACCATTTTCATTGCTTCTTTTTTCTGAATCCCCTGATCCATATAATAATCCATATGTTCCTGAATGGACATTTCTTCCCATTTCTGGCGTTCTTCTTCTATCTGTTCCTGACGGCTCTTACCCTCAATGACAAGCACGCATTCCCCTTTGGGTTCCTGCTCTTTATAATATTCCACTGCCGCACTGATCGTTGTTGCAAAGACTGTCTCATGCTTTTTCGTAAGCTCCCGGCAAATGCGGATTCTTCTGTCACCCAAGGTCGCAAGCAGAAGCTCTAATGTCCGGACCAGTCTGTGCGGTGCTTCGTAGATAATCATAGTTCTTGTCTCTTCCGTCAGTTCGTTCAGCACTGCCTGTCGTTCTTTTTTATCTGTCGGAAGAAATGCTTCAAACGCGAATCTTCTTGTGGACAATCCGGAAATGGTCAGCGCTGTGATGCAAGCTGCTGCCCCCGGAACTGCTGTCACAGTGATTCCTGCTTCCTGACACATTGCCACCAGCTCCTCACCCGGATCGGAGATTCCCGGTGTTCCCGCATCCGTGATCAGTGCAATATCTTCACCATTTTCCAAGTGCTCAATCAACGTATGCGCTTTTGCAATCTTGTTATATTCATGATAACTGGTCATCGGTGTGTGAATATCAAAATGATTCAAAAGCTTAATGCTATTGCGGGTATCCTCTGCTGCGATCAGATCAACTTCTTTTAAAATACGGACACAGCGAAATGTCATGTCCTCCAGGTTACCGATCGGAGTTGCACACAGATATAATGTTCCTGACATATAATTCTCCTTTTATTTCATCCCGTACAATTTCAGTACTTCTTCCGTATACTCCCCGTCTTTCGTGTAGACTATGAGCGGCGGGTCTACGGCGAGGCGTGGTTTTCCGCCCTTGAGGCCTTCGATAAGAACCATGTTTGGCTCTTTGTCTGCATATGGGTGGACGAGACGCATGCGTTTCGGCTCGATTCCGTAATTGCACATTTTTGTAAAGATTTCCGGCAGGCGGAAAGGACGATGCACCATGTAGAAACGTCCTTTCATTTTCAGTACTTTTGCACTTTCTCGCAGAAGATCATCTAATGTGCATAACGCTTCATGTCTTGCGATATACAAAGCCTCGTTATCATTTTTCAGGCCGTGTTCTCCAATCATATACGGTGGATTGGATACAATGACTTCATACGAATCATTTCCAAATATGTGACTTGCCTCTTTGATATCACCGGTAACGATATCTATCTTGTTCTCCAGCCCGTTGTGTGCCACGCTTCTTCTTGCCATATCAGCACTTTCTTCCTGAACTTCCAGACCTGTATAATGAAGTCCTGGATTCTTTGCTTCCAGTAAAATCGGAAGAATTCCGGTTCCGGTCCCAAGATCCAGTGCACGTTCCCCACGTTTTACTTTTGCATAGGAAGACAGAAGCACGGCGTCCATGCCAAAGCAGAACCGACCGGGCTTCTGTATAATCTCATAGCCCTTCACCTGGAGATCATCCAGGCGTTCATCGGGCTTCTTATTAGTCATCATTTAACTTGGAGGCGCCATTTTTCTCCTCCAGGGCTTTTAACTGTGCAAACTCCTCTTTCGAAAGCTTTGCATCTTTTTTCTTCTTTCTTGATTTGAATCTCAGCTCACCTGCCGGATATTCACGGATTTCTTTTTCATCGTTATCCAGCGTCACAATAACCTTTACAATCTGACGCAGTACGTGAACGGCCTGAACTTCACCATGAAGTCCTTCCGGCGTCGTCACATGATCTCCAACTCCCGGAAGCTGACGGTTCAGCTCTTCATAGGTCTCTTCTTCGTTAGTCAGACAGCACATCAGTCTGCCACAAACTCCGGATATCTTTGTCGGATTCAGAGACAGGTTCTGCTCTTTCGCCATCTTGATCGATACCGGTGCGAACTCAGACAGATACGTGTGACAGCAAAGTGGTCTTCCACAGATACCAATGCCTCCACGAATCTTCGTCTCATCACGGACACCAATCTGACGAAGCTCAATACGTGTACGGAACACGCTTGCCAGATCTTTTACCAGCTCACGGAAATCAATTCTTCCATCTGCGGTAAAGTAAAATAACACTTTATTATTATCAAATGTATACTCCGCATCTATAAGCTTCATTTCCAGACCGTGTTTACGAATCTTCTCTAAGCAGATGTTAAATGCTTCTTTTTCTTTTTCTCTGTTTTTCTCTTCTTTTTTGTAATCCTCTTCGTTTGCAATTCGAATCACAGATTTTAAAGGCTGTGTGATCTTGTCGTCTTCTACTTCTTTCGGACCTGTCACAACCTTTCCGAACTCAACACCGCGAGCCGTCTCTACGATGACACGGTCTTGGGGTTTAATCTCTAATTTCCCCGGTGAGAAAAAGTAGATCTTTCCCGCCTGACGGAATCTTACTCCGATTACTTTTGTCATAAATCTAGTTCTCCTTTATCGTCAGGAACAAAAGCTCCATGACCAGATCAAAGTTAACATTTGCTTTTAATCTGGCTTTTGCTTTGTCAAGGCTGTCCAGAATCGTCTCAATTCCTTCATAAGAACTGCGTCTTGCCTGCTCACGCATGCAGTCGATCTGATCTTTGAATACAACCTTATCTATTTCCCTTGTCGCTTTATATAACAAGACATCTCTGTACCATACCATGATCAGGTCAAGATAGTCGTTGATTTCAACTTTATAAAGAGTGCAGCGTTTCACTGCCTCCACAAGCTCACTGATATCCATCTCATTTATATGGCGCATCAGGTTCAGGACTTCGTCCTTGAGCTCATTAAAATGCTCGGAACCTGCCAGTTTGATAGCTTTCCCAAGGTTTCCCTGTGCAAATGCAGCGCAGACTTCAGCCTTGTAATCTGGTACTTCCATTCTCTCCATGAGATATTTTTTAATCAGTGCATCTTTGATGTAGCGAAGTTTTAACATGACACATCTGGAATTAATTGTCGGAAGCAATACGTCTGCATTTTCCGTCAGCAGAATAAATACTGCATACTGTGGCGGTTCTTCAATCGTCTTTAATAACGCATTCTGTGCCTGTACCGTCATAATATCAGCTTCCGGAATAATATAAACTTTATACGGACCCTGATATGGCTTGATCGCAACTGTATTATTGATCTGTGTGCGCACATCATCGACTCCGATGGATCCCGGCTTCTCATGTGTCACCCAAATAATATCCGGATGGTTATTCGATTCTGCTTGTACACAGGAATGACATTTATTACATGGTTCCGGTCCATGTTCTTCACATAAAAGTGCCATGGCAAATAACTTTGCCAGCATCTTCTTTCCGGTTCCGCGCTCGCCATTCACAATGTACGCCTGTGATACCCGATTCTCGGCAACTGCATTCTGCAAATATTGAATTACATCTCTGTGTCCTACTACATCTTTAAAACTTCCCATATCGTATGTCCTCTATAATTTCATCTAAGCATCTTTTTTGGTCATCATTGTAATAACGCTTCTTTATTCCCGCAGCTCTCAGATGCTCCTCGGAAAAATCTTCCGTATCTGCGAGAAATCTTCTGCACATCTCCGCGTAACGTGGCACTTCCTGCTGCCGCTCTCTCGTAAGTGCACGGTTCAGCCGCTCGCCGTCCTCTACTTCGATGTACACCGGAACAAGATACGCCGCTCCGTAATATTTCTTTAACTTTCCATAGGACTCCAGCGTTCCGATCATCAGATAGTCGGATTCTGCCAGATTGACCTGTCCATCTTCTATTGTAGCATATTTCCATGCTCCGTGAACAGTATTATAAGTACGAAGTTCAACAACCTTTCCCTGTCTCTCGAAAATATGCATCTGTTCATCTGTCACAAAATGGTATTCGACGCCTTCTCTTTCACCTTCCCGCTTCGGTCTGGTCGTGTAAAGCGTCACTGTCTGAAGCATCGGCAACTCTTGCTTGATCTTCCGGAATAATGTATCTTTTCCAGATGAACTCTTGCCCATTATATAATATATCTTACCCATGCGTCCATACCTCTATGTATCCTTCTTTTTCTACTCCCTGTATCTCATATGTTCTTTCCATATACCATTGAAAATGTTCCCGGATCTGCGCTGTGATCCGTTCCCCCGGCACCAGCATCGGGATCCCCGGTGGATAGAGATACGCGTACTCCGCGGAAATGTAGCCTTCGCTCTGTGTCAATGGCACAACCTGAAACCCATCTGCCCCTGCGTCTTTCATGCTGATGACCTGCGCCGGTGAATAGATTACTTCCGCCTGTGGCAGATGTCCCGGTTCTATATCATAATTTTTTTCTTTCTTTTGCGACTTTTTGATTTCTTCCGGCACTATGTCTGAATCTACAGTGTTATAAGCCCCCTGTAAAGGTTTATATTTCTTATCCAACTCATAAATTGCTTTTATAAGCCGTTTCATTCCTTCATCGGTATCCCCGACCGAAGTCATGGCAATCACATAAGTCCCCGCGGCCATCTCCATTTGCAGGTGGTACTGATTTAATAAATCTTCCTGCAATTGAATACCTGTTGCTTCTGCACCATATGTATCCGCAAGTCCTTTCGTAAGTCCTGCTACTGATAATACAAGCTTTGACTTATCATAATGTTTGGTCTCTGCCAGCCGGATATGTTCACATTTTCCAAGTTCTTCTCTACATCTCTTCAAACGCTCCACATACGGGTCAAAAACTTCCTCGCAGTGATGATCCAGCATCTCCATGCACTGATCGATTCCCGCCATCAGAATATAAGACGGACTGCTGCTCTGTAACATATGCAGATATCGTCTCACCTTTTCCCGGTTCACCAGATTTCCATTCATGTGGAGAAGCGCTGTCTGGGTAAATGCCGGAAGTGTCTTGTGAACACTGTGGATTACAATGTCTGCGCCTTTTTGATTTGCATTTTCCGGGAAATAGGGATGAAAACCAAAATGAGCCCCGTGTGCTTCATCCACGATCAGCGGCAGTCCTTTTTCATGTGCGGCCTTTGCTATCTCGGCCACATCCGACACAATTCCATCGTAAGTCGGAGATACCATCATGACTGCTCGGATCTGTGGATACCGATTAAGGGCCCTCCTCACATCCTCTGCGGATATCTCAATATTCAACTGTAACTCTGAATCAAACCTGGGATAGAGATACACCGGATTCAACTCATTCATGTAGATTGCATGATAGACCGATTTGTGACAATTGCGCGCCACAAGAATCTGATCTCCTTTATTCGTCACACCCGCGATAGCACTCAGAATTCCAACTGTACTTCCATTTACCAGAAAATGTGTCTCATCTGCATGATAGATTCTGGCTGCCCGTTCCTGAGCCTCTTTCAGGATTCCTTCTGCATGGTGAAGATCATCAAATCCTTCAATCTCTGTAATATCTACAGTATAAGGATCCGCATCCCAGGACATATGCATCTTACGCTTATGTCCCGGCATGTGAAATCCATAATAGTCAGAATCGCTATACGCTTTTAATTTTTCGTATATCGTTGCCATTCTTATAATCTCTTAAGAAGTTCTTCTCTTTCTTTTTCGTATCCTGGTTTTCCAAGAAGTGCGAACATGTTCTTCTTGTAGCTCTCAACACCCGGCTGATTAAATGGATTTACTCCAAGAATATATCCGCTGACACCGCATGCGAACTCGTACATATAGAATAACTGTCCAAGTGACTTCTCGTCCTGCGCCGGAATTGTCACTTTCAGATTCGGAACCTGTCCGTCTGTATGTGCAAGAATCGTACCATTCATAGCACTCTTATTTACAAAATCCATTGTCTTGCCTGCAAGGTAGTTCAGTCCGTCCAGATCCACCGGCTCCTCACCGATTGTGATCTGCTCTGTCGGCTCTTCCACTTCCATAACAGTCTCGAACATAATTCTGCTTCCATCCTGAATGAACTGTCCCATAGAGTGAAGATCTGTTGTAAGGTCTACAGATGCAGGGAAGATTCCTTTCTTATCCTTACCTTCACTCTCTCCGAAGAGCTGTTTCCACCACTCAGATACATAATGCAGGCTTGGCTCATAATTTGCCATGATCTCAACCGCTTTTCCCTTACGGAGCAGAATGTTACGTGTTGCTGCATAGAGCATTGCGTCATTTTCCTCAAATGGATTCTCAAGTGCGAATTTTCTTCCTTCTGCTGCACCTTCCATCAGCTTGTCAATATCAGCTCCGCTGACTGCGATCGGAAGAAGTCCAACAGCTGTCAGTACAGAGAAACGTCCTCCAACATCATCCGGTACTACGAACTCTTCGTATCCTTCCTCATCAGCAAGTCCTTTCAGAGCTCCACGAGCTTTGTCTGTTGTTGCATAGATTCTCTTAGCAGCCTCAGCTTTGCCATACTTCTTCTCCAGCATCTCCTTGAAAATACGGAATGCGATTGCAGGCTCTGTTGTTGTTCCGGATTTGGAAATGATATTAACTGAGAAATCTCTGTCTCCAATCACTTCAATCAGATGTTTCAGATATGTACTGCTGATGCTGTTACCGGCAAAATAAATCTCCGGAGCTTTGCGGATCTCTTTTGATACTACATTATAAAAGCTGTGTCCAAGAAATTCGATTGCTGCTCTTGCGCCAAGATAAGATCCTCCGATACCGATTACTACCAGCACCTCTGAATCTGACTGGATCTTTGCAGCGGCTTTCTTGATTCTCTCGAACTCCTCTTTATCATAATCAACTGGAAGATCGATCCAGCCAAGGAAATCATTTCCTGCTCCCTCCCTTCCCAGGAGTTCAGCTTTTGCAGCCTCGGTAATCTTCTTCATAGATTCCATCTCATGTGCGCTGATAAACGCATCTGCCTTTGAATAATCAAATGTTACTTTACTTCCCATTGGACTCGTCCTCCTTATGCTACCTGTTACGTTCTAGTTCTTGTCTCGAAGAAATCTGTATAATTTTCTTCTTATAAATGTGACAGCTCACAGACAGTCCTTGTTTCACAAAACTAACTTTGAGCCGTTATCTATATTTTAACAAATCAGTCTCTTATTATCAAGCCATAAACTCCTCCAGGATTTCTCGGATACGCTGATTTCTGTTTGCCTCGTCCTGCGCCTTTGTCTCTTCCGATTCTATTGTTTTTTCTTTTTTTTCTGTTTTACCTGGTTTTTGCGATATAGCTGTCTTTTTGACTTTCCGGTCATCTTCCACCTGCAGCGGTTCTGTCTTATACATCGCCCAAAGCAGACTGTCCATAGATCCAGGAAATTCCTGCTTTGGTTCCTGCTTCTTCTGATTCATAGATTCACCTGGCAAGTTATCCCCCTCTGCCCTTCCTGCATTTTCTGGCATTCTGGTATTCTTCACAATTCCTGTATCTTCTGGCATTCTGGTATTCTCACCCATTCTCTCTTCTTCTGGCATTCTGGTATTCTCACCCATTCTCTCTCCTTCTGGCATTCTGGTATTCTTCGTCATTCCTGCATTTTCTTGTGTTCTGGCACTCTCCGCTATTCTCGCTTCTTCTGATCTTGCCTCTTCTGCCAGAACTTCTTTCTTGTATGTTTTTTCATAGCGATGCTGATAAATATTTTCCAAGTAATCTACCATATAATTTCGTACTGCCTCCAGCCGGTACTCCTCATCCGTCAGCATATGTACCAAGAATACGATTAACGCCAGCGCCACGCCGGTTCCGCCGATCATAGCTGTCTGCTCTGTCGCCCCTTTAATCCGATAACTTATGATTGCACCGACTCCGCCAAGAATCAGACAAAGTCCGGCACCTGCCATCTGTAACCGCCGCCATGCATGGAGCCTGACTCCACCAACCCGGTATTCATAGAGATACTTGTCCACAAATACGCCTACGTTTTCCACCTTTTCACTGATCATACAGGTGTGCTCGAATTTCGCCCGCACAAGCCGCATCAACGGATGATTACTCTTCCCCATACTTTCCGCTGCTGCCACCAGCTTCCTAAGTGTTCTTCCAACGACCACCTTTGACACAACTCCGGCAAATGCACTCATTCCCATCAGTACATAGATCACATGTCTGTCTAACATTAATTCTAACATGATAAAAGCCCTCCTTTTGGCACCAATTATAATGGATTTTCCAAAAGAAGGGCGAAAAACCGTTCCCCATAAAGCGACATCTACACACCGCAGATTATGGTATTTTTTCTTATATTTTATCGAATCATTTATTCTCTGATTTTAAATCATCGGGAGCAATTCCTTTACAAGCGCCACGCTGTGGGCAATTGCCTGTTTTTCAAACTCTGGATAGTCCATCGTTGCACTGTTGTCAGCTTTGTCAGAAATTGCTCGAATGATGACATACGAAACTTTGTTAAGGTAAGCGGCGTGCGCGATTCCCGCGCCCTCCATCTCTGTACAGAGAGCCTGAAAATTCTCCACGATACGTGCTTTCACTTCTCCGGAAGAAATGAACTGATCTCCACTTGCGACCCTTCCTGTAAATGTATGGATCTGCGGATTTGCTTTTTCATTTGCCTTCACTGCAAGCTCTACCAGATGCGGATCTGCCGGGAATGTGCGTGTATCCATTCTTGGCACCTGCCCGATTGCATCTCCAAATATGGTTGCGTCCATATCATGATGTACCGCATCTGTAGAAATCACCATATCACCAATGTCAATTCTTGCATCCAGGGATCCTGCAATACCTGTATTGATCAGCGTATCTACGCCAAATTTATCCACCAGGATCTGCGCGCAGATTGCCGCATTAACTTTACCGATTCCACTTCTTACAACAACCGTGTCCTTCCCACAAAGAGTTCCTTTATAAAATGTCATGGAAGCAAACTCTGTCACTTTAGCATCTGCCATCTCACTTTTCAAAGCTGCAACTTCCTCTTCCATTGCTCCAATAATACCTATCATCCGATTTTCCTCCTGCTATGCATTTTTACTGTGCGGTTCCCGCACATTTCCTTTATCCGACTGCCTTTTTCGCTATCATTACAAACATTTCCTGTTATCCTGTACATTATCCCCTACCCCATGCACAAATGTCAAGCATTGATGCGCTTTACTGTACCTGTGTATTCCTCTATGTACTCTTTTTCGAACATATTATTGGAAATCTTAATTTTTCTTTACAAGCAGATTCTTCTCTGTTAGAATGGCTTCTGATATTCATATATCTGGTATAACATATAGGAGGGTTTTAAACATGGATTATAAAACACACGGTGTCTGTTCCAGCATGATTCACGTAGAGCTGGACGGCGATAAAATTAAAGACGTAGATTTTGTAGGTGGCTGCAACGGTAATCTTCAGGGAATCTCAAGCCTTGTAAAAGGAATGAAAGTGGAAGACGCCATCGAAAGACTTTCCGGAATCAAATGCGGTTCCAAAGCAACTTCCTGCCCGGATCAGCTTGCCAAAGCACTCCGCGAAGCAATCGCTCAGTAAATTGATTCATTTACTATAATATGCAAATTTGATTGACAGGCAAAAGGACAGAAGGTTTTATTTTCTGTCCTTTTTGTAACTATTCTTCGCTAAATTCACTTTCTCAAAATGTCTGGAATCTCTCTAGAAATCTTTTGGTTCTTTCATTTTGAGGATTTGAAAAAATCTTCTCTGGAGTTCCTTCCTCTATAATTCTGCCGTCGTCCATAAATACGATCCTGTCAGCAATTTCCTTTGCGAAGCTCATTTCATGCGTAACAATAATCATCGTACGCTTATGTTCATTCGCCAGATTTCTCAATATGTCCAAGATTCCAAGTACAAGCTCCGGATCCAAAGAAGATGTCGGTTCATCCAGTAAAATTAATTTGGGATTCACTGCCATTGCCCTTGCAATTCCTACTCGCTGCTGTTGTCCTCCTGATAATCTCGACGGATATTCATTAACTTTATCCAACAATCCTACCTGATCCAGATATTGCAAAGCCTTTTCTTTTGCTATTTCTTTTTCGATTTTCTGGACAGATGTCATTGGCAACATAACATTTTCAATTACTGTCTTATTTTTAAATATATTGTAATTCTGAAATACCATCGAAGTTTTTAATCTTAGCTGTTTAATTTCTTTTTCTGTACATTTTTCAGCATCTACTTTTACATTATCAATTTCAATAATCCCCTTCTCTGGTCGTTCAATATAATTAATGCACCTTAAAAAAGTTGACTTTCCCATTCCAGACGGTCCGATTATTACAATAACTTCTCCCGTATCAGCCTGAAAATCAATTCCTTTCAGAACAGCCAATTCTCCAAAGCTTTTATGTAAATCCGTTACTTTAATCATTCCAGTTCTCCATTTTTCAATTGTTCATATACACTTGGACGCACATAAGGTTTGCCCAATTTTCCATAATGCACATTCTTATCGACAGCAACTCCCAATTCCATAGGATCATCGAGTCTTTCGCTAATCTGATCTTTCTGAGTCGGATAATCAATATAATTCATAGTTTGTATAATACCTTCCGTCAACGGCTCAAATTGTTGAATTGGAAGACCAACTCCCATTTCATCGTCTTCCCAAGCGCACATCTTTCTCGTACCTGCACATAAAACAGAAAAATTCATATCATTTTTTTCAAATGGACCAGCTGTCAGATCTGCACACACACCTTGATTGCCAGCCATATATAAATTCTTAGGAATTCCCCATTTATACGTATACCCTTGAACAACACGCATTAATTGATATGCATTGACCATAAATATAGCAACATCTGCATCTTCTAATTGCTCTAATGGACCAAGTTGAACTCCATATATTTTTTGTTTTATCCTTGAAATATCTTTTGTTACATCTTTTGCAACCGCCCTGCTTTCATAAAGATTTAAGCTATAATACCTCTGTCCAGATTCTACGCACTCCATTTCCTCATCGAGCCCCAGCGCTTCCAACGCACATCTGCATCCAAAATTTTCTAATTTTGCTTTAAAGCAATTATCCTCCATTGCATGCTTTACCATCATACAATAACTTGTTTTTCTACCATATTCCTCCACAGCCAACTTATCATACTCTTGTTTAAAGTAGAGAAATCGTACACCTATAATCTTTCTCCGAAGTCCCAATGCTTTTGTCATTCTATTTACATCTCTGTTTTTCATACCGTCTTTCTCCTATAAATATTTGCAAATCTTTGATTCCATATAACGCAACAGCCGATCTATCACAACTAAAACTACCCAGTATACAACTCCCACAGATATATACGCCTCGAAGAAGTTTAAAGATGAAGCTGCTAAAATTTTGGCCTGTGCAAGTATATCTACAACCCCTATCGTAAATCCTATCGCAGTATTTTTTATCATGGAAATAAATGAATTCCCCAATGACGGAAATGCTGCTACAAACGCCTGTGGCAAAATCACTTCTTTGTAGGCACTCACTGGGCTTAATCCAATAGACAAAGCTGCTTCTCTCTGTCCTTTATCCACAGCCAGTAATCCCCCTCGGATAACCTCTGAAATAAATGCTGCAGAATTCATCGCTATGGTAATGACCAAAACAGTTCCCCCGACCAGATTTCTCATAACAGGAAATATTTGTGGCAGTCCAAAATAGAAAATAAACAATTGAGTAATATATGGAGTTGATCTGAAGTAAGAAATATATAGTCCCGCCAATGTTCTTAATATTTTAAATCTGGAGGTAAAACAAATTTCCAAAAAAAGTCCTAATACAAAAGCTATTGCAAACGCGACACATCCTAAACATAATGTATACGGTATCTTTAACATCAGTTTCGGAAATATTGAAACAAAAAATTGTGTATCAAAATCCATTTCTATCTCCTTTGCCAAGAAAAGGCAGTCTTCATGACTGCCTTTTCTAAATTCATTATCTATTCAGTAATTTCCTCTTTTGAAATGTCTCTACCGAAATATTTCTCTGATAACTCTGACATTGTTCCATCATCCTGCATTTCTTCAATTGCTTTATTCACTGCATTTATCATATCTGGATCAACATCTTTTGCAAATGGAAACGCATTTTTGTCAATTAGAATTGGATCGCCAATTAATTTGAAATCATACTCACCTTTTTCATTAATCTGATCAAAAGATAATACTGTAATCGGGAATGCATCATAATGTCCAACTTTTAACTCATCATAAATATTTCCCTCTGTTGTAACAAGCTCCATTTTCTTATCATCTGGAAAAGTATCATTTATTTTGTTCAATGCTGCTTCAAGAACTGTTCCAAACTCAATACATATCTTTCTTCCCTGCATGTCTTCAATAGAAGTTGCCGGATCATCACCTCTAACTGCTAATTTAATTGCATTATATCCATAAACATCACTAAATGTATATTTCTTTTCTCTTTCATCTGTTACAGAAACCTGACCGGCAATTGTATCATATTTTCCAGAATCTAGTCCTTCAAACATTGCTGAATAATCACCCACAACCTCAAATTTGATCTCATAACCAGATCTCTTTCCGATTTCTTCCATAACATCATGTTCAAAACCAGTTAACTCTCCGTTGTCATCCGTGTAAATGATTGGATAAAAAGAACCATTTGCAGCAACTGTTATCACTTTATCTTTTTCATCAGTAGATGAATCGGCCTCCTTATCTGCTTTTTTTGATCCACACGCTGTAACCATCCCCACACACATTGCAGCGCATAGTAAAATACTAATAACTTTTTTCTTCATAACACCTTTCCTCCTGTGTAATTATTACAGTAACAATAACATTTACCCTCCCCCCTGTCCAATTTATATATTTTATATATGTGTTTGTTTATTCCTTTTATCTATAATCAATTGATAAGATTCTTAAAATCTCAGGCTCTCTCAATTCTGTCTTAGACAATATATGATTAACCGTGTACTACCTTCTCCTGGATTTTAATTCTTATTAATCAGAAAAGGACACGCAGCTTTTAATAGCTTGCGTGTCCTAAAACTAAACTTACCTAAACTTACTTCTCTTGATTGTTATAATATTTTTTCTTTTAAATTTTCTTTGAACTGTCTCCAGTTCCTTCGCCCTTCCAAAGCCCTGCGAACCAACGTAAGGGCCATGAAATATGTAGATTGCTGTGGAAGAGCGTCTAATTGTTTCAATATTCAGTTGTTATAAAATTTCTAAAGTATTATGATCCAACCTACTAACTTTACCCGAAATTTGTTTTTAATTTGTTTTTTCCCATCATTATAATGGCCTTGCCCACTAATCTGATTGTAATTATAAATTTGTTAAATTCTTCTTTCTTTTCTACAAAATCTTACTTATGGTTCCTCAATGTAAACTCCATCTGTGAAACTGCTTCCCATATCATTACCAGCAGAATGAATACAGCGAACACGATAATAGTAATCTCCTTCTACATCTAAATACTTTTTAGATGAAACTCGGTCTGTATTTTCATTGAATTTCTGCCATGTATCATAAAAAGACCACTCCGTATCTTCTTCTTTTGCACGTTCAATGATAACACCTATTCCTATTCTCGGCACTTCACGTTCTGCAAGCGTTGTGCCTCCAGCGTAAATCTCTCCAGGACCCATCCGAACAATTTTAGAATATCCAGTTAAAAGATCCTCGCCTCTGGCAGTTTTTTGCTTATAACCAATGGATTCTGCATCTGTTGTAAGTTGGGATCCGTCGATCACCTTTACACTCGATGCCGCCTGTGTATCCGTCGATACTCCAAAACTTAATCCTAAAGCCATAGCAAATACGCAGCATATGGACATACATCGCTTCATTTATCTACCTCCCATCTCTCTCTATTTAGGGTTCCCTATATAATAGACACATGAGATAAGAAAAACTGACGCATTTTTTACATAAAATATAAATTTTTTAAAATATTTTCTATTTCTTCTTTGTTTAACTCTCCTGTTAAACTATAATGCAACTTCTGATATTCAAACTCTGCCACATATCTATTTCTTTCTGTTTCTGGCGTTTCATAACAAGTCACTTCAATATCAACATTATTTACTTTATAATAACAATGCTCCACTTGCTTATCCTCGTTATCATACCCCCATGACACTTGGCCATAAGCAGAGCTAACAAAGTATTCTATTTTTTTCCCCTTGTATTGATAATCTAATTCAGCTACTTGAATACCTTTATCTAGTTCCATTTTTTTAAATTTCATTCCATCAGGTATCCATGTAATTCTTACCGGCCCCAAACCAAACTCTTCAGCTATCTTCTCATAGGCCTTCTCTTCATCTTCTTCCTCAATAATCTTATTTTTATCGCTGGAATTGACTTTGGATACTTGTCTACCACCTACGGAGCTTTTTACAAACTGCAGCATTCTCTCTGGTCCGCCAATGCTTGTCATTCCAACTGCCATTACGAGAATCAGTACTGCTGCCAGTGCTACAATTCTACGGATATTGCGTTTCTTTCGGCGTATTGTATAGATTTTCTTCTCCTCGCTCTGATTCTTCATCATCTCACGTCCAAGGCGAAGTGCTTCCTGGTCTTCTTCTGAGAGTTTCGCATACGCATCTGTCCGTTTCATATCTTCAGAACGCTTTTCACGCTCACGGATTTTTTGATCCAGTACATTTTTCATGCGGAGCTTCAGCTCATCTGGAATCTCTTCATTATCGTTAAGTCCGACTTCTTCTTCAATCTGTTTCGCTTCTCTATTCAATTGATCTTTTAGGATTTCTTTCAACTGATCTTTTTTTTCACTCATAATCTACCTCTTAACGAAATCTATCCTCTCTTTCTCTTGACCAAATCTCCCGGGAACGTATAATATAATTATATGCCAAAGTTGAAAATCTTTCCCTGTTTCGTACAGTATATACGAAGCAGAATAATCCGTACGGCATTCTTATTGTAACATATATTATCGAAAGGAGCTTTTTATGAAACGTATTATCTTAACCGGCGGCGGTACTGCCGGTCATGTTACACCTAACATTGCCCTGTTACCACGTCTTAAAGAATTACAATACGACATCCACTATATCGGCTCATATAACGGAATTGAGAAGGAACTTATCTCTCAATTCGGTATACCATATCATGGCATCTCAACCGGTAAACTCAGACGTTATTTCAGCGTCCAGAACTTCACAGATCCATTCCGTGTTATCAAGGGAATGGGTGAAGCACGTAAACTGATTAAGATTCTGGAGCCTGATGTTATATTTTCCAAGGGAGGGTTTGTCTCTGTACCAGTAGTCCTTGCCGGTAAGGGACAACATGTACCAGTCATTATCCACGAATCTGATATGACTCCGGGTCTTGCCAACAAGATTTCCATCCCTTCTGCAACGAAGGTCTGCTGCAACTTCCCGGAGACATTATCTTCTCTCCCGGCAGGCAAGGCTGTTCTCACCGGATCTCCGATCCGTCAGGAACTTTTAAGCGGAGATAAGTACCGCGCCAGAGAATTTCTTCACTTTACTTCCGACAAACCGGTCATTCTGGTTGTCGGCGGAAGCCTCGGTGCCGTTGCCGTGAACAATGCCATCCGTGCGATTCTCCCGGAGCTTCTGAAAAACTTCCAGGTCATTCACTTATGTGGCCGTGGCAAGCTCGATCCTTCTTTGAACGGAACGGAAGGCTACGCACAGTTCGAATATATCAAAGAAGAATTACGTGACCTCTTCGCACTGACCGACATTGTAATCTCCAGAGCCGGAGCCAATGCTATCTGCGAGCTTCTTGCCCTGCACAAACCAAATCTTCTGATTCCGCTGTCTGCCAATGCAAGCCGTGGTGATCAGATTCTCAACGCCCGTTCTTTCGAGCGTCAGGGATTCAGTATGGTGCTCGAGGAAGAGGAACTTACGAACGAAACACTTCTCAGTGCAGTTCATGATCTCTATGATAACCGCGAGAAATACATCGATGCAATGAAGCATTCTTCCCAGCAGGATTCTATCGATACCATCATTGATCTGATCGAATCGGTAACCGCTTAGATACTTACAAAACCATCTGATTCTGACGCAGATATCTGATAGAAGAAAACAGGTGTCATATCCGGCACCTGTTTTTTATTTGCCATCCAGTTGGTGAAACTGTTCTTCGTAGTACTTCTTAATCCATTGCTTTGCCCTGTATAATGTACTATACAGCGTATCCACAGATATCCCCATTTTCTCTGCAACTTCTTTTTGTGGTTTATCCAAAGTATATGAAACGGTAACTGCCTCATACCATCTTGAATTTTTCTCATATAGATCTGCAAAGATCGTATCGTGTAGCTCGCGGCATTCTTTCTGGCGAAATACTTCTATGAGTTGAGCATCCAGTCCTTCTGACGAATATGGCACCTCCTGCTCCGGAACCTCTTCCATCGGTGTCTCCCATTTACTGTCTCTTAGATAGTTCTTTGCCATATTCTTTGCGGTAGTGATCAGCCATGCAGGCACGGACTCCATACATATATCTCCCAGGTTGTCGTATAATTTCAGGAAAACTTCCTGCACAATCTCTTCTGCCACATAGTGATCTTCGACGTAGTACAATGCCGTTCGGTACACTTTACTTACATTTTCTTTGTAAAGCCTGTCGATTTCAGCTTTCTTTACATCTTCAGATTCCACCATTTAATTTCCATCACTTTCAAGTTTATAATTTAGACAGAATATCCTGCTTATCCTCTTCGGTAAGCTCGCCCATCTTCCAGCCAAGTCCAACTTCGTCACCTTTATAACGCGGAATCATATGTAAATGGAAATGGAATACAGTCTGTCCTGCTGCTTCGTTATTATTCTGCACGATATTGTACCCGTCACAGTGTAAGATGCCTGTAAGCTTTGTGATCATTTTCTTAGCCAGCACCATAACTTTTGCAGCCTTATCATCGTCCAACTCATACAAATTGGCATAGTGTTCTTTTGGAATAATCAGTGCATGTCCTTTCGAAGCCGGGCTGGCATCCAGAATCACGCGGAAATCTTCATCTTCATACAATGTTGCTGTAGGAATTTCTCCATTTGCCAGTTTACAAAAAATGCAGTTATCATCTTTCATTTTCATGTCCTTCTTTCCTTTAAAAAGTCATTTTAAAAATTGTTGATTATTTTATCCGCCAATGCTACACTATGAAAAAATAAATTCATAAAGGGCGGTAATCATTATGTTCACAGAATCTGATTATGAAAAATTACACCAGATCATGGCAGAAAGTCCTGAGAAAGAAGAGCTTCTCACCAGACTTCTTCACTCCCACCGTATGGATATCAGTACCATCAGCCATGAGATTCGCAACCCGCTGACTCTTATATACAGTACCTTACAGATGATCGAAGCATCCAATCCGGAAGTTCTGAATATCCGGCACTGGTCAGACTTACATAGCGACATCGAATATATGAAACAACTACTGGAAGAGCTATCAGCATACAACAACGGTCAACGTCTGTCACCTTCTTCGACAGATTTCGACATCTTCCTCAAGAAAATTTCCTTATCCTTTGCTTCCTCCATCATTGAAACCGATATTGAATTTATCTCCCGGATAGAGCCGGGACTCCCTGTTATGTCTGCAGATTCCATCAAACTTCGGGAAGTTCTTCTGAATCTTCTTGGAAATGCGCGTGATGCAGTACTGATTCAACAATCTACATGCTCTAATCATCTTGATTCTGCCTGTAATTGTGAAAGTAACAGATCTTTGGATACCAGCAAAGCACTTACTTATTCTCCGCAAATTCACTTTCACGCATGGAAAGAGCATTCAAATCTGATTATCTCCGTCTCCGATAACGGCTGTGGTATTGCACCAGAACATCTATCTTCAATCTTCGAACCATTTGTCACGTACAAATCGTCCGGAACAGGCTTAGGCCTGCCACTTTCCCGCCGAATTATCGAAGCACATGGTGGAACACTGACTGTCCACTCAGAACCAGATTTGCCGGACTGCCAGCTAAAAACTACATTCACCCTTACAATTCCAATCCCTTAAAACATTTTTAATAATGTTTCGGCTTATGTTTCCAATATGTGAGTACCGCCAGTAAAAATCCGGATACCAGCCCGCCAATGTGGGCTGCGTTATCCACCCCTTGTGCGGTGAATCCATAATAGAGACTTAAGCCTGCCATCAGAACAAGTCCTCTTGTTGAAATCTCTCCGACTCGTCCATGATTACGGATTGCAACATAAAGAAGTGCTCCCACAATTCCAAAGATTGCTCCGGAAGCACCCGCTGATACCGCATAGCTTCCCTGACTCACATCAAACCATGCCGATACGAGATTTCCCATCAGTCCGCTTCCAAGATAAATGAGCAGAAAACGGATCTTTCCAATCTCTGGTTCCAGGCTGTAACCGATGACCAGCAGCATCACCATATTGTTCATCAGATGACTGAATCCAAAATGCAAAAACATACTGGTAATCAGTGTATAATATCGTTCTCCGTTCATGAGATATGGAACATACATTGCTCCGTGTTCCATCATAAATGCGGAATCCTCAGTCATACCCATAAAAGACAGTCCGAGGAAGATCAGAACATTCGCCGTTGCGATTGCAATTGTACAAATTGGTAATTTCTTGTAATTTCTCATAGGAAAATTCTCTCATTAATTTTCTGTAATGTCAACGTTATTCTGCAAGATTTTACTCATCAAACTCTACAATCAGATAGTATCCTCTGTCCGTATGTTGTATTTCTTTGATCACGCCCTGTCTTGCATGAATACGCTCAGATGTCTTGTAAATTCCAGACATTGCAACTGCTGGTTCCACTACATAAGTAAACAGGTTCGTATTCGGACTTCTCTCTGTTACTTCCACCTGCTGGCCTTCTTCCACCAGCCCCTGTCTTTCCATTTTAAACCGTTCCTGTCTCACGACAAACCGCCTCCTGTCTCTGATATTCCAGCCGGGATTTTTTCCGGCATCATTCCTGTCAGTACAGTATAACACTAGAGATCTTCTTCTTCAATATACAGCCCGTCCCAGTCTCCCCACTTTGGTTTTCTACGTCTGTGAAGAAAACGCTTCATCGGTGTCCACAGGTTTTCTGTCTCACGGAGTATCGTACTTCCCATTTCCTGGCTTGCGATCCAGTCATGTTCTGTCCGGTCAAAATATGTGCTTCCTTCCTTTTCTTCCTCTGTTCCCAAATCTGTATTTTTATCCTCTGCCAAAACATTTTCTTCCTCTTCTTTTACACACTCCTTTATAATCTGTTCCAGACTGTAATTTTCTTTCATAGTCTCTTTATGCAAAAGGAACACGATCTGGACACATTCTTTATCCTGATAATCTGCACATTTCACCAGATATTCGCTCAGATGATGAAATCCTTCCCACAGACTTTTTTCTTTCGGTGGATAATAACAAAAATAATACTTTTCTTCTGTGTAAAAAATATACTCCGGATCCATCAGAATACAATTCACATTGAGAAGATACCTTTCTACTTCTTTCACGACACGCAAAATAGATTTTAGCAATATTTTTATTTCTTCTCCACTCATCGTATGCTTTTCATAGAGCGCTTTCATGGACACTTTTCCACTCACATCATAATCATAACAGCTTTTGTCATCCATTCCCCGTCCATGCATTTCCAGCAGTCCTTCCACCTGATTTTCTTCCAGCATTTTATTTTGATAGTCCTCTGTATAAGGGACTGACTCTTCTATCGTAATCTTACGTTCCATTGACGAACTCCTTTATTTTCTTAATATCCCGAAGCTTTTTCTCCGGTTCTGTAATTGCCGCACGTTTTTCCACACTGACTTTCATCTTCCTCCATGTTCCCTGTGCCCGGACACAGACTTCATCTCCTTCCACCGTAACCTGTCCCTGGATTGTAGATAATAGGATACACTTTCCATTCACGCGACTTTGAAAAAGTGTTTCCAGTTCCGCCGCATCTGTCCCGCTTTTATCTCCAGTTCCGGTCTGTGAACCCGGTTTTTCTCTCGCCTTATTGCTTCCAACTACCGCTGTCTCATAAGCTGCTCCCGCAATTATATTCTTGTCATGATAATAAAAAAATGCATAGATACTGCTCATGACCAGAAGCATAATGATTGGCGTTAAAAAAGACATCTCTACTGTATAACCTCTCACACTACACCGCCTCTCTGCTCTGCCAGCATCAGAATATATCCAAGAGTCAAAAATGGGAAAAATGGCATTGTCTTCACTCGTCCGCGAAATGCCAATATCACCGAACAGACTCCACTTGTAAAAAATGCTGCTGCCAGCACTCCCACAACTTTCCAAAACCCCAGATATCCTCCAAGAATCATAATTGCCACGCTGTCCCCATAACCGATTGCTTCTTCTGTCACTTTACTGACAAGAAGGAACAGCACTCCCACTCCGATTCCTGCACAGATTCCAGCAAGATCATCTACATTCGTCTGTTCCATCTTTTCTAGGAACACTCTGATCTGATAAAAATCCACTATTTTCCAGAAGACTGTCAATATTCCCCACAACGTCAGAACTTTTCTGGAAACTTTTTTATTTCTAATATCTGACACAGACAGCCCGGTTAAGATTACTAGCACAAATATATCGACCATTCTATTTATATTTCCCACATCTTGTACCTCTTCCCATTCTACTTGTCATTCCTGGCATTCTACTTTCCACCACATTTTGAGCATGCGCGCTTTCCCGGTACTTCAGAAATTCTCGCTGTATATACGGTACGCTTTAATCCGCTGCATGTCAGTGAATTATGATACCGGTCACCCTGATCCGTAATATACACACTTCCACCTATACTGCTGCCATGAACACATTTCTCACAGGCATGATACTTTCCGCCACTTTCATTGCGAAGGCTATTAAGTTCCGATGACGCCGCCGCATGGATCGACAGGTCCAGATGCGTACAATGTGGATTTTTGTGATAGACAACTCCTGTATCCGTTACATATACAATCTGATCATCTTCTTCACCAAACCCTCCTGCCTCATAGCCGGTCCATGCCTTGATCCTCATAGTTTCCTTATAAGAAATCGGCGCTATAGAAAAGCCCGGAACCGGAATCCGCACCTGATAAGATGCCTGAATTTCTCCAATTCCCGTAAACGGCGACAAATAAGATTGATTGCAATTGATTCCTGAGCTGCCACCTTCTACAATACTTCTCTCTAACCGTTCTGCTCCAATAGAATTTACAACATCACGTTCCAGATTTGACGGAATCACTGCCGGGACTTCTACTGTCTGCACTGCAAGCTTCTTTCCCGCTTCCTGAAGTCCGCTTCGCACAGCCGTCTGCACGGATAACAGCTCCAGCAGTAATACCAATGCCAGCGTCGCAAAAAAGAAGATTGGTACTGCCATGGCAGCCTCCACGGTAATGCTTCCTTTTTTTCGGGTGGATGCAGATGCCCTTCCTGTATGCTTGGATTTGTATATGCTGGATAATAAAGGGATATCTTTATCTGAGTTCATCGAATCTTTCTCCTTTCATTTTTTATGTTTTCAGTTAGCAGAAATTTTATAACTCCCGGTAGGGGGAGCGGAAGGACATCTGCACCCACCCGTTATCAATTCATTTCGTTATTGATTCATTTCGTTATTGATTCATTTCGTTTTTAATTGTATCCAAAATATGTCGGAAAATCGTACATGATCCCACGACGCAGATTGCATGTGCTGTGAAATTCTACTCTGCTGATGCAGGCATCTGCCCGAAAAAATGTCTGCCCATATCGTATCTTTAAATTTTGTTCCACCATATCTAATGTACGCATCCCAACTTCATCCTGGGATTTCAGGAACAACAGCATGCGAAGGTATTCCCGATAAGCAAGTCCGCTTTCCATATCTTTACCACTATCTGCTGCCACATTTTCTCCTGCACTGCCAAGCTGCATCAGTCCGGAAAGGCTTAGTTTCCAATCCTCTGCGTTCTTTACAAGTGGTACTTTTCCTCCACTTATCAGCATTCTAATATCCATGATTGCTTCACCATAAGCCCATGCAAGTAAAATTCCCTGCGCGGCACCCTCTGCCAGTTCCGGAAGTCCGATCACCGTACATAATGTAAGCGCTGCCGCCTCGGCTTCTGCTTTCTTTTCCGGATCCGTCTGGATATATGCATAATCCGGCACAAATCGGACCATAAGAAGCTTACTGGCAACCGTCTCCAAATTTTCTCTGTCGCTGGCATGGCCTTCCAGAATATATTCCAGTTCATAGTCCAGACTCCCCGCACCTGCCATGTCACCAAGATTCCCATTGCCGAAGTCTTCATTAGCAGAATCTCCTCTGACAAAATCTCCACCGACAGAATCTCCACTGTTATAATTTCCACTGCCAGATTGCAGGCTATCTGAAGCCATCTTGAAATGTTCCAGCACGTACTCTCCAAACAGTAATTTACTGATTGTACTTCCCGATCCTGCTACATCTGAGAAATCTCCATATCCCTGATTTCGTTTTCTATGAGATACCATTTCCGATAACGTAATGCTTTTCTTTGACATTACACGTCCCTTTGGCATAATCAGATCTACAAGAGGCATGCTTTTTAATTTCGCCACATGCGATAAGGGATTCTCTTCCTCTGGAAATTCCTCCTTCTGCGACAACAGCTCCTGTAATTCCTGTTCCGTTTTTGCCCCGTCCCTTTCATAATTTTGTAAAGCCTCCTCTCCTGCTTTCCATGTATCTGTCTGTCCAACCAGTTTCTTCACCTTATCCAGTCCGTATTTATTTTCCATATATGCCGTCACCTGCTCGTAAAATGCACTGGCACCTTGGTCCGTCAATAGCTGAATTCTTTTAATTTCCTGATCCATCCCGCTTGCTCCGTAATAGGCCAGCCGTTCCTTTAACAATTCTTCACTGTAACTGCCCGTCTCATAACTTCCTTCCAGCGCAAAAATTCCGTAGACTTCCCAGAGTTCCTTCTGATACTCTGCAAATATACTTTCCACCGCCCGTGTCATATCTGCTCTTCTGTAATTTTTTACATTCTGTAAAGAGGCACTTTCCAGCATTGCTCCGGCAAATGAAATAAGTAAAATAAATACCAGACTTAAATACACTGTGACTTCCCCCTTTAAATACCGCTGCTCTCGCTTGTAATCTTCTCGAAAATCGTCTCGACCAGACTTGTGAGCTGAGATTTGAATATAACGACAAGCGAAATCAGTACAACCAAAATTAAGATAATTTCCACAACTCCGACTCCGTCTTTGTTTTCCAATATTTCTCTCACTCTGTGTTTTAAATACCAAACTCTCCACATAATTAATCCTCCCGCTTTCTCTATTCTTGCTTCTCTACACCCGCTTTTCTATTCCGTCATATCTTCTGTGGCATATTTTTATATTTTTACAATGCCTACATTTGTACGGTAAAAAATGCCGGGACTACAACAATCACAAGCACCTCTGCCAGCATCAGAAACATCGGAAGTAATAGCTTTGTTCCTGCTTCTTCCCCGAACCGTCTTGCTCTTGCTTTTCGCTCTTCAAAAGACTGGATTGCTTCCAGCCGAAGCAGGTCATTTAGACCTTTTGTACCTTTTCTCAGGTTTTGTGACAGCAATGCACCAAATCTCATATATTCCTGTGTCCCGCATCTTCTTCCGAATTTCTCATAACATTCTGCTTCCGGAACACCGCCATCCATCTGTCGGCATGTATACTTCATTTCTTCATAAACTGCACGCTTCCCTTGCTGCTTTATCCGCGAATCGTAATCATTTACAATCTTTCTCCATGCTTTGCGGACCGTCATTCCTGCGCCTAAAAGTAATGTCAGCTTACTGATGACTTCCGGATAATCCAGACACATCTGTTTTTGTCTTGCCTGTTTTTCTTTTATCTCGTTCTGCTTATCCAGCGCAAAAAACAGCACGGAAATCACAACTGCAGCCACCATAATTACTGCACCTCTCCAGTTCATTACCGTATAAAAATGTATTTCCTGTCCGTCCACCTGTTTCGGCAATGTTAACGTCCCGGATTCTCTGGTATCCTGATCTTTTTCTGCCACTGTCCGGCGCACCTTTTCTAATAACGCTCCATCACTTCCGGTCATTCGTGGATAGACCATTGCCATACATTCATACAGTACCTGTTTTTCTACATCTTCCCGATACGTCAATATGGCTGTCAGCTTCACCGGTGTCCCTTCACTTACAAGCTTATCTTCCTTTAATTTTCCGTAAATATTGATCACATCATAGCGGTCAAGCTTCCATGTAACGTCGATCGCCTTTCCTGGAATCTCGGTCAGAAGATTCAAATCCCGGTCCACATGATCCAGACTTACATTCTCCCCCAGAATCAACGAATCCATTTTCTTTACTGCCTGCTTTAATACCTGACTGATTTCCTGTTCTCCATAGACCTGCTCTGTTACTTCGATCGGAATTTCCCCCAATACTCGGTCTTTTCCCTCTACACGCAGTTCTTCCGTCTTCTTCCCTTTGCCATAAGTTTTTCTTGTGATCTCCTCTACATTTTTTCTGTAGGCACCATTGTAATCCCAGATAAGAGCTGCAACGCCCACCGAAAACACCACTAACATGATCCCGATACTCAGACTTCGATCTCGATGATCTTTCGCCCAAGCCCGTATGCGCCCAAATATATGATCAGACATCCTGTCATCACTCCTCTTCCTGCTATATTTCCGTAAAGATTTCCCATAAATTCCGGAAAACTGACAGTCATATAAAGTACAATTCCAAAAGGAATGACCGACATCACCTGAAATTCATATTTTTTCGCCGCCAGCATTGTATCAATTTCCCGTTTTACATCAATTTTGTCTCCAATCTGATCCGCTGTATTGCGGATAATAGACATCAGATTTCCTCCGCTTCTCTTGGCCGTGACAAAGACTCCGGCAAAGCTTTCCACATCTGGAAGCTTTGTTCTCTCGGCCAGTTCTTCTACTGCTTGTTCCACCGGTACTTGTACCCGAATCTGCCTGACCATAATTTCCAGCTCACGTAGAATTGCCGCATCATCAGAGTAAAAAACCTGCATCTCTTTCAGGCTCTCTTTCACTGCATTTTCCACAGAATATCCTGTATTCAGTAAAGAGGAAAATGTCTGTATCAGTTCTTTGAACTGTACTAGAAACTCCTGTTCTTTTCGCTTAATGCATTCGTCCAGAAGCTGTATGTAATACCACACGCCTGCCGGAATCAACAATATAACTGCCACCCATGAGCGATAATATATCCATGCCGTTCCTGTCACAATAATGATGACCTTCAAGATCATTTTTACATATTCACACTTCTTTATATCCTGCTGCCAGTAACTTCTGTGTATGAACCAGGTCGTCCATTTTTCTCCAAGTTCCCTGAATTTTCCCATCCTTTTCTCCTGTCTCTTCGAATCTGTACAGTGGACTCACCAGAATCTCACCGTCCTGATAATCCAGGATTTCTGAAACCTCCAGTACTTTACGGCTTTTATCTCTGAGTCTTCCAAGATGCACAATAATGTCGATTCCTGATGCGATCTGTCTCTGAACTGCCCCCAGAGGAAGATCCATTCCCATCAGCACCATGCTCTCCAGCCTAGAAAGCATATCCTTAGGACTATTGGCATGACCGGTACTAAGACTTCCATCATGACCGGTATTAAGTGCCTTTATATGGACTCCCTATGTTCCCATCATGCAGAAATACAATATCTGTACTTAATATACACTGTATATAACGTTATTATCTTGCCATTCCACAGTTGCAAAAAGAAAAGAGAGCCTTTCACAGCCCTCTTTCATATTGACTTTCTCATTCATTTGTCATACTTAACAGTTTGGCAACCAATGTCTCTAAACTTTTTCCCAAAAATGGGACAAAATCTGGTATTGCACCAAATGCCATCCCAATTATTATCATTCGCCCACATTCTCTTGCAGATTCCAATGCAAATCCATAACTCAAAACACCTGTCAGAATAAATATAATTGATAAAAAGTAAAGCAAAATATTTCCCAACATCATCGGAATTTTTAATAACCAGCGAATCAATGTCATTACTGCAAGAATTAAATATAAAAACACTTTTATTATGTACTTAACCAACATTTTTAATCCCTCACTTTTTTGTCTTTCCGGACAGCAAGAATCTTGCCATCCGGACTTCCTTTTTTTTGCTATCCGGACTTCCACTTTTTTGCTATCCGAACTGCAAAATTCTTGCTGTCCAATACAGAGCATTATCCTTTCATGTATATCAATTCCGCCAAAATCATCTCTTCTGCATCATGACAAATGGCATTCATCCTCCTTGTCCATTCCATGTTGTCCTGCCTTTTTAATTTCTCTGTAATTCCTTGTTTCTCCATCATCTGTTTTACTAATTGTTCTTCCCTATCCCTTGCTTCTGCATCAATCTGATTCAAATGCTCGACAAGTTTTCCTTGTAACAACAATATTTGATATTTTGCCTTTCTGTGTTCCTGTAAATAGCTTTTACGAAGCATCCCATATTTCCCATAAGTTGGTTCGATATCTGTAAGTGCCAATTTTGGCAAATAATAATCACCACATAACATATAAGTAAGTCCATTTTTCTCATCATAAATTTCGTTCTGCATAAAATATTCTCCTTTTCTTCCTATAATTGGTCGTACATCTTCAACAGTGTTCCCTTTTTCATTTGACTATATTTCACCTGTAATTCTTCATATTTTTTCTGAAGACTTTCATATTCGTTTTTCGGAACACTATCGGATAATTTCTGTTCTAAACTCTTAATCCGTGCTTCCTGTGCTTTTGCAATAGCATCACTTTTAGGATTTCGCAATATCATTCCCTGTTGTTTTTCCTTCAATTCCATCATGACCTGTTTCACATTCGGATTATTATAGAAAAAACCTCTGGAAAGTCCTGTTAGTTTTGTAAGTTCAGCAACTGAAATTTTTATATTTTTTCTATACATTGTTTCAATAGCTGTTATTGCTGTTTCCGTCATTTCCGCACTTTTTTCTTTTGCCAGTGCTACCATTTTATCGTGTTTCTGCATTTTCCTTTTCCCTCCTGTATTGTGCTAATAATTCATTCATTTCATCTCGTACAGCCTTTGTATCCTCCGCTAATGCTTCGTTTCTTAACCGCCGATAATGTGGTATGGTTCGTGTATCCTTATGCCCCAACAGCCTTGCAATGCTATCATCATCTAATTTCATTTCTGTAAGTTTTACTCCAAAAGTATGTCTAAAACGATGTGTACGAAACTCAAAATAATTTCCATTATCATCCCTGATATCATTTTCATAAATCATGATATTTACATGATATTTCAGCATTGAATCTGTATACAATTTTCCATTATCTTGCAGAAAAATATATTCTGAATCTGGATGCTCCTTTTCTGAAACTTCTATTGCTTTTCTAATCAATTCTGCCAGCTGATCGCTAACTGGTCTTTTGTATTTCCTTGTTTTCTGCTGGATAATAGTTATAAAATAATGTCCAGATTTCTCAGATAAGCAATCTCTTCGCAAAGTCAACGTATCCTCTATTCTTGTACCGAGCATCTGATGTATTATTAAACATCTGCCTAACTGAGGCTTTAATTTTGTTAATGCACAATTAAATCTCCTGATTTCTGCATCTGAATACGCTTCTGGTAAAGCGTTATCATATGCTCTGCAATCACTGGACAGAAAAAGGTTGCATATATTTTCTATTTCCAATTCACGCCCTATTTCATCCAACAGATTATCCAAAACCGACAGCTCTGTCGTGTAACTGACTGATGTAAGACCGGTATCCGTTTTTATATAAACCAGATAATCTTCTATCATATCCCTGCTAATTTCTATAAAGTGCTTTACTTCTGGGAATCGATCATACATGAAACTAGCAAACCGACGGAATCCATGCAATTCACCTTTTATACTACCCATTGCTTTTGTCTGGCAGTGGCTATACAATATTTTCTTTATTATCTCTTTAAATTCTTTCTGCCTGATCTCGCGAAAATCTAATCTATATCTTCCACGAATCGGATTACTCCTTGGCACAATATCCAACTTTCTCATATCCCATACATCTTTTTCATTTTCTGGAATATCTGCTGTTTTACACTTCACAACATACTCATAATACATTTTCAGAAAAGAAACCTGAGCGCTACTTTGCTGCTCAACATTCCGCCTATCCGGTCTATTTCTTCTAACGTACAGCGCCAATCCTTTTTTATATAAAAATGCTTTATAACTTCTCTCCAGTTCTTCCCATTTTTTATCAGTAATGCTGCTATAACTTGTACACTTCTCATTCAGAAATTCTTTCAACAGATCAAATCTGTAAATATCATTTACTACTGTTGATAATGACAAACGTCTACATCTATCATCGATATACCCATAAATCTCATCCTGTATCTTTTCATTATGAATCTCAGATATGTAGTACACCCTGTTTTCCTTCCATTTCAGCCCTGCCAACTGTTTTTCTGTAGCTTGTTGATAACAGTCATACGAAATCAAATTAATATTACCTTTCATCATCTTCTGCTCCTTTCAATTTAAATGACTGATTTTTAGAGAAATATTTATCTTCAGCCGATACAATACGTTCCGGCATGAAATCAATGTACTGTTTTGTCATATTCTCACTTGAATGTCCTAGATAATCTCGTACCCCTTGTATAGAAACTCCATTTCCGTACATTGAGGTTGCAAGGTTATGTCTGTAATCGTGTGCTCTAAAGATATAATCTCCGCAGGCAATCCCACGAACCTTACACTCCCGAATCATCTGATTTGAAAATGTCTGTCCATTAAATGCACCACCCTTTTTATTTTTGAATAAATACTCCCCATTTTTTATTCCGTACTTTTTTTCATAATCGTTCACCAATCCAACCAATAAACTGGGAACAGGAATAACTTTTTCCCTCCGCATTTTGCTTTGATATATGCGCATCCAATTCTCATTGCCTTGTGAATAAAAGGCTCCCGATTTTATTGTACAAACCTCGCTTTTCCTAATTCCTGTGCAAAACAAAATCAAATACATCAACTGTAAATGCTCTGGGAATGCCGGCAGCTCCTTAATCAGATGAGCAATTGTTTTTTCTGGAACACTTCTTTCATTGTGTTCTGAAAAACCTTTTTTTAAAAATCGTTCCGGATAAAACTTCAACACTTCAATATTTTTCATTTTCAAAAACTGTAGAAATGTATGCATATGTGTGATATATCGGTTAAAAGTAGAATACTTAATATCGGACTTATCCAAAACAGACACATAATCCTCTATATCTTGTATCTCCAGTTCAGTTACTTTCTTACTCTGTCCATCCAGATATTTTAAAAATTGTGAAATAAAACTTATTGTATTTCGGATATTTGATAAAGACAGATCCGATATCCCGACCAAATATTTTGCGTATAATTGTAAATACCAACGATTTTCTTTTTCGTAAATATTAATAAATGAAAGGCTTTTAACAGGTGAACTGGCATTGATTCTTGATTTATCAAACTGAAACCTATCCATATACCAGATACACGCTTGCCAATTTGTCTCTGAATCTGTTAGAAATAACGTTCTTCTCGCAAACTCAACAATCTTAGAAGCCTGTTTTTTTATAATTTCCGACTCTTTGTTTAAATACAGATAAAATCTGTTTTCATCTGCCTGTTCCATTTCTTCAATATCATCTATTCCGTACTTATCGCAAAACCGTATAAGTGCTTTTAATGGTTCTAAAAAATATCTTCGATGTCTTTGTGCCTTATCCATATTCAGAATTTCACACAGCAATATTTTTGTCTGTCGCACCAACTGTGATGAATGTATCCTCGTTAAGTCCCATAACAAATCATTCTTATCGACCACCTGACGGAAAGATTGTGCTTTCTTCTTATTGGGGACATACAGCAAAAACAATTTGTCTTGCTTAAAAAACTCCTGTTCTACAGAGAAGGGCTTTCCTTGTGAATAGACATCTGGCATATTTTCTATTTTTAAACGATCAAATAAGCTCAGTAATTCCGCTTTATATTTTTCTGAAATATCCTCTTTTTCAAGAGAATCCATATACATTTTTCTCGTTTCATAGTTAATATCTGCAGTACACTGTATATCTGTATACTGAAAAAATTTGTATAACCGGTTATAGTATTTTGCTTCTCCAGTCGTAACTAAAGATATTTCTTCCTTTAATTTCTCAGATATTTTTTCCTGATATAACTTCGGAACAATTTTTAATACTGCCAAGGTAATCCCTCCTTCCTTTTACAGAAAATCTGCAATTTGGTATAAATCTTCATTATTTGAGTAGTATTGATCTGTCGCTTCTATCAATCGTTCATTATTTTCACCCAAGTATTTAATGGTAGTTTCAACTTTCTTATGCCCCAGGGCAAAACGAATGTCATTCAAATCCCATCCTTCTTTTCTTCTTTCCTCCGCAAAATAGTGTCGGAGCTGATGCGGATGGGAATTGATATCCGTTTTTTTGGATAGCCTTTTCAACATGCTATACACAGAATCCGCATCTAATGGCTCTCCTTTGTTTTTTCCAGTTAATTTTGTAAATAGATACTCCGAGTTCATCAGACTTTTTCGGTTATCAGAAATGTACTTAACCAAGAACTCAAAAGTTGTATTACTTAACAAAGCCATTCTATATTCTGCATTTTTTGCTCTTGCCAAGTTGGTATTGGATTCACGATACCTTACCCGAACCGTCCTTCTTTCAAAATCAATATCTTCGGTATAATGGATTCCCAGAATTTCCCCTAATCTAAGACCGGTTTCTGCCATCATTGCTATCAGCAATCGATCTCTATCATTCGTACAGGCATTTATCAGCTCCTGTATTTCTTCGGATGTTATTTCTTCCAGATTAGGTTCTTCTTCTTTGAAGAAACCTTTAAACGAATTCACTGCATTTTGATGATTTACTCCCATACTGTCAAAATATGATACTTTTTTTACTCGTAAGACTTTAAGCATTGGCAAAACATCTTCCAGTGCCAAAAACTGGTAGTATCTGAAGACTGCACCAAGATACATATTGCAGGTCTTATTGCTCGTCTGTGTATTATGCTCAGTATGCTTTCCACTCTTAACCCAATACAAGAAATCAATAAAATGTTTATTCTGCTCTGAATAGGATAGCAATGTAATCTCATCCAATCCTATCGTTTGCTCCTGCAGATAATTGTAATAATATGAAAGTGCGAAGGCTGCGGATTTTACAGTATTCGGAGAAGCATTAATCTGATCCAGATGCTTCAAATACTTTGATGGAAGGATTTCAATTTCTTCAATATCAGAAATAATCAAAAAACGTGGTCTATTATCTTTCAAAACCGAAACAACCCTATATTTCAATCCACAGCCCTCCTTCCTTTCTTTTCGATTCGTTTGACTTCTTTGACTTCTTGATTTACATTATACACAAAGATATCAAAATGTCAATTACGTTTTTGACTTCTTTGACTTTTAAGAGAATATCAATAAAGCATTTTTTGATTTCTTTATGTTTTAAATTGATTTTTAGGGATATAATTGATAAAATAAAATACAAGAAGTCAATTTATACAAAGTCAAAGAAGTCAAGAGGAGATTTGAATGAACGAATTTATATCAAATTCAGGCACACTAATAAATCCTGACAGCGTTTACGATCAGGAAAGATTCATCAATATACTTCAAATCATTTTACAGAAAAAAACACAAAAAGAATTATCTGAACAAACAGGCTTAAATAATGCAACCATTTCACGAATGCTCAACGGTGTCCGATCTGGAAGACCATATAAAAGCACTATTGATAAAATTGCAAAAGCCATTGATGATCCAGAACTTATCCAAGAATTATATGATGCAACGGGATATTCTTCTAAAAAAATACGGGAACGAAAAAAGATAATTGCAGACAATGGATTTTCTTTGGATCTCTCTACTGTTCAGGTGCATGAAAAGTTTTTTTCTACCTTAATGCGTGGACTTTCCATGATGACAAGTCTTCATAAAGTTGAATGGACAATAAAATCTGGAACGCCCAGATCATACAATTATTTAATTGAATTAAAAGAGGGAAATATAGATTATTGGTATATTAGATATGTAGATAGAATTACTTCTGATGAAGAAAGGAAAAAAGCCTTAACTGCCATTTATGGAGAATTTGCAAAATTGAAATTGGGCGGAAAAATCAAAGTTTCTTGCGCCACTCCTTCTTACGAAGATTATGATTATTTTATTACAATTCCGCCATACCAATTAAATACAAATGCTTCTATTATACATTTTGATTCTGAACTCGAAAGATTTGCAGACGAAACCTTTTTAGAGACAGCTTTACCACTTAAAGAAAATATTCCTGTTAAGGATTTTTGTAATCTTACCGAATCACTGATACTATAACTTTTTGATTTTATCACAGAGAGAGTTGCTTATGGCTCTCTCTTTTTTTAACGCTTCCTCCTCCCATATTCTAACTCATTATGGCAAATCATTTTCTAAAGCAAGTATCGCCTAGAGTAACTCAAAATCCCATTTCTGGATTATAATTCTCTGACGAACTTAATGGAGATTACGATTCCCCATACCCTCAATATCACAAAATATCAAATTTTGCTATTAGCTCATAATAAATTTTCGCAGCTATCTGTTTTTGCACTCATAGTTATCAAAAGCTTTTTATAACCATCTGCTTCTACCAGTAACAAAATGTCAATAGTTTTTTAATCACTTTTTCAAAAAAGGCAAAAAAATAGAACGTATAGATTATTTCCATACGCTCTATCTCACATTTCATATTA
>ENA-OROH01000012-OROH01000012.1-human-gut-metagenome-genome-assembly--contig:-NODE-12-length-207613-cov-15.504442_pt1 | contig 207613 bp, 182 predicted proteins | sample MGYA00242125_ERZ509042 | MGnify/ENA primary metagenome ERZ509042 (study PRJEB26280, sample SAMEA2338738) | human gut metagenome | biome: human gut; feature: human-associated habitat; material... | reverse complement strand
GGTTTGTTTTCAAAAGAAGCTCGAGTTGATTTTCTTCGGTTTCAGTCATTACGGGTGGATAGCCGGTGTGGAGTACCTGGTCACCACCAACGAACACGCCAGCCTCTTCATCATAGAGACAAAGATGATGAAGGTCGTGTCCAGGGGTTTCTAGAACTTGCAGGTTGTATCCGCCAACGCTAAGAACATCTCCTTCGTGCAGAACAGTTATGCTTCCCTTAAAAGAGCCCGAGCGAGTCATAGGCTCCCAATAGGCAGAGTCATAATAATCGCCTACATTGTGGCTCTTGCTTACTGCTCGTTCAATTTGTCCAATTTCCGTAGCAGACATTACGGGCGTTCCACGCAGCTCGTAGGAGGGAATGCCTCCATAAACAGTCATTTCAGGCCGCCAAATTTGGGAAAGGCCCGCGCAGTGATCCCAGTGAAAGTGTGTGATGAAAACATCAATCGAATTCCAGGGAATTTCCAGTTCAGACAGGGCATAATCATACGCTTCAAAGGTTTCAGGTTCATCGCATCCTGTATCGATAATAAGGGAGCGCACCAGCCCGTTTTCGCCCGTCGCTTTAAAGATATAGGAGTTGCTTGGACCGATTGCTTCAGGCATGGGAAGATCAAGCCGATAGAGGTTGTTCGCAAGCTCTACTAGGCGCGGTCTGTCAGAATAAACGATTGGCATGCGAGTCATATAAGCTCCTTTCCCCGATAACATACACAGATACTAAGGCATCTATCGAGCACATGATAGCGCAAAGCCGAACAGTCCTCTTTTTTTCTTTACACCTATTTCTTTATTGTGATAAAGTGCAACGCATGACATTTCTGACGGAACATACCAGCACAATCAAGTGCGATAGCGAAGGAATTTTGGGAGCTCAGCGTACGGGTGCTCTTAAAGCGTCTTTTTCTGTTGTTCTTGATACGTGTGCCATTATGACTCAGCACCTTGCGCAGGAATGTACCAATGTTCGTGCGATCATGACGCAGCATCTCGCTCAGGGATGTACTAACAAATGCGCCATCATGACTCAGCACCTCGCTCAGGGATGTAAGCGTACGCAGCAAATACCATATTATCGATATTGTTAGCACACGGGTTTTGGCTCGGTGCTTTTTTTGTGCCTCGAGCCACAGGTCGTGTGCGCCTCCAAGCAATATCTGAGTGCGATGTTTGAATCAAAAGCACGTATTAGAAGGCCAGCTGCTTGCAAGCTAAGCAATCGCGGGTTTAAAAGGGTGGATATAGCTAAAATGCTCGCTGAACTTTAGGAAAAATGAGTGCTGTCAAAACAGTTGGTTTGGTTTTGCAAAGACGCAGATGGCAAAACATATACCGCGTTGTTTGTAAAGTAACAAAAAAGACCCCTTGTAAGAGGGACGTGAAAGAGTAAAACCATGGTAATGAAAATATGCATCATTCTTATTTTTGTTGGCGTTGTTGTTGGTGTGGGAATTTATACCCGCCAGCACGCAAAAAGCGTTGACGGATTTATTTTAGGAGGGCGAAACGTTGGCCCTTGGCTTTCAGCTTTCGCCTTCGGCACGAGCTATTTCTCTGCGGTAATTTTTGTTGGATATGCCGGCCAGTTTGGATGGAAGTATGGCTTAGCGGCTTTTTGGATTGGTATCGGAAACGCCATACTGGGCTCTCTACTTGCCTGGTGGGTGCTCGGTCCTCGTACGCGCGAGATGACACAGCGTCTTAAGGCAACAACAATGCCCGAGTTTTTCGGAAAGCGCTATAAGTCTAAGGCGCTTCGCATTGCTTCGGCTGCCATCATCTTTGTGTTCCTTATTCCTTATACTGCTTCTGTTTATAACGGTCTTTCCCGATTGTTTGGTATGGCATTTGGTCTTCCCTATGAAGCATGCGTAATTGGTATGGCGCTTGTTACGTGCATTTATGTTGTTCTTGGTGGATACATGGCAACCGTTTTGAACGACTTTATCCAGGGCATCATTATGCTGGTGGGTATTATTGCGGTTATTGCTGCTGTTCTTGCTGGTCAAGGAGGCTTTTCGGAGGCTATTATTTCACTTTCTCAAATTCCAGCAGAAGGGACCGATCTTCAAGGTGCTTTCGTTTCGATGTTTGGCCCCGATTTGCTCAATCTGTTGGGTGTTGTTGTTCTTACTTCGTTGGGTACTTGGGGCTTGCCTCAGATGATCACCAAGTTTTATGCCATTAAAACAGGTCCTGCCATCAAACAGGGAGCTATTATCTCGACGGTTTTTGCTGCTGTTGTTGCGGGCGGAAGTTATTTCTTGGGTGGTTTTGGTCGGCTGTTTGGCGATGAAATTTCCTACGCGGCAAACGGCACGCCAATTTATGACTCAATTATTCCAACCATGCTTTCTGGTTTGCCTGATATCTTGCTTGGTATTGTCGTGGTGCTCGTTCTTTCTGCATCGATGTCAACTCTTTCGTCGCTCGTTCTTACCTCTTCATCTACGCTCACGCTCGACCTTATCAAGGGTAATATTGTGAAAGAAATGGGTGAGCGCAAGCAGATTACTTGGATGCGCGGCTTGATAGTTGTGTTCGTTTTGATTTCCGCGGCGATTGCCTTGGTCCAGTACAACTCAACAATTACGTTTATCGCACAGTTGATGGGTATTTCTTGGGGTGCATTAGCGGGCGCGTTCTTGGGTCCTTTCTTCTGGGGCTTGTTCAGTGGGAAAATCTCGAAGGCAAGCGTTTGGGTAAGCTTCATCTTGGGCGTTGGCCTTACCACTTCAAATATGTTTATTGGGTTCATTGCCTCGCCTATTAACTGCGGCGCAATTGCAATGCTACTTTCTCTTGTGGTGGTTCCGCTGGTTAGTTTGTTTACGCCAAAGGTTCCTTTTAACGTTAAGCCTCCAAGAACAGAAGGCGCAATCGATCGCGAATATGTGAGTGAATTAAAAGGAAGGACAAGCGAGCTTTAGGCGCTATTTTTTGCCAACGACCCCCGTCCATCCAAGATGCGGGGGTCGTTTCCTTTTTTGTAACAAATTGCCAACAAAATCTGCGTATAATTTACGCGAATTATCCCGAAAAAAAGAAAAGAAGGAAGGTATGGAAGGTTTCGAGCTTATTAGTACCGGAGCGCTGTCGATAATTCCGCCTTTGTTGGCATTGGGCTTGGCTCTGCTTACAAAGGAAGTATACTCGTCGCTGCTTGCGGGTGTTTTCTCTGGCTTGATCATCTACGAATTCACTCTTGAAGGCGCGGGTGTTAGCCAGCTTATTACGGCGTTTACCTTAATCCCAACTATTCTTGCCGAACAAATAATGGGGAATGCTGCCCTTGTGTTGTTCTTGGCATTATTGGGAGCGCTGGTTGTGGTCATTGCCGTTGCGGGTGGCTCTCGCGCTTATGCGCAGTGGGCTGCCGAGCACATCAAAAGTGCGCGTATGGCTTCGGTCGTAACAGCGTTGTTAGGCATCATTATTTTTGTTGATGACTATTTCAACTGTCTTACCGTCGGTGCGGTTATGCGCCCCATTACTGACCGCTTTAGAGTCAGTCATGAAAAACTTGCCTGGATTATTGACTCCACTGCTGCCCCTGTCTGCATCATTGCTCCTGTTTCTTCGTGGGCGGTTGCTGTTGGTGGTTATTTGGGCGACGATGGTTTTAACACGTTCATCGCGTCTATTCCGTACAACTTCTATGCGCTTTTAACCATTCTTTTTGTGTTCGCGATGTTGCTCATCGGTTCCGATTTTGGTTCGATGAAGAAGGCTCAGAGCGATTATGAGAAGAACATGCAGAGCACCATTCCGACTCATCCTTCCGCCCTTGAAACTATCTCGACGGTTCGTATGCCTGAAGAAGGAACTTCGGTTGAAACGGTGGTTACCGAGCAGGCCGACCTTAATTCTGCCGCTAAAGCAATGGAAGAATTCAAGGGCCTTTCCGTTTCAACAAAGGGTAAGGTTTACGACTTGGTAGTTCCTATTGTCGTGCTCATTATTTTCTCCATCATCGGCATGATTTACGTAGGTGGCTTTTTTGAAGGCGTAGACTTTGCAACTGCTGTTGGTGAAGACCCGGTAACCGGCCTGTCTATTGGCGTCGTTGTTGCTTTGGTTGTCGCGGCATGTATGTTCTTGCCGCGTAAACTTACCACGCTAAATGGCTTCGTTGAAGGCGCTTCGGAAGGCGTTCGTTCGATGGTGGGCGCCATCATGATTTTGGTCCTTGCCTGGAGCTTGGGTGGTTGCTGTCGCTACATGCTGGGTACGGGCGAATTTGTTGCTGACGTTTTGACCTCTGCGGGCTTCAATCTAGCTTTCTTGCCGGCAGTAATTTTCATCGCTTCTGGCTTTATTGGATTCGCAATGGGAACTTCTTGGGGAACCATCGCGCTCATTCTTCCTATTGTGTTGGGTATTTTCCCAGAATCTGACCCGCTCTTCCTTGTTACGATTGGTGCAACGCTTGCGGGTGCTGTTTATGGTGACCATACTTCACCTATTTCTGATACTACGATTCTGTCATCTGCTGGTGCAGAGTGTGATCACTTGCGCCATGTGGCAACCCAGATTCCCTATGCGAGCGTTGTTGCAGGAGTTTGTTTTATAGGTTACTTCGTTGCTGGTCTTACCGGAACACCTTGGTTCTCACTGATTGGTGGTGCGGTATTGCTTATTGCTTTTGTTCTTGTTGTTCGTATTCGCAACAGAAAAACAGCATAAGTTTTATTTACAAACTCGCTAAATAGTTAAAATGCTGCAGTCTTTTGCGATTGCAGCATTTTTTATTTTCATCTTTTGTTTGTCTTGAGTGTGTAAATTACTGTGCGCGTAAGTATGGCAAGGAATGGCATATTAGATGCTGAGGATGGGAAGCGGAATGTCGTGGCTTTCGGCAGGGATAGAGTCAACCTGCTGTTCGGTAAAAGCCACACCAATTTTGCGGCAATCAGAAGAGATTTGAGTTAGATAGCGGTCGTAATTACCCCCACCATATCCTAGGCGATTACTATGTTTGTCAAAAGCAACAACGGGCACCACGATCATGGTAAGGTCACGAGCACAAATATAGGGAAAAGCATGCAACTCTTCACTTTCATGTAGGTATGACTTTAAAGGGTGCAACAAAAAGGGAACATGCTTTCCCAGATAAGAAACTGCATCAACGGCGCGCATTTCCATCTTTTGTTCAACATCGTTGCAGCTCCATGAGTCTTTAATCATGCAAGGAAAGGCAACACGAACACCGCGCTCGTAGAGCTCTTCTATAAAGTCATTCAACTGTACTTCTTCAGGAAAAGCTGAATACACAGCAACACAGGCATCTTCTGGGGCGATACCCGTAATTCCCAGTGTGAGGTCAAGAGATTCAAGAAGTGACTGACAAATGACCGAACTCTTGTGAGCTCGATAGGGCTCCGCCATCTCGCTTCGTTCCTTGAGCGCTTCGTTACGCAATTTAGTGCGTAACTGATCATCGTTGCTTGAAGGATGAGAGTTCGTACTGGTTTGAGCCATGAAGTTGCCTCGTTTGCTGCTAGCCAATTCCTAAAATTTGCATCACTAAGCATACAGCAGAAAGTATCCCCACCACTACAATGGTGGCGATAAGTAGAATTCGCGTTATAAGCGGAACGGTGTGTTCTCCCATCATGTGTTTGTCGGTGCAGATAAGGGCCATAAACACAAGAAGGATAGGCAGGATAACGCCGTTAACAAACTGAGCGGTAAGCATGATTCCCATGAGGTCAATTGAAGGAATCAAAATAATTATGGCCGAAATCGCAATAACGAACGTAAAAATGCCCTTAAAGAAAGGAGCTTCTTTCCATTTGAAGGAAACGCCTGCTTCCCACCCAAATGCTTCACAGATAACAAAAGCGGTAGTAAGGGGTAAAACGCAGGCAGCAAGGAGACTTGCTGCCACTAAGCCGACGGCGAATAAGGCGCCAGCGTATTCGCCCGCAAAAGGAGCGAGTGCGCGCGCGGCGTCAGCAGCTTCGGTAATTTCAATTCCCTCAGGGAAGAGCACGGCTCCTGTGGTAACAATGATGAACCAGGCAACAATACAGGCAACAACGGCGCCTGTGACCGCGTCAATTTTTTGGAAGAACAAATCTTTCAGGGTGACGCCTTTTTCAACAACATTGCTTTGCGTGAAGAACATCATCCAGGGTGCGATAGTGGTGCCAACCATCGCAACGGTGAGTGAAAGAAAACTGATGTCGCTGCTCACTTCAGGAATGACAGTGTGAATGAGAGCTAAGTTCCAGTTAGGTTGCGCAATAATAGCTGCCACAATGTAAGTTACAAATACGCAAGAAATAGCAAGGAAAACATTCTGTACGCGTTTGTAGCTTCCGCCTACAATAAGCCCCCAAACGGCAGCAGCGGCAATGGGAACAGAAATCCAGCGAGGAACGCCAAATATCTCCATGCCAGAAGCAATACCTGCGAATTCGGAAAAGGTAGTTGCAACATTACCAATAAGGAGTGCAAGCATGGCAAGAGCGGTAAGTCGAATGCCAAAGCGTTCGCGAATCAGGGCAGAAAATCCCTTGCCCGTAACAGCCCCCATGCGCGTGGCGGTGGTTTGAATTACCACAAGCAAAATGCACATTACAGGGATTACCCACAACGACATAAAGCCAAATTTTGCACCTACGGTTGAATAGGTGGCAATTCCGCCAGCATCATTTCCAGCCATAGCAGTAACAACGCCAGGACCCATCGCTGCAAGAATAAGGAGAGCCTTTGACTTCTGGGAAGGCGCATTCGGCTGTGCGTCGAGTTCTGTTTGAGCTGATGCCTTCATTAATTAAGGCCTCCTGCAATTTGCAAAATGACGAAGGTGTAAGGAACCAAGAAAATAATGAAAATAACAACAACGGCAATAAGTTGCGTCCAAGCCCAGCGCGTTTTGCCTTCTTCGGCATCGTCTTCAATAACTTCCATAGCGTCGTCGACGGTAACGATACCAAGCATTCGCCCTGATTCATCAACGACAGGCATTGCGAGCAAATCGTATTTCGAAATGTCTGCCGCCACTTCTTCTTCCTCTTCTTCGGGGAAGGCGGTAATAATCTCTTCAAACATAATATCTTTGAGCTGCGTATCGTTTGTTGCTAAAACAAGGGTACGCAACGAAAGAACGCCAACGAGTTTGTCGTATTCGTCAATGACATAAACGTAGTTAACAGTTGGATGGTCTTCATCGAGAGCACGAAGAGCCTCAATAGTTTCGGCAACGGTGTCGGTAGTGCGCATAGAAACATACTGTGTGGTCATAAGGCCACCAGCGGTATCCTCGCGATATCCGAGCAGTTGTCTAATGCCTGCAGCATTTTCGACACCCATCAACCGAAGGAGTTTTTCGGCTTTTTCGTAGGGGAGGCCGCCAACGATGTCCGCTGCATCGTCTGGATCCATATCACCCAACAAACGCGACGCACGAGCATCGTCTAAGTCACCGATAACGTCAGCCTGGAATTCTTCTTCCATCTCAGAGATTGCATCGCCCGCACGAGCATCGTCTAAATGCTGAAATACGTTTGCACGCTGTTTTGGATCGAGTTGTTCAAGAATGTCTGCCACGTCTGCTGGATGTAATTCATCAAGACGGGTATGCGTGACAGAAAGCTGTACCTTGGAAAGGTCGCGGTCGAGCAAATCCATGTAGTTCCACGCGATAATTTTTTCGTCAAGCTTCTTGTGGAATACCTTACAAATTGCAAGCGCGGCACGTTCAACCCAGGGAGCAAGGCCGCGCAGAAGACCACGAATGCCAACTTCAGCTCCAAGAAGACGAAGTTGAGAACCTGAAACGGAAAGCTTTAGGTCGTTTACACGAACGACTTTCATGCCCTGCGTGTCAACGATTTGCTTGTTGAGTAAATCGCGTGCGAGAAGAACTTCATCAGGCTGCAGATAACTGAAACGAATAGCAGTTCTGTCGACTTTTAGAATGATGCCATCTTCGGTGAATTCGCTGACGTACTTGCGCCATGAAATCATGAAGGGGGTTTTCCCGGGGCCTAAAAAGGCAAGGCTGGTAATACGAGGGAAAACTTCACCAGTTTGTATGGCGAGATCGGAAATAGATCCGATTTTTTCTCCGTTGGCGTCAATAACTGGCTCGCCAAGCATTTGTGATAAATAGAGCATTAAAATCCCCTAGGTTAAAAATCAAGCTTGCCCGCACAAAGCAAGCGCCAAATCGGCGCAAGATGGACAAAGATGCAGACTTGATCCACTTCTTTTAGCAGTCTTACCTTCGACTGCCTCAAAAATGGGGAAGTCGAAGGCTAATTACTGTGAGGTTTCGGTTTTCGAACCTTCAAGTAATTTCCTTTCACTCAAATTGATGTGATTGCTGACTCGATTCGCACAACCCAAGCTAAAAAACTATCGGTTTTGTTGAAGTCGATAAATCATCAGCATCGATGATTGTAAAACATTGGATGCAGAATTAACTTTACGATGAGTAAAAAAGATGTTAAAGACAAGAATCTTCAATTGATAATAATGTCAAGAGTGCCGAAATTTTATTTCAAGGCTCTTCGTTTTTATGTCTAAGCCTATTTTGTTCTAAAAGTGGAACGCTTCTAAAATAGAAGACCCTACATCCCAAAGGCGTAGGGTCTGTCTTCAAGTTACTAAAACCGCAAATCAATACTATTCAGATTTCTTTGTTCCGCATTGGGAGCAGAAGGTGCCTGCTTTGTTGGTGCTGCCGCATTGGGGGCATATCCAGCTGGTACTTTTGGATTGTACGAAGGAAGCAGTTCCGGGCTTTTTGGAGAGTTCATTTTCAGTTTTTTCTTCTTTAATCGATGGCATAGGGGCCGTTGCTCCAGCTGCAGGTGCAGTAGGCCTTGATGAGGAAGCGGCAGAGGTTGATGTGTCAGCGGAAGAAACAGTGTTGTTGGCGCTACTATTTTTCATTGCTTTACGGATATCAGAGGTGTTCTTCCAGATAAGAACAATCATAAGAGTGAATTCAAAGCCAAGGCGATTGAGAAGTTCAAGAAGGGCACAAACAATAAGAATAGTAATTATTCCCGTGATAGCCATTCCGGGTGCATAAACGATAATAGTAAATGAGGCAATGATGCTTGCGATTGCCTCAAAGGCAATAAGGCAGGTAGTGAAAAGATATAGAACCTTAAGAATCTTTTCGATAATTAAAGACTCAAAGCGAAAGAATGGCCCCCAATCATGTTTGGTTGCTTGTGTTGTTACTTTTCCTTCCGAAATATATTTCATATACAGAAGGACAGTAACTACGATTGCAGCAATAAATGCTATGACGGAAAGAACTAATCCTGTACCTGTTGAAGGTAGTATTCCACCATAGTAAGAGCTATTGAACATATTTCCTCCATTCCTGTTGCCTTGCATGTGCAAGGGCTATTTCTGCTGTGGATGCATCTCCTTGCTAAAACAAAAAGCACTGAAAGGTGGGGTAAGCAAGCAGCATCTAATAAAACTGAGTATGTAATTTTAAGCGATGTCAGTCTTTAAAAAACCACTCTAAGGTTAACCTCTGGGAGCTGCTGGTTTCGCAGTGGGGTAAACCTGCTTGTATTCGGTGTAATACTTATTGTTGTCGTTTACGCGAGTGTCTTCTAAGGGCTTACAAATCTCTTTTTCGTGTCCCGTAGGATCGGTGTATGTCAGGCTGATATCCCAGGCATCGCAGATAACACTTATACGCATTTCGCAGTCATAATAGCAGGTGAGAAGCTTGTTATAACTGTCGTAATATTCCGATGCGGTTGGAACATCGAGGTTGTAAAGGTTACTGTACTCAGTGGATACGTTATAGAATAAATCGTAAGCGTCTCCGGCACAATCAGAGCGAGTTGACAGATCTTTCTTGAGATAATTGTTGTTAAAAGTGGTTGCAGCAGAAGAAATCTGTGAATCGTATGCATCGAGCTTGTTGTAGAAAACAATAAGTTTGTTGTAGATTTCTTTATCACGAGCAGATGTTGTGACTTTTGGAGTGCTCGAAGAACTGCCTGAGCCGTTTGAGGAGTTGCTTTGAGTTTGTTCAGATGGTTGGCTCTTTGGGTCGGAGTTTCCTTGATTGGTAACAGCGGGAACAGCCAGGAAAATTATCAGCAAGGCAATAATAACAACAGCGAGCCCGATAATAACCCCAATCATAATTTTGTGCTTCGTCTTATCGCTGTTGTTCTGCGGTTGAACCTGATATGTTGCAGGGATTTGAGCTGATGTTTGATTGGGAATACCTTGAGCAACATTAGCACTCGATTGAATGTAGTTTCGTTGGGTTGGGTCAACCGAAGGTACAACTTGAGTGGTTTTAGGTGCTGTCTGCGTGGTTGTTGAGACGGCGGGATTTTGTACAGTTTGAGGAGATGTTGGTGTGGTTCCAGCTTCGTGCAAGCTGTTGAGCGCTTTTGCTTTATCTTCCTTTAAAGACCGAGTGACTTCGTCCTCGATTTTTGTAGCAGTAGAATCTTCTTTTGTTTTAGACACACCGCCAATAGGAGTTCCGCAGTGGTTGCAAAACTTCTGACCTGGCTCAAGAGGAGAACCGCATCCTGTACAAAACTTCTGAGTGTTAGACATTGCTCGCTCCTTCATCTTGGATCCAGTGTTTGTTTCAAAGTATAGTATGGAAGAGTAAAAACAAAGAACTCCATTGTAAATTCTTTGCAAAGAGTGGCTTCTGTTGTGGTTCCTGTTTACCAGCTTTGATGATTTGAAAGAAATACAATGATTTATTCCAAAAGCTTTATTAAGTCACTGCCTATTGTTCTTTATGGATTGCTGGCGATTGTTTGTTCGGTGCTTGCTTTATTGATGGCAGGAACTCTCTCAGGTTGTTCTCTTGCTGAAGAAAAGTTCGATGAGCCAATTGAATTAGAGGTAAATGATACGCCGAAAGATGCAAATCCTTCAACCGAAAGGCTCTCAGAATTGACTTTTTCGGCAGAGGAGTTTCGTACTCGTCTCAACATAACTGAAGATTATAGAAGCAGCTTCGTTCACGGAGATAAGGGTGCTGAATATCAAAAATACATCGTGTTGCATGATACCGAGGGTGATGCCGATGGGGAGTCAGTAGTTAATTTCTGGGATGGGAATGGTGCAGGTGTAGCAGCTCATTTCGTTGTGAACAAAGACGGATCAATTGTTCAGTGTGTCGACATGGATGCAATCGCTCATCATGCTGGCTTTGGCGACACTGGCAACAATGCTCGATATGGCGTGAGCGACGAATCACGTGATGACAAAGTAGGAACCAAGGCAATCGGAAACGGTTTTGCTGATTATGGTATGAATTCCTTTTCCATAGGAATCGAAATGGTTCACGTGGGAGGTTCAGGAGATTACCCTGCAGCTCAACTCGAGGCACTCGATGCTCTAATTGCCTACATCGATGCCTACTACGGAAATGAAAGCCAAATTATTGACCATAAAGCATGGAGAAGCGGAAATTCGGATACATCTCCTGAGTTTGCAACGTATTTAGAAAACTATCAAAACCGGCGCAAGCACGCCTAGGCCTTCTGCTTGCGTCGTCCCTTTCCTTGGTGTAAATGTATAAATGATAAATGTTAGTTATAGGTAACTTATTCGTCAATTCGTTTACCTAATAACTGAAAAGGGTCAAGCAAACAGAAAGGGCTTTCATGATTAAGACAACGGTTGAAGTTGACGGTATGATGTGCGGCATGTGCGAATCGCACGTAAACGACGCTATCAGAAAAGCCTTCAAGGTTAAGAAAGTCAACTCTTCTCATACCAAGAGCCGTACGGTTATTGAGTCAGAAGAGGCTTTGAATGAAGATGCACTTCGTAAGGCAATCACCGAAACGGGGTATGAAGTAAAAGGGATTACTTCAGAGACGTTTGAGAAGAAAGGCCTGTTTGGTCGTCGCAAATAGCTTCTTTAGAATCTGTATTAGAACTTGTGCTGTCGGTTGCTTTTGGCTTAGGCAGTACAAGTTCTAATACAATTGCCATTACAAATACCAGTGCAACTGAATTGCCCACAAAGATAGACTGTGCAAGATCAGGGAATCCAGCAAAAATTTCGCTTACCTGCGTAAAGCCAATACCAATTGCGAGCGAAAGTGCGGCGATGGTAATGTTTCGTTGTGTGAAGCCTGCTTTGGCGATCATTTGAAAACCTGTAAGGATGATAGAGCCAAACATCATAATGGTGCAGTCGCCCAATACCGCATCGGGTAATGTTGAAAAGAGCGTTCCGATAATAGGCATACATCCCGCAAGGAGCATAACAGCGGCTCCGCAGGCGATAGCTTTCCGATTTACGACATGCGTCATGGCAAGAAGGCCAATGTTTTGAGCGAAGCTTGTGAGGGGAGAACATCCAAACACACCCGAAAGTGCACTGATAAAACCATCGGCAGAAACTGCGCCGGCAATTTCTTTTTCGGTGGCGTCACGCTTTACGGCAATTTCCGAAACGGCGCAGGTGTCACCGATTGTTTCTGCGGCACTTACCAAGAATAGTAGCGTAACAGCAATGATGGCATCGAGATGGAATTCGGGAACAAAGGGAAGAACCTGTGGCAATTGGAAAAATGAAATCGTAGCAAAAGCCGAGAAGTCAACTTTTCCCATGATAATTGCTGCTACGTAGCCAACGCCTAAACCGAATAAGACGGAAAGCTGACTTTTAGGTCCTTTAAGCACTCCTTGGAAAATAAGGCAGGCCGCTAGGGAGATTGCGCCAAGGAGCAAGTTGTCGAGCGAACCGAAATCTTCCGCACCAGAACCTCCGCCAAAGCTTTGAGCTCCAACGGAAAGAAGAGAAAAACCGATTGACGTTACGACAACCGCGGAAACAACAGGAGTGATGAAACGGCGCCAATATTTGGCGAACAGGCCAAGCAGCCCTTCGAGTACACCACCCACAATAACGGCACCAACAACAGCACCGTATCCGTACGAAGCGGCAATGCCGCAGAGTATGGTAACAAAGGTAAAACTTACGCCCATAACAATGGGGAGTCCTGAACCAATGCGCCAAACAGGGAAGAGCTGAATAAAGGTGCCGATAGCGGCAATGATCATAGCGTTCTGAACAAGGATTGCCGTAGTTGCTTCATCGAAGCCTGCAGCTGCTGCCAAGATAGCAATGGGAGCCAGGTTGGCAACAAACATGGCAAGAACATGCTGCACACCATAAGGAAATGCTTGGGCAACGCTAATCTTGCCATCGAGGCGGTCGAGTTCGCGTTGTTTGGTGTACTTAGAAAGATTTGAGTCGGTTTTCTGATCGGATTTAGTTCGAGATTTACAAAAGAATGGTTTCATCGGAAAGTAATTTCTCCTGTTTCAGGATTCATGGCATCGACAATGGCAAGAGAACGAACGGTGTAGCCTTGGTTACGCAGACGATCTCCGCCTTCTTGAAAACCTTTTTCAATAGCAATTCCAATGCCTTCAATTGTTGCGCCCGCTTTTTCGCACAGGCTAATAAGTCCTTCCATAGCACACCCGTTTGCCATGAAGTCATCAATCAAAAGTACGTGGTCTTCAGGGCCAATAAACTTCTTAGAAACAATAACGTTGTTCACGTTGCCGTGGGTAAAGCTTTTTACGCTGGTGACATAAATACTTCCATCGAGGTTGATGGATTGGGACTTTTTCGCAAACACCACAGGGACGCCAAAGACGCGCGCGACAATAGCGGCAATGCCGATACCGGAGGCTTCGATGGTCATAATTTTATTGATCGGTCTATCTTGGAAAGTGCGATACCACTCACGAGCCATTTCTTCAAAAAGTTCTACATCCATTTGGTGATTGAGGAAGGAATCAACTTTTAAGACATTTCCTTCTTTTACAACTCCGTCACGCCTGATGCGCTCTTTAAGCAGCTCCATGAAGTGTCTCCTTTTAATTTTTTTCTGAATAGGTTTATAGATTAACAAAAGAGTTGCGTGCGGTGGATAAGCTTCTGGTAGATGTGTTGAATCATCCATGGTTCTTTTGAGATGTTAGGTATTTCATCAAGATCAAACCATGAAACCCCTGAGTTTTCATCGGGGGCAATATGTAGAGAGGCGGAAGGGTCTGCTTCAAAAAGATACGTAATATTGAGATGAAGGTGTGAGGGAACGTATTCGCCACGTTTCCAATGTCCGTTTACGGTGAGAACTTCGCATGAAAAAATATCATCGCTTATAAGCTGTGCTTCTTGAAGCCCTGTTTCTTCCTTAAGCTCGCGCATGGCGACGCGGGTGAGATTTGTATCGCCATCAGCATGGCCGCCAATCCATGACCAGGAATTGTAAATGTTGTGATACACCATGAGCGTTTGTGTTTTACTTGGATCAACTACCCAGGCAGAAGTGGTGAAATGGGAAGGCCATGAGCGGTTAAAAACATCGGGCGCAAAATCCTCAGTGCCATTTTGCAGGGACGAAAGAATAACTTCTTTGTCTCGCGCTTCCTCGTCATTGAGGGGTGTGAAAGAAGTTAGTGCTTGGCGAAGGGCATCCATGGCAGCTCACTATTCTTCAACAAACTTACCCGAGAAGTTTTGTCCGCGGGTAAATTCTTTAGCTTCTTCAAGTGAAAAATCATCACTAAAGAGCATAGGAAGCGTGTCGCTTGCCTCTTGCTGTGCCTGATTGAATAAGTCTACAAAACTTGCCGTGGTTACCGTTCCCGTGAAGGGGTTTTCCCAAACAGCATGTTGATGGTTGTCGAACTCGCTTACGGTTAGGGGAATGGCACGGTGAGACATTGCCTGGACAAACGAATGGTTTCGCAAGAGACGTTCAATGTTGCCCAAAAGGTTGCGCTTGATGCCGCGGGGAGAATGGAACACCCCTTGTACCAGACGGAACAAAACAACACCTCGGTAAAAAAGGTCATCGCGTACATCGGCTGAATATACCTCACGAATAACGGAGGAAAGATATGCCGAAATGGCCTTAAGAGGTTTAGTTGAGCAGCGCAAAATTTCCTTTTCGGGGGCATACGTTTCAACTGTTTGCCCCGTGCGGGTATAGAGCATCATTTCGTCAAGCTCGCTTTCGATCACGGCATGAACATCTGATCCGTCTTTGTCGGTCAAACCCTCTTCACCTGCCTTACAAAAGGCGTACTGCTGCGAATACACGTAGGGGTGAGCACTGCGATCAAGAAGATAATGACACGCAAATCCTGCTACATAGGCTTTTACGATTGAACGATATTCCATAGGAACTTCTTTGAGGTGTTTAGATAACGTAAAAAAAAGCTCTGCTGGTTTTTTATCGTGGATCATATTTCCAACAAAACGATATTTGAGAAGGGATGGGTCAACGCCGCAATAAAAGAAAGGGTCAGGTCCTTGGTTTCCGAGTAAAAACGCATCTTTTTCTTCCTTTGTCTTAATAAAAAGAACCGAAGAAAGAGAAAGGGCTTGTTTGCCGAATTGATCATGGGTAATTATTGCAGGCATACAAGGCTCCATTTCTTACATAGTTTTTAGATTTGGTAGTGTTTGTTCACCATATACTGATTCTGTTTATGATGCGTCTCTTTGGTTTGAGTATCAAGAGGGCAATAGGAAAGGATAGCGATGTCGAAATTAGGCATGACAAAAAAAGAAATTAGCTGGGTTCTTTATGATGTGGGGAATTCGGCCTTTGTTATGCTTTCGTCCGCTCTTATTCCTGTGTACTTTGCCTCAATTGCAGAAGAGGGCTCTTCTATTGTTGTTGCGTGGGGCTATGCAGAAACAGTTGCTTCCCTTATTTTGGCGCTCGTTATGCCTATCTTGGGAAGTCTGGCTGATATTGCAGGCAACAAAAAGAAGTTTTTTGTGGGTTTTGCCGGCACGGGAGCAATAGCGTGTGCGGCGCTCGGCATACCTGAACATGCCTTGGCTTTTCTTGTTGTATACGTTGTTGCAGCAATTATGCTCAATGGCTCAATGGTTTTCTATGATGCGTTTCTTGTTGATGCTACAACTGAAGATCGTTATGACAAGGTTTCTTCTCATGGGTATGCATGGGGCTATATTGGGTCATGTATTCCTTTCATTGCCTGTTTGATCATTGTGCTTGGTGGTCCTTCGTTTGGTATCAACGCAATGATCGGAATGAAAATCGCCTTTGTTATTACTGCTCTATGGTGGATTATTTTTGCTATTCCGCTCATGAAAAACGTCCATCAAATTCATGGCAAAAAGCAAGAAGGTAGTCTTGTTGCATCAACGTTTTCAAGTTTACTTGAAACAATGAAAAACATTGCTCGCGACAAGCGTTTGCTTTTCTTTGTCATTGCATTCTTTTTCTATATCGATGGCGTCCATACGGTTATCAGAATGGCTACAAGCTATGGAACCGATTTAGGAATTGACTCAACTCAGCTTGTTTTGGCTCTTCTTGTTACCCAGTTTGTCGCTTTTCCTTCGGCAATTGCGTACGGAAAAATTGCGAATCGCTTCGGTACGGTTCGAATGCTTCTTGTGGGTGTATTTGCCTACTTCTGCATTGTGCTCTTTGCAGCGTTTTTCCTGAAAAGTGCTGTGGAGTTTTGGATTCTGGCTATTTGTGTTGGACTGTTCCAAGGCGGAATTCAGGCTCTTTCGCGTTCAGAATACGGAAAACTTATCCCAAAGCACAAAGCAAACGAATACTATGGATTCTTTGATATTTTTGGAAAATACGCTGCTGTTATGGGAACGTTTTTGGTGAGCTTTTTTACCCAAGTTACAGGGAACTCATCGTTTGGTGTTCTTTCCATTGCAGTGCTTTTTATTATTGGGTTTTTCTTCTTGCTGCTTATTCCAAAGAAGGAGGCAGCGCGGTAGAAACTAGAGCAAGATTTCTGGCGTTAAGGGCATTTTTCGCCCTGTCCATATCTCAAACGCTTTGGCGCCCTGGTAGAAAAGCATTTCAAGACCGTTGAAAGCGGTGCAGCCAATTTGTTTTGCTAGGCGAAGAAGTTTGGTTTCTTCAGGTGAATAAATAGCGTCCTGAACAATAAGATTTTGGTGCAAATAGCTCGCATCAGGAATAGGGGTCTGTCCAATACGTGAGCCCATTCCGATAGGCGTGCAGTTTGCGAGTAAATCTGAGTCAGCGAGTTGTTCTCGTAAAGCTTTGAGGTCGGCTGAATCGAAAAGAGAAGCCTTACAGGCTGTGTTTTCGTTAATGCGAGCAATGCGGCGCTCGGCTGCCTCCCAAGATTTTCCACCTTTAGGAGAAAAAACCACCAATTCGTGAAGACCATCAAGAGCGCCCTGTACCGCAACGGAAGTTCCAGCCCCTCCAATTCCCATAAGGACCATTTTTTACCCTCGATAGTGGCGCCGTGTTCGCGGAATGCCTTCATCATTCCGTAGCCATCAGTGTTAAAGCCTGTGAGTACGCCGTTGTCGTTGCGAACGGTATTAACTGTTTTGATGAGCTCTGCCGCTGGATCAAGCTTGTCCAAGTAATCCATAACGGTGATTTTATGAGGCATGGTTAAGTTGAAGCCAGCAAAATTAAGTGCGCGAGCGGCTTCAACAGCGTCTTTGATATTTTCAGCTTTAATATCAAAGGCAAGGTAGGCGTAGTTAAGTCCAGTTTTCTCAAAAGCGGTGTTGTGTAGCATGGGTGATTTGCTGTGTTCTACGGGGTCACCAAACAAACAACACATACGTGTTGAGCCAGAAATACCAGACATGTAAACCTCCTACGAAAGGTAAAAAGCAAAAAATATGTTTTTAGTATTACATATAAAGTTGTCGCGTGTGTTTCAGAGAGCAGAATAATTGCGTTTGTTTCGTTTTCGGGGTAAAGAAGTCACTGCTTGTATTGTCCTGAAAACCGTTTTGTTTAGAAAAACGCAAGGGACTCACAAGTGTAGTTTCTCCAAAATGTTTGCGAAAGAAAAGCCTCCGAAAGTATATTTTCGGAGGCTTGTTTGCGGCTAGACAAAGAGCAGACTCAATATTTATGTAAACCTTAAGCAAACAACACCAGCATCGTTTGTTTTCGTATTCGTGCGACAATCACAACACGTAACACGAAGTGCGCGTGGCTTCGCTCCCTTATGCTCGCGTTACTGAGCAGCCTTCAAACGACGATCGAGCTCATCGGCTAAGAGATTACGCTTAACTTTGCCGCTTTCCGTGAGAGGAATTGCGTCGATGAATTCGATATGTTCAGGGCGTAAACGCTTTGCAACGCCTTTAGATTCTAGGTACTCAGCAATGGAATCAAGGGTTGGGGCAACATCGCCATCTTGAACGATGAAGGTGCAAATGCGCTCTCCCAAACGGTCATCAGGTAAGCCAATGGTTGCGTGAGACCCGATACCAGGGCAACCCGTAAGGTTTTCATCAACTTCATTGGCAGAAATGTTGATACCGCCACGAATGAGAATTTCTTTCTTGCGACCGTTGATGCGAACGCGGCCTTGGTCATCCATGTAGCAAAGGTCGCCACTTGCAAACCAACCGTCATCGGAAAGATCTTTGTCCGTAGCCTCTTTGTTATTGAGGTATCCGCAGAACATGTGAGGTCCGCGAGAAAGCTCTTCACCCTGTTCGCCATGGGGAACTTCGTTGCCCTTTTCGTCAACAACCTTAACTTCAATTCCTTCGAAAGGAACACCAGACCAAGCGCCATTCCAATCAAGACAATGCTCTGGAGGAACGCCAAGGTGTGGACAGCTTTCTGTTGAACCGTAGACTTCGCAAAGGAGTAAACCATGATTGTGTGCGCGCTGAACCATGGAGCCAGGAACGGGAGCGCCACCGCAAAGATAAAGCTTGAGCGATTTAAACTCCAGGTTATGCTCCTCGGCGGTATTGAGAAGGTCGAAGATGAAAGGAGTTGCACCCATTGACCAAGTTACGCCTTCTCGGTTCATGATCTCGATTGCTTCGAGTGGTTTGAATTCTTGCTGCAAAACTACGCGTCCGCCTAAAAGCAAAGGTGAAATAAGGCCATGATTAAAGCCCGTTGCATGGTTGAGAGGCGCAGGCATAAACATTACATCTTCATGGGTAAGACCCAAGCCTTTGGTAAAGGTTTTCTCAGAGAAGATGATGTTGTTATGGGAAAGAAGAACGGCCTTAGGGCGACCTGTGGTACCCGAGGTGGAAAGAATAAGAACTACTTCATCAGACGTGCTGCCTGGAGCGTCGGTGTAAGGTTCGTATTTTTCGTAGATATCATTAAGGGTAATGGTGCCGTGAGATTCAACGGTTTTGTCATGAACGGCGATTGCGTCCTTGGAAAGAGTAGGAATGCGATCAACAATGGAAAGAATCTGATCCTCGAAGTTAGTCTTATGATGGAATGTTGGACACATAAAAGCTTTTGATCCAACGAGGTTCATACCGAAGACAAGATCTTCGCCATTGAAGGTAACGGGGAGTGGATGAATAACCGCACCAACCTTAAGGCAGGCAACATAGAGGATGCAGAATTCAGACCAAGGTGGCATTTGAAAAGTGACAACGTCACCATTTTCTACTCCGACATCGCGAAGCCATGCGGCTAAACGAGAAGCCTTATCGTCAATTTCGCCAAAAGTCAGGCGCACCCCCAAATTGTCGCTGACATATTCTTCGTCAGGATATTTGGCCACACGATCATTCCAGACATCATTGAGTGACTGGTCTGTCCAATAGCCCTTTTCGTAGTACGCCTTCTTATTTTCGGCGCAAACTTTAAGATCGGTAATCATGATCCCTCTTCCTCTGATGGTATCTAACTGACAGATGTAGAAGAAATACCCTCTTCGCTTAGTTGTTCATGCAAAAGAAATCTGAACACGTATCAAAGTGTAACGCAAAAAGGCGCCCACACAATACGCTAAGTAATGCATTTTTGAATGACTTTGTTACTCATTTTTAAATGACGAAGTAAAGAAGGAAGGGTATCCTAGGTCTGTCTTCAAATAATGAACAAGTTATAAACGCTCCTCGTGTGCCGAAAAGCGAGGGCAGGAGTTTGTGACTGGTTATAGTTGTTGAGAAGGGGAGATTCTATGAGTAATTGGCAGCAGGAGTATCAAGACAAACTCTTTAGTCTTGATGAGGCGCTTGATCGCTTTATACCAGATGGTACATCGGTTTTTTGTGGAACGTTTGAAGTTGCTGGCGGCATTCTTGTCCCTATGCTTGAGCGTATCAAAGAAGGACGTTTGAAGGGGATTAAGCTTTATGGAGGAATTACTAGCGAGGACCTTCATCTTGATGAATTGAAAGCCGATTTCAATGCGCTGCACTATCACAATTATTTTACGGGAGGAAATGAGCGCAACGGCATAGCAAGCGGAACTACCTCATATGTTCCTCTTCATCTTCATCGCACTAAAAACCTAGTTGAAAACGACGGTATTGATGTTGCTGTTATTCCTATGACTCCTCCCGATAAGCATGGTTATTGCAATATCGGTCATGTGGGGTGTCGTCCTGAGGGCATTCGCGCTGCAAAGAAAGTTATTGCGCAGATCAACCCAAGCGTTCCTTACGTATTTGGTCTTGAGCGCAACTTGCATGTTTCGCAGATTGATGGCTTTGTTGAGATCGATCAGAAAATGACGCAGATGCCTATCGCAGAGCCTAAGCCTGAAGAAAAAATTGTGGGCGATATTATATGCGAATTGATTCCAGATGGCTCTTGTATCCAGCTTGGTTTTGGAAGCATTGCAAACGCAATTGCCGAAGGATTGAAAGCGCGTAAGCATTTGGGTGTTCATTCTGAAATGTTTAACGATGCTATGGCCGAATTGCAGGAGATGGGTGTTATTGATAACAGTCGAAAGAACTATCTGCCAGGTGTTTCTGTTGCGGGTTTTGCTTCCGGCCAGCAGTATCTGTATGACTTTATCGATCATAACCCAGGCATGTTCTTCACGCCTTACTCACATGTGAATAACCCTGATTTTATTCGTTTGAACGACAATATGGTTTCGGTTAACTCAGCAGTTTCAATTGATCTTACTGGTCAGGTTTGCGCTGAAAGTATCGGAACACGTCAGTATTCTGGTACGGGTGGACAGGTTGATTTTATTCGTGGAGCAACGCTTTCAAAGGGTGGCAAAGCAATTATTGCGATGACTTCAATGACGAACACCAAGAACGGCCCTGTTTCAAAGATCGCACCTATGCTTATGCCTGGCAGTGTTGTTACCTCGTTGCGTACTGATATTCAGTATGTGGTTACCGAATATGGTTGTGTAAACTTGATGTACTGTGACATTTGCGAGCGTGCTAAGCGATTGATTAGCATTGCGCATCCCGATATGCGTGATGAGCTAACCTTTGAGGCAAAAAAGCTTGGATATCTGTACTAGTCAAAAACGTTAGCGAGAAAAACCTTGAGGGGTAAAGCGGTGGTTTTCGCAGGGGAACCTCGTGACTTTGGCGGGCAAAGCTCGTTGCTCTTACAGAGAAGGCTTGTGATCTAGACATGGGTACTGTTTAAACATTTGGGCGCATAGTTCGAAAACTTCTGTAGACAACAAGCTCTTTTCATGACGATATGAGGCGAATCCTTAAGCGGGGGTTCGCCTCATTGTTTGCTTCAATTATTATGAAAGCGAGTTTTGCCCAATACATAAGAAAGAGAAGCTATGGGTATTCGAACGTCTGGTGCAAAGGTAATAAGTGCGGTAAGCACATGGGGTTTAAAGAATGTAATGCGTCGTCCGGCTGCGAATATGCCGGGAAAAATTGCGCTTTTGGTTGATCCTCAAATCATTGCTGAAACTTCATCGAAGATTACCACGGGATCAATAATGGTTGTTGGTACGAACGGTAAAACTACCGTGACTAATCTTTTGGCAGATGCTGTGGAGCGTTCAGGGCAAACGGTTGCCTGCAACAGAACGGGTGCTAATCTTGATTCGGGTATTGCAACAACGCTTCTCCAAACAAAAGGCACAGTAGATTGGGGTATTTTTGAATCAGATGAACTCTGGCTTGTGCGCTCTCTACCTCAAATTAAAGCAACGTATGTATTGCTCCTTAATCTTTTCCGTGATCAGCTTGACCGTTACGGTGAAATCGATCGTATTCAGGAAGCGATTGTAAAAGCACTGAATCTTTCTCCCGATACTATTCTCATTTACAACGCAGACGACCCTCTCTGTGCTATTGTGGCTGGTCAAGTTGCTAATCAGACTATCGCCTTCGGTGTTGATGAGGATATGCATCTTCCTCAGAACACGGTTTCCGATGCTCAGATGTGTCAGAAATGTTCAGGCATGTTCACCTATGAGTATCGCCAGTATGGTCAGCTGGGAAAATACATCTGCAGCAACTGCGGCTTTACGCGTCCTAACTTAGACTATGTGGCAAAGAATATCGAACTCAAGCATGGCGCTTCTTTTGATGTTGAGGGCTGTTCAAGCGTGGCTGGTGAAGCCATGTCCTCCACAGGCTTATCAAAGAAGATGAGTATAAAAGACGGAACACCTGATAAAGTTAGCGTTTCAATCTCAGTGACGCAGCCAGGGGCATATGTGGTGTACAACATGCTTGCCACGTATTTAGCGGCACATTTTCTTGGTGTGAGCAATAAGGAATTTCAGCAAGCGGCTGATGTTTTTGATCCTCAGAATGGGCGTTTGCAGGAGTTCTTAATCGAAGGCCGTTCGGTGTTGCTTAATTTAGCCAAGAATCCTACGGGCTTTAACCAGAACTTAAAAATTATTACGCAGGCCGAAGGAAAGAAGGCCGTTGCGTTTTTTATCAATGATAATGAGGCAGACGGTAGAGATATTTCCTGGATTTGGGACTGCGACTTTGAGGAACTTGCTCAAGAAAAAGACATTGTTGTGTATGCGGGCGGTGTTCGTAAAAACGACCTACAGGTTCGCCTTAAGTACGCAGGCGTTGAAGCAAAGCTCATCAATAGCGTCAATGAGATGGTTGATGAAGTGCTCGCCATGCCGCAGGAATGGAAAATGTATGCCATTGCAAACTACACATCGCTTCCTTCGGTTCGTTCGGCACTTACTGCTCGTTCGGAAAAAACAAAAAATGCCCCTTTACGCGAAGGCTCGCATGAGCCAACATCTTCGGTGCTTGCGTCGGTTCCTGTATCTGAAAATACCCTTGGGATAACACCTGATAAGCCATTGCGCATCGTTCATTTATTTCCTGATTTACTCAACCTTTATGGTGACGGAGGAAACGTTAAGGTGTTAGCGAAGCGCTGTGAGTGGCGAGGCATTCCTGCTCAGGTTGTTTCTGTTCGTTATGGGGAGTCGGTTGATCTTTCTACGGCAGATATTGTCTTCTTAGGTGGCGGCCCCGACCGTGAACAAAAGCTCGCTTCTGAGGTTTTGCATAACATGAAGGAAAGCTTTGGGGAATATATTGAAAATAACGGGGCGCTTCTGGCGATTTGCGGGGGGTACCAAATTTTAGGAACCCGTTGGCTCTTAGGTGATGAGGTAGTAGAAGGCTTATCGCTTATCGATATCGAAACGCTTCGTCCCGGCAAGGGTTTCGATCGCCTTATCGATAACATCATGCTGTCTTCTTCGTTAGCGAGCATGCCTGTGGTGGGGTACGAAAATCATGCTGGTCGCACGCATCTTGGTGAGGGAGTAAAGCCGTTCGGTAAAGTTATTTCCTCGGTTGGCTCAGGCAACAATGACTCCTCGAAAGAGGATGGAGTGCTGTATAAGAACTGCATTGGTACGTATCTTCATGGGCCGTTGCTAGGAAAAAACCCTGAGATTGCTGATTTCCTTATTGCGCGTGCGCTTGAAAATCGTACTGTCCAAAGCCAAGATGAAAATGTTTTCGAATCGCTTTCGTCGTTGGATGATTCCGTCGAAAAAGCAGCTAATGAATATATGGCCCAGCGTCTAAAATGATACTTAGATGGTGTGATTTCTCCACATATTCTTGGCACAACACGTACGAACCCTTCAAAAATAAACAGATAATCTGTCTGTTTTGAGCGTTTGCAGTAAATTTGTTTGCGTATTCTTGCTGATTTTAGGATTATAGATACATGTTTAATTCAGATAAAAAGACATCTCGACGTAGTAAACCTCGTCGTCGAGACGCATCCGCGGGGGGTACCGCGGATGTTTATTCGCAGCGCTCCAACAGAAGAGCGGACGTTCAGAATCAGCGCAAGCGTTCGTCGGCGCGTTCTTTTGAGCGCTCTGCTTACGGTTCAGGTAACGACTCGTATAGAGCGCAAGCTTCTCAAGGGTATGGGCGCGTTAGCTCTGCAGTGCCAATGACGGGCGAAGAAGCTCGTTTTTCTCGTAATGCGAATTCTCAAGAATATGTTCGGATTCAGAAACTCAAAAGAAAGAAGAGCCGTCGTAAGAAAGTGCTTCTCATTTGTCTTTTGGTTGTGGCCGTGCTTGCCTTAGGTGGCGTTGGTGCTGCATGGGCGTATTATTCTTCTATTGAGGGGTCGCTTCACAAAAACGTTGACGACGATCTTATGAATTCGTTGGCGGTAAGTGATTCCCCTTCAGATCCATTCTATATGTTGCTCATTGGGTCTGATAAATCTGAAGATCGTGACGATTCGGGCGAATTTGGCGACACATATCGAACCGACTCTATGATCTTGGTTCGTGTTGATCCGAAGGAAAAAAAGGTCGCAATGATCTCTATTCCTCGCGATACGAAGGTAAATATCCCTGGATATGGTTACCAAAAAATCAATGCAGCATACGCCTTCGGTGGTGCAGCTGGAGCTGTTGATGCGGTTTCGAACCTTGCGGGTGTAAAGATTAATCACTATGCCGAAGTAGATTTTGATGGTTTTAGAGCGGTAGTTGATGCGCTCGGCGGTATTGATGTTGATGTCCCTATGGAAATCAATGACCCCGAAGCAGGAGGTCATGTTGACGCTGGCCTTCATACGCTCAGCGGTGAAGAGGCTCTTATTTTGGCGCGTTCCCGTCATACGTACGATGATTATGGTTCAGGCGACAATATGCGTGCGGCAAATCAACGTTTGATTCTGTCGGCAATTGTGAAGAAGGTTATGTCTTCTGATATTGGTACGTTGACCAGCACTGTTAGCACCTTGGCGAACTACGTTACAACCGACTTTAGTGTGGCAAGCATTGTGGGTCTTGCGCAAAACCTACAGGGTATTGATACCGATAACAGTGCTTATACGGCATCTGTCCCCACCACCTCTTCTTATGAGGATGACATTTGGTGGGAGGTTGTAGATGAAGCTGCATGGAAGACTATGATGAAACGTGTTGACCAAGGTCTTTCTCCTACCGAGGAAACGGTTATTGACCAGGTAACGGGCGTCGTTCTTTCCACGGCAGGTGATGGTGGGTCTGAATCTTCCTCATCGCATAGTAGTAAGTCGAACTCATCCTCCTCTTCGCTGAAAGGTGTTCAAGTTTCAGTGAAGAATGGCAGTGGAATTTCTGGTTGCGCAAGTGAGGCAGCAGCAAAGCTAACGCCACTTGGTGCAGTTGCTGAAACGGGTAATGCTGACGACTATAACTACACTACAACGTTGGTAATTTATGATCAGTCAAGTCAAGCGAGCACCGCGCAAGCAATCGTTGATGCGCTAGGTGTGGGCAAGGCTATTCAGAACGATGGGTCATATTCCTTCAGCGGAGATATCTTAGTGGTAGTAGGGCACGACTGGGCGTAACCTCTTCCCATATATCTAAATCAAAATGCTGCAGTCTTTTTACGGTTGCAGCATTTTTTGGTTTCTAGCTACCCTAGTAATAAATTGGTTTATAGAACACAAAAGCTCTGTATTCAAAAAGAAATACATTTTCAGAGCCTTTGTATTGTTGGAATATTAGATTAGGATGGTTTTTCTATTCCTACTTGTGATAAGGTTCACTTTTCGAAATTTTGAAAGCACGGTATATTTGCTCGAGCAATACTACACGCGCTAAGTTGTGGGGCAGCGTAATGGGCCCGAAGCTTATGCGTTCGGTCGCTCGTTTTTTGATTTCGTCTGTTACTCCGTCACTTCCCCCAATCACAAAAACAAGATGGCTGTGCCCTGAAAGAGCGTAGGCGTCAATTTTTTGAGAAAGAGCTTCGCTTGAGGTTGCTTTCCCTTTTATGTCGAGGAGCAATAAGGGGGCTTTTTCAGGAAGAGCAGTAATGAGCGCTTGAGCTTCTTTTTCTTTTGAGGAGTCAGGCACTTCTTTAACTGAAACATTAGCGTATCCCTCGAGACGTTTGAGGTATTCAGCGCACGCGTCCTTCCAAAATTTCTCTTTGAGTTTCCCAACAGCGATAACGGATATTTTTATCATTGAAATTTCTAACCTCAGGGTGAATGCCTTGTAAAGAAGGTATGATTAAAGCGATTACTTCCATGTGTGAAGGGTGGCCACACAACTAGGCAGCAACTTTGCCCGCTAAGTAATTGTAGAGGATAGAGCATCATATGAGGGAATTGATCGATAAACTCTTCAGGGACGCATTGAACCATCGAAAAGTGGTTCTTGTTTTTGTGGCTATTTTCTTGGTTGCTTCTGCTCTTTGCATCCCTGCAGTAAAGATTAATTATCAGTTCTCTGATTATCTTCCTGAAAGTTCACCCTCAACGCAAGCTTTGCGCACCTTAGAAAGCGCCTTTGATGCGCCTGTCCCTAATTCTCGCGTGTACGTCGAGGGTATATCGCTTGTGCAGGCGAAAGAGCTGAGCGATCAGTTCGAGCAGATTGATGGCGTAAAAGAGGTTTTGTGGCTCGGGAATATCGTAGATACCTCTGTGCCCCTTGCAACATATGACACTGATACGGTTTCTGCCTGGAAGGCAGATGACGGCTATCTGTATCAGATTGCCCTTGATACTTCCAAAGCGGTTTCTGCTATGGATGAGCTTAGAATCAGCGCGGAAGCCACAGGCGCGAGCGAAGTTGCTCTTGCAGGTGAGGCTATCAATACAGCGGTTGCCCAAGGGTCTTCCGACTTTGAAATCCAGCTCATTTTAGTGATGGCAGTCATTGTTATTTTGGGGTTGTTGTTACTGACGAGCGAGGCATGGTTTGAGCCCGTTTTGTTTTTAGCAGTTATCGGCATATCCATTGTGTTTAACTTGGGTACAAACATTATTTTTGGCGAGATTTCTTTCATCACGCAAATGTGTGCGGCTATTTTGCAGCTTGCAGTTTCTATGGATTACGGCATTGTTATGCTTCATGCCTATCGTGGCTTCAAAGATGAAGGATTGAGTTCGTTTGAAGCGGCTGTGTCAGCTATGCATAAAGCTGCATCGGTTATTGCTTCGTCGGCAGCCACGACTTTTTTCGGTTTTTTGTCGTTGTGCGTGATGTCATTTTTAATCGGCGCCGATATGGGCGTGGTTCTAGCAAAAGGTATTGTTTTCAGCTTTTTGTCGGTGCTGTTTATTCTTCCTATTTTGGTTTTGGCATCCGAAAAAATTCTCAATAAAACAGCGCATCGTAAATTTCTTCCTTCGTTCGATGTTTTTGCAAAGTGGTGTATGAGAATCGCGGTTCCGTTCACTATCATTACGGCGCTCATTATGGTGCCAGCTTATCTTGCTCAAAAGCAGCCAAATTTTGTGTACGGTGCGAGTGGTTTCGTTGAGCCAGGAAGTCAGCTTTATGAAGAAACAGCAACGATTGATGCAAAGTTTGGAGCGGCTGAGCAATGGGTCGTGCTTGTTCCTACCGGTTCGTGGGGAAATGAAAAGGCCTTTGCCTCCGCGTTGGAAAACTTGCCAGGTATCTCAAGTGTAACGTCGTATGCTTCGAGTGTTTCTGAACGCATTCCGACTGATTTTGTCCCCGAAGAGAGCCTCTCTCAGCTTATATCGGGAGAGTATTCACGTCTGATCATTTCGACGAACGTTGAGGGGGAAAGTGATGAAACTTTCGCGCTCGTTCAGCAGGTGCGCGATTTAGCGGATGAATACTATCCCGGTCAAGCCCATTTGGTTGGTTCTTCAGTGACGTCTTACGATATGTCACTTGTGGTAAACGATGACTCATTCAAGGTACAACTAGCTTCTATCCTTGCCATTGGTATTGTGCTCTTGTTTATGTTTAGAAGTTTGAGCATTCCGCTGATGTTGCTTATTGCCATTGAGTCATCCATCTGGGTAAACGTGGCTATTCCTTATTTCATGGGAACGGAAATTCAATATATTGGTTACCTCATTATCAGTGCGATTATGCTCGGTGCAACGGTTGACTACACCATTATTCTGTCCAAAGCCTACTTGGATCACCGAAAACATCTGAACAAAAAGCCCGCTATGCTGGCGGCTATTTCGGAATCGGCCATCACTATTCTTACTTCTGCAACCATCCTTACGCTTTGCGGAATGTTTATCGGGCTTATTTCGAGTAATGGCGTCATTGCTGGGCTGGGAACACTTATCGGTCGCGGTGCTTTTATTGCAGCGCTTAATACATTCTTGTTCTTGCCAATCATGTTTATGATTTTTGACAAAGTGGTAGAGAAAACCACGTGGAAAGCGCATTTTTATCACAACAAGCATGGCGATAGTGGTAAAAGCCTTCGTCTTGCTTCGGATGAGGAGTAGAACAATGGAGCACCGTTCTTTACGTTTTTGGATAGCTTCAACTATAGGGGCACTGTTTATTGCTGCGGCGCTTATTGTTTGCGCGGTTACACCTCGTTTGTCGCTTGCCAGTGCTTCAGGTGATACGAACGGAAAGGGTGCGATAGTATCCTCCCAAACGAATGCCGCTCAAGCTGTCGCTTATGATGGCACCGCTCAGAAGCAGGAAGTAATATATGCAAAATTGTCTTCTGTAGGCAATCCCCAATCGTTGTATGCGGTAAACACCTTCCAGTCGAGCGAGGGTTGTTCTATCTCCGATAAAACCATTAAAGACTATGGGGAATATACCCAGGTAATCAATCTAACCGACGGTTCTGCTCTTAAGCAGGAATCGGATGGAATTCTTTTCAAGACCGAAGAAAAGAGCTTTTCCTACCAGGGAAACATGGCCACAACTGAACTTCCTTGGATTATTTCATTTGAGTATTGTTTGAACGGCGAAAAGGTTGCGGCATCTGATTTGGCGGGTAAAAGTGGACAACTTGAACTTGTCATGACCACAAAGAAAAACGATGCCGTTGATGCTACCTACTTCGACAACTATGTTATTCAAGCAACGTGTAACCTGCCCATGGATAAGGCGGAAAACGTAAAGACGGAAGACGGTTCAATTGCGCTTTCGGGTTCGAATGTAGCGGTGAATTTTATGGTGCTGCCGGGCAAAGACACAACCTGCACGCTTACGGCTGACATCAACAATTTTGAAATGGATAGCATAAGTATCGCTGCCGTTCCTTTGTCTATGAATATTGGTTCCATTGATTCTTCAGGAATGATCTCTAATTTTGATCAGCTTATCAGTGGCACGAAGGCTCTTGCAGAGGGAAGCAAGAGTTTGGAGCAGGGTGCATCACAGCTCGCTTCTGGCGCGCGCGAGTTGGATTCAGGGATTCAGCAGCTCAATGCTCAGGCTCAAACAATTTCGGGTGGGCTTACAGAATATACCTCAAATGTGAATCAGATTAACTCGAATTTGACTGCCATTATCGGAAAGATTAAAGAGCAGAGCGGTTCCTTGAATGCTTTTAATGAAGCGCTCAAAAATATGAGTCCTTCTGAAAAAACTGCCTTAGAAACCCAATTGGGTTTGCCTTCAGGAACGCTTGATGCGATACAGACTTCCCTCGGTGAAATGTCTACCTACATTGGCCAGCTCGATGAAGCCGAAAAGGGTCTTGCGCAATTAAGCCAGGCGGGAAGCGATTTATCGTCTGGTATGGAGCAATATGCTCAAGGCATGAATTCACTTGCTAATTCCAGTGGTGCGCTTGTTACGGGCACCGATGAACTTTCGCAAGGTGCTTCGTCGTTAGCGTCGGGGACGAGTGAGCTCAGTACGCAATCGCAAGGAATTCCTTCTCGCATTCAAAGTGAAATAGACGCGATGCTTTCTGAATTTGATAAGTCTGACTATAAGCCACTAAGTTTTACGAGTTCGAAAAATACGAATGCTACACTGGTTCAATTCGTCATGACAACGGAGGCCATCAAAGCGCCTCAGCCCGAAAAGGTAATAGTCGAGGAAGAGGAATTGTCGATCGTCGACCGATTCTTTGCGCTCTTCTCATGATCTCATTCGTATCGCGGCTTTTGCGCTACGGTGAACAGGGTATTATGACGATGAGAAAAAAGACCAGATTGAATTTTTTGAAAGAGGAATCATGTCTCTTCCAGCAGCAAATCTTGATGCAAAACCAGACAACTTAACTACGATGGAGCTGGGCGAATGCCTTCCTATGACTGCCGAGGTAAAAGATGACCATCTTTTCATTGGTGGCGTTGATATGGTTGAGTTAGCCCATGAATACGGAACAGCTCTATATGTCTATGATCAGGCAGACCTTGAAAATCGTATGGAAACATACGTGAAGGCTTTCAAATCTCGCTATGAGAATTCCGATGTTATTTACGCAAGCAAAGCTTTCCTCAATAAGGCAGTAGCTCGTCTTGCGGCGCAGCACGGTCTTTGCTTAGATGTTTCCGGTGGTGGCGAACTTGCGGTAGCTCGTGCTGTTGGTTTTCCGATGGAAAAAGTGTTTGTGCATGGTAATAATAAAACCCCTCAGGAACTTAAGGAAGCTATTGAAGCAGGGGTTGGTCGCATTGTGGTTGATTCGCGCATTGAGCTTTCTCGTGTTTCTGCTATTGCCCAGAAACTGGGCGTGACTCAGGAAATATACATGCGCATTACTCCCGGCGTTGAGGCCGATACTCACGAATATATTCGCACAGGCTGTGAGGATTCTAAGTTTGGTTTTACTATGCGCGAAGATTTCGCTTTTAAGTGCGTTAAAGATGCACTCGAAGCACCAAACGTTCATCTTGCGGGGTTGCACATGCATATTGGGTCGCAAATCTTTGCGCTCCATTCTTTTGGCGAAGCAATCGAAGTAATTGTTGAATTTGCTGCTCACATCAAGGAAACCTACGGCTATGAAATTGATGAGATTGATGTTGGTGGCGGTTTGGGTATTGCCTACACTGCAGAGGATAAGCCAGCTTCTATCGATGATTTTGCCGAAGTCATTACGAGTGAAATGAAGGCTGCTTGCGCTAAGCACAATGTGAAAGAGCCTCGTCTTTTATGTGAGCCAGGTCGTAGCATGGTGGCAGTTCCTGGAGTTACGCTCTACACTGTGGGTATTTTGAAAACACTTCCCGGAATTCGTAAGTATGTTGCCATTGACGGAGGTATGTCCGACAACATTCGTACTGCTCTTTATCATGCTGATTATGAGCCCGTTATTGCAAATAAGGCCGGTCAGCCCCGCGCTGAAATCGTAACGGTTTGCGGTAAACATTGTGAAAGCGGCGACGCTGTGGCGCTTGATAGACCTATTCAGCACCCTGATATTGATGATATTCTGTGCGTTTTTGGAACGGGTGCGTATTGTCACTCCATGTCAAGCAATTACAACGGTCAGCCTCGTCCTGGCATTGTCTTCGTTAAGGATGGTCAGGCTCGGTTGGTAACGCGTCGCGAAACGTATGACGATCTCATGGCATGCGATGTTGACTAATGGCGGCCTTGTTTATCGGTAGTGGTGGCGTTAGCTAATAACGAAAGGTAGCTCTCATAAGAAAGGAAACTTATGACTGTCAAAATTGGTTTAGTTGGAACAGGCACGGTAGGCGGTGGCTGTCTTGACATCCTCGCTAACCACAAAGAGGATTTCAAGCGTCACTTTGGCGTTGATCTTGAGTTGGTTCGTGTGTGTTCGCGTAATCCCGAGCAGGCTATCGAGCATGGGGTAGAAAAAATATTCACTCAGGATTACACCGAAATTATTAATGACCCAGAAATTGATATTGTTATCGAGCTTATCGGCGGTACGGGCATCGCGAAGCAAGTTATTTTGGATGCCTTGAATGCAGGCAAACATGTAGTTACTGCTAACAAAGCGGTAATGGCTTCTGCTGGAGGAGAAGTACTCGGTCTTGCGCGCGAAAAAGAACTCGAAGTTGCTTTTGAAGCAAGTGTCGGTGGTGGTATTCCTATCATTCAGCCACTGAAACATGCGCTTATTGCTAACGAGATTTCAGGCATCATGGGCATTGTGAATGGTACAACGAACTACATGCTCACACGCATGGAGCAGGATGGCATGAGCTATGATGAAGCCTTGAAAGAGGCGCAAGAAAAAGGCTTTGCCGAAGCTGATCCGACGGCTGATGTTGATGGTTTTGATGCGGCGGCAAAAATTGCAATTCTTGCTTCTATTGCGTTTAACTCGCGTGTAACCATGGATGATGTTTACGCGGAAGGCATTCGTCGTATTTCGCCTGTTGACTTAGCTATGGCGCGTGATATGGGTTATGCCGTTAAGTTGGTTGCTCATGCTCACCGCACCGAAAAAGGAATCGGTGTTCGTGTTCATCCAACCATGATTCCTTCAGAGCATCAACTTGCAACGGTCAATGGGGTATTCAACGCTATCTATGTTGTGGGAGATGCCGTTGGTGAAACTATGTTCTTCGGCGAAGGTGCTGGCTCTGGTCCTGCTGCAAGTGCTGTTATGGGCGATGTTTTAGAGGTTGCACGTCATATTCAGGCAGGTATTAAGCCCATTGTTGGTTGTACCTGTACCGATGTCGTTCCCATTCTTGAAATGGAGAATCTCAAAACAAAGTATTACCTTCGCTTTGTTGTCGCTGATCGTAGTGGGGTTTTGGCTGCAACGGCGGACATTTTTGCCAAGTATGATGTTTCAGTTCAATCGGTCACACAGCGCGGAACCAAAGCGCGTAATGAGGTTGATTTAGTATTCCTTACGCACACCGCCGAGGAGCGCAATCTTCGCAAAGTTATTGAAGAGATTCTCGCCCTTGATGGCGTAGTTGTTGGAGGAGAGCCTTCACTCGTTCGCGTTGAAGACTAGTTTCCGCAGAGGATCGCTGCTTGCGAGCCAATGAAACCTCGATCAATTATTGGATGAAATCTGACGAGGCGAGGTGGATTGTGTAGGACTGTTGTTAGTCCGCCTCTTGATAAGGAAACCGTTTGATAAGGTCGTCGACGGTAGTGAATTCATAGCCTTGCTCTTTCAAATAGGGCAGGGCTATTTTTAGCGCTTCAACTGTGTTGGCGCGATCTCCGCCACCATCGTGCATAAGGATAATATCGCCGGGTTCAGCACTTTTAATTCGATTAGCAATGGTATTGGCATCGGGACGTTTCCAGTCGGTGGTGTCAATATTCCAGCCAATTTCAGCGGTAACTAAATCAGAAAGATCAGCAGCGGTTTCTTTGCTGAAATTCCCACCCGGTGCGCGGAAAATAGTAGAGGCAGGCTTGCCTGTTATGTCTGTAATAGCTTGAAGACCATTGATAACCTCGTCGCGACGCTCTTCAGTGGACATCAAATCAAGGCTTACGCTTCGGCCAGAACCTGCTGCATGATCATAGGTGTGGGTTGAGATTTCATGGCCAGTTTTTGCCATGCGTTGGATAGACTCGGTATCGTTAGGGATACGATTTCCGACGGTGAAAAAGGTAGCTAATGCGCCGTTGTCTTCCAAGACATCAAGCACTTCTTTGGTCCATTTTTCCCAGGGGCCATCATCGAACGTGAGAGCAATTACTTTTTCACCCTTTGTATCCACGTTGTAGCGTATGAGCTGTTTGTCGGTTGGTTCTTTGGTAACTATTTCAATGGTGATATTTGATTCGTTGCCCGTACGCTCAATCTTTTCGCCCGGCGCACCTTTATCTGTGAAAATATGTACAGCGCCCACGCCAGTTATATCAACGCCTGGCTGAATTATGATGGGATCGCTGTCGGTATACGGCTCAGTTATATCTTTACCGTTTTCAAGAGTGATTACATCGCCTTCTTTGAGATGAACAGAAAGATCATCGGCTGCTTCGCCATTGAGTGTTGCAGTGCAGCGCGTTCCATCTCCGTGGTGTATAACCGAGCCATCTACTGCTAAGTAGTTGCCAGGAGCAACTACTACCACTTCATTTTCTAAAAGGCCATCAAGGGAGCGCTCAGGTCCCTGGATTGTTTTTTGCTCGCCGTTAATGGTTACTTCGATGGGTGCGTTTTGAACGTAAGAATAGATGCCAAAACTAAGAACGACCACTGCGACAACGGCAACAAGCGCGGTAATGAGTGGTTTGCGCCTCGTTGATTGGCTCTGTTTGATAGTGAATCGCTTTTTTAGCGTATCTTGGTTTACACGCTTTTTTGGATGATTGTTAGGCATGATCCTCCCGCTTGTTCCTGTTCATGCTACTGTACTTTTCCTTTTGTTAAAAGAAAACTAGTTTTCTTTTAAGGTGATCAAAAAATCAGGCTTTTGATATCAAAATCAAAAGGGTTTACATACTACCCCCGAGGGGTATATAGTCTTGAAAGACAGGATATACCCCTAGGGGGTATCTGTGCATAGGATTGGTGAATTTGCAACGACGTTAGAGACGGCAACGGTAGAACAACAGGCTAGAAAGTAACAATACTTTTGAAAGTCTGCTGTTGTATGCCAATTGCATGAATAAAGCTATACATAAAGAGTGGCTGGTGGATACATGAGTAATAAAAAGGATCAGTGTGAGTTGCAGGCGAAAAGCGAACAGGGACTCAAAGGGCTCAAAGAAGACGAAACAGTCGCTTCTGGAAGTGGCTGTTCTTCAAACGACCATCCTTGCCCCTGCTGCAGAAAAAAAGCAACTGAGCGCAACGAACAATTTCAGAAAGACTTACAAAAACGCTTGAGCTTAGCGATTGGTCAGCTTAATGGCGTGAAACGCATGCTTGATGAAAATTGCTACTGCGGGGATGTACTTACGCAGGTAGCAGCAGCTCAAGGTGCGGTTCGTACAGTGGCGCTCATGCTTTTGAAAGATCACATGGAAACGTGCGTTGCAGAGCAAATTCGCGAAGGAAATGACGAAGTGATTGATGAGATGGTGCAGCTCATCAAGAAGTTTTCTCGATAAGTGCAGGGGAACCAGTATGAAGAAGACATTCGATGTGACTGGAATGACATGTGCAGCATGTTCTGCTCGGGTGGAAAAAGCTACAAAAAAAGTTGAAGGTGTTTCATCGGTTGCCGTTAACTTACTGAAAAACTCGATGGAAGTTGAATATGATGGTTCGCCTGAAACAATAGCTAAGATCTCCGAATCGATAGACAAGGCAGGCTACGGGGCTTTTCCTCGTGAGGAAAGAGACGAAAATTCGGGCAGTGCGGCGCCAATTTCAGATTCAGCTCCCGCTGTCCGCGCGAAACAGGAAGAAAAAAAAGTGAAAGTTCGTTTGATTGTTTCGCTTGTTTTTACTATTCCTCTGTTTTATCTATCGATGGGCCATATGTTCGGTTGGCCACTGCCTGGTGTTTTTTTGGGCGATCAGAATATTATGGTGTTCGCTCTTACGCAATTCCTGCTGCTCATTCCCGTAATATTCGTTAATTGTAAGTATTTCAGCGGTGGCTTTAAATCTCTCATTCATGGTGCACCCAACATGGATACGCTTATTGCTCTAGGGTCGGCTGCATCAACGGGCTATGGAGTCTATATTCTGTATGCCTTGGCGGTGGCGTTGGGTGATGAGGGACACCTTGATCACGCTCACATGCTAGCGATGGATTTGTACTTCGAGTCTGCGGCAATGATCTTAGCTCTCATTACGTTGGGGAAGTATTTTGAGGCACGCGCTAAAGGCAAAACAACAGATTCGCTTGCAAAACTTATGGACCTTTCTCCAAATATGGCCACGAGGATCAGGGGAGATACGGAAGAGCAAATCCCAACGAGTGAAGTCCGCGTGGGGGATATGTTAGTGGTGCGACAAGGGGAAGCGGTTCCTGTCGACGGCACGCTGCTTGAGGGTAATGCGGTTATCGACGAATCTCTTATTACGGGCGAAAGTATCCCTGTCGAAAAAACACCAGGTTCTTCGGTGACAGGAGCAACGCTTAATCAGTTGGGTTGGTTTAAGATGCGTGCGGAACGTGTTGGCTCAGACACTACCCTTGCAAACATTGTTCGATTGGTTGATGAAGCCACGAGCACGAAGGCTCCCATTGAAAAACTCGCTGACAAAATCAGTGGTGTTTTTGTCCCTGTAGTTATCGCTATTGCTCTTGTTACCTTCATTGTTTGGATGATTGTTTCGGGCGAAGTGGGAACTTCGTTGGTGTATGCGGTTTCCGTCTTGGTTATTTCTTGTCCCTGTGCGCTCGGTCTTGCAACGCCAACTGCCATCATGGTGGGTACGGGCAGGGGTGCTGCGCATGGCATTCTTATCAAATCGGCGGAAGCTCTAGAGCGTGCTCACGCGCTGAAAACGGTGGTGTTTGATAAAACGGGAACGATTACTCAAGGTGTTCCGCAGGTTACGGATGTAGTTTGGGTTGCTTCGTCCGATCAAGCAGAAGGTGCTCCTTCGGAAACGTGTTGTGCATCAGTAAGCAATGAGGAAATTGAGGCTTTCTCAAGCGCCGAAAACAAAGCAAGTGCCCAAGAAGCAAGTAAGCGGAAAACGCCTGAAAATGTTCATGCTTCGTTTGATTCCTTCTTGCGCTTTGCGTTTAGCTTGGAAAAGCGCTCGATTCATCCTCTTGCTCAAGCGGTGAGCAGGTTTGCTCAAGCACAGAATATCGTTGCTTATGAGGTGGATAATTTCGAAGAACTTGCAGGAAAGGGGCTTCATGCTCAAGTTGAAGGAAAGCCTGCAAGTGTTGGAAATGCGCGTTTTATGAGAGAACAAGGGCTTTCGATTGCTCAATTTGAGGGGCCTGCCCAGGCTTGTACCGATGAAGGCAAGACGCCGCTTTTCTTCTCGCTGGACTCAAGGGTGCTGGGTTTTGTTGCGGTTGCTGATGAGGTAAAACCAACAAGTGCTCAAGCTATTCAGTCGCTGCGCAGTGCAGGTATTTCAACCGTTATGCTGACAGGCGATAATAGCCGAAGTGCGGCTGCTATCCAAAAGAAAGTTGGTTTAGATGAGGTTATTGCCGAAGTTCTTCCGCAGGACAAAGAACGCGTAGTTCGCAGGCTTTCAGAAAAAGGTGCGGTTGCTATGGTCGGCGATGGAATTAACGATGCACCAGCCCTTGCGCGCGCCGATGTGGGAATCGCAATTGGCGCGGGAACGGATATTGCGATTGAAAGTGCCGATGTGGTTTTGATGCACAACCAGCTCACCGATGTTCCTGCGGCGATTGATCTTTCGCGGGCAACCGTGCGTACGATTAAGCAAAATCTGTTCTGGGCACTGTTTTACAACAGCATTTGCATTCCTGTTGCTGCTGGTGTTCTTTCGGTTTTAGGAATAACGCTCAACCCTATGATTGCCGCCGCAGCTATGAGTTTAAGTTCGCTTTTTGTGGTGAGCAACGCGCTTCGTTTGCGTGGTTGGAAACCTCAAGCAGGGGCTGGTCATACGGGAGTTGTTGACGCTTCCTCTCAAGCAAGTGAGCGTTCTGCTTCCATTCAAGCGGCAGAAACCGAACCAGAAGAAAGTAGGAATAATGCTATTAAAGGAGATGAATCTTCAATGAACGAATCATTGTCTGCGAAAGGTGAAACAAGAATGCTTTGTGTTGAGGGGATGATGTGTCCTAAGTGTGTGGCTCACGTAACAGAAGCGCTAGAAGAACTCAGCGGTGTTGCTTCGGTAGAAGTAAGTCTTGACGAAAAGCGCGCAACGGTAACGCTTACGGAAGAATCTCCCGCAACTGACAAAGAGCTCGTTAAGGCTGTTGTTGAGGCTGGATATAAAGCCAAAATAAAGCGCTAGCTATGTGGGTTTAGGCGTTTGATGTGGGACTGTTACTCGATTATGTAAGCGGCAACAATTTCTGCGGCGTATACAGTGTGATAATCTCGAAAACCGTTTTCGTCAGCAGGATACCAAGCTTCAACATCTTCAGCATCAAGTAAGGAAAGATCTTGATCCTGAATGTAGCGAACTTTGCACTCTAAGGTAAGGGGAAGTTCGCGAATTCCTGGTGCAGCAACAACTTCAGGGTTTTCAAGGGTTAATCCTAGCTCAGCAATTTTGTCCATATCGCGTCCAGATTTTGAGCCACAAACAGCAAGGATTTTTTTGTCGTATTCGCCCACGGGCATATTTACGGTAAATTCACCGGTTTCATCAAGGAATTCTTTAGTGAAGCGGTGTTGGCGAACAAACGCAGTAAAAAGGGGCTTGCCCCACTGAATACCGAGCGTTCCCCAGCTGATAGTCATCGTGTTTACGCGGTTACCCGATTTAGTAGTAAGAAGAACACCTTCTTTAAGAGCCTTCGCAATTTCGGTTGAGTGTTCAAAGACGTCGATCTGTTTTTTCATGATTACCTCTTACTCTTCAAATGTTATTTGTAAGCAATATGAACGGCTGCAACACCGAAGGTGACGTTGGTGTATTCAACACGTGAAAAGCCTGCGTCATAGAGCATTTTTGAAAAACCTTCTTGATTAGGGAAGGCTTTAATGGAATTTGCTAAGTACACGAATCCTGAATCGTCGCCTGTGACAATTTTGCCCCAGGCGGGAATACCCCAACGCAAGTAGACATCGTAACCAAGGCGCATAAGAGGGTTTGGCGGGGTGGAAAATTCAAGGACGCAAAGCGCGCCACCAGGACGCAAAACGCGATACATTTCTGAAAGTGCTTTTTCGCGTTCTGGCATATTGCGAATACCATAAGACATCGTAACGATATCGAATACATCGTCATCAAACGGAATGTTCTGGCCGTCTACGACTGCTAAAACAATAGGAACTCCGTTTGCTTCACCTGCGTCGAGGCGCGTTTGCGCCACATCGAGCATGGCGGGGGTGTAGTCAGAAAGAATGATGTGAGCGGGCTGTTTGCGCTCGCAAGCCATGAAGGTTACGTCACCTGTTCCGCCTGCAATGTCGAGCATTAAAGAATCTGGGCGAATGGGGGCTTTGTCAATGAGCGTTTTAAGCCAGCTGCGATATTGACCAAAACTGGAGTATTTGTTGAAGCGCTCGTAGTCCCAAGCAATATCGGTGAATATCTTTTTCACGCGTTCGGAGGAAATGTTGGCGGGTGCCGATTTTCCTGTAGCGGTGTCGATGGAGTGCTCTTCTTGTTCCGTGACCTGTTTATGCTGGTTGTTGTTTTGGGTCTGACCTTCGGTCTGGCACGAAGCGTCTTTTTCTGAAGAAGACGCAGAAGACTCAAGAGAAGCTTCGCTCATATCGCTCATATAAAAATCCTTTTAACCGTTGTGTAGGTGGACGGGCTTTAACCCGCTAGCCGTATGCTTCGTTAGCTTGTTTGATTATAGGTTTATTTGTCTGATAAACGTTGAACTAATTAGTTCAATGATATGATGGCAACTCAAGGATAGTACAGGAGGATTATCATGCTTTTATGCGCGCCGTACGTTGTGCCCGTTTCTTCGGATCCTATCGAAAAAGGCGCCGTCTTGGTCAAGGACGACAAAATCACCGATATCGGTTCAATGGAAATGATGAAGCTTCGTTATCCAGAAGAAGAAGTGCGCGATTTTGGCATGGCAGCAATTACTCCTGGCTTCATTGATTTGCGCGCTCATAGTGAAGATGCTGTTTTGCGTGGTTTAGTTCCTGATCTTCCCTATGTTGCTTGGACAAAGAAGATTGACGAGCTTCGCTCTCAGCTTTCAGCTAAAGAGTGCTATGATTCCGCATTTCTTGGTGGCCTTGAATCAATTTCTTCAGGCGTTACTACTATCTGTGACGTAACAACTACCGGTGCTTGTGTTTCCGCAGCGCAGAAGTTGGGTTTGCGTGGCGTATTTTTCCGCGAGGCAACGGCAATTGATAAGCGCCTTGTGGGTTATGCAATGAAAAAGGCCGATAATGACTTAGAGAAATGGTCGCAAGAAATTGATTCTGATCGCATCACGCTCGGTCTTGCTCCTGCTCCTGTGTTCAGTTGTCACCCTCTGATTTATAAAAACATTGCTGAATACGCAAATGAAAATGGTGATATTCCTATTGCGCTTCATTTGGCGGGAAGCCGCGAAGAGTATCGCTTCGTTAAATATGGTGCTGCGGTTGGCAGCGATGAGCGTTTCGACCTTCACGGGTTTATGGAGATTCCACCTTGGTTGCCTACGGCGGTTACTCCTGTTAACTATGTTCTTAACTGGGGCGGATTCGATGCGAAGAATGTTATTGCAGTTCACTGCATTCACGTGAACGACGAGGATATTTCAAAACTCAAAGAAAACGACGTTGCAGTTGCTGTTTGTCCAAGCTTTTCCGCTCAGGTAGGCATGGGCGTTGCTCCTGTTGGTGAATTTTTGCGTGCAGGTTTACGTGTTGGTTTGGGTACCAATGCTCCCGGAGCGCTTGACTTTGTTGATTTGTTCACGGAGATGCGCGTTGAGCTGCTGTTGCAGCGTGCGGTTAACAAGGGCGATTTCATCACGTCTCAAACCTTAATGGAAATGGGAACGCTTCGTGCGGCTGAAGTATTGCGCTTAGAAGACAAGATTGGTTCGCTTGATGTTGGTAAACAGGCCGACATTATTGCAATCGACCTTTCAGGTTCACATCAAACTCCTACGAGTGACCCTGTATCGGCAATCTTGAGTTCTGCGGGCGATAGCGACGTAATGATGACTATGGTCAACGGCAATATTCTGTTTGAGCGTGGTCAGTGGCACGTGGTAGGAGAAGTAGCTAAAAACATTGCTCACGTCCTTGAAATTCGCGGAAAGCTTCGTTCGTAGGCGTTTTCCGTTCCTCAAAGTAGCAAGGCATCTTATCGAAAAACCCGCTTTCATCTGTCGCGAGTGCGTTAAGGTTGTTTCACGATAATTGGAAAGTGTAAGTTATGGCCAAGGTAAACAAAGGAAAGCAAAAAGTATCTGCAAAGCAGCGTCAGGCGCGTGAGCAGGCACTTCTTGAAAAAAAGGCTCAGGCAGAAGCAAAGAAAGCTCGTCAAGATAAACTGAAGAGAGTTTTCATTGTTGTTGTTTGCGTTATTTTGGCTTTAGCGCTCACTCTTCCAACCATGGGATTATTAGTCCTTGGTGGAAACGCTTAAATGTACGAAATGTGACGGGATTAGCTTCCAAGTCATAAGAAAATTCTTGCATGTAAGGTGCACGTTTAGCGCGGAGTCATGCAGGGTTAGAGATGTGAAGGTGTGCTTTGTTCGGAATTGGTGGATTTGAATTATTCATTATCCTCCTGTTTGGCTTTTTGATCTTCGGGCCCGACAAGTTACCAGAAATTGCAAAAACCGTTGGTACTGCTATATCGAAGTTCAAGAAAGCTCAGGATGAAATGAGCGCGGTCTTGAAATCGGAAGTTATGGAGGCCGGCGCTGAATCAGATAAGAAACCCAAATCAAAAACAAGCGGTAGTCCAGAAGACGATTCTGTGGTAGAAAGCTTTGCCGAGCGCAAGGCTCGTTATGACAAAGAGCGTGCAGAGCGCAGACGCAAGCAACAGCTTGAGGCAAACCGTGAGGCGATGCGTAAAAGCTCTACAGAGCACGCACGCGAACTTGAGCAGCAGGCTGAAGCAGGGGAATCTTCCGTTGCTGGTAAAGATTCAGCAGCAGTAAAACCAGCTATTACGGCAGATCAGCTTTATGGCAATGTTCCCATTAAGCCTGCGCCAAAGGCAAAGGCAAAACCTGCTGCGTCTGAGGGTGTAGGGGAGTCAGAGCAAACAGCTAAGATGCAACCCAAGGAAGAGGGGGAATAAGCTATGCCTATCGGACCTGCGCGAATGTCCCTCATGGAGCATTTAGGCGAGCTGCGCATGCGCCTTGTTCGTGTTATTGTGTGTTTGATTGTTGCGATTATCGTTTTTTACTTGGCAACTCCTACGGTGGCAAACTTTTTGCTGCTTCCCGTCGCTGATTTTATGCCTAAGACAGAGGACGGCACGGTTGCCCTTAACGTTTTGGGCGCGTTTGATGCGTTTTCTGTTCGCATGACCATTGCGCTTTGGACATCTATTGTTGCATGTATGCCTGTAATTCTATGGCAAGTACTGGCGTTTTTCTTGCCGGCACTTAAGCCAAAGGAAAGAAAATGGTTTATTCCAACGTTTTGTGCGGCTGTCGCGCTCTTTTTGTTTGGTACGGTTTTTTGCTACTGCATCATCTTGAATCCTGCCTTTGAATGGCTCACAAGCCAAGCTTCGGGGTTTGCCGAGATACTGCCTGAAGCAAGCCGCTGGATAGATATCATCATCAAGTTTGAATTGGGATTTGGCTTTGCATTTGAACTTCCGCTGGTTGTGTTCTACCTAGTTATGTTCAATGTTATCCCGTACAAAAAGCTGCGCTCAAGCTGGCGTGTGGTTTACATCGTTTTGCTTACTTTTTCCGCCGTTGTTACCCCTGACGCTTCGCCTGTTACCATGGGTCTTATGTTTGCGGCAATGGTGCTCTTGTATGAGCTTAGTTTGCTTGCCGCGCGTATTGGTTTGAAGAAGCGTATTAAGTCGCAGGCTGAAAAGGCAGCTCAGGAAGAAAAAGAGCGTCAAGAAGCAAAAGAAGAATTGCGCTCGCTTAAAAAATCTTTCGATAAACACCTTTGGGGTGACGAGGGTGGTGAGCGGTAATGCATGAACTCGGAATTATGACCGGTGTTTTGCAGGCTGTTGAAGAATCCGCAAAACAGGCAGGGTCTGAAAAGGTTCTCAAGATTAGTCTTTCCGTTGGTGTAATGACTGAGGCTATCGAGGATGCTTTGCGTTTTGCCTTCGAGGCGCTTTCGGAAGGAACTATGTGTGAAAGTGCTGAACTTGAAATAACGATGATTCCTCCCGTGAGCGTTTGTGCAGAATGTGGCAATGAATACGAGCACGATCGTTTTCACATGTTGTGTCCAGAATGCGGGAGTAGCTTTACGCAGCTCATTCAGGGAAAGGAACTTCAGATTGACTCCATCGAGGTTGATCTTCCTGATGATGGGGAAGATGCCGAAGAGCCTAGCCAATTGTCTGAAGCCTAAAGAAGTAAAGGGATTAAAAAGCCAAGCCCTTTAGAGAAGCGAGGAAAACATGCAGATAGATATGAAACAGCCCATCTTAGACAAAAACGACCGTCTTGCAGCTGACAATCGAGCACTTTTTGCTGAGAAGAAAGTATTTGTTCTTGATTTGCTCGCCTCGCCTGGTTCAGGAAAAACCTCGACCATTTTGGCAACCATTGAAGCTTTGCGAGACACCTTCAATATCGAGGTTATTGAGGGCGATATCGCGTCTTCGGTTGATTCGGAAAAAATTAAGGCACAGGGCATTCCGGCTGTGCAGATTAATACGGGTGGCGCATGTCACCTTGAAAGCGACATGATTCGTCGTGCGGTTGATGTGCTCGATCTTGATTCTATCGATCTCATTATTGTTGAAAATGTGGGCAATCTGGTTTGTCCGACCGATTTTGATTTGGGCGAAAACATGAAGGCCATGATTCTGAGCGTTCCTGAAGGAGATGATAAGCCTCTGAAGTACCCTGGCGTGTTCCAGGCTTCTTCGGCTATTGTTCTCAATAAAATAGATACGCTTCCTGTGTTCAATTTTGACAAGGAATTGTTTGATGACCATATCAAAAACCTTAATCCTAATGCGCCCATTTTCCCTATTTCAGCAACTACTGGCGAGGGCGTTGATGAATGGGCTTCATGGCTTGCTGAAAAAATTCAGGCTCTTTAGTGAAACCTTTGTTACTGCGAGTATTTCGCAACCATTTAGAAACATTTGCTAAAGATACTGAGTTCAGCGCCCGCTAAAAGATCATAGGAGGGGTTATGGATCTCGAGCAAAAATACCAAACAGGCTTACATGCCTTGAAAGAGTATGCTTCTGCAGCTGGTTTTACTGATGTAGTTATTGGACTTTCGGGCGGTATTGATTCTTCCCTTACGGCAGTTATGTGCGTTGAGGCATTTGGTGCTGACCATGTTCATGGCTTTATGCTTCCTGGTCCCTATTCAACCGACCACTCCTTGAAAGATGCTCGCGATCTGGCTGATAACCTAGGTATTGAAACGCAAGTCATTTCAATTCTTGAACCTTATGAGGGTTTTGAACGCGCTCTTCACAAGGTGATGGGTGGCGATCTTGAAGGCTTGGCGTGTGAGAATACTCAAGCTCGTTGCCGCATGGTATGTTTGATGGCGCTTTCAAACCGCTTTAATTGGATGCTCGTTAATACAGGCAACAAGAGCGAGGCCATGATGGGCTTCTCAACGCTGTATGGTGATACCGCTGGGGCATACGCTCCTTTGGGCGGGTTTTACAAGACGGATATTTTTGCGCTTTCTCGCTGGTGTAATGAGCGCGCCGAAGAACAGGGTGCAATTCCTCCTATTCCTCATCATGTTCTTATCAAGCCGCCGAGTGCAGAGCTTTCTCCTGGGGCTGAAGATGAGAAATCGCTAGGTGTAGACTACGCAACGCTCGATAAGATTCTTATTGCGCATTACGATCAGGGCAAAACCGCCGAAGAAGTTGCGGCACTAGGCTTTGATCTTGAGCAAGTTCAAAGCATTATTGTCCGTGCAGATTCGTATGCTTATAAGCGCGCTATGGAGCCACCATTTCCGCAAAACCCGTTCTATGTTTAATGGTTGATTTTAATGCTTTGATTAAGCTGTCTACGGAAATTGTTTTTTTGAAGACAGCTTAATTTGAATTTGGCTTATTACGCGCATGAAGACACAGAGAAATATCTTTAGTTTCAAGATATTTCTCTGTGTCTTCTTTGTTAATTAAGGCTTCAATTCGAACTTTTCCTCATAGGTTCAATTCTTTCTTCATCTGAAAAAGGCCCATTCCTGTCGCTAGAGGGCTTGTAAATTTCGCGAAGCAAAAGGAACTTGATTTGCCCTGCGTTGAGCCAAGTGTTGAGTGAAATATGGAAATGCAAAAACATGCGAAGTAACAACAAATCAACATCTAAGTGTCATAGACTCATATTTTCTGTTTCTTGGGTTGCTTTATGTATGAAAGTTGCTAAGATGAACAACTGTTAGCACTCAAACAATGAGAGTGCTAATCAGTTTGGTAACAAGCGCAATGCATGTTTATGCAAACGCGTATGACGTAAACAAACCTATGAAAGGAAGTACGTTATGAACCTTAAGCCACTCGGCGATCGCATTGTTGTTAAGCAGGATGAGGCTCAAGAAACCACTGCTGGCGGCTTGTATATTGCTGCTGAATCTAAGGAAAAGCCTCAGACTGGTGTTGTTCTTGCTGTTGGAGAAGGAAAAGTCAACAACGAAGGCAAGCATCTTCCTATGCCCGTAAAGGTTGGCGACCGTGTTCTCTACGGTAAATACGGCGGAACTGAAGTTGATGTAGACGGCGAGAAAGTTCTTATTCTTCGCGCAGACGATATCTACGCTGCTTTTACTGAGTAAGTAATGCAAAAGGGCGCTTGCTTGGCTTGCTTGCTAAGTACAGCGTACATGCAGCGCGCGCAGTTAAGGCGATTTTTCTTATAGAAATACTTTGATGAAAGGATATATTCATGGCTAAAGAAATTCTTTTTGAGGCCGACGCACGCAGCGGTATGGCTGCAGGCGTAAAAAAACTTGCTGATGCAGTCAAGGTAACTCTTGGCCCTAAAGGTCGCTATGTTGCTCTTGAGCGTTCATATGGCGCTCCTCTGGTAACCAATGATGGCGTTACGGTTGCTCGTGAGATTGAACTCGAAAACCCTGTAGAGAACATGGGTGCTCAGCTCATTCGCGAAGCTGCTGTTAAGACCAACGACGTTGCTGGCGACGGCACTACTACTGCTACTTTGCTCGCAGACGTTATCGTAAGCGAAGGCATTCGCAACGTTACCGCTGGCGCAGATGCTTTGGGTATTCGTCGTGGTATCGAGAAGGCAACTGATGCTGTTGTCGAGGCAATCAAAAAAGATGCTAAAGAAATTACCACCAAAGAACAGATTGCTAACGTTGGTACCATTTCTGCAGGTGACGCCGTAATTGGTGAAAAAATTGCTGAAGCAATGGACGAAGTTGGTAAAGACGGCGCAATTTCTGTTGAGGAAAGCCAGACTTTCGGTATTGATATCGATGTTGTTCAGGGTATGCAGTATGATCGCGGCTACATTTCTCCTTACATGGCAACTGATACCGAGCGCATGGAAGCAGTTTTGAACGATCCATACGTTTTGCTTACCGACCTTAAGGTTTCTTCAATTCAGGATTTGGTTCCTTTGTTGGAGCAAGTTATGAAATCTGGTCGCCCACTTTTGATCGTTGCAGAAGACGTTGAGGGTGAAGCTTTGGGCACCTTGCTTTTGAACAAGCTTCGCGGCACCTTGAACGTTGTTGCAATCAAGGCTCCTGGTTTTGGTGATCGTCGTGCTCGCATCTTGGAAGACATCGCTGTTGTAACTAACGGCAAGGTTGTTTCTAAAGATTTCGGTATGACTTTGGCAGATGTTACCCTTGATGCTTTGGGAACCGCTAAGACCATTAAGGTTACTAAGGACGCTACCGTAATCATTGACGGTGCAGGCGACAAAGCTGCCGTTGATGCACGTATTGCACAGATGCGCGCTGAGCTTGAGCGCCTTGAGAGCGAATTTGATCGCGAGAAGCTTCAGGAACGCTTGGCTAAGCTTTCTGGTGGCGTAGCTGTTCTTAAGGTTGGAGCTGCAACTGAATCTGAGCTCAAAGAAAAGAAGAGCCGCATTGAAGATGCTTTGCAGGCAACCCGTGCTGCTGTTGAAGAAGGTATCGTAGCTGGTGGCGGTGTTGCTTTGATCAACGCAATTTCCTCACTCGATGATTTGGAAGTTGCTGACAAGGACGAGCAGGTTGGTGTTGATATTATCCGCAAGGCTCTCGAGGCTCCTATGCGTGCAATTGCAACCAACGCTGGTTATGAAGGCTCTGTTGTTGTTGAGAAGGCAAAGGCAATGCCTAAGGGTGAAGGTATTAACTTCGCTGATGGTTCTCAGGGCAACATGATTGCAATGGGCGTTAACGATCCTGTTAAGGTTACCCGTACCGCTCTTCAGTCTGCTGCTTCTGTTGCTGCTTTGATTCTTATCACTGAGGCAACAATCAATGAGATTCCTGCTGAAGGTCCAGACCTTTCTGCTCTCGCTGGCGCTGCTGGCGGCATGGGCGGCGGAATGGGAATGATGTAATCTCCGCTTCGCTTTTTCGCTTAGTTGCTAGATGCTTACATGCCCCTCCTTCCTTGGAGGGGCTTTTTTTTATGTGTCCCGGACAATACCCTCCGGCTCCGTTGTCCAGGTTGTTGTTTCTTTGTGGCCCCATTTTGGAGCTAAAGTCCTATTTAGCCTTATAAGTCCCTGTCTATCAGGTATTATTCAGTTAAGTAATGTTTTAAAAAAGAAAAAGAGCCCTAGGAAAGGGCTCTTGGCAAGTCTTAAATGCTCCCTACGGAGCGTCTTCTTAGGAAGACATTTTTGGCTAGGCCGTATTTTGACTCGCAGTGTCGATTTAACTGGTAATCAAACTGAAGGAAGACCTTGTCCCTATCATAGGGGATGAAAATATGATTCAGGAAATGCCGGAAGAATTTAATAAAGTGTTAGAGGTACAGAAATCATGGAAGAAGTAATAAATGGAATCCTCATTCGTGAGGTGGAAACAAAGAACATCATGACTAAGTCTAGTCTGCCGGTAGGCGGTTACTCGGTCAATCCCTATGTGGGCTGTACACATGCCTGCAAGTATTGCTATGCTTCTTTTATGAAGCGCTTTACCGGGCACAAGGAGGAATGGGGCACTTTCCTTGATGTGAAGCATTGGCCGGAAATTAAAAATCCGAAGAAATATGCCGGACAGCGGGTGGTCATCGGTTCTGTGACAGATGGCTACAATCCACAGGAGGAGCAATTCGGGAATACCAGAAAACTTCTGGAGCAGCTGATCGGCAGTGACGCAGATATTCTGATCTGCACAAAGTCGGATCTTGTGGTACGGGATATTGATCTGCTGAAGAAGCTTGGACGTGTAACCGTTTCATGGTCGATCAACACACTAGATGAAAATTTCAAGAACGATATGGACTCTGCTTCGAGCATTGAGCGCCGTATCGCTGCTATGAAGCAGGTATATGAAGCAGGTATCCGTACAGTCTGTTTCGTATCCCCGGTATTCCCCGGTATCACGGATTTTGAAGCAATCTTTGAGCGGGTAAAGGATCAGTGCGATCTGTTCTGGCTCGAAAATCTCAATCTTCGAGGCGGTTTCAAAAAGACAATTATGGATTATATCGCCGGAAAATATCCTGATCTTGTACCACTTTACGACGAGATCTATAACAAGCATAACCGCAGCTACTTTGAAGCACTTGAAGTAAAAGCTGAGAAAATGGCTAAGAAGTATGATTGTGCCTTTGTGGATAATGAAATGCCTTATGGCAGAGTCCCGCAGGGGCATCCGGTGATCGTAGATTATTTCTATCATGAGGAAATCCGTGGGACAGAGAATACCGGAAAAAGAAATCGCTAACTTCGGATTTGCCAAATAAAGGAGCAGTACTTATGAAAAAATTCTTTTTTCAAGTATACACTATAGTGGTATTTTCAATCGTTATTTGGTTTGCTTTATATGGAGAACATCGTGATCCGAGGTTTTATGTCTCTATTTTGATAATTGCAATCATTGGGAAATTTATTGCTTCACACATAGATAAAGAAAAGTAGTAATAGATGTAGAATTGCCAGAGAGTTTGGCATAGGTGATTAATAATAATGAGGCGGCATATGTATCTTATATCAGCATATTTTGATGAACATGTAACAAAGGGATTGCAGAGGTTAATTGATAATATTGCAAAAGAAACAGGTAATACTTATATGATTGAGAATAATGTTCCTCCGCATCTGACAATTTCAAGCTTCGAAACAAGAAAACCTGATAATCTTAAGGAAGAATTCATGAAGCTTAATAAAATAGGTGCAGGAGAGATAAATATATTTTCAATCGGGCAGTTTCTGCCGTATGTTATGTATGCTACACCTGTTCTGGATGAATATTTAATGCATCTTTCCAATGAGGTGTATGATATATTTTCTGCAAGAGAAGATGTAACAATTAATCGTTGTTACAAACCATATAACTGGTTTCCACACATAACATTGGGAAAGAAACTTGAAAAAGAACAGATGATAATGGCAATGAGAGTATTACAGACACATTTTATTCCAATAAAAGGGAAAATAGTAATGGTTGGATTGTCACAGACTAATCCACATAAGGATATTATACAATTTAATATATGATAGTGTAACCGGGGGAGGGAGAATGGATTTTAGTTGATACTGAAGATGAGATGGTGGCTATTTTTTACAACAGAGGATATATTTTATGCAACAACAGAAATTATTAAGCCTTATAAGACAGGCAATAGAAGATTACAACATGATAGAGGAAGGCGATAAGATTGCCGTTGGAGTATCAGGTGGCAAGGATTCGCTTGCGTTGCTGCATGCAATGAAGATACTTAACAGATTTTATCCGAAGAAGTTTGAACTGTATGCAATTACCTGTAATGTTGGATTTGAGGGAATGGATTTTACAGGAGTGAGGAAGTTCTGTGAGAGTATAAATGTGCCATATGAACAGGTTGATACAGAGATTGCGAAGATTGTCTTTGAGGATAATAAAGACGAAAGACCATGTTCACTGTGTGCGAAGCTTAGAAAAGGCGCAATGTATAAGAGGCTTGGAGAGCTTGGAATCAATAAGATTGCATATGCACATAATAAGGACGATTTTATAGAAACAGCATTAATGTCTCTTATATATGAAGGGCGGTTTTACGCATTTCCACCAGTTACATATCTGCCAGAGGCAGGGGTTACGGTTATACGGCCAATGATGTATGCACCGGAAAAGGGTGTGGCTAATTTTGTGATTAATCAGGGAATCAAGGTTGTTAAGAACACCTGTCCGGTTGATGGTTCAACTAAGAGGGAATATGCCAAGCAGCTTATGGAGCAGATTAATAGAGATAATCCGGGAACTAAAGACAGAATTATGCATGCAGTTGTGAACGGAAGATTTGAGGACTGGCCAGAAGTGCATAGAAATTGAAAATAACTGTTGATACAACACCAATGAGATAATAGAATAATATTAAATCTATTTATAAGGAGATACGAACATGAGAAGATTTTATGAAGGCAATGATAACAAGGGTTATCAGGAAGTTGTAGATAAAGAAGCTGGCTTGGAATTAATAGGTTTTGATTTGATAAGACTTGAGCCGGGTGAAAATGCGGTTTATGAATCAGGAGAATATGAAATAGGACTTGTTATTTTACAGGGAACATGCAGTGTTAAGGTTGATGATGTCACATTTGACAAGCTTGGCTCAAGAAGAAGCGTGTTTGACGGCAAGCCAACAACTGTTTATGTTCCAAGAGATTCTAAGTATGAAGTTACAGCAACCGGAAGCATGATGCTTGAAATCGGTGTGTGCAAGGTTAAAGCAAGAAAGAAGTATGAAGCTTTTGTAATAGATGCAGGTGATGTTACAACTGAACACAGAGGCAAGCTTAACTGGCAGAGAGATGTTAATGATATTATCACTTCAAAATATGAGGGAAAGGTTGACAGAATCGTGCTTGGCGAGACTTACAGCATGCCGGGACAGTGGTCAAGTTATCCATCACATAAGCATGATACAGATAATCTTCCATTTGAGGTAAATATGGAGGAAATCTATCATTTCAAGGTGAATCCAGGTCAGGGCTTTGGTATTCAGGTAATGTATAGTGACGATATGTCATTAAGAGAGAGTTACATAATAAAGAATGGTGACAGCGTAGCGATTAAGAATGGCTATCATCCGGTAGCAGCAGCACCGGGATATCAGGTATATTATCTCTGGGTAATGGCAGGTGTTGATACAAGACAGCTTACACCTTGTGATGACCCTGACCACGCATGGGTAAAGGCTGTTGAGAAGATGGTGTAATGTATTTTGAACAAGGCATATGTGGAATCAGATATGAATTAAAAGGCTTAATTAAAAGCTGAACATTAAAGGCTGAATATTAAGAAAAATATTGAAACTTTTTATCGATAATGATATATTTAGTATATAAAATTTTAACAGATTCGAGGTAAAATAATAATGATTTACGCATCACTTAATGCAAAAAAAGGTAACTACCAGTACCCAGCAGCTATTAATACTGCACTTGAATTTCTTGCAAAGCCAGAGACAGCTGAGCTTCCAGTAGGAAGATATGAACTTGATGGAGATAACATTTTTGTTCTTATTCAGGATCAGACAACAGCTCCAGTTGAGAATAAGCGTGCAGAAAGTCACAGAAATTATATTGATATCCAGTATCTTTTCACAGGAAAAGAAGTTCAGGGATATGCACCACTTCTTCCAGGAGTTACAGGTGAAGAGCCAGCTGGTAAAGACAATATCTTTTATGAGAAAGTAGAGAATGAGCAGTTCGTTACATTACATCCTGGTGAATTTACAGTATACTTTACTAATGATATCCACCGCCCTAATTGTACAATGGATGAGCCTGTTAATATCCATAAGGCAGTTGTTAAGATTAAGGAAAGTCTTATTAAGTAATTGGAATAGTTGACTTGTTGATACAATATAATATTTAAAACAGAAGCACCATAAGAAGCGAATGAAACGTATTCTTCTGGTGCTTTTTTTGCCTCAAATCCTTAGTAGGAAAAGGACAGAACAAATGAAAATTTTACCTACAATTTTCTTTAACATAAACCTAGATTTTACATAGCATTTCTATAATTATGACGTTTCTTAAAAGCCAAACTAATAAGGAGAACGTCATGAGAAAAAGAAAAAATAAGATAATAGCAGGTACTGTGGTTGCTGTTATGATGGCAGGCAGTATTATTGCAAACATTTCACCACTTATAGCGAGTCAGACGGGTGGGAATAGTGTTGCTGCAAGTGAGACCTTTAATAAAGAAGGTTTATGGATTACAGAAATCTATCAGAATGATGTAGACAGAAGTGAGAAGAACAATACAAGAGAAAAGAGTGGGTACGAAAGTATTAAACTTTATAAGAGCACAACTGATCTGATGGAATTCGTTGAGATAACAAGCACATATGACAAAGCTGTTAATTTCAACGATATATATGAATTTGTGTATAACGATACAGTCCAGAAGGTTACAACTATGGACGGTAATGATGAAGTTATAATCCAGCCAGAGGAAAAGGTTGTACTGTGGAATTACAGAAGTGATGTTACAACTGCAATTCCAACTGAGGAAGAGTTCAGAAGACAGATGCGTATTCCTGATGATGCAGTTGTACTTAAAGTTACAAGTGGAGTGAACTGGGCAGTTACATCAACATTTTCATTAAAGACAAAGTCAGATGACGGAATTATCTCTACATTCAAGGCAACTGATAAGGCTGACACAATGGATGGATATTCAGTTGAACTGGCAATTCCTGATATTGGTAATGAGATGCAGGTATACCGTGAAATGTGTGAGCCTTCACCTGGATATGTATATTCAGGACAGCTTAATGGTCTTGTTAATGCCAAGGTACCTGATAATCAGATTGCAGATGGCGTATTTATTACAGAAGTAAGACCTAATGATATTAACAGAAGCAGTGTTTATGGAATTAGTGATGATCTGATGGAATGTGTTGAGGTTGTTAATACAACTGACCATGATGTTGATCTCAATAATGAATATCAGTTTGGATATGCTGTTAAAGAGGGAAGCAGAAAGATATTACAGTTAAGTCATTATGATGAAAATGCAGAGTTAAATATAGGTTCATCAGAAGGATGTGTTGTTCCAGCAGGAAAGACAGCGGTTCTGTGGTATTACAGAATTAATTACCTTAAGAATTATACAAGTTTTCCTACAGAGAAAGAATTCCGTGCAGCTTATAACATAAGTGATGATATTCCTGTATATTTATGCACAGACCAGAATGGAATGAATAATACTAACCGTGTAGTTGAACTTTATAAGCTTGATTCTGATGGAACAAGAAAGATGGTTTCTTATTATTCTTATATTGGAAGTTCAGATTGTAAGGACAATAAGTCAGCAGAGCTTATGGTTAATCCGGAAGGTCCGGAAATGCTTCTTAAAACAGGTAATGCAGCAACTTCTATGGGAGTTGTTTCTGCCGACCAGTATACATATTTAAAGGATGATGGCTCAGCTTTAACTTTAAGACTTAATGATGTTGTTCCAGAATCCATTATGCAGGGGGATGAGTTAAGAGTTAATTTCTACTTTGCGGAGAATGGCAGCCTTCCAAGAACAGGAATTACAACATATTACAGGTTTGATGGAACAGGAAGCTGGTACAGCTCAACAGAGATAAAAAGACGAGTACCTAACCTTTATGAGGCACTGATTCCGGCAGATGAGCTGTTCTCACATGATTACGTTGAGTTCTATGTAAGTGCCGATAACAGATACCGCAGTACATTAAGTGATATGTACAGAGTTAATATCAGCAAGCTTAATGAAGTTGATGGTATAAGAACTAATATCAGTGACAAGCAGGAGGTAAGCGGAACAATATCTGTAACTGCCAATGATGGTGGAGATAATCATTCATCACAGATATATGTAGACGGAACAGAGTGTCAGACAGTCCCTATGCTTGAGGATGGGGCTTATTATACATTCCATGCTGATGGCAGAGACAGTTATTTTAAAAATGCAGTTACAACTACAGATAACAAAACAATTGCGTCAATTGGAAAATGGCAGTACCAGATATTAGATGGACAGGCTATTCATATTGATAACAGCTACTTCACATATAACGAAGAAAATGCGTCATATGATATTACACTCAGATTCTGGGCAGGTACATATGGAGCCACCGTTGATGAATATCTTCTTCCTGATGCTAATAGAGAAGATTTCACAGTTACAAAGCTTGCATTAAAGCTTATTAATGGAAATGTATATTATCCAACAAAGATTGGACCAGATGATTCAGCTACAAGTGCAAAGACTAACCTCAGTACAGCTTATGAAACAGATCACTATATTGGTGATTCAACAGGAATGTGCCCATATATGGATGCAAGTTTTTCAATACCAGCCACAGAGGTTACAGCAGTTGGTACACAGATAGATACTACTAAGTTTTCGGATGGAGAGCATACATTAAAGGTAACTAATGGTGAAAGCACTAAAGAAGTTACATTTATTGTGGATAACAAAGCTCCAGAAATCGATCTTGGTGTAGAAGATGGAAGCGTATTAAGTGGAAATCTTACATTTGGTCCAAAGGTTATAGAAGACCATACTTTAGATACATTTGTTGTAACTTTAGATGGTGAACAGATTAATAATGTGTATGAGACAACAGCGTATTCATTAGGAGATGGACAGCATATTATCTCAGCATTTGCAAAGGATGCAGCAGGAAATGAGACAACGAAGACTGCGGTATTTACAGTTGATGGAACACAGATAACAATTACAGCAGGTGGAACAACAGATATAACAGACAACAGTGCGTCGCTTTATCTTAATGTATCTAATGTTAAATCAGATACAAAAGCAACATTTTACAAGGCAGAAAAGATTGATACAGACAGCATTAAAACTAACACATCAGAAGGAATACTTCCATATATCCAGTATACAGTCAATGTAGCTGACGCTAAGGACGATGAAATGATTGTGGCAGACTGGGACGGAAAGGCTTCCAACAATGATGGAACACATGCAGAGACAATGTATGTATTAAATACTGCAAATGGTGAATGGGATGAGATTGCAAAAGCAGACAGCAACGGAACAATTAAGGATGCAGCATTTACAGTAGCTAATCATGTAAAGAACAGCACAGCAACAATTATTGTCCAGTGTACAGCAGATTCAGCACTTCCTGAGTTAGATACTGTTACAGATGGAAAGCTTGATAACAACGCAGACTGGGATGGTACTACAGTTCCTAAAGATTATGATTTCTGCTTCGCATGGGAGACAGATACCCAGTATTATGTAGAGGAGTGGCAGAATCATTTCCTTAACATCAACAACTGGATTGTTAATAATGCAGAAGAACGTAAGATTAAATATGTAATCCACACAGGAGATATCGTTGATGATGTAGATATGACTTACGAGTGGGAAAATGCTGATGAGGCAATGGGAATACTAGATAAGGCAGGTATGTCATATGGCGTTCTTGGTGGCAACCATGATGTGGCGGCAGGTCTTGCGGATTATGAGAATTATTACAAATATTTTGGAGAAAACCGTTTCAAATCACAGAATACATATGGTGAGTCATATAAGAATAATAAGGGTCATTATGATTTAATCAGCGAAGGTGGTCAGGACTTTATTATAGTATATATGAGCTGGAATATATATCAGGAAGAAATCGACTGGATGAATCAGGTGCTTCAGCAGTACAGTGACAGAAAAGCAATACTCTGCTTCCATACATATACTAATGTAAAGCAGAGCTCAGGTACATACCTTGATTACTATGGACAGCTTGTACAGAAGAATGTAGTTGCCAAGAATCCAAATGTGTTCGCAGTACTCAATGGACATTATCACGGCTCTTCATATGAGACAGTAATGTTTGATGATGATGGAGATGGCAAGAATGACAGAACAGTATACCAGATATGTACTGATTATCAGTCAGGATTTGAAGGCGGTAACGAATATATTAAATTCCTCTATTTTGACCTTGATAACAATAAAATCTACATGAATTCATACTCACCATGTATGGACGATTTCAATTACTATGATACAGATGTTCATACATTAAATGTTGAGGGAGCATCAGCAACAGGTGTTGATGAGATGGTTCTTGATGTTGAGTTTAACACCAATGAGCAGACGATTCTAGAAAAGAGCTTTAACGCTTATGTATACACTAATGAAGAGATTGGAACTGCAAATGTTGATTCATCAACAGGGAAGGCTGTTCTTCAGGTAAATAACCTTGAAGCAAATACAGGTTATAAATGGTACGCAGTAGTAACTAATGCAGCAACTGGTGTTAAGAGAAGTGGCGTATATGAATTCACAACTGCAAAGAAGAACACAGATGTTATAACAGATGATAGCCAGGATACTTCTGATAAATCTGGAAACATCATAGCGACAGGCGACAATGCAAGAATATGGGTATATATCCTTGTAGGCATGTCAGCCATTGCAGTAGGTATTGTATCAGTTAAGAAGAAAAAAGAGGCATAATATCAATGGAAAACAGGAGAAGTTTATATAAGAGAACTCTCCGTGTACTGCTTCCGGTGGTGATTCTTGCGGGAATCATCATCGGAAGTTGTCAAATACAGAGAGCTCATATTAAAGCCGATAATGGCGTAGTATATGTTAAAGCAAAGGTTGTTCAGATAATTGAGGATAATTCAGGGGGACAGCCATTTAGTGGGGCACAGAAAGTAAAGGCACGAATTACAAGCGGACAGTATAGGGGACTTGATTGCGAATTGGATAATTCCAATTCATATCAGCGAGGTGCGTTCTGTACAAAAGGAACTAAGGTAATCGCAGTTATAAAAGATATAGATGGAACACTTACAGGCTCTGTATACAATTATGACAGAACAATGATGGTATATGTATTGCTTGGGTTGTTTTCATTAAGCCTTGTGCTTGTTGGTGGTAAGAAAGGAGCAGCTTCTTTATATGCACTTGTATTTACATTTATATGTGTAATCTGCATGTATGTTCCACTTCTTTATGCTGGTCTTAATGGGGTATTGGCAGCACTTATAACATCAATTGTTATTCTGGCGGCTTCAATATACATACTTAATGGTTTTTCATCAAAAACTATATGCGCTATAATAGGAACATCAACTGGGATTATAATATCTGGCGGGCTTGCAATGATTGCAGGAAGTATGTCACATTTGAATGGCTTTAATATGACAGATGTTGAATCAATGATATATATTGCCAATAATTCTAAGTTACATGTTTCAGACATATTATATGCAGGGATATTAATATCATCTCTTGGAGCTGTTATGGATGTAAGTGTATCAATTGTAGCGGCAATAACAGAAATCCACGAAAAAGCGCCGCATCTGAAGGCAAAAGAATTATTTATGTCAGGAATGCATGTGGGGCATGATATGATGGGAACAATGTCCAACACACTCATTCTTGCGTATACAGGTTCAGCAACAGGAACTCTTCTTACAATATATTCATATGAAATGCCGTATCTGCAGTTTATGGGGTATAATTCTATAATAATAGAAATTGTGTGCGGATTATGTGGAACAATTGGTGTGATACTGACAGTTCCTATACAGGCATTTATAACAACAATGGTTTTAAAAGTAAGAAAGTAAGAAGAAAAACCTTCAATAAAAAGTTGCTATTGTTAGTTAATATGCGTATAATGTAACAAGGGTTTGTTATTAATTTAACATGTGATGGGGGTTATTTAATATGTTAGCAGAGCAGGTATTGGCATTAATTATTTTCATTTCTATGTTTGTATTGATAGTTCTTGATAAGATAGAGAGGCATTATGTGACGCTTGGATGTGGGGCATTGACGCTGATTGGGGTATTTGGAATTATCATGAGGTCGCCGGAGGCGGTTATTAGTACTCTTAATTTAAGAAGCATTTTTACATCAGGTTTCTGGTATCAGTCCGGAGCTGCTGAAGAGGCAGTAACAGGGATTAACTGGTCGACCATTATATTTATTGCGGGTATGATGATTATGGTTGAGGTTATGGCTGCCGCCGGATTTTTCAGATGGCTGTGTATGCTTCTGGCTAAGGCTGTACACTATCGTACAAGAGCATTGTTTATTACATTTATGATAATGTCTTTTGGACTGGCTATGTTTATAGACAGTATAACGGTTATATTGTTTCTTGCAGCTGTATCTATTGAGCTTGCCAAGCTGCTAAAGTTTAACCCGGTGCCAATGATTTTATCAGAGATATTCTGTGCTAATCTGGGCGGCTCGGCAACAATGTGCGGGGATCCGCCTAATATAATTATTGGTACATCACTTAATTTTTCATTTTCAACATTTATTACCCATACAGGACTGATTGCAGTAATCAGTCTGGTATTTATTGTGGTTTATTTTCTTATAGCATATAGAAAAGAACTGGAATCGTCACCGGATATTGATAAACTGGCTGAATCTATGCCAAGTCCGGCAGAGACTATTACGAACAGAAGGGATTTTGCATTAAGCTGCGTTATATTCATGTGTGCGGTTGTATTGCTTGTAACGCATGCACTGACAGGACTTACGGTTGCATTTATAGGACTTGTTATAGCAATATTTTCACTTATTGTATCAGGCAGGAAGGCTTTACATATGTTGAAGTCTATTGATTATAAAACACTTTTGTTCTTTTTAGGACTGTTTATCGTTGTAGGTGGACTTGAACAGACGGGCATATTAGAGATTATTGCTGCATTTATAGGCCGTGTGAGCAAAGGTAATCTTAAACTTATGGTTGCAATTATTATTATTATTTCAGCATTTGCAAGTGCACTTATTGATAATATTCCTTTTGCAGCAACTATGGTACCGGTTATTAAGAGTCTGGCTGCGACACAAGGGGTTGACCTTTCTGTTCTTGCGTGGGCACTTTCTATGGGAACTGATGTAGGTGGAAGTGCAACACCTATAGGTGCATCTGCTAATGTTGTCGGAACATCAGTTGCAGCTAAGAATGGTTATATGATTGGTTGGGGTAAGTATTGCCGCACAGCTGTTCCGGCAACTATAATAGTTGTGCTTATATCTATGGTGTGCATATTTGTAAGGTATTGTTAATTCTTCGTGCACAAAATGTGTACAGAAATGGGGGTTTTATGGGAGAACAGTTGATTATTTCTATAAGTCGTGAATATGGAAGTGGAGGACATGAGATAGCAAGGAAGCTGGCTGACAGATTAGAACTTGCATTTTATGACAGATGCATGTTGGACGAGATTGCAGAACAGATGAATGCTGATGTGTCAGATTTTCACAAATATGATGAAAAGCCGGGAAACCGTCTCCTGTCGAGGCGGGTAGGTAATCACACCAATTCTTATGAAGAGATTATTGCCCAGTTTCAGTTTGATTATATCCGTAAGAAAGCTGAGAGCGGAGAATCATTTGTAGTAGTCGGCAGATGTTCAGAGAATGTACTTAAGGATTATGACTGCCTTATATCCGTATTTGTAACAGGTGATAAGGAGCATAAGATACAGAGAGTTATGGAGCATTTTGACTTATCCGAATCAGAGGCATATACTAAAATGCGTAGACACGACAGAACAAGAAAACAGTATCATAACAGATACTCAGAAGGTAAATGGGGAGATGCAACATATTATGATATGTGTATCAACAGCAGTCCTCTGGGAATAGAGAAAACTGTTAATGTTCTGGAGAATTATGTGAAAGAAAGAACAGGTAATCAGGAGCTTTAATTATGAAATACACAATAGACACACATACTCATACACTTGTAAGCGGTCATGCATATAACACAATTGATGAGATGGCAGCTTACGCAGCAGGTATAGGAGTTACGCACCTTGCGATAACTGATCATGCACCCAAGATGCCGGGAAGCGCAGGTATATTATATTTTTCTAATATGAAGATAATTCCAAGAGAAAAATGTGGTGTCAGGATATATATGGGTTGTGAAGTTAATATTATGGACTATGATGGAAATATTGATCTTAAAGAATATGGACTTAAGGGCTGTGATGTTGTAATAGCAAGCCTTCATATTCCATGTATCAAGCCCGGAAGTATAGAGCAGAATACGAATGCATTAATTAAAGCAATGGATAATCCATATGTTAATATTATAGGACACCCTGATGATTCAAGGTATCCTGTCGATTATGAAAAGCTTGTAAAGGCCGCTAAGGAAAAGCATGTGCTTCTTGAACTTAATAATACATCATTGAATCCGGATGGCCCAAGACAGGGAGCTTTTGAGAATGATGTTAAGATGCTTAACATATGTAAGGAATTAGGAGTCTGCATATCTATAGGAAGTGATGCACATATAAAAGAGGGAATATGTGAATTTGACAGAGCCTATAAGGTTATAGAAGATACACAGTTTCCAGAAGAACTTATTGTTAATAGTGATTACAGTTTATATGAATCATATATTGGAAAGAAGAATTAAAATCCATTTCATTTCTATTATGAATTATTAGAATCTTATAAGTTCAACAAGAAATACTGCTACACATGACGCTATAGCAACAGTTGTAAGACCTTTGCCTTTCAAAGCAAATATTACGGCTGTCAAAAGTCCTGCAGCTGCACCAACCCACCAGCTGGTTGCATAGAATATTGCAGGAATTGTCATTGCTGTAAGAACTGCATAAGGTATGTAATAAAGAAAAGAACGGACAAAGCGGTTGTTAATCTTTTCCTTAATTGCAGTGAAAGGTATAACTCTTATAAGGTAGGTTGTGCCTGCAAGTATAAGCAGATATATAAAGAAAATACTGTTTTTCATAAGTTCCTCCAATAAGATTAATTATTGCTGTTATCAGCTTCATCAGATACCGGAAAGAATATTGAACCGATAATGGCAGCTGTGATAGCAACAATTGTTATTGTTATACCGCTGGAAATTTTAGAAAGAAGCGGTATGTAGTAGAATAAGCAGCTAAGTATAATTGCAATGATTACGACAATCAGGACGGGGCGAGCTTTCTTCATCTCTGGAACAACCACGGCAACGAACATTCCATAGATTGCAACACTTAAAGCACTCATAAGGCGGTCTGGAAGAATATTTCCAAGAATAGCACCAATAAATGTGCCTAATGCCCAGCCCAGATAAGGCAGGGTAGCAAGTCCTGCAAAGTAGCTGCGCTTGATTTCGTCTTCTTTAGTTGCTACTGCAAATATTTCATCAGTTATAAAGAAACCGAGAAGCCAGCGGTATATGCCACTGAAACGGCTGTCAGCTTTCTGTCCGATTGATATAGACATGAAAGAGTATCTTATATTAATAGTAATCTGTGATATAAGCATCTGAATGTACTGTCCTGGATGAATCATAATGCCGATTCCTGCAAACTGTCCGGCAGAGGTTACTGTTGTCATAGATATGAGAACGGCCTGCCACCAGCTAAGACCAAAGGATACAGCCATAATTCCAAAGGTAAAAGAAACTGACAGATATCCGAGTGCAATTGGTATGCCGGTTATTAGTCCGCGTTTATAATTATTCATTTTATTTATCTCCATGTATACAATGTCTAGGTTAATATAGTAAAGTCATTTTTATATTCTATCATACATTTGCCATAAAATCACTTGAGAAATATTAATAAATTGATGAATACATAATATTAAAAAGAGCAGAGAAAGCGGCTATCTGCCAGCTTTCTCTGCCTGTTTGTTATTGTACATATTTTTATCTGCTTTATCAAAGAGTGTCCTTAATGTGCAATTCTCATAATCAGAAGAGAATGCACAACCATGAGCATAACTTATCTTAAAAGCTTTTCCAAGCTCATTGAATTCGGATATTTCTTTGTCAAGCTGTCTGAGAATATCAGTAACTTCATCCTTAGTAGTGTTATATATTACGGCAATAAATTCATCGCCACCATATCGCCCAACAAAATCGTTAGAAGGAACAGCATTTCTTAAAAGCCTTGCATAATTAAGAATCAACTGGTCACCAACGGAATGACCAAGTGTATCATTGACCTTCTTAAGATTATTGAGGTCAAACATAATACATGCAGTAGAATCAGTAATAAATTGCGAAGTTCTGAATATTTCTTCACATTTACTCTTGTTAGGAAGACCTGTGTGCAGATCAAGAAAAGCCTGCTTTTCAAGCTGTTTATTCTTTTTGGTAATTATGATTGCATGAATGGAATGATTAATTATAAATATTATTATAATGATCATATCTATTGCTGTGAATATTTCAAATAATCTTATATTGCAGGCAATTCTTTCAGAATACTTTTCAGCAGCAGAAACAGTCTGGTCAGCAAGCTGGAAGTATTCTTCACTGAGATTTACAATATCAGTGTTTTCATAACCATATTCACGGACTTTATATATTTCGTCCTTTAGTAAAATCCAGAAAGCAATCTGTGTATCAAGTTTTTTTTCATAATCATTGTTATCAAGTTTGATAAGATTATAATCGCCATCTTTATATTTAAGATCTTCAAGAATTCCATCAAGATAATTGATGAGCTCATCATTAGGATTACCAGTGATTTCAAGCTTGACTTCTCTTTGAGTAGCACCTCTGACAAGACCGGTATAGTTAATAACTCTGGCAGTTCCCTGTAATTTTCCTATAAGAACCATCATTATTGCTACAAGAACAATAAGAATAACGATAAGACAGCTTTCAATAACAGTATTGATTGTTTTTATATGTTTTCTGTGTTTGTGTATTTTCATATCTCACCTTATAAAATAATTGTTACATAAATACTATAAAATCGGTACTTTAGTACTATATCAATATGCTGTATAAATGTCAATACAATAAATGTGAATTATGAATGAATTCGACTGAAAATGAATGAAAGTGGTAATGACATTTATCAGTATGCAAGTATACATATGTTGTGCATTGACACATAACTATTGCAATATTAAAATTAATTCGTTTGGATTTTCTAACCGGACAGATAATAAATTATACAGGTTAAATATTGGAGGAATCATATATGTCAAATATAAAGCTTGGAAGTCATGTGGGAATGGCAGGTAAGGAAATGTTTCTTGCATCTGCGAAGGAAGCAGTTTCTTATGGGGCTAATGTATTTATGTTATACACAGGTGCGCCACAGAATACAAGAAGAAAAGAAATAAGTGAGCTTAATATAGAAGCTGGCTGGAAGTATGCTAAGGAACATGGAATTGAGGAGATTATTGTACATGCACCTTATATAATAAATCTTGCGAATACAATTAAGCCGGAGACTTATGAGCTTGCTGTTGAATTTCTTGAAAAAGAAATTATAAGGACTGCTGCCATGGGAAGCCATATAATGGTGCTTCATCCAGGAAGTCATGTTAATGCCGGAGTTGAAGCCGGAACCGCACAGATTATCAAAGGACTTAATACAGTGCTTAACCAGAACAATGATGATGTATATATTGCACTTGAGACAATGGCTGGCAAGGGAAGCGAGATAGGCAGGACATTTGAAGAGCTTAAGGCAATCTATGATGGAGTTGACAAGAAGGACAGATTGAGAGTGTGCTTTGATACATGTCATGTTAATGATGCTGGTTATGATTTAGTTAATCATTATGATGAAGTATTTGCAGAATTTGACAAAGTGATTGGTCTTGACCAGATAGCAGTATTTCATATCAATGACAGCATGAATCCGCTTGGAGCGCATAAGGACAGACATGCCAACATTGATAAAGGAAATATAGGATATGAGACTCTTCACAGACTTGTCCATGATGAAAGATTCTTAGATGTTCCTAAGATTCTTGAGACCCCATGGGTAGCAGTTGAGGGAACTGATAAGAAAGAGCCTCCTTATAAGGAAGAGATTGCGTGGCTTTTAGAGAAATAATGTGAAAATGCTGTTTTTTCGTTTTATTATAATTTTTGAACTGATTTTTTGTATTTATATTAGTACAATCTGGATATAATGGGTTCATAATCACAATGAACGGAGGAATAGAATATGCTAAGACACAAGAAACATGCATCGGCCTTTATCGCATTTTTGATGGCTTTTGCACTCATCTTCACTAGTTCTGGTATTGGCTCTCTTACATTTACGAAAGCCGATGATACACAGACGATTTACTATAATGGTGAATCAGTTACTCTTTCAGAGCATGCATTATATGTAAATCAGAATTTAGCTTCTTCAAGCGGATATTCATATAAGACACTTCAGGAAGCAGTAGCTAATGCAATTCCTGGCACAAAGGATAATCCAACAATTATTTATCTTGAGCCGGATGTATATTGGACTGACGATTATACTAAGACAGAAGATCGTGATAAGAATGATCTTATAGGTCTTATAATTCCACAGGCTTATATAACACTTGTAGGAATGACTGGTAATCGTGATGATGTAGTAATTGCATCAGACAGAGGACAGAATGCAGGAGCTAATGGTAACTTTAACACAATTGGTGTAGGCGACGGATTTCATGCAAAAGACCTTACAATCGGAAATTATTGTAATGTAGATTTAGTGTATGAAAGAGATACTACTAAGAATCATACTAAGAGACAGGAAGCTGTTACACAGGCACAGGCTGTTACTAAAGTTCCTAGCATTACAGATATGGATGAATGGTTCTTTGAAAATTGTAACATTATATCAAGACTTAATCTTTTCTCAAGAGATGACAGACCTAAGCGTTCTCTTATAAAAGATTGTCATCTTGAGTGTACAGATGATTCGCTTGGAACCGGTTATATAACGATATTTGAAAATTGTACGTTTAGCCTGTTTTCTAATACTCCTTGTGGTGGAGCATCATTCTATATGCAGGCATTCTTAGGCTGTGAATTTACAACACAGTTATCAGATAATAAAACAATTACATTATGTAAGAATACAAAACCGTTTGCTTTTATTGACTGTGATTTTAAGGGCGACATGACTGGTATGGAATGGAAACAGAGTAATTTTTCTGATGATATAAGACAGATTGTTTCTAATAATACTCTTAATGGACAGCCATTGACAATCAGTCCTGATTATCCAGATTTATCAGTAACTCCTGATGGAGAGCAGATGAAAGCATTTAAGTATAATGGGGAATATAATATATATAATCTCTTAAATGGTGTGGGTTATGATGAATGGGATCCGTTAAATCAGAAGGATTATATGCCAACCGGTACATGGAATATCCAGTTTGACTATCCAGGAATTGCTAAGGATGTTGTTCCGGTACTTCAGGGAAATGTTTCTGATTCACTTCAGGTTACGCCTGTTGTTCTTGGTGGCAATGACAAGACTGTAACATGGAGTACTGAAGACGATACGCTTGTTATTGAACCACAGGATGATGGTACTGTAATAGTAAAGGGTGACAACTCAACATTAGACAATAAGAAAGGCTGTCTTGTTGCAACAGTAGCCAACGGAATGAAGAAGGTATTACATTTTACAGTTACTCCTAAGATATTTGAGGCACCTGTATTATCAGAAAAACCTGTTTTATCAGCACCTGAGAATGGAATGATTAATGTAACATATGCATTTACAGATAATAGTGAAGCAGCAGACGAAAGTATAATTAACTGGTATCGTGCTACAGACAAAGAAGGAACAGATAAAGTCCTCGTTGCACAGACAACATATGTAGATAGTGATGCTAAGCCATACTCTTCATATGTACTCCGCTTAGATGATGTTAATCATTATATTATCTGTGAAGTTATACCAAAGCGTTCGAATTCAGTAGAAGGCAGTTCAGTATTTACTGCAGCTTCTGAACTTATCAAGTCAGCATATGTAGCAGATGAACAGAAACAGTCATATAATGTTGATCTTGAGCATCTTGCATATATTGAAGCTGAGAATGATACAGAAGAGAATAATTATGAATGGAAAAACACACTTGAAGCTGGTAATTGGTATGGAGGATTCTATCTGCCTGCTGAATACAGAGAAGGTGGAGAGTGGAGTGACAAAGCATATAAGCCTGTTTCAGGTGAGCTTCCATATACATATGCACAGGGAGCATCAGGCGCATCAGGAACTACGGGACTTCAGACAACTACACAGGGTGCAAGACTTGTATATGTTGATGATACTGCACGAAAAGATATGTCAATGACATTGACTCTTTCTCCTCATAAAACAGGAGCACAGGGCTTCGGTAGTGCTAAACAGTTTATAGATATCTATTTCAAATATGATGCAAAAACAATGACTGGTTATGGCTTAAGAATTGCCAGAGTACCATCTATAAGTGATCCGGTTCTAAGTAGTTTTGCAGCTAAGTCATGTACATTTACATTGATGGAATATAAGAATGGAGTTGCAATTCCGCTTGAGGATTCAGTCATATCAACAGCATTTCTTCCAGGATGCACAATTAAGCTTGATGTGACTGGCAATACATTTACAGCAGATGTTACAACAACATCATCTCAGGACTCAGCAAGCAATATCATGCCTCATGAGGTACATTTAAGCCATGTATTTGAGAATGAAGTAAACAGTTACAGTGGAATAGGATTCCAGCATACAGGTACATCTGGTGCAGGAAAGTCTGGTAACAGAGTTACTATTCATTCTGTAAGCGTAGATTACAAGGGTGTAACAGGAGAAGTTATTGATGTACCAGATAATGACATTAATAATGGCAATGATGATATTAATAAAGACACAGATGACAGAGAAGATGTTCCAGATAGTTCAGTTGATGTAGTGCCAACAGGAGATTCATCTGATATGAGAATTCTTATTATGTTAATGGCAGTATCCGGATTAGCGATTGGAATGACTGTTGCAAAATCAAAAAATTCTCTAAAAGCATTTAAGTAACACAAAACTTGATATGATTTAGAATAAAATAATCAGCCCCGCCTGCTATATATCATATGTGGTATATTGCAGACGGGGTTTTAATATGGGTAAAATTCTGTTAAACTGTAGGAAAGTATGTTGTGAAAGGCGGGATAATAATATGTCAATACCAGCACATGAAGCAAAGTCAAGATTAATAGAGGGTAATAAAAGATTTATTAATGCTACAAGCAATCCAGGAGATGTTTCGCTGGAAAGGCGCGTGGATACATTAAAGAATGGTCAGCATCCATATGCGATTGTTCTGTGCTGTTCGGATTCCAGACAGGTACCGGAAGCAATATTCTCAGCGGGAATAGGGGAACTTTTTGTTATCCGCGTGGCAGGAAATGTAGTGGATTCGCATCAGCTTGGAAGTATTGAATATGCAGCAGACCATCTTGACTGTAAGCTGGTGGTTGTACTTGGACATAACCATTGCGGTGCAGTTGAGGCGGCAATAAAGCATGACCCCGACGGACATATCAAGTATATAACTGACGACATAAGGGAAGCTATTAAGGAAGAGAAAGACGAGTATATTGCAACATGTCTTAATGTAAAGCATAGTGTTAAGGTGATAGAGGATAATACAGATATGAAGCTGCTTGAGGAAAAGGGGCTTGAGGTTATCGGGGCTGTGTACCATCTTGAGGACGGGCATGTGGAGTTTTTGGAGTAAAGAATGGATGAATGTAACATTATCAGACTAAATAATTTAATATCGTATATATCCCCAACAGAGAATCCACTATCTGCAAATGTGGTGATGATACAGGGGAAGGAAGCACTGTGGCTGTATGATGTCGGCAACCATCCTGATATTCCGCAGGTAATAGAACAATTCCGTGATGGAAGAAATGTTAATGTTATATTGTCACATTTTCACGAAGACCATACAGGCGGCCTGCCGGATATAGCCTACAATGAAATATATCAGGGAAAGTACACTTATAGACATACGGAAAAAGGTGTGATTGTACAGGAGAACATATATATTCAGGATGGAGATGTGTCACTTCACATATTTCCACTGCCTTCAAGCCATGCAAAGGGCTGTGTTGCGTTGGAAGTAAACGAAGAGTGGTGCTTTCTTGGAGATGCATTATATGCTATGCAGAAATGCGGACATAACTTGTACAATGCAGGCATATTAAAAGATGAAATGAATGTATTACAGAACATTAAAGCGGAGAAATTCATGCTGAGTCACAGGACACCTTTTGAAAAGCCAAAGGGGATTATTATGAGGTGGCTTGGTGAGATATATGACAGAAGGGTTAAGGGAGAGGTGTATATTGAAGTATAAGACATTTGCAATGATGCTGATAATATAACAAATGAAGCGTGGTGAAAAGAATTCCGAAAGGGATTCTTTTTTTTTCGAAAAAATTTAGAAATGCGTTTTATTGACCTCTGAGGGAAATATCAAATTGTATGATTATGACAAAAGAAACCAAGGATACAGCAGATACGAAAATCACACGGAAAGTGTTTGACTATGAGTATTTGAAAATGTTGGTAATTTAGAAATGATTATATAATAACTTGGTACATGATGATAGGGAAAAACAGGAATGAGGACAGATAGGATAGGTATTAATATTTCAAAGTTAAGAATTGAGCGTGGAATTACGCAGGAACAGCTTGGAAGGGATATTGGGCTGACAGCTTCTGCCATTTCAAATATAGAATGTGGCAGGAGTGTGCCATCAGTGGATACTTTGTGCAGATTTTCTGAGTTGTTTGGGGTTAAGGTAGACACCATATTGTCTGACGAATCAGATTCAGACCTGAACAAGCTTGAAATGGAAGAAAAACTTGTTACTGTTGACAGATATTTATCGGAAATAAAAGAGATGTCGGCTAATTACAGTATAGGTCATAGAAATTATGAGATTAGCAGGAAAGGGGGAGAAATAGTTTATAAAGCGTCATCAAAGGAATAGATAAAATGTTTAATATGAGGAGGAAAATAGAATGCACAGACTGAAAAGATGGATAAATGAAGCAGTCAGTTCTTATGAAGAACAATTAAAGGAGAATCCGATTGAAACAATAGCGATATCTCTTTCGTGGGTATTTGTAATCATTATTGGATTAATGGCAGTATTTGCATATATAAAATTTATTATTGATGGAGGATATTCGCTGAGTGTTGCCAGAATTAAAGAAAATGGAGCTTTTGCCAGCGCTAATTTTACAACTGGAACAATACATATAATATCTAATAATGTGGTTTGGATTATATTAGGAATAATTATTGGTGTACAGACCATAGTTTCAATTATTTTATTGTTTGCAGAAAAAGAAATATGGAAATGCATACTGTTTGTTATAGATTTAATTGCAATTGTATTTTGCTTTGTAAAAATGGTAACGTGTCAAAATAATTCAATGAGTGAGGAAATGAGATTAATATATAGTGTTGTTACGCTTATTGCAATTATAGTTTTCTTTAAGCTTCTTATAGATAGTGATGGCAGTTATGTATTTCTTGCAGAAGGATTAGGATTAGCAGCATATCTTATTATACTGGCATTAATTTTATTATTGGAAAATATATTGGCGATTGGTGCATTAGCAGGAGCAATTATAATCATAGGAATATTGGTTATCGTAGGAATGTCTGGTAGTAGTTCAAAGGAGGGTGCAGGAAGTACATCTTCTGGCAGTGGAGGTTCGACCTCACATACAAGTGTATCAGGTAATGGTGGTATGAAAAGCAGAAAGTCAGATAAAAATACAGCTAATACACCAGTTTATCAAAAAGATAGTAACCCGAACCATCATTATATTGCAGATTATAATGAAATATTGGGCAATAAGCTATATAAAGTTCATGGTGAAATGGGAGATTATGTTGAACTGCATAACGGAATGACAGAGAGAAAGATATGTAGTCTTGCAGAAGCAGAAAGTGGAAAACATAAATTTTATAGAGAAAAAACAGGAAAAGAAATAAGAGTTCAGGAAATTCCGTGGAAATAAGATAAAACATAAGGGGATACATTGTGAAGAAGAAAATTATAATTGGAGTATCAGCGGCGGTAATAGTTATTGTGGCAATAGCTGCAGGCGTTATAATGGGTGTTTCATCAAAGAAGAAAAGCAGTAATGATATAAATGTTTCGTGTAAGGCAGTGGTGACTAAAAATGATGATATAACATGCTATGACTGGCTTAAAAAGTTATGCAACAAGATGGGCATTGAAGTCGAGGATTACAGAAAAGCGGCTAAGGAAAATGGTTATATTACAGATAGTGATGAATTTAGTGATGACGACATAGCGTCAGGCGGATTTATGGCACTTACTTCAATGCGCGCAATGGGCGAAGGTAAAATGCAGATATATCTTGGAACTGATGATGAAATATCAGACAATACCAACATAGAACTTGCAATTGATAAAGAACTGATAGCAGAAGATTCACTTGATAAGGGATTTTCAGATAAAGAGGCTGATAGTATTCTTGATAAATTTGATGATTTGTATTATGGAGAATTCTGGCCTGATAATATTGAAAAAGTTTCTTATAAGGAAAATGTATCACAGCTCGAATATTTTGACATTAAAGATTATAAGGAAGATGACAATATTATAACTTTAGATGACAGTGCAGCCGGAAATCTGAAAAAGGGTGACACATTTGTATTCGATTATAAGGGCGAAAAGGTTTCAAAGAAAATCAGTGAGGATATGGGTAATGGCACATTTTCACTGGAAGACCCAGAGATTGAAGATGTCTTTGATACTCTGATAGTTTCAGATTCGGCAAGCATAGGCATTGACGATATTATTAGTTACTATGGACTTGATAATGTGGAGGTGTCAGCGGGAAATCCAGTAACTACGTTGGCAGCAGATGTGTCTGGCAATATTCATTCCAAAGGATTTGCAATAGAGGCAACGGTAAATGATGATAATGAACTTGAAGTTACATTGACAGATAATGACACACATACAAAGTACAAGCTTCCTGTTAAGCAGAAGCTTAATAAAAAGTGTGAGAATTTCTCTATAAAATGGGATGTTAATAATATAAATGTAGGCGCACAGGTTAAATACACACTTAAGAACGGATTAAAATATGCCTCTGTCGGTGTTGATATTGATTCAGAGATTTCAGGAAAAATCGGAGTTGAAGGGAATTTTTCAGATGGAATCTTTTTATGTCAGACACCTGCACCGATTGGTAATCATCTTGTTGCAGTAAATGTAGCATTATATATTGTTCCAACAATAGATGGTTCAATTACTCTTAAAGTTGAAGTACCGTTTCATGCCGGAGTGTCATATGAAAAAGGCAAAGGCGTGAATGGAACAATGGGGCTTCGCTCGTCTATGCAGACATCAATTGAGGCAGAAGGGAAAATGGGCTTATATTTCAGGACAGCGCCAATGCTTGTGACAATGAAATCCATACCGTTGTTAGACGCAGAACTTGATATGGGTGCAGAAGCGGATGCAAAACGAACAGGCAGGCCAAATGGACAGATATGTTCTGATGTTAATATCAACGCCCCTGTTTTTAAGCTTGGAGCTGGCAATGAGAGTGTCAAATATAAGAATAAGAAGTCACTTCTTTGCACAATGAATATAAGTAAGGATTGTGAATTTGCATCATTTGCAAAAAGTAAATCACTTCATTATGAAATACTTGCTGATGGCACGAAACAGTTTGTGGATGAATGTACATATAATGAGCAGTCAGAAAATGACAAGCCAAAGGAAAGTGAGGCAAGTACAGAAGCACCAACACAGGAGCAGACGACGCAGGAAACTAATGCAAACCAGACAGGCTCACTTCATACATATAAGACGAGAATGGCGGAATATTTTCCAGAGCAGACAACATTTTATTTTGACTATCCGGATAATTGGACTGTGGTATCAGAGTCAGTTAATGAGGATACAGAAAGGGTTACAATTCAAAATGATAATGGGGTTCAGATTCAATATATTGCACGAGATGATAAATTTGGAACAGATTTTATAGGTAATATTATAGTAGAAGCTAAAAATGATGTTGTATCAAAGCCAAGGTACAATTCTGGTGGAGAATTGGTGATAGTTAAGACAAAGGATTATAAAGAATATTCAAGAACTTCACCTGATGTAAGGGAATATGATGATGGCGCAGAAAGATATGCATTAATGCCATCCTCTACACATTTTTCAGTGTGTAGCACGGGAAATTATAGAGGCTGTTATTTTGAAACACCTAAAGAAACAATGTTCTATTCAATACCAAGTAAAAAATTAACAGATAAAGACAGGGAGGAAATAATTGCAATATTAGAGTCATTTAGAGATACTCCTTAAAGACAATTTGTGATATAATCAACCTAAATTATCAGGTCGTGAAAACTAAAGATAAAGACTTGAGGGAAGGGGGATTATGAACGAATTTAATGACAACAGACAGGTGTATTCTGATTCGATAAGGGGAACATATGTAATATTTCCTTTAAAGTATGAAAGCAGTCTTAACCTAACGGAGCTTACTATTGATGGGGCAGAAAATGCAGATTTTTCATCATATGATATGTCAGATATTCTTGCCAGAAGATGTAGGAAAGAAAATGGTTTTGTCAGAAGATACATTTTAAATTCATGCATTGATGATGTACATTTTTCAGATGGTAAAATATTGGCAGTTAATGAGAGCCAGTTATATGTATTTAATAACAAAATAGCATTTTTCACGGTGCTTGTTACATATGACAATGCTGACGCGGATTACATTGATAAGCTGATTAATCCGGGATATGTACAGAATTACAACCGCAGTTTTGAAGAAAATGTAATTAAAGCTGTAAGTAATATTTCAATAGGCGGGGTCAGTAATATATTCAGATTGTATGTTGATGATATGAAACTTGCGGTGAAAGAGACATATCTTTTTAATGTGGCACTTGTAAACAGGCGTTTTAATGAGTTGGAAACTATTGAAAGAATTACATTTAACGAACATAAATTGATAGATATTTCGCGTGATTTTTCGGATCCTTCAGAAAAGGATGTAGCATATACATACGGTGCGAAGGATACTAATATGTGTTCATACAGATGGGGTGCATGCATTACATCACAGTCAATATCATATGTGTATGCAACAGATGATATGACAGTGGCAAATGTTGCAGAGCAGTCAAGAGATGATGTATTTCTTACAATGCTGGTTTTACACCAGAAAAGTACATGCATGCTAGTTAATGAAGGAATTCAGAATACTCTGATTGACAATAAACGTCAGAGTCTTGAGTATTTCAGAAAAGTGAAAATGCTTAAAAAAGAAGCGTTGGAATTTCGTGCTTCAGGTACGCTTGCACCATCGCAGGTATCACGCTGGAATAATGTCTGCGAAACATACAGATGTCTGTTAGCCGTTAATGGAATTGATGAAGCACTTGAAGAAATCGAGCAGAAGGTTGAACTCATAAGGGACGAACAGGAGAGGAAATCTTCTGACATGCAGAATTATGTGGCAACTGTCATAGCAGTATTTGCCTTGATTTCGATTGTTGCGTCTGTATTATCAATAGTTGATCTGGTAAATAGCGGTTCGACAGACATAGTAGCAGCTCTTGGAGTTTCGTGCATAGGAGTTGTGTTGTTTGTGTTCTCGTGGTTGATTTTGATGTTGAAGAAATAATGGAGGAATTTACAATGTGTATGACGAATGACATTGATAAGATTAGAGAAATTACTGGATATGAGCCGGGGAAAGCGTCTATTTATGGTTTTAATGAAGAGGGTAGAGTGCGTAGAGAGTGTGTTGAAACCTATGGAGTGGATACTCCAGGAGAACCAGTAGTTTATGACACGAAAACTAAAAATTTTCATATTTTTCCAAGTGATTTGAAAATAGCTGATACAATTTCAGAAAGCGAAAAAAAATTAAGACTAGATGTTTATAATTATTTTATTGAATACTGCAATAATAATAAAGAGACTTTTGATGTTTTCAAAAGTAATACTTCTAAACCGCGTGAGAAATTACAATTGTCTAAAGAAGATAATTATAAAAATAAGATGGTAATAGATGAAATAAAAGGTAAAAAAACAGGGGAAGGAAGCGGTAACGGTAAATTGAGTCAGGTAACGAGAGGCTTATATAAATATTTACCATTTTATTACAATGGGAAAATATATAATATCAATTTTATGAGATTTTATATAGATAAAGATAATAAGGTTAATTGCATTTTTAAACAAATACAATTTGATAGAACAAATAAAGAAAATATCAATGAAGATGGCATTTGTTATCCGAAAACATATCAAAATCATGTAAATAAACTTGATAAGCTTATTCAGGATAATAAAGGAAAGAACTTTTGTTATAATCCACCTGTAGCATATGAAGCTAAAGAAGCTGAAAAAGCTGTAGAAGCAATTGTAGAAAAATTTGTTGAATTTGTAAAAAAATGTGAGGAATATGATACAAAATAGTATTGTATGTACATCAAATATATTTAAGTAAAACAAAATAATAAATCCCAAAGGTGAAAAACCACGACCTCTCCGACATTATAATAAATAATAGACGAGAGGTCATCTTGTCTGAACACAAAACACCATATAAAAGAGAGGATAACAGCCAGACGAAAGGAGCTTATTAATGAAAAGAAGAAATCAATATATAAGCCAGCTCGGAGTATTGAGAAGAATTTATGGCGGTAATTTTGTCACAGAGAAAAAGCTGTACAGAATTCGTCAAAGATATCGATATGGATTTGATTATCGCGACATTTTTAATATGGATATGTCATTTGCAGAATGGTTATACTCGCATATGCGAATGTACAAGGATAATAGTGTTCATGATGATACTATGGCTGCTGTAATATTTGATGGCAAAGAATACACCATAGAAGAGGCGGTGGATTGGATTATTGAAAATACCGGGGAATTTATCAGGTATGGTTATTATTTGGATACACATTTTGATTACATAACAAGATATCCTCTTATCGGAAAAATGATGAGTAAATTTAATCCGGCTGTCAGAACGTATTTACAGGAGTATGAATGGCTTGAAGATAATGAAGGTCAAATAACGGATAATTTTATTAAGTCAGGCAGATTATTTATTGAGATAATGCAATATTGCTGGTTGTAGGAAATAATGTATATAGATAAGGAGAATCACAATGGCAATTAAATTTAAAGAGATAAGAAGATTTCTGGCAAGAAACATAAGATTATCAATCTGCTTTTTAGATGGGCAGTATCATAATTACTTGTTGGTATCCGATACTCTGGCTTCAGAATATGATGAGTTCTATGTGTACGGAGTAGGTATGACTGATGTGGAATTTTCGCTGGATATTTATTCAGAACCAGATGAAATAAATGGGGAAGTAAATATATCTGGTAGGAATTTTACAATACAGCCGGCGATAGAGATAGTATTGTCTGATAGGCCACGGGATATTGAAAGAAACATTTGTGATAATCTGACATTTAAAGATCTAAAGCCGTATTTACAAGTTATAGGTGAGTTCAATATTGTTAATAAGCTGGACTGGTCAGATGAATCATATAAGTGCAGAGAAAACATTCCAGAAAAATATGACAACATGTATGTGTATGGCATTGGAATGGAGAGAATCTCTGACCATAAGAAAAGAATGGTGTTGGTGCTTTCGGACAACCCAAGACAGAACTAAATGCAAAAAGAGGCTGATAAATTGAAGTGTAAAAATTGTAAATACAAAACCAATATAGCAAATACGAGTAAAACAGGTTCGGCAATATGCTCATATCCAAGCTCGTGGTTTCCTGTAAATATCGAAGATAACTGTCATTTTATTCCAGAAAAAAAGGAAATTACTTGTAGTGATTGTTCCAGATTGCATGAAGATATGGCGTGTTTTAGCTGCGCTGAAGATGACAGTGCAATATTTAATGGGCAGTTATGCAGGGGATTTATAGATAAAAGAAGAATTGAATAGTATTCTTATGTTTTGGAAAGTACAGGGATTTTATGACCTTAAAAAAATAAATGAATCAATTGACGAATTTGAACAGTTTTATGATAGTTTTTAAGTAGGAGTAATACATTTGAACATAGCAGATAAATGTGAAAAAGAGGCAGACATAACTTTATCAGACATAGAAAAGATGAATATGTAAGATATAAAAGCTGCACATATCAAAGAAGATAAACAGAAAATTATTGAAATTGAAGGAAAGTTCAGCAGGTTTGATACACTGCAGGATTTATTAAAAATGTAATGAGAGGCACATATTTATGGATATTACAATAGATGATAATAGAAATGTATATGTGGTTTCTGATATTCATAATTATGCAGATGGGTTTAAAAGGCTGTTAAAGAAGATACAGTTTAATGAGAATGATTTGCTGATTATTGATGGAGATATATTTGACCGTGGAGATAAGCCTATTGAGCTGTATTTTGAAATATTAAAATATCCTAATATACAGGTGATACAGGGCAATCATGATGTTTGGGTTGCAAGGCAGATTATTGAACAATTCGGACATAGAAAAACTGGAGAATATATTTCTTATAATACAGTGGCTATTATGGAGAAGCGGCTGACAGCTGTTGATATGTTAAGACTTGCTGAATGGATACAGGAAAAGCCATATTATATTAATCTCACCATTAATGGCAGGAAATATCAGATAGCACATGCACAGACATTTCTGACGCCTGAGCGTATGTTGGATAAAAGAAAGATATATATGGGAGACGGGCATTATGAGTATTTTATCAGAGGTGTGGAGGAACATGAGCAGTTTATATCGGTTGTGGGGCATACTGTAACTGATAACAGGAGAATATGGGTGTCTCCTTCAGGACGGACTATACGCATAGATTGTGGCGCTGGTTATAAATGTTATGGTAAAGAGGGAACACTGGGGGCAATAAGGTTAAATGACATGAAAGAATTTTATATTAATTAATAAATTTTGATAAATGGTGGAAAAAACCGACCTAAATGTTATTATAATAGAGAATACAATATATTATGATTAACACGAGGTGACATATGGCAAAGAGAAAGATTCAGAAACCAACCCGTTTTGAGCGTATGTATAAGGTCTGGGATTATCTGAGAAAGAATACAGACAGAAGACACCCTACCAGTATTGCTAAGATGAGGAAAGATGAAAATATAAATGCGTATATTGGTGATAAGGAGACTATTAACAGGCTTTTAAAAGATATGGCAAATATTATGAATCTGGAAGATGGAGGAAGTGATTATAAGCCAGAGGCTGAGTGGAGGCTGTATTTTGATGATTTCAAGAAGTTTTACGGTGATAAGGAAAGATATGAACGGGATGATTCTGATGAAGATGATTCTTATATTGCAAATGTAATGCGAATAAAGAACCTTTACTATAACAGAACATTTTCTGAGAAGGAGGTTGATTCAATTATTGAGGGTATTATGGCAACAAGGACACTGGATTCCAAGTCGGCGCAGGAGCTTGTCAGGAAGGTTGAGGACAATATGACTACGGTATTTTATAAGAGAACGCCGAGACATATATGTAAGGTTCAGGAGCCGGAGCTTGCAGATAGGGAACTGTTGAAGGACAATCTTGCCATTATACAGAAAGCAATTGATGATAATGTGAGAATACAATTCAGATTCAATGGCTATTCTTATGAGAAAAAGCTGGAGCCGGTAAGGGAAGAGTCAGACGAGCTTAGCCCATACTATATTGTTGCGAGTGGTGGAAAATACTATCTGCTGGCGGCTAAAGAGTATGAAGATTACAAGCCTGATATGTCTATATGGCGGATTGACCTTATGACGGATATAGAGATTCCGGGAAGGAATGACAGGCTTCATATTAAGGGAATACCGCGTATTCCAAAGAAAAATGTTGCCAATCTTCCAGAAAAATGGTCAGAAGATTTTCAGTTGAAACATCTTAATATGTCTTTTGATAAGCCGGTTCCGGTAACGCTAAGAATTAAGAGTGAAAAATGTGGAGACAATCCGAAAAAGAGAGTCCGTCCCGGATATACATTTTTACATGACTGGTTTGGAGATTCATTCACATATATAAGAACAGAAACGAAGCCACCATATGACGATATCGTCAGGGTGGAGTGTTCACCTTATGGCATGGCACACTGGGCATTGCAATACAGTGAACTTGTGGAAATTCTTGAACCGGAAAGTCTGCGGGAAGATATTAAAAGTAAGATAAAGGCGTTGAATGAAAAGTATTCATTGTGAAAAGAAGTTAGATTAATAGGAGGGAAGTGGAGTTTATGTCAAAAGTATCTTTTGTGATTGGAGCAATGGCTTCTGGTAAAACACATTTTATAGAACATTTTTTTGCTGATAAGGATGTTGATGTTTTAAATATATTTGACTATCAACAAAATGCATATAAAGAATCTGGATTTGAGGAAATGATGCCTATAGGAGTTCAATTCAGATGTTTGATGAAAGCTAATGATATGCTTCTTAACGATATCATAGAAAAACTGAAATGTGGAAGAGATGTTGTCGTAGAACAGACATTTTTTAAAGCAAAGCGTCGAATTGTTTATGTTGATGCGATACGTGAATCTGTTGATGCAGAAATGGAAATATATGTTATGTGCCCAAGTGATGAGAGATGGCAGAAAAATATTAGAATAAGAAATTTGGAAGAGGGGTGTGGCTCTTTTAAGATGAATACTTCAGAGATAGAATTTCCGAATCCGATTGAAGGATTTGATTCCATTTATGAGGTGTCAGAAGACGGCATCAAATTAAGAATAGATCCGCCTTTGGATGAGCAGTTCCTGATAGATGCAAGAAAACAGATTACAGATGAAAAAGAGAGGATAGAAAAAGAAGATGATAAATCAAGGAAATGTAAAGCTTTATTGGAGAGTATGAAAACACGACCGTTTTGGCACTATTGTGAAGTGTGTGGAAAGAAGGAGTTTTTGACTGACGAAGATGCATTCAATAGGGGATGGGATTACCCGCCTAAAATGGGTTCCTTTGGGCTGCTTGGACCTCGGACATGTGGGAATTGCAAAATGAGGGATACTTTGTATTGGAAGATACAGACATCTGGGAAGCTTCCGATAGTCATAGAAGGAGATTTGAACGAAAAAGATCTTATTACTTGGAGACGTATAAAAGGAGAACCAGAGAGCCTCCTTAACGAAGAAAATCAGTAATGGGAGAACTTTACATTAATCAATGGAGGAATGTTGATGATTGATATAACAATGTCAGATGATTATAGGAAGTTTTTAGAAGAACAAAATTATAAGTTTACAGATTCCCAGACAGCAACTCTTGTCTGGAATGACCCCATGAAAAGCAGACAGCAGAAGCTGGAGGCATTGGCTTTATTAAGAGACACTACTAAAGATATTGTACTTAAGAAGCAGATCATCGAAAGAATAGAGTATGAAAATAAATTGTTTGATACATTTAAAGATAATTCTAAGGGCAGGTATGTATATTTTGTAGAAGACAACGAAGGGGACAGCAGAGGTTTTTTCGGTGATTATGAAAGAGCCGTACATTATATCACTAAATATATAGCGGAAAATGAAAAGTATAACAATAAGTATATGGAAGAAAATAAAAAAGAAATAATAAATAGTGAATTGTTATATGAAATACATAAGCAGATAATTGTGAAATTAGATGATGATGAGAAGAATCTGGTAAGGTGTACGGGAAGACCCGGTTCAAAATTTAATTATGAAAAATATGAGGATTATGATGGTCTGCCAGTGGGAACTTATACATTAAATAACAAAGGGAATATAGTTCATTGGTGGAGTGATGAACTGTCAAAAGAGGAAGCAGACATAGTAAATCCGTTCAGACCGGAAAGATTTGAAGGTGCATTTTTTGAAATCCCATTTTGTTATAAGTCAGCAGGTACTCCAGTGAAGGATATAGTAGATGGAACATATGGAATACTTTCATTTGGAGAAGATGACTGGAATGATTATCTTCAAGAGATTAAAGACAGAAAATGGGAAGTTGATTATTCAGATATTCAGGCTGTGGTTTTATATCCAATAAAGTCGGAGTACTGGGATCATATGCATTGTAATCCATTGCATCTTCAGATGGAACTGCCGCCACATATGGAGAACAAAGAGGAAGATGCAGCTTATAGGAGAGCCATGGAAGCGCTCAGTGATTATTGCTTTTACAAAGGAGAGCACAATACAGAGGAAACAGCTAAACGGTGTATGAGGGAATATGCTAAGGTTTGTAGAAAATAATAGATTAAGGAGAAAATATGAATAAAAGAGATTACGAAAAAACTAATGATTATAAGAAAAGTATAGAGATTTTAAAAGGGTTTGTGAGAGATGTCTTAGATGGAAATATAGAGAAATTAAAAGATTTTGATTTTACTGATTTAACAACATATGTTGGAGATAATATTGATTCAGATATGTATCTTATTACACAAGCTATATATATTATTCTTTGAGGTGATATATATGACTTGACTTTTGAAAAATGGGTTCGTGGACTTGGAATAATAGATATCCTTTTAGAGGTGATACAATGAACTCCTTCGGATCTTTATTTGGTAAGGAAGATAAGGAAAAAGGTAGATAGTTTGCTTTTCGAGCTAAATATTACAATGCAGATCAAAATCCCCATTTATGGGCAAAGATAAAGAAATTTTCAAAATCTTACCATTGTATAGGGAATTTCATTGTTATTCCTAACAGGGGAACTTTGGAAAAAGGTATTAATGGAGCAAGAGGTAAATATTACAATGAAGAAAAGTGTGAAGGAATGAGGGATTATTTTGATTGGTTTTTAATAGCGATTGCTAATTACCAAAACAAGGTAAAGAGAGGGGATAATCATTTAAGTAAATTTGAGATGCAACTTCAAATGAATCCAGAATATAATCCAGCATTTTTATCTATAAAAGAATGGGAAGAACGATTTTTTTTAAAACCATATTTTAAAGAGGGTGAACCAATTGTACTGTTTAAAACACCATTAGAAGAGAGATTAAAGGTGACAGCAGCTAATGCTACGAATCCAAAGATTTCTTACTATGGAGCAGAAGAGTACCTTGAACTTCTAGAAGATTTCCTGGATAAATCAGAAGAGGTTATAGAATATAGAACAAATAAAATTATTGAGGTTTTGAAGGAAAAATTGTAAAGAAACGCTGTTTGTATAATAGTGGTAGTTACACTGTTGGGGAGGTGCTTTTTATGATGAATTTGTCTGAATTCTTGGAAAATTGGGATGGTAATACATTAGTTTTTATTAAGACACATACAGATAAAGTGTTTTCAGGAAAAATCGCAGATGTGTCAGCGGATGTGGCGGGTAGGTATTGTATTCCGAAGGCTGGTGTAAAACACAATAAAGGAATAATGTATATAACTGTATATGACAAATTCAAGGAAGTTGAGTGAGATGAGTTAAAATAAAAGCGTAAGGAGGTGTCTGATGATAGAAAATTTTATAGACAGATTTGTACCATCTAAAGATGAAAGAGAGTTTCTTAAAGACAAGAGTGTTACATTTTCGGATGTGGAACAGGCAGAAATAATAATTAATCATGAGTGCTTAAAAAATTCAGAGAAAAAACAGGCAGTGCAAGAGTTGAAAGAAACCATATCAGATAAAGAATTGATAACGGATTTAAATAAGGCAATTGATGAAATACCGGATTCGGAGAATTGCTGGCACGAATCGGGTATGAAATGCTTTTATAGAAAATTTGATATTCCACATAATTTTAGACATGGGGATATAGTAAGAGTTGTTGATGGGAAACATGAAGGGAATATCGGAGTAATACTTGGGCTTACAGATGAAGAGTATGAGAAATTTAAAGTCAAAAAGGGTGATTACAGTGATATACAGATATGTGTTGATGTGATATTCAGAGGATATGATTATCTTGGAGAATTTTCACACTCGCATGTTAATCCAATATATATTGAGAGAATCCAGCTTCCAGAAAGTGATGCAAGGAAACATTACATCGACTATCTTGTGGAAACATACGATAAACAGTATTTATCAGATTATAATACAGCTACACACAAAGAAAAAATAAAACAACGAATCCACATTTTGTCTGCCGTTATGTGGGCGCAGGAACATCATAACCAGATTATGTATCTGGTGGATAGTGCAAAGGATAAAGCCTGTTTTCAGGAGATGCTAATGGAACAATATAATTTTGACAGAGAACAGGCATGTGCTATTTCGGATATGAGAATGAGTGTGTATACAGCATTAGAAAAAGATAGAACAAAAAAGGAAATACAGGAATTATTAATGAAAATGTAATTATAAGAAAATGGAGGGCGTCAGATGGAATTAAAACAATCAGATACGATAAACAGATATGATAAAGAAATGAAATCACAAGAGGAGTTAAAACATTTTCAGGAATCAGCGGCACTTTTTTATAAAGACGCACAGGAATTATACAAAGAAGATGTCAAAAGAAGAAAGAATAATTAAAGGTGAAGTATGAGTATTGAGTATAATGTGCTTAATATATTAAAGGAACACAGTTCCAAAGAGGCAGCAATAACGCTGAAGGTTACTGATATCGTTACTTATATGCATAGGGAATATGATAAAAGTATTACAGATAAGCAGGTCAGGAAGGCGTTAAAGGATTTGACGGACTCAGAGCTTAATCTGCCTGATGAACAGAAGATAATCAGATACAGGACATATGACAATGAGCGCCGCAAGACAGATTATTATTATAATAACATTATAACCGATGTAGAGTTTAAATTTCTTATAGATTCTGTGTTGTACAGTAACATTTTTAATAATGAAAGAGCAATGGACTTAGCCGGGCGTATTCAGACTTTATCAGGGAAGAATCTGAAGGATATAACACCTTATGCAAATGCTTCTTTCGGACAGACCAGATATGCACAGAATACAGATGTTTTGGCAAACTGCCAGCTTATAATTGACGCCATTAAAAATGACAATTACATAGAATTTGACTGGAATGTGTATGATGTTAAGAATAAAAATGTTTATCTGCATTTTCAGGGAAGAAGAACGGTGATTCCTATAAGACTTATGCTCAATAATGGAAGATATTTCTGTCTGGTAAGATACAGGGACAGCAGGAAAGTGTATACATACAGTGTTGACCTTATGACCAGATTAAGAGTAAAGGAACAGAGAAAAAGTGATGGAATAGGCTTTGATAACCTTGATATACCATTGGAGAGAGCAGTATATATTCTGAATCACCCTTACATGATGGGCGGTGAATTAAGACCTTATATTGTCAGGATAGACAGGGAGTATTTTTCAAGACTGATAGATGATTTTTCGTATGAGATAAATGTTTTGAAAGAAACGGATACAACAGTTGATATCCGTGTAAATGCGTCATGCAAGGGAATGGCATACTGGCTGTGTCATCATTATGATATAGCTTCAATTGTTGATAATAAGGATAAGGAACTGAATAAAGAATTAAAGAAGGCAGCAGAGTCTATATTAAGACAGGTACAGGATTGATAAAAAAGGAGGAACACGAATGAACTACTATATTAGTGATATGCATTTCTTCCATAAAAATGTGACAAAGGAAGGCAATAATTTTGATAACCGTCCATTTAATTCCTTGGCTGAAATGCACGAGTATATGAAGGAAAAATGGAACAGTAAGATTACAAATGGTGATACAGTTTATATTCTTGGAGATATTGCCATGCGGGGTACAAACGAGGAGCTGATAGCCTTAGTTGCACAGTTAAAGGGCAGGAAAGTTCTTATTAAAGGAAATCATGATGATGTTTCTGATATGAGGTATAAGAATGTTTTTGAAGAGATATATGATTATAAGGAAATTACTGACTATGCAGACCAAGATGCATACAAGCTTGTATTAAGCCATTATCCTATACTTATGTGGAATGGACAGCACAGGGGGACAATACATTTGTATGGACATACTCATAATACTTATGAAAATGAATTCTATCAGGAATGTTTACGCAAGCTGAATATGGAAATGCTTATGCGGTCAGAGAAGTGTTATGATATATCAAGGGCTTACAATGTAGGTTGTATGATGCCTTATATGAATTATGAGCCACGCACACTGAAGGAAATACTTAATAAATAGCATACGGAGGGAATATGGCGACATATGTGATATCGGATATTCATGGTGAATACGGGAAGTTTATGGAACTGCTGGATATAATACATTTTTCAGATGAAGATATATTGTATGTGCTGGGAGATGTTGTTGACAGAGGAAAGAACCCGGTAAAGACGCTCCTTAAGATGATGGAGATGCCAAATGTTATACCTATAGTAGGCAACCATGAACAGATGATGCTGGAATGTATGTCGGTTCTTATTAATGAAGTAAAAGATGAGAATTCTATCAAAGAATTTGCAGAAAAGTTTAGTGACGATATGTTCCAGAAGCTTTATGCATGGCAGAGAAATGGCGGGATTGCAACCACTGATGAGCTGAGTAAGCTGGATAATGAGACAAGAAAAGATGTGCTTGATTATGTGGCAGATTTTTCATGGTACGAGAAGGTAGAGGTTAATGGGCAGAGGTATCTTCTTGTGCATGGAGGACTTGGCAATTTCGATATTAAGAGGGATATTGATGATTATTCACTTGATGAGCTTGTATGGTCAAGGGTGGATTATGATGTCAGATATTTTGATGATGTAATAACTGTCACAGGGCATACACCAACAAGATATATTGAGGACAATCCCAGACCAGGCTATGTGTACAGAAAGAATAATCACATTGATATTGACTGTGGCGCATATCTGCCGGGTGGAAGGCTTGCGGCAATATGTCTGGACACAGGAAAAGAATTCTATACCAGTGTTAATGGTTGACACTGATACAGATAGCTATTATCGTATTACTGATGGAGGCTGCTGGCCTCTGACGGAATATGGGGAATAGATATAACAAATGGGAGGCACACATGGTAAAATATCATTTTATTATAATCGGTTCAGGCTGGCGGGCTTTATATTATGTACGCGTAGCAAAGGCTCTGCCTGAAATATTCTGTATTGATGCGATGTATTGCAGGACGCAGGAGAAAGCGGACTTAATTGCCGGTCAGTATCAGATACATACAACTACATCTATAGAAGAATGCGCGGCATATAAACCTGATTTTGCAGTTGTGGCTGTTAAGAAGGACGCCATATGTGATGTTTCAATGGAATGGCTTGACCGTGGAATAACTGTTTTATCAGAGACTCCGGCGGCACTTAATATGGATTCACTTAATAAACTGTATTCTTATTACAAATGTGGTAAAAAACAGGTGGTTGCTGAACAGTACAGGGAGTATCCTAATATTAAAGCATCATTAAAGCTTATTAATGAAGGAATTATTGGTGATGTCAGCTGTGCAAATGTGTCACTGGCGCATGATTATCATGGAATAAGTCTTATAAGAGCATTTCTTGGAGTTAATCCGGGAGAGAAGTATACAGTTTCAGCCAAGACATATGAGTTTCCTACAACACAGACTCTTACAAGATATGATAAGTTTACTGATGGCAGGATTGCAGGAAAGAAAAGATGCGTTGCCACATTTGAATTCGAAAGCGGGAAAGTGGCATGGTATGATTTTGATTCGGAGCAGTACAGGTCACCAATCAGAAAGAATACGCTTAAAGTTCAGGGTGTAAGAGGCGAACTTATTGATGACTGTGTATATTATCTTGATGAGAATAATGAAGGTCAGACTGGCAGAATCATAACGGATTCCAATGTGATTAATACAGGAAATTCTAATCCTAATTTTGAGAAGATTCGTGAAATTAAGAAAATTTCATTTAATAATAAGATTATATATGAGCCGGAATTTGGATTGTGTGGTCTGTCAGAAGATGAAACAGCAATCGCAGTGATGATGAAGAATACGGCAGAGTATAGCAGAGGAAATGCGTCTGCACCATATAGTATGGAGGATGCCCTTGCAGATGCGTATGCCGCCATCTTACTGAAGAAGGCTGTGGAAACAGGAGAAATGGTGCATAGTTAATATAATGAAACGGGGTACATGGTATGCAGAGAGAATTGTTAAAGGTGGCACTTATAGGTGTAGGAAGTGTTGGAAAGAAATATGCCAGAATGATAACAGCGGGAGAAGTTCCGAATATGAAATTATCAGCTGTGGTTATAAGAAGAGATGAACTTATTGAATGGGGCGAATCACTTGTTAATACTGATGGTGATAATGCAAGGATATTCAGGAGTGCAGAAGAATTATTTGAGACAGGAGAATCATGTTATGATGCAGTTATTATAGCAACTCCTCATAAAACTCATAAAGAACTGGCTTTGAAAGCATTTGCAAAGGGAAAAGCAGTGTTATGTGACAAGCCGGCAGCGGCAGATATAGGTGAAGCACTTGCAATGCAGAAGGCTGCAAGTGAAAGTGGCAGAATATATGGAATGATATTTCATCAGAGGCTTTACCCTAAATACATCAGGATTAAGCAGATCATAGATAATGGTGAATTAGGAGATATAAAGAGAGTATGTCTTATAAATTCACGATATTTAAGAACCTCATACTATCATAAATCTGGCTCATGGAGAAGCAGCTTTGCAGGTGAAGGCGGTGGAGCACTTATCAATCAGGGACAGCATATTCTTGATATGTATCAGTACCTGTTTGGAATGCCACAGAAACTTTTTGCAGCGATTCCATTTGGAAAATACAACGACTTTATAGTAGATGATGAGGCTACTATCGTTATGGAATATGACAATGGAAAGACCGGTACATTTATACTATCAACAGGCGAAGCCTGCCATGAAGAGCGACTTGAGATTATAGGAACGAAGGCAAGAATTCTTCTGGAAGACGACACGCTCACCATTACAAAACACAGAGATGTATGTGAGTATATCAAGAACGAAGAAGTCAACTCAAGGCAGAATATGACATTTGCAGAGGAAACTATACAGTTCGAGAAGGCATCTGAGCCATATGCACAGTTATTTGAAAATTTTGCAAATGCGGTGCTTAAAGGTGATGAGTCTTATCTGACAGTTAAGGGCAGTGAGGGAATTAATTCTCTCATGTTGTGTGCCAGTGCTTATTATTCAGCATGCAAAGGCATAAAAGTGGAACTTCCGCTTGAAGCCTCAGATTATAAAGAGCTTATGGATGAATTGATTAAGAAAGAAGAGGGAGAATAGATTCAGTCTATTCTTCCTCTTCTTCGTCGTTAAAGCCGTGGAGCAGAAAATCGTTCCACCTGGCATTAGTTTCTTCAAGCTCTTTTTTCTGCATGATACGGTTTCTGTCGCTTAGAATGGAAATCATTTCATCAGCCATCTCCTCAACAGGAGGGTGGTCGTAATGATAGAGATAACCAATCATGCGGCTGGCAGTGAAATCAGTATTGAGATTCTTAGTGACAATATCACAGAAATTTTCCTCATAACCTCTTTGCAGCATTAATTCATATAATTGTCTGCTTAAATCTGATTTGGGTTTCATAAAATGTGACTCCTTGTTTGTGGTGCGTAATATGTCTGTTTATTATAGCATAAATATTTGAAAAATATAATGTATTATGATATATTACATTTGTAATGATATAGCATTAAGATAGTATGCTATATGAATATGGAGGTGTTTTTATGTCAAGTACGATTCAAGTAAGAGTGGATGACGATTTGAAGATTAAATCAGATAATTTATTTAAAGAATTAGGAACAGATACTACAACGGCTATAAGAATGTTTTTAACACAGGCAGTTGCTAATAATGGATTTCCATTTGAGATAAAGAAAGTGGCAGCTAATCCTTACATTGCTATTTCGGAAAAGGAAGTTCTCGACAGATTAGCAAAGTCAAGAGATCAGTCAAAGAATGGAGAATATTCAGAAGCAGGTGATTTTGTTGCAGATATGAGGACAAAGTATGGCATATAAAGTGGTTGTTACTAATGATGCTAAAGAAAATATGCAAGAGTATATTGAATACATCTTATATGAAAAAAAGAATCAGCAGGCAGCAGGAAGTCTGCTTGATGATTTTGAATATACTAAAGATATATTAGCAGAGGTCGCAGGAAGTTTAAAATTATGTGATAACGAAAAATTGAGAAGTTTAGGATATAGAAGGATATCCTTTAAATTCCATAGATATTTTATGTTGTATAGAGTGGAAGATACAACTGTTTATATAGATGGGATTTTTCATGAGTTACAGGATTTTGAGAATAAGATTAACTGAGGGATAATAAATATGGCAAGATATAATTTTAGTAAAACAATTGTACATAGTGGGTTGAATAAAACAAAAACAATATATGGAACCAGATGTTATTATGTAAATAAGGGTAATAATAACTTAATCTGACCATATAAATTTAACTCAAAATGACAATGTACACATGTCACTTTATCTGTTATTCTTATGTGCAATTAAAGTATGTTGATATAGGAGGCAGATAAAATGGAAGCACAACAGACACAGTTAGAACAGCAGGGGATTAAGAAAGAAGGATTTCATATTACTGTAACACAGATGTGTATAACAGCAGTATTTATGGCACTTACATGTGTTGCAACAATGGTGGTACAGATTCCTATTCCTTTGGGATATGCACATTTGGGAGACAGCGTAATACTTATATGTGCATTTTTCTTCGGACCAGTTGTTGGCGCACTCGCAGGAGGAATTGGTTCTGCGATGGCAGATATATTAACTGGATTTGCAGTATGGGCAGTTCCAACACTTATAATAAAGACAATCATGCCAATAATAGCATGTGCAATATTTGGCAATATGAAAAGTAAGTTTGACAGATGTAAGGTTATTTCAGTAAAAGGAATTGTTGGTGCAGTTGTTACATTACTTTTCATGACATTAGGATATGTTGTATTTGGTGCAATAATAGCAGGCAGCTTTGCAGCAGGATTAGCTTCGGCACCAGGACTTCTTCTTAAATCAGTAGTTAATATGGTTGTATATCTTTTTGTGGCAACAGGAATGTCTAAGATTCTTGGCAGAAAATAGTCGGTTTTAGAGTATGTAGGATAGATTTATGGTCTGTAGGGTGGTACTTTTGGGTACCACCCTTTTTCGTGGTTGATACACGAGGAAGTTTTTACTTCCCTATACATTATTAAATTCATAATGCTTGTGATGAAGATGGAAAAGGAATCTGATGAAGAATTAGCAGAAAAATCAGCAGATTCAAAAAACATGAATAGGTCAGATTTATCAGCAAGACACAAACAGATTTTAACAAATATGGATATAGGCGTTGAATATAGTACGGAACAGATAGCAGAGAAGATTGGATTAAAAGGTCCTAGAACAAGACAACTATTAAATGAATTAGTGAATAAGGAGTTATTAGCTTGTGTTGGAACAACAAAAAGAAGATATATTAAGACTGTTGATTGAAAAACATATGATACCTATCAGTAGTCGCAAATCTAAAGCCTTTATAGGTCAAAAATCACATCAACTACTATATCAGTCGCAAATTACACCTATAAAGTAACTATAATCATGAACCTTATAGGAAATTCAACTTCAAAACCACATTTTAGACAGCGTAAGAGGGAAAATCAGCCTATAAGATGAGATATATTTATTTTCTTATAGGAAGCCTTTTCTCATAAAGCCATGATTTACCACCCGTCCCCAAAAATCAGAAAAAACCGCCAGCAGTTAAGCTGACGGCATAAATCAACGCATATACAGTATTTCACAATCACCGATGGTGGTAGAGCTGTTTGTCAGCGTACATTGCTGAGTCAGCATTTTTTACTATTTCAATAATATCACTTCCGTTGCCGGATGCAACACCGACAGCACTTGATATTTCTATTGAAATATCATAACTGCATTTCACAAGTTCATCTTTAACAGCAGATATTATTCGGTCAGCTTCACCGTCATGTGGGTTATCAATTATCATGACAAATTCATCACCACCAAATCTGTAAACACGGCGGCATTGTTCATCTGAATGGGCGTATAATACAGAAGCTAGTGCGGAAAGTGCTTTATCACCATATTCATGTCCATAAGTGTCATTAATAATTTTCAGGTTGTTAAGATCCCAGAAAATAACAGTAATATTATCTACATTAGGATAATACATTGATACCATTTCGTTGTATTTATTCTTGTTGAAAAGCCTGGTTAAAGAATCAGTTTCTTTAAGATATGTAAGCTGGGCAATTCTTGCGGCATCATGCAGGCTGGCGGTAACTATATACTGTATCATGAATGTAAATGCAAGCAGTATCATACTGCGGGGTATACATGCAAAGATTAGTATTATAAATACCGGATGTGCATTATATGTAAAGCTTCCTCCGTTTGCTATAAGGTCAAGATACCATTTGCGCTGGTGTGTTCCGGCAATAAGCAGATTGGTATCCATTATTCCGTAATAATAATTAAGAATCGAACTTACAAAAAGCATTAATACACTTAATACAAATGTGTACCATAGCACAGAACGTTTTCTGTAATGTCCAGCAAATAAAAGCGGAAGAACATACAGAAGAATAGCGTGATATGATAAAAATGTAATTATAGTTCCTGTAATTATACATATCTGAGTCATGGCAATGTATTTGTAGGCAGGCTTAGATAAATCGCCTTTTACCATGATAAGGATTATGGGGATAAATAATACAATAGATGAACCTATAACAGCAGACATTATCTGGTTATCAAGTTCAAAAAATCCAATTATATTAAGAATCCATATCAGTAATTCAACTCCTATAAATAGCAGAATACCGTAAAGAGTGTATTTATTCGAGGTAATTTCCTGATAGGCAAGTTCTTTCTCATATCGAGCATTAAAATTATCCATGTTAAAATCCTTTTAAAAATAATCCGTTAAATATACGAATACACGCATAACTTATATTTTAACATTTAGTTATATCGATTTCTAGCTTTTTTAATTCTTTTAATTCTCTTATAGTAAAGTATCCGCATACGATAGCAGCGGCAGCGTCTGCTATAGGTCCTGCATACATAACACCGTCAATTCCCATGAATATAGGAAATATAATGATAAGTGGCAGCAGGAAAATAATCTGCCTTGTAAGCGACATAAATACACCAAGCTGTGATTTGCCAATTGAGTTAAAGAAATTGGAAGTTACAGGCTGGATACCATTCACAATTGTCAGAAACATATATATTCTGAAATATCTTTCAGAGAATTTAAAGTACAGGTCACTTCCGTTACCAAATATGCTGATAATCTGTCTTGGGAATATTTGGAAGCATGCAAATGCGATTAAAGACAGGGCGGAAGCTGCACCAAGTGCAAGAAGATAAGTTTTTCTTACACGGGCGTACTTCTTTGCACCATAGTTAAAACCTATAACAGGCTGTGTTCCCTGAGATATTCCGATAACAAATGACATGAAAATCATATTAACTTTAGTTATAATTCCGGCGCAGGCAAGAGGAATGTCTCCACCGTATATTGATTGTGCTCCGTAGTGTGACAGCGTATTGTTCATAACAATCTGTACAACGGTCATTGCAATCTGATTAAAGCAGGCACTTGCTCCAAGAATAAATATTTTCTTACAGTGGGCAGCAGATACAATAAAACTTTCCCTGCTAAGTTTTATTGTCTTAAAATGAAACATATAACGCAGACTGATTGAAAATGAAATTATCTGGCCTGTAATTGTTGCAAGAGCAGCACCAGTCATTCCCATGTTAAAGACAAAGATAAACAATGGGTCAAGAATAGTATTTACTATGGCACCAGCAAGCATAGATATCATGGAATATCGTGGGCTTCCATCTGCGAGAATAAGCTTGCTCATACCAGTGTTTGCAATTAAGAATGGGAAGCCAAACGCAGTGATTCTTGTATATGCCTTTGCATAAGGAAGTACATCTTTAGTTGCACCAAAGAATTTAAGCATAGGTGTTAAGAATATAGTGGTTACAAGGAACAGAAATATTCCAAACAATGCCATAAGCACAATACCATTGCCGGCATATTTTTCAGATTCGTTCTTTTCACCGGCACCAAGATACAGCGAGAAATTAGTCGCACTTCCTATACCGAGAAGAAGCGATATAGCTGTACATGTTGTTGAAAGTGGAAATGCAATATTAGTCGCAGCATTTCCAAGCATGCCGATTCCCTGGCCGATAAATATCTGGTCGACAATATTGTAAAGCGCTGTCACAAGCATTGAAATAATGCATGGAATTGCAAAACCAACAAGCAGAGTGGATTCTTTTTTATATCCAAGCGGATTATCTTTTGTGTTCATAGTTGCTGACTGATTATTCATAATAAAACCTCTTAATTATTATACAATATTATTAAAAACTGATAATAGCATAATTGATATCATAACATATTATGTTAATAAATGTGTAGCCAGATTATTAAAATGTGCTGTTATATGCTTTGAGTTTGTGATATAATTCATGTCATGTAAACATATAAAGCCGGAGGGAAATATGGATAATTATTCAATTAACACAAAATGCGTCCAGGCAGGCTATACTCCTGGAAATGGTGAACCAAGACAGATTCCTATAATCCAGTCTACTACATTTAAGTATGATACAAGTGAGGACATGGGAAAACTTTTTGACCTTGAAGCAAGTGGATATTTCTACACAAGACTTCAGAATCCAACTAATGATTATGTGGCAGCTAAGATTGCAGCCCTTGAAGGTGGAAGTGCAGCAATGCTTACTTCATCAGGACAGGCAGCTAATTTCTTCGCTTTATTTAATATTTGCGAAGCTGGAAGCCATATAGTAGCATCATCTTCTATATATGGAGGAACATTTAACCTTATTGATGTTACTTTGAAGAAGATGGGAATTGAAGCAACATTTGTTGACCCTGACTGCACAGAGGAAGAACTTAATGCAGCGTTCAAGGACAACACAAGAGCAGTATTTGGTGAGACAATTGCCAATCCTGCACTTACAGTATTAGATATTGAAAAGTTTGCAAATGCAGCACATGCACACGGTGTACCACTTATCGTCGATAATACATTCCCAACACCAGTTAATTGCAGACCAATTGAATGGGGAGCAGATATTGTAACACATTCAACAACTAAATATATGGACGGACATGGAGCAGCAGTCGGTGGAGCTATTGTAGACAGCGGAAAGTTTGACTGGATGGCACATGCAGACAAGTTCCCTGGACTCTGCACACCTGATGAATCATATCATGGAATTACATATGCCGAGAAGTTCGGTAAAGAAGGCGCATTTATAACAAAATGTACTTCGCAGCTTATGAGAGATTTAGGCTGTATACAGTCTCCACAGAATGCATTTATATTAAATCTTGGTCTTGAATCACTTCATGTGCGTATGCCAAGACATGTTGAAAACGGACAGGCTGTTGCAGAATTTCTTGAGAAGCAGGATAAGGTTGAATTCGTTAATTATCCGGGACTTCCTTCTAACAAGTACTATGAGACAGCTAAGAAGTACATGCCAGATGGCGGCTGCGGAGTAGTTTCATTCGAGTTAAAGGGTGGAAGAGAGGCTGCAGAGAAGTTTATGAAGAATTTAAAGCTTGCAGCTATCGAAACTCATGTAGCAGATGCGAGAACATGCTGCCTTAACCCTGCAACATCAACACACAGACAGATGAATGATGAGCAGCTTAAAGCCGCTGGAATTCCAGCAGGACTTATCCGTATCTCATGTGGTCTTGAGGATAAGAAGGATCTGATTGCGGATATTGCACAGGCGCTGGAGGCTATATAATTCTAATAGAGAATTAAAGTTACCAATAAATCTGGATAATTAAGAAATTGAAATGTTTTATATGAATAAAGTCGTTAAAATGATGAGATTATTATAAATAAAAACCATCATTTTAACGACTTTTTGTTTACAATAAAATGTGTACATGGTACACTCGGATTATGAAAAGTCATTATTTATCAAGGACTGAAAGGAAGTGACACAATGTTTGCATTAAAAGATTATATTACATCTGAGGATATTAAGAATCTGCGAAAGAATCTTGGACTGACACAGAAAGAATTTGCCAGTCTTGTAGGAACATCGAAACCGACAATAGAACGATGGGAAAAAGAAAATGCTAAGATTACAGGTCCAATTGTTTTACTTTCTAAGATGATTAATGATTATCCTGATTATGTGAACAGACTGATAATACCGGAGAAAGAATTTCCTGTCAGAATGTTTTATATGTATAAGGATGACATCTGTACACTGATAGATGTTGATGACGCAAAGCAGCTTGTGAGAATAAAGAATTATACAGACAAGCTGATGTTTCGTGCATTTGGCGTTAATGAAGATCCTGATTACAATGACTATAAGGAATTTCTTGAGTCAAGATGTTTTCCAAGAACAAGAGATAAGATGAAGCTTGTGCTGGAGGATATCGGACTTCCGTTTTATGACACATTTATGATAATAGAAAAGACGCAGGGGCGTATGGCAGAGGACGATTTCTGGATAAGAATAGAAGAATAGATAAGGAGCAATTATTATGGTAAAGCATGTTATTTTATGGAAATTAAAGGACGAGCTTGCAGGAGAAGAAAAAGAGCAGGTTAAGGCAGGTATTAAGGAAGGACTTGAAGGTCTTGCAGGACAGATTCCAGGACTTATAGAGGTAAAAGTAAGAACAGAGTGTCTTCCAAGTTCTACAGCAGATGTAATGTTAGACACAACATTTGACAGCGTGGAAAGTTTAAAGGGTTATGCCGTACATCCTAAGCATGTGGCAGTTGCAGACAGCAAGGTAAGACCTTACACAGCAGTAAGGTCATGCATGGATTACGAAATTTAGGAGAAGGAAAATGTTTAATACTCCAACAGATTGTTACAATTATATAATTGAGAATGACCTTGAAATGCCAGTGCTTGGTGCAATGATGAATCATGTTGGCGGATATTCAATAGCAGAGATTGTAGACGGAAGATTCCATAACAGAGACGGAGCAGTCTCATTTTCATCACCAGGTTATAAGATAAACATTCCTGTTACTGATGATGAAATAGTTACGGCAGTGCTTAATGGGCTGTATGTAAGTGCATTTTTATCAAGAAATCAGGATAAGTACCAGATACATTTTCTTGTATCGGGATATCCTGTCGATATGAAATGCCGCTACGAGGAGCATATTGCAAAAGGTGTGGTAAAATACATGATAATGTCTACTATTGTTGCGTGCAGATTAGATAGTGAGAAAAAACTGAAAGAATATATAGCAGATTAAATAAGAGAGCCAGGATATACGGACTGACAATGGGGTTGAAGTTCGTATATCCCGGCTCTCTTTATGAGGGGGAAAAATGTTTTTCAAACATCCGATGGCTGCTGTATTGGGAGATTAGACAGCCATCTTTTTTATGAAAAAGTTTGTCTGTTGTCTTTCGACATTGTTAATATTAAATGGGAAATGTGAAAATGAGTTGGAAAGTTTGTGAGAATTTTGTGAACAGTGCTATAATAAATGGCATTGAAATTATGAAAATACTTAAATAATGGAGGACACATTTACATGAAAGAGTTAAGTAACAGATCAGCAAATTTTACAGACTCTGTCATCAGAAGAATGACAAGAGTTGCTAATAAATATGGTGCAGTTAATTTATCGCAGGGATTTCCTGATTTTGACCCACCAAAGGCTATAACAGACAGGCTTGCAAGAGTTGCAGGCGAAGGTCCTCATCAGTATGCATTGACATGGGGAGCTAAGAATTTCAGAGATGCAGTTGCTAAGAAATATGAACATTTTTCTGGTGTTAAGATTGACCCTGAGACAGAGATTGTTGTCACATGCGGAAGTACAGAGGCAATGATGGCTACAATGCTTAGTATTACTAATCCGGGTGACAAGGTTGTAATATTCTCGCCTTTTTATGAGAATTACGGTGCAGATACAATTCTTTCAGGCGCAGAGCCGATATATGTTCCATTAGTTCCACCAGAATTTCATTTTGATAAGGAAAAGTTAGAAGATGCATTCAGACAGGGCGCTAAGGCATTAATTCTGTGTAATCCTTCCAACCCATGCGGTAAGGTGTTTACAATGGAGGAAATGCAGACAATTGCTGAACTTGCTAAGAAATATGACGCATATGTTGTTACAGATGAAGTGTATGAGCATATTGTGTATGCACCTAATAAGCATATTTACATGCAGTCGCTTGAGGGTATGAGAGAAAGAACGATTGTGTGCAATTCGCTATCTAAGACATACTCAATAACAGGCTGGAGATTAGGTTATGTTATTGCTAACCCACAGATAATCGACAGAGTTAAAAAGGTACATGATTTCCTTACAGTTGGTGCAGCCGCACCATTGATGGAGGCAGCAGTTGTGGGATTAGAGTTTGGTGATGGCTATTATGATGAACTTGCCGCACATTATGCACATATGAAAGAGGTATTTGTAGGTGGTCTTAAGAAGCTGGGATTAAAATACACAGACCCACAGGGGGCATATTATGTGCTTGTTGATGTGAGTGAATTCGGAGTTAAAGATGATGTGAAATTTTGCGAATGGATGGCACAGTTCGTTGGTGTGGCGGCAGTTCCGGGTTCAAGCTTTTTCAGGGAAGATGTGCATAATCTTGTGAGATTTCATTTCGCAAAGCAGGACGATACACTTAATGAAGCAATAAAGAGACTGGCAACACTTAAAGAAAAAGCGATGAATGCCAAGAATGTGGACTGGAGATAATTCATGGAAATATACTTAAAACCGATAATTTCAGCGTGTTATGTGTTCCCGGTTCTTGCCGTGCTTTTCACACTGCCATATATAATATACGAATATCATAAATATGGCTCAATACTTGTAATAAGAACAGGGGTTGTGTACACATTTATATTCTACATGCTTACCTCATATTTTATGACAGTGCTTCCGCTGCCTCCGATTGATTCAGTGACACCGGATTCGGCATGTATGCTGTTGGTGCCATTTGACGCAGTAAGAAGAGTTGTTGCTACTGTGAATATTACTTTATCGAATCCGGCAACATATATTAATCTGTTCAAATGTGGTGACTTCTGGCAGATTGCTTTCAATATTCTGCTGTTAGTGCCATTTGGTGTGTATCTGAGATACTATTTTAAGAGAAAATGGTGGCAGGTGCTTATAATGTCATTCTGCTACAGCCTGTTTTTTGAGCTTACGCAGTTGTCAGGCTTGTATGGAATATATCCTTATCCATACAGATTCTTTGAAGTGGACGATCTGATATGTAACACACTTGGAGGAATGGTGGGCTTCTGGGTTGCGCCGGCGGTTGTTTTCATGCTTCCAAAGCGTGACAGAATGGATGAGGTTGCTTACAACAGAGGACAGATTGTGTCGGAATTCAGAAGAATAATAGCATGGGCGTTGGATATGCTTGTGATAATGGCTCCGGTTGCCGTATTTTTTGCAATAGATAAAGAAAAGTTTATGAATGCTGTGTACGATGTAAGATATCTGGTTGTCATAGCTGTATATATAGTTATTGCATTTACAATAGTTACAGCAGTTACTAAGGGAAGAACTATAGGCAAGGCACTTGTTAATATAAGACTAGTGAGGGCAGATAGTAAGAAAACTGATAACAAGACTGCTGATTACGAAGCTGAGAATATTGAGGCTGATACTCACAGGAGAGTGAATGTTTTCAGGCTTATGGGAAGATATTTTATTCTGTATGTTTTAAGCCTGCCTTCTCCTGTATATGCATATAATCTTTATCATGTGGCACTTAAGGCTGATGGTTGGAGATTCTCTGTCAGTATAGCAGTATGTCTATTGTGCCTTATGGTTACGGCATATTTTGCGATAGATTTCATATTATGTCTGTTCAGCAGCACACGGCAGATGTTCTATGACAGGGTGATGGGAATTACTCATGTCAATATGGTGAAGCAGAAGGAAAAGATATCAAAATAAATTGAAAAACATAACAAAATAAACTCAAAAAATACATTGACATGTTAGAACTGACATGTTAGTATACACATAGCAAATAATTATGCAAATATAGTACAGAATAATAATGTTGTTATGTAAAAGGAGGATTTTTGTTATGGATATGACATTGAGATGGTATGGACCAGGATACGACAGCGTAACACTTAAGCAGATCAGACAGATTCCAGGTGTAAAGAATGTTATTACAACGCTTTTTGGTAAGCAGGCTGGGGAGCGGTGGCTTCCAGAGGAAATAGCGGAGCTTAAAAGGATTGTTGAAGATGCCGGGTTGGGAATCGCTGGTATTGAATCTGTTAATGTGTCAGATGATATTAAGATTGGCACAGCTAAGGCAGATGAGCACATTGACAATTATATAAAGACTCTGCAGGCTCTTGGAGAAGCGGATATTCATGTGGTATGTTACAATTTTATGCCTGTATTTGACTGGACACGATCAGAACTTGCAAGAGAAAGAGCTGATGGTTCAACGGTGCTTGCATATAATCAGGATACAGTTGATATGATTGATCCGGAGCATATGAAGGAATCAGTTGCAAAGATGTCTAATGGATTCGTAATGCCAGGATGGGAACCAGAGCGTCTTGACAGATTAAAAGAACTTTTTGAAATGTATAAAGATGTTGACGCAGAGAAACTGTTTAATAATCTGGTATATTTTCTGGAAGCAATTGGTCCAGTATGTGAGAAGTATGATATAAAGATGGGTATTCATCCGGATGATCCTGCATGGCCTATATTTGGGCTTCCAAGAATTATGACAGGTAAGGATTCTGTTACAAAACTTCTTGATGCTGTAAATAAACCATATAACGGAATAACACTTTGTACGGGTTCATTTGGCTCTAACCAGAATAATGATATTTGTGAGATTATCAAGGCGTGCAGAGGAAGAATACCATTTGCACATGTGAGAAACCTTAAATATAATTCACCTAGGGATTTTGAAGAAGCAGCACATTTATCATCTGATGGTTCTATGGATATGTATAAGATTATGAAAACATTATATGATACAGGTTTTGACGGCATTATAAGACCTGACCATGGAAGAATGATATGGGATGAGGTGGCTATGCCAGGTTATGGTTTATATGACAGGGCTTTAGGTGCAACATACCTTAATGGCTTATGGGAAGCTATTGATAAATCATCAAAGTAATTATTAACATTGGGTTTTTATGACATAATGGAGGATATTATGAAACTTTCAATAAATGGTATTAAGAATACGACAGATTGGGAAAAGGCTGGCATAAAGCTGCCTTCATATGATGTTGAAAAGGTTGCAGAGGATACAAAAAAGTCACCTGTATGGGTACATTTTGGTATTGGCAATATTTTCAGGATATTCATTGGTGGAATTGCAGATTCATTATTAGAACAAGGAGTTTCAGATAAAGGCATTACATGTGTTGAAACATTTGACTTCGATGTAGTAGATAAAATATATAAGCCATTTGATAATCTTGTTATGGCTGTTACATTGAAGGAGGATGGAAATACAGAAAAAAAGGTACTTGGTTCACTTACAGAAGCTATTAAGGCACAATCATATTTGCAGAAGGAATGGGAAAGATTAAAGGAGATATTTGCTGACCCTGGGCTTCAGATGGTGTCATTTACTATTACAGAAAAAGGTTATGCGTTGAAGGATTCTAAAGGAGAGTTTTTTTCTTTTATCAGGGAAGACATTGATAATGGACCAGAAAAAGCAACATCAGCAATGGCAGTAACAGCAGCACTTTTGTATGAACGTTTTAAAGCCTGTAAGGCACCGATTGCAGTTGTATCAATGGATAACTGCTCACATAACGGAGAGAAACTTAGAAATTCGATAACCGAGATGGTAACTGAGTGGAATAAAAAAGGATTTGTTGGTAATGATTTTGTTGATTATGTGAATAATGAAGAGCTTGTATCATTTCCATGGTCTATGATTGATAAAATTACACCAAGACCAGCAGATAGTGTTGCTAAAGCATTAGAGGAAGCAGGTGTTGAGGATATGAGTCCGGTGATAACATCTAAGAAGACATATATTGCTCCATTTGTAAATGCTGAAGGACCACAGTATCTTGTAATAGAAGACAGGTTCCCTAATGGCAGACCTCAGCTTGAAAAAGCAGGTGTGTTTATGACTGACAGACAGACAGTTAATAAGGTTGAGCGTATGAAAGTAACAACCTGCCTTAATCCGTTACACACAGCCTTAGCAGTATATGGCTGCTTATTAGGATATAATCTGATTGCTGATGAAATGAAAGACAAGGAACTTTCAGAGCTTGTGAGACGAATTGGGTTATCTGAGGGAATGCCTGTGGTAATTAATCCGGAGATAATTTCACCACAGAAGTTTGTGGATGAAGTTCTTAATGTAAGAATACCTAATCCTTTTATGCCTGATACACCGCAAAGAATAGCGACAGATACTTCACAGAAGGTAGGAATACGGTATGGTGAAACAATTAAGTCATATGTTGCAAAGGACGGAAGTGCCAAAGAATTAATAGCGATTCCATTGGCAATTGCAGGATGGTGCAGATATCTTCTTGGAATTGATGATAATGGCGAAAGCTTCGAATTGTCTCCAGATCCGATGGCAGATGAATTAAAGAAGCATTTATCAGGTATAAAAATAGGTGACATATCATCTTATACAGGACAGCTTAAGAATTTATTGTCAAATGCTAATATATTTGGTATAAATTTATATGAAGCAGGAATTGGCGATAAAATAGAAGAGATGTTTGTTGAAGAGATAGCAGGAAAGGGTGCTGTAAGAAATACACTTAAAAAATACCTTTAATATATATAACAAGCAGGCTCATAGTATAAGAAAGGCCGCAGGGTTATGGAAAAATCATTAAACGAAGACACATACGAAAAATTAAAATACGATATCATGAATTTCAAGCTTGTACCGGGAGACTCAATAAGTGCACAGAAGATAGCTGTAAGGTATAATGTTTCGAGAACACCGGCAAGAGAGGCAATTGTTAATCTTGAAAAGGAGGGGCTTCTCAAAATAATACCTCAGTCAGGCACATATGTTGCAAGTATTAATTGCAGACGTTTTGAACAGGAATGGTTTGTAAGAAAAAGTCTTGAAGTGGGGATGGTAGACCCGGTTTTTGAGCATGTCAGCAATGAGATGCTTGATAAGATGGAAGAATTAAACAGCCGTCTCATTAATTATGATAAATGTAATGAAAAAGTTCCAAGGATTGAAATCGATAATGCTTTTCATGAACTTATATATGAAAGCTCTGGAGAACAGCTCGCTGCTAATATAATTAAAATGCAGATGAGTCATTATAACAGAATACGTTTCTTAGCAGAACTTAATAGTTCTATTAGTGTTAAAACTAATGAGGAACATGAAATGCTTATAGATGCAATAAGGAAAAAAGATAAAAGAATGTATCTTCGTGTTATTAAAGGACATATTAACAGAATTTTTAATGAGATTGATAAGTTAAGAATAATTTATCCTGATTATTTTGAAAACAATTAAAAACAACCATCTGGATACCGGAAATCAATAGGTATCCAGATGGTTGTTTTATTTATTGAATCATTTCTCTATATTGAGAAGGAGTCATGTTTTTGATTTTTTTGAAAAGCTTGGTGAAATAATTAACATCTGTAATTCCACATTGTACAGCAATGTCCTGTATAGGAAGCTTGGTTGTATTGAGCAGGTAGATAGCGTGTTCAATACGTTTATTATTAACAAAATTAGTGAGCGTTGAGCCGGTTTCACGTTTAAACAGAGAAGATACATAACTGCTGTTTAAAGCAAATTCAGCAGAAATAGTATTAAGGCTGAGATCATCAGTAAGGTTAAACGAGATATAATTAATAATATTTTGGACAGGTTTGCTATATTTTCTTAAAGAATAAGATTGAACAAGCAGACAATATTTACGCGTGATTTCATTTTCCAGGGTTTCAAGCTGGGCAATTGTGGTACAGGATTCTATCCTGATAGCAAATTTGCGTGATATCTCATCAAGATGAATAGGATGAACATATGCTGATTGGGCAGCTTTCCTGCAAAGGGTATTAAGAATTATCATGAAATTCTTTCTATCGCGGATTGAATCTGACAGGCGGGGCTTAATTCCAGATGAATTAAGATGAGCAAGCTTGTCAATTGATTCAAAATCACCATGAGCAACATATTCCATCAGAAGAGATTCATCATTATAGCGTTGTTCTAGAACCTCAATGGATTGCTTTGTCGGTTCGGGGGTATAATCATTGTACATGTATTCAGAAGCATTTTTATTAAGAAAATGTTTTTTCTCAAGTGTGTAACTGCTCCATAATTTACTACATAAACAGTTTATAATTGCTTCTATACATCGTTCATCTGCAAATACCGGGAGTGCGGCATAATAAAGCTGCATAAAATCAGTAAATCTTGGTGGTATTGAATTGTATGAACATAAATCATCAATTCTTTGATTGGTAAACTTTTCAAATGAAAAAGGTCCGGCAAAGAAAGCTTTTTTTGAGTCGGGCAATTTAATATATATATAATCACAGGCAAAACTGTCATGAATCAGAAGAATTGTATTATTTTTGCCAGAACAGTTAATAAAGTTCTGAAATGTTTCTTTATGATTAATTAAAAATGCATCACTGAGGATAGTTTTTCTTAATTCACCATCATATCTGTCATCCCAGAGAAATGGTGTGTCAATTATATAAGATGGTATTTTTATCTTAGATAATAGTTCCATGGTGTAGTCCAGATATACTTTATAGTCCATATAAACCTCCAATCTCTATCAGTTTTTATTACTATATTATAATAACAGAAGAAAACAAAAATTCAAAGCATAAAAATAAACTGACATGTCACACTGACTGATACTAACATGTTAGTAATGATTTGATTTTTTATAGTACAATTTTTGCCATAAAAAATGTATGGGTAAAAATAATACTAGATATACTAAAATCTGTAATAACGGGTATGTTATTTATAGGTTAATATAAAGACATAGAAAAGAGAGCACATAATAGTGCACATAATATTTAAGGACGGTCTTTAAAGAAAAAATATCTATAATATTTAATAAAGTGATGGAGGTTTTATTATGACAGATAACAATGGAAAGGTGAGGCCATTTGGTATAAAAGACAAGCTTGGTTATATGTTTGGTGATTTCGGTAACGATTTTACTTTTTTGTTATCAGCTATGTTTTTGTTGAAGTTTTATACTGATGTTATGGGGGTTTCAGCAGCACTGGTCGGTCTTATGATGATGGCGGCAAGATTTGTTGATGCTATAACTGATGTAACAATGGGACAGATAGTTGACAGGAGCAGACCGGGAAAGAAAGGCAAATTTGCACCATGGCTCAGACGAATGTGCGGTCCTGTTGCGTTAGCATCATTTCTGATGTATGCGACATGGTTTAAAGATATGCCGATGGGATTTAAGATTTTCTGGATGTTTTTTACTTACCTTCTTTGGGGAAGTATATGCTACACAGGAATTAATATTCCTTATGGTTCAATGGCATCAGCGATTTCAGACAATCCGACAGACAGAACTTCTCTTTCTAACTGGAGAACAATAGGAGCTACACTTGCTCAGACTGCGATAGGAGTTGTATTACCACTTGTAGTGTATTATACAGATGAAGCAGGAAATTCAGTATTATCCGGTCAGAAAATGATGCTTGGTGCTTTGGTATGTTCAATAGGAGCAGTAATCTGCTATATGCTTTGCTATAAAATGACAACGGAAAGAGTTAAGGTTGGACAGAATACACAGAAATTTTCGTTTGGAGAGCTTATAAAGGAACTTGCCCATAACAGATCATTAATAGGCATTATAGTTTGTGCACTGGTATTTTTACTTGCACAGTTATCATTAAGTAACATGAACGCATATATTTATCCAAATTATTTTGGCAATATAAAAGCAATGTCGATTGCAAGTCTTTCAGGAACAATAGTAATACTTTTACTTTCAACATTTATTACAAAGCTTGCATCAAAAATTGGAAAGAAAGAATTGTCAGTTATAGGATGTATTATCAGTGCAGCTTCATTTATAACATTATTTATAATTCACACTCATAATGTATGGATCTGGATAGCTTTAATAATTATAGCAACAATCGGTACTTCAATGTTTAACATGGTTATATGGGCGATGATTACGGATGTTATCGATGAATCAGAAGTTCAGAATGGTGTACGTCAGGATGGTACAATTTACTCAGTATATTCATTTGCAAGAAAGTTAGGACAGGCATGTTCATCAGGTTTAGCGGGCGTACTTCTTTCGATTGTTGGTTATACAACAGCTACAGCATTTGATCCTAAGGTTATTGACGGAATCTACAATGTGACATGTCTTATGCCGGCAGCCGGAATGACATTATTATTGCTTGCATTAATATTCTTATATCCTTTGAATAAAAAGAGAGTAGAAGCAAATGCAGCTAAGTTAAGAGAAATTAGAGCAGCTAAGGAACAGCAGTAAAAATATTATAAATATAAATCAGGAGGAATTAATTATGTTATATCCAGTTTTAACACAGTCAAGATTATTAAGCGATTTAAGCGGGGTTTGGAATTTTAAGTTAGATAACGGAAAAGGTTTTGAAGAAAAATGGTATGAGAAACCTTTGAAAGATGCAGATACAATGCCTGTGCCAGCTTCTTATAATGATCTTAAGGAGGGGACAGATTTCAGAGATCATTATGGATGGGTATTTTATCAGAGAAATATATCAGTTCCAGAATATGTAAAGAGCCAGAGAATTGTACTGCGTTGTGCAGCAGTTACACATTATGCCATGATCTATCTCAATGGCAAACTGATATGTGAGCATAAAGGAGGATTTCTTCCATTTGAAGTAGAATTAAATGATCATTTACAGGATGGAGATAATCTCCTTACCATTGCGGTTAATAATGTTATTGATTACACAACTCTGCCAGTTGGTGGTAAGGCTAACATGATGAGTGGAATGATGGGGGGCATGGGTGCAGGTGCATCTGACAAACCACAGAACAATCCTAACTTTGACTTCTTTAATTATTGTGGAATTACAAGACCTGTAAAAATCTACACAACACCTGAGACATTTATCAATGATATTACAGTTACAGCTGATATTGATTTCACAAAAGAAGAACCATCGGCAGTACTTAATTATAATGTTGAAATTAAAGGAAAAGATTACAACAACATAACATGTAAAGTTGAATTATTTGATGAAGAAGGCACAAAGCTTTCAGAAACAGAAGGGTCAGAAGGCACATTTGAGATAAGTAATGTAAGATTATGGCAGCCATTAAATGCTTATCTTTATAAGATAAAGGTTACAGCAGGACAGGATGTGTATACACTTCCATATGGTGTAAGAAGTGTAAGAGTAGATGGCACAAAGTTTTTAATTAATGAAAAGCCATTTTACTTTAAAGGTTACGGAAAGCACGAAGATACATTTCCTAATGGACGTGGAATAAATCTTCCTATGAATACAAAGGATATATCAATTATGAAGTGGCAGCATGCTAACAGCTTCAGAACAAGTCATTATCCTTATAGTGAGGAGATGATGAGACTTTGTGATGAAGAAGGTATTGTTGTTATCGATGAAACAACAGCAGTAGGAGTCAATCTTCAGTTCGGCGGAGGAGCTAATTTTGGTGGAGAGAGAATAGGAACATTTGATAAGGAGCATGGAGTGCAGACACAGGAACATCATAAGGACGTTATCCGTGATTTGATATCAAGAGATAAGAACCATGCATGTGTTGTTATGTGGAGCATAGCTAACGAACCTGATTCAGCAGCAGAAGGTGCATATGATTACTTTAAGCCTTTATATGATCTTGCAAGAGAATTAGATCCTCAGAAACGACCATGTACATTAGTAAGTGTTCAGGGAACAACTGCTGATACAGACTGCTCATCTCAATTAAGTGATGTAATCTGTCTTAACAGATATTATGGATGGTATTTTGGTGGTCCTGATCTTGAGGTGTCAGAGACTGGACTTCGTAAAGAACTCTCAGACTGGGGCAAACTTGGAAAGCCTGTTATGTTCACAGAATATGGAGCTGATACAGTGAGCGGACTCCATGATACGACATCTGTTATGTATACAGAAGAATATCAGGTAGAATATTATGAGATGAATAATAAAGTATTTGATGAATTCGACTTTGTTGTAGGTGAACAGGCATGGAACTTCGCAGACTTTGCAACAAGCCAGAGCTTGTTAAGAGTACAAGGTAATAAGAAGGGACTGTTCACAAGAGACAGAAAACCAAAGATGGTTGCTCATTACTTCCGTAACAGATGGAGTGCAATTCCTGAATTTGGTTATAAAACAAAATAAATTATTATAATAAAAATGTCATACAAAAGCTGCCACTTTATAGTAAATGAGTGGCAGCTTTTATAATGTGGGTATTTATGAAAATTTCGTAAACAGATAAAAATCTATATACTATGTAAATGATTAATGATATTATGGTTAAATAAATTAATGGTCAGTATATGTGAGAAAGACATCTGGCAATTAAACAGAACTAAGAGGTTTAGTATGAAGAATAATAATATGACAAGAAATCTGGGAGAGGGAAATATAACAAAGCTTCTTGCTTCGCTTGCAATTCCCGCAGTTGTAGCACAGGTTGTTAATCTGTTGTATAACATAGTTGACCGTGTATATATAGGACATATTCCGGGTATTGGGGCTAATGCTCTTACAGGGGTCGGACTTTTCACTCCCATACTTATGCTTATTAATGCTTTCGCAATGCTTGCCGGTTCAGGAGGAGCACCAAGGGCAGCAATATTTATGGGAAAGAAGGACAATGATACAGCTGAGAGAATTATAGGAAATTGTTTTACATTTATAATGATATGTGCGGTTGTATTGACGGCGGTGTTTTATGTATCAGCACCACAGCTTTTAAGATGGTTTGGCGCAAGTGATGCAACGCTTCCATATGCTCTGTCATATGCAAGAATATATATTCTCGGAAGCGTATTTGTCCTGATTGTTATGGCAATGAACATGTTTATCACAACACAGGGGTTTGCTAAGATTAGCATGCTGACTACAGTAATTGGTGCAGTGATTAATATTGTTCTGGATCCTATATTTATATTTGTATTTAATATGGGAGTAAGAGGAGCAGCACTGGCAACAGTGCTTAGTCAGGCTGTCGGAGCTGTGTGGATTCTGCATTTCCTGACTGGTAACAAGACAATCCTTCGTCTTAAGAAAGCTAACCTAAGACTTGATGCGAAGATAATCGGACCGTGTCTTGCACTCGGAATATCAACATTTGTAATGTTATCTACAGAGAGTATTTTGTCAATCAGCTTTACATCAAGTCTTTCCAGATACGGCGGAGACCTTGCGGTAGGAGCAATGACAATTATAACAAGCACTAATCAGCTTATTGTTATGCCGTTACAGGGAATATGTCAGGGTGGACAGCCGATTATCAGTTACAACTATGGAGCAAAGAATAATGACAGGGTTAAGAAAGCATTTTTTACGCAGTTTAAAGTATGTGTAATATTTACATGTATAAGCTGGGCAATTATGATGCTTGCACCACAGCTGTTTGCCGGCATATTTACAAGTGATAAAGTACTTGCAAATTATACAGCATGGGCATTGAGAATATATATGGCAGGAATATTTGCCATGGGATTTCAGGTAAGCTGCCAGCAGAGTTTTATGGCGTTGGGACAGGCAAAAGTCAGTCTTATACTGGCATGTTTAAGGAAACTTATATTGTTGATACCGCTTATATTCATATTACCATTGATTTTTCAAGATAAAGTATTTGCTGTATTTCTTGCAGAGCCGGTAAGTGATATTATTGCGGCTATTGTAACAACGATAGTATTTATGTTTAAGTTTAATAATATATTATCTGAAAATGAATAATATAAAAAATTTTAATGAGTAGCAGGAAAGGGGTAATGGGAATGAACAATATGGATAATTACATGGAGCAGATGGCGGTTCTTTGTGAAAACAATGACAGTATCAACAAGAACCTGTATTCGGAGTATGGCGTAAAGCGTGGATTACGAGATGAAAATGGTCAGGGAGTATTGACAGGGCTTACTAATATATCTGACATAAAGGCTTTTGAATACCGTGATGGTAAAAAGTGTCCATGTGATGGAGAACTGTCATACAGAGGATACAATATAAGAGATTTTGTTGCAGGAAGCAAAGGGAAAAAGTATGTTTTTGAAGAAGGAGCATATCTGCTTTTGTTTGGAGAACTTCCTGACAATGACCAGTTAAAGGAATTCCGTGATGAGTTATCAGAGTGTATGAAGCTGCCAACTAATTTTACAAGAGATGTTATAATGAAGGCTCCTACAGCGGATATAATGGGCTCAATGACCAGGAGTATTCTGACTCTTGGCTCATATGATAAGAAAAAAGACAACTTAGATATACCTAATGTGTTAAGACAGAGTATGCAGCTTATTGCAACATTTCCGATGATTGCAGCATATGCATATCATGCTTATAATCATTACGAGAAGGATCAGAGCATGTATATTCACAGACCAGAAAAGGAATTATCTATAGCAGAGAATTTCCTGAGAATGCTTAGACCAGATACATGTTTTACAGATTTGGAAGCACGGGTTCTTGATATTGCATTACTGCTGCATATGGAACATGGTGGTGGTAATAACTCTACATTTACTACAAGAGTTGTAACATCCTCTGGTTCTGATACATATTCTGTTATTGCTGCAGCTATGTCATCGTTAAAAGGAAAGAAACATGGTGGCGCTAATCTTATGGTTATGAATATGATGGATGATATTAAGGAGCATGTTAAAGATTATGCAGATGAAGAAGAAATAGCTGCATATCTGGATAAATTGCTTAACAAGCAGGCATTTGATAAAAAAGGTCTTATATATGGTATGGGACATGCAGTATATTCTATCTCAGATCCAAGAGAGAAAGTGTTTAAGGGATTCGTGGAGCAGCTTGCAACAGATAAGGGACGCAATGAAGATATGCTTTTATATAATAATATTGAAAAAATTGCACCAAGGCTTATTGCAGAACAGAGAAAAATATATAAGGGAGTAAGTCCTAATATAGATTTCTATAGTGGATTTGTATATGATATGCTTAATATACCAAGAGAGTTATATACACCTTTATTTGCTATAGCCCGAATAGTTGGCTGGAGTGCACACAGACTGGAAGAATTAATAACTACAGATAAGATAATACGTCCTGCATATAAGAGTCTTGTAACTAAAAAAGAATATATTGACAGAGAAAAAAGATAATTTTAACACCATATTCTGATTATAATGCAGGATATGGTGTATTTTTGTATATTTTGCTATAATAAAAAATGGGGAGGGAAAACATATGATGAATAAAAAGAAATTATGTATAATAATAGTTATAGCTATAATTGTAACAGGATTAGCTGTTACATTTGCAGTATTATCAAAATCAGGTAAACATAAAGAAAATGTTAATGAAGAAACTACAGTGAATAACGAGAAACAGACAGATTCTGTGACAGAGGCAGCTAAGGCAGATGAGAGAAAACAGGTACAGACATCTGTAACAATGCAGTTTAAGCAGTCTAATTCGTGGGAGGGCAATGGCAGATTCTATGCACAGTACGACCTTGTTATTGATAATAAAGAGACGGCAAAGATATCGGACTGGACATTTAAGCTTAATACAATAAGTGGTATAACTTTAGAGCAGAGTTGGAACTGTACAGTTGATACATCTGATTCAGAGTGGAGAGTTGTGCCTGTCGATTATAATAAGATAATTGAGAGTCAGGCACAGATGAATAATGTGGGATTAATTATAAGTTCTGCGTCTAAGGAGGGACTTACGAAATATACACTTTATTTCATGTTTGACACAGGTAAGGAGATAGTTCTTGCCAGTGATGGAAAGGCATATAAAGCTGGAGAAAAAATTGCTGATTCAAGTGAAGAGTCAACAGTATCACAGCCAGAAGATACGAAGCAATCAGATGAAAACACAGCACAGCCGGGTGGAAGTGATTCTGGAAATGATTCAGGAAATAACTCTGATACAGGAAGCAATGCAGGCATAGTCACAACAGTTCCAACAGGAAGACTTCAGGTATCCGGCACGAAATTAACTGACGAATCAGGTAACATTATCCAGCTAAGAGGGGTAAGTACACACGGAATATCATGGTTTCCAGACTATGTTAATTATGATGCATTTGCAACCTTAAGGGACGATTGGGGTGCAAATGTAGTGAGAATTGCTATGTATCCTGAAGAATATAATGGATATCTTTCAGGTGGAGACAAAGCGGCATTAAAGCAGATTATTGATAACGGTGTTAATTATGCAACAGAGCTTGGAATGTATGTAATCATAGACTGGCATGTGCTTAATTATGCACCATCAAGACACACACAGGAGGCATGTGATTTCTTTGCAGAAATGGCATCTAAGTATTCAGGCCATGACAATGTAATATATGAAATATGTAATGAACCTGTTGGTGCTGACTGGAATTCAGACATTAAGCCATATGCAGAGACTGTAATAGGCACAATAAGACAATTCGACGATCATGCACTTATACTTGTAGGAACTAACACATGGTCACAGGATGTTGACAGCGTTGTTGGCAATACGCTTGATGATGGAAATGTTATGTATGTGGCACATTTTTATGCAGGAACACATAAAGAAAATATAAGAAATAAGATAAGCACAGCACTTAATGCAGGAGTTCCAGTGTTTATCAGTGAATGTAGTATATGTGACGCATCAGGCAATGGTGGAATAGATTATGCATCTGCCAACGAGTGGCTTGACTTCATGAACAGCAATCAGCTGAGTTTTATTGCATGGAGTCTTAGCAATAAGGCAGAGACATCAGCACTTATATCATCTGGCTGCAGTGCCAAGAGCGGCTGGAGTGATGGTGATTTGTCTGAGACGGGAAGATGGTTTAAGAGTGCGATATCGGGAAGGTAGTTTAAATATGCTTCTTATTAGTGCAATATAGAAAAGAAAGGTATGTCTGAATGAGCGAAAAAATACAAATAAGAAATAGTACAGTGGATTTTCTGGTATTTACCCGAGATGCAGGAGATGATGGAATTGAAGTAAGAGTGCAGAATAATGATGTATGGCTTACTCAGAAGGCGATAGCACAACTTTTTGATGTTGATAGAAGTGTCGTTTCAAAGCATTTAAGTAACATATTTAAAGATGGAGAGCTTGATGAAAATTCAGTTTGTGCAAAATTTGCACAAACTGCAGATGATGGAAAAGAATACAAGTATAAGTTTTATTCATTGGCTGCAATCATAGCTGTTGGATATCGAACTAATTCTGAAAGGGCGACACAGTTTAGAGTTTGGGCGACAAAGGTTTTGGAAGCATTTACAAAACAGGGATATGTGTTAGACAAAAGCAGGTTGATTAATGGTCAGATTTTTGATGAAGATTATTTTGAACATTTAATAGCTGAAATTCAAGAAATCAGAGCAAGTGAACGGAGGTTTTATCAAAAGATTACAGATATATATGCAACTGCTGTTGATTATGATAAAAATTCTGTAGTAACAAAGGAGTTTTATGCGACAGTTCAGAATAAGATGCACTATGCCGTACATGGAAATACGGCAGCAGAAGTGATAGTTGCAAGGGCCGATCATAATAAAGAACATATGGGGCTTACATCTTGGAAAAACGCACCAGACGGAAAGATTGTAAAGACGGATGTTACGATTGCCAAGAACTATTTGGCAAAAGAAGAGATAACAGAATTGAATGAAATAGTAACAATGTATTTAGATTATGCTACAAGACAGGCACGAAGACATATTCCAATGACTATGGAAGACTGGAAAACTAAGCTGGATGCATTTCTTAGATTCAATGATGCCGATGTGTTGCAAGATAAAGGAAAGGTGACAGCTGCGATAGCAAAAGAATTTGCAGAGAGTGAATTTGAGAAATACAGGGTTATTCAGGATTCTTTATATCAGAGTGATTTTGATCGTTTACTAAATAGTGTAGATGATGAAATATAAGATAGACATTTTAAAGGAAGAAGGCTAACCATGAAAAACCGTATTTTAACATACAGAAAATACATAGATTCATTATTACAGTCAGAAGAAGACTGCGACTGGAAATACATCAAACAGGAGCATCTTACACAGGTGGCATTCTTTCAGCATGAAAGGCTTGTGCATTTGATTGTAACCATAACATTTGCAATATTGGAGCTGCTGACAGTGTGCGCATATGTGATAGTTGGGGCAATTGATTCTGCATTAAGCATGCCTCTGCTCGTCCTTGCTATTGCAATTCTTATTCTGCTTGTTCCATATATCAAGCATTATTACCTGCTTGAAAATGAGGTGCAGAAAATGTATAAGCAGTATGACATGATATGCGAAAAGGAACGGAAATTATGATAGCTGTTGTTGAAGATGAGAAGGAATTATGCGAAAGCCTTAAAATGCTGCTGACTGAGAAGGGGTATGAGATAGTTACTGCCAGAAGCTGCGGTGAGGCAGATAAATTTATTGGCAATCCGCAGATTGATATGTTTCTGTTAGATGTTAAGCTGCCTGATGGAAGTGGATTTGACATATGCAGGAAGATAAGAAAATCAAGCGAAGTGCCGGTTATATTCTTAACTTCATGCGATAATGAGGAAGAGATAGTTACAGGGCTTGATATAGGTGCAGATGATTATATAACAAAGCCGTTTTATACAAAGGAACTGCTTTCAAGAATAAGTGCCAACTTAAGAAGAAGCAAGTTTAATGCAGGCAATATCTATAAGAAAGGTGATATTGTCGTTGATTTTGACAGATATAAGATAAGCCGTCAGGGTGATGAACTAAATATATCGACTAATGAATTCGATATTGTAAAAATGCTTATAGAGAATAAAGGCAGAGTCGTAAGGCGTGATGCTATATATGAGAAAATATGGGATATTCACGGTAATTTCGTTGAATATAACACACTTACCGTTGCGATGAGCAGAATAAAAGCAAAGCTTGGAACATATGGTGAGAAGCATCAGCAATACATTGAGACTATAAGAAATGTGGGCTACAGGTGGATTGACTAATAACTTTCAGGGGGATTTATGGATAATATGGTTAAGAAGAAACTGTCTGCATTCAGGAAAAGACAGACTGTTTTCGTTGTTATATATGGATTGATTAATGCGGCTGTTATAGCCGGAATTATAGTGTATTACAGGCTTAAAGAGCAGGCATTGGCAGGTGCATTGTATTTACATGATAATGCATATGGTGAAACATTTGTACGAAAAATGTTTTCATCAGGGATAACGGATAACAATATCAGAGCGGGTAGAACAGCCATGGAAAGTGCCGGATACGGCAGCCATGGCTTTTCGTATGTGAGCAGAATTAATGGAGAAATGTATGCTTTAATAGCAATAACAGCAGTCCTTTTAATTGCACTCGGTTCAGAATTATATAACTGCTACAGACTTGGACATAAGGGTTTTGTAAAGAAAGTGTGTGGCGTATATGCAGACAACGAGAGGCTTTCTAAGCAGTTAGAGAACGAACACATTTATAATAAAGAGCAGCACAGGAAGATGCAGGATTTCATTGAGAATATAGCACATCAGATTAAGACACCGCTGGCTATCATAACTATGAAGCTGGAAATGCTTGAGGAAAAATGTGATGACAGTTCGCAGCGTAAAGAGATAGCTGATTGCACAGGTAATGCATTTAGAATCAAAACTTTTATAAAGAAGCTGCTTGATATAAGCCGCTTTGAGGCAGGAAAGGTTGTCATGACAAGTGATGAGGTTGATGTTGCGGCAATACTTCAGGAAAGCATTAACAGCAGTGTTGTAGACAGAAATAGAATTACCACAGATTATGGTGACGAAAAATTGTGTATGTATGCAGATGAAGGCTGGATTGTCGAGTGTTTCATTAATCTTCTAGACAATTGTGCGGAATATTTAGCAGATGACAATACTAAGGTATATGTTGATGTAACAAGAAAGAATGATGACTGTGTAGTTACGATTGCTGATAATGGCAAAGGGTTAAGTACGGAGCAGTTTAACAGCATATTCAACAGATTCGAGACTAATGGTAGTGCGGCGGATTTTAAGGCAGGTATCGGACTTAATCTGTCAAAGCTTATTATTGAGGCACATCATGGAAGCATAAAGGCAGGAAACAGTGAAAAGTATGGCGGAGCTGAATTCGTTGTGACACTCCCAATGTACAGATTAAAGACGAAATATCAGTCCATGTAAGCTGGGTGTAAGTTTTGTAAGATATAATTATCCCAGATAGAAATCGGGGATGAGAGGGGGAGACGTATGGACATAATATTAAGCGCAAAAGGTATATCTAAAACTTACACAGCAGGACAGGTGAAGATTAATGCGTTGAACCGGTGTGATATTGAGGTAAGAAAGGGAGAATTTACCGCGATTGTCGGCAAAAGTGGTTCAGGCAAGTCAACTCTGTTAAGAATTCTTGGAACAATGGACAAGCCAGACGAAGGAAAGGTGTACATAGCAGGAAAAGACATAAGTAATCTTAAGAATTCAGAACTGGCAAAATTCAGACGCACGCATATTGGGTTCATATATCAGGATTATAAGCTGATTCCTGAATATACAGCATATGAAAATATAATACTTCCGTTAATTCTTGACAGTGAGGAAGATGATGAGGAGGAAGTTACTGAATTAATGGAATCACTTGGCATAGATTATTGTAAGGATAAATTCCCTGCACAGATGTCAGGTGGTGAGCAGCAGAGAGTCGCAATTGCAAGGGCATTAATTACCCATCCTTCAGTTATATTCGCTGATGAACCGACAGGAAATCTTGACGCGGCGAGTGCAGAGACAGTTGCTAAAATGCTTACTCTGGCAGCGTCTAAGTATCAGCAGACTATTGTTATGGTTACACATGACAGGCAGATGGCAGAATATGCAGACCGCATACTCACAATCACAGATGGAAATGTGACAGGGGGTGTTGGTGTATGAACAGCGAACTTATTGCATTGACATTTAAGGGAATTCGCAGGAGATTAAAAAGCATTTTAAGGTCAATGGTATTAATAGCGCTTGCATTTACATTTGTTACAGGGATATTGCTGCTACAGGAAAATATGTCAAACTGGCAGAATGCTGATAATAAAAAGCATTTTGGAGACTGGTTTGTAATGTACAGGTCTAAACAGCATGAGGAAAACGAAAGTATTAAAAATCATCCATATACCGGAAATGTGTATACTGCAAAAACTGTAACAAGCGTAAAGGATAGAACCAATTCATCAGATATTATGATTGGTACAATGTCAGATGGCTTTATCAGCATGGGCAGTATAGAACTTGAAAAAGGGAAGATGCCGGATAATGACAACGAAGCAGCAATAGACAGGAATTCTCTTAACAGGCTGGGGCAGGGCACAGACATTGGAGATATTATAACTCTTAATGATAAAGAATATACGCTGAGTGGAATAATGAACAGCTATACAAATGTATGGAATGATGGTAAAAAGCTTCCGGGAATTATTGTTACGGAAAATGAGGCAGACAATATTGAGACGGACGAAACATACATATATGCATATTCATTACAAAGTTTCATAGATGAACAGGATTATAACAGTATAGCTGAGAATTTAAGAAAAGATTCGGGCCTTAAGTTTAATTTTACATATAATAGTAATGTGTATGATTATAAGCCGTGGGGATATGCAAAAGCTAATAATTATGTTTATGTGTTTATTATGATTATTGGAATAACTATAATATCATATCAGATTACAATGTATAATAAGTCAAGGAAAAATGTCCGGTTTATTCAAAAATGCCTTGGAGCTGATAATGGACAGATAGTTCTTATTACATTAACAGAGAACATATTTATACTTTTAATTTCGGCGGTAAGTGGTTTTTGTATAGCATCTGGAACCGGGTATGTAGTACAGGCTGTTATAAAATATTTCAAAAATGTATCATTTTTCTCAATAGGACGATATACACTGATAAGGATTATTCTGACACTTGTAATTGCAGTGGTAATCGGTTTTCTGGCTGGAATTATTACAGACAGGTTAAGCAGCCTGAATTGCAAAAAACGGACATACAATTTTAAAAATGTTATGACAGAAAAAACATTTGTTAAAATTACTGCGAAAAGATTTAAGTGGTCTGATGGCTGTTTCCAGAATGTAGTAATAAGAGTGTTTTCTCTGGTAATGGCTGTTATTACTGTTGTATGTACAGTTAATTGTATCATTGCATACAGAGAGTACTTAAGGGTAACGGATAAACCTGATATTGTGGGCTATGCGGAAAAAGAGACTCCCCGTTCATATACAGTTTATTATGATTACACAGCCAGTCTTGTGAAAAAAGGTGATGTGTATACTGCAGAGCAGACGGAGAGAAAAATACCTGATACATGGGAGTATTCTCCATATCAGAATCATTCCATATCAGAATATTATTTTAATGATGTTAAATTTGGCGACAGCTGCATGTACAAGAATATAAGCGATGATGTTTTGAATTATCTTAAAAATATAGATGGCGTAGATGATATAACTATGGGATATTATGAAAACGCAAGAACATTTACATGGACAGGTATCAATACTGATAATGTTGGAAATGGTGTATCATTGGCCAGATCACTAAAGTCAGGTGGTGCAGATAAAAAGTATGTCTTTGCTGCCGACTATGTAGAACCAGAGAAGGATATATATAATTCGCTTAATGATTATGCTGATGGAAATCTGGATTATGACGGATTCAAAGAAGGTTCAGAAGTTGTTGTATTTCTGGATGTAAATAATTCCGGGGAATATGATGACAGCATGAAGGATGGTGTTACTCTTAAACTTCATAATTATGAAATGGTTTTAGAAAGAAATGACAGTTATGAATCAGGCGATGAATATATCAATGCCTATAATAAATTGCTTCAGGAGACAATTGATGAATATGAAGGCCAGACGGATACACAATCAATAAAAGATTATATATGTAAAAATATAACTGACCAGCAGATAACAGAAATTTTAGATGTATATGCCGAGACACATGATAATGCCTATAGTATGAATATATATAATCAGTATAAAGCTGGGAATATAAGTAAAGAACAATTGCTCGATGCTTCAGGTTCAGATGAGTATTACAGTGGTGTCTGGAGATCAATTATTTCACAGGAGTGGTGGTATAGTCAGTATGGATTTTACACATATCTTGTACCAGCAGCCAGCACTAAAGTGGTTAAAGTAGTAAAGGTAACTGATGAAATAAAAGAAAAATTCAAGTACATAATACCTGAATTTGGCCAGTATACTGTAATTGGTTCAACGCAGCTTTTGCATAATGCATTGGACAGCCAGAATGAACTTATTAAAAAATACCTGTTTCTTGATGAACTGCCTGATTATATGAAATTAAAGATGAATCCTAACCGGATTAATATAAAATATAATCTTGGTTCGTCTGTAATGGCAACAGATAATGTTGTTTCTTCATATCTTGGTTCAGCCGGATTTGCGTATACATCATATTCAGATGAAAAGAACCAGATGAGACATAAGACAATAGAAGCATTGATGACATATGGAATTACAGGAATTGCTGCAATTGTAATATATCTTATGGTAAGTACAATTATTCTGAAAGGAAGGCTGGAAAGGTATACAGAAAGAATAAAACTTCTTATCAATACAGGAGCGGAAAGAGATAAAATTGTAATGATATGCATGTATGAATGTATCTGGCAATCGATGTGGTTTATAGTACTGATGCCGTTAGAGCTTCTGATATGTCTGGTAATGGTAAGAAGATTTGTAAAACAATTATAACAATTGAGGCGCGGATTTTTCCGCGCCTTATGTTTTTAATTCGGATACTGTGAAGTAATTCCAAAGTACTCTTCAAGAGATAACCAGTCGCCATTGTTATATAACTTAGTGGCAAGGTCAACACCTACATAACGAAGATGCCATGATTCATACTGATATCCGGTAGCAGAATCTTTGCCCTTAGGAAAGCGGATACAGAAGCCGTATTTGTAGCAGTTATCATTAACCCACTTGCCTTCGTTAGTATACTGGAAGCTATCCTCAATAGTGTTAAGGTCAAAGCATAAACCAGTCTGATGTTCAGAGTTGCCAGGTCTTGATGAATATGTGTCTGCTACAGCAGCACCATCACTTTTAACATATCTGTTATATACATTAACCTGATAATTATATGAACGGTATCCACTGGCAATATATATATTAAGACCTTTAGCAGTTGCATCCTTTAACATAGTGTTCCATGCACTCATAAGAGTCTTGTCAAGACATGTTGAGCTTCTGTCTGCATTAACAGGCTGGTCAGGATTAGTGGGAATGAAATCCTGAGGAAGAGCATATGTCTTATTGGCAATAAGTACTCCGTCAATATAAGTTGCTCCATTAATTTCCTGAATCTGGAAGCCTTTAGAAGTAGTACCTTTGGAAACTGTATTACCAGATGGAACTACAGGAGGTGCGAATTCAGAACTGTCAGATGAAGCAGGGACTGATGTTGCATCTGACATAATTGAAGAAGTATCAGTGTTAGTATCAGTTGATGAAACTTCTTCACTTGTACTTTCATTCTCTTTTGTCTGTGTTGATTCTTCAACCTTGGCAGTTGTAGATTCCCCATTCTTATCTGTTTTCTTGGATTTAGAACAGCCTTTCATGGAAACAGATATTATTACAATAATAATGATAAGTAAAGCAGCAGCTGTACAGGCGAGAATAATACGGTTTCTTCTTACCTGACGCTGTCTGCGTGTCAATCGTCTTTTAGTCATGATGAATTAATTCCTTTCAATTAAATTATTTAAAAGTAATTATTGCATTGTTTACTGGATATTTCAAGGATAAATGTGCTAATATGTTTACTATATTGATATGTGAAAAGCGAGGACTAATATGTATACAAAAGAACAGTTAAAGAAGCAGTTAGAGAATATGGGCTTAACAGGTGATGAGACGATTCTTATTCATTCATCAATGAAATCTATCGGTGAAGTTGAAGGTGGGGCAGATACAGTACTTGATGCATGGATTGAATATTTCGGACATGGACTTTTACTTCTTCCAACACATACATGGAAGAATATAAATGCGGACTCACCGGTATATAATCCTAAAGAAACACCATCATGTGTCGGACTGCTTACTAATATGTTTCTTAAAAGAGACGGAGTAATAAGGTCACTACATCCTACACACAGCATGGCAGGAATTGGAAAGAAAGCGGCAGAATATCTTGCAGGGGAGGAGAACAACAATACACCGTGTACACCAGGCGGATGTTACGACAGATTAAGAAGCTGTGGAGGAAAAGTTCTGCTTGTTGGAGTAGGACATGAGCGCAATACATTTATTCATAGTGTTGAAGAGGTACTTAATGTACCACACAGATTATCAGATAAGCCGATGAAGTTACAGATTGTAATGCCTGATGGCAGCATTAAGGATTCATATATGAGAAAGCATTACAACGCAGACCAGCCTCACATATCAGAGGATTTTGTTAAGCTTAATCAGGCATTTCTTGACTGTAAGGCTGTGCGTGAAGTAACATTTGGTGACGCAGAGTGTCTTTTGTGTGATGCACAGGCGGTGTTTAATGTTGTAAGGCATGTCATTGCACCAGACCCTGAATGTATTGTGACGAGCAGTTCAATTCCAAAGGAGCGCTGGGAAGCACTTGTTAAGTAGTAATGTTTTCTGAACAGTACTGTATCGCAAAATCTATAAATAACTGGGCACTGTGGCTCAAGAAATTCCCCTTCTTCCATACGATTCCGATATTAACATCAATCGGTGGTTCAAGGGGAATTCCTTTATATTGCTTGAAATGAGGCAGCATATCTGAGAAAAGGAAACAACCGCAGCTTCCGTTGTCAATGAATTTCAATGTAGTATATAACTGGCTGCTTCGCATAATAATTCTCGGGTTAAGCTTTAGCTGGTCAAATCTGTTTTTCAAAAGCTCATTCTGCACAGAGTCCACATTAAACATAAGCAGATTCTCATCTCTGAAGTCTTCAATTGTCATACATTTTTTCTTAGCCATAGGATGTTTCTTAGAGACAACGTACATAAGCTGTTCTTTAGCAAGAATACAGCTTTCGAATTTATCTATATTAAATTGCTCCATATTAACAATTGCAAGGTCAAGCTTTTCATCCTGTACGAGATCACATGCACGCACAGAGCCGAATTCATCGAGCTCTGTCTGGATATCAGGATGATTCTGTTCAAATGCATTAAGTACTTCAGGGAAAAAGATTGTACTGAACATAGGTGGTATTCCTATCTTAAGAACCGGAACCCGGTTGCCTAATTCTAAGAATTCATTCTGCATTTCTGTACTGTGTTTTAGCAGGTCTTTAGCTTTTTCATAAAATGTCTCACCGGCACTTGTTAGTTCCAGATGATTACCATTTCTTGCAAAAAGAATAATATTAAATTCAGCCTCGAGGTCTTTAATGGCAATCGAGATTGTAGGCTGCGTCACAAAAAGCTCTTCTGAGGCTTTGGTTATGCTGCGGGTGCGGCATGCAGTGCAGAAATATTTTAACTGGTTAAGTGTCATAGCGCGCTTCCTCCTGTTAAATGCTACAAAAATTAGTGCATTTTATACATATATTTTAGCATAAAAATTTTTTATTGAAACATAAAAATCGTTAAATTGTTTTTTTGCGAGAACAGAATTATACTTTAGTTACATTAAAGATGAGTCCGGACAGAAAGTTAATTAATAATATGTGAAAGGGGGAACGTTATGTCTCAAACCACAATAACATTACTGTTTTTATTGTTTGCTGTAGTCAGTTTCATACTTGAAAAGATTCCGCTGGGGCTTACAGCTACAATAGTTGCACTTGGTCTGAATCTTACCAACGTACTTACGGTAAAGGAAACATTTGCAGGATATGTAAACAGCAATGTAATACTGTGTGTCGGAATGTTCGTAGTCGGACAGGCACTATTTGAAACAGGTATGGCTAATAAAATCGGAGGTATTGTTACTAAATTTGCCAAATCAGAAAAGATACTTATTATTGCGATAATGTTAATCGTAGGAATTATGTCAGGGTTCCTTTCTAATACGGGAACAGCAGCAGTACTTATCCCTGTTGTCTGTGGAATAGCAGATGAATCAGGATATTCAAGAAGCCGTCTGTTAATGCCACTGGTATTCGCAGCAGCACTTGGGGGAAACCTTTCAATAATTGGAGCACCGGGAAATCTTATGGGTGTAAATGCTCTTGAAGAATTAGGGCTTTCAACAAGCTTCTTCATGTATGCACCGATTGGAATACCAATGCTTATATGTGGAATTATCTATTTCATTGTAATAGGCTGCAGGCTTCTTCCAGATAAGAAGGTTATTACAGAGGATGCACCAGAGCAGACAAGAGATTTCAGCAATGTTCCAAAATGGAAACAGGCAATGTCACTTATCGTGTTAATTCTTGTTATTCTTGCCATGATATTTGAGGACAAGATAGGAATTAAGATACAGGTTTCAGCATGTCTCGGAGCAGTAATACTTGTTCTTGCAGGTGTTATATCTGAGAAGGAAGCGCTGAAGTCAATTGATTTAAAGGTTGTACTGTTATTCGGTGGTTCACTTGCACTTGCAAGTGCTCTTGAAAAAACAGGAGCAGGAATACTTATAGCAGATAAGATTGTTGGAATTATGGGTTCTAATCCAAGTCCTATAGTTCTTTTGCTTGTGATATTCGTAGTCACATGTGTACTTACGAACTTCATGTCCAATACAGCAACAACAGCGCTTATGGTTCCAATTGCCGTATCACTGGCAGAGAGCCTTAACGCAGATCCAAGAGCAGTAGTAATTGCTACAGTTATTGCCGGATCATGTGCATACGCAACACCAATCGGAATGCCGGCTAACACAATGGTAGTTGGCGTTGGCGGATATAAGTTCAAGGATTATGTAAAATCAGGACTTCCGCTTATACTCGTATCGTTTGTGCTGTGTATGATTTTGTTACCAATATTATATCCGTTCTATCCATAGGATATGGCGGAGATAAAAAATGTTACATAACAATGCAAAACAAGGAGGCTAAAATCCTCTGCTCTTGCAAGGGCAGTCGCATTTTGCTTCGCAAAACAAGGAGGATTATTATGAACAAAGAAGAGAGCGTAAAGCTGATGACAGACAAGATGGCTAAGTTCGTTGGCCATATCGGTAAGAAGTTACCAGATGATGTAATTGCAAAGCTTGAGGAGCTTGCAGCACAGGAAACAGCACCACTTCCTAAGGTATTATATGAGACAATGACTAAGAATCAGGGACTTGCAGTATCACTCGACAGACCTAGCTGTCAGGATACAGGTGTATTACAGTTCTGGGTTAAATGTGGAACCAACTTCCCACTTATTAATGAACTTGAGGGCTTGTTAAAGGAAGCTGTTGTACAGGCAACATTTGCAACACCATTAAGACATAACTCTGTTGAAACATTTGACGAGTACAACACTAAGAGAAATGTTGGTAAGGGAACTCCGACAGTATTCTGGGATATCGTTCCTAATGACGACCACTGCGAGATATATTCATACATGGCAGGCGGCGGCTGTACACTTCCAGGTAAGGCAATGGTTCTTATGCCAGGTGCAGGTTATGAAGGAATAACAGATTTCGTACTTGACCAGATGACAAGCTATGGACTTAATGCATGTCCTCCACTTCTCGTAGGCGTAGGCGTTGCAACATCTGTTGAGACAGCAGCACTTCTTTCTAAGAAGGCACTTATGAGACCAATCGGTTCACATAATGAGAATGAAAATGCAGCTAAGATGGAGAAGTTACTTGAAGACGGAATCAATGCTATCGGACTTGGACCTCAGGGTATGGGCGGTAAATTCTCTGTTATGGGAGTTAATATTGAAAATACAGCAAGACATCCATCAACAATTGGTGTAGCTGTAAATGTAGGTTGCTGGTCACATAGAAGAGGTCATGTAATATTTGATAAAGACTTAAATGCAGTATGTGATACACATTCAACAATAGACCTGAACGCATAGGAGGATTAGAAAATGGTAGAAATCAGAGGCGATAAAAAGGTTCTTGTTACACCAGTAAGTGCAGAGGACTTAAAGGATATTAAGATTGGTGACATTGTATGGCTTGACGGAGATTTAATGACATGCCGTGATGTTGCACACAGAAGACTTGTAGAATATGGCAGAGAGCTTCCTTATGATATTAAGGATAAGGCAATATTCCATGCAGGTCCTATCGTAAGAAAGATTGAAGGAACAGAGAATGATTATGAGATGGTATCTGTAGGACCAACAACATCAATGCGTATGGAGAAATTCGAATACGAATTCACTAAGCAGACAGGTGTAAGAGTAATCGTAGGAAAAGGCGGAATGGGTCCTAATACAGAGAGAGCTTGTAAGGAATTTGGTGCTATCCACTGTGTATTCCCTGCCGGCTGTGCTGTAGTAGCAGCAACAGAGGTTGAAAGAATTGCTGAGCATCACTGGGATGAGCTTGGTATGCCAGAAACATTATGGTGCTGTAAGGTTAAGGAATTTGGACCGCTTATAGTATCAATAGATGCTAATGGTGACAACCTCTTTGAACAGAATAAGGTTACATTCAATGAAAGAAAAGAAGAAGCCAAGAAGGCAATATATCCTAATGTCAAATTCATAAAATAGATATACATAAAAACAGGGGCGGCAGACCAATCGGTCTGTCGCCCCAACTCCTTTATACGGAATATTATCTTATACCAAAGATAAGGTACAGTAAATTGTAGTTGTAGAACATTACTGCTGCAACGAGTGAAACAGTAGACATAATCTTGATAAGGATATCAAGAGATGGTCCTACAGTATCCTTTAATGGATCACCTACAGTATCACCAACAACGGCTGCATCATGTGCTGGAGAGCCTTTGCCCTGTCCTTCGATAGCACCTGATTCAATGTACTTTTTACCGTTATCCCATGCACCACCAGCGTTACCTGTAAAGATAGCAAGCATGATAGCTGAAAGAGTAGCACCTATAAGAAGACCGCCTACGAAGTAAGGTCCGAAAAGGAATCCGGCAATTACAGGGAAGATGATTGAGATGATAGCTGGCATACGCATTTCTTTTAATGCACCCTGAGAAGATATCTCAATACATGTCTTATAGTCTGGTTTAGCCTTTCCTTCAAGGATACCAGGAATGTCTCTGAACTGTCTTCTTACTTCTTCAACCATTTTACGGGCAGCATTGGCAACGGCTTCAATAAGCATACCTGAGAACAGATATGGAAGAGCACCACCAACTAAAGCACCGGCAAGAATAAGTGGGTTAGTGAAGTTAAGGTCGAGGCTGCTTCCCTCTGGCTGGAATGCATAAAGGAAACTAACCATAAGTGAAAGTGCTGCAAGTGAAGCTGAACCGATAGCAAAGCCTTTACCGATGGCAGCAGTTGTGTTACCAACGGAATCAAGCTTATCAGTAATTTCTCTTACCTCAGGTTCGAGCTCTGACATCTCTGCAATACCACCGGCATTATCAGAGATTGGTCCATAAGTATCAACAGAAACAGTTGCTGATACGAATGAAAGCATACCTACGGCAGCCATAGCAATACCGAACATGCCTGAAACTGCGTATGAAACATAAGTTGTAATACCTAAAACAATAAGTGGGTACATACAAGACTTCATACCAACTGAAAGCCCCTGTGTAATAGTTAAAGCTGCACCTTCCTTAGAAGCCTGTGCAATTGTCTGTGTTGGCTTGTAATCATAACTTGTATAGTATTCTGCGATACCACCGATGATAACACCACTCACTACGCCAAGTGAAGCAGCAATCCAAGGTGATATGAAACCAATGTTAAATCCTGCAACCTTAAGAATATCTGCATTCTCGCCATTGAATAACAGATATGTAGCAACGAATCCGCCGATAATTGTAATTCCGGCAGCACTCCATGTTGAGATATTAAGATCTCTGTGAGGATTATCAGAACCATTCTTTAAGAGAACATAAGCGATACCAAGAATAGATGCGATAAGTCCGATTGCAGCGAATACAAGTGGGAAATACATCATCTTAGAGAGCATTTCGTCTGAAACTTCAAGGTTATTAGCTACATTTGAAAGGTAAAGACTTACTGCAAGAATAATTGCTGAAGATATAGCTCCAACAAATGATTCAAGAAGGTCAGAACCAAGTCCGGCAACATCACCTACATTATCACCAACGTTATCTGCGATAGTGGCAGGATTTCTTGGATCATCTTCAGGAATGTGTGCTTCTGTCTTACCAACAAGGTCAGCTCCCATATCAGCTGCCTTAGTATATATACCGCCACCAACACGGTTGAACATAGCAACAATAGAGCAGCCAAGTGCGTAGCATGAAAGACACTGTGTGAATACATGAGCACCACGGAGAGCCTCAATGTCAAGCATGTTAAGACCAAATCCAAATATGATGTATACAAGGAAAAGTCCTAAAAGTGCGAAACCGCCAACGCAGAGACCCATAACTGAGCCACCTTTTAAAGCTACCTTAAGTGTTGAACCAATGTTCTTAGTGTTGCGGGCTGTATTAGAAACTCTTACATTAGCGTAAGTAGCAATCTTCATACCTACCCAGCCTGCTGATGCACTCATGATAACACCAATCATGAAACATACAGATGGCTCCCAGCTGAATTCTCCATACTGGACAGTGAATATAGCTGCAAATGCGATTGCAATAATAACAACTACTACTGCAATGATTTTGTACTCGTATGTAATAAATGCGTTAGCACCAACTCTTATGGCTGCTGCGATTTCTTTCATACGGTCAGTTCCTTCATCAAGTTTCTTAACACCGATGAAGTTGAATGCTGCATAACCGAGCGCAAGCAGGGCTGCAACGATGACTAGAATTAATAAAGCTTCCATGTTTTTCTCCTCGTTAAAAAATTATGTCCGTTACGCGTGCCTGTAGAGATAATAAATGTGGCGTCATTTATTATCATACTTCAAAACACCAACTTGTTAAAGTTTACTAAAAAACATTATGAAAGTCAAATTGAATTATGCATATTCACTATATAATTATGTTAAATTATTTAATGAAAGCGATAGGGGCACAATTGCTTAATTATTAAGAATAAGATATAATTAATGCTTAAATAAGGCACTATATATAAAATTAATTGAAAGGATAGTTTACCCTATGAAAATGAAATTAAGAAAATTAATGCAGCAGGCTGCATCATATATCGAGATTGTATTATCTGCATTTTTACTGATGGTTATAATATTTCTTGCAGGGGAATTTATTGTCGAAAGCGTGATGGGGATAGGATATGATAACGCCACGCTTGAGTATTTTCTTGAAAAAGTTATGACATTTGCAATTGGAGTTGAGTTTGTAAAGATGCTCTGCACTCATACTCCGGGTACGGTTATTGAAGTTCTGCTTTTTGCTATTTCAAGACAGATGATAGTAGGACATGTATCAGGTTTTGAGGTACTGGCTGGGGTGGCTGCAATTGCGGGATTATTTGCAACACATAAGTTTCTTTACGCTAAATCATTTGGAACTGAAGAGAAAGAAGAAAAACAAGATAAGTAGAAAAGGAAGTCTAAAAATGTATAGTTCATTTTCAAAGAAGTTTAGGCAGATTAAACCTTACGATAATTATAATGTCACAGATGTACCATGGCATGAGGCTATGGTGGCAGGTAATGGAAGGCTTGGCGTGCTTGAATCATGTGCGCCTATAGAGGACAGTCTTATATATCAGAATGTTGAATTTGTCATGCCATCGGAAGAGCCAAGACATGTGCCTTACGATGTTACAGCACAGTTAGATGAAGCCAGACAGTCAGTTATTAATTTTGATGATACATGGAATATACATGATAGAAAAAGAACGAATATGTACTGTTATCATCCAGGCCATATGATAAGACTGACACTTGAAGGAGAGCCGGATATTTCTGGTTACAGAAGATGGACAGATTATAAGACTGGTACAATAAATACTACATTTAAATCAGACGGAGCTTCTGTTTCAAAAAGTACATATGTATCGAGAAAACAGAATGTGATTATAACTAAAATAATATCTGAAAAGTCTGTGAATATGTCGATATCAACAGATGATTTTGAGTCTATGCCGAAATTCGGAGTTCAGAAGAACAATATCCCTGCGCCTGAAAGAAATATGCTGTATTCAAGATTTGTAAGAGATAACATAATAGGTACGGTTGTGCATTATCCTGAATATGAGGGAAGTGAGCTTGCAAAGGGTGGATTTGCAGGTGTTACAAGGATATTGACAGATGGTGATATGAGGGTTTCATCAAAGCCTAAAGACAGCCGGGCGTACACTTGTATTGATGAGACTGCGCCGGTTATTAATATATCACATGCAGAGAGTATAACACTTATAACTTACACAGACTGGACAGATGATTTGGGGGAATATTGTGAGTTCAGGGACAGAGTTAATGGCAAGGATACATTTGCACTGGTAGACAAATGTATTAACAAAGTTAACAGTGTCAATATAACGGAAGAACCGGTAAGCTTAGATCATAAGAATATAGAGCTTAAGCTTGACGGCGGATATTTTTGCGAGTCTGCTAATGAAGAACTGCTTGACTTGCAGAAAAATGAATATGACATTATGCCTCATCTGCTGGAAAAATTATATTATAACGGTCTGTATGGAATGCAGGCATGCGCAGGAACGACAGCACCAAGACTCAGCGGCTTGTGGGTTGGTGAGTGGAATCTGTTGTGGAGAAGTGCGTACACAATGGATGCCAATGTTAATATTCAGGTTTCGGGAATGAATGGCTCAGGGTTGTATGAAGCAGGTGTTGGTTATATGTGGTTTATTCTGCGGCAGATACCTGACTGGGTTAACAATGCAGCAATGGTGTATGGAATGAAGGATGCAGTGCTTATTCCGGTTAATACTGATGGACACAGGGCAATGATGGTAGAGTACGATATTAATTATCCATTCCAGTACTGGAATGCCGGTGCTGGCTGGATGCTTATTCCTATATATGAATTCTTACAGACTTACGGTGACGCTGTGATAACAACTGATGATGTGGCGCTGATTAAGATGTACGGCAAAGATACATTTGATGTAAGAAAAGATGTATATGAGCCACTACTTAAAAAGACTTATAATTTCTGGAAACAGATTGGAAATCCTGAGTATTACACAGATACAGACGGTAATGCAAGGTATGAGAAGGGTAAATGCAGCCTTAATGAGAGTGAACATTATCTTATTATTCCATCATTTTCACCGGAGAATAAGCCTTTTGGATATCATAGTGCGATTACTGCCAATGCGGCAATGGATATCTCTGCGGCTAAAGATGTAATTAATATGTACACGGAGATGCTTAATTATACGAAGGTTGATGGATATGAGCAGGCTGTATCAGAGGCGGAAGCACTCTTAAGATTGTTACCTGATTTTATGTATGATGAGTCAGGTGCAGTTAAGGAATGGTCTATGAAGGAGTATGGCGAGAACAATGCACACAGGCATATAAGCCATCTTTATCCGGCATGGCCGGCTTTGCAGACTCAGCATGATAGTAAGTTAGCAGCTGCGTGTCGTCAGGCAGTTATTAACAGAAACCATGAGAATAAAGGAAAAGATGATACCGCTTCACATGGCTGGATACATAAGGCGTTAGTAGAGGCTCGTCTTAAAAATGCAGATGCTGTATATGATACGCTTAATCTGCTTGTGCACAGTGACATATTTTACACAACATTATTTACAGACCACAATACTGACAGGAGCAAAGGTGTATATTGTACAGATACTGCATTTGGACTGGTTGGAATTATTAATGAAATGCTTGTATATTCGGATGAACACACAATTGAACTGCTTCCGGCATGGTCAGACAAGCTTGGAAGCGGCATGGTTAAGGGACTTCGTACAAGATGCGGAATAACTATTGATGAACTTAAGTGGGATGTTGATAAGAAGAAAGTGTATGTAAGTCTTGACTGGGGTAATGCTGATGAAATTAATATAGTATGCGGGAAATACGAGATTGAAAAAATCGGACATGAAAGGCAGAGCTGATGATAACTACAACTTTATGTTATATAGAGAAGGACGGGAAGTATCTTATGCTTCACAGGGTGAAAAAGCATAATGATATTAATGAAGGTAAATGGATTGGAGTAGGCGGACATGCTGAGAATCAGGAGACTCCTGAGGAATGTCTTGTGCGTGAGGTAAAGGAAGAAACAGGTCTTACGCTTACTTCATACAGATTCCGCGGGCTTGTAACATTTATAAGTAATGAATGTGAGCCAGAGCTTATGTGTGTATTTACGGCAGATGGCTTTACAGGTGAGCTTATTGAATGTGATGAAGGAGAACTGGCTTGGGTTGATAAAGAAGAAGTTCCCGAGCTTCCGACATGGGAGGGTGACAGGGTATTTCTTAACCTTCTTCTTTCGGGAGAGGAGAGATTTTTCTCGATAAAGCTTAAGTATGAAGGCAGCAGACTTATGGAAAAACAGGTCAATCTGTATTAAAATACAGGTTTGAATATATTCAAGAGACAAGTGGATGTCCAAAAAGTCCGCGCGGGTATAACCGATTGGACCTAGAAGCGAATAGAAGGTAAGTGAAAGTCCAAAACAGCCGCAAGAAAGTGGCAGATTGGACATTGAGATAGAGAAAAGGCATCTCTTGAAAAGTTTATTGTTTATGTTAAAAAGAAAAATGAGGGCATTTGGATTGCAAGGGATTAACTTGCAATTCAAATGCCCTGATTGGTTATACACGATTTTTAATATTTAATTACTTAGGTCTTACAGTAAGTCTCTTGATAAGCCCATCTTCTGTTACTTCACGGACTGTAGCGATGGCCATGATGTTGTAACCGCCGAAGTTGGCGATGAATTCTGCCTGGGTAGAATTTACAACTTCACCATCTAAGATAGAGTATTTGCGGAAGCCGAACTTGTTACGGAAGAACATGTTGATAGCTTCACGTCCGTATATATGATATTCGTTCTGAGCTGCTGAGTTAGTACAATAATCGTTGATTATTCCGTCTGGAGAAAAGAGATTGGCAAGTCCTGCGTAATCTTTGTTTTCCATTGCTTCTACATATTTTTCAATTGCTGTCATGTTTAATGCCCTCCTTAATTAATATACTTTCTCTGTGTTTAATAATGCGTCTGTACCGCCATCAACGAACATGATATTTCCATTGACGCCTCTTGCTGAATCTGAAGCAAGGAATACCATAACCTCAGCAATTTCTTCTGGAGCCATGAGGCACTCCTGACCATACTTGGTTGGGATAGGAAGGGCATTAAGAGCCATCTTTGCTGTAGTGCTCATTGTTGCAGTCATGGCTGTGTGTACATTACCAGGAGCAACAGCATTTATACGGACACCATTGGCAGCCCATGTTGCAGATACACGGCGTACCCATCTTGCAAGTGCGTATTTAGTAGAAACATAAAGACTGTTTCCTACTGAAAGGTTAGTACTGTCCATAGAAGAAACAAGACTTAATACACGCTTTTCATCACCGATGTTATTAAGAAGATCAACGATATCCTTACGGCCTGCACCCTGTGAAATTGTGTTAGAAACAGTTACAACACAGCTTCCGTGCTTCTTCTTTAAAAGGTCATATACACCATTTGCAACGGCTACTGTTCCGAAGTAGTTAAGAGAGATAATGAGTCCGAGATTACCGCATGCGCCTGAAACACCAGCGTTGCATATCATTCCGTCAAGTCCGTCAGGGCACATAGTATGTAACTGATCAACAGCAGACTGTCTTCCTTCCTGCGATGCAAGGTTTACGCAGATGTCACCGTCTTTAAGATCAATATTAATTACCTTATGTCCCTGCTGTATTAACAATTCTTTAGTTTTCGCACCGATACCGCTTGAAGCACCAGTAATAGCATAGATTCCCATAGTATTTCTATTCCTCCTTGTTTTTTGAAGAAAAATCCGAGCCCTTCAGGTGAGGAGAGGGATTTTCCTCCTTGTTTTTTGCTTATGAGCTTATTATAATTAGAACTGATATCTTATAAATATCCAAAACACATATATAATAGGAGACCAGATTTGCTTACATATGATTTAGATAAACGCGGAAACAAAACAATGTACGAATATCTGTATGAACTGATTAAGGAAGATATAGCTGACGGGAAGCTTAAGGCTGATGAGAAGCTGCCATCAAAGCGTGGGCTTTCACAGCATTTGCAGATAAGTGTCAAGACGGTGGAGAACGCATATGAGCAGCTTCTTCTGGAAGGTTATATCCGATCTGAGGAAAAAAGAGGGTATTATGTTAATAAGATTGACGTGGTTACAGGTGGTGCACCAGGGTATGCTGCTCCTGTGAAAAGATTCCAGGAGGAGACTTATCTTGCTGATTTGACGGCAAATAATATCAGGTATGATAGATTTCCATTTGCTACATGGGCAAAGGTTATGAGAGAAACCCTGACCGATTATAATACTTCACTTCTTAAGACTGTACCTTTTAACGGTGTGCTGCAGCTTCGTGAAGCAATTGCAGACCATCTTAACAGATACCGTGGAATGCAGGTTTCAGCAGACCATATTATTATAGGGGCCGGAACGGAATATCTGTATAACAGGCTGTTACAACTCTTAGGTCCAGATGTGAAGTTTGGTGTTGAGAATCCCGGATACCGTAAGATTACCAAGATATATGATGAAAATGGTGTGAACTGGGATTATGTTAATATTGATGATAAGGGTATGAAAGTCGATGAACTTAGAATGAAAGATATAAATGTAGCACATGTAAGTCCTGAACATCATTTTCCAATTGGCCTTGTTATGCCGGTTGCAAGAAGACAGGAACTGCTTAACTGGGCGGCGGCGGAGCCAGGCAGATATATAATAGAGGATGATTTTGACTGTGAATTCCGTATGCAGGGCAAACCTATTCCGTCCATTCAGTCGAGAGACAGAAGTCACAGAGTAATATATATGAACACATTTTCGAAGACAATGGTTCCTTCACTTAGAATAGGATATATGGTACTGCCAGAAAAGCTTATGGAAAAATATATTTCAACAATGAATTTTTACTCGTGTACTGTGTCGGGATTTGAGCAGTATGCAATGGCGGCATTTATTGAGAAGGGATACTTTGAGCGCCACATTAAGAGGCTTGTCAATGATTACAGGGGACGCCGTGAAAAGATATGCAGGATGTTTCGCGAATCAAGGCTTAGTGAGATAAGTACGATATATCAGGATGATGCGGGAACACATTTTCTGCTGCATGTGAAGACTTCCTTAAGTGATGTTGAGATTAAATGGGCAGTCAGGCAGAAGGGGATTCTGATTAACTGCCTTTCAGAGTATTGTTTCGCTGATGCGGATAAGTACCATGGAATACTTGTAATTCATTATTCGGATATGGACGAAGCAACTCTTAAGCTTGTAATTGCTGCTTTTGAGGAAATATTCCTGTAAAAAATGTGATGCAAAGCATGAATAGCATAATTAAATATATGAAAAAAGGAATCCCATAAGCAGAGAGGCAACATCTCCCTGCTCACAGGATTCCTTTTATTATAATATCTTAATCAGCCGATTCCGCCAAGAACAATTCCAAGTATAAGAACAAGGAAACATACAGGGCAGAAAATGTATTTGCATATAGGATAGAATTTATCAGTGAATTTCTTATCGCGACCGGTATTAACCTGAGTTTCAACATATTTCTTACCACATACCCAGAAGAACATAATTCCGGCAAGACCTGCACCAAGTGGGCAGATGTAGATAGAAAGTATATCCATCCATCCAGAGACAATTCCCTGAATACATATTGAAACTACAAGTGCTATTGCAGCGATTATTGTACAAGATGCCTTTCTTCCTAGATGCAGCTTTTCCTGAATAGTTGCAATAGGTGCTTCATACAGGTTGATTAAAGAAGAAAGTCCCGCCATAAATACAGCAACGAAGAATATAATTGCGACTATGTATCCGCCAGGCATTGATTTAAAAAGTGCCGGGAGGAAGATAAACATAAGTCCGGGACCACCCTGATTAAGCTGGGCACCAGTTGTTGCCATTGCAGGAATGATAACAAGTGCTGCAAGCATGGCTGCTATAGTATCGAACAGCGCAACGCGTCCGGCAGCAGCAGGAATATCTTCATTATCTGAAAGGTAAGAACCATATATAAGAGTGCCATTACCAGCAATAGAAAGAGAAAAGAATGCCTGGCCAAGAGCGAATATCCATGTCTTAGGGTCAGCAAATGCCTCAGGGTCAACTCTGAAAATGTATTTGTAGCCTTCTATCGCACCAGGCTGGAAAGCAACATATATTCCAAGTACAGCAAAAAGAATAAAGAAAACAGGCATCATGATTTTATTGGCCTTTTCAATTCCGCGTCCGACACCGAACATAAGGATAATAATACCAATAACAAGAGCTACAATCTGCCATACATTATTACCAAATGCGCTTGCCATACTTCCAAATGAAGCAGCAAAGCCTTCTGTGTCAGCAGGTGCAAGTGTCTTTCCTGTAAAAGCTCCAATCATGTACTTAAGAATCCAGCCCATTACAACAGTGTAACCAATTGCCATTGCAAGTGCGCCAAGTACTGGAATAAAGCCGATAGCCTCACCAAGCTTTCTCTTATTCTTATTCTTAGTTTCGCATGCATATCCAAATGCATCAACAGGTCCTGACTTAGTAGCACGACCAAAACTCATTTCTCCGATAACACCAGTGAAACCAATAAGTGCAACGAATATGAAATATGGTATCAGGTATGATCCACCGCCATACATTGATACTCTTGTCGGGAACATCCAGATATTACCCATACCAACGGCAGAGCCGATACAGGCAAGGATGAATCCCCATTTGTTGTTAAAAGAATCTCGTTTTTTCATAAAACAATTCCCCCGCATATATTTTGCCAGACAGCAATATATTTAATATACAGTATATTTGCGGATATGTAAAATAATTATCTGAAATTATATTTTATTATTAAATCATTCTTTGACAATACTATATTAATCGTGATATCATTATATGCATAGTTATAATTTAACAATATATAGGCAGGTAGGCACATGACAATTAAAGAATGCTATGATGCGATGGGAGCAGATTATCAGAATACTTTGAATAGATTTCCAAATGAGGCTTTTATTAAAAAATTTGTATTGAAATTTTTAGATGACAACAGCTACGCCAATCTTAAAGAGGCTATAGCTGCCGGAAATGTAGAAGAAGCATTCAGGGCAGCACATACACTTAAGGGTGTATGCTTAAATCTTGGATTTGATAATCTTTATAAAGCGAGTTCAGCTATTACAGAGATTTTTCGTGCAGGAGAACTCGCAGGAGCTGAGGAAGCATTTGAAGAAGTTGAGAAACAGTACAATATAACAGTGAATGCAATTAAGGCTATGTAGAGAATTGTTAGCGGCGAATGCGGTTTGTTTAATATCAGAACGCACTTTTTTCACAATTTTAATGTGTGAAAAGGGTGCGTTTTTTGTCAATATATGTTACTATGTTGTTAGTTATAAATGTATTGAATTGGAGATGCATATGAAGACGAAAAAGTACGAATCAATTATGAATAAAGCAATGAAGGCAGCAATGAATTATGAAAATCCAGATGATCAGATTAATGAATTTATCAGATTTTTTGGAGAACATATCGGGTCTGAAAGAATATACATATTTGAAGACAATATTAGAAAAAAGGTTACTAATAATACTTATGAGTGGTGCGCGGATGGGATTGAGCCTCAGATAAAGTTTCTTCAGAATGTAGATATGTCAATTATAGACTGGTGGTATACATCATTTAATGATGGAAGAAATATTAGTACTAAGGATATTGAGGAGATTAAGGATGAATATCCTGCAGCATATGAACTGCTCAAAGTTCAGAATGTAAAGAGCCTGGCAGTAAGTCCATTCAGATATAAGGACGAGATATATGGCTTCTTTGGTGTTGACAATCCACCAGAAAGTGAGATGGACGAGATTTCGCGCTTTCTTGATATGATAGGCACATTTTTAGTACTGCTATTAAAACAGAGAAATGTATTTAAAAAATCCAAGCGTGAGGCTATGTTCAGCGCATATTCAGCACTTGCTGGAATATATCTGTCAATGCATATTATCAATTTAAAGACAGGGGAATTTCATGAAATAAAGTCAACAGATTTCATAAGGGATAATATGATAAAAGGCGAGCATACTTTTGCAGAACAGATAAATAGTGTAATGAAGATTCTTCCTTCCAGGAAGTATGTAGAAAGTGTACTTGAATTTGTTGATATATCAACACTTCCGGAGAGAATGAAGAACAAGACTACGATTGTTCATGAATTCCTTGGAAATTACTCTGGATGGTGTCGTGAAAGATTCATAAGGGTAGATGAGGATAGCAATGGAGAACTGTGGCATGTTGTATATGCCGTTGAAGTTATCGATGCAGAGAAACGTAAGGAGAACAGGCTTTTATATCTTTCAGAAACAGACCTTATGACGGGAATAAGAAATAGAGGAAGCGGAGAGAAAGCAATTGCAGACCTTATTAAGGAAGAAACTAAGGGGCTTATGTGCCTTCTTGATTGTGATAAGTTCAAGAATGTTAACGATACATATGGACATGTTGTCGGGGATGCAGTAATTATAGCGGTTGCAAGAAGTCTTCAGAGTGTATGCAGGGAACATGATATATGCATGCGCCTGGGAGGTGATGAATTTGCAATGTTCATCCCGGGAATAACAGAAACTAAAGATGCTGAAAGCTTCACGATGAGAGTATTTGCAAAGCTTAAGGACATAAGAATCCCAGAGATGGGAGATGAGAAGATATATGTAAGCATGGGTGAAGCGTTTTATAAAGGGGAAAAGGATATTGATTTTGATGAACTGTACAGACATGCCGACAGTGCCATGTATAAGAGCAAGAATAATACAGGCTACTGTGCGACACTTGAATGCGTAACTAAGACATTTTAATCAGTTGTATGCTTTAAGAAATTAATAAGTTTTTTGGCTGCAATGCTTTCGGTATGTCTTGATTCGCGTATAAGAACAATATCTCTGTCAGGTGCGGACTCGTATAGATTTACAGGAAATATTTCACCACGCATTATATATTCAGAGGCAAGTTCATCCGGATAGAAGCCAAGCCCTAAGTTTGCCTGAACCATTGCAAGAACCTGATCTGTAGTTGAAGCCTCCAGGTCAAGGTTAAAGTGAAGATTGTTGTCATAGAAGAATTTGGTGTAGTGGTCATGTGTACCGGTACCTTCTGCCAGACTTATGAAAGGATAATCCTGCAATTCTTCCAGATGAATTATTTTGTTATCCGGCTGACTGTATTTTGGACCTGCAATAAGTATATCATGGAATGAGCATAGACTTTCAGATTTCATATCGCCAGTTAAATTGACAGGTGTGGTTACGACAGCAAAGTCTACCAGACCGGCTTTTAGAGCATTAACAGCCTGATTAGTAGAGTGGTTGGTAAGCTTTATCTTGACATCGGGAAAAAGTTCTGTGAATTTCTCAAGTTTTTTAAGAAGGAATATTCTAAGAGCAATCTCGCTTACTCCTATGCATATTGTACCACCGGACAGACTTTTGCTTTTGATAATGGCATTCTCAGCGTCTTCAAGCTGTTTCATTGCGATTGATACATGAGAATACAATGTATTTCCTTCAGGTGTAAGAGTGATGCCTTTGTGAGAACGGTTAAGCAGCTTGCAGTCAAGTTCACTTTCTAATATATTCATGCAGCGGGTTATGTTAGGCTGGTTATTGTCGAGCATGCGGGCTGCTTTTGAAAAACTCTTATATTTTGCAACATAGTAAAATATTCTGTAATAATCTAAGGTCATAGTAATTCTCCAATATATAATTATGATATAAGTGACATATTAAATATACATTTTACATATCGAAAATGCAATACTATAATATAGAAAAAGATGAAAGAAGGCATCGGTATGTTATTTAAGAAAAAGACATTAGATGAAAAAATGGAGAAATATGTAAAGCACCATGACTGGTATGCTATACAGGAAGTAATTACAGGAAGTAAAGAAGAAAAGATTGCAGCAGCTAAGGCTCTTGGTGCAAGTGATGATCAGACCAGTGTGGACTTGCTGTTAAGATTTATTGATGATGCAGATGATGATGTTGTATTCGCAGCATGTGAGTCGTTAAGAAAAGTTGGTTCTGAGCATGATACAGCGGATTTACTTGCAAGAATGCAGAAGATTCCGGAAGACAGACAGACTATAAGGGAAGAAATAGGAAAGACTGTCCAGGAGCTTCATCACAGACCTTAAAACATATATTTGCCAGTTGTTTACATAATGAAAAAACCATGGGTGCAAATCAAGAATTTACTTGATTTGTACCCGTTTTTGATATTAAATAGGAAGTGGTTGCATAGTTGTTGGACGGTGTAACGAAGGATGTTAATTGCGGAGGTTGGATATGTCTGGTAAATCAGAAAATATAATAGAACTTAAACATATCAGTAAGGTATATAGTGATAATGGATTTAAGGCGGTTGATGACTTTAATCTTGAAGTAAAGCGGGGGGAATTTGTAACATTTTTAGGACCATCAGGATGTGGAAAGACAACCACACTAAGAATGATAGCAGGATTCGAACTTCCGACAGACGGACAGATACTTCTTAACGGAGAGGATATATCACAGCTTCCAGCTAATAAAAGACCGATTAATACCGTGTTTCAGCGTTATGCGCTGTTTCCACATATGAATATATATGAAAATATTGCATTTGGACTTAAGTTAAAGAAGCTTCCTAAAGAAGAAATAAGAAAAAAGGTTAAGCATGTTCTTGATATGGTTGACCTTGAAGGATTTGAGGACAGAAAGATATCTACGTTGTCAGGCGGACAGCAGCAAAGAATTGCAATTGCAAGAGCACTTGTCAATGAGCCAGAAATTCTTATGCTTGATGAACCTCTGGGGGCACTTGATTTAAAGATGCGTAAGGAGATGCAGATTGAGCTTAAGAATATGCATGACCAGCTTGGAATTACATTTATATATGTAACACATGACCAGGAAGAGGCACTTACAATGTCTGATAAGATTGTTGTCTTATCAGAGGGTAAGATTCAGCAGATAGGAACTCCTGAGGATATATATAATGAGCCTAAGAATGCTTTTGTTGCTGACTTTATTGGAGAGAGCAATATTTTCAAAGGTATTATGACAGGACACATGAAAGTAAGATTCTGTGGCGGAGAGTTTGTCGGAATGGATGATGTTCCAGAGGGAACTTTAGTTGACGTTGTTATAAGACCAGAAGATGTAATTATTACAAAGCCGGAGGATGGAACTGTTGTTGGTGAAGTTACTTCAGTTATATTCAAGGGAATGCATTACGAGGTTGCTGTTGAATCCGGAAAGTATGAGATGATAATAAGAACTACCAGGTGTTATCATGTCGGTGATACAGTAGGAATGCAGCTTGAGCCTGATGGAATTCATGTAATGCTTGCAGAGGACCATACCACAAGTTTTGTTACAACAATTAATGGAGATTATACGCTCGACTTTAATGGCAAGATAATAAGCTGTGATTTAACACAGGTTATTCCTAAGACTAAGATGTCAGATGGAGTGCTTGTTGATGAGAACGGTGAAAATGTAGATGTTTCAAAGTTCAGGGTTGTTGTTTCAATCCAGCCTGATGATATTGAAATGAGCGATGATGTAACAGCAGGTCTTGTATCAGGTAAGATTATTAATCTTATCTATAAGGGTGACCATTACAGTTATGTAATAAGAACTGAGTATGGACATGACCTTATTGTAGATGATGAATATCTCTGGAATATGGATGATCAGGTTGGTCTTATCATGCCTGAAGAGAAGATGAAATTCCAGTTGAAGAAGTAGGGGGATAGAAATATGTCTTTTTCACGCAAATATCTTGGAATCCCTTATGGGCTGTTTCTTATATTATTTGTTGCAGCACCACTGCTTGTCCTTGTATATTATGCATTTACTAATGGACAGGGACAATTCAGCATGGTTAATCTGCAGAATTTTTTTACAGACCCTAATACACTTGGAACTCTGTGTTACAGTCTTGTACTTGCATTTGTTGCAACTGCAGTCTGTCTTATAATTGCTTATCCTGTAGCGTATATACTTTCACAGAGTAAGTTAAAGAGAAAAGCGGTAATACTTCTGCTTTTTGTTATGCCTATGTGGATTAATTTCACATTAAGAATTACCGCACTTAAAGAGATATTATCAATGATTGAGGGAAATCTTGCGTATTATCCGTTTATCAATACGATAATAGGAATGACATACGATTTTCTTCCATTCATGATACTTCCGTTATATACAACGCTTTCAAAGCTTGATAAGAGTGTTATTGAAGCAGCATCGGATCTTGGTGCGGATAATTTCCAGACATTTATCAAGGTTATACTGCCATTGTCTGTTCCGGGAATTGTCAGTGGTGTGTCAATGGTATTCCTTCCGGCAATGACTAACTATGTAGTTCTTGATATGCTTTATAACAGCACATATATTATGGGTAGTCTGATTGGAAGTTATTTCAGTGCATATGACTGGCACAATGGCTCAATGATAGCACTGATACTTCTTGTTATTATATGTATTGTCACTCTGGTTTCGGGTGATAAAGAATCAGAAAATGCTGGAAGAGGAGGACTTGTATAATGAAGAAATTTCTGAAATATATGATTATATGCATTGTCCTTTTGTTCATGTATATTCCAATTCTTGTGCTTGCAGTATACAGTTTTACGGATGCCGCTAATATAGGAGCAATACATGCATTTTCAATGCATAATTATGTAACACTTTTTACGACTCCGGAGCTTATTAATATGATAATCGGTTCTGTGCTGCTTGCTGTTGGAAGTGCTGTACTTGCAACAATACTTGGAACAACAGGTGCTATAGGTGCATTTTATTCAAAGGGAAAAGTAAAAGGAGCAATGTCAGTTCTTAATCAGGTTCCTGTTGTCAATGCAGATGTAGTTACAGGCTTTTCTATCTGTATTCTTCTTGTAGTTGTATTAGGTGTCAGTAAGGATACGTATATTCCTCTTGTTGTGGGACATGTTATACTGAGTGCACCGTTCGTATATCTGGCTGTTGTTCCTAAATTAAAACAGATGGATCCAAGTCTGTATGAAGCAGCACTTGACCTTGGTGCAACACCTGTGTATGCACTTTTTAAGATAATAATACCTCAGATTGCTTCCGGCATAGCATCAGGATTTGTTATGGCAGTTACATTATCACTGGATGATTATTTCGTTGCAACATACACTAAGCCTGCAACATTTGACACAATAAGTACTTATGTTGTTAATGCAACCAAGGGTTCACAGACTGATATTAAGACTGCTTTGTGGGCTTTATCTACAATAATATTCCTTATTGTTATTGTAGTTGAGATAGCAATTAATCTTGCACCAGCAAGAAAAGCTGTACGAGAGGAGGCTGGAGCTGATGAATAAGATTATTGGAAAGATAAATGTGTTAATACTTTCAGTTTTAATGATAGTAATCGGTACAGCAGCAGTAACAGGAGTATTTAATACAAACCGTCTTACAGCGGTGGCAGCAGACGATACAATCATACTCCGTGTGTGCAACTGGGAAGAATATATTGATACCGGAGACTGGAGTGATGATGATATAATTGACCTTGAGAGCGGAAGCATAAAGGGTGAGAATTCGATAATTACTGATTTTGAGAACTGGTACTATGAGAATTATGGCAAGAAAGTTAAGGTACAGTACAGTTGTCTTGGAACTAACGAGGAACTGTACAACATGCTTACTCTGGGTGATGATTACGATGTAATCTGTCCTTCAGAATATATGATAATGAAGCTTATGGCAGAGGACTGGCTTGAGCCATTTTCAGATGATTTCTATGATACATCGATTGCTAATAATTACTATGCTAAGGGTGTATCTCCATTTATCAAGAAAACATTTGACGAGAATAAGATTAATGGTGAGTCATGGAGCCGCTATGCTGCAGGATATATGTGGGGTATAACAGGAATCGTGTACAATCCTGATAAGGTGACAGAAAAAGAAGCATCTACATGGACGATAATTGATAACAGCAAATTCAGACGTCAGATAACGATTAAGGATAATGTAAGAGATTCCATGTTTGCAGCTGTTGGTGCAATTAAGTCAGACAAGTTAAAGTCAGTGTCATTTATAAACAGTCCTGATTATCGTGAAAGACTTGCCGAGGAGATGAATGATACTTCTGAGGCAAATGTGGACAGGATTCAGGAGTATCTTCAGTCAGTTAAGAATAATGCCTATTCATTCGAGACTGACAGTGCCAAGACTGATATGATAACAGGAAAGGTAGTCGCAGGTTATCAGTGGTCTGGAGATGCTGTATATACTATGGACCAGGCTGACGAGGATGATTTTCAGCTTAATTTTGCAGTACCTGAAGAATGTACTAACCTTTATTTTGACGGCTGGGTAATGTTAAAGTCTGGAATTAATGGCAATTCAGAGAAAAAGCAGGCAGCACAGAGCTTTATTAACTTTCTGTCAAAACCTGAAAATGCTGTAAGAAACATGAGCTATATTGGATATACATCAGTTATATCAGGTGGTGATAGTGATGTTGTATTCGACTATGTAAAGTGGAACTATGGAGCAGATGAAAGTGATACAGATGTTGTAGATTATCCTCTGGGATATTTCTTTTCAGGTGATTCTGATGATGAAAGATATATACTTAAAGTTCCAGAAGAACAGACATACAGACAGTTATCAGCACAGTATCCTACGCAGGAGGTTATGGATAGAAGTGCCATTATGCAGTATTTTGATGCTGAAGAGACAACAAGAATTAATCAGATGTGGATTAATGTAAGATGTTATAACATTAAGAATGTTCCTGTGTGGGTATGGGTTCTTGCAGGTATTATTGTCGTGGCTTTAATAGCATTATCTGTAAAACTTAAGATAAATAAGAAATATTATTAATAAGCATTTGATTATAAATTGACAAATAACCAAATGTTGCTATTATATATGTCAGACAGAATGAATCTGTATGACAGTGCAAAGGAGCACAGAATTTCTGAGAAATCAGAGGTTCTGTGCTTTTTCTTTTTGCAGAATGGAGGAAATTATGGCAACAGAATCAAGTATTATGGACTCTAACAGTTTTAAGGAAGAATATGCATCTATGTTAAGTCCTAAAACAAGGGAAATGATTAGTAAGAGAGAAAAATACCTTGGAGGTGCTTACAGACTTTTTTATAGAAAGCCACTTAACATTGTCCGTGGAGAAGGAGATTATCTGTGGGATGATGAAGGTAACAAATATCTTGATATGTATAACAATGTAGCTGGTGTAGGACATTGTAACCCTGCTGTTGTAAATGCAGTTACAGAACAGATGAAAACGCTTAATACACATACAAGATATCTTCATGAAAAAATTCTTGATTACAGTGAAGAACTGCTTGCACTTATGCCTGATGAGATTAATAAGATAATGTATATGTGTACAGGTTCAGAAGCTAATGACCTTGCACTTCGTGTGGCAGAAGCCTATACGGGTGGTACCGGTATAATTATCACACAGGAAGCCTACCACGGAACAAGTGCATTAACATCAGGCTGTTCACCTTCACTTGGAGCCGGTCAGCCATTACTTCCTAATGTAAGGCTTATAACAGCACCAGATTATTACCGTCATGGTGGAACACCAGAAGAATTCACAGCATGGTATGCGTCAGAGATGCAAAAGACTATAGATGAATTAAATGAGGCAGGATATAAGTTTTCTTGTTTCCTTGCTGATTCAATATTCTCATCTGATGGTATATATCCTGACCCTGTAGGATTCTTAAAAGCAACAGTAGATGTTGTACATAAGAATGGCGGAGTATTTATAGCAGATGAGGTTCAGCCGGGATTTGCAAGAACCGGACAGGCATTCTTTGGATTTGCGAGACACGGAATTGTCCCTGATATGATAACAATGGGTAAGCCTATGGGTAACGGAATTCCAATCTCAGGACTTGCTGCAAAGGAGGATGTGCTTGCAGCCTTCAGCGACAAGCTTCCTTACTTTAATACATTTGGTGGTAATCCTGTATCAATTGCAGCAGCTCAGGCTGTTCTTAAATATATTAAGGATGAGAATCTTCAGGAACACTGTAAGAAAGCAGGTGCGGCACTTCTTAAGGCACTTAAAGAGGTACAGGAGAGACACCCTGAATCAGTAGGTGATGTAAGAGGTGCAGGTTTGTTCCTAGGATTTGAATTCGTTAAGAATGATGGCAACAAGACACCTGATAAGGATATGGCGTTGAATGTAATAGAGATGTTAAGAGATGAGCATATTCTTACATCAGTTATAGGTCATTATGGAAATATCTTAAAGCTTCGTCCACCAATGGTATTTTCAGAGAACGATATAGACTGGTTTGCAACATCTCTGGATAAATGTATTACAAAGCTTGAAAACAAATAAATTGAAAAAATCGGACACAGACATTAAACATCTGTGTCTTATTTTTTGCTTACAACAAAAATTTTACATAAGATTTACAGGGCAATTATTGTAAGTTTACCACATAGGGATATAGTAATGACAATTCGTTGCACAACAGTATACGAATAAATATATCTCATTATGTGGAGGAAAAAATGAAGAGAAGTAAGAATTTATTAAGAAAAGGTGCAGCACTTGCTGCAATGTCAACAGTTCTTGTAAGTCAGGCGCCACTCATTAATGCATTTGCATATGGTGAGGCGGATGTGAGTCAGAGTACATTCAAGCAGGATACAGATAATTCAGCGGATTTCCAGAACTGGCTTTCTAATGTATGGCAGGGAGGAGAAAAAGCTTATGCACAGACTGAAAATGTAGCTTTAACTCCAGGCTCAGATGCGGCAGATCTTAATTTTTCATGGTATTCAGCTGGAAAAGGAACACCGGCAGTAAAGGTATGGAAGGATGGCTCAAAGTCATCAGCCAAGGTTGTAACAGGTAATGCCGAGTCTATCAGTGCTGAGAACTGGCAGGGAAAGTCATACAGTGCAGCTAATAAGGTAAACATAGCTGATTACTTTGAAGAGAACACACAGTATCATTACCAGTACACAGACAATTACACAGGAGATGACAGTGTATGGTCTGCTGAATATGATTACACAACTAAGGCAACTGATAAGTTTTCAGTTATTCTTACCGGTGACCCTCAGGTTGGTGCTTCAGGAAGCAGTTCAGATAAATCAGCTAATGATGCCAGTGTTGCAAGAGATGCATACAACTGGAACAAGACAATGCAGCAGGCATTAAAGACATGTCCAGATGCATCATTCCTTTTGTCAGCAGGTGATCAGATTAACCAGTCTGGTGCAGCTAAGGATGATGATAAAAAGACAAGAGAGAGTGAGTATGCAGGATATCTTTATCCATCAGTATTCAGAAGCCTCCCAATCGCTGCCACAATTGGTAACCACGATATGGCTGGTGCAGATTATTCAGCACATTTTAACAATCCTAATTCAGAGGATAAGTTAGGAAGTACAGCAGCAGGAAGCGATTTCTATTTCAATTATGGAGATGTGTTATTCATATCATTAAACAGCAATAACCGTAATCAGGAGGAACACAGAACATTTATGAAAAAAGCTGTAGCAAGCAACCCTGATGCAAAGTGGAAGGTTGTAATATTCCATAGTGATATCTATGGTTCAGGACAGCCACATGCAGATACAGATGCTGCTACTAACAGAATTGTATTTGCACCATTAATGGATGAATTTAACGTTGATATATGTCTTACAGGACATGACCACACATTTTCAAGAAGTTATCAGATTCTTGATGGAAATGTAGTTGACTATGATATAAGCAGCGGTTCGGTAACTAATCCGGATGGAACTCTTTATATAACAACAGGTTCAGGCTCAGGTTCTAAGTACTACAATCTGCTTAACTACACACCATACTACATTGCAGAGAGAACTAATGCATGTCTCCCATCATTCTCAACAATTGATTTTTCGAGCGGCTCACTTACCATCAAGACATATGACTACAATGGTAATAAATATGCGGATGATTTTACAATCAATAAGACTAATACAGATATGTCAGTGGATGAGGTTATTAATAATGCAGAAGCTTTAATTAACGGCACAGAGGTTAATTATACAGAAGCCAGCATGAATTCTCTTAAAGATGCTCTTTCAGCATTAAAGAAGATTAAGGCAGCATATACAACAGACAAGGATCCAATGCTTGCAGATATCGTAAATAATTATGGTAAAGATACTGACAGAGTGTCAGGATATGGTTCTGTAAAGAATGCAGCAGATAAGTCAACATCTGAAAGTGGAAAGAGTGTTAACAGATTTAAGAAGGGTGTATCAACACTTCTGGACAAGACTATATACATTCAGGCACAGGAAGGTGCACAGGCACAGCTTGCGGATTATAAGTCTGAGAATGCACCTAAGATTGATGCCAAGGCATTAGAGGATGCAAAAACTGCAGTTGTTAATGCAATTAATGCACTTACTGTACAGGAAGATAACAATACTGTAACAGAACCATCTGCACCGGCAGATAATACTTCAACCAATTCATCAGCTGATAATGGCAAAGCTCCACAGACAGGAGATAACATGCTTGCAAGAGTATATGCTTGTATGGCTGCCGCCGCAGCAGGTATCGGCGCTGTTATAGTTGGAATCAGAAAGAAGGAAGACATTTGCGAAAGATAATAGACACATTTGGTAAATACCTTGTTGTGGCACTTATTATGATTGCGATGTTTCTATTCTACACAAGTGTAGAAAGAAAACCACTGCTTGCCAAAGACAATACTAAGTTTGTTAAGGCAGTGGTTATACAGAATGATAATGAAGACCTTCAGGCTGCCGCTGACTTAGAAAGTGGCGACAGCCAGGAGGTTGTTTTACGTATTAAATCAGGAAGCCACAAGGGAGAAGAAGTAAAAGCGTACAGTCTTAACGGATATCTGTACGGAGCCAACTGTAAGGTTGGAACAAGGGTAATAGCTAATATAAGTGAATATAATGGAAATCTCTCAGCCAATGTATATAATTATGACCGTGAACCGGAGATAATTGCGTTATTAGCAGCATTTTTCGGACTTATGTGGCTGGTTGGAGGAAAGAAAGGTTTCAATTCAGTACTCGCACTTATATTCACATTTGCAGTTGTAGTAATGATGTATATTCCGATGATGTATATAGGTGTTTCACCATTTATTGCAGCTACATTATCAGTTGTCATAATTACGCTGATAACATTTATTCTACTGGCAGATTTTCAGAAGAAATCAATTGGCGCTATGCTTGGTACAATAGCCGGAGTGGTTGTATCAGGTCTTATAGCACTTGTTTTCGGACATTTTGGACATGTAACAGGATACAATGTTGACGATATAGAGAACCTTATATATGTAGGCCAGAATTCAAAGCTTGACATAGGCGGAATGCTGTTTTCTGGAATACTGATTGCATCGTTAGGAGCTGTAATGGACGTTGCAATGTCAGTTTCATCATCATTACATGAGATTAAAGAAAACAGACCTGACATATCAGCAAGGGAAATATTCCGTTCAGGAATTAATATTGGACGAGATATGATAGGAACAATGTCTAACACACTTATTCTTGCTTATGCAGGAGGAAGTCTGGGACTTGTCATGATAATATACGCATATTCATACCAGATGCACCAGATTCTTAACATGTACTCGGTTGCAATTGAGATAATGCGTGGAATATCAGGAACAATGGGCATAATACTTACAGTGCCGATAACTTCATTGATAATGTCAGTTCTGCTGACACAGAAGGGGAAGAAGTAAGATATGAGCTTGCCGTGATGTGAGTTGGATTTCTGGCTTTTTGAGGCAGAAACCTACTAAGTGGGCAAATATATCAAGTTTAGTATGCTTTTTTCAGTTGAGATGTGGCTCTTTCAGAGAATAATTGATGGGAAAAGCCTACTAAAATGTATCTGGATAATGAATGAGTGGGTTTAATGGTTGAAATCAACGTATTAAGTTGGAAAATATACCTACGAAATCGAGAATTCACAGGAGTTTAGTGGGCTTTGGTCAACAAACTGTTGCCAACAGGCCATCAATCAATTCATTTTAATTAACAGATATGCTTTAACAGAATAAAATGATATAATACTTCCAGAAACTAATGCATGTAGTTAAGGGGGATTTATGTCAGATACAGTAATAATAGAGGAAGAAAAAGATATAGAACATATAGCAGAAAGGAAAGTAGCCGTCATCAGGAAAAAGATGATGGCTGCTTTTTGTGTTATGGCAGGAATTGCCATACTTATAATTGCTGTTACGACTGGATTTTATGAATTAAAGTTCAGGGCACTGGCAGCGGGATTGTATAACATAGATAACAAATCAGGAGAATATCTGATAGATATGATGTTTTATAATAGGTATTCATTGAGTGATGTATCAAAGTATAAGAATGTAGTTATGCAGTGCGGGTATACAGAAAATGGTTCATCATATATGTATTATAGAAGTGGTCAATGGATAATTGCAGTGGCAGGGATAATTATAATTGCAGTTGTAATGGCAGCATGTATAAGGATGATTGTAAAAATCGGACATAATGATATCTATTCATATGTTATTAATCTAGATACAGAGAACCGGCAATTAAAGAAAAAACAGAAAGCAGGTGAAAGATTTCTTGTTGAGCGTAATGAGAAACTGCAGAATTTTACAGAGAATATCGCACATCAGATTAAGACACCACTTACAGCACTAAGTATTGCACTTGACAGGTTAGAAGAGAGTGGTGAAAATAGGGAACTTCTTGAAAGATGCTTTGAACAGATTGAAAGAATCAGGTCATTTATAAGTAAGCTGATGACAATAAGCAGAATGGAAGCAGGCAAGATAATCATGACAGAGCAGGACATTAATGTGAACAGCATGCTTTGTGATGTTGTGAACCAGCTTCCTAAGAATGACTGCAATATAACGGTGGAATGTGATGACAAAGACTATTGCATCAATGCTGATGAAGAATGGATAAGAGAAGCATTTATCAATATAATACAGAACAGCAGCGAGCTGTGCGATAAGGTTGAAGTTAAAGCTGCATGCCGTGATGACAAATGTATAGTCAATATTAAGGATAATGGAAGTGGATTTGAAGAGGACCTGATACCGTATGTATTTGACAGGTTTGAGACAACGGGAAGTGCTGCCGCAGGGCATGCCGGTATAGGACTTAACCTGTCCCGGCTTATTATTGAAGCACATCATGGAACCGTAGATGTGCGTAATAACGAGGACGGAAAGGGTGCTGTTATAAGGGTACAGATACCAAGATATGTTCTTAAGAGAAAGGCTGAATTGTAAGATATGTGTAAGGTTAGTGCATTACAATATAGAAAATGTACTGTCTGGGAGGGAATATGACCAAGATACTTATATTGGAAGATGATGATTTTATAAGGCAGCAGCTTGCAGGAATATTACAGGAAAAAGGATATTCAGTTGTGGAAGCGGCAAGTGTAGGACAGTTTAATAAAATATATGAACAGGAAGAAGCTGCAATAGATGTATTCCTGTTAGATGTATATCTGCCTGATGGCAATGGATTTGATGTGTGCAGGATGATAAGAGAACACGGAAGCCAGATAATAATATTTTTAACATCGTGTGATGATGAAGATAGTATTATCAAAGGACTTGACTGCGGCGGTGATGATTATGTTGTGAAGCCGTTCAGGGTTGCTGAGCTTGTATCAAGAATAATGGCTAATGTTAGAAGAATATCAGGTGGTACAGACATTTATAAGGATGGAACTCTTATAGTAGACTTTAAGAATAAGTCAATTATTCATGCAGATAAACAGATAAGCGTGTCGCCAACAGAATTTCATGTGTTAGAGATACTTATAAACAACAAGGGACTTATTGTAAGAAGAGATACATTTTTCCAGAAAATGTGGGACAGATACGGAACATTTGTGGAGGATAATACGCTCACGGTTACCGTGAGCAGGCTAAAGACAAAGCTTGGAAACCGTGAGGACGGCAGAGCTTATATAGAGACAATCCGCGGAATCGGCTACCGGTGGAAGATTAATTAAGAGAGACTTCGCAGTTGTTTGTCCATATCATATATATCCCCTGTCAGTATGAGTGTTTATAGCACAAAACTTTCAGGATGACATCGCTTAGCAGGAGTAAATGCCGCTATCTACAAAGTTTATTACAGTCCACAAAAGCAAACGCACTTCGTTTGAATGAGCTTTTGTGAACTGACCTTATGTATATAGCGGCATTAACTCCTGCACAGCTCGTCATATTCAAATTTTGTGCTATAGACACTCATACCAGCATTACACATATAAAATGGACAAAGAACTGCGAAGTCTTATAAAAATATTTGGCTGTAAGGTTTTTGTAAGGTTCGCATGATAATGTATAAGCATGGTAATAAGGTATATACCTAAATCTTACAGGGGGTACTTGAATGAATGTTTTAAAGATTACTTTCAAAAGTATACGGAGACGGTTCTCGCAGATATGGAAGGCGGCGCTTACAACACTTGTGGCGGTGTTTTTTGTGACAGCGGTTCTTATATTTCAGGAGAATATGTACCAGTGGCAGATGTCATCCAATAAGTCAAGATTCGGAGACTGGTTCATATGTGAGAGAAGTAAGAAAGAAGCTAACGAAATATTAAGCACACATAATTATCTGTGTGAGCCGGTCAGCGCGAAAAGCAGTGTGGAGTTATATGACAGTGAATGGAATGAGACGAAGTTGCATATAGGAAGCATGACAGACGATTTCATTAAGCAGGGCAGATTAAAACTTGACGAAGGCCGTATGCCACAGAATAATGATGAGATTGCAATGGATTGGAATACATTGTTAAAGCTTGGATATGCAGGGGAGTTAGGACAGAAGATAACAATATATTATTATCGTGCAGATAATATTAATTATGAGTCAGATCAAAGAATCGAAACATATACATTAGTAGGAATATTCCAGAATTATACCAATATATGGCAGAACGGGAAAATGATTCCAGGAGCATTAGTTACAGATGAGAAGTTAAACGATTTTGATTATAAAATTGATAATCTGTATCTGTATGGATTCAAGGATTCGATAAGAACAAGTGAATATGCAAATGTTTATAAGAAGATAAAGGAAGACATAAGGTGCGAGACAGTATATAATGCGGCAGTATATGATTATTCACCATGGAAGTCAGCAACAGTTTACATGTATATGTATGTTGTAGTCATGGTTATTGGAATTCTCGCATTGTCATACCAGCTTATTGAATACAGGAATACAAGACGCAAGTCGTATAATATGTTCAGCCAGATGGGAATGACTAAAGCAGGCATCCGTAAAATGTATATAACAGAGAACGCATTTATACTGATTCCGGCAGGAATTATTGGCATTCTGCTTGCACTGGCAGTAGGACACTTTACAGGACAGGCACTTGAAGCCAAGTCTGGTTATGAATTCTACAGGGTGAATATGGAGGTTATTATTAAAAGTGCCGGTTCGGTGGTGATTGCAGTTATAGTTGAGGAACTTAGCGGAATAATATCCAACATACATTTCTATAGAAAGAAAGCAGTGTCCAAGAAATGGGTAAGCAGACCGGTACATATGCGTTATAAGAAAAGCCGTATGAACAGGCATAATCTTGTAAGGTCTGTAAGTTCAAGATTTATAAGAAAAGATGGGGCTTTGATGGCTGTCGGAATAAGGCTTTTTGCATTATGTATATGTGGAGTTATTATATTTTCTGCTTTGAAGATTCAAAATGCTTTTAAAGAATATAAGAGCAATGACAGTGTGCCGGATATATATGGATATATTGATGTTAATCAGGATAAAACGGCATTATTTATGAACTACTGGTATTATCTTAAGGACTATAATAATCTGCCGCTGAAGTCAATGAATTATACTGGTGAAATCACAAGCAGGAATGACATGAGTGAGTATGTCAGTAAGCAGAGAATACGATATAACATACATTTTGATAAGATAAAGGAATTAGTTGAAGCCGGAAATATGTGGGACTGGAATGATGCAATCAAGGTTAATGACAGTGACAGCATAGGAAGGTCCCTTGGCTTTATTAATATGGGGCAGAGTAAATATTTAAAAGATCCTAATAATAATATTCTGGAAGGATTTTCTAAGGAATTTATTGACGAGCTGATGGAGATTAATGGAATAAATTCCGTGTCATATTCTGTATTTGAATCAGAAAGAAGCTGGTTCTGGGATTCACAGGATTATGAAAAGATGCAGACATTTACATTTCATCCTGAAAAAAGTTCATATCATAAAGAGCATCTTCCTGATTATGGAGACAGGTATTTGTTTTCTACAGAATATGCACAGCCAACCAAAGAACTATACAGCAAACTGGAGAAATATATAGATAAAGAGTATGTTGATTATGAAGCATTTAAGGAAGGAAAACAGGTGGTTTTATTCTTAAGAGATCTGCCAGAGGGTGGATATGATGACACTATTAATGCCGGAGATACACTTTATTATAATTATTACAGAGTAGATGAGAATACGTATGGTGATGAGAGTAATATAATTGATTCTTCATATTTTTCAATATTTCCTTATGATAAAGCATATAACAGGTATTTATTAGATTACAACAATACACATGATTTTAATCCTGATTATAAGCTTATGGAAAAGCTCGAAGCAGCTTATGATGCATGCGTTGCTCCACAGGTTGCTGCTGTTGTCAAAGTTACTGACGAGGTTATGGAGGATTTCAATGGAATAATTCCGACATTTGGTTATTATACCGCAATTGCAAGTATTAACATGGCACAGCAGGCGGTTGACAGACAGAAAGATATTATGGAGAGACTTATTGGAGAAGAGTTAAGCGGTGATATGGATTTTGAACTGTGTTACAACCAGATAAGCATAAAGTATGACCTGACATCAACATTTTCAGCAACCAATAATAAGATAGGTGTGTATTTCAACAATAACGATATCTCTTATAGCAGTAATGTTGATATCAAGAATACATACAGAACACAGCTTATCAACAGTATACTGCAGTATGGAATCACTATTATTGCAATGATAGTTATGCAGCTGTTAATTATGGCAATTGTTATAAGAAACCGTATTAACAGAAGAAAAGAAAAAATGATGCTTTTGCACAGTCTGGGAATGAGGCGTGGAAAGATTGTTTCAGTATGTATGCTTGAGGCACTTCGGGAATCGGTATGGTGCGTGATTACAATGCCATTGTTATTGTTAATGGAACTGCTGATGTTTACTGGATTTGTGAGGAAACTATAAAAATATGGATAGAAGGGATGGGTATATTATGAACGAGATTATGTTAAGAGCGGAGAACATTGAAAGAACTTATCATGCCGGAAGCGTTGATGTTCCGGCACTCAAGAACTGCACACTTGAGTTTGGACAGGGGGAATTTACAGCAATAATAGGAAAGAGTGGTTCAGGTAAATCAACACTTTTGAGGATTCTTGGAAGTGTTGACGAGCCGGATACCGGAAGTGTTATTATTGCCGGAAAGAAGATAACAGGAATGAAGGACAAGGAATTGTCAGAGTTCAGAAGAAGAAATATAGGATATATATATCAGGATTACAGCCTTTTTCCAGAATTCACAGCATATGAAAATGTTGTTATGCCGATTCTTATAGATGGCAAGAAGCCTGATGAGAATGAAGTTGATGATTTGTTAGAGGAATTGGGAATATCGCATTGTAAGAATAAGTTTCCATCGCAGATGTCAGGTGGTGAACAGCAGAGAGTTGCGATAGCAAGAGCGCTGATTACTCATCCGGCTGTAATCCTTGCTGATGAGCCGACTGGTAATCTTGACGCAGGAAGTGCGGGAACAGTTGCACAGATGTTATCCAAGGCAAGCCAGAAGCACAATCAGACAATAATTATGGTTACGCATGACAGACAGATGGCAGATTATGCGGATAAGATAATTACTATAGTAGATGGTGTGTGTCAGTAACATAGAAGTACATACGAAAGGGGGATTGCGTATGTCGGTATTTGGGATTACTCTGTTGAGCATTAAAAGACGTATGCCGCAGATTATCAAAGCAGCGTGTACCACGCTTGCAGCCGTGTTTTTTGTAACAGCGGTTCTTATATTTCAGGAGAATATGTACCAGTGGCAGATGTCGTCTAATAAATCAAGATTTGGGGACTGGTTTTTATGTGAAGTTACATCTAAAGAACCTAATAAGTCTTTAAGTGAACATGCATATCTTAATCCGCCTGTTAAGGCAGTTACATGTGTTGATATGTTCAATCAGGACTGGAAGATGACAGGGTACATACTAGGAAGCTTTGATGAAGCATTTGTAAAACAGGGAAGACTTAAGCTTGATGAGGGACATCTTCCGGAGAATGATGACGAGATAGCAATGGATTGGAACACACTATTGTCGCTTGGCTATGTGGGTGAGATAGGGGAGACAATCACAATCAGATATTGTGAAGAAAACAGTGTGTATAATGCGTCAGCAAGACAGGAAAGACAGTTCCGTCTGTGTGGCATATTTGCCAATTACACAAGCATATGGAAATATGGCAGGAAGATGCCAGGTGCTGTCGTAACTGAAAATGCACTTTCAGTATTTAACACAAAGAGTAGGAATTCATATTTGTATTCATTGAAAGAATCGGTCAGAACATCAGATTACAATACTGTGTATAAGAAGATTAAAGAAGACGCAAAGACAGAGACAGAATATAATTCCGCAGTATATGATTACCAGCCCTGGAGTTCAGCACTTGTATATGCTTATATGTACATAGTTGTTATGGTAATTGGAATTCTTGCACTTTCATACCAGTTAATAGAGTACCGTGGCAGGAGACAGACAGCATACCAGAGATTCAGAAGACTTGGCATGGACAAGTCCATGATGCGTAAAATGTATATCACTGAGAATGCACTTATAATTATTCCGGCAGGTATTGTGGGGCTTATTCTGGCACTGCTCACAGGATTTGCGATAGGAAAGGGACTTGAGATTCATAATGGATTCCATTTCTATAAAATTACTGCAGGTATAATAATAAAGAGCGTGTGCTCAGTAATTGCTGCAATTGTGGTAGAAGAACTTGCGGGACTTATCGCTAACAGGTTAAGAAAACATAAAGGCGGTAAGAAAAAAGTTAAGAGCAGGACACATGAATCTGTCAGTGTCGCAGGAAAGCCATCTCGCATTAAGCCAGCTAATCTTGTCAGGACAATAAGCTCGAGATTAATGAGAAGAGATGGCATATTTATGGCTGTGGGACTCAGGGCATTTGCATTATGTATATGCGGAATACTCGTGTTCTCAGCGTTAATGATAAGAAAATCATATACAGCATATAAGGCTAACAATGCGCTTCCTGATATATATGGATATCTAGACCCGACAGATTCAGTGTATGAAATGTATATATATTATTATGCGTATGTAAAAGGGTTTTATAATATACCGGAAGGTGATGATTATAGCCAGGAAAGAAGTGAGCTTTTAAATAATCCGTGGAAAGAACGAAACAGATTCAATATAAGTTTTGGTGAATTAAAGAATAAACTTAAAGATGACGGAGGACCTGTCTATTCTATAAAATATAATGATGAAGATTTGATAATGCTGGAACCTTTATTAGTAAATTATCTTAACAGATATTGTAAAAGGGGTAATACCAATCTGCTTGATGGATTTACCGAAGAATTCCTTGCAGAGCTTGATAATATCGGAGGAATACAATCAATATCATATTCTGCATTTGAATCAGAAAGGACATGGTTCTGGGATAATCAGGACTACCACAAGATGGGACTGGATACTATTTCACCAGATAATGGTTACGGAAGAGATACACCAATTACAGATTATGGGTATCGTTATATATATTCTACAGAGTATGTTAATCCTACTAAAGAACTGTATAATAAGCTTGAGAAATATATTGATAAAAAGTACAGAAATTATGATGATTTCGTTAATGGCAGACAGGTTGTAGTATTCCTGCAGGACGCCCCTGACGGAACATATGATGACACACTAAAAGCAGGTGATACCCTTAATTATAATTATTATCAGCTGCCGGTAGATCCAAACATACATCTTGAGAGCGATATGACATCAGGAAATTACGTATATCCGTATGATAAGGCATTTTATGAAAAATATAATAATTCCGGTAAAATCAATCTGTATGTTGATTATGATGGTCATGGGGGAAGCAGTATAGGTGGTTATGATAAAACTAATGATAAACAGATTCTGGACGGATACGAAGTATTATTTGACGCATGTGTATCACCAACTGTTGCAGCAGTTATAAAAGTAACCAATGATGTAAGAGAGGATTTCAACGGAATAATGGTCGATTATGGTTATTACACAGCACTTGCCGGAATGTCACTGGCAGAGCAGGCAGTTGATAACCAGCGAAACCTTATGGAGAGAATGACAGGTGATGAGATGACGGGTGACCTTGATTTCAGCCTGCATTATAACCAGTTGAGTGTACAGTATGATTTATCATCAGCATTTTCAGCAACTAATAACAAGCTGTCAGTGTACTTCGAGAATAATGACCTTGCATATGGTTCTAATGTTGACGCAAAGAATATATACAGAACACAGCTTATCAACAATATTCTTCAATATGGAATAACAATAGCAGCGGCAGTTGTAATCCAGCTTCTTATAATGGCAATCATTGTAAGAAACAGGATTGAACGCAGAAAAGAAAGATATAAGCTGCTTCATGGTCTGGGGATGAGAAGGGGAACGATAGTAAGAATCTGTATGCTTGAAGCATTAAGAGAATCAGTATGGTGCATATTCACAATGCCACTGATACTTATAATGGAACTGCTTATGTATACGAGAAAGAATCTGGTTGAATAATTAAATATTATCGTGTATCATTAGAAAAGAGCCACTCATTGGCTCTTTTTTTACGAAAAGGACAGGTAGTTAATATGAATCAGACATATATGAAGGAGCAGAAGATACTCCCATTGTTATTAAAAATGTCGCTTCCAATGGTAATATCAATGATGGTTAATTCATTGTACAACATTGTTGACAGCTTCTTTGTTGCTAAGATAAGTGAAAATGCGATGACAGCCTTGTCACTTGTCTTTCCGGTACAGAATCTTATAAGCTCGGTTATGATAGGATTTGCAATAGGAATTAATGCAGTCATATCATTTTTTATGGGTGCACAGAATCAGAAGCAGGCAGACAAGGCAGCCAGTCAGGGCATGCTCTTAAGCTGCATACACGCTGTTGTGCTTACTGTGATATGCATAGCAGGCATGCCGGTATTTTTAAAAATGTTTACAAAGGACGCAGAGATAGTTTCACTGGGACTTGAATATTCCAATATTGCATTTGCATTTTCAATAATGCTTGGAATTGAGCTTATGTTTGAGAAGGTGTTTCAGGCAGTTGGAAGAATGAATGCTTCTATGGTCTGTCTTATGACAGGCTGTATAGTTAATATTGTGCTTGACCCGATGATGATATTCGGAATAGGCCCATTTCCTGCAATGGGAATTGAGGGCGCTGCACTTGCGACAGGAATAGGTCAGACTTCGGCAGCTGTGCTATATATCATAATATATATTGTTAAGCCTATTCCGGTTAAATTCAGAAAATCAGAGATGAGGATAGAAGGTTCAATGGCAAAGAGACTTTATTCTATCGGTATGCCGGCAAGCTTAAGCTTAGCACTTCCATCTATTCTTATATCAGTGCTTAATGTAATACTTGCGGCTTACTCGGCTGTGTATGTATTCGTGCTTGGCGTGTATTACAAGCTGCAGACATTCCTTTATCTGCCAGCTAACGGAGTTGTACAGGGTATGAGACCGCTTATGGGTTATAATTACGGAGCAGGGGAGCATGAGAGAGTAAGAAAGATATATAAGACATCAATGGTGCTTATATTTGCTATTATGGCAGCAGGTACAATTCTCTGTCTTGCAATACCGGGTTCACTTATCGGTCTGTTTACAAGCAATCCTGACACAATAAATGAAGGAGAGACAGCATTAAGAATCATAAGTGCCGGATTTATTGTATCAACTGTATCAGTTACTTCGGCGGGGGCACTTGAAGGACTTGGGAAAGGATTTCCATCACTTATCATATCTGTGTGCAGATATGTTGTGGTAATAATTCCGGTTGCATTCGTTATGTCAAGGATAACAGGTGCTGTTGGTGTATGGCATGCTTTTTGGATTACCGAAGTGATTACATCAGTAATTTCTTATATAGTATATAAGAAAAATGTCAAATAATTGTAAAAATGTCTTCTTGACATTGCTTGAACTTGAAAATATAATAGTTGTATATGCAACAATTGGAGGTGCAAGTAATGTTGAGAAGAATTTTTTCTTATATGAAAGAATATAAGAAATACGCATGGCTGGCGCTTATATGTATAGGTGTTGAAGTTGTGCTTGAGATTATGGTGCCTAAGCTGATGGCTGACCTGATTGATATAGGTGTGACCAATTCAGATGTTCCATATATAATAAACAAAGGTATCCAGATGGCTGTATGTGCAGTTGCTGCGCTTATATTAGGTGTGGGAAGTGCAAGATTTTCTGCGCTTGCAGGTCAGGGACTGGGTGCTAATATAAGAAAGGCTGAGTACGAGAAACTTCAGTCTTATTCATTTTCTAATATAGACCATTTCAGTGTTTCTTCATTGGTTACACGACTCACAAGTGATGTGACTAATATCCAGAATGCTGTATCAACAGGAATGCGTCCATTTGGACGAAGTCCGGTAATGCTGATATTTGCAACGACTCTGGCATTCCAGATTAATTCAACACTGGCACTGGTCTTTCTTGTAGCACTGCCAGTTCTGGCAGTTCTGCTCATCATAATAATCATTAATGTTGGTCCACGATATGGAAGAATGCAGGGAGCAGTTGACCTTGTAAACAGGTGTATAGAGGAGAATCTTACGGCAGTAAGAGTTGTTAAATCATATGTGCGTGGCGATTACGAAATTGAAAAATTCGGACACGTTAATGATAATCTGAAAAATGAATCAGAGAAAGCATTTGGAATAGCTGTACTTAACATGCCTGCTATGCAGTTCGTTATGTATTCTACAATTCTTGGTATTCTTCTTATAGGCGGAAGGCTGATTAATTCAGGACAGATGATGATTGGACAGCTTACTTCTTTCCTGAGCTATGTTCTTCTGATACTTAATTCTCTTATGATGATGTCAAATGTGTTCCTTCTTATGACGAGGTCACTTGCTTCTGCAGAAAGAATCATGAAGGTAATTGATGAGCCGATTGATATAACTGATGAGAATGCAAAGGACATTGAAGTTAAGAAGGGTGAGATTGAATTTAACCATGTCTGGTTTAAATATAAGGATACTGCTAAAGAATATGTGCTGTCAGATGTTTCATTTCACATTAATGCAGGACAGACAGTCGGAATAATCGGCCAGACAGGTTCATCAAAGACGACGCTTATCCAGCTTATTCCAAGACTTTATGATGCAAGTAAGGGTGAAATTAAGATAGATGGAATTAGTATTAAGGAATACCCGGTAAGACATTTAAGAGATGCAATCTCAGTTGTATTGCAGAAGAATACGCTGTTTTCAGGCTCGCTTATTGATAACTTAAGATGGGGCGATGAAAATGCGACTCTGGATGAGATTAAAGAGGCATGCAGCATAGCGTGTGTTGATGAATTCATAGACAGGCTTCCTGGAGGATTTGATGCAGAGATGGGACAGGAAGGTGTTAATGTATCAGGCGGACAGAAACAGAGAATATGTATTGCAAGAGCAATATTAAAGAAGCCTAAAGTCCTTATTCTTGATGATTCAACGAGTGCGGTTGATACTGCAACTGAAGGAAAGATAAGAAATGCACTTGCAAAGAAGCTGCCTGATATGACAAAGATTATAATTGCACAGAGAATATCGTCAGTGTGTCATGCAGACCAGATAATTATTATGGACGGCGGTCGTGTGGACGCAATCGGAACACACGAAAGTCTGTTAAGGACTAATAAGATATATCAGGAAATATATGAATCACAGAAGGAAGGAGCTGATCTTTAATGGCTAAGTATGTTGGATATAAAAGACCTAAAGATACGAAAAAGACTGTTAAACATCTCCTTACATATCTGGGTCATTACAAATGGGCATTCCTGCTTATAGCAATTCTTGTATTTATAAGTGCAGGCGCAGGAATTATGGGAACATTTTTAATAAAGCCTGTAGTTAATAATTTCATTGTGCCGGGCAATATGAAAGGCCTTATTATGGCTGTGTGTGGAATGGGTGTAATGTATGCGTGTGGCGCACTGTCAACGCTTGGCTACAACAGGCTTATGGTGCATACTTCCCAGAAGGTGGTAAGTGAGATTCGAATGGATCTGTTTAAGCATACACAGAAGCTTCCGTTAAAATATTTTGACAATAATACACATGGCGAGATTATGAGTCATTTCACCAATGATGTGGACACTGTGCAGGAAGCGATGAACAACAGCTTTGCGATGGTAATCCAGAGCTTTCTTACACTTTTTGGAACTATAACAATGATGCTGGTATTAAGTGTAAGGCTGACTATTATTGTTGTTGTTTTTCTTATTCTTATGTTTATCTTTATCAAATACAATGGTAAACGCAGCAAGAAATATTATCACAGACAGCAGAAGGAGCTTGGTAATATCAACGGCTTCGTTCAGGAAATGATGGCAGGACAGAAGGTAGAGAAGGTTTTTAATCATGAGCAGAAGAATTTTGAAAAATTCTGTGAGATGAATGAAAGTTTCAGGAAGGAATCAACTAATGCACTTGCATATTCGGGAATGCTTATTCCTGTAATTGTAAGTCTGTCGTATTTTAATTATGCACTATCTGCCTGTGTTGGAGGCATATTTGTAATCAAGGGAATTATGGACCTTGGAAGCATATCGGCATATCTTGTGTATGTAAGACAGAGTGCCATGCCGTTAAATCAGTTCACACAGCAGATTAATTTCATACTTTCTGCACTTTCGGGAGCTGAGAGAATATTTGACATGATGGACGAGGCGGAGGAGATTGATGAAGGAGAGGTAACTCTGTGCAATGTCATTAAAAATGCGGATAATACCCTTACAGAAACTTCTGATAAGACAGGATTTTTTGCATGGAAGCTGCCGGCAGGGGAGCTTATTGAGCTTAAGGGTGATGTAAGATTTAATGATGTTGTGTTCGGATATGTGCCTGAAAAGAAGGTGCTTAACAAGATTTCGTTGTTTGCAAAGCCGGGGCAGAAGATAGCATTTGTTGGTTCAACAGGAGCAGGGAAGACTACTATTGTTAATCTTATAAACAGATTCTATGATATTCAGTCAGGTACGATTACATATGATGGAATTGATGTAAAGGATATTAAGAAAGATGACTTAAGGCGTTCTCTTGCAATGGTAATCCAGGATACACATTTGTTCACAGGAACTATTGCTGATAATATAAGATATGGAAAGCTTGATGCAACTGACGAGGAAATCAGGGAGGCAGCTAAGATTGCCAATGCTGATTCATTTATAACAAGACTTCCACAGGGGTATGATACAATGCTTACTGCTGATGGCAGCAATCTTTCACAGGGACAGAGACAGCTTATCGCAATTGCGAGAGCTGCAATTGCCAAGCCGCCGGTGCTTATTCTTGATGAGGCGACAAGCTCGATTGATACAAGAACAGAGCGGCTTATAGAGAAGGGAATGGATGCAATAATGGAGGGAAGGACTGTATTTGTTATTGCACACAGGCTTTCGACAGTAAGAAATTCCAATGCCATAATGGTTCTTGAAAAGGGTGAAGTCATTGAACGAGGCAGCCACGATGAACTGTTAGAGCAGAAGGGAAGATATTACCAGTTGTATACAGGACAATTTGAGCTTGAGTAAGAGAAAGGGATGAAATATGGACAAGAAAACAAAGAATGTATTTTTTGATATAGAAATGTTAAGAAGAAGACTGATAAGACCATATTTTATAGAACTTGGGCTTACAGTTGGCCAGGGGCAGCCAAGGATTCTTAAGGAATTAAGAGAACATGGGATTATGAACCAGAAAGAGCTTGCAGATGCTTGTCTTATGGATGTAACTACAATGTCAAGAACATTAGACAGAATGGAAAAGGATGGTCTGTTAAAGAGAGAAAATAATCCGGCAAGCAGAAGGTCGTGGAATGTGTCGCTTACTGATTATGACGCACAGAAAGCTGATGAAGTTATTAGGATATTTAACAGAATTGATAATGTTATATATAATGGATTCAGTGAAGAAGAGGTGCAGACACTATCTGTTATGGCAGACAAAGTTGAGAAAAACCTCTGGGAGGCAATTAAGAATGAAGAGCAGAAATAAACTTATTATCAGATGGGTGTTTTATCTTCTGGGATTACTGATACTTGCACTTGGAATTATGCTTAATACGAAAGCTAATCTTGGTGTTTCACCAATAATTTCAGTACCATATTCGATATCTCATATCATAGGATTTAACTTCGCCAATATGACGATGATTGTATATTTTATCTTTGTTTTAATTGAGATGATAATGCACACTGTGTGGTATCTTACAGACAGAAAAGAAGCTAAGTATATTGGAATGTATATTATAAGAGATGCTTTACAGATACCGGTAAGTATAGTATTTACCCGCTTCTTGAATGTGTTCTCAGCACTTATTCCATCTGTACATAACAACATTGTATTACAGATTATAGTATTGCTGCTTGCTGTATTATTGACAGGAATAGGAGCAGCAATGTCACTGAATATGAGAATTATACCTAATCCGGGAGATGGAATTGTACAGGCAATAAGTGATACTACAAGGCTTAAAGGCAGAACCGGCAAGGGTGTGGGCTTCTGCAAGAACTGTTTTGATATATTCAATGTCTGCACAACATTTTTAATAGGACTCTTTACCGGACATATACTTCTTGGTCTTGGACTTGGAACAATTCTTTCGATGATTGGCGTTGGTCGTGTAATTGCAGTGTTTAACAAGCTGTTCAAGGAGCGAATGGAAGCTGTTGCTTTTGATTATGTGGAAGCGTAAGTAAAATACTGGAATTACAGGCAGGAAACCTACTAGATAGAGAGATATTAGGATATTAGTAGGTCCATTGGATGTGAGATGCATGGCAACTAAGAGCCGGAAACCTACTAGATAGAATGATATCTGACGTTTAGTAGGTGTTTTGGAGATGAAATCTGTCTTTGAACAACAGAATAACTATAAAAAGACCTACTATATTTGATGAGAACATCAAGTTAGTAGGTCTTTTAAACAAAATTCATATGTAATTGTAAGAATTAAACCTACACAATTAAATACCATGAAGCTTTTAGTAGGTTTTGCCACTTATCCAGAGACAGGGGAATATGCCCCAAAATGTAAACAGTCAACATTTCATTCAATAAGAATATGATTACAGACTTACCTTCTTATCAAGAAGCACGGCACTTCCGAATGTGCATGCAACCACCATTAATAACTGGAATATGGTAGCTGGAAGGCTTGACATTAATGCCTGGGATAAGCTGTCTGGATTCTTATAAAGTTCAGGCAACAAAGAAGAAATCTTAATTGTTGCATATGCAAGAACACAGAATAATACAACTGAGATAAATCCTTTAATCTTCTTGTTCTGCAAGGCAGTTGAAGATAGTGTTATGGCAAAGTATGCAAGTGATATAAGGAAGAAGAAAGCTATAAGGAATGATATTATTCCAGCTACAATATTAATAATTATATTGACAACATCAATACCCATAATCTTTAACATTTCTGAGAAATTCTTGAGTGCGTCAGCCAGGTCACCAAAGACACCAGCCATCATGAATATATCAAGAACTCCAAAGCCGATGAATATTGCTGAAATTCCTATTCCAATAATCAGTGTATAGAGCAGCTTTGATGTAATTATGCTAAGAGATGAATTAGGTGTCATGAATATCAGGTAACTGCTTTTGCTTGAAAGTTCTCTATAATATGTTACAACTCCAAATATAAATACAATAAAATAACTTACAGAGGCAGCTATTATTAAAAGTCCTCCGAAAAGGCTTGTATAGTTAATATTTTCAGTCAGGCAGAAAAACATAAACAGAGCCTGAAGTACACAGATAATACCTGCCACGATTCCTATACTGAGAAGATTCTTTCTCAATTCGTATTTTGTTAATTTTAACATTGAAGATTCCCCCTTTTAATATGCATAAATGCGTTTGTACTGGTCAACGATTGACATGCCCGAAGCTGTTCGTAAATTTTCAGCATCTCCCTGTGAAACAATCACACCGTCTTTGATAAATACTGCGTAGTCAATAACAGCTTCAAGCTCATCAACAAGGTGGCTCGACATGATGATAATCTTATCAGGTGAAGCCTTGCTGATTACCGCATTGATAACCTGCTCTCTTGCAACAATATCAACACCGTTAAGTGGTTCATCAAGCATAATAACAGATGCATTTCTTGAAAGATTAACAGCAAGCTTAAGCTTAGCCACCATTCCTGATGACATCTTGCTGGCTTTCATGTCAGGCGTAAGCTTCATCTCATTAAGATAGTTGTAGTACTGGTCAAGTGAGAAATCCTCAAAGAAATCAGCATAATACTTTCCAATATCAGCACAGCTCATATAGTTATAAAAATAACTTTCAGTAGGCATATAAGCTATGTGTTTCTTAGTTTCTACTCCTATTGGAACACCTGAAAGAGTGATGTCCCCGGAAGTGGGTTTTACCAGACCTGCTATCATCTTCATTAAAGTTGTTTTACCGCTTCCGTTAGAGCCGAGCAGAGCGTATATTCTGCCAGGCATGAAGTCGATGGAAACACCATTAACGGCAGTCATCTTCATATACTTTTTAGTAACATTTTTACATTGCAGCATAATTAAATCCCTCCATATTTTATTCGTGATAATTCTTAATGAGATTAATAATCTCATCTTTAGAAAAACCAAGGCTTGTCATTCCGGAAATGAAAGTCTCAATCATTTCACTGGAAAGTTCTGCCTTTAATGTATCAATCAGATGTACATCCTCTGATACAAATGTGCCAAGACCTCTTTTGGTATAGCATAGACCACACTGTTCAAGTTCATTGTATATTCTTGCAGCAGTGTTAGGATTGACCGTGTACTGTACGGCAAGTTCCCTGGTTGATGGAAGCTTGTCGCCAAGCTTAATCTCACCGGTAAGAATTCTTTTTTTAATATCATCGATTACCTGAAGATAAATTGGTATATTAGCCTTATAGTCCATAATCCCTCCTCCTGTAATAGGTAATGTACACATGACGCGTACCTGTGTACTAGCACAATAGTACACTATAACAATATAACTGTCAACAGGAATAATAAAAATAGTAAAATTTTTAATTGGGGTATGATAACCGAAAAGAAAAATACAGAAGTAAAAAATGAAAACAGGATGATTATGCTCCTATTTCCAGCGATAAGGATGGATTTATGAAAGATACCCGCTTGTTTAAAATATTTAATGATATCAAAGATGTACTGTGCAAAAATGATTATTATATTCATACTGCAAAACGAATATTGCATCTGATAAATACGGAACTGAAGATACCACATTTAATGGGGCTTCAATATGTTGGCAGACCGAATCAGTATACAGGGGATTTTGGTGTATATGCAGTAAAGAAGGGCAGAATTACACTTAAGTCATTAGAAAAGCTCATTAAGAAGTATTACAAAACAAAGGGAAATATTAAAATTGTGCGTGAGGATAAGATAACAAAACAGACCGAGGTTATTTACCAGAGAGAGCAGGCATCTATTAGAGAAAAATTAGGTGCCGAAAAAATGTTGCATGCAGTTGGAATAGAACCAAAAGAAAAGTTGGTAAGATATATTAAGAAGTTGAATGTAAAATTTGGAGAATAACATACGCTGTATATGCTTTCGGATACAGAACAGCTTATGAAGAAATGCAGTGACAAACGGGATGAGGCTCTGGTAAAGGATTTTATCAGTTTGTGGAGAAAATTACAGATAATATATAAACAGTAGATCACAGCATCTAAGTCAGTGACTCTGATTTTGGAAGATAAACCTACATATCAGGTTATTTAAAATGTAAAATGGTCTGAGAACAGATTAATGGAACATATTATTATTTGGACTAAAGGACTTTATTAGATAATAATGGGAGAGAGATTAATGGAAATTAGTGATATATAATTAATATAAATTAATTTGATAATGATTATTAAAAATGGGGTTGCCGTGCTGATTATTAGTGCGACAGCTCCATTTTTTAGTGTTAGATTGATGCTATAAAATTTTGCTTCTGTCATCTAGCAGATATGAAGGTGGAATGTTTAAGACATCTGCAATGTCAAATAGCTTTTCTAATGATATAGATGTTGGCATATTAGGAGCTTCTATGTTGCTTATATGTGTGCGACTTACATTAACAAGCTCAGCAAGTTGTAGTTGTGTTAGTCCCCTTAATTTCCGGTAGTAAGCAATATTTAGTCCAATAATTCTAAATTTATTAATATATTTATTGTCCATATAATCACCATACCTTTTGCAAATGGATTAATATTTGGTTGTATAAAAAATTTTACAATTTAAGGAATATTGCATAAACAATGTTATAATTTGCAATTGCAAACTATGACATTGCAATACTAAAAAGAGTATGATAAAATAATTAAAAATTAATTAAATATAAATTATTTAATGAAATTCATTATGTTTGTAAGCGAGGAAAATGATTATGGCTAAATTCAAATCAAAAATCAAAGATTTTACATTAGCTGTAAGGGTTAATCTAGGTTCAGGAGAAACTTTAAATGAAGGCGAGTTTGACTTTTTTACAAGAAAGTATATTAGGGGGCTATTGCAGGCACGGAAGATTGGAAACAATAAATTAGAATATACAGGACCATCGGGGATAAGTTTAACTAAGCGTTTAAAAGCACCTGTTAATAAGTATGATTTTCTTTATGTTATGGAACAGATAATTGATATGCTTGGAAAAATGTCGATGGCACAGTTGCCTATAAACAGGATAAATTTTGACTTGAATAATATATTTATAAATGAACAAACTAAGGAATTGCAGTTCATATATCTGCCAATAGTTGAGTATCAGAATCAACAGATAAATATGTTTAATGTTGTTTATGAGATTATTGGAAAAGCACACCCAGTTGCAGAACAAAATGATGGTTACATCGAAAGATTTACATGTTTTATGAGAGGATTGCAGTATTTTTATCCTGCACAGATTGAAGCATATATTTCTAATGAAGATAGAAGAGTGGTTGATGTTATAAAGAAACACAATCCGGGACAGAGTGGATTTATGACAGATAAACCAAAGGATTATTATGAACATTATGATAATAAAAATGTCAATGCCAATGATTCTGAAGCTACAGGCTTATTATATGATGACAATGCAACTATGGTATTGGTAGATGATAATGCAACTACCTTGCTTGTGGAGAACGAAATTCATTATCCATCTGTATTCAGAGTCAGCACAAATGAAAATATAGACATTAACAAACCAGTATTCAGACTGGGAAAAGAAAGAAGTTATTGTGATTATTTTGTAAATAACAATAGTGCAGTCAGTAGAAGTCATGCGGATATTATAACGCGTGGAAATGAGTATTATATTATGGATTTAAATTCCACTAATAAAACATTTATTAATGGAGTTAAGTTAGTTCCTAACGAGGAAAAAGAGTTACATGATGGAGATAATGTCAGATTAGGTAATGAGGAATTTGTATTTCATATTTAATGCTAAAGAGGAGAGATGATATGCACTATATGGTTGTAGCTGATACTGATGTTGGGATTGTAAAGGATACAAATCAGGACAGTATTCTTGTGAAACAAGCGAGATATAAAGAAAAAGAAATAGTTATGGCGATTATTTGTGATGGAATGGGTGGATTATCAAAAGGAGAACTGGCCAGTGCAACTGTTATAAGGGCATTGGCACAATGGTTTGATAATGAACTGCCCAAAGAAATAGATAATTTGAATATGGATGTTATAGGCGGAAAATGGAGCTTACTGCTTAAAAATCTTAATAACAAAATTATACAATATGGTCAAAGGACAGATGTAAGTTTAGGAACAACATTTACTGGAATGCTTTTTTGTGATGACCAGTATCTTATATGCCATGTTGGTGATACCAGAGCTTATTATATCGGACAGGCTTTGCAGCAGTTAACAACAGATCAGACATTTATTGCAAGAGAAATAGCAAAAGGAACAATGACCGTAGAACAGGCTAAAACGGATAAGAGAAGAAATCTTCTTTTACAGTGTATAGGGGCATCAGATAAAGTCGAACCTCAGATTATAAAGGGCAGAATAGCAGAAGGTGTGTATATGTTATGTTCAGATGGTTTTAGACATGAAATAACATCAGAAGAGATATATACACATTTTAAACCCAGCAAGCTTAAAAATAAAGAAAGTATGCATGCCAATGCAAGAACATTGATTGATGAAAACAAAAAACGTCAGGAAAAGGACAATATTTCAGTAGTTCTTATCAAGGTGTATCAGGAGGATTGGCAATGACAGAAATCGGAACAGTTATTGATGGTAAATATGAAATATTAAGAGAGATAGGACGCGGTGGAATGTCGATAGTGTATCTAGCAATGGATACACATCTGAATAAACAGTGGGCTGTCAAAGAAATAAGAAAAAAAGGTAATGGCAAAAATGATGAAGTGGTTGTTAACAGTCTGCTTGCAGAAGCAAACATGATGAAAAAACTTGATCACCCTGCTTTACCACGAATTGTAGATATTATTGACAACGGAATAACGATATATGTCGTAATGGATTACATAGAAGGAGAATCTCTGGATAAGGTGCTTAATGAATATGGAGCACAGCCGGAAGAACAGGTTATTGCATGGGCAGAACAGTTATGTGAAGCACTTGAATACCTGCATTCGCAGAAACCACCTATTATATATAGAGATATGAAGCCTGCAAATGTAATGCTTAAGCCGGAAGGCAATATTAAGATAATAGACTTTGGCATAGCAAGAGAATATAAAGAACAAAAACTTTCTGATACAACAGTCCTTGGAACCAAAGGATATGCGCCACCTGAACAGTATAGCGGACAGACGGATGCAAGGTCAGACATTTTTGCACTTGGAATGACTATGCATCATTTGCTTACAGGAATAGATCCAAGAAGTGGAGAAGCCTATGCACCTGTAAGAATGTGGAATCCACAGTTATCAGAAGGTATTGAATTAATTATAAATAAATGTGTGGAACCGGCGGCAGAGAATAGATATCAGAGCTGTTCGGATTTGTTATACGATCTTGAGCATCCAGAACTGATAACAAAGGACTATAAAAAGAAACAAAAAAGAAAAATGCGGTCATTTATTATTACTGTGGCACTAGCGATAGTTTTTCTGGTTTCGGGAATTATTTGTAACAGAATTTCTGTAAATATCAAGAATAATAATTATGATGCATTAGTTTCAATATCAACATCTACATCACTTTCAGATAAAATAGACAGTTATAAGCAGGCCATAGAAATATATCCTGACAGACTGGAGGCTTATCTAAAACTTATTGAAGCGTATGAAGATGAAGGAACTTTTAGCAAAGCTGAGAATGATCAGTTTCTTGCGATATATAACGAGCATAAAGATGGCTTTGATACATCAGATGTAAAAGAAGCAGAATTAAATTATAAAGTTGGAATGATGTATTTTAATTATTATACAGAAAATAATGGTTCATATAGCTTTTCAACAAGAATACAAAAAGCATATCCATTTTTTACTTTGAATTATGATAATAAAAATAATTCAGCAGAATTTAGCAATAAAGCGTTATCAGACTGTTATTACCAGATATGTGATTTCTACAAAAAATACATTTTAAGTTCGGCTAAGGTTGAAGAGGCATCTAAAGAAAATTACGAGAACTTATTTACAACAATTAATCAGACATTAAGCAGTGTTAAAACAGCAGGAGCGTATGACCAGCTTTCTTTCTATAATGCAGTCTTCATGCTTTTGTATGACCAGAGAAGCAATATTGCACAGGTTAATATCAGCCAGAATGAAGTGCTTAATATTCTGGATACAGTATATAAAGAAGCAAATGGATTAACAGTACAAAAAGAGCAGTCATTAAATCTGAAAAAAGAAATAATTGATAATTATGATACATATAGACAGGCTGTTATCAGAACTTATATTAATGCGGAAGAGAGGTAAGAGGAATGTCAGATATATTAAACATAATTTCACTGGTTTCTTTTGTGTTGGCTGGAATCTTGCTGGTGCTGGCAGTTGTGTTATTTTTTGTGTTTAAGATACCATCTGTCTGGGGAGATTTATCAGGGAAAAATGCCCGAAAATCAATAGAGCGTATGAGACAGAATAACGAGAAGACAGGAAAGAAAGCACATGTTCCAAGTAATGTAAATCTTCAAAGAGGAAAACTAACAGATAAAATACAGGAAACACAGAAATCGAATATTAAAGATGATGAACAAACAGCAGTTTTAAACAATTCAAATATAACGTCAGAATTAAAAGATACGAATGCAACGGAAATCCTTGTTTATAATAATGCAACAGCACTTCTTGTTGATGACAATGCGACAACACTTCTTGTCGATGATAATGCAACAACGCTCCTTAGTGATTATCAGGCAGAACAGCCAGATATAAATAATGCATTTGATTATATCGAAAACATAATCATTATTCACACAAATGAGGTGATTTCATAAAATGAAAAAATTTAGGATAGTTTATATTATTGCAATTTTGATGTGTGGATTACATGCATGTACATATTTGTTAATGCCGTTATCGGAGAATAGTATTAACCAAAGACATATTACATTGGCAATGGTAGGAGCTGTTTATTGGCTGACATTAATAATTAGTATTGCAGGAGTGATTGTTATAAAACAGATTAACAGGCATCTGGATAATAATCATAAAAGACAGAGAAAAAGTATACCGGTATTTGCTAATATTCCTCAATCAATAGCTGATGCTGCATTGATAGGTGCAATCGTTGTTATTGTTATTTTATTTATGATGGGAAAAGAAAGCAGATATATAGCATATGTAGATATAGCAATAGGTGTTTTTGCATTATATGCACATTTCCTGTTTGAAAATACTTTATATAAAAGAATAAAAAAAACGAAAGAGAGGAAAAAGCAATGAAAATCAACGAAAGAATGAAGAAAAGAAGAATAATTGCTTCATTCATGGCATTTCTTATGATATTGAATCTCATTCCGATATCAACTATTGAAGTAAATGCTGCTACAAATACTGTTACAGATGCAGTAACAATAACCGTAGTAGATGAAGAGAACAATCCAGTAGAGGGAGCACAGGTAGAATATAATGTTACAAACCCTGCCACAAATTCAATAAAAAAAGAGGCAACGGCATATACTAATGCAGATGGAGTTGTACAGGTCTTAGCATCTGGTGAATATGAAACTGGACTAAAATTAAGTGCAACTATATCAAAAGATAATTATCTTTCTGATAGTACAACTGTAAAAGATCAGATTATCGCAAGTGAAACTGATAATTACGAAGTTACACTCAAATCAAGTGAAATTAAAGAAATTAGCTGTATCGCATTCGAAGGTGATTATTCATCTGGCAAATCACAGAAGCTGGTAACAGTTACAGGAACTAAAGATGGAGATGTAATAACTTATAGTACAGATAACATTAGTTGGAGTACAGATGTTCCTGAAGAAACTAATGCTGGAGAATATCCGGTTTATGTAAGAGTTGAAAGAACAGGATATTCAACTTACGAAAGTGGTAAATTAACTGCTAGAATTAATAAGCTTCAGATTACAGGTGTGACTATCACACCATATGGCAATGGTGCATTATCTGTGGCTTATGATAAACAAAGTCATAAATTAGTTTCATTCGAAGGCTTAACAACGGGAGATAGTGTTACTGTAACATTAAATGGAACTGATTATACATATAAATACGGAAAAGAACAGGATAATATTCCCTTAATAGAGAATGTAAGTGTAAATAATTATGAAGTAAAGGTTGAGAGAGCAAACTATGAAACTTTAATTAAGAATGGAACCATAAACATAACTGCAATTGATATTGAGGGACTTAGTGCTTCGTTAAAAACAGGGCTTACATATAATGGTAGTGAACAGGAACTGGTAAATGAAGTTAAAGGTGTTAAAAATACAGATGTTGTAGAGTACAGAATGGTTCATGGTGATGAAACATTTACTGATGATACAACAGGCTGGACCCAAGATGCTCCTAAAGGGAAAGAGGCTGGTAAATATACTGTTCAGATACGTGTTACAAGAAATAAAGCAGTAAATAGCAATACCAAAGATGACAATTATAATGTAACATCTATTATATTAAATCCAACAGAGACAACTATTGTTAAAGCTTCACAGACAATTGATTTCACTGTTAAACCAGTAAAAGATAGTGTTACATATACTGGAACAGAAATTACAGAACAGTTTACTGCGGTAAGCAGTACATCATCAGATGTAAGGAAAGTAACTTATTCAGTATACAATGCAGCTGAGGATGATACAACATCAATAGATGATTATGTAACCATTGATAAAGCCACAGGAAAACTTACAATAAAGAAGGGTGGATGCATTGCTAAGGTTACAGCAACCGTAGCTGGTGATGATAATTACAATGATGCAACCTGCGGCTTTGATTTAACCATAGTTAACAATGGAAATAACCTTATATCATTTGATGTGAGTTCTTTGGATTATACTATTGGTTCCAATAATATTGTGTCAAATAAGCAGGCTGCAAAAGCGAAAAGAGATGATAATGGTACAGTTACATATAGCGCTGTTATAAAAGGAAACAATAAGGCTGTCAGTACTGCTGGTTTAAGTATTGATACAAGAACAGGAAAAGTAACAGTTTCAGATATAACAAAATTATCAGAGGCTCTTGAAGCTTCTAATAATCTTACAATTACTGTTACAGCTAATAAAGCAGAGGGTATTAAAAGAAGAAAAGTAGTATATGAGGCAGCATCCACATCATATGATATTAAGATTTCATATGAAAGCACACCTGCAAATGCCATTAAACTTGTAGAATATCCTGGACAGGTAAGTACAGAAGAGACTGTATTAACAGGGCCTAATGGTGACAATGGCTATTACAAGACAATGATTAAAGTTGTGCCGGCAGATGGATATACTATTTCTAAGACAATTAATGGAACATTTTCTGAATCAGTAATTTTTGGTGATGCAGATGATCAGGGAGAAAAGATACGTACAGTATATTTAAAGAATAGTACAACAAATGGTATTACAGCTGTTGTAAATACAAACATTGAAAAGATTGATACTATTGCACCAGATGCAAGAAAAATCGGTGTTAAGCTGCCGGATGTATTGCCAGATGTATTAAAATTATTTAACGACAATGTTAATTATTATAAGGATACCATAGATGTTATCCTGACAGCAGAAGATTCAACATCGGGTGTCGATAGATTTGACTGGACATATACTCGTAAAGATGGAGTTAATGAAGTTAATGCTGAGAAGCTTAGTGGAAGTGCTAAAGCGAAATTATCTTCTGATGGAAAGTATACAGCAATCATCAGCATTCCTAAAGAAGAGGTGAAATACCTCAATGGTAAATTGAGTGTTACAGCAACAGATAAGGCAGGAAAAGTTTCAGAAACAAAAGAAGCTGACAGAGTATTTGTAGTAGATAAGGTTGCACCTAAGAGTACAGTTATTAAATATGGATTAAAAGATAATAAAACTTATAAAGAAAATATAGTAGACAATGTGCGTTACTATTCAGGTGATGTAGATTTTACTATTGAAATTGAAGAAGTTAACTTCTTTGGTGAAGATGTACATGTATATGTAATTAAGGATAATGAAGGGAAAGAGTTACAGGGACTTACATGGAATAAAGTAGAAGCGTCAGATAAGTATACAACATCGTTTACATTATCTGATGAGGGAGAATACAGAGTAAGTCTTGAATACAGTGACCGTTCAGGAAATGCGATTGTTGATGACACAGGTGAAATTTTAAATTACACATCAGATACTTTTGTTATTGATAAGACAGCTCCTGTAATTACATTTACATATAATTCATACGATGCGACTGATAAACCACAGACTGCAGTTATTACTATTAAAGAAAAGAACTTCAGAAAAGAAGATATAGAAGTTAAAACCGTCGCTAAAAATAATAAGCAGGAAAATGTTTCTGTAAAAGATTTTCAACAGTATTTAAGAACCTGTGACTGGTCATATGATGAAGATAAACAGGAATATACAGCAGTTATTACATCTGACAAGAATAACGAATGCTATTTATCAGATGCAATATATCAAATGACTATCAATTATAAAGATTTGGCATTAAATCCTGCTGCTGAGGTTATAAGAGAATTTACAGTAGATAATTCAGCACCAGATACAAGCAAAATGAGAGTTGAATATTCAAAATCTTTAATAGACACATTCCTTTCAAATATTACATTTGGGTTTTATAACCCATCAGTAAATGTTACTTTTACAGCATATGATGATATATCAGGAATTGATAACTTTAAATGGGGATATAAAAGACAGGAAGGTGCAAGTGAAGTAAACCTTGCTCAGTATGAAGATGGCTATATAAAAGCAGTTCAAGATAAAGAAGATGCAAGTAAGTACACAGGAACTGTAATTCTGCCATTGAATACTGCACAGCAGTTAAGAGGTAATATTTCATTTTCCGCTACAGATAATTGTAATAATGAAAGTAATAAGTACACAGATACAAACCATATGATTATAGTTGATACTATTTCTCCAAAGATGACAGTTGAATATACATCTGCGAACAGAACATATGGTGATAAGGCATACTACAACAAAGATGTTACAGCTACATTTACAGTTAATGAAGCTAACTTCTTTCCTGAAGATGTAAAGGTTAAATTATCTAAGAATGGAGGAGAGGCTCAGCTGATTACACCTGAATGGGTAGATAGTTCAGCAGATGTTCATATCGGAACATATACCATCAATGCAACGCAAGATCATTTAGCAGATGGAGATTATATCTTTACAGTAGACTGCAAAGATAAATCAGAAAATCAGATGAAAGATGACGAAGGTAAGCCATATGTGTATTCATCTGGTATTTTGGTGGTTGATACGATAACACCTGTTGTTACCGTAGATTATTCTAATAAGAATATAGTAAATACATTAGAGGATAATAGTGGTAATCAAAGGAATTACTACAATGAGACACAGACAGCAACAATTATTGTAAACGAGCATAATTTCAAGGCAGACGAGGTTGTGCTTGATGTAACAGCAACTGATGTGGCTGGTAATGCTCTTGATGTAGATGATCTTAATGTTAAATCTGCATGGACAAATAATGGAGATATACATACAATGACCATTACTTATCCGGGTGATGCAAATTACACATTTGATATTGCTTATACTGATTTAGCTACTAATGAAGCATCAGATTATGATAATGATTATTTTACAGTGGATAAAACAACACCTACGGACCTTCAGATTTCATATAGCAATAGTTTATTAGATACATTTCTTTCTAATATATCATTTGGATTTTATAATTCAAAGGTTACTGTAACTATTAGTGCAACTGATAATATATCATCAGTTCACAACTTCCAATACAGCTATGTTAAGGCATCAGGTGTGAGTGATGTTAATGCGGAATTGATTAACCAGGCTATTGAAGAAGCGGAAATAACATATTCAGATAGTGGAGCGGCAGCAACAGCAACTTTTGAGATACCTAGGGAAGCATTAACAGATAGTAATCAGTTTAACGGAACAGTTAATTTTGATGCCATTGACAGAGCTGGCAATGAGTCAGATTATCTGGAAGATACAAAGAGACTGGTTGTCGATAATATAACTCCAATATCTACTATTGAATATAATGCGCCAGCACAGACAGTAGATGGTATTGCATATTATGATGGAAACATTATATCAACAATAGTTGTAAACGAGGCTAATTTCTATTCAGAGGATGCTGTTATCACCGTAACTAAAGACGGAACTGATTATCCTGTAAATGTTGATTGGACTGATAATTCAGCAGATATGCATACAGGTGTGTTCACACTAAGTGAAGACGGAGATTATTTTGTTACTGTAAGTTATATGGATAAATCTAATAACCAGATGCAGACATATGCATCTGACCAGATGACCATTGATACACAGATTAATGAGGCTACAATTACAATTAATGGGGAAGACGCATCAGGAAGGGCATTTAAGGATGATGTAGTTCTTGGAGTTGCATTTGAAGATAAGAATTACCAGAATTATGAAATAATACTTACAAGAACAAGTTATGCAGATAAAAATGTGGATGTTACAGATAAGTTTATAGGTAACAGAATGTCTATAAATGATAATACCGGAGCAGGAAGCTTTAATTCATTTGAAAAAATAAAGGATAATGATGGTATATACACTATTACAGTAAGAGTTAGTGATAAAGCTGGACATGTAAGCGATAAATCAGAAACATTTACAATTAACAGATTTGGTTCAGTATATGAATATAATGATTATCTTGTATCACTTATAAAAGATGGTGGTGCATATGTTCAGAATGTTAATGATAATCTGGTAATTACAGAATACAATGCTGACAGATTAGTTTCACAGTCATTAGATATTAAGATATCAAGAGATGGTAAGCCTATCAATACTTCAAAGTATACTGTTACACCTGAGATATCTGAACAAACTGCTGTTGGTAATAGTGGATGGTATCAGTATCAGTACACAATAGAGAAAGATAACTTTACTGAAGATGGTATTTACAAGGTGACAGTAGCATCAAAGGATGCAACAGGCAACACACCTGAAAATACACCAGATAATACGAATTATACATCTAATTCAATATTATTCAGGGTTGATAGTACTTCACCAGAAATAAGTAGTATTAAAGGTTTGGAAAAGAGTGTCATAAATTCTACTGAAGTTATACCTGAATACACAGTATATGACACAATTGGACTGAAATCAGTTACAGTAGAAGTGGACGGGAAAGAAGTTCAGAAGGTTACTGATTTTGGAAGCGATATGAATAACTATGTTGGAAGCTTTACATTAAAAGAAAATAGTGCATCACAGAAGGTCAGAATAGTGGTAACAGATATGGCCGGTAATGTTACAGATACTGATGCAAATGATTTTAATGCTGCATATTCATTTAATCCATCAGTAATTGTATCTACTAATTTCTTTGTCCGCTGGTACGCTAATAAGGGCATATTCTGGGGCTCAATAACAGGAGTTGTTGTGGTTATTGCCGGAGTCACAGCTGGAATAATAGCAGGCAAGAAGCGTAAGAAAGAAACAGAATAATAAGATGTTAAAAATAGTTTTCTCAGCTTTTCATATATTTGATTATGAAAAGCTGGGGAAAACTATTTGTCAGATGTAAGTTTTTATATGAAAAAGAAATATATAAGAATTTACATGTGATAAATAGTAGATTGAGAAGGAAGAGGAAAACATATGTACACTTTAAAAGATAAGGGTGTAATTTCAGAGATTACATGCGGTAACAATTTTGAATATATTTTAAAAGACAATACAATCTTTGTTAATACTGATTATAAAGTATTACAGAGTCAAAATAATGGTATTTTTGTTAAGTGCATGAAAATGACTAGAAATGGATTGATTGATTTATATTATGTAACTGACGAATACAGACCAATGGCTTCTATGTTTGTTGGAATTAATGCAGACACACTTGTAAATGTTGTGGTTAATTTATTTTCAAGTGTGATTGAAGTAAGAAATAATGGTTTTTTGGCATGTCAGTGTATAGATTTGTCTTGGGACAAGATATTCGTTGAGCAAAATACATTAAAGGTCAAGCTGATATATCTTCCGCTTAGTGTAAGGGCGTTTGATAGCTATGTAGAATTTGAGAGTGAACTTAGAACAAGCATTGTAAAGCTTGTGAATAAAGTGATTACAACTTCAAATACTAGATTAGATCAATTGGTAATGGATTTATGCAACGGCTCTCTTTCTCTAGAAGATGTTTATAACAAATCAAGAGGTGCAGGAACAGCTCCCATTGAAAAAAAAGAAAGTACAGTCCAACAGATGCCTACATCAAGCAACTTTTCTGCTATAAAAATGGTTGCAATGAATGCTCCAAATTATTTCGAATTAGTAATAGATAAAGATGACGCTGTTATTGGTAAGAAACAGGAATTAGTAGATTTGGTGATTCCATTTAACAAAATGATTAGTAGAAAGCATTGTCGTGTAACCAATATGAATGGCATTTATTATATTAACGATGAAGGAAGTGCTAATGGTACTTTTGTAAACGGCATTAGATTGAATCCAGGACAAAAAATACAGATGAACCGTGGAGACGTAATCCGTTTAGCAGATAGTGATTTCCAGATAGTATAAAGAGGTGATAAAATGGCAAGACCTAGATTGATTATTGCGGATGAAGATGCAAATTATATCGTCCCACTTCAGTTTAAATTTGTAACAGATTTCTTCAATAAAATAGATTTAGAAGTCATTACAGATAGAGTATATTTTGATGAGTATTTTTCAAAACCACAGAATGCAGAGATTCTAATAGTTTCTGACGAGTTATATGATTCGGCTCTTCAACGTCATAATATCCAGAATATATTTGTAATGATGGAGCAGTATGACGAAGGTGGTACAGGAGAATTAAATGTAAATCAGCTTTTTAAGTATACAAGCATTAAAGAAATCTTTAATGAGATTATCGGAAAAAGTGCTGGAGTATTAAATGTTGCTGCAGTAGAGACAAAAGAGACACAGATTATATTGGTTACATCGGCAGCTGGTGGTGTTGGAAAAACTACGGTGGCAATGGGGGTAGCAGCTTGTCTGGCACAGAATTATAAGAGAGTGTTGTATATTGAAGCTGCAAGACTTCAAAGTGCACAGTGTATGTTGAAAAACGATGCTCCAATTTCTTCACCAGACATATACACTAAGTTGTTAAATCCATCAGAATCAATATATGAAGAGATAAAGCATGTTATTAGGAAAGAAGGATTTAGTTATTTGCCTCCGTTTAAAGCAGCTTTGTTGTCATTAGGATTGAGTTACTCTGTTTATGAAAAAATAGCTATGTCAGGGAAAAAAAGTGATGACTTTGATTATGTCATAATAGATGCTGAGAGTTCCTTTGATGAGCAAAAAATCAACTTGCTTGATTTATCTGATAAAGTAATTGTAGTGCTAAAGCAAGAAAATAACGTAGTTTATGCAACTAATCAATTTGTATCAAATATTGATAATTTAAATACAGATAAATATTTATTTGTCTGCAATAGCTTTAATAGTGAACAATATAATGCAATTATATCACCTGATATAAGGCTTAAATTTGCAGTTAATGAGTATGTACCACAGATAAAAAAAAGTGGCAATGAGAAGAATATTGATTTAGTTGATGTGAATGAATTAAAAAAGGTAGCATTTCTAATAATTTGATTAAGAAAAAGGAAGAATATCTATGACGGATAGTGTAGTAGTTATTTTTAAGAATGTTGAAAAAAATATTAATGTTGATTTGGAAGTACCATTGTATATCACAGCGAGAGAACTTGTTATTGGTTTAAATGAAGCCTATGAACTTGACATTGATATAAATGATATAAAGAAATGTTATTTAAAAGTTGACAATCCTGTAATGTTGTTAAGAGGAAATATGTTACTAAGAGATGCAGGTATAAGAAACGGGAGTGTAATAAGTTATTCTTGATAGGTGGGGCTTTATATATGAACAATAAATATAAGATAATTATTTATAATAAGAAGATTTATAGAGAAATAGAATTACCTGAAACAGTAAGTAAATATAAGATTGGAACAACAATCGATTGCGATTATAGATTATACAGAGATTGTTTTTTTGATGATATTGTATTGAATTTGCAAAAAATAAATTCACAATGGAATTTAATGTGTTCAGACAATTTATACATATCCACCGGTGAAAGTAGAAAATTATTAAATATAAACTTATCACATGGGATAAGTTTTTGCTTAAAATATCAGGAAAGCAATAATGACGTTTTTAATGTTGAGTTTGAAATTATATTTGACGACAAAAAGGTAGAATATAATAGAAAAATTAGTGTTGCTGGACTTAATAATATATCCATTGGTTCTGAGAATGACTGTCAAATTGTATTGGATGGAGAATATCTAAAAAATGACAAAATATTATTGTTGCGATGCGCAGATGGGTATGAGGTGAAAGTGATTTCACTAACGTATGATATCAAACGTAATGGTAATAGACTTGTAAATAATGAGCATTTGAAGTATGGGGACTTTATATCAATTGCTAATTTTAGTTTTTGCATCCTAGAAGACTCCATCTTGACGGAGGCAATCAATGAATGTAGGTGCGTTGGGTTAAATTATGTTGATTATCCTAATAGAAACAAATATCCAAAGTTTGTAAGAAACACAAGGGTTAAAAAGGTTTTGGATGAAGAGGAAATCGAAATACTGGATCCACCATCAAAACCTCAAAAACCGAAAAATAATGTAGTTATGAGCCTACTGCCGTCTCTTGGAATGCTGGTTGCTGCAGGAATAATGGCATACATGGGAGGAACCACTATGTTGATTTTTAGTGGAATTTCAGCGGGAATGGCAATTGTAACAACCGTAGTGGGGGTAATACAGGGAAAAAGAGAATATGTGCAAGAACTTCGAAAAAGAGAAATAGAATATAAAAACTATATTTCTAATAAACGAAGCGAGATAGAGAGTGACAGAAAGAGTGAATTGGAGAATATCTCTAGTATATATAAAAATTGTGATGTTAATAGAGAACATTTGAATGATTTTTCACCAGATTTATTTGACCGTGAAAGAAAAGATCCTGATTTTCTGCAGGTAACATTAGGACAGGGGACAATAGAAGCACATAAAAAAATTAAGTATAAAAAAGTGGAAAAATTAGAGATTGATGACGAATTACAGTTGCTGCCACAAAAATTATGCGACGAATTGAAAACAATAAATGAATCTCCAGTGGTTTGTGATTTTAAATCAAGTAATGCAATTGGAATAGTTGGTGATGATAAGTTTAGAAATTATTTACTTAATGACATTGTCTTTGACATATGTGCAAGGCATTTTTATACCGATGTGAAATTGTTTTTTATTATGGAAGATAAGAATAGAGAAATGGCTCAAAATTTTAGATTACTTCCATATGTATCGAATACAATCCCTGGAAACAGAAATATTGTATGTAATGAAGAAAGCAAAAATGTTGTTTTTGAGTTTATTTATAATGAACTTACAAGAAGGGCAAATAATAAAGAGGCAGAATATGTTGAATTTGTAATATTTTTTTATGATTTATATGGATTTGTAAGTCATCCAATTTCTAAGTTCATAGATAATGCGGCTGAGTTAGGGGTTACATTTGTATTTTTTTCTGAAAATTCATCTGAGGTGCCGCAGGGATGTGATTTTATAATAAGCCAGATAAATCAAGATGGAGCAAAACTTATAAATACAGCAAATGAAGCACTATGCAATGTCTTTAATTATGCGAAAATAAGCAACAATGATATCTTAAGTATGAATTCATTGCTTGCTCCTGTGGAAGCGGAGGAGATTTCTCTTGAGGGAAGCCTTACAAAAAATATTGATTTATATAAATTGTTAGGGATTATTTCTGCTGATGATTTAGATTTGCAGAAACGCTGGAATAGTACAAGGGTATATAAGTCTATGTCGGTTCCGCTAGGAGTCTCAAAAACAGGAATAGTATATTTAGATTTGCACGATAAAGCGCATGGACCACATGGACTTGTAGCAGGAACAACAGGTTCCGGTAAGTCTGAAATATTACAGTCATATATTTTGTCAGCTGCTACATATTTTCATCCATACGAGATTGCTTTTTTGATAATCGATTTTAAAGGTGGCGGTATGGTAAATCAATTTAAGGATTTACCACATCTTTTAGGAGCTATTACTAATATTGATGGAAAAGAAATAGATAGATCATTAAAATCTATAAAAGCAGAATTGCAAAAGAGACAATATTTGTTTGCAGAGGCAGAGGTGAATCATATTGATAAATATATTCAAAAATATAAGGCTGGTGAAGTCTTAGAGCCTTTGCCACATTTGATTATTATTGTTGACGAGTTTGCTGAACTTAAAGCGGAACAGCCTGATTTCATGAAGGAATTGATATCAGCAGCCAGAATTGGAAGAAGTTTAGGTGTTCATTTAATACTTGCGACTCAAAAACCTGCGGGTCAGGTTGATGAACAAATATGGAGTAACTCAAGATTTAAATTATGCTTGAAAGTTCAGGGACCAGAAGATAGTAATGAGGTACTAAAGTCACCACTTGCTGCTGAAATAAAAGAACCAGGTAGGGCATATTTTCAAGTGGGAAATAATGAAATATTCGAATTATTTCAATCTGCATATAGTGGAGCACCAGCTCAAAGTGATGATGCAGATGTAAAGGAGTATTGCATCTATGAATTAGAATTATCTGGCAAAAAGAAAAAGGTATTTGAACAGAAACGTAAGAAAGGTGATGAGAGAGGAAAAAATCAGTTAGAGGCAATAGTAGATCATGTCGCAAAATATTGTGAACAAATGGGAATTAATCCATTGCCGAATATATGTATTAAAGCATTAGAAGCTAAAATTATTTATGAGGAGCAAGTTGATTCAAGGCAGTATTTTTTAGGTATATATGATGATCCGGATAATCAGTACCAAGGAGAAATGTCAATTGATATTGACAACAAAAATACATTTATTGTTGGCTCATCACAGTATGGAAAAACAAATATTCTTCAACTTTTAATAAGACAGATAGCCTCAAAGAAAAAAGCAAATGAGGCTCAAATATATATATTAGATTTTGGCTCGCTAGTACTAAAAAATTTTGAGGAGTTGTGCCATGTTGGCGGGGTCGTTTGTCCAACGGATGACGAAAAATTAAAAAATTTGTTTAAGCTGCTACAAGATGAATTGACATTAAGAAGAGAAAAAATGGTGTCTGTAGGTGTAAGTTCATTTTCTTCATACATAGAAGCTGGTTATAACGATATGCCTCATATATATATTTTTGTGGATAATATGACTGCGTTGATGGAATTATACTTGGAAAATGATGAGACATTTTTAGGAATAATAAGAGAGGGGATAGCTGTTGGAATATCTGTAATAATTGCAAATTCTCAGACTAATGGAATTGGATATAGATATCTGTCTAATTTAGGAAATAAAATTGCACTATTTTGTAATGATTCAAATGAATATGGAAATGTGTTTGACCATGTTGATTTAAAACCAGAAGATTTACCAGGAAGGGCGATTGTAGAATTCGATAAAAGAACATTAGAATGTCAAACATACCTTGCTTTTGAAGGTGAAAAAGAAATCGATAGAGTAATGGCAATCAGAACCTTTGTGCAGGAGACTAATAAATTGAATCCAGGAATATCTGCTAAACAAATTCCTTATATACCATCTATTCTTAAAAAGGAACAGTTAGAGAATGAATATGGTGTATTCCCGCAGGAGTATAGATATCCGATTGGATTATCATACAATGAAGTATCACCGTTCGAGATTGATTTTTCAAATATTGGAGCAATTGGTATTTGCGGTAAGGAAACACAGATACATATAGACTTTGTAACGGATATACTAAAACAAATGTGTGATAGGAGAAATGAATATCCAGTAAGGGTATGTATCTTTGACGATGTAAAACGTGGATTCAAAGGATGCAAGGAACTTTCTATTGTTTCTACATACACGATTACGACAGAGCCAGTTATTGATTTATTAAATGAATGGAGTTTCATATTGCAGACCAGATATCAGAAAATGATAGATGAGGATGAAAGCCAGAGTGATGATTTACTTCTGCTCGTTATAAATAATAATGATGTGGCGAAAGTAATATACGAGGATATGGACGCTATGAATCAATACACCGATATGATATCAAGATATAAAAACCTAAAGGTGGGAGTGATATTTACCAATTATGAAAATGTCAATGTGTCATATGATGCTCCAGAACCAATCAGAAATATCAAACAGGAACGTCATTTATTATATTTTGATGATTTGGATAATTTAAAAGTCTTTGATGTTGCATACGAGGACATGAAAGCTAATAAGAAACGACTGCAATTAAATGATGCTTACTACATCAAGGATAATAGTGTGGTAAAAGTAAAACTGACAAGCACTAATTAACAAATGTTGATGATTGGATAGTCCAATTTTCATAAAATAATCTTTCAAGGAGGTAAAAAAATGGCTAGTCAAATCAGAATGACACCAGAAAAAATGAGACAGAGAGCAGGTGAGTATACTACACAGGCGAATAATCTCAACTCAATCATCACCAAAATGGACGGTTTGCTTAAAAATCTTCAGAGTGAATGGGAAGGTAGCGCAAGCGAGGCGTATGCACAAAGATTTGCAGAGCTTAGACCTGGTTTTGTTAAGGCAAAAGATCTGATCGACGAAATTTCTACTGCATTAAAGAATACAGCTCAGATTGTCGAAGATACAGACAGAAATATTGCAAATCAGTTTAAAGCATAAGTTGATTCATTTAATTGATGGTGCAGGTGAACGGTAATTTAAATTACCGTTCACCACTATTGAAATCGGTAGGAAGAAGGTTTTTGAATGACAAAAGCAGAAGTGCAGAGTAATATTAGGTACAATGAAAATTTGGTAGCGCAATATAGAAATAATATTTCTCAATTGCAATCGCAGATAAATGAACTTGAAAGATTAAGAACAAAATTTCAAAATTTACAGAATGCTTTTGGAAGCAGGCAGAGTAACCGAAAAAGAAAATTATCATCAGTATTTTCTGCGAAGTTAAATGTAAAAATGCTTTCGGTATATGCATCTGCAATGAATGGACTTTTATCTGGTTCTGAGTATAGAAATACATACAATGGTTTATCGACAGCTCAAGAAAGAATTAACTCTCAGATAAGGTCGTTGGATCGAGAAATAAATGATAACAATTCCAATCTGAGTTACAGGCAGGGGAGAGCTAATTATTGGAGACGTCAATTGCCATATGCAACAGATAAATAGTAGGAGGTGAAATAATGGCTGGAACCAGTTTACAGATAGATGATGAGTATTGTGAAAATATGAAAAAATATTATACTGATCAAGGCGAGAAACTTGAGGGATATTTATCAGAATATATTACAATACTGGAAAATATCAGTAAGACAGGTATAAAAAAAGGAAATGTAAATTCATCATTGAAAAGTTATATTTCATATGCGAAGAAATTAAAAGGACAGATAAATAATGCATCAAAGACCGCTGAAAGCCAAGTGACTAATTTCTTAAAAAGCATAGATGAGGCGGATCAATATCTGTTCTAGATTGCAGGGAGGTGAAATTTTGTCAGAGATTAAAATAGATGTTGATAGTCTAGAGTCTGGAATAAATAATTTAAAAGAATTGAAGAGCAAAATTAGCACAAATAAAAGTAATGCACCCACAGTGGTTGGAGGCGGGAGCACAGTTGCTAATATTGAAAAGATAGGTATTGACTTCAAAAACATAGAAGATAAAATGGAATTGTTGTTACAGAATACAATTTCCTTGTTGAATAATATAAAGAGTAGTTATGTGTCTAGTGACAATAATGCTGCGAAAACAATTAAATGATGGGAGGTGAAGAAAGATGTATAGAGATTTTTCAGATGCCTCAAAACAGCGGGTGCTTGGACTAGTATCAGAGGTTGAAAATGACAAGCTATGTGACCTGACAGATTGGATTGGAGATCGTTGGTATGATTTCGAAAGTTGGATTGGTAGACTTAATATAAGGAATTATATTAATGATGTCAATTCATATCATAAGAAAGTCATTGATAAAAATAATGCAACGAAGGACTCCATTGAGACCATATTTAATAATGTATCAAATGTAAATACTACGTATGGTACAATTATGGGTAATATAGATGTAAGTCTTGGAAAAATATCATCGTATATAGATGCTATGAATACCATAGTAACTCCAAGCAATGGTATGTTTGAATCAAATGCTATGAGTAGTAAATTTGATTCATTACTAAAGGAAATGAATACTTCAAATGTACAGTGTTTAAAAGATCAAATGGTTCAGAACGTGGATGGTGAGCTGATTTTTAATGAGGATTTGATATATGAGTACCTAAAAAAAGATCAGGCTCAGTTGTCTGAAGAAGAACAAGAAATGCTGATTGATGTAATAGCCACCTTGCAGGAAACTGTTGCTATATATGAAACTTTGGCTTCGGTTGGAACAGATGAATTAGGAGTGGACGTTTTACATTATGTTTCATGGATGGCAGAAGATACTAAATATGACAGTTTTACAGCTGTTAGTGCACATTACAATGAGTTTTATACAAATTTACTTAATTTTATGGTTGAGCAGGATGAATCTAGCAATTCATTTGCAGCTTCTATTTTGAAGGCAAGCAATGGTGAGTATTCATTAACTATATTAGGTGCCGAATGCAAAGAAAAATTAGATTCTTTATTTGGAGGGGAATCAGTAAAAATATATACCGCAAAATTTGAATCAAAACATACAGAACATTACTTTGCTAAATTGGAGGCAAGTGAGAAGAAATCCTTAAAGACAGATGGGCTAGGGAAAAAGGAGAGTAATAAAAGAAATAAAGAAATTAAAGAAAAACTAGAGAGTTCTGGAAAACGTTTTGATACGGACATTAAACCTAAATATTATGATGTTTTTGAAGGTGAAATATCCAAGAATGATGCTCCTAAATTTTATAAAAAAGAGATAACTTTAGCGGAATTAAAAAAATCAGTATCCGCCAATGTTAGTATATATGATGGGTCATTTGATACATTTGGAGATGGCAGTGTAGAGGTAGTAATAGGGCGAGCAGAAGCACATGCAAATATCTCTGCTGGATTATATACTCTTGACAATAATGGTGAGAAGAAATTCAGTCCAGGTGTAAATGCAGAAGTTGGAGCAAGTGTTACTGCTTTAGATGTAGAGTGGGAACAACAATGGCTTGGTGATGAGATGCTTGGATTTAATACTGATGTTGAAGTAAAGGCTGGTGATGTAGGCGCGAAGGCTGATATTGGAGCTCAAATATATGGAGAAGATGGCAAACTAGATTTGCAATTAGGCGCAAGCGCCAAGGCTGAGGCTATAGCAGCAGAATTAGAAGCAACTGGGGGTGTCAATATATTAGGAGGAGAAGTAGGTGTAAGTGGTAGTGTCAACTTTGGCATTGGTGCGCATGCGGATGTGGGATTTAAAGATTGGGTATTTAAATTTGATATTGGTGCTTCAATAGGAGTTGGTGTTTCTGTTGGAGCAGAAGTCGATATTGGAGGAATGGTTGACACTGTATGTGATAAAGCAGAATCAGCATGGCAAGGACTTAAGAAAGGATGGAAAACTGTAACTAGTTGGTTTTAGGAGAGTATGGATAAAATAAAAACAACAGGAATGATTCAATATGTAATTGATAATGAACCTGGAGTTATAAGGTATATAGTTGCGGTAAATTTGAATGGATGTACAGTTAAGGCGCAATCTATATATTATTCGTCGGAATCTAAGGAATTACTTAATGGTACGATGGTTGATGTAGAATACTGGGAGTCACCAAATGGCATTAATAGAATGTGTGAAATTTTGGACGATGATATGTTTCCTTGCTATAAGTACTCGTCAGATGCATTGAAAGTGTACATTAAGTATGGTATATTTTTTTTAATAGTAATTATAATTTGTTTAATAAGAAAATATTTATAGGAGGATATGACTATGTGTAAAGAATTATTGCCTATCGGTAGTGTGGTATTGATTGGAAACAGCAAAAAGAAAGTAATGATAGTAGGGGTGTGCCAGAAGGGTGGACAAAATCCTAATGCAATATGGGATTATACGGGTGTTATTTTCCCAGAGGGATATTTAGATGCAGAGAAAATGTTCTTGTTCAATCGTGAGCAAATTTCACATGTATATGCTTTGGGATATCAGGACGAAGAACAGATGGCATTCAAAGTAAAAGCAGAAGAAACTATTAAAGGAATTAGGGAGGCATAATTATGAAAAAATATATAAAGTTCGTTCCATGCTTGTTGATGACTGTCATGCTTTTATTCACAGGATGTGGTGATTCAAAAACATCATTGTCATACACATATAATGTAGAAACAGGTGATGAAGTTGTCATTTCAATAAATACTGCTGATGGATATAGTTTATCGTCAGATGTTCCTTTTACGATATCTAAGGATAAAGAAGAATTGAGCCAGGGAACATTTATTACAGCAGAGTATTACAGTGCATATGTTAACAGTGTAAAGTCTGATGATAATGCGAAAATAATTGATGAAGGAACTAAGGGCAAATGCAATTATGTGATGTGGAATTATAATGATTCTGAATATAATTATGTTATTATGATTGAAGGTACTAATACAGGAGTACTTTTGGGAAATAACGTTTCTGAAAAATCCGCGAAGGAATGTTTTAATAGAATAGAAATTAGCATAAAAGAATAGGTGTAAATATTAATCTAGTTAGTTTTCACTCACAATGCTATGAAATATCTGATTATTCATATTTGGTGGTAATTTTGTTGTAACAAGAGTATAAAATTATCAAGTATGATTACAGATAATAGAAATTATCCAAGATTGCCAATAGTTATGATGAAATGCCACTGTTGTGGGAGAGTAATGAACTTGAAATATTGAGTTTTACAATTTTTTAAGTTTGATACAGAATCAAAAATTTTATATTTTAACTTATAGACAATATATAATGACCTCCGATTTGTAGCAACGTGGATTTACCTGTATACTATGAATTGGAAAAAACAATGGTAACAGGGATTACCGCATACAAATGGAGGTCATCAAATGAATTATAACACAGTTTACATAGGAATGGATGTTCACAAAGAAAGTTTTACACTTTGCTCAATGGCAATTGAAGATGAGAAAGCTTCTCACTACCAGAAAACAGAAGCTGATTATAAAAAGGTTCTGAAATATCTGGAGTTTCTTCGTACCATTTACGGAGGCAATGCTAAATTTATATGCGGTTATGAGGCTGGTTGCCTAGGTTTTACGCTTTATCATCAGATGACTTCACAGCATGTGGAGTGTATAATACTTGCTTCAACTACTATGCTGGAACAGCGCAGCAAAAAGCGTATTAAGACAGATAAACGTGATGCTGTGATTATCGCGAAATGCTTGGCTTAACATAGCTGCAGTCCTGTTCACATACCTACTGTCACAGATGAGCAGATAAAGGAATTCCTTCGCATGAGGGATGATCATAAGCTTGCTCTAAAAAAGATTAAATAACAGATCCTTGCACGTTCTGTCTTCGCCATAATTATCGCTATGATGGTAACAGTCATTGGACGGCAGCGCATTTATGCTGGTTAAAATCTTTACAGCCTGAGGCTCTATACAAAGAGACCTTTGATGAGTACCTGTTGATATATACTACTCTTAACGACAAGATTGAGCGTTTTGACAAGCGCATTGAAGAGCTTGCATCAAAAGATGAATACAAGGAATCTGTTCAGAAACTGCGTTGTTTTATTGGTGTCAGAACTCACACTGCACTATCTGTACTTGTAGAAGTAGGTGACTTCAATTGTTTTGCAAGTGCCAAGAACTTGCATCCTATCTAGGTCTGGTCCCGGGTGAGAATACCAGTTCAGGTGATCGCAATCTGCTTGGAATTACCAAAGCTGGCAATCGACATGTTCGCTTATTGCTAACAGAGGCTGCTCAAAGCTATGCTCGCGGTCAGATTGGCTACAAATCAAAAGATTTGAAATCCAAACAATCAGGCAATTCAGCACAGGTGATAGGCTATGCCGACAAAGCAAACGAAAGACTAAGACGCCGATACTACAAGATGGTGCTTGGTCAGAGTAAAAAACACAATGTAGCAAAAGTAGCGGTTGCAAGAGAGTTAGCATGCTTCATGTGGGGCATGATGACTGAGCACATATCATGAGGGATAAATCACACTGTGCTGCTAATATCAAGGTCAAGCCGCTAAAGCGGTGCTTCGCAACTTTGACATCATCCCACTGTGATAGTGGGTAATCAAGCAGATGTAAGATGGCTTATGCCACATACATCTGATCAGTAACAACTGAAGACATCCTGAAAGGGCTTCGGCCATTTCAAGGTTCGAGCCATCTACGACCTAACTATGTTGGCACAGTGTAAGCTGTGATACACGCTTTTAGACGGTAGAGCTCACGGCAGATTATTGACCTGTAGGTAACCAGTCCACGTATATCAGAGTGGACAATGCCGGGAACTGATACTCCGAGGCTCTCTCAGGGTGTCTTCAGACAATTAAATAAAAAGTTTGTGGTGGTCTTTGACAAAATTTACTCTTGACAAAGGTCATTACATATCAGTTAGGATAAAATATATGTTGATAAAGGTTGAAATCTGATTTCTATATAAAATCCGACTGTATTAATCATATGGTGGTTTATGTAGCACTTACGGCGTATAGGAGGCTTTATATGTTAAGTGATGAATTAATAAATTGTTTTAAAGATACATTTCAGATATCAATATATACAAGAGTAAGTTATAATACAAATTATTCTATTAAATCAAACAAAGTTTATATGGAAGGATTTGTGTCAACGCAAAAACGAAAAGAAGAACATGCTGTGATTAATATATGTTCGGGAACTACATTCAGTATTGTTAGAAATTATTTACAGTATGGGAGGGTAGCTGTGCTTAATTTCGCAAATCCTGTAATTCCGGGTGGAGGGGTAGGTAATGGAGCAATGGCACAGGAGGAGTGTCTATGCAGAAGCAGCAATTTATATGCATGTATAAGTGCCTCAAATGTTTATGAAGAATATTATGGCTATCATAGAAATTTAAAAAACTATTTTTATTCAGATAGATTAATATATACCAAAGATGTTACAGTATTTAAAAATGATAATATAGTACCGCAAATAATGCCACAAGAATATTGGTTTAGTGTGGATGTTATTACATGTTCGGCACCATTTATTGGCAAAAGAAAATACACAAACAAAAAGGCTTTAAAAGAAATATTTAAAGGAAGAATTAAAAATATTTTTGAGGCTGCAATCGATAATGAGGTTGATGTATTGGTTCTTGGTGCTTTTGGCTGTGGAGCATTTAAAAATCCACCGCAGGTGGTAGCAGAAGCATTTTATGATGTTATTATAGAGAATGAATATGATAAAAGATTTAAGTATATTGTGTTTGCAATAAAAAGCACAAATAACGATAATCCGTATGAACCATGTCCTAATATATTTGCATTTGAAAAGAAATTTTTTGGGGATTCGGCGAATTCAGGATTAGATGTACATATTAAGTCAGAAGAGTTTGGAAAACTGAGGTGGATAGATAATTATTCATTGAGTAGAATATATGGAACAGTAGAGTTACCTAATGGTAGAATTTTAAGGGGTGAAAACGAATTTGGCACATACTTTAAATGGAGAGAAAGAAATAAATATTTTGGTAGGCAGTTTTCTATTTTAGGAGATTCTATCAGTACATTAGGTGGTTATAATCCTAATGGATATAAGGTGTTTTATTATGGGGATAACAGTACAAAATCTAATGTTGCAGAGTTTAAAGATACTTGGTGGGGACGAGTTATAGATTTCTTTGATGGCGAATTATTAGTAAACAATTCCTGGTCGGGTAGCAGGGTTACAAAACTTGTTGGCAATGAAGGATTATTCCCTTCTGGATGTAGTGACGAGAGAACATCAGCATTACATATTAATTCAGTAAAACCTGATGTAATTATTATTTATCTGGGAATAAACGATTGGGCTTTTGGAGTAAGGACAGGAATAGAAACAAAGCTTCTTACTGATATAGATAGTGAATTGTTTGAAGCAGCATACAGAGTAATGCTCAAAAAGATAAAATTAAATTATCCAGACAGTGAAGTCTGGTGTTGTACTTTAAGTGAGACATATATGTCAAGCAAGCCAGATTTCAGGTTTCCACATAAATATGCAGGGATTCATATAGAAGATTTTAATGATATAATACGAAATATTGTATATGAATCAAATTGTAAACTGATTGATTTATACAATATGAGAAAACCATATGATTCGATAGATGGAATACACCCTAATAAGCAAGGAATGCAGACAATAGCGGGGTTAGTATGTTATTCGATGGCAGATACAGAAGGAAGAACTATTTTGTTGCCTAATTAATTTGCAAGAGATTATCAGCACAGCTCATATAGTTATAAAAATAACTTTCAGTAGGCATATAAGCTATGTGTTTCTTAGTTTCTACTCCGATAGGAACACCTGAAAGAGTGATGTCTCCGGAAGTAGGTTTTACCAGACCTGCTATCATCTTCATTAAAGTTGTTTTGCCGCTTCCGTTAGAGCCGAGCAGGGCGTATATTCTGCCCGGCATGAAGTCAATGGAAACACCATTAACGGCAGTCATCTTCATATACTTTTTAGTAACATTATTACATTGCAGCATAATTAAATCCCTCCATATCTTATTCATGATAATTGTTAATGAGATTAATAATCTCCTCTTTAGAAAAGCTAAGGCTTGTCATTCCTGAAACGAAAGTCTCAATCATTTCATTGGAAATCTCTGCCTTTAATGTATCAATCAGATTCATATCCTCTGATACAAATGTGCCAAGACCTCTTTTGGTGTAGCATAGACCGCACTGTTCAAGTTCATTGTATATCCTTGCAGCAGTGTTAGGATTGACCGTGTACTGTACGGCAAGTTCCCTGGTTTATGGAAGCTTGTCGCCAAGCTTAATCTCACCGGTAAGAATTCTCTTTTTGATATCATCAATTACCTGAAGATAAATTGGTATATTAGCCTTATAGTCCATAATCCCTCCTTGTTTTCCGAAGGAAAATCCAATGTGCTTTTCAAAGCACATTTCCTCATGGTAAGGAGAGGGATTAACCTCCTTGATAATAACATACACATGATGCGTACTTGTGTACTAGTACACTATAACAATATAACTGTCAATAATAAAGTTAGCAAAAAATCATTAATTGGTGTATGATAACCAAAAAGAAAAATGTAGAAGGAATATAACATTTATGACGGTTCAGCAGGCATATAAAATATTTGATGTCAAATCTGATATAACTAAGACTGAATTAAAGAAGCGGTACAGACGGCTTATGCATATGGTGCATCCGGATGCTGCATTAAACAGAGAAAATGTATACAAATACAGCGCATATGAAATTAACGAAGCATATACAGTTCTTTCAAATCAGACTGGACAGGAATCATTAAGAAAAAATAATTATGAATATGATGAGAAATATTATGGCACTGATCAGGAAAATGAAGAATATGATTTTACAGCTCCAGAGAATGAACATGCCTTTTGCCAACGCAATGTGTATCATTATGCTGAAGATTACAATGGCAATAACATTGGAAGATTTAAGGTTGCACGAGGTAGATATATGTGGATGCCAGATGAGGATTTTAAGTTGTTTCTGCGCAGTATATATGAATGTAGTGAGGAACTTCTTAACAGAATTGATGAAGAAACAGGAAGAGTGCATGATTCAGAATACAAAATCATATATCAGGCAGAACTTGCATATCTGTTAGCACAGCAGTTTACTGCAACATCAGATACATTGGGAAATATTCTTACATCAATTGATGATGCTGCAAATGTATTTTATGTCGGAGCAATGCTTGAAATGTCACCTGAATCTGGATTTATCAAAGCTGGAATGAAGCTGTTTCCGGCAGGAATAAAAAAGCATAGACTGTATTTAATGACTCGTTCGGGAAAAGAAGCGGGATACATATCATTTAAAGATGACAGATTATATTATGTGCTTATTCCGATACTTGAGCAGAAGCGTGCAATGGTAAAGATAGAAGTATCTTCGAAGCAGGACAGACATAATACAATGGGAGAGAAGAAATATAAGAACATTGATTTGTGGATTAAAATCGGAAATGATGCAACATTTCCTGAAAATATTAATATGAGAATTGAAGATTTGCTTAACAGCTACCATGAAAGCAAGTAAAAGTGGTAAGAAAAGCGGTCATATCAGAATAGAATCTGATGTGACCGCCTTTATCATTTAATTCTTAGATTGTGCGTCAGTGTTGTTGTCCTGACTATCCGATTTGGCTCTGTCAAGCCACACACCAAGTCCACAGGCAGCAACAGCAAGAACAATGACGATACCGACTGTTATATTACCTAACATATTATTATTCATCCTTTCAAACTTAGTCAAACATAGATATTCCGAAACGAAGCTTTCTGTAAAATTTATATACAATGGTTCCGAAAATACCTACAGTTATTCCAACGGTGGATGCAACAGATACACCTCCACCCAGAATAATACCGATTATCATTAAAATATTCATATTTATTGCCTCTACATATAGTTGTTTAATATTGTTAATAATATACATGAATAATGTATTACCAGAAAATGTTCTGATTTAATGATAATCTGTTATTTTTTGCCGTCAGTCTGATGGATATAATTAAGAGTGACAGTAGTGCTGCATGTGATAGAATCATGCATTACGCTTGTCGATTTGAAATAGATACTGATACCGATAGCTGCACACAGACCGCAAAGTAAGAATTGGAATATGCGTAATACATTGCGTGAACTGCTTCTGTCTGCTGTAAGATTGGTGATTGATGTTCTCACAAGCCCGAGCATTTCAGTTGTACATGGCATGGTATCACTGACAGAAGGCTCAGGTGTAGCGAATACCTTAGCTTCTGATACAGAAAAAGAGTCCACTTCAGGAACAGATACATTGGCTCTGTCAAGGCACATGCCAACAAGGAAGAAAGTTATTATAAATATGCAGCTTAACAGTCTTTTAAAGCTCTTTTTCATAAGAACATCTCCTTTCCAAAGTGAATCCCATCTGCTTTACTATATCATATTCAGCAGAGGGAATAAAGAGAAAATATATGTGAAAATGTATATTTTACAATGTTTGACAATCTAATGTGAAATAGGTAAAATACATATAAATATATGCATTTTGGAACATGAAAATGCATCGTGAATCAGGAGGGATTTAATATGGCATGTTTTATAGTACCAGGTACTGAAGCTATCGTTACAACAGCGATAACTAAGATTGTTGAAAAGAAAGAGAAGAAGGAAATATGTTCGTGCGAGACAGAAGGTGCTGTAGAAGCAGTTAAGGAAGAAAAGTCACTTCCATTTTCTAGAAAGTTAAAGTGGCTTAACAATATGCTTTGGGGTGGTACAGCTTTACTTGCATTCGAGCATGTATGGCATGGAGAAGTTACTCCTTTCTTTCCATTCTTAACAGCAGCAGGTAATGCTCAGGATGCTGTGCAGATGTTACATGAGATGGCAACTGCCGGTGTTGGCATGGCAGTGGTTGTTACAGCTGTGTGGGTCGGCATGGTAGCAATAGCTTCCGGAGTAGAAAAGAAAGCAGCTAAGGAAGCAGAAGTTAAAGGATTGGAGAGATAATTATGACATTACTTATAGCTGTATTCGCAGCGGTTATAACTACTATTATATGGTATACTAATGACAAGCGTTCGCAGTTAAAACTTGGAACACTTGCGCTTATGTACTGGGGTGCATCACTTATGTGGATGGTAGATGCAGTTGTGGAATATATTGAACTGGGGGCAGAGTATTTTACTCCGGCATCATCAGATATGCTTAATGACGCATTTTTGGGTTTATCAGTGGTAGCTTTCGGACTTATCATATGGATTGTTATACTTATGGTTAAAGATCCGCTTGGAGTAGTACGCAAGACTGTACTTAATAAGTAAAGAAGATTGTTGGGATATGGATTTTAAGAGAAAAGAACTTGCTAAAAATGCTAAGAAGAACTTAAAAAAACATTACTGGCTGTTAGTAGCAGTCTGCTTTTTTGCGGCTTTCATCGGCTCTGAATATACAGAGACGATGGAAGCCTTTAAAAGTTTAGGAACAGTTAACAATGAAATTCAAGGTGCAGCATCGGTTGAAGCAAATGTTGATACTGTCGCTAACAGTTCGGTTGTAAGTTCTGTGGTTCAGGCAATGGGCGCAGTAATCACGGGTGACGATGATTTTGGAAGGACGCAGTCTGATGCGAAGGTTTCTGAGGCCAAAGACAATGCAACCAAGGTATTGGGCAGAACAAGAGGAGTATTTGCATCTTTAGTTAATGCTATAACATCAGGTGGAATTGTATTTACATTTGTGGATTCACTATCATCAGTCATAAGTTCAAGAAGAGCAGTGGTGCTTATACTTCTTATAGCGGCACTTATGGTATATGTGTTTATAACATTTTTTATCAAGAAAACTTATCTTGTTATATCAAGAAGAATAGTGCTTGAAACGCGCACATATGATGCTGTTCCACCTGGAAAGTTCATGTTTCTTCTCCGGGTAAAAAGATGGATGAAAGCATCGTGGGTGCTTATTGTCAATAATGTATATGAAATATTATGGTCACTTACAATTGTGGGTATATTTGTGAAGCATTTTTCATACATGCTTGTGCCATACATTATCGCGGAGAATCCTGATATGAAGGCAAATGAGGCTATAACCTTATCAAGAAAGATGATGAAAGGCTACAAATTGAGGGCATTTCTGTATGGATTATCATTCATTGGCTGGACAGTGATTGGAATGGCAACGTTAGGAGTTGTAGGAGTGCTGTTTGTGAATCCTTATAAAGCTGCATTTTATGCAGAATTCTATGCAAATGTAAGAGCAGTATATCTTGAAAAAGAACCGGAGGCGGTTCAGTGGCTTAATGATTCATATCTGTATGAAAGACCATCAGAAGAGCAGCTTAAAAATATATATGCAGATGTATTTAAACTTATAGATAGTCCACAGCCACAGATTGATTTTGATGATTACCACAATTCGAGAATAAGAAGATTGAAGAAATTAAGAGTATTTTTAGCCAACACATTTGGCATAATACTTATTAACAGCAAGGCAGAGCTGGAATTTGAAGAAAAAAAGAAGGAAATGCTTCGTATGAGTAAGAATAAAGCAGAAGCAGTTGGAAAAGCCTATCCTGCCCGCCTTTTCAATCTTAAGGAACACAGAGTTGACCTTGAAAATACAGTGTATATGCGTAATTATTCAATACCATCGCTTATACTGATATTCTTTTCATTATGTTTTGTGGGATGGATATGGGAGGTTACGCTTCATCTGATATCGTCACATACATTTGTAAACAGAGGTGTTCTTCATGGGCCATGGCTTCCTATATATGGTTCAGGTGGGATACTCATACTGATATGTCTTAAAAAATTAAGAAATAAGCCTGTTGTGGAATTCTTTGCATCAGTAGTTTTATGCGGATTTGTTGAATATTTTACATCACTGTATCTGGAAATCAGCTGCGGAAGAAGATGGTGGAATTATAACGGCTATTTTCTTAACCTTAATGGAAGAATATGTGCTGAAGGTCTTTTAGTATTTGGACTTGGAGGAGTTGCAATCGTATATATTATTGCACCGCTTCTTGATAATTTCTTCAGAAAGATTAAACTGAGGGTTGTTGGTGCAGTGTGTGCGGCATTGATAGTTGCATTCATTGTGGATATGGTATATTCCAAAAAGAATCCTAATACGGGTAAAGGAATATCAACATTTAATGATAATACACCAGAATATATGCTGGCAGAAATGTATCAGGGGGCAGAGGACAGGTATGAGGATAGAATATCTTTTAATCAGAAATTTTAAATCAATCAGAGAACTTGAGATTAATGATATTGAAGATGTACTGATTCTTGTTGGCAGAAATAATGCAGGAAAGAGTGTGGTTCTTGATGCAATAAGGGCAGTTACCGGAGATTATGAAGTTTCGTTAAGAGATTTCAATGATAACGAAGGCAATATAAGCATTACAGTACGCATCAGTATAGAAGATGAGGATCTGGCTATATTGTATCAGAAGGGACAGGTCAGCTCTTTTAAGCATTATGACTTGTGGTATAAGGATTTTTGCAATAAACTTCCATCGTTAAAGGATGGTATTCTTGAATTTGAATATGTATATAGCCGTGATGGTAAGATTAAGTACAGGGACGGAGTTAAGAAGAACAATATTTATATAAAAACAGTCCTTCCCAGAATATTCTATGTTGACCATGAGAGACGTAAGTCATCAATTCAGGAAGATCTTATCATGCTGCAGGGTGGAACGGAATATGCAGATCTTAAAGATAACGTGTGTATATTTGATAAGCATAGGATGTGTAATCAGTGCTTTAATTGCATAGGAATCATTAACCGCAAGAAACCGGAACAGTTATCTTTATTAGAAACAGCGAGACTTATGCAGTATAAACTGTTTAATTTTAATCTGGCTAATTTTGAGAACAAACTTAATGAAAAATTTAAGAACAATGGTGGCATTGGAGAAAGGATTCATTATCAGATTACATTTGATGCAGAAAAACTTATGCATGTTGATACAATTGTTCACAATGAAATGCGTGACACTGATGGGGATGTCAATGACCTTTCTGATGGCCTGAACAGTATCTACATTCTGTCACTGCTTGAAACCTATGCGGAATATGGAAGTACTGTGCCATACATTATTCTGATTGAAGACCCGGAGATATATCTGCATCCTCAGTTACAGAAGGTTGCAAGCGAAATTCTTTACAAGCTTTCAAGAAAGAATCAGGTTATATTCTGCACGCATTCACCGCAGATGTTATTTAACTTTACTACAAAACAGATTCGTCAGGTGGTTAACGACAGAGATAATAATACAGTTGTCACATCGGAGGCAGATATTGATGATATATTAGATGATCTGGGATATGCTGCCAACGACCTTATGAATGTGAGCTTTGTATTCATAGTGGAAGGAAAACAGGACAGAAGCCGTCTGCCGCTTCTTCTCGAGAAATATTATTCAGAAGTTATAGATGAGAATGGCAACCTCAATCGTATAGCAATAATTGCAACTAACAGCTGTACAAACATCAAGACTTATGCCAATCTGAAATATATCAATACATTATATCTTAAGGATGAGTTCCTTATGATAAGAGATGGAGATGGTAAGGATGCTGACCGCTTAAGAGACCAGCTTACCAATTACTATAAGCAGCGTGCAAAGCAGGATTATGGCAATCTGCCAAGAGTAACAGACCGTAATGTGCTTATATTAAAATATTATTCATTCGAGAATTATTTTCTTGACCCTGAGATAATGACTAAGATAGGTGTTGTTAAAAGTGTAGACCAGTTCTATGATATATTATATGCCAAATATAAAGAATACCTGTACCGCCTTGTCAGCACTAAGAAAATGTTAGAAAAACTGAACATAACAATTGAGACAAGACAGGACATCATAGACAACATGGAGAATATCAGAAAATATGTCAGAGGACACAATCTGTATGACATATTCTACGGACGTTACAAGGGCGAGAAAGAAAATGCAATATTAAGAGCGTACATAGACGCAGCACCAAGGGAGAATTTTGATGATATATTCGATGCAATTGATAATTTTGTGTACTTTAATAACCGTAAGAATTAATTAAAAAAATGTATTAATCCTAAGGACGTCTAACTACCGTTGCATCTATCTATGATACATGTTCTCATGGATTCCTGCATCTAGTGTGAGTAAATGCCGCCATCTATAGAGTTTATTACAGTGCTGGAAATCAAACGCGCTTCGCTTGAACGAGATTTCCAGCATTGAACTTTTATAGATAGCGGCATTAACTCACACACGATTCGGAATAAATCGAACATGCACCATAGAGAGACACAACGGTGGTTATACACTCTTATTAATGCAATATTTAGTTGCATGACTGCCTGATTAAATCAGAATACCAGTACGCAGAATCTTTTGGGATTCTCTGCTGGGTTTCGTAATCGACATAGATTAAGCCAAATCTTGGGTCGTAGCCGCTGTGCCATTCGAAATTATCTGTGAATGACCAGTGGAAGTAGCCGAGTATTGGGACACCGGCTTTGTAGGCTTTCTCAAGGTCTGTGAGATATCTTGTCAGAAAGTCGATACGGTTGCTGTCGTGGACTTTGCCATCAAGACTTATGATATCGTTGCAGGCAAGTCCATCTTCGAATATGTATATTGGAAGATTATACCGTTCATACATGTATCTTATACCATAATTCATAACTCCTGGGGTTACAGGCCAGCCAAGTGCTGTTCTTGGACTTCCAGGCTTTTTCTTTATATGTCCTGTGACACTTACTTCGTGACCGTTATATACATTGATTCCTAAGAAATCTATAGGCTGGTGCATCAGTTCTGAATCTCCGTCTTTAACGAATGGGAGTTCTTTATAATGTCCGATTTTTTCAAGACCTTTTTCAAGATGTAATCCTGTACCTGCAATATCGGGATACCTGCCAAGGCATGTCATATCGCAGAATATAGTGTGGTTAAATGTCATGTTTCCGGTAACAATCTTGAAACTTTCAGCTCTTGCAGCATCAATATCTTCATCACATTCACTTGCAGGAAAACACAAGTCGCCAGTGCTTGAAAAACCAGTCTTTATTGGCTGCTTTGCAACGGCACGCATCTTGGCAACAGCAAGACCGTGTGCAAGTGCAAGATGGTGTATGACTGACAGCACGCTGATGCAGTCCAGCTTCTTTCCGGGAGCATGAAGTCCATTCATATATCCAAGGCCTGAGATTATCTGTGGTTCGTTGATAGTTGCGATATTAACGACTCTGTCAGAAAAATGCTCACATATAAATTCTGCATAGTCAGCAAATATATAAGCTGTCTGTCTGTTCAGCCATCCGCCATTATCTTCAAGTGCCTGTGGCAGATCCCAGTGATAGAGTGTTATAAAAGGCTCAATACCATTTTCAAGACAACAGTTTACAATATTATCGTAGAAGTCAAGTCCGGCTTTGTTGAAACGCACATTGCCGTCTGAATCCTTTACAATGCCATCTGGAAAGATTCGTGTCCATGAAATTGAAAAGCGGTATGCCTGAATACCTAAGCTTTTCATAAGTACAATATCTTCACGATAGCGGTGATAGTGGTCGCAGGCTTCGTTACCATTCTCGTTGTGTGCGATATTGCCTGGCTTATTAGAAAATGTATCCCAGATAGAAACGCCTTTGCCATCTTCGGCAAAGGCTCCCTCTATCTGATATGAACTTGAGGCAGTTCCCCATAAAAAGTTCTTATCAAACATAATTATTCTCCTTAAACATCAGATATTAACAATTACATTGAATTCTTTAGTGTCAGCATTGAAAGGCACTGTGTTTCCTGCAATTTTATTACCGTTGACAATAAGAGAAGAAACTCTTTCGTGCTTAGTATTGCTGATGGTGATATTATATGTTGCACCTCTGAATTTTCTTGTGATTGTAAGTTCCTTAATAGAATCCGGCAGACAAGGGTCAATGGTGAGTCCTCCAAATGAAGCTCTTACACCAAGTATATATTGAGAAATACTTGTAAATGTCCATGCAGCGGTGCCTGTAAGCCAGCTGTTTTTGGCTTCACCAAAGCTTGCGGCATCTTTGCCGGCAATCATCTGTGAATATACATAAGGTTCAGTCCTGTGTATCTCACTTATCTCTTCAAGATATGCTGGACATATTTTCTTGTATGTTTCGAATGCTCTGTTCTTATCATCAACAACGGTTTCAGCAATAGATACCCACGGATTATTATGACAGAATATTCCGGCATTTTCTTTGTATCCTGGCGGATAAGAAGATACCTCGCCAAGTTCAAGGTGATATGACCTGTAAGCTGGTTGTAAAATCATGATTCCATACTTAGTATCAAGAATTTTTTCTACTGAATCCATAGCTTTCTGTGCGAGTCCTTCTTTGACACCTATACCTGCCATAACACAGAAGCCCTGTGGTTCAATGTATATCTGTCCATCTTCACATTCATGTGAACCAACCTTACGGCTTTCGGCATCATATGCACGAAGGAACCATTCACCATCCCAGCCTGCATCAAGAACAGCTTTATACATGTCATCAACATGGGAACGTACAGCATTTTCTTCCTCTGTAAGACCTGATATGTGGCATATGTCTGCATATTCATTGCCATATTTTACATACATTCCAGCGATAAATACCGATTCAGCAACAGGTCCTTCTGATGGTCCGGTAGTCTGGAAAGATTCACCCGGAGCAGAAGAGAAGCAGTTTAAGTTAAGACAGTCATTCCAGTCAGCTCTTCCGATAAGTGGCAGCTTATGCGGTCCAAGATGAGTAGTTGTATAATTAAAGGATCTTCTTAAATGTTCCATAAGCGGCTGTGCCTTACCTGCATCGCAGTCAAATGCTACATTTTCATCAAGAATGCTGAAATCGCCTGTTTCTTTAAGATATGCAGCTGTTCCTGCAATAAGCCATAAAGGATCATCATTAAAGCCAGAACCAATATCAGAATTACCTTTCTTAGTTAATGGCTGATACTGATGATAAGCACTTCCGTCCTCAAACTGTGTAGCAGCAATATCAAGAATTCTCTGTCTTGCTGAATCAGGAATAAGATGTACGAAGCCAAGTAAATCCTGGCAGGAATCTCTAAATCCCATACCACGTCCGGTTCCAGACTCATAATAGGAAGCAGATCTTGACATGTTAAATGTTACCATGCACTGATACTGATTCCATATATTAACCATACGGCAGAGCTTCTTGTCTTCTGTGTCAACAATATAAGACGAGAGAAGATGAGTCCAGTAATTTTTTAAAGCAGCAAGAGCTGTATCAAATTTTGCCGGAGTGTTGTATTTTTCAAGAAGGGCATATGCAGGTTCTTTGTTAATGATTCCGAATGATTCCCACTTCTTATCATCAGGGTTCTCTGCATATCCTATAATGAATACATATTCTTTCTCTTCGCCCGGCTCAAGGTCAATATCGATTCTGAAAGATCCAACAGGTGACCATCCGCTTGCAATAGAATTATAAGATGTACCTTCTTTAACAGCTTTAGGCATTGCAGGACTTCCGTATGTACCGATGAAACTTTCTCTGCTTGTATCGAAACCGTTGGCAGTAGTGCTGACGGCATGAACAGCATAATGGTTACGCCGCTCACGGTATTCTGTCTTGTGATATATTGCTGACATGGCAGCGGTGCCAATATTAATCTCTGGCTGAACTTCAACTTCGCCTGTGCTGAAGTTACGCTGGAAGTTGTTGCAGTCATCAACTGCATTCCATAAACAGAATTCTATATAAGAATATACAGATAAATGTTTAACAGAATTTCCTGTGTTCTTAATAGTAAGTTTATCAAGTTCACAATTATCTCCAATAGGAACGAGAGCAGTCTGTGTAGTCTTGATGTCATTCTTGGATGAAGAAATCACTGTATATCCAAGTCCGTGACGACATGTATAATCCTCAACTGGTGTCTGGGATGGCTGCCATCCAGGATTCCATATGGTATCCTCATCTTTAATATAAATGTAGTGGCCGTTGTTATCTAAAGGAGAATTATTATAGCGATATCTTGTGAGTCGGAGCAGCTTGGCATCCTTATAGAAACAGTATCCTCCGCCGGTATTGCTCTTAAGACTGAAAAAATTCTCGCAGCCTAAGTAATTAATCCATGGCAATGGAGTTTCTGGTGTGGTTATGACATATTCTTTATTGATGTCATCAAAAAAACCGAATTGCATATTATACCTCCTGTACACATATAATTTATAGAAAACGATTAAGTGCATTAAGGTACAAGTTCTAATATTTATTTTATAGTAATAAGTATATTTTAAGGCTTGAATTAAATCAATGATTATTTCGAATTTGAATAAGAATTGGTAGAAATGCACAAAAAATACTATAATTTATAGAAAAATAAGTAAAATTTACAAAAGTGCTTGCATTTATATCTGATATGGGTTATAGTAAAGCTACGAAAACGATTAAGTAATGCATGAAAGGAATGAATCTATGGTATCTATGAAAGATGTTGCTGTAGAATGTGGGGTTTCAATTGCTACAGTAAGTAAAGCTCTCAATGACCATAGTGACATCAGTGAAGAGACACGCAGGAAAGTTAAAGAGGCAGCTAACAGACTTGGATATTATCCGAATTCAGCAGCCAGAGCACTTAAGACGAACCGTTCATATAACATAGGAGTTCTTCTTAATAATGGTCTTGCACATGAGTATTTCGCCGAGGTTCTTGAGAGTTTTAAGAATGAAGCAGAGAAGAAGGGGTATGATATTACATTTGTAAGCAATCACTCTAAGAAGATGACTTTCTACGAACACTGTTTATACAGGAATTTTGATGGCGTGCTTCTAGCTTGTGAGGATTTCAGCAATCCTGAAATCTATGAAATGGTTAACGGGAGATTACCAGTTGTGACCATCGACTACATTTTCAATGGCAGTACATCGGTCAATTCTAACAACGTGAAAGGGATGAGTGAATTAGTACGTTACGCGTACAGCAGGGGACACAGAAAGATAGCTTATATTTATGGAAACGTTGAATCAGAGGTTACGAAAGAACGTCTGGCAGCCTTTTATAAGACAATGGGTGAATTAGGGGTAGAAGTTCCAGATGAATACATTAAAGAATCAACCTATCTTGATTCAATAAAAGCTGAGAAGCTTACATATGAGCTGTTAAAATTAAAGGAACCGCCAACATGTATTTTTTATCCGGATGATTTATCTGTGGTTGGTGGAAAGAATGCTATTAAGAATATGAAATTGCATAGTCCGAAGGATGTGTCTATTGCAGGTTACGATGGAACAAGATTCTCGCAGATGTTAAATCCTAAGATTACAACAATTCGTCAGAATACCAGGGAAATCGGCAGGATTGCCGCAGATGAGCTTATAAGTGCTATAGAGAATCCCAGGGCAACGATAGTAAAGAGGGTTGTTGTAGATGCGGAACTAATCGAAGGGGAAACAATAAGAAAGATAGGAAACTAAAGGTGTCGTCTAAGATTTATGGAGGGTTTTTTATGAAAAAGAGATTATTAAGTCTGGCACTTGGTACAATGATGGTGCTTTCCACATTAGCAGGTTGTGGATCAAAGGATGGTGGTTCGGCAGCAGTTAATACTAAGCCTGAGGAACAGGGTAAGGTACTTAACATTTACTGCTGGAACGAAGAGTTTAAGAGCAGATTTGAAGGATATTATAAGAATGTTCCTTCAGATGTTAAGGTAAACTGGGTAATTACTCCTAACGAAAACAACGCTTATCAGAATGCTCTTGATGCTGCATTATTAAAGCAGAAGGATGCAGCAGCAGATGATAAGATTGATATGTTCCTTATCGAAGCTGATTATGCTTTAAAGTATGTTAATAGTGATTACACACTTGATGTAAAAGATGTAGGCCTTACAGATGACGACCTTAAGGATATGTATCAGTACACAAAGGATATCGCAACTGACAGCAAAGGAAAACTTAAGGCTACAACATGGCAGGCAACTCCAGGACTCTTTGCTTACAGACGTTCTATTGCTAAGGATGTTCTTGGAACAGATGATCCGGATAAGGTTCAGGAAGCACTTTCAACTTGGGATAAGTTTGATAAGGTAGCTGAACAGGCTGCTGCTAAGGGTTACAAGATGCTTTCAGGTTATGATGATTCATACAGAGTATTCTCTAACAATGTATCAGCTCCTTGGGTTGATTCTAATAACAAGATTGTTATTGATGATAACATTATGAAGTGGGTTGATCAGACTAAGAAATATACAGATAAGGGCTATAATAATAAGTCATCTCTTTGGGATTCAACATGGGCAGCAGATCAGGGACCTTCTGGTAAGGTATTCGGATTCTTCTACTCAACATGGGGAATTAACTTTACACTTTTAGGTAACTCACTTGCTACTCCTGTTAAGGAAGGTGGTAAGGAAGAAGTTGGTAACGGTATCTACGGCGACTATGCAGTATGTGAAGGTCCACAGAGCTACTACTGGGGTGGTACATGGATCTGTGCAGCAGCAGGAACAGATAACGCTAACCTTGTAAAAGATGTTATGAAGACACTTTGCTGTGATAAGGCTACAATGAAGAAGATTACAGAAGATACTCAGGATTACACTAATACAACATCAGGTATGAATGAAATCGCTAGCAGTAACTTCAAGTCAGATTTCCTTGGTGGTCAGAATCATATCAAGTTATTTGCTAAGTCAGCTCCTAAGATCAGCATGAAGAATATTTCTTCTTATGACCAGGGTCTTAACGAAGAATTCCAGAAGGCTATGAAGGATTACTTCGATGGCAATGTAACTAAGGATAAGGCTCTTGATAACTTCTATAAAGCAGCTATTGAGAAATATCCAAACCTTTCAAAGTAATTAGTAATTGCTAGTCATTAAGGCACAGTCATTATAATAAGTATGTTATATGGCTGTGCCTTTTTATATGGCAGGAATGGAGATATGTATGAATAAAAAGAAGAAAAAGTTTGTAAGCTATGCAAAATGGGGATACATATTTCTTATACCGTTCTTTGCAGTATATATTGTGTTTTCGTTAATACCACTGATATCTACATTTTATAATAGTTTTTTTGAGAACTATATGGTTGGACTTATGCAGGTCGGACCTAAGTTCGTTGGATTTGACAATTACAAGGCCATACTGTTTAACGGTGATACATTGCTCTATCTGAAGAATACAATGATAATGTGGCTGATGGGATTTATTCCCCAGATTCTTATATCATTGCTTCTGGCGTCATGGTTTACAGATCTTAGATTAAGATTAAAATGTACAGGATTTTTCAAAACTATAATCTATATGCCTAATTTAATTATGGCATCTGCATTTGCCATGTTATTCTACGCAATATTTGCGGATCAGGGACCAATCAATAACATGCTTAACAGTATGGGATTGCCTACATATAGATTCCTTGCGGAGGTAGCAGGAGCGAGAGGACTGATTGCTCTTATGAACTTCCTTATGTGGTTTGGTAATACAACAATTATTCTTATGGCTGCCATCATGGGCGTTGACCCTTGTCTTTTTGAAGCAGCAAGAATTGATGGTGCTAATTCAAGACAGATATTTGGAAAGATTACACTTCCGCTTATTAAGCCTATTCTGGCATACACACTTATTACATCATTGATTGGTGGTATCCAGATGTTTGATGTTCCTCAGATTCTTACGAATGGTAATGGTAATCCGGATAGAACAAGTATGACGGTTATTATGTATCTTAATAAGCATCTTTATAGTAAGAATTATGGTATGGCAGGTGCGCTTTCAGTTATTCTGTTTATTGTAACAGCAGTACTTAGTATAGTTGTATTTAATTATATAACAAAGGATATGGAAGCGGCGGGAATAAGAAAAGCTAAGAAGAAAAAAGCAAAGGAGGCGAAGTAATATGAATAATTCAGGTAAAGCCTCTGCAAGTGCCGATATTAAAGGTACTAATGCTGGAGTGAAAGACAGGATAATACTTACAACGGAGAGAGTGTTATGTTATATTGTACTTATTCTTATAACATTCTTGTGCCTTTTCTCGTTCTATGTACTTATTATTAATACAACAAGATCACACCCTGATATCCAGAAGGGATTCTCATTTCTTCCGGGAAAGTCATTTATGGTAAATATGAAGAATGTTCTGGCTAATGAGAATATTCCGGTTATTAAGGGTATGTTTAACAGTTTGTTTGTTGCTGCATGCTCAGCAGTTCTGTCGGTGTATTTCTCAGCACTCACAGCATTTGCTATTCATGCATATGACTTTAAATTAAAGAAGTTTGCATTTACATTCATTCTTCTTGTAATGATGGTGCCAACACAGGTGTCAGCACTTGGATTTGTTAAGTTGATCGGAGACTGGAAACTTCTGAATTCATATATACCTCTTATTGTTCCTTCAATCGCAGCGCCTGTAGTATTCTTCTTCATTAAGCAGTATATGGACAGTGTACTTCCAATGGAACTTATAGAGGCGGCAAGAATTGATGGCGCAAGAGAGTTTAGAATATTTAACCAGATTGTTCTGCCTCTTATGAAGCCAGCTCTGGCTGTTCAGTTGATATTTACTTTCGTATCATCATGGAATAATTATTTTATACCTTCACTCCTTATTAACAAGGCAAGTAAGAAAACACTTCCTTTGTTAATAGCACAGCTTCGTAGTGCAGATTTCCTGAAGTTTGATATGGGTCAGGTATATATGATGATAGCATTTGCTATTGTTCCGGTAATTATAGTATATATCTGTCTTTCAAAGTTCATTGTAAGAGGTGTTACACTTGGTGGTGTTAAAGGTTAGATATGCTTTTAGATTAAAAAGAACCGCCCTGATTTGATATGATACCTCTTAAGTAGACATGGTAAATAACCAAAATCTATTTAAGGGGT